>Ga0066256_1000106_pt1 | contig 371044 bp, 342 predicted proteins | sample ThiBio_1000_biof_FD_87107 | JGI IMG/M metagenome (GOLD analysis project Ga0066256, IMG submission 87107) | Wastewater bioreactor microbial communities from Cape Town, South Africa - Thiocy_expt_1000_biof (version 2) | ecosystem: Engineered > Bioreactor > Thiocyanate-remediating >... | reverse complement strand
GCTCGAGGACCTGCTTCACCGCCTCGGCCCTGAACTCGGCCGTGTACCGCGTCTGACTCGTTCCCATCTGACCTCCGTTCGCCTCATTGTGAGGCCCGAAGGTGTCTACGAGAACCGGGGCGATTCAACCTGGGCGGCGACCGTGGTGGCGGGTGGTGGTGCGTGTGCCGTCATGGGCGAACTCCGTAGTGGTGATCGGGGTTCGCATTCACGCGCTGTTGGCCGGGGAAGCCAAGGCGAACGCGCTCGCTGTTTTCGAGGGTGTGGCTGGCCGGACGCGCGCGCAGGCGCAGCAGTGCTGCGGCCAGCAGGTCGGCGATTTCCTGCTGCGGGTGCCGAGGCCGGTCAGACGGCGGGGAAATGGAGATTGGTTCGAGTTCGGACATGGCAGACGCTTCGATGGAAAACGCTGCTCATGCTATGAACCGAAGGGGCTTCGCGTAACGTGTTTTAGCGGGCGTGCGCGGAGCTGGCGCTATGTCTGCTTGGCTCGATACCAAGCCGCGCGCTGGCCGCCCACATCACGATATCGAAGCTCGAACAGACGAGATTCATGCACGACCTGCCGCCAACTGCTGCAGCCATATTTCGCTGGCAGGTGTTCGGGGAGCCGCTCGACGATCCAGCGTCCCGCCGAGGCAACCGGAGTCCAGCCCTCGACGGCCAATTCGGCAGCGGCCTCGCGCAGCGCGCGCACGATCCCTGCAGCAGACCAATCCACCGAACCATCCGGTGCGATGCCGTGGATCACCAGATCGTGAAAGGTATCGGACTGGGCGAATTCTGCAGCCAACCGCCGGGCCTGATCCATGTGTTCGGCCCAGCCCCGCAGTTGCTCGAAGTGCTGATCGATGCGGACATAGGCAGCCGTCAGGGTGTCATGCGCGCCACGGCATCCGTCCAGGCTCCAAAGGTCGTGCTGGTCGATGAAATGATGTACCAGGTTGTTCCGTAGCAGCACCAGTTCCTTCAGCTCGTTCTGCGTCCTGTCGTAATCCTCAACCGACATGCGCAGATTCATCTTTACCTTGAACGAGATGATGTCGTCGCGTGCATCGGACTCGGAAGCAGCTTCCACCTCGTCGGTGGTGACATACGAACCGAGGAGTGTACCGACCAAGGTGCCCAGCGTTTTGCTGGCGGCATCCGCTATGCGCTGCTCCTGATCCGACGCCAGCGGTGATCCAGCAGCCGAGATTTCGTGGTGGGCCACGATGGCCTTCATCAACTTTTCGTACTGCTGCAGACGCAGCAAGCAGCGGCCCAGCAATCGCTGAACCTCACGTTGCTGCATCGTCAGCGCATCATCGGCGGGCAATGTGGTCATGGATGAATCGGCAGCGATTGCCGATCAGACGTCGATGGCCGACGTCTTCCAGACATCCTGCGCCAAAGTGATCAGCAGTCCGTGGCGCTTCTCGATGGATGCAGCATTCCACGTAGGAAATGCAGCCAGCTTGGCGTTGATCCGAGAAATGGATGTGTTCTGTCCGACGTCGGTCAGCGCCTCCAGACTGCGGGTCAGGTAGTTGCCGCTCTTGCCATACTCGACCTGCTTGGCCGTGTAGAAGTCGTTGCCCGCGACGATGTTGATCGGCTTTTCCAGCAAGGTCAAATTGCCGAGGCGATTCTTGTAGTCGTCGTAGACGGCATTCGGGTTCTCTGCCGCCCACGTGGCGCGCAGTTCCGGCTTCGGGTTATCGGGCAGGATGTGCTCGATCTCCAGTTTGGTGAAGGGCTCCAGACTGCCAGGGGTCTTCAGGCCGCTGAACGACATCTCGACGTGCTGCGTCAGCCGCGCCAGCAGGTAACGTGTGCGGTACTGCTGCATCGAATACAGCGTGAAGCGCTTGAGGGCGTCGGCCAGCTCCTGCGACTTGCCGGCCATGTTCTTCTCGAAGCGGTCGGCAACGAAGGCGTTGAGCTGCACCTTCTGCTTCACAGGATCACCGGCCTCAGCAATCGCGCGCAGCTCGTCGGCCCACTGAGAGAAGCTGCGTTCCAGATCCTTGGTCGGCGTCTTGGTGAAGATGTAGTAGAAGAGGAAGCTCTCCAGCTGCGCCACAAAATGGTCGAACAGCGGCTTGGGGAAATTCGCTGCTGCCAGCAGCAGGACGAAGTGCAAACTGAACGCGCCGCCTGCCAACCGTTTCAGGCTGTCCATCGCCAGACTCGGCTTGCCATCGTTACCGAGGCCATTGGCGAAGGCCAGGTAGTGCTCGACGTTGCGGATCACCTTGCGCACGAACTCAAAGGGCTTGCCTGCGTAATCGCACAGCGCAGCGTTGTCCTTGGCGATGAACCAGTCGTAGATCTCGTCTTCCCGCACCACCGCATCGCCGCGCTCGTTTTTGATGACGTAGTTGGCCATCAGGAAGTAGCGCAGGAAACGCAGCGGCTTTTCCTTCTCCTTCTCCAGCGGCTTGGTGATCTTCTTCCACTCGTCTTTGAGCTGGGTGAACTGCGCTTGCTTGACCTGCGTGAACAGCAGGTTCTTGAGCAAGTCCATCGGGTTCAGGCCCACGCCGCGCTCGTTGATGGTCTCGAAAATCTTCAGTGCGCTGCTGACGTCGGTGGAGATTTGAATGAACACCACGTTGTTGGCCAAGTAGCCCCAATACTTCTTCAGCTTGGGCGTGTCGTCGTAGTTGTCCTTCAAGTAGCGGTACAGCGTGCTGTAGGCGTTGACTAGGTTTTCCAATGAGCCGAAGCTGGCGATCCCTGCTGCCTGAATGCCAGCGCGCACGGCCTGCGGTTCAGCGTCCAGCGCCACCAGCTTGGCCATCACTTCGCCCGCACTTTCGTAACGCGGCTCCAGTTTCAGGTTGGTGCGTACCTCGCCGTCGCTGTCCACGTAGCTGGTCGAGATCAGCCCGGAAATCATTTGCCGCTGCGGCTCGCCCTGGAACAGATGCTTCAGCGCGCACAGCAGCAGGAAGAAGGTGGTCAGGCGCTGCTGGCCGTCAATCACCTCGTAATGGTTCTTCTGCTCGGTGGGCGACACCAGCACGGTGCCGATGAAGTATTCCCGCGTGGTGCCCGCATCGATCTGCTCGCCGATGTCCTCCAGCAGCTGATGCACTTCCTTGTCGGTCCAGACGTACTCGCGCTGGTAGTCCGGGACGATGTAGAAGCACTCCCGGAAGGCTTCCTCGATGCTGTATTTGTGGTTTTCTATGCGGGCCATGTTCTTTTTCCTGGGTCGTTCAAATCTATCGCCGATCCGGCAACTGCCCGTTCGACACGAACTGATCGAAGCTGTCGAAGCTCTCCTCGTCCTGCCACGACCGATCCCACGAGCGCGGCTCGGCGCTTTCGAGCAGGAGCAGCGTGAGGACGCGATCCCGCGTGTTGTAGCTGTGCTTGAACTCGCGCAGCTTCATGTGCTGCGCTTCTTCCGGGCACCAGATCGCGGCGGACATCTCCGTGCCATCCCATTCCTGCGTGATGCTGGCGTCGGCGGCCAGCGTGCCCGGCATCGGCTCCACCGGCTCGCCGTTGCGCCGGATGCGCGCCCGCGTTCTCCTCGCGCTGCCGCTGCGCCATTCGTACTTCATGTAGCCGTTGTCCCAATAGACGAGGATGGCGCGATCCGTCGTGAACTTGATGTAGCGGATGCACAGCGCCTCAAGCGAGACGTTGAAACGCTTGGCGATGTCGCCGAGGACACGGAAGTCGATGCGTTGGTTGGAAATCCACGAACGCAGCAGGTCGCCGGGCATCAGCAGATTGCTGGCGAAGTCATCGGCTTCGCGTTCGATGTCGCGGAGCGTGTCGATGCCGGTGTGGACGCTCTGCTTGTCGCAGTTGAAGCTCTGCTGCTGGCCGCGATGCAGGATGAAGTGGCCCAGTTCGTGGGCGATGGTGAAGCGTTGACGTTCGGGACGTGATCTGCCGTTGTAGGCGATGCCCCACACCTCGTGGTCATTGGGATCGCGCGCCAGCATCCCCTCGAAAGCGTCTTCGTTGAACTGCACCGGCTGCTTGATCTCCCGAACGCCGGTGCCATAGGGCGTGCTCGGCAGCATCTGCCGCAAGATTTCCAGGTCGATGGCGTCGGGCATGTCTGTGCTGTACCACGCCCGCAGCCACTTGATGACGTGGCTGGCGGCAATCGAACCGGTAAGGGCCTGCGCTGCGCTCAAGTTTCAGTCCCCACTTTCGTTCTTGTCGGGGAACATGATCTTGAGCGCCTGCCGGTAGCGATCCTTCTCCTCGTCGGCCATCCCGGCGTACTCGCGGAAGAAGGCCACGTCCTCCGGGCTGGCATCCGGTGCCTGCTGCATCGGCGTGCCCATCACGTCCTCCATCGTCACGCCGAGCACCTGAGCGATCTTCTGAATCCGCTCGGCGGTGGGGCGCTGCCCATCCTTCATCTCCAGTTCCCAGATGTAGGCCTTGGTGCAGCCGACCGCGTCCGCGACCTGCTGCAAGGTCAACTTCTTCGCCTCGCGCAACCGGCGCAGGCGCGCTCCGAATGCTGAAGCCATCAATTGCTCCTGTCAGTGAGGTTGTTTTCAACAAGCCAGAAAGTATAGCCACAAGATACCACTAAGCACCACAGGTGCCACGTTGATTGACAAGCGGAAATCCGAGGGACAAAATCGCGCTTGTATCTCGTGGCTTTACTTGTGCGTGGTACGTGTTCAGAAACTCTGTCGCTGGCCCGTGCAGCCCGATCCCCGGTCTCAGACCTCCGACGCCGATCCAGAAAGGACGAACAAGATGAAGAAAACCTTTGTCGACGTGATGCTCGAGCTGCCGGTGGATGCCACGCTGCGCGACTTCCTGACCTCACATGGTCTGCCCGTGCCGGACGGGTTCGTGTGGGACGACACGCCGGAGACCAGCCAGTTCTTGGTGGAGGCGGTCAAGGTCTGGCCGGACACCGCCGCCCGCGACCAGATGACCGCCAACCTCATGGCCAGCGTCCAGTTGGGCGATCCGGCGGGCAAGCAGGCGATGTTCGAGGCCGTGGTCTCGGATGCCGCTGCGCTGGCGGGCCTGACGCTGTGCCGCAGCGACGTCCATCGCTCTTTCTGGCTCTACGTCACCCACCCGACGCTGTTCGAACGCGCCTACGACTTCAGCTTTTGGGAGCACCACGGGCCGCAGACCCAGCAATACGATCTGGGCCTGAAGCGCCAGCCGAACGGCGCTGACCACAACCTGGCCGGGCTGCGCAACGCGATCTCGGCCTTCTACAAGCGCGAGATGCAGTGCGGCGACAGCAGTGTGGCGCATCTGGTCGAGCGCAGTCCCGGCGTATTCCTGCTGACCGTTCACGTCAAGGACATGGCCATGCTGCGGCTGGAGTTCGAGGGTTCGACCCTCAAGCGCCGCGTCGGTAATCCCAACATCCACATGGTGCTGGAGTACGCCAAGACCACCGGCGTGGTGCGCACGCTGGTGCGTGGCGGCCAGAAGTACCAGCAGATGCTGGTCGAGGCGTTCGCCGAGCATGTGCTGGGCGTCAAGGCGAGCGCGAGCCGGATCAAGTCGCCGACGCTGGATTTGTCGATGCTGCGCACCGGCTTCGACGTGCCGGAGGCGTTCGAGGATGGCTTCTCGATGGTGCAGTTGAAGGCGCTGACCTTCCTCAGCCCGGACGGCGCGCTGAAACTCGAATGCACCGCGATGCAGTCCAGCCACCAACGCTCCGTGCATGAACTGCTGAAGGAGAAGTTGAACGGCCCGCTGGAAGGCAACTGGACGGTGACGGCGGCGCAGGTCAATCTCTACTACCCGCCGGAGCCGGGCCGCACGCGCGCGAAGGTCGTCACCATCGAGGTGACCAGCAAGGGGCGGCTGAACCTGCACAAGTTCGACGCCAAGATGCAGGCGCAGTTGGAAGGCTATCTGGTCGCGGTCGGCATCTTGCAGAAGGGCCAGACCTTGAGCGCCCACGAAATGCCGCCGGAAACGGACGCGGTCGGCTCGACGCCGGTGATCGAGGACTGACCCGATGGCGGCGCACGACGCTTGGGCCTTGATCTGCCGCCTGTTCGCGGGCGGCACGCCCGCGCTGCGCGTCACGTTGTCGCCGCGCGAAACGGTGGCGTTGGCCATCCTCGGTAAGGCGGTCAAGCCGACGATGATGGATCAGTCCTTCGTGCTGTGCCCGCACTGCCAGCAGCATCGGGCGCAGGTGTGGGGCGACGGTCGTGGCGGACGGATGTGCCGCTGCCCAGACTGCGGGCCGGTGGCCGTCGAGGTGAACGACGGCGCGGCACTGGCATTGGACGAGGATTGGCTGCGACAGAAGATGCGCCTCGCACTTGGCATCGAAAGCCGCGACGGCATCGATGATCTTGGAGACGGCGTGTGGCGGCTGGGCGATGCACGGCGGTCGCCCGTCCTGTTGGCCCGCAACCTGGCTCGGGTGCTGCACGAACCTGCGTTGCTGGATCGGGTGCGGGTGGCCAGCGGCGACATCCGGGTGATCACACCGAAGCCGAGCACGACGCGCGGATCGCCCTTTGGCGCAGGCGTGGAGTGGATGGCTCTGGAGGAGCGCTTCACGTTCTACGGCGGTGGGATCACGTTCATGGGCGCCCCGCCGTCCGCGACGCCAGTGGTCATCGATCCGGCCACGCCGGTGAACGGGCCGTTCTCGACGGACTTCAGGTGGGCGACGCTGCCGGATGTGCAGACCACGCCGATCCAGTTCACCGATGGTCAGTCGAAGGTGCTTGGCGCGCTGTGGTCGTTCAAGGGCGAGGCCACGACGGCGGATCGGATCATGCAGCGCGCGGGCCTGGACAGCGCCAAGCCGAGCGACCTCTTCAAGATCAAGGTGAAGGACAAGGGCAAGCCGGGGCCTGCTGCACAGCACGCGGCCTATGGCGTGCTCGTGGTCACGCAGCAACGCGCAGGGTTGTATGCGATGCCGTGTGCGGCAGCGGGAAAGGAGGTCGCCATGACGTGATCTCACCACCCGATGCGCCCAGGCTCGCGCCGACTTCAAGAGCCTGACCTTTGCAATTTTTGGAGTGCATGAAATGAGCGGAAAGAACCAATGGGTCATACCCATCAACGGCGGTGATCAGTGGGGTGTGCGGGGAGAAGGCAATGACCGCCTCACCTCCATCCATGACACGCAGCAGCAGGCGATTGACCGTGCGCGGGACATCGCCATCAATCAGCAGAGCGAGATGCTCATCCAAGGGCGGAACGGCCAGATCCGTGAGCGCAACAGCTACGGTGACGACCCGTTCCCGCCCAAGGGCTGACGTGGAGGCTGGCCTCGCGGGTTTGCCGTTGTGCTTTGCTCGTGCAAACCCGCGAGCCAACCATTCCCATCAGCACACGCGCAGGTGGTTGATGAACAACGCCGTCTGCGTGTGCCACGGCGAAGAAGTTGGCGCAGGTTTCGAGAGAAGATAGGGCGGAACAGGAGCGAACCGGGTGCGCGGTGGCGGCCGGGCGACCGGCTGGCGGCACACGCAGAACGAGCGGGAACCCCGCGTGGTGTGGGGATTCCACAAATGAAAACACCCAACCGAGAACGGTTGGGCGCTGAATAGTGGTGGAGCGGAGGAGGATCGAACTCCCGACCTTCGCATTGCGAACGCGACGCTCTCCCAGCTGAGCTACCGCCCCGAAGAGCGCGGATTATACATTCATTCCGGCGGCCCCGCGCAGGCTACCGGTGCTGCATCAGCCGCTCCAGCGTGCGCCGGTCGACGTCGGGGACGAACAGCTCGATGAAGCTCAGCGCGTAGCCGCGCAGGAAGGCGTCGCGGCGCACCGCCAGCCGGACGTAGTTCATGCCGAACAGGGCGCCGGCCGGAATGGCGTGCAGGCCGCGGTCGTGGGCCGCGTCGTAGCCCAGGCCGGACATGATGCCGATGCCCAGGCCGATGGCGACGTAGGTCTTGATGACGTCGGAATCGATCGCCGCCAGCACCACGTCGGGCCGCAGCCCCGCCTCGGCGAAGGCCCGGTCGATGCGACGGCGACCGGCGAACTCCTCGACGTAGGTCACCAGGGGATACTTGGCCAGCGCCTGCACCGAGAGCGGCTGGCCGATCAGCGGGTGCTTGGCGGGCACCAGCACCACGTGCTCCCACTCGAACGCCGGGATGGAGATCAGGCCCTCGGCCTCCTGCGGCACCTCGGTGGCGATGGCGAAATCGACTTCGCGCGCCAGCACCGACTGGGTGATCTGCTTCGGGCTGCCCTGCAGCAGGGTGAGGCGAACCGCCGGGTAGCGCTTGCGGAATTCGCGCACCACGGCGGGCAGCACGTAGCGCGCCTGGGTATGGGTGGTGGCCACGCGCAGCTCGCCGTCGTCGCGGGCGCGGAAGTCGGCGCTGATCTGCTCGATGCCGTTGATCTCCGCGAGCACCCGCTCGGCGCGCGCGAGCACCGCCTTGCCGGGTTCGGTGAGGCCGAGGATGCGCTTGCCGTGGCGTACGAAGACGTCCACCCCCAGCTCGGCCTCGAGCTCCAGGATGCCGCGCGACAGGGCGGGCTGGGAGGTGCCGATCGCCTGGGCAGCCTGGGTCAGGCTGAAGGCGTGGCGCGCGGTCTCGCGCACGAAGCGCAGTTGCTGGAGGTTCATCGCTCAGCGGTGGCAGGCTCGATCCGGGAAATACCGGTCGCAAAAGTAACACGGCCCCGCCGGCAGCCAGCGCGGCACCTGGTAATAGCGCCGGCGGATCTCCTCGAGCACGCGGTCGCGGTACGCGGGGTAGCGAAAGCCGCGCCCGTCGACCAGGTGGAACACCGCCCCGCGGATCTCGATGTCCCTGTACTGCACGCGGTCGAAATACGGCTCGTACTGGTCGGGTTCGACCTCCTTGCGCTGCACGATCAGGATGTCGCGGCCATCGAGCGTGCGGAAGTCGGTGAGGATGTCGTCGTGGCGCGCGTGGCTCGAGCCGGTGCCGAACACCAGCACGTACTGGCCGAGGTTGTAGCCGATGGTCACGGCCGGCGAATAGCTGTCGGAAGCGATGGCGTGGGTGGCGCGGTAGGGCTCCAGCGCACGCGCCAGCTCGTCGCCGTGCGCGGTCATCACCAGGCCGGGATAGCCCTTCCACCAGCGGAAGGTCTCGGTCGGCAGCGAGGCGAGCACGGCGATGGCCGCCCAGTGCGCGAGCGCGATCCAGGCCGCCACGGCGATGGCGCGCCGCAACGAGCGCACGTCGACCGACAGCGCGAACCACACCACTGCCGGCAGCACGAAGCTCGCCAGCCAGTGCAGGCCGATGGTCTTGACCAGCGAGAGCGCGGCGAAGAGCGCCAGCGGCACGACAGCCAGCCAGCGCAGGGCCGCGCGCTCGTCGGCGCCCGCCGGCGGGGCCGCGGACGCCGCGACCGGTGCACCTGCCGGTGCACCCGTGGCCGCTCCAGCCGCGGACGGTCCGGCAGCGGCGGCCTGCACTCCGCGCCCCGGCGCGCGCCGCCTGCCGGTCACCCCGGCCAGCCGCAAGGCCACGGCCGGAGTCAGCACGTAGAGCACCGACACCACATAGAGCAGCGGGGTACGCCACGAGAAGCCGGCATCCTCGTTGCGATTGACGAGGTTGAACATCACGTTGGGCCAGCAGTGCTGGGCATTCCAGGCGATCTGCACCACCGCCGCCGGCAGCGCGCCCACGACGATCCACGCCAGGCCGGCCAGCGAGGCACGCGTCGGGTGCCGCAGCGAGTGCGCCAGGATGGCCAGCGCCAGCAGGCCGGCGAAGTACTTCGACATCAGGGCGCCGGCGAGCGCCAGGCCGGCGAGCAGGAAGTCGAGCGCGCGGCCGCTCTCTCGCGCGCGCAGGTACAGCGCCACCGTGAGGGCGCTGAACAGCATCAGCGGAACGTCGGTGGTCACCGCGACGTTCCACGCGTTCAGCGGCACCAGCAGCAGCAGCGTGGCGCCCGACCAGGCCAGCGTCTCGCCGTGCCGGCGCAGCATGCGCCAGCCGATCGCGGCCACCAGCATCGGCACGACCAGGGCCGGCAGCCGCAGCACGAAGCGCGCATCCGAGATCGTGTCGAGCACCGCCAGCCACCACCCGATCATCGGCGGGTGGTCGTAGAAGCCCCAGGCCGGATGACGCCCCCAGTAGAGGAAATAGGCTTCGTCGCTGGTGAAGGGCAGGACGGCGGCGAACCAGGCGCGCAAGGCGCCCAGCACCAGGAAAGCGAGCAGGAAGCTGCGCCGCGCGGCGGGCGCATCGGCGAAGGCTCGTCCGACGATGGAGGTCATTCGCGGATCGGCAGGAGTCAAAAAAAACGGCGCACATTGCTGTGCGCCCGGAAACGGCAATTGTGCCGCCCCTTCCTCCTCCTCCTCGATATTCGTTGCCGGCGCATCCTAATCAATCGGCGCGGCGGCGTCCACGACTTTTTTCGGGCTCAGCGCGTCCGGTCGACCCAGGCGAGCATGCCCAGCGCGAGCACGAACGCCGCGATGCTGGGGATGCTCACCGACAGCAGCGGCGGCCAGGTATTGAGCATGCCCAGGTTGGAGAACAGGCCGTTCAGGAAATGGAACGCGATGCCCAGCATGATCCCGGCGAACACCTTGTAGCCGATGCCGCCGGCGCGCGCCTGCAGGTAGGCGAACGGCAGGGCGAGCGCCATCATGACGATGACCGCGAACGGGTAGACCGCCTTCTTCCACAGGGCGATTTCGTACCGGGTGGCATTCTGGCGGTTCTCCTCCAGGTGGTGCACGTAGCGGTACAGGTTCAGGCCCGACATCCGGTCGGGCTGCACCAGCAGCACGCCCAGCAGCGCCGGCGTGAGGTCGCTCTTCCACGGCTGCGCGTCCAGGTGCGACTGGTCGACGTGCAGGATGGGCGCGTCTCCGGGCAGCTCGCCCTGAGTGAAGCGCGTGGCCTCGACGTCGGCGAGCCGCCATGCGTCGGGCGGCGCGTAGGTGGCCGAGCGCGCGCGCAGCAGCTCCGAGAGACGCATCTCGGAGTCGAACTCGAACACGCGCACGTCGCGCAGCGTGCCGTCGGGCAGCAGCTCGCCGATGTTCACGAAGCGCAGCCGCTCGACCTCGCCGCCGGCCGCGCGCACCGAATCCTTCAGCCACAGGCCGGAGCGGAACTCGCCGGCCGCCGACGCTCCGATCGCCGACAGCCGCAGGCGCTGGGCGAGCCGTTCGGCCGGGGGCGAAAGCACCTCGCCCACCAGCACGGTGACGAGGGCGATGAACAGGCCGATGCGCGCCACCGTCGCCAGCGCCTGGCGGCGGCCCAGGCCGGCCGCCCGCATGGCGGTGAACTCGGAGTTCGCGGCGAACTGGGCCAGCGCGTAGATGGAGCCGATCAGCGCGGCGATGGGCATCAGCTCGTACACGTGCGGAGGCAGGCCCAGCAGGACGAAGGCCAGCGCGTGCTGCAGGCGATAGCCGCCGCGCCCGATGTCGCCGAGCTCGTTGATGAAGTCGAAGAAGGCGAACAGGGCGAGGAAGCCGGTCAGCACGAAGCCGACGGCGACGATGATCTCGCGGCCGAGGTAGCGGCGCAGCGTCTTCATCGCAACCCCGCGCTCACTCGCGCAGCACCAGCCGGCGCAGCGTGAAGCGCGGCAGCGAGACGCGCCGCCAGAACAGCACCACGATGAGCGCGAGCAGTGCCGCGTGCAGCACCCACACGCCGATGCCGAACGACAGGCGGTCCTCGGCCACGCGGGCCTGCGCCACCGAGATCAGGTTGTTGTAGGCGACGTAGATGAGCAGCGCCGCGAGGAGGTTGATCGAGCGCCCGACCCGCGGGTTCATCGCCGACAGCGGGATCGCCAGCAGCGACATCAGCAGCGCGGAGACCGGCAGGCTGATCCGCCACAGCAGCTCGGCGAGGTTGCGCGGCGTGGGGTCGCGGATCAGCGCGAGGGTCGACTTCACCTTGGCGTGTTCGTCGGCCACGGTCGCGCCGGCCGGCTCCAGCCGCAGGCCGTAGCGGCCGAACTCCATGAGCCGGAAGTCGGGCTGCCCCTGGTTGCCGTCGTAGCGGCGCCCGTCCTCGAGCACGAGGAAGCGCTCGCCGCCGGGCTGGTTCTCGATGCGCCCGCTGCGCGAAACCACCACCGTCATCCGCCCACCCTGCATCTGCGTGACGAAGACGTTGCGCACCTCGTTGCCGGTGTCGCTGAGCTCCTCCACGAAGAACACGCGGTTGGCCGCCACCGATTCGCGGAACTGGCCGGCCGACACCTGCGAGATGTCCTCGCGCTGCGCGAACCGCTGCTGGTACTCGCTCGCCTGCTGGCTCGCCCACGGCGACACCACGAAGGCCACCAGCGCGACCAGCGCCGCGATCGGCGCGGCGAAGCCGAGCACCGGGCCGATCCACGCGAGCAGGCTCTGGCCGCTGGCGAACCAGATCACCATCTCGGAGTCGCGAAACGCGCGGGTGAGCGACATCAGCACCGCGATGTAGAGGGTGAGCACCAGCAGCACCGGCAGCACGTTGATGGCATTGAAGGCGATCAGCGGCAGCACGCTGGCGGTGTCGACGCGCCCGCTGGCCGCGCGCCCGAGCAGCCGGATCAGCGAGGTCGTCAGCATGACGACGAACAGCGTCGCGAATACCACGCCGGCGAGATTGACGAGGTCGCGCCGCAGCGCCTTGGTGAACAGCATGGCCGTGCGGGCCTCGTATGCCTCGTATAATCGGCCGGGTCGATCCCGGAAAGACAAGAGCGATGCAATTTAGCACACGGACTTCGGTCAACGGACGCGCCCGCGCCGGCTGCGCACTGCTGCCGGTGGTGGCCGGCAAGGACCTCACCGCCGGCGGCAAGGCCATCGATGCGACGCACGGGGGAAGGCTCGCCAAGGCGCTGCGCACCGGCGACCTGCCGGCCAAGGCGGGCTCCACCCTGCTGGTGCAGCTCGACGGGGCGCTGCCGCGCGTGCTGCTGGTCTCGATGGGCGAGGCGCGCGAGGGCGGCGACAAATCGTTCGGCGAGGCGGTGCGCGGCGCGCTGAAGGCCGCCGGGCAGCTGGCCGCCGACGACGCGATCTCCCTGCTGCACGAAGCGCCGGTGGCCGCGCGCGACACCGCCTGGAAGCTGCGCGCCCAGGTGCTGACCGGACGCGAGCTGGCCTACCGCTTCGAAGTCCTCAAGACCAAGCGCGAATCCCAGCCGGTGCGGCCCAGGCGCGTCGTGCTGCCGGTGGAGGCGGCCGAATCCGGCGTGGCGGCGCGCGCGGTGGCGCAGGCCGGCGCCATCGCCGACGGCGTCCAGATGACGCGCGACCTCGGCAACCTGCCGGGCAACTACTGCACGCCGACCTACCTCGCCGACACCGCGAAGAAGATGGCGCGTGAATTCGGGCTCGAGGCCAAGGTGCTCGACGCACGCCAGATGCAGGCGCTCAAGATGGGCGCGCTGCTGTCGGTGGCGCGCGGCTCGGTGCAGCCGCCCAAGCTGATCGTGCTGCGCTACCAGGGCGCAGGGGCCAGGCAGGCGCCGATCGCCCTGGTCGGCAAGGGCATCACCTTCGACTCCGGCGGCATCTCGCTCAAGCCGGGCCTCGAGATGGACGAGATGAAGTTCGACATGTGCGGCGCGGCGTCGGTGCTCGGCACGATGCGCGCGGTGGCCGCCATGAAGCTCAAGATCAACCTGGTGGTCGTCGTGCCCTCGGCGGAGAACATGCCGGGCGGACGCGCCAGCAAGCCCGGCGACATCGTCGCCAGCATGTCCGGCCAGACGGTGGAGATCCTGAACACCGACGCCGAGGGGCGGCTCATCCTGTGCGACGCGCTCACCTACGTGCAGCGCTTCAAGCCGAGCACCGTCATCGACGTCGCCACCCTCACCGGCGCCTGCGTGATCGCGCTCGGCCATCACCATTCGGGCCTGTTCTCGCCCGACGACGCGCTGGCCGCCGAGCTGCAGGAGGCCGGCCGCGAGATCGGCGACACCTGCTGGCGCATGCCGCTCGACGACGAATACCAGGAGCAGCTGAAGTCCCCGTTCGCCGACATGGCCAACATCGGCGGGCGCCCCGCCGGCTCGATCACCGCGGCGTGCTTCCTGTCGCGCTTCGCCAAGGGCTACGACTGGGCGCACCTCGACATCGCCGGCACGGCCTGGAAGTCGGGCGCGAACAAGGGCGCCAGCGGCCGCCCGGTGCCGCTGCTCACGCGCTTCCTGCTGGCGCGCGCGCAGGGCTGAGCGTTGACCCGCGTCGACTTCCACTTCAACGTCGCGGACAAGCTGCAGTACGGCTGCCGGCTGGTCCGCAAGATCTACCGCGCACGCCACCCGGTGCTGGTGTACTGCGACGACGGCGCCCGGCTGGCCGAGTTCGACCGGCTGCTGTGGACCTTCTCGCACCACGACTTCATCCCGCACGTCGGCGCCGCCGATCGGCTCGCGGGCGAAACGCCGGTGCTGCTCGCCGCCGAGCCCATCGATACCGCCTTCCATGACGTGCTGGTCAATCTCGGCAGCGTCATGCCGCCGATGTTCAGCCGCTTCGAGCGCCTGATCGAGGTGGTCGCCGCCGACGAGGCCGATCGCGAAGCCGCGCGCGAGCGCTGGCGCTTCTATCGCGACCGCGGCTACCCGATGGAGCGCCACGAGGCGTCGGCGGCGTGAGCATGGACGACGAGATCCAGCGGCTCGCCGGGCAGCTGCGCGCGTTGGCCGCGAGCACCCCCGAAGGCGACGAAGACGCCATCCCCATGCTCACCGAGGTGGTCGAGGTCCCGCGCTACGACAGCAGCGAGCTGCCGCAGACCCTCACCGGCATCGACTGGCCGCAGCTGGCGCTGCGGGTGCAGGAGAACGTGCTCGAGCGCCTGCTCAATCGCTCGGAGGCGCTGCTCGATGCGCAGCTGCGCGCGAGCCTGCAGGCCGTCATCGGGCGCGCCGCCGAATCGCTCGCGGCCGACCTCGGCGCGACGCTGCAGGAGCTCATCCGCGACCTGGTGGCGCGCGCCGTCACCGAAGAGCTCACGCGAGTGCACGACGAAGTGGTGCGCGCACGCAGCGGCGTCCGCCCCGACCCACGCTGAGACTACGGGCAGCTTTCCGAGCCCGCTATAATCGCAAGTCGAATCAAAGACTTGCGAACATGACCGCAGCGCCCTCCCCGGCCTCTCCCGTTTCCCCGAACGCCGCCGCTTCGAACACCGCCGCCGCGGCCGCCCCCGATACGCTCGCCAGGAGCTTCGAGCCCGCCGAGATCGAAGGGCGCTGGTATCCGATCTGGGAGGCGCGCGGCTGCTTCGCCGCCGGCAACGTGCCCGGCGCGCCGGCCTTCTCGATCCAGCTGCCGCCGCCCAACGTGACCGGCACGCTGCACATGGGCCACGCGTTCAACCAGACGGTGATGGACGCGCTCACGCGCCATCACCGCATGCTCGGCGACAACACGCTCTGGCTGCCCGGCACCGACCACGCCGGCATCGCCACCCAGATCGTGGTCGAGCGCCAGCTCGACGCACAGGGCGTGTCGCGCCACGACCTGGGCCGCGAGAAGTTCATCGAGCGCGTCTGGCAGTGGAAGGAGGAATCGGGCTCGACCATCACGCGCCAGATGCGCCGCCTGGGCGCCTCCACCGACTGGTCGCTCGAGTACTTCACCATGGACGCCAGGCTGTCCGAGGTGGTCAAGGAAGTGTTCGTGCGGCTGCACGAGCAGGGCCTGATCTACCGCGGCAAGCGGCTGGTGAACTGGGATCCGCAGCTGCTCACCGCCGTGTCCGACCTCGAGGTGGTCAACGAGGAGGAGGACGGGCAGCTGTGGCAGATCCGCTACCCGCTCGCCGACGGCAGCGGCTTCGTCGCCGTGGCGACCACGCGCCCAGAGACGATGCTGGGCGACACCGCGGTGATGGTGCACCCCGAGGACGAGCGCTACGCGAGCCTGGTCGGGCGCACGGTGCTGCTGCCGCTCAGCGGCGAGGGCGATCCCGCCTTCGACGGCACGGCGCTGGACTGCGCCGCGCTGGTGGCGGCCGGCCGCGCGCGCGGCTGGCGCGAGCTGCCGATCGTGGCCGACGCCTACGTCGATCGCGAGTTCGGTACCGGCGTCGTGAAGGTCACGCCGGCGCACGACTTCAACGACCATGCGGTCGGCCAGCGCCACGGCCTGCCGGTGATCCCCGTGCTCACGCTGGACGCGAAGATCAACGACAACGGCCCGGCGCGCTACCGCGGGCTCGATCGCTTCGAGGCGCGCCGGCGCATCGTCGAGGACCTCGCCGCGCTCGGCCTGCTGGAGTCGACGAAGGCCCACCGGATGATGGTGCCGCGCGGCGACCGCACCCACGCGGTCATCGAGCCCATGCTCACCGACCAGTGGTTCGTCGCGATGAGCAAGGCCTCGCCGCCCGACTCCCTGCTCGCGGGCAGGAGCATCGCGGCGCGCTCGCTCGAGGTGGTCGCCGACGGCTCGATCCGCTTCGTGCCCGAGAGCTGGACGACCACCTACAACCACTGGCTGACCAACATCCAGGACTGGTGCATCTCCCGCCAGCTGTGGTGGGGCCACCAGATTCCCGCCTGGTACAAGGCCGATGCCGACGGCCGGCCGATCCACGACGGAACGGTGTTCGTCGCGCGCGACGAGGCCGCTGCGCACGCGCGCGCCGCCGAGGCCGGCTGGAGCGGGCCGCTGGTGCGCGACCCCGACGTGCTCGACACCTGGTTCTCCTCGGCGCTGGTGCCGTTCTCCTCGCTGGTCGATCCGGCCGAGCCGTTCCGCGACGGCGCGCCCAACATCCTGCCGCGGCTCGCGCAGTTCCTGCCCTCCTCGGTGCTCGTCACCGGCTTCGACATCATCTTCTTCTGGGTCGCGCGGATGGTCATGATGACCCTCGCCTTCACCGGCAAGGTGCCCTTCCGCGACGTCTACGTGCACGCCCTGGTGCGCGACGCCGAAGGCCAGAAGATGTCCAAGAGCAAGGGCAACACGCTCGATCCGATCGATCTCGTCGACGGCATCGGGCTCGACGCGCTGGTCGCCAAGCGCACCTGGGGCCTGATGAATCCGAAGCAGGCCGCCTCGATCGAGAAGCGCACGCGCAAGGAATATCCGCAGGGCATCCCGGCCTTCGGCGCCGACGCGCTGCGCTTCACCTTCGCCTCGCTGGCCGGTCCGGGACGCAACATCGCCTTCGACCTCGGCCGCTGCGAGGGCTATCGCAACTTCTGCAACAAGCTGTGGAACGCCACGCGCTTCGTGCTGATGAACTGCGAGGGGCACGACTGCGGCCTCGCGCCGCCGTCCGCGGGCACGGACGCACCCGCCGCCGCGCCCGAGCCCGGCGCGCCCGAGCGCTGGATCGTCTCGCAGCTGCAGCGCACGGAGGCCGAGGTCGCCAGGCACTTCGAGGACTACCGCTTCGACCTCGCCGCGCGCGCCGTCTACGAGTTCATCTGGAACGAGTACTGCGACTGGTACCTGGAGCTCGCCAAGGTCGCCCTGCAGGAGGCCGGAACAGCCGGTGACGCAGCCGATGCCGGCGCGCGCCGTGCCGAGGCGCGCGCGCGCGCCACCCGCGGCACCCTGCTGCGCGTGCTCGAGGCGGTGCTGCGCCTGGCCCACCCGATCATCCCGTTCATCACCGAGGAGCTGTGGCAGAAGGTCGCTCCGCTGGCGATGCGCTACGGCGAGCGCGGCGTGCAGACCCTCGCCGGCGCGCAGCTGGACGCGGCGCTCGCCGAGCGGCGCCATTCGATCATGCTGCAGCCCTACCCGCAGGCCGAGCCCGCGCGCATCGACGAGGCGGCCGAGGCCTGGATCGGCGAGCTGAAGTCGCTCGTCGATGCCTGCCGCGCCCTGCGCGGGGAAATGGGCGTGTCGCCGGCGCAGAGGCTGCCGCTGGTCGCTGCCGGCGACGCCGGCCGGCTGGCGGGCTACGCGCCCTACCTGCGCGCCCTCGCGCGCCTGGACGCGGTGGAGATCGTCGCCGAGCTGCCCGCGGGCTCCGTCGCCCCGGTGCAGATCGTCGGCGAGACCCGCCTCATGCTGAAGATCGAGATCGACGTCGCGGCCGAGCGCCAGCGGCTCGACAAGGAGATCGGGCGCATCGAAGCCGAGATCGGCAAGGCCCGCGCCCGGCTCGACAACCCCAGCTTCGTCGAGCGCGCGCCGGCAACGGTGGTCGAGCAGGAGCGCGGGCGCCTGGCCTCGTTCGGCGCGACCCTCGAGCGGCTGCGCGCGCAGCGGGCGCGGATCGGCTGACTCCCTACTTGTACTTCTCCAGCAGCGCCCGGGCCTCGGCGGCCAGCTTCCTGCCGTCCGCGCCCTTGGCCGAGACGTCCTTGATCCAGTCATCGTCGATGTGCGCGGTGGCCGCTTCCCACTTCTTCAGCTCCTCGGCGCCGATCACGTCGATCGTGTTGCCGCGGTCGCGCGCGAGCTTCGAGTACGGCCCGATGATCGAATCGAAGACGCCGCCCGCCCACGCCGAAGCCGCGAGGCCCGAATTGTCGTCGATCACTTTCTTCTGCTTCGGCGTCAGGCCGTCGTACCTCGCCTGATTCATGCCGAACATGAAGATCGCGCTGACGAAGCGCGGCGAACCCGGCGGCGCGTCGAGATGGTACTTGACGATCTCGTGCAGCTTGGTCGCGGGAATCGCCTCCCACGGCACCAGCACGCCGTCGACGACCCCCTTCGAGATCGCGTCGGGCACCTGAGGCATCGGCATCTGGACCGGCGTGCCGCCGAGCGCCGCCATCATCTTCGCGCTGATGCGCGTGGCGGTGCGGATCTTCATCCCCTTCAGGTCGGCCATGGTCCTGACCGGCCTGTTCGAGTGCAGGACGTAGCTCTCGGTGGTATGCATGAAGATCGGCTTGACGCCCTTGAACTCGTCGAGCGAGAACCTCTGCGTGTACTCCCACAGCGCCTGCGAGCCCTGCCTGGCGTTCGCGACCATGAACGGAAGCTCGAAGACTTCGGTCTTGACGTAGCGGCCGGCCGAATAGGTAGGCACCGACCAGACGATGTCGGCCACGCCGTCGCGCGCCTGGTCGAGCAGTTGGGGCGGCGTGCCGCCGAGCTGCATCGCCGGGTAGATCTGGCACTTCAGCTCGCCACCCGACTCCCTCTCGATCTTGTCGCACCACGGAGAGATGAGGTTCTGGTGCGCGTTCGAGCCGGACGGCAGGAAGTGGTGCACCTTGAGCGTGACGGTCTGCGCCGAGGCGATCGCCGCGCCGGCCAGTGCCAGCGCAATGCACAAGCCGGTCTTCTTCAGGATATCGGCCATGTCGGAGTCTCCTTTGTTTGAAGGTTCTCAGGTGCGCAGGTGCACCATCCAGAGCGTGATGCCGGGAAACAGGATCAGCAGCGCGAGCCGGATGAAGTCGGTGAGCAGGAACGGCATCACGCCCTTGTAGGTCTCGATCATCGGCACGTCCTTGGCCAGCCCGTTCATGATGTAGACGTTCAGGCCGACCGGCGGAAAGATCATCCCGATCTCGCACACGGTGAGGATGAGGATGCCGAACCACAGCGCCTTGTCGGTCGGCCCGAGGCCGTAGAAGTCGAGCCCCAGGATGACCGGGAACAGCACCGGCACCGTGAGCAGGATCATCGACATCTCGTCCATTACCGACCCGAGCGCGATGTAGAACACCATGATCGCCGCCATCACCGCGACCGGCGGGATGCGCGCGGTCGCGACCATGTCGGCGAGCTGATTCGGCAGCTGAGACAGGGCGAGCGCCGCATTGATCATGTCGGCGCCGATGAAGATCATGAAGATCATGCCGCTGGTCGTCGCCGTCGCCTGGATCGACTCGACGAACCTCGGGCGGTCCATCTCGCCCCGCGCCAGCGCGAGGGCGAAGGTGAGCACGGCGCCGATCGCGGCGCCTTCGGTCGGCGTGAACACGCCGCCGTAGATGCCGCCGAACACCGCGACGAAGATGACCGCGATCGGCCACATCCGTGCCCCCGCATGCCCCATCGCCGCGGCGGATGCGCCCTGCGCCTGCGGTGCGTGCTCGGGCCTGATGCGCACGTACACCGCGATCGCCAGGATGTAGCCGATCGCCGCGAGCAGCGCCGGCACGTAGGCCGCGAGGAACGTGCGCGTAATGTTCTGCTCGGTGAGGATCGCGTAGACCATCAGCGTGACCGACGGCGGCAGCAGCACGCCCATCGTGCCGCCGGTGGCCAGCGCCGCGGTGGCCAGCCGGCCCGAGTAGCGGAGGCGGCGCATCTCGGGATATGCCACCTGCGCGATCGTCGCCGTCGTGGCCACCGTGGAGCCCGAGATCGAGCCGAAGGCCGCGCAGGCCAGCACGCCGGCCATCGCCATGCCGCCCTTGAAGCGCCCCAGCAGCGCGTTGGCGAAGTCGAACAGCGCCTTGGACAATCCGCCGCGCACCGCGAACGCGCCCATCAGCATGAACAGCGGGATCACCGAGAGGTCGTATACCGACACGCGCCCGTACACGGCGCCCTTGAGGTGGGCCAGCAGCGGGTTCCAGCCCGCCAGCAGGACATAGCCGGCGGCGCCGGGCACGAACATCGCGATCGCGATCGGCACGCGGACCGCCATCAGCACCAGCATCGCGCCGAACAGCGACAGGCCGATCGCCATCGTGCTCACGACCGCCTCCATGCCGGACCGGGGGTCCAGTACAGGGCCGTCTGATACAGCCCGACCAGCGCCGACAGCGCGAAGCCCGGCACCATCAGCATGTACGGGATCCAGAGCGGCATCGACATCAGCATCGAGGTCTCGCCGCTTTCATGGGCCGACTCGCCGCCGGCGAATGCGCGCCAGGCGATCAGCGCCATCACGATCGCATACAGCAGCGCGCCGAGCCCGTCCATGCCGGATTGCGTGCGCCGCGAAGCGCGCGCGGTGAAGAAATCGACGATGATGTTGCCGCGCCGGAACTGCGTGTACGGCAGGAACGTGGCGACGCATACCGCGCAGCCCAGCTGCACCAGCTCGACGTCGCCCAGGATGGGCGCGGCGAACGCGGCCCGTCCGATCACGCTGACGACGGTCATCAGCGCCATCGCGATCAGCACGGTGCCGCCGATCACCGCGCTGAGGCCGCAAAGGACGTGCAGCAGCCGGCCGACCGGCCCTTCGTTCGCAGGGTCCGGGATCATCGGGCGCCTTCCGGGGCCGCTGCGCCCGATGCGACCATCAGCTTCGCGAGCAGGCGCACGTCGTCGAGCTCGTCGAGCGCGCCGATCGCCTCGACGAGCCTCCCTGCCTGCGCCGGCGGAAGGGCGATCGCGGCGTAGTCGATGCATTCGTCGAACCTCGAGCGGTGCTCGGCGCCGGTCAGCGGCCGGCCCGGAAAGCCGGGCGCGACGTCCAGGCTCCTCGCGTACCGCGTGCCGTCCACGGCCTCGACCGCAAGGTCGACCGCGGTGTGGCCGCGCCCCTCCATCGCCGGATCGGCTGTGACCTCGATGCGCCCGATGACGGCGCGCACGTCAGGATCGCGGATCTCTTCGGGGCGGAAATGGCGCAGCTTCGATGCCTTCCGGAGCAGCGCACTGGCCACGCAGTATTGCGCGCTGAACTGCGCGTTCACGCGCGGGTTCTCGCCGATCGCGAACGGATGACCCACGAGGCGGTGCGCGTAAGGAGGCAGGCGAACTTCGACCCGCCGGATCCGCTGCGACGTCCAGTCCGCCTCGGCAGCGACCTGCAAGGCGAGCTCGGTGACGCCCTGCGTGAGCCCGCAGCTCGGGTACTTCTTGAATACTGCCCGTTGCAACAGGAACTCCTCGCCGAGTCCGCGGTCCGCGTGCCCGACGATGCCGCGGCCGCGGGAGAAGAGATGCTCGTAGCCATAGACGCCGCTCAGGAACCGCGCGGGTCCGGTCAGCCCGCTGCGGGCGAGCAACGCGCAATGCACGCCCGATTCGGCGACCCAGCCTTGGATCAGGCGTACGGCCAGCGACCCGTCGACGTTGCTCTGGAAGCTTCCGCCGCAGCGATTGAAGGCGAGCGCGAGCGCGTTGCGCATCTGCGCCTCGTCGAGTCCGAGGACGCGTGCTGCCGCGGCCGTGGCCGCGAACACGCCCGCCACGCCGGTCGGGTCGAAGCCGTCGTAGTCGGCCTCGCTGCGATTCAGTCGCGCAGCCAGCTCCGCGCCCACGGTGAGCGCGGCAACGAAATCGCTGCCCTTGCATCCTCCGTTGAGCTCGGCGGCGGCGAGCGCGGCCGGCACCAGCGACGAGCCGATGTGCAGGCCCGGCACCATGGCATCGCAGAAATCGAGTGCACGGCACATGACGCCGTTGAGCAGGGCGGCGCTCGTGGCGGGAAGGCGGTCGCCGTAGACGAACACCGTGCATTCGGGCTTTCCGCCGCGATCCGCGAGCATCTCGCGCAGGGGCTTGCATCCGTCCTCGCTCGCGCCCGCAATCGCCGTGCCGGCGACCGCGAGCAGGATATGCCGGACGACCTCGACCGCAGCCTCGGGTATCCGCTCGCGCGGGAAAGCCTGGGCAAAGGCCGCCAGCCTCGTTTCCTCGGCGATGGCGTCGACGTGCACGGCGCTCGCGGTGCTCATTGGAATCCCCGGGCGTTTCCGCCGTCCAGATCGACTCGTTTCAGGTACTTCTTCGCGATGCGCAGCGCCTTCCCGGGCGAATGCTCGGCGAGCAGTCCGATGCCGTACAGCAGGTACCCCTGGTCGAGCCAGGCCGCGGGCCTCATCGGCTTGAGGCTCCACGGCACGCCGGCGTCGTAGAGCGCGGAAGCGAGCACCTTCTCCGGCCAGCGGCCGTACTTGAAGATGCCGCCGGTGCCGACGAGATTCGTCACCTGCGTGAGGTCCTTGCCCACCTGGACCTTGACCTCGCCGGCGAGCGTGAATTCCTGCTTGAGCGTGCCCGCGTGCCTTTCCACGGCGAACGATACTGCCGCTTCGGCGAGCACGCGATCGATGGCATCGTCGAGATCGGTGCTCGGCACGTGGCCGACGTCGCTCGACAGCCTGTGCACACGGGCCGCAAGCTCGTCGGCATCGATGCGGGCATCGGGCAGCACCGTGCGCAGCCTCTCGAGGCAGCGCGCCGCCCCGACGAACTCCAGGATCGTCGGCGCGTTGTAGCGGATGCCGAGGTCGCCCTCGACGGTGCGCTTGGTGCGCGTTTCGGGCAGGCCGCGCAGCACCGTCTTCGCGTCCGCAGGGCGTCCGTCGGCGACCGAATGGATGTTGATCGTCGCGCCGCCGACCTCGACGACCAGCAGCGTGCCGATGCCCGGCTCGTCGCCGCTGCCGTCGGCAAGCAGCGCGGCCGCCTGCAGCGTCGCCTTGGGCGTCGGCATGACGATGTCGCCGATATACTCCTGCGCCCGGTTCAGCCCCTTCGCGGCGGTGATCTGCCGGATGAACAGGTCGCGGATCAGCGCCTGCGCGGGCTCGACGTTCAGCCGATCTAGCAGCGGAAGCACGTTCTCGACCTGGAACGAGCTCTTGCCGGCGTCGTCGAGAATGCGCCGGACCGTGCCGGCCGCGGTCCGGTTGCCGGCGACGATGACGGGCGCAGCGATGTCGGACTGCGCGATCAGCGTGGCGTTGGCGATGATCGTCTTCTTGTCGCCCCCGTCGGTGCCGCCCGACAGCAGGATGATGTCGCAGGCGGCGGCGCGGACCTCCTCCACGCTCGACTCGTCGAGCTCGTAGCCCGAGGACCAGACGACCTTGGCCCCCGCGCCGAGCGCGGCCCTGCGCGCCGCCTCCAGCGTCAGCGACGGCACCAGCCCGATGGCCGCCATGCGCAAGCCGCCCGCGGCGCTGCTGCTGGCGTAGCGCGCCACGATGTCGCGCTCGGTGATGTCGAAGCGCGAGAACAGCTGCTCCAGCGCATTGTTCAGCCCGATCGTGATGTCTTCCTCGACGGTCGTGACGGCCTGCGAGCGGCCCACGATTTCCTCGCGATCGAGGTCGACCGCGAGGACCTTGGTATGCGTGCTCCCGAAATCGACCAGCAGGACGACTTCCATCAGGCTTCCTCTGAGGGCTCCGCGATGCCGAGATCGCCCTTCAATACGCGGATGACCTCGTCGGTCGTGACGGTGTTCGGGAACACCCGGTTGAAGCCGATCTGGCGGAAGCGCTTCTCCACCTCGGGCCAGTTCTTCTCGAGCTCGAGCGGCGCGGCCACGGTGCCGCCCGCATAGAGGACGATGTCCGAGAGCCCGGCCTCGATGCAGCGCTCGCGCAGCCCTTCGCAGTCGAGAATGCCCATGCCGTACATCGACGAGACCAGGATCGCGTCGGCGGCTGTTTCGACCGCGGCATTCACGAACTCCTCCTGCGGCACGACCGCACCGAGGAAGGTGACGCCGAATCCGGCTTCCTTCAGCGCATTGGTGAGCACCCACGCGCCGATCATGTGCGAATCGGACCCGATGGTCCCGATGACGACCTTCCTGCCGGTCATGTGCTCCTTCCTTTCAGGATCGAGGCGAACTGGAGATCCTGTACGACGGTGTTGAAATCCACCTTCCGGCCGTCCCTGCGCTGCCGTTCGGTGATCTTGGCGCGGTGGTACTCGCGCACCGCGTCGGGCAGCGGGATATCGCCCGGGTCGAGATAGCGGACCGCGTTCTGCGCATCACGCACGACGCGAACCTTGCCGTGGTTGTGCTTCCAGGGCGTGAGCATCGTATCGATCCAGCCGACTTCCACGCCCTTGCACATGCCGATCGCCATGTCGCCGTCGCCGGCCTCCAGGCACTTCTCCATCAGCGCCCTGACCTCCATCTCGATCATGGCTTCCTCTTCCTCGAGCGCGGAGTTGGGCGGCAGCTTCTGGTTGCCCATCAGCGTGAGCATGTGCCGCGCCAGGCGGACCGACTTCGCCATGCCCTCCTTCGTGGGCGTGGCGAACGCCTCGTCCTGGCACTTCAGGATGATGCCGGGGAAGCCTCCCATGATCGGGATCGTCGCGTTCCAGGCGATCATCGCGTTGGCTTCGTCCTCGCCCGGCGGCCAGGCGCCGAGGAAGGGAAACGCGCCCGCGAAGAACTCCACGTCGCGATAGCCGAAGCGCGCGCAGTACTCGTAGCACAGCCTTTCCGTGACCCGGATCATCGCGATGTCCTGGATCAGGTTCATGTTCAGGCCGTGCTCGATGAACTGGTACTTCACGCCCTGCTCGGCGGCGAGCAGCGACTCGGACACGCACACGAACGAGCGGTATCCCGCACTGTCGTATCCCGACAGGTTCGACGCGTTGAACGGACAGATCGGAACGCCCCGCTCGGTATAGAGCGCCGCCAGCCTCGCCTCGTACTGGTTGATGCGGATCTCCTCGGCCAGCGGTATGTCCTTGCAGTGCGCGATGACCTCCTGCAGCGAGCGCACGTTCGCGGCGCTCCAGCCTGCCGCCAGCGCGATCTCCGAAGCCAGGCGCCCGTCCTCGTCGGTGGAGTTCAGCGTCAGCGGCACGCGGCTCGCCTGCATGACGCGGCGCGCCTCGTCGACCCCGAAGTTGACGATCGGCCAGCCGTTGAGCATCGACATACCTTCCTTGCGGCTGCGTTCGATGCCCGCCGCGGCGCTGCGGTAGTCGTTCTTGCGAGTGTAGGAGTCCGAATAGATGTTCCAGATCGCCTCCGTGCCCAAGCCTCCCTCGTCGGCCACGAAGCGGATTCCCTCGATCATGTACTCGGTGAGCGCGCGCCCGAACTGCGGGAACAGCACGTGCGTGCCGTTGCGTTTCGCCTCGACGAGTTTCTCCGTCATGTTCTTGCCGTGCGAGAGATCGCGTGCGGCGGCGATGCATTCGTCGAGATCGGCGACCTGCCTGCCGGTCTCCCATTGCGGCAGCACCTCTTCCCTGCGGATGCGGAAGAACTCGTCGTCGTCGAGTCGGCGATTGCGGACGTGAGCGGGCATCCTGCCTTTCCTGATCTTTCTCGCGATCGAGGATAGTGCAGCGCTGCGGCCGCTGTCTGTCCTTGCGCCGGGGGACAGACAAAGCGGCAGCGTTGCGGTACGCTGCGGCGGCGGTGCCGGCAAGGGCGCCGCGTGCCCGCGCGATTGCGCGCATGCCCGAAGAAGCGCGGAACGCGTGAACCGAAGAGCAACTCCCGCAACGCTTCCGATCCTCGCCGGCGCCTCGCTGATGCTCAGCCTGAGCATGGGCATGCGGCAGAGCCTCGGCTTGTTCGTGGCTCCGGCCTCGCGTGAGCTCGGCATCGGCACGGCCGATTTCGCGTTCGCGATCGCGGTGCAGAACATCGTCTGGGGTCTCGCGCAGCCGCTCGTGGGTGCATTGGCCGACTCGCTCGGCTGCCGCGCGGTGATGCTCGCCGGAGCGGTGCTCTACGGTGCCGGCCTGCTCTGGACGATGCAGGCGACGGGCGTGTTCGGCATCACCATGGGCAGCGGCGTGCTGGTCGGCATGGCGCTGGCGTGCACGGCCGCCGGCCTGGCGATGAGCGTCACGGCACGCGCGGTGCCCGCAGGCTCGCGCAGCCTCGCACTGGGCGTCGTCTCGGCGCTCGGCTCGATCGGCACGTTCGTCGCGGCGCCTCTCGCGCAGGGCCTCATCGTGCGCGACGGCTGGCAGGCCGGTCTGGGCGGCTTCGTCGCCCTGGCCGCCGTGATGATCCCCGCGGCCTTCGTGGCCGGCAACGTCGACCGGCTACCCGCCGAGGCCGCGGGCATGCAGGCCCGGACCATGCGGGAAGTCGTCGGCGCCGCCGCGCGCAGCCGGCGCTACCTCGTCATGTCGGGCGCATTCTTCGTCTGCGGGCTGCAGCTCGTCTTCCTCACCACGCACCTGCCCACCTACCTCGCGATCTGCGGCCTCGATCCGATGCTGAGCGCCAAGGCGATTGCCGTGCTGGGCGGCTTCAACGTCGTCGGATCCTGGCTCTTCGGGTGGCTGGGTGGGCGGTATCCGAAGCACATCCTGCTCGGGCTCATCTACCTCCTGCGCTCGGCGTTCATCGCGATCTACTTCGCGCTGCCGGCGACCGAAGCCTCGACGCTGCTGTTCGCAGCCGCCATCGGCTTGCTGTGGCTCGGCGTGATCCCGCTCGTGAACGGCCTCGTCGCCGAGACGTTCGGCGTGCACTTCATGGCCACGCTCGCCGGCATCGCGTTCCTGAGCCATCAGCTCGGCTCCTTCGTCGGCGCTTGGGGCGGCGGCCTCGTGCTCGACATGCTCGGCTCGTACCAGCGCGCCTGGCAGTTCGGCGTCGCCGTCGGCCTGGCGGCCGGCGTGGTGCAGATCGCCGCGGGGGGCGCGGCACGTAACCGCCTCGAGGCGCGTGCGACCTGAACGGTGCGCTCGCGCCTGCGCCGCGCTAAGCCGCACCTTGGCTGCCCGATGCGCACCCCAAGCGATTCAGTGTCGCGTCCGCGCAGCCGAGAGGCACAGCGCGAACAGATCGTTGCGGCTGCAGATGCCCAGCTTCTCGTAGGCCCGCTTGCGATACGTGGCCACGGAGCTCTCGGCGATGCCGAACTCGAGCGCGATCGCCTCGCTCGTCTGGCCCGCCAGCTGCCGCGCACAGACCTCGATCTCGCGCGACGACAGACGCGCCGAGCCGCGCGCAAGCAGCCGGCGCACGAGATCGAGCCGGCCGGCGCTCTCGCGTTCGGGCACGTGCGCATCGAGCTCGCGATGCTTGAGGATGCTGTTCAGGACGATATCGGCCAGCAGGAGCAGGCTCTCGAGCTGGCTCGATTGCGGCCACGCCCGGGCGCGGCACACGTAGAGGTTCGCGTATACCTGGTCGGCGGCGTTGCGCTCGAATGCGGCGATCTTTCCGCCCAGGCCGGCCTCTTCGAAGAAATAGTGGCGGTAGTGCCTGTCGGCGATCTCCTCGCTGCGGAAGAACCGCGGGCGCAGCGCGTCCGGACGACGCCCGCGCAGCTCGCGCAGTGCCGGATCCTGCGCGAACAGGCCTTCCTCCACGTAGCGCCGGACCCGACGCGCGTGATCCAGCGGCTGCGATCGGTTCCAGTAGAAGAACGGCCGGGCGCTTCCCGCGTCGTCGACGCTGAAGACGTTGCACTGATCGAAGCCGGCGGCGGCGAGCAGCCCGACGAGCCGTGCCGTGAAGTCGTCGCGCCCGATCGAGGCCACGATCGCTGCCACTGCCGGAGCGACCGAGCGCTCGCCGAGCAGCGATGGCGGCACGGCGCTGCGGACGTCGCAACGGACGGATGCCCGGGCGCCGGCACGCACGGCACTCACCGGATCACCGAAGCGAACTGCAGGTCCGCGACGACCGTGTCGAACGTGACCTTGCGGCCGTCCCTGCGCTCGCGCTCGGCGACCTTCTCGCGGTGGTATTCGAGAACCTCCCTCGGCAAGGGGATGTTGCCGGCATCGAGGTAGCGCACCGCATTCTCCGCGTCGCGAACGACGCGGACCTTCCCGTGGTTGTGTTTCCACGGCGTGAGCATGGTATCGATCCAGCCGACCTCCACGCCCTTGCACAGGCCGATCGCCATGTCGCCGCCGGCCGCTTCGAGGCATTTCTCCATCAGCGCACGAACCTCGAGCTCGATCATCGCCTCCTCCTGCGCGAGCTTCGCGTTCTCGGGCAGCCGCTGGGTGCCCATCAGCCGCAGCATGTGCCTGGCGAGCTTCACCGAACGGGCCATGCCCTCCTTCGTCGGCGTGGCGCGCGCTTCGTCCTGGCACTTCAGCACGACACCGGGCACGCCGCCCAGAATCGGAACCGCCGCATTCCACGCGATCATCGCGTTGGCCTCGTCCTCGCCCGGCGGCCACGCGCCCAGGAACGGGAAGGCGCCGGTGAAGAACTCCACGTCGCCGAAGCCGAAGCGCGCGCAGTATTCTTCGCACAGCCGTTCGGTGACCCGGATCATCGCGATATCCTGGATCAGGTTCATGCCGAGCCCGTGCTCGATGAACTGGTACTTCACGCCCTGCGCCGCGGCGAGCAGCGCCTCGGAGACGCAGACGAACGAGTGGTAGCCGGCGCTGTCGTAACCCGACAGGTTGCACGCGTTCCAGGGGCAGATCGGAACACCGTTCTCGGTATAGATCGCGGCCAGGCGCGCTTCGTACTGATTGATGCGGATCTCCTCGGCCAGCGGGATGCTCTTGCAGTGCGCGATGACCTCCTGCAGCGAACGCACCGAGCATCCGCTCCAGCCGGCCGCGAGCACGATCTCCGAGGCGAGGCGTCCGTCTTCGTCGGTGGAGTTGAAATGCAGCGAAACCTCGCTCGCCCGCATGATGCGCCGTGCCTCCTCGACACCGAAGTTCACGACGGGCCAGCCGTTGAGCATCGACATGCCTTCCTTGCGGCTGCGTTCGATGCCCATGGCCGCGCTTCGGTAGTCGTTCTTGCGAGTATAGGAGTCCGAATAGATCAGCCATGATCCGTTCGGCGCGAGGTCGGCTTCCCGCTCGACGAACTGCAGGCCATCGATCACGTACTCGGTGAGCGCACGGCCGAACTGCGGGATCAGCACGTGCGTGCCCGCCTCCTTCGCGGCCTTGAGCTTGAGCGCCTGGTTCTTCCCGCGTGACAGCTCGCGCGCGGCGGCGATGCATTCGTCGAGATCGCGCAGCGCCCGCCCGGTTTCCCACTGGGGAAGCACCTCCTCGGTGCGGATCCGGAAGAACTCTTCGTCGCTCAGGCGCTCGTTGCGAACCTCGGGTCTCACGTATCGGCTCCTGCGTTGGCGGGTCGACCACGGCCAAGGGCGGCCTTAATTCTGAAATGCAGAATTACATTCTGCATTTTTTCATATGCTCGAACACACGCGACCGGATGTCAACCCGATGGCGTTCGAAGCTGCCGCACGCTCGATGCGGCGATGTCTGTGGGGGGTGATGTCGTGGATCGGGCCGCCGGAGCGGCCGCCGCGCTCCTGAGCAGGTTCAGCCCGCCACCAGCTTCACCGAGATCTCCCGCGTCGCCTGCGTCAGGTACGGCAGGCAGGTCTTGACGATCTGCTGCACCGTCGCGACCTTGTGGATCCAGGTGAGGTTCACGACGGCGATGACCTCCTCGCCAACCCAGATGGGGATGGCTATCGAGTCTCGCTGATCGTCGAACTCGCGTCGCGTCTTCTCGAAATGGCCGCCGAAGTCGGCAGCGCGGCTTCCATAGCCTTGCTGGCGCGTCTCCTCGAGCACCTTCTGCACGGCGGCCGGCTTTCTGGCCATGTAGTTGCCGGCATCGTTGCTCGCCGCGAGGCGCTGCAGGACGGCCTGCCGCTCGTCCTCGCCGCAGAAGGCCAGATAGGCACGGCCGGTGGCCGAGCGCAGCATGTTGATGCGAAAGCCGATCGGGCCGAGTGCGAGGTGCGAGAAGTACGACCGCGGCCGGTTCGTCTCGATGACTTCCATATGCATCAGGCGCGGCACCGCGAGGACAGACGGCCAATTCACCTGGTGGCACAGCCGCTCGAGAATCGGCGCAGCCACCTCGACAAGGAAGCCTTCGTCGTTGACCTGGGGCGAACGCGGCAGGTAGGAGTGGCTGGCCATGAATGCGCCGTCTGCCAAGCGCTGCCAGATGAGTCCGCGTCCCTCGAGCGTCGCCAGCACGCGCGTCAGCGTCGCCTTCGGCAGGCCGGTCGCGAGATGGAGGTCATGCAGGCTTGCCGTGCGCGCCTTCTGCAGATAACCCAGAACCTCCAGTCCGCGATCCAGCGCGCGGATGGTTTTCACTCTGTAGTCACGCATCCAACTTTTCACCTGGAGAAAATCTGACACGTCACGGTAGCGGAGCTGACGAAGCGGCGCAACACTTTCCCATCAGAAGCGAAGCCAGAGAGAACGACCGGAGACCACCGTGACATACCGTCGCATCCCTGCTTGAATTGAGCCGCACCGGCTCGCGAGCGCAAGAGCGGCTGCTGATCGTCGTCGTTGGCCGCCCGGCCGTACTGTTCCCGAAACGAGTATCGAGCGCACCTCGAAGGTGCGTCGGCCACTGCATTGTCCGAAGAGTTCCGAATGAGCATCTCCCACGAAGACGTCGAACGCATCATCCGTCTGCTCGAAGCCTCCCACTTCGATGAACTGCATCTCGAACTGGACGGTCTCAAGCTGGACCTGCGTCGTCGTGGTGCCGGATCGGCCGAAACCGTTGTGGCGAAACAGCTGGCCCTGCCGGCGCCATCGGCACCCGCTCCGACGGGAGATTTGACCGTCAGCCCCGTGCCGGCCGCCGCAGCCAGCGGTCTCGTGGAAATCAAGGCTCCGATGCTGGGCACCTTCTACCGTGCCCCCAAGCCCGGAGCCGATCCGTTCGTCGCGATCGGCAGCCGCATTGAGCCTGACACCGTGATCGGCATCATCGAAGTCATGAAGCTGATGAATTCGGTGGCCGCCGGAGTGAGCGGCGAGGTCGTCGAGATCGTCGCCCCCGATGCGCATCTTGTCGAGTACGACCAGGTCCTGGTTCGCGTGCATCCGGCCGTGGAGCGGCGATGAGCGACGGCTTCCTTTCGACCCGCCAGCCCGCGCGCATCCGCCGCGTGCTCGTGGCCAATCGCGGCGAGATCGCGGTGCGCGTGATCCGCACATTGAGGCGCCTGGGCATCGGGTCGGTGCTGGCGGTCTCGAGCGCTGACCGCGAAAGCCTGGGGGCACGCCTCGCGGACCGTGCGGTGTGCATTGGACCCGCACGCTCCACCGACAGCTACCTGAAGATCGAAACAGTGGTCGCCGCCGCGCTGGGCACCGGCTGCCAGGCCGTACACCCAGGATACGGCTTCCTGTCCGAGCGCGCCGAATTCGCCGCCGCCTGCGAACGCCACGGCCTGGTCTTCATCGGTCCGACCGCCGAGCAGATCGACCGCGTGGGCAACAAGCTCGAAGCACGCCGCATCGCCGAGCAGGCCGGGGTGCCGACGACGCCGGGCGGCCCGGTAGCTTCGCTCGACGAGGCGCTGCACTTGGCCGATCAGGTCGGTTACCCGGTGCTGATCAAGGCGGTCGGAGGAGGAGGCGGCCGTGGCCTGAAACGCGCCGATACGCCGGCGGACCTGAGAGCGCTGTTCGATCTCGCCAGCGCAGAGGCTCTGGCCGCGTTCGGGGACGGCCGCATTTACATCGAATGCTTCGTCACGCAGGGACGCCACGTCGAAGTGCAGGTTCTTGGGGACGGCGAGAGCGTCATCCATCTCGGAGACCGGGACTGCTCGGTGCAACGCCGGTACCAGAAGCTAATCGAGGAGGCGCCGGCACCGCACCTGTCCGGACGCATGCGCCGGGAGCTGCACGCCGCTGCCGTGCGTTTCGCGCGCCGCATCGACTACCGCAGCCTGGGCACGGTGGAGTTCCTCGTCGATGTCGCGCGACAGAAGTTCTACTTCCTCGAGATGAATGCGCGCATCCAGGTCGAGCATCCGGTCACGGAGATGATCACGGGTCTGGATCTCGTGTCCGAGCAGATGCGCGTTGCCGAAGGCCATGCGCTGGCGCTCGATCAGTCCGACATCCGGCAGCAGGGACATGCAGTGGAGTGTCGCATCAACGCCGAGGATCCGGCCCGCGGGTTCCTGCCGTCGCCGGGCCGCGTCATCGAAGCGCACTTCCCGGATCGCGCCGGCCTGCGCGTGGACACCCACATCGAGGACGGCGCGTCGATCCCGCCGTTCTACGACTCGATGATCGCCAAGGTCATCGCACACGGCTCCACACGCGAGGAAGCACTGAGCAGGCTCGACGCTGCACTTGCCGAGCTTCGGCTCACCGGTATCCGAACCAACCAGGCGCTGCACCGCGAGGTGCTTGCAACCCCGGAATTCGCCGCCGGCGGCGTGGACACCGGCTTCCTCGGCCGCTGGCTGGCCGACCGCTCGGCGAACGCCGCCGCAGGACTCCCCGCATGAGTACCCATCGCCTCCAGTTCATAGACACCACCCTGCGCGACGGCAACCAGAGCCTGTGGGGAGCGACCGGGCTTCGTACGGGCATGATGCTCGAGATCGCTCCCGTGCTCGACCAGGTGGGCTACCACGCTATCGATTTCAGCAGCAGCACGCACATGGCCGTCACGGTCCGCTTCCACAAGGAAGACCCATGGGAGCGCTTCCGGTTGATGAAGGAATACGCACCGCGCACGCCGCTGAGTTTCCTGTCGACGGGCATGCGCTTCATCTCGTGGGAGACTGCGCACCCCGAGCTGATGGCCCTGTCGTACCAGCTGCTCGTGCGCAACGGTGTCGAGCGCTTCATGGTCATGGATCCGATGAACGACGCGGACGCCGTGATCGACAGCTGCCGGGCGATCTCGCGAGCCGGCGGCCGCGAGATCGTCGGCGCACTGGTCTATACGGTCAGTGCGTTCCACGACGACGCGTTCTTCGCCGCCATGGCCCGCCGCCTGGCCGCCGAGCCGACGATCGGTCGGGTGTACCTGAAAGACCCGGGAGGGCTGCTGACGCCGGAACGCGCGCGTACGCTGCTGCCGGCTCTGCGCGAGGCCGTGGGCGCCACGCCGCTGGAGCTGCACTCGCACTGCACGATCGGCCTCGCGCCGTTCACCTACGCGATCGCGCCCGGGCTCGGCATCGACGCGCTGCATACGGCAGCGCGTCCGCTGGGCAACGGCAGCGGCCAGCCGGCGGTCGAGAACACGGTCGCGAACCTGCTGGTCCAGCAGTACGCGGTGGACCTCGACATGGACGCAGCGGCCCGCGTCAGTGCGTACTTCGTCGCGCTGGCGAAGGCCCAAGGCCTGCCCCAAGGCGCGCCGCAGGAGTACGACGCCCGCTATTTTCAGCATCAACTGCCGGGCGGGATGCTCGGCACGATGCGCCGGCAACTGCGCGAGATGCGGCAGGAACACCGGATGGCCGAGGTCTACGTCGAGGTCGAGCGGGTTCGCGCCGAGCTCGGCTATCCGATCATGGTCACGCCGTTCTCCCAGGTCGTCGCGACGATGGCGGTGATGAACGTGCTTTCTCCGCAGCGCTACGCCACCGTACCGGACGAAGTGATCCGCTATGTGATCGGCCGCTTCGGCACGCCGCCGGTCCCGATGGACGGCAACGTCCGCGACCGCATCCTCGAACTTCCGCGCGCGAAGGAGCTCGCGGCGCAGTCGCCGATGCCTGGCCTCGACGAGCTGCGGGGGCGCTTCCCCGCCGGCCTCCCGGATGAGGAGTTCCTGTTGCGCGCCGTGATGCCGGCGGACCAGGTCGACGCAATGATCGCGGCAGGACCTTGCCGGCGCAGGTACAGCCCGGTGCTGGCGCCGGTCGAGAAGCTGCTGGAGTCGCTCAGATCGCGGGGCGACCTCGACGAGGTGCGCCTCGAACGCGAAGGGTTCGTCATGGCGCTGTCGCGCCGCGGCGAGACCCCGGAGGGACAAATCCGATGAACTCACACGCCACGCGGGAACGCCTGCGCCGCTCGCGCGGCTTCGTGTTCGACGTCGACGGTACGCTGGCGTTGGCCGACCGGCACCTCAATGGCTACCAGCCGCTGCCCGGCGCGCTGCAGACGCTGGCATTGCTGAACCAACGCGGTACGCCTTTCGTCACCTTCACGAACGGCTCGACGAAGACTCCGCTGCAATTGGCGCACGCGCTGGCCAAAGCCGGGTTCGATGTCGACACCGACCGCACGCTGACGCCGCTGAGCGTGGCGGTGACGGTGTTCCGCCGCAAGGGCCATCGACGCGTCCTCGTGCTCGGCGTCGAAGGTGTCTGGCGGCCGCTGGTCGAAGCCGGATTCGACATCGTGCGCTCTCCGGCCCGGACGGACGACGCAGACGCGGTGCTGATCGGTTGGCACCCGCAGTTCGGCCTTGCCGATCTGGACGCGGCGTGCCGCGCGGTCTGGGGCGGCGCAGCGCTCTACACGGTTTCCTCGGCCGCGACCCTGGCCAGCCGCGAGGGTCGCACCCTGGGCATCTCGGGGGCGCTGTCCGCCGCAGTGCGCAGCGTCACCGGCAAGCGCTCCATCGTGGTCGGCAAACCGTCGATGAGCGCGTTGAAGGTCGCCTGCGAGCATCTCGGCGCCGTGCCGGCCGACATCGCAGTCGTCGGCGACGACCCGACCCTCGAGAACGCAATGGCGCTGCGCGGCGGCGCGCTGTCCGTAGGAGTGCACACCGGCCTGTCCGGCGCGGAAGACTTCGCCGCGCTGCCCGAAGGACGGCGCCCGCATCTGTCTCTGCCCGGCGTGCACGCGCTGCTCGAGTTGCTGAGATGAGTACGACTGCACTGCCGGCGCCGCTGTGGCTGCCGACACCCGAGGCGGTCGCCGCTTCCACGCTCGCCCGCTACCAGGACTGGCTGGCTGCCCGCGGCCTGGGCCCGGCGAAGCGCGACTACGCAGATCTGTGGGCGTGGTCGGTCGACGAGCTCGAGGCGTTCTGGCGTTCCATCTGGGACTTCTTCGACGTCCAGGCCGACGGATCTCCGGAGCGCGTGCTCGGCCGGCGCGAGATGCCGGGCGCCGAGTGGTTCCCGGACACGCGGCTGAACTACGCGGAGCACGTGTTCCGCCACGCGACCGACAAGCGCTGCGCGCTGCTCGCGCGGGCGGAGGGCGAACCGTTGCTCGAAATGTCCTGGGCCCGGCTGAGGCGCGACGTCGGGGCGCTGGCTGCGACGCTGCGCCGTCTGGGAGTGGGCGCCGGCGACCGCGTCGCCAGCTTCATGCCGAGCCGCCCGGAGACCGTGGTCGCCTTCCTGGCCTGCGCGAGCCTGGGTGCGGTGTGGTCGAGCTGCTCGCCCGACATGGGCCTGGCCGTGCTGACCGACCGCTTCCGGCAGATCGAGCCCAGGCTGCTGCTGGCCGTGGACAGCTACCGATACAACGGCAGGCTGCACGCGCGCGGCGCGGTCGTCGAGGAACTGCTCGCCGCGCTGCCCGGCATCGAGCACGTGATCCATGTGCCTGGGCCCGGCGGTTCCGAGCCGCCGGAGCCCGGATGGCGCAACCGCCTGTCCTGGGCCGAAGCCATCGCCGCGGATGCGCCGCTGTCCTTCGAGCGGCTGCCGTTCGCGCACCCGCTGTGGATCGTCTATTCGTCCGGGACCACGGGCCTGCCCAAGGCCATCGTTCACGGCCACGGAGGCATCGTCCTCACGCACCAGAAGACGATGGCGCTCCAGCACGATCTGCGCGAGGGCGATCGCATGCTGTTCCTCGGGAGTACGGGCTGGATCGTCTGGAACCTGCTGATGGGCGCCCTGCTCGTCGGCGGCGTGCCGGTGCTGTACGACGGCAATCCGGCGTGGTCGGAACCGGCGACGCTGTGGCGCTTCCTGGAGGAGCAGGAGGTCGCGCTGTTCGGCTGCGGTGCCGCGTATCTGGCCGACTGCCGGAAGGAAGGGCTGCGGCCGCGCGAGATCGCCCCGTTGACCGCCTTGCGAGCGATCAACGTCACCGGTTCGCCGCTACCCGCCGAAGCGTACCGCTGGGTCTACGACGACGTGAAGCGCGATGTCTGGCTGGCGTCCATCAGCGGCGGGACGGACATCGCCTCGGGCTTCGTCGCCTGCGCGCCGGGCCTGCCGGTGCAGGCCGGAGAGATCCAGTGCCGCGAGCTGGGCGTGGCCGCCTACGCTTTCGACGAGCAGGGGAGCCCGGTGGTAGGGGAGGTCGGCGAGCTGGTCGTCACGCAGCCGATGCCCTCGATGCCGGTGTGCTTCTGGAACGACCCGGGGCATCGCCGCTATCGCGAAAGCTACTTCGAGACGTTTCCCGGCGTGTGGCGGCACGGCGACTGGATCCGCTTCTCGGAACAGGGTACGAGCGTCATCTTCGGCCGCTCGGACTCGACGATCAACCGCTTCGGCATCCGCATGGGCACGGCGGAGATCTACCGCGTCGTCGAAGCGCTGCCCGAGGTGCGCGACAGCCTGGTGGTCGATCTCGAGTATCTGGGCCGCCCGAGCTGCATGCCGCTGTTCGTCGTGCTGCGCCCCGGTATCGAGCTCGACGATGCGCTCGTCGCGCGCATCGAAGCCGCGGTCCGCACACAGGCCTCGGCGCGCCACGTCCCCGACCGGATCTGGCAAGTCGACGAGATCCCCCGAACGCTCACCGGCAAGAAGATGGAAGTACCCGTTCGCCGGCTGCTGCTCGGCACGCCTGTCGACAAGGCGGCCCACCGGGACGCGATGGCCAATCCGCGAAGCCTGGACTTCTTCATTCGCCTGGCTGCGGAGCTGAACCCTCCGTAGCTCCGGATTTCCCTTCCGCGGCGGCGGGCAAACACATACGCAAACGAGGAGACGAGCGATGAGCAAACCCAGGGTCCTGATGATCATCACGCTGGACACGAAGGCGGAGGAAGCCCGCTTCGTACGCCAGACGCTGGAAGCCAACGGCGTGGACGTGATCCATCTCGACGCGAGCATCCGCTCGCAGGTCGACGACAAGGCGGAGATCCAGCCGGCCGAGGTCGCCGCAGCAGCCGGAAAGACGCTTCAGGAAGTGCGCGACCTGAAGCACGAAGGCAAGTGCCAGGCCGTCATGATCGAAGGCGCGGTCAAGTGCGCGCAGGCGCTGCACGCCAGGACGCCGATCAGTGGAGTCATCGGCGTGGGTGGATCGATGGGCACCGCGCTGGGCACCGTCGTGATGCAGAGCTTTCCCTACGGGATGCCCAAGGTGATGGTGTCGACGATGGCCTCGGGCTTCACGCGCCCCTTCGTCGGCGCCAAGGACATCGTCATGTTCAACCCGGTGTGCGACATCGCGGGCCTGAACAGCATCACGCGAGACGTGTTCCGCAACGCCGCGATCGCGACCGCGTCGATGGCCAGGGGCTACTCGCCGGTGCGCGAAGAGTCCAGGCCGCTGGTCGCGATGGGCACGCTGAGCACCATCGACCGCTGCACGGTGCGGGTTCGCAAGGCGCTCGAGCAGCACGGCTACGAGGTGATGGTCTTCCACACGCTGGGTACCGGCGGGATGGCGCTGGACCAGCTCGTGAAGGAGCGCGACGTCGCAGCGGTCGTCGATACCTCGGTGGTCGAGCACAACGACTTCCTGAACGACGGCCTGTGCAGCGCGGGTCCGGACCGTTCGAAGGCGGCGCTGGAGAAGGGCATCCCGGTCGTCTTTGCGCCCGGCAACGCCGACTTCATGGTCGCCGGCCCAATCGAGATGGCCAGGCAGCAGTTCCCCGGCAAGCGCTACCACATGCACAACCACGCGCTGACCGCCGTGCGTACCGAGGCCGACGAGCTGCGCAAGCTGGCCCGCCACCTGGGCGGCCTGATCCGCGAGGCCAGGGGTCCGGTGTCGTTCTTCGTGCCGCTGAAGGGTTTCTCGAACCACGACAGCCCCGAGGGCCATCTGCACGACCCGTCGCTGTGCCCGGTATTCGCCCAGGCGATCCGCGCCGAGCTGCCCGCCGGCGTGGAGGTGCGCGAGTTCGACTGCCACATCAACGACGAGGCCTTCGCCGACGCGATCGTCGAGCAGGTACTGAAGGTCACCCACGACAAGGTCGCCAAGGTGGCCGCCTGAAGCCGCGAGAGGAGCAGATCCGTGAACCTGAACAACAGGGTGGCGGTAGTCACCGGCGCGGCCGGCGGCATCGGCGAGGAAGTGGCCCGCACGTTCGCGCGGGCCGGCGCGGCCGTCATGCTGGGCGACGTGCGGCACGACCGCGGCGAGGCGGTCGCGTCGGACATCCGCTCCGATGGCGGACGGGCGCGCTACGTGGCGCACGACGCCTCGCGCGAGGACGCATGGGAACGAATCCTCGATGCGGCGATCGCCGACTTCGGAGGACTGGACGTGCTCGTCAACAACGCGGGGATCGAGCAGACCTGCCTCATCGAGAACGTGACCCTCGCCGACATCGAGGCGCTGATGGCGGTGAACGTCACCGGCGTGCTGCTGGGGCACAAGCACGCCGTGCGCCGGATGAAGCCCGGCGGTGCAGCGGGCCGCGGCGGTTCGATCGTCAACCTGTCCTCGGTGGCCGGTCTGATCGGCACACCCGGCCTGGGCGTCTACTCCGCCTCCAAGGGTGCAGTACGGCTGCTGAGCAAGGCCGCTGCCGTGGAGTTCGGACGGCTCGGCTACGGCATTCGCGTCAACTCGATCCACCCCGGCCTGGTCGAGACCGAAATGGGCGAAAAGCTGCTGGGCGACTTCGTCTCGCTGGGCCTCTTCAAGGATCGCGACGAGGCCTACGCGCAGATGAAAGCCGCCAGTCCGCTCGGCGTCACCAGCCTGCCGCAGGACATCGCCAACGCGGCGCTCTACCTCGCAAGCGACCTGTCGCGCACGGTGTCCGGCGCAGAGCTCGTGTGCGACGGCGCGATGACCGTTTCCTGAGCGCGGAGGAACCATGGAGCTGCAAGGCAAGGCCGCGCTGGTGACTGGCGCGGCAATGGGCATCGGCCGCGCGATCGCCGAGCGGATGGTGGCCGAGGGCGCACAGGTGCTGCTGTGCGACGTGGTCGACGACCTCGGCGAGCAGGCCGCCTCCGAAATCCGCGGTGCCGGCGGCCATGCCGCTTACCTGCATCTCGACGTGACGAACCCGCAGGCCCATGCGATCGCGGTCGCTCATGCCGAGGCTCTGTTCGGCTGGCTCGACATTGCCGTGAACAACGCTGGCATCAGCGGCGAGTTCCGCAAGACCGCGGAGCACACGCCCGAGACATGGCGCCAGGTCATCGACATCAACCTGAGCGGCGTCTTCCTTGGCGTCCGTGCCCAGATCCCGGCGCTGCTGCGCCGGGGAGGCGGCTCGATCGTCAACATCTCGTCGATCCTCGGGCAGGTCGGCCACCCTGACCTCGCGCCCTACGTGGCGGCCAAGCACGGCGTCGTGGGCCTCACGCGCACGGTCGCGCTGGAATACGGCCGCCAGCGCGTGCGCTGCAACGCCGTCGGTCCGGGCTTCATCTGGACGCGCCTGATCGACAACGTCCCGGAGGAAGGGCGTCGCGGGCTGGCCGAGCTTCACGCCCTCGACCGGCTGGGGGAAGCGCGGGAGGTCGCCGAACTGGTGAGCTTCCTCGCGAGCGATCGAGCCAGCTTCCTCACCGGCAACTACTACGCCGCCGACGGCGGCTACCTGTCCCGCTGAGGCCCTCCGGGCCCGGCACTTCCGCTCGCCCGCGAGCATCCCGCATCTCGAACCATACGGAGACAAGCATGAGCCAGAAAGACATCGAGAGATCCCGCGCGGCCCGGCCGTCGCGCCGTGCCGTGCTCGGCGCCGGCAGCGCCGCCGGCCTGTCCCTGATGGCCCCGGGCGCGCTGTTCGCACAGCCCGCCGACGCCAGCCGGCTTCGCATCGGCTTCATCAGCCCGCGCACCGGCCCACTGGCCGGATTCGGCGAGGCCGACGGCCACGTGCTGGACCTCGCGCGCAAGGCGCTGGCGGGCGGGCTGACGATCGGCAGCCGCCACTACGCCGTCGAGATCATCGACCGCGACACGCAGTCCGACCCGTCACGGGCCAGCCAGCTCGCGAAGGCGCTGATCGGCAATGAGAAGGTCGATCTGGTGCTCGTGACCTCGGCCCCCGAGACCGTGAATCCGGTGTCCGACGCCTGCGAGGCCGCCGGCGTACCCTGCCTGTCGACCGTGATGCCTTGGGAGGCGTGGTATTTCGGCCGCGGCGCGAAGCCGGGCGAACCCTCGCCGTTCAAGTGGAGCTTCCACTTCTCGTTCGGGGTCAAGGAATTCCTGAACTGCTATCTGTCGCAGTGGTCGCTGGTGCCGAACAACCGCAAGGTCGCAGCGCTGCTGCCCAACGACGCCGACGGCAACGCGATCCGCGGGAGTCTTGCTCCGGCGCTGCGGGCAGCCGGATACACCATCGTCGATGCCGGCCCCTACGAGACCGGCACCACCGACTTTTCGGCCCAGATCGCGAAGTTCAAGGCCGAGAAGTGCGAGCTGTTCGTAACCTTCCCGATCCCGCCGGACTTCGCGACCTTCTGGCGCCAGGCTGCACAGCAGGGTTTCACGAAGCAGGTGAAGGTGGCGCAGGTCGCGAAGACCGGCCTGTTCCCGTCGACCGTCGAGGCGCTGGGGCCGCTGGGCTTCAACCTCTCCAGCGGCTGCTACTGGCACAAGACCTTCCCGTACAAGTCGCTGCTCACTGGCGTCACCGGGGCGCAGCTCGTCGACGGATACGAAGCCGCCGCAAGGAAGCAGTGGAACCAGCAGCTCGGTGCATCGATGTCGCTGATCGACCTCGGCGTCGAGGCACTGAAGACCAGCACGAACCCGAAGGACAAGGCCGCAGTCGCCAAGGCGCTCGGCAGCCTGAAGGCCACGACGATGATGGGCACGATCGACTTCACGAAGGGCCCCGTGCCCAACGTCGCGACCGCGGTGCTGATCGGTACGCAGTGGGTGAAGGCACCGAGCGGCGCGAAGTACCGTTACGAATACGTCATCACCGAGAACTCGGGCGACCGCAACATCCCGGTCGCAAGCAAGCTCCTGCCCTACGCCTGACGGCGCGGCGATGGACGGGGCGGTGACCTCAGCCCCCGCGCTGCTCGACGCGCGGGGGCTGCGCAAGAGCTTCGGCTCGCTGGTCGTGATCGACGGCATGGATTTCCACGTCGCACCCGGCGAGGCGCTGGGCATCGTCGGGCCGAACGGCGCCGGCAAGACTACGCTGCTGAGCGTGCTGTCCGGCGCCTGTCGCGGCGAGGGAACGGTGCGCTTCTTGGACGACGAAGTGGGCGCCCTCAATGCCGCCGAGCGCTGCCGGCGCGGCATCGCGCGCACGCATCAGGTGCCGCGACCCTTCGGCGGGATGACCGTGTTCGAGAACGTCTACACCGCGGCCACGCACGGCGGCGGCTTCGGCCGGGCCGAGGCTGGCGAGCGCACGATCGACGCGCTCAGCCTGTGCGGACTGCTGCCGTTGGCCAATCGGCCGGCGGAGGCGCTCGGCCTGCTGGAGCGCAAGCGCCTGGAGCTGACGAGGGCGCTGGCCACCGGACCGAAGCTGCTGCTGCTCGACGAGATCGGCGGCGGGCTGACCGACGGCGAGGCAGCGCTGCTCGTGGAGACAATCCGCAGCATGCATGCCCGCGGCATCGCGATCGTCTGGATCGAGCACATCGTTCACGTGCTCCTGCAGGTCGTCACGCGGCTGGTCTGCATGGATGCCGGCCGCGTGCTCGCGCAAGGCGAGCCGCGGTCGGTGCTGAAGGATCCGGCGGTCGTGGCCGCCTACCTCGGGACGCCGCAATGACGCTGCTCGCCATCGAGAGACTGGAAGGCCGCCACGGCCTGCTGCGCGCGTTCCAGGACTTCACGCTCGACGTCGCCGAAGGCGAGAAGATCGCACTCGTCGGCGCCAACGGCGCGGGCAAGACGATGCTGCTGCGCACGCTGGCCGGCGTGCATCCGGCCTCGCGCGGCCGCATCATGCTGGACGGCATCGACGTCACCGCGCTGCCTGGACACCGGCGCGCCGCGCTCGGGATGGCGCTGGTCCCCGAGGGCCGGTGCCTGTTCGCATCGATGTCCGTGGAGGAGAACCTGCGCGTCGCGGAATCGGCCGGCCGCACGGGCCACTGGAACCTCGAGACGGTCCTCGACGCCCTGCCGCAGTTGCGACCCAAGCTCCGCGCCCCCGCCAGCACCCTCTCCGGCGGCCAGCAGCAGGCCGTGGCGATCGGCCGGGCACTGATCACCAACCCGCGCGTGCTGCTGCTCGACGAGGTATCGCTCGGCCTGTCGCCGCTGGCCGTGCAGAGCGTGTACGACTCTCTGGAGCGCCTGTTCTCCTCCGGCACGACCATCGTGCTGGTCGAGCAGGACCTGCAGCGCGCCACCTCCGTCGCCAACCGCGTCGTCTGCATGCTCGAGGGACGCATCGTCGCCGTCGGGCGCGCCGGCGAAATGTCGCGCGATGAGATCCTCGACCACTACTTCGGCCACCGGCACCGGAGCGCTGCGCATGGATAACCTGAACCAACTGATCCAGGGCGTGCTTCTGGGCGGCTACTACGCGCTGCTCGCCTGCGGGCTGTCGTTCATGTACGGCGTGATGCGCGTGATCAACCTCGCGCACGGCAGCCTCGCCATCGTCGCCGCCTACGCGCTCTTCGTGTTGGCCGACCGCTGGGAGATTCACCCGTTCGCCGGCCTGCTCATCGTCGTCCCGGCGATGGCGCTGTTCGGCTGGGTGCTGCACCGGCTCGTGCTCGAGCGCAGCGCCCGCGCCGGCGCGCTAGTGCCGCTGCTGGCCACTTTCGGCCTGGCCGGGGTCCTCGACAACTCGATGTTCCAGCTCTTCGGCGCGGACACGCGTTCGCTCGCGCCGTACATCGATACGCTGAGCTACGACGGCTTCATCCTGCCGGGCGGCATCGCCGTCGGCCACCTGCCGCTGCTGACCTTCGCAACCGCGATCGTGATGCTCGGCGGGCTGCAGTGGTTCCTGCGCGGCACCGCGATGGGCCGCCGCATCCGTGCCGCCTCCGAGGACCCGGCGACTGCCGAGCTCGTCGGCGTGAACGCGCGCGCGGCGTTCGCGCTGGCCACCGCGATCGCGCTGATGACGGTTGCCGTGGCCGGCGCCTTTCTCGCGATGCGGGCCACCTTCGACCCCTACACCGGGCCTATGCAACTGATCTTCGCCTTCGAGGCCATCATCATCGGCGGCCCGCGCTCGCTGCTGGGCACGCTGGCCGGCGGCATCGTGCTCGGCGTCGCGCAAAGCCTCGGCGCGAAGCTGCATCCGCAAGGCTTCCTGATCGCCGGCCACGTGGTCTTCCTTGCCGTCCTGCTGGTGCGCGTCGCCGGCCTTGGCCCGCTGTCGCGGCTGCTGCACCGACCCACCCATCCTGCGGCCCGTACCGCTGCGCCATGAACACCACCTCCCTTCCCCGGGTCGCCCGCTGGAGTCCGCTCTCGCTGGCCGCGGTCGGCACCGTGGCCTGCGTGCAGCTCGCGCTCGCCTTGCTGCCGCTGGCCGCACCGGACGCCTGGATCGAGCGTCTGACCGTACTCTTTGTGTACGGCATCCTCGCACTGATGTGGAACGCGCTGGCCGGCTACGCCGGACTGCTGTCCGTCGGCCAGCAGGCCTTCTTTGGGCTCGGCGCGTACTTCGCGGTGCGCCTGGCCGACGGCGGCATCCCGGCCTACGCGGCGCTCGCCGCAGCAGCCCTCGCGACCGGCCTGCTGTCGTGGCCGCTGTCGTGGCTGATGCTTCGGCTGAAAGAAGGCGAGTTCGCGATCGGCATGTGGGTGATGGCCTCGCTGGCCCACATGCTGGTCAACCTGGACCCGATGATCCAGGGCGAGACGGGCACGTCTCTGATCGCGCTGCAGCAGTTCGAACCGGGCGAGCGCCGCCTGTACACCTATTGGGCGGCACTGGGCGCGATGGTGCTGCTGGCCTGGGGCGTGTTCGCACTGCTGCGCGGCCGCCTCGGCACCGCAGCGCAGGCGATTCGCGACAACGAGGAGGCCGCCGTCTCTGTAGGCGTGCGGGTGGTGCCGACCAAGCGCCTGATCTTCGTGCTCTCGGCCTTCGGCTGCGCGGTAGCCGGCGTGCTGTGGCTGGCGACGGCCCTGACCTTCCAGCCGAAAACCTACTTCAGCGTACAGTGGTCGGCCTTCATGATCTTCATGGTGCTGGTCGGCGGCATCGGCACCTACGAAGGCCCCATCCTCGGCGCGCTGATCTTCTTTCTCGTCGAGACCTTCTTCGGCGACACCGGCGTGGCCTACCTGATCGGGCTGGGCGCCACCGCGGTGCTGTTCGCGCTGCTGCTGCCGCGCGGCCTGTGGGGCTGGGTGGAGCAGCGCTTCGGCGTGCGCGTGCTGCCGGTGGGATACCGCCTGGTCGTCGGGCGGCCGGGCGACGGGCCGACGCTGCGGCCTATGGACGATGGAGCGCGCCCGTGAGCGTTACCGACGTCACTGCGCTGGCCGCCGCACTGCGGGTGTTCGTGCGCCGCCCTCGCCACGCCGGCGCGTCCCAGGGTCCGCTGGCCGGCTGGACGGTGGCACTGAAGGACAACATCGACGTCGCCGGCGACGTGGTCGAGGCCGGCACGCGACTGTTCGCCGGTCGCCGCGCGGACGCGACGGCGACGGCGGCGCAGCGCCTGCTCGATGCCGGCGCGACGCTCGACGGGCGAACGCAACTGGTCGAGCTGTGCTTCGGCAGCTACGGCCTGAACGACTACACCGGCACCGCGCTGAACCCCTGGGACGCGCACATCGAGCGTGCCCCGGGAGGCTCCAGCGGCGGCTCCGCGGTGGCCGTCGCCGCGCGCCTCGTACGCGCCGCACTGGGGTCCGACACGGCAGGGTCCATCCGGATGCCGGCGGCGCTCTGCGGCGTTACCGGCTTCAAGCCCACCTTCGGCCGCGTGCCGCTGGACGGTGTATTCCCCCTCGCGCCCGGCTACGACAGCGTGGGCCCGATCGCACTCGACGCCGCGGACTGCGCCACGCTGGCGGCCGTACTGGCCGGAGAGCCGGCGCTCCGGGCGCCGGCACCGGCGACGCGAGGCCGGGTGGCCGTGCTGCCGGAGCGCTTCTGGCCCGTGGACGTGGCGCCTGCCGTACGGCGCGCCCTGAAGGATGCGACCGGTGCTTTCGCCGGCCTCGGGTTCGAGGTCGAGGAGGTCGCCACGGCGCCCGACTTGGCCGCGCTGACGCAGCAAGCCGGCGTGCTGATCGCGGCCGGGGCCTGGCAGGTGCTTCGGCCTTACTTCGAACGCCGCGAACGGGACCTCGGCACAGCCCTACGCGAGCGCCTGCACGCGGCGCGGCAGATCCCGCGGGAGACGATCGAGGCGGCCGCTGCAGCGCGAGCCGCGGCGGCGCACGCGTTCGACCGCTGGGCCACGGACTTCGACGTCCTGCTGCTGCCTACCGTCGCCGGCACTGCACCGGCGCTGGCCGGCATACGGGAGCGCGGATCGACGCTCGGCCACTTCACGCGGTGGGTGAACCATGTCGGCGGCTGTGCGATCAGCCTGCCGGCCGGGTTCGACGGCGGCCTGCCGGTCGCGGTGCAACTGGTCGGCCGCGGCGGCGCCGATGCGACCGTCCTGGCCTTCGCCCGGGCTTTCCAGCAGGCAACCGACTGGCACGCGCAAGGTCCCGATCTCTCCGCCTGGATCGCCAACGGTTCGATCCGGCATCACCCGGACAGGAGACTCCCATGAAGATACATGCCGCCGTCGTCCGATCGCCACACGCCCCCATGTCGCTCGAGACGCTGGACCTCGAGGACATCCGCGAGAACGAGATCCTGGTGCGCCTGGTGGCCACCGGAATCTGCCACACCGACATCGCCATGCGCGACCAGGCCTTCCCGGTGCCCCAGCCGATCGTGCTCGGCCACGAGGGTGCAGGCACGGTCACCGCGGTCGGAAAGGCCGTGCGCAAGGTGCAGGTCGGCGACCACGTCGTGATGACCTACAACTCCTGCGGCCACTGCGACAGTTGCCTGGAGCACGAGGCGAGCTACTGCCACGACTTCTTCGGGCGCAACTTCGCCGGACATCGGCCGGACGGCACCTCGCCGCTGTCACGCGACGGGGAAAGAGTCCATGGGAACTTCTTCGGACAGTCGTCCTTCGCGACCTACTCGATCTGCTCCGAGCGCAACGTCGTGAAAGTGCCGCGCACGGCGCCGCTAGAGGTGCTGGGCCCGCTGGCGTGCGGCATCCAGACCGGTGCCGGCGCCGTCGTCAATACGCTCAGGCCGCGCATGGGCCAGTCGCTGGCCGTGTTCGGCTCCGGCTCGGTCGGGATGGCCGCGATCATGGCCGCCAGGGCCATCGGCCTGGCCACCATCATCGCGGTGGACCTGATTCGGGAGCGACTCGACCTGGCCCGCGAACTCGGCGCCACGCATGTCATCGATGCGGGATCCGGCGTCGACATCGTCGCCGAGATCAGGCGCATCACGGGCGCAGGCGTGAACTTCGGCTTCGAAACCACCGGCATCATGAAGGTGCTGCGGCAGGCGCTGGAAAGCCTGGCCCCACGAGGTACCTGCGGATTCGTCGGCGCCTCGGCCGTCGGCACCGAACTGTCGCTCGACGTGATCGACATGATGACCCAGGGCAAGAGGCTGCGCGGCATCGTTGAAGGCGATTCGATACCCGAGCTGTTCATCCCGGCGATGATCGATCTTCATGCGCAAGGACGTTTCCCCTTTGACAAGCTCGTGACGTTCTATCCGTTCGAGCGAATCAACGACGCCGTCGACGACTCCGAGGCCGGCCGCGTCGTCAAACCGGTCGTCCGCATGCCGGCCTGAGCGCGGCCGGTACTCGATCGACTGGGCCGGCGACGGACAGCGCGAGCCGGTCGTCGCCGATCTGTCACTGGACGCCTTGAGGGGTTCGCTCCAGCCAGACCGGATCGCGCCGACGGACCCAGGCCGGACTGGCCCCGCGACAGCGCGATGGTCGGCGCATCGTCGGCGTTCAGCGCCGCCTGCCGCCAGGTGCAGGGTGTCGCGCCGACCGATGCAACCGTGTTGTTCACGGGCGAGTCAGGTGTCGGCAAGGAGATTTTCGCGAATACGGTCCACCGTATCAGCCGGCGCGCGGACGGGCCTTTCGTGGTGATCAATTGCGCGGCGATTCCCGGAACCCTGATCGAAGCAGAACTCTTCGGCGTCGAAAGAGACTTATGTCCCGGTTCGGGCCGCCGCGGCAGCGGCGTCGCCGCGATACCCGAGCCGTGTCGACAGCCGCTGCGCGGCCGATCGCAGCGCGTGCGCCGGGATCCCGTCGAGGCTCGTATCGAGCAGCCCTTGAATGCCCACCACGCTCATCGCAAGCGTGATTTCCTTCCGGTGATCGAAGACCGGCGCGCTGATCGCGGCCACGCCGGGTGAGAGGTGACCGCCTTCCACGACGGCCATGCCGTCGCGCCGGGTCTGCTCGAACATCCTGTCGACGGCGCTTCGCGTGCGCAGCCCCCGCGGCAGCGAGCCCGCCTCGAGCCGCGCGTCGATCAGGTGGCGGAAGGCAGCGGGCGGCAGCCAGGCGCCGAACACGCGCCCGCTGGCGGTCGAGATCACGTCGAGCGCGCTGCCCGTGATGACGCTGATGGCGACCGGCCGACTCGATCGTTCCCAGCGCACCACCACTGGCCCGTTTCTCGTCCACGTCGCCAGCGCCGTCGCCTCGTCGACCTGCCGGCAGAGCTGCGCGATCGCGGCCAGCCCGAGGCCGACTCCGTCGAGCCGATCGGCCGCCACGAGGCCGATGTCCAGCGCGAACGGGCCGAGCGAATACAGCGAAGTGGCGGGATCCTGCTCGACCAGCCCCGTGCGCACCATGCTCACCATGTAGCGATGCACTTTCGAAGGCGGCATGCCGGCCGCGGCGGCGATTTCCTTGAGCATCATCACCCGCTCGCCGGCAAGCAGGGCCTGCAGCACCCGCATGCCGATCTCGAAGGACTGCACGCCATGCGAGCGCCCCGAACGCCGCGATGTCGTCGATGTGCCCGATACCGCTCTTTCGCCGCCCTTCATGCTCGAGCCGGCCGCCCCAGAGGCCCCGTAGCTATCGGTGCTTCAGGTAGAACGTCCACTCGCGCTCGAGCTCGTCGAGCCGCAGCAGCTCGTGCCCGGTCTGGCGCGAGAACGCCTCGAAGTCGCGCTTGGAGCCCGGGTCGGTGGCCGTCACCTTCAGCACCTGGCCGGCCTGCAGCTCGGCCAGCGCCTTCTTGGCCCGCAGGATCGGCAGCGGGCAATTCAGCCCGCGCGCGTCGACCTCGCGATCGAAGTGGATGGCGGGATCACTCATGGCAATCCGTCCTGGTCGTTGACATCGTTCGAGTCTAGCAAACGCCGGGCATTGCACATCGCCGCCGGCCGACACGCCGCCCGGCGCATCGGCGCTACGACCCCGTCTGCGGACGTATCGGCAGGTCGACGAACTCGAACGGCAGGTTGCGCGCGCGCATCCAGTCGGCCACCGCCAGGCCGGTGCCGGCGCGCCACGGCCTGAGCCGCTCGGGCGCGACCATCCGATACTCCGCCAGCTCCTCCGACAGGCTCACGGTGCCCGAGGCGATGACGTGGTAGGCGATGATCAGCTCGTTCTTGCGGGTGAACTCGTAGACGCCGATGAGGCTGGCCTGCTCCACTTCCAGGCTGGTCTCTTCCTGCACTTCGCGCGCGATGCCCTGCTCGGGCGTCTCGCCGGCCTCGAGGAAACCGGTGATCAGCGCGAAGGTCTTGGGCGGCCAGGCGGCGTTGCGCGCCAGCAGGATGAGGTCGCCCACCTGCACCAGTGCGGCCACGACCGGCGCAGGGTTGTTCCAGTGGGTGAACCCGCAGGCCGGGCAGGCCTTGCGCACGCGCCCGGCCACCTCGGCGACCGTCATCTCGGCGGCGCAGCGCGGACAGAAACGGTAGTCGGGATGCAGCATGAGCGAAGTCTACGACCGGTTCACACCAATCCGAAAGCGCCCGCGCAGGCGCCGAGGGCGATCAGCCACAGCGGATTGCGCCGGCTGAAGAGGAAGAACAGCGCCGCGCCGACCGTGAGCAGGGCCAGCTTCCAGTTGACGTCGTTGGCCACCGCGATGACCCAGCCGGCCGACAGCGTGAGGCCGATGGCGATCGGCGACAGGCCGCGCCGGATCGCGCGCACCAGGCGCGCCTCGCGGTGCGCGATCTGGAACCGGTTGGCGGCGAAGCACAGCAGGCTCGAGGGCAGCATGACGCCGATCGTCGCGGCCAGCGCGCCCAGGCCGCCCGCGGCCTGCCAGCCGAGCAGGGTCACGAACAGCACGTTGGGCCCGGGCGCGGCCTGCGCCAGCGCGATCGCGTCGACGAACTGGAGATACGACATCCAGCCGCGTTCGTCGACCAGGTAGCGATGCATCTCGGGCACGGTGCCCATCGCGCCGCCGATCGCCAGCAGCGACAGCGCCGCGAAATGCAGGAACAGGGCGCCCAGCTCCGCGACGCTCACGTCACCCCCGTGCCCCCGCGCCGACTTCGCCGCACCAGGCCAGCGCGACGGCCAGCGGGATCAGCGCCGCCAGCACCCACGCGAGCGGCCAGCGCAGCAGCCCCATCGCGACGAAGGCCGCGGCGCCCAGGGCGAGCCAGCGCCAGCGCTGGGTGCGCGCGAGCCGCAGCGCGGTGGCGATCACCAGGCCGGCCGCCACCGCGGCCATGCCCGCGACGGCCCGCTGCACCCATGGGATCTGCGCGAACTGCCCATGGACGATCGCCACCGCCAGCACGACCAGGCCCGGCACCAGCAACATGCCGGCGAGCGCCACGATCGCGCCGCGCCAGCCGAAGCAGCGGTCGCCGAACATCAGGGCGAGGTTGCACACGTTCGGGCCGGGCATGAGCTGCGCCAGGGCGAGCAGCTCGACGAACTCCTCCGCGCTCAGCCAGCGGCGCTCGTCGACCAGCACCCGCTGCGCCCACGGCAGCACGCCGCCGAACCCGCGCAGCGCCATGCCGTTGAAAGCGGCGAAGAGCTCGACCAGGTCGGCGGGCTGCGCGCAGCGCGATTCAGGTTCGCAGGTCGTCATCGCTCGCCAGCCCCGGCCCGCCCTCCGGCCGCAGCGCGGCATGGCCCAGGCGGCCTTCGGCACGCAGGCCGCGGCCGGCATACCAGACGCCGGCGCCGACCAGCGCGGCCGTTCCCCAGAAGATCGAGGCGAGCCCGAACACGCCGCCGAAGGCGCCGAAGGCACTCGGCAGGAAGGTCTGTGTGCCGTTGATCAGCGTCAGCCGCAGGCCCGCGGCCTCGCCGACGCGCGCCGGCGGCGCGGCGTGGTGCATCACCACCATCACCATCGGCTGCGCGGTGCCCAGGCCGAGGCCCAGCGCGAACGACAGCGCGATCATCGCCGGCAGCGTCGGGAAGAACGGGTACACGGTATAGACGAGCGCCGCGCACGCCATCGCGGCCAGGATCAGCGGCCATTCGGCGACGCGGCGCGTGATCAACGGCAAGGCCAGCCGCACCACGAAGGTGGCCAGCGCGAAGGCGCTCAGCACGAGGCCGATCTTCGAAGCCGACAGGCCGATCTTCGCGCCGTACAGCGGCACCAGGAACTGGTGCAGGTCCCAGGCCGACGACAGCAGGGTCACCGACAGGTACATGCGCCGCAGCTCCGGCGTATCGAGCAGGTCGAGCACGCGCCCCGGCGCGGCGGCAGCGGGCTGGGGCGGCGGCACGTGCGGCAGGTGCGCCTCGAACGGATAGCGGCGCAGACCGAACCAGGCCGCCAGCGGCGCCAGCGCGAGCAGGCCGAACGCGGCGCGGTGCCCGAGCAGGTCGATGGTGACGCCGGCCAGCGTCGGGCCGATGAAGCCCGAGATCGAGAAGCCGAGCGCGAGCAGGCTGAAGTTGAGCTTGCGCGTCGGCGCGCCGCCGATGACCCCGGCCGCCTTCTGCACGGCGAGGTGGAAGGCCATGAAGCCCAGGCCGATGGTGACGCTGGCCAGGTAGAGCGCGCCGATGTCCCAGCCGAGGAAGGGCACCACGACGCCGAACGTGAGCAGGCCGGTGCCGGCGAGCATGGGCACGCGCATGCCGATGCGGTCGATCCAGCGTCCGCCCGCCACCGACAGGAACATCGGCAGCAGGCCGTAGAACGACAGCAGCAGCCCGACCGCGAAGGGCGAGGCGCCGAGATCGAGCGCCGCCAGCGACACCGCGACGCGGCTGCCGGCGAGCGCGGTGTGATTGCACACCGAGAACACGACCAGCGAGCGGACACCCGCGGCCGCGCCCTCGCGAGGAGAGTCGACGCCGCGTGGCGGCGCGGGATCGGCGCTCAGGCGCGCTCCCGCACCCAGTCGGCCACGCCGGCCAGCGCCGCCGGCAGCGCCGCCGGCTCGCTGCCCCCGGCCTGCGCCATGTCGGGCCGCCCGCCGCCCTTGCCGCCGACCTGGCGCGCGACGAAGTTGACCAGCTCGCCGGCCTTGACCTTGGCGGTCGCATCGGCGGTGACGCCGGCGACCAGGTTCACCCGCGCGCCGTCGACCGCCGCCAGCACGATCGCCGCGGACTTCAGGCGGTCCTTCAGCTTGTCCATGGTCTCGCGCAGCGTGCCGGCATCGGCGCCCTCGAGCGTGGCGGCGAGCACCTTCAGGCCCTTGACGTCCACCGCCTGCGCGGCCAGGTCGTCGCCCCGGGAGGCGGCCAGCTTCGACTTCAGCCGCGCCAGCTCCTTCTCGAGGCTGCGCGCATGCTCGATCACCTGCCCGATCTTCGCGGCCAGCTCGGCAGGCGGCGCCTTGAGCGCGGCGGCCGCCTCGGCGAGGCGCGCATCGAGCTGCTGGGCCCAGGCCAGCGCGTTCTCGCCGGTGATCGCCTCGACGCGCCGCACGCCGGCGGCCACGCCGCTCTCGGCAACGATCTTGAACAGGCCGATGTCGCCGGTGCGCACCACGTGGGTGCCGCCGCACAGCTCGCGCGACGAGCCGATGTCGAGCACGCGCACCGAGTCGCCGTACTTCTCGCCGAACAGCGCCATGGCGCCGGCCTTCACCGCGTCGTCGAAGGGCATGATGCGCGCCTGCGTCGCCGCGTTGGCGAGGATCTCGCGGTTGACGATGGCCTCGACGCGGCGGATCTCCTCGGGCGTGAGGGGCGCGTTGTGCGAGAAGTCGAAGCGCGTCTTGTCGGCGTCGACCAGGGAGCCCTTCTGCTGCACGTGCGGGCCGAGCACCTCGCGCAGGGCCTTGTGCATCAGGTGCGTGGCGGAGTGGTTGCGCACGATGCGCGCCCGCCTGGCGGTGTCGACGTGGGCATCGACGACGTCGCCGACCTTCAGCGTGCCGGCCGCGAGCACGCCGTGGTGGCCCGAGACCTCGGCCTGGATCTTCTGCGTGTCGGAGACGGCGAAGCGCACCGCGCCGTCGGGCGTGGCGAGCTCGCCGGCATCGCCGACCTGCCCGCCGGACTCGGCGTAGAAGGGGGTGTTGTCGAGCACCACCACGCCGTGCTGGCCGGCCTGCATCGCCTCGACGCGCGTGCCCTCGACGTAGAGCGCCACCACCCGGGCGCCCGGCACGGCCAGCCGCTCGTAGCCGTGGAACACGGTGGCCGCCCCGGCATACTCGAGCCCGGCCGCGGCGCGGAACTTGCCGGCCGCGCGCGCCTGCTCGCGCTGGCGGTCCATCGCCGCCTCGAAGCCGGCCTCGTCGACCGCCACCCCGCGCTCGCGGCACACGTCGGCGGTGAGATCGAGCGGAAAGCCGAAGGTGTCGTAGAGCCTGAACGCGGTCTCGCCGTCGAGCTGGCGGCCGCCGCCGGCGAGCGCCTGCTCGAGGATCGCCATGCCGTGCTCGAGCGTCTCGCCGAAGCGCTCCTCTTCCTGCGCGAGCACCTGCGTGACGCGCCCGCGCGCGGCCGCCAGCTCCGGGTACGCCTCGCCCATGACGCGCACGAGATCGTCCACCAGCCGGTGGAAGAACGGCTGCGTGCGCCCGAGCTTGTAGCCGTGGCGCAGCGCGCGCCGCACGATGCGGCGCAGCACGTAGCCGCGCCCTTCGTTGCCGGGAATGACGCCGTCGACGATCAGGAAGGCGCAGGCGCGGATGTGGTCGGCGATCACCCGCAGCGACGGGCTGGAGAGATCGCTGGTGCCGGTCTCGCGCGCAGCTGCGCGGATGAGATCCTGGAACAGGTCGATCTCGTAGTTGCTGTGCACGTGCTGCAGCACCGCCGCGATGCGCTCGAGCCCCATGCCGGTGTCCACGCAGGGACGCGGCAGCGGCGTGAGCGTGCCCGTCGCGTCGCGGTCGTACTGCATGAACACCAGGTTCCAGATCTCGACGTAGCGATCGCCCTCGGCGTCGGGCGAACCCGGCGGGCCGCCCGCGATGCCGGGCCCGTGGTCGTAGAAGATCTCGCTGCACGGACCGCACGGCCCGGTGTCGGCCATCTGCCAGAAGTTGTCCGAGGCGTAGCGCGCCCCCTTGTTGTCGCCGATGCGCACCAGCCGCTCGCGCGGCACGCCGATCTCGTCGGTCCAGATGCGGAACGCCTCGTCGTCGTCCTGGTAGACGGTGACCCACAGCTTCTCGGGCGGCAACGCGTAGACCCGGGTGAGCAGCTCCCAGGCGTAGCCGATCGCCTCGCGCTTGAAGTAGTCGCCGAACGAGAAGTTGCCCAGCATCTCGAAGAACGTGTGGTGCCGGGCGGTGTAGCCGACGTTCTCGAGGTCGTTGTGCTTGCCCCCGGCGCGCAGGCTGCGCTGCGAGCTGGCGGCACGCCGGTAGGGGCGCTGCTCGCGGCCGGTGAACACGTCCTTGAACTGCACCATGCCGCTGTTGGTGAACAGCAGCGTCGGGTCGTTGGCCGGCACCAGCGAGCTGGACGGGACGATCGTATGGCCCTTCGATTCGAAGAAGCGCAGGAATTTCTCTCTGATCTCGGCCGACTTCATGGCGCGCTCGGTCAGTTCCAGGTCAGGCGTTTGATTTTTCAGCGGAATTTACGATTCTACCGAATTGCGGGCGGAAAAATGGCAAGCTTCGGGCATGAAGACCACCCGGAACGCCCGCCGCCTCCCCGGGCCGTGCCGCCCGTGCACCATCCGATGACCATGCGTCGCGCGCTGAGCCGCACCGGGGCGCTGGTGCTGTTGATCGTGCTGCTGGTCGCGGGCGTGCTGGCCGCGACCGTCTGGCTGGCCGCGGCCTACGAGCGCAACGACAACGAGGAGGCGCTCTCGGTGGCCACCGAGGCCGCCGTCGCCTCGATGCGGGGGCGCCTGGCCGATACCGAGCATGCCCTCGGCCTGCTGGCCGCGCGCTCGACGCAGCCCGACTGGCCGCGCGAATTCGATGCCGGCGCCCTGCACGTGCTGCGCGAAGACCCGGCGCTGCTGCGCATCGAACGGCGCGCCGCCGACGGCACGCTGCTCGCAGCGGTCGATTCGCCTGAACCGCGCCCACGCGTCGACGAGCGCGAGCGCATCACGCTGGGCTTCGAGAGCTCGCTGGCCAAGCACTCGGCGATGACCTTCTCGCGGGCCGTGTACTCCCGGCCGCACTACATCCGGATGCCCGACGGCTACGGCTTCGAGATCACCGAGCTGGCGGTGCCGTGGGGGCACGACCCGGGCGGATCCCTGCTGGCCGTCTATTCGCTGCCGCGCATGCTCGACCGGCTGCTGCCCGCGGACTTCCGGCGCGCCAACCAGATCCACCTGAGCGAGGTCGACGGCACCTTCGTCGCCCGCGCCACCTCGGGGCTGCGCGGCGCGGGCGCCTACACCGCCAGCGCGCCGCTCGAGCTGCCGGGCGTGACGCTGCTGCTGCGCGCCAACAGCGTGCAGCCGCCGCCGCGCCTGCTGCCCAACCTGCTGGCGGCGATGCTGGCGGCTGCCACCCTGGCCCTGGTCGCCAGCAGCCTGGCGCTGTGGCGCGACTCGCGGCGCCGGGTAGCCGCCGAGCAGGCGCTGCGCGACCAGCAGGAGCGGATGCAGGCGCACGCGCGCCTGGCCCTGCTGGGCGAGGTGGCCTCGGCGCTGTCGCACGAATTGAACCAGCCGCTGGCGGCGATCACCAGCTACGCCACCGCATGCGAGAACCTGGTGGGCGCGGCGAACGCCGCCGGGCACGAGGCGCTGCAGACCGCGCTCGGGCGCATCCGCACCCAATCCGAGCGTGCCGGCCAGGTGATCCGCAGCGTCCAGGCCTTCGTGCGGCGGCGACGCATCGAACGCGAGCCGATCGCCCTCGACGAGCTGCTGCGCGGCATCGAGCCGCTGATCGCGCTGCAGGCACGCAAGTTCGGCGCGCGCGTCGCCATGCACGTCGACGGCCCGGCCACCGTGACCGGCGACCGCACCATGCTCGAGCAGGCGGTGCTGAACCTCACCCGCAACGCCGTGGAGTCGATGGACGACGCCCCGCCGGCCACGCGCGTGCTCGAGATCGAGGCCGGCCCGCATCGCGAGGCCGAGCGCCAGTGGATCCGCCTGGCCGTGAAGGACCGCGGGCGCGGCGTCGACGCGCAGGCCGAGCCGAGGATCTTCAATGCCTTCTTCACCACCAAACCCGACGGGCTGGGCATCGGGCTGAGCCTGTGCCGCTCCGTCATCGAGGCGCACGGCGGACAGCTGCGCCACGAGCGCCGCGGCGGCGGCGGATCGGTGTTCTCGATGATGCTGCCGTCATGACGCCTGCCCGCGACGATGAATGCACCGGCACGCCGCCCGGCACCGCGTGCATCGTGGAGGACGACGACGCGCTCGCCGACGCGCTGCAGTTCCTGTTCGCCTCGCGCGGCCTGCGCAGCCGGCGCTTCGACTGCGCCGAATCGTTCCTCGAGTTCGTCGCGGCCCAGCCCCGCTGGCCCGCCGAACCTTCGTGCGTGCTGCTCGACGTGCGCATGCGCCAGATCTCGGGCGTGGAACTGTTCGACCGGCTGTGCGAGCGCGATCCCGGGCACGCCGTGCCGGTGCTGTTCCTCACCGGCCACGGCGACATCGGGATGGCGGTGGAAGCCTTGAAGAAAGGCGCCTTCGACTTCTTCGAGAAGCCGTTCAACGACAACCGCCTGGCCGACCGGGTGGGCGAGGCGCTGCGCTGCTCGCAGACGCGCATCCGCCGCTCCAGCCACGAGGCCGAGCATCGGGCGCGCCTGGCGCGCCTGAGCGCGCGCGAGCGCGACGTCATGGCCCTGGTGCTCATGGGCAAGCGCAACAAGCTCATCGCCGACGAGCTGGGCATCAGCATGCGCACCGTGGAGGTCCACCGCTCGAGCCTGTTCGCGAAGATGGAGGTGCGCAGCGCCGTGGAGCTGGCGCGCCTGCTTGCCCACGACGACGACCCGGAACGTTGATTCGCTCCCGCCGCCTGCGGTTATCATCGCCACCCATGTCGATCGCAGGAGAGCCCCGATGAACCGGTCCGTGCATGCGCCGCCGCCTTGCGGCCCCGGCAACGCCCGACGCCGCATCGTGCGCCGCATCGCGGCCGGCGCTGGCCTGCTGCTGTCGGCCGCGCTGGGCACGCTCGGCGCATCGCCGGCGCTGGCACAGGACTGGCCCACGCGCCCGATCCGCTTCGTGGTGCCCTATCCGCCCGGCGGACCGCTCGACCAGGTGGCACGCGCGCTGGCCGAGAAGCTGCGCGAGCCCCTGGGCCAGCCGGTGGTGGTGGAGAACCGCCCCGGCGCGGGCGGCAACATCGGAGCCGAGATGGTCGCCCGATCCGCTCCCGACGGCTACACCATCGTGATGGGGGCGGTGGCCACGCACGCGATCAACCCCTACCTCTACGCGAAGATCCCCTACGACGCGAACCGCGACTTCGCGCCCGTCACGCGCATCGCCACCGTGCCCAACGTGCTGGTGCTCAATCCGCAGACCGCGCAGCGGCTGGGCGTGCACGACGTCGCCGGCCTGGTCGCCTACGCGCGCCGTCATCCCGGCCAGCTCAACTACGGCTCGGGCGGCAACGGCAGCGCCGGGCACCTGGCCGGCGAGCTGCTCGAGACGCTGGCCGGCGTGAGCATGGTGCACATCCCGTACGCCGGCGCCGCGCCTGCCCAGCTCGGCCTGCTGGCCGGCCAGACCGACCTCATGTTCGACAACCTCGCCTCGGCGGCGCCGCAGATCCGCGCCGGCAAGCTGGCTGCCTTCGCGGTCACCACGGCCAGGCGCAGCGACTTCTTCCCCGAGCTGCCGACGGTCGCCGAGAGCGGCCTGAAAGGCTTCGACATCGACACCTGGTTCGGCGTGTTCGCCCCGGCGGGCACGCCCAGGCCGGTGGTCGACCGGCTCAATGCCGAGTTCACCCGCGCGCTGGCCGGCGCCGACATCCGCGAGCGGCTGGCGAAGATGGGCGCCCAGCCCTCCCCGCTCAGCCCGGAGGCGTTCGGCGAGTTCGTGCGCGCCGAGCAGGCCAAGTACCAGCGCATCGTGAAGGCCTCAGGGGCGCGCATCGACTGATCTCGGCGCGACCTCGGGCCGCTCGTTACGGTTCATTCACGCGTTCCGAGCCGCTGGCGCCACACGATTGTGGAATCCACGCATGGATCGATCGGCAGGCCGGCACTAAACTTCCGGGGTTTGAGCTAGCCCCCTGCGGCTACCCCGGGAAGACAATCGGGGCTCCGCCGGTACGAAAACGAAACAAGGCGAAACGAGGAGACGGCGCCGATGCGCATCCGCAACCACCGCGACTTCTGGTCCGGGATCATGTTCCTGGTGCTGGGAGTGCTGTTCGTGATCTTTTCCCAGGCCTACCAGCTGGGCACGCCGGCGCGCATGGGGCCGGGCTTCTTCCCGACCATGCTGGGCGTGCTCATGGCGCTGCTGGGGCTGCTCACCATGTGGATCTCCACCGCGCACAGCAACCCCGAGACGCGCCTGGAAGGCGTGGGCTGGCGCGAGCTGTTCCTCGTGCTGGTAGCCATCGGCGTGTTCGCGGCCACTTTGACGCACCTGGGCATGGTGGTGGCGATCACGCTGCTGATCGCGATCTCGGCGATCGCCAGCCACGAGTTCAGCTGGAAGGAGACCATCATCTCCATCGTGGTGCTGCTGGTGCTCTCGGATCTGGTGTTCGTGCGGGGCCTGGAGCTGCAGTTTCCGGTCTGGCCGGCCTTCCTCACCCAGTAACCCGGAGCCTCGCGAAACATGGAACTGCTGTCCAACCTGGCGCTGGGCTTCTCCACCGCACTGTCGCTCGACAACGTCTTCTACTGCTTCATCGGGGTGCTGCTGGGCACGCTGATCGGGGTGCTGCCGGGCATCGGGCCGGTAGCCACGATCGCCATGCTGCTGCCGATCACCTACAAGATGACCGACCCGACCACGGCACTGATCATGCTGGCCGGCATCTACTACGGAGCGCAGTACGGGGGATCGACCACCGCCATCCTGGTCAACCTGCCGGGCGAGACCTCCTCGGTGGTGACCACGCTCGACGGCTACCAGATGGCGCGCAAAGGGCGCCCGGGTCCGGCGCTGGCCATCGCCGCCATCGGGTCGTTCTTCGCCGGCACGGTGTCCACGATACTGATCGCCGGCTTCGCCCCGCCGCTGGCCGAGGTGGCCTTCAAGTTCGGCCCCGCCGAGTACTTCTCGCTCATGGTGCTGGGCCTGATCGCGGCGGTGGTGCTCGCGCACGGCTCGATCCTCAAGGCCCTGGCGATGGTGGTGTTCGGCCTGCTCATCGGCATGGTGGGCACCGACGTGAACTCCGGGGTGGCGCGCTTCTCCTTCGACATCCCCGAGCTGACCGACGGCATCGAGTTCGCCGCGGTGGCCATGGGGATCTTCGGCTTCGGCGAGATCATCGCCAACCTCGAGCAGCGCGAGAATCGCGAGGTCTTCACCCGCAAGGTCGGGCGGCTGCTGCCCAGCATGCAGGAGTTCAAGGCCTCGATCGCCCCCATCATCCGCGGCACCGCCCTGGGCTCGTTCCTGGGCATCCTGCCCGGCGGCGGCGCGGTGCTGTCGTCGTTCACCTCCTACGCCGTGGAGAAGAAGCTCTCCAAGACCCCCGAGCGCTTCGGCAAGGGCGCCATCGAGGGCGTGGCCGGTCCCGAGTCGGCCAACAATGCCGGCGCACAGACTTCCTTCATCCCGATGCTCACCCTGGGCATCCCGACCAACGCGGTCATGGCGCTGATGGTCGCGGGCATGATGATCCACAACATCCAGCCCGGCCCGCAGGTGATGACCAGCAACCCCAGCCTCTTCTGGGGGCTGATCGCCTCGATGTGGATCGGCAACCTCATGCTGGTGGTCCTGAACCTGCCCATGATCGGCATCTGGATCAAGCTGCTCACGGTGCCCTACCGCATCCTGTATCCGGCGATCCTGCTGTTCTGCTGCGTGGGCGCCTACTCGATCAACAACAACGTGTTCGACGTGTTCGTCACCATCCCGTTCGCCGTCCTCGGCTACGTGTTCCGCAAGCTCGACTGCGAACCCGCGCCGCTGCTGCTGGGCCTGGTGCTGGGCAAGCTCATGGAGGAGTACCTGCGCCGCGCCATGACCATCTCGCGCGGCGACTGGTCGGTGTTCGTCACCCGGCCCCTGTCGGCCACCCTGCTGGCCATCGCCCTCGTGCTGCTGGTCATCGTCTTCATGCCGGCCATCGCCAAGAAGCGCGAGGAAGCCTTCTCCGAGGAAGAGACCTGATCGCGCTGAGGGTCGCCGACGGCCGCGGCCCCGCGCTCGAGCTGCTGCACGCCCCCGCCGGCCGCCGCGACGCGCCGGCGCTGCTGATGGTGCACGGCGCCTACACCAGCGCCTGGTGCTGGGCCGCGACCTTCATGCCGTATTTCTGCGACCGCGGCTACGACGTGTACGCCGTGTCGCTGCGCGGGCACGGCAACAGCCAGGGCCGCCAGTGGCTCGACCTGTGGGGGCTTGCCGACTATCTCGCCGACCTCCGGCGCGCCGCCGCCGCCATCGGGCGGCCGCTCACGCTGTTCGGCTCGTCCATGGGCGGGCTGCTGGTGCAGCGCTGGCTCTCGGCGGGGCATGCCGGCGATGCCGCCGTGACCATCGGCAGCGTGCCGCCCACCGGCATGTCGCATTCGATCGCCGGCATGCTGCTCGGCAGCCCGCACGGATTCGCGCAGGTGCTGCAGCTCGCGGTCTCGGGCGTGACGAACCCGCACTTCCTGAAGCTCCTCGCCGAGCAGCCGATGCGCAGCGGCGCGTACGATCTGCACCATCGCCACCTCGGCCGCGAATCGGCTCGCGCGCTGTGGGAGATGGCTTGGACGCCGATGGTCGCGCGCTGCACGCCGGCCTGTCCGGTGCTGGCTGTCCATGGCGAATGCGATCGCATGATCCCGGCCTCCACGGCGCGGCACCTGGGCGACTTCCTCGGCGCGACAGTGATGACCTTCGAGGGAATCGGCCACGTCCCCATGATCGAGACCGAGTGGGAGCGCGTGGCCGAGGCGATCGAGACCTGGCTCGCGCTCGGCGAGCGGCCGCTCGACTGAGGCGGTGAGGTCGGTCGGCGCGGATGCGGCCAGCCGCAGCACGCGCGGAACGGGGCACGCATAATGGCGACCGGAGACGACCGACATGACCGACGACACCCGTACCTCCGTCGCACCGCACCGGGTGGCCTTCCTGGGCCTGGGCGTGATGGGCTATCCGATGGCCGGCCACCTGCTGCGCGCCGGCCATGCGGTCACCGTCTACAACCGCACCGCCGCCAAGGCCGACCAGTGGCTGGGCGAGCACGGCGGCCAGGGCGCCGGCGCGCCGACGCCGCGCCAGGCCGCGCACGAAGCCGACATCGTGTTCGCCTGCGTCGGCAACGACGACGACCTGCGCTCGGTGGTGCTCGGCGAGCACGGCGCCTTTGCGGGCATGAAGCCCGGCGCGGTGTTCGTCGACCACACCACCGCCTCGGCCGCGGTGGCGCGCGAGCTGTACGAGGCCGCCGCGCACCGGGGGCTGCACTTCGTCGATGCCCCGGTCTCGGGCGGCCAGTCCGGCGCGATCGAGGGCCGGCTCACCGTGATGTGCGGCGGCGACGCGCCGGCGTTCGAGCGCATCCGGCCGGTGGCGATGGCCTACGCGCGCGCGTGCACGCACCTCGGCGGCCCCGGCGCCGGCCAGCTCGCCAAGATGGTCAACCAGATCTGCATCGCCGGGCTGCTGCAAGGCCTCGCGGAAGGCATCGCCTTCGGGCAGGCCGCCGGCCTCGACATGAAGCGCGTTCTCGAGGTGATCGGCAAGGGCGCTGCCCAGTCGTGGCAGATGGAGCATCGCGGCGCCACCATGGTCGACGACGCGTTCGACTTCGGCTTCGCGGTAGACTGGATGCGCAAGGACCTGGGCCTGTGCCTCGACGAAGCCCGGCGCAACGGCGCGGCGCTGCCGGTGGCGGCCCTGGTCGACCAGTTCTACGGCGACGTGCAGCGCATGGGCGGCGCCCGCTGGGACACCTCGAGCCTGATCAGGCGGCTGCGCAAGCCCCGTTGAGCTTCTCCTTCTCCCACCCCTCTTTCCTTCCCCCCTTCCTTCGGAGCATCCATGGCCTACCAGACCACCGCCTCGGGCCTGCAGTACGAAGACGTCACGCCCGGCACCGGCGACGAAGCCGCCAACGGCCAGCACGTGCGCGTGCACTACACCGGCTGGCTGTACGAGGACGGCCAGGCCGGCCGCAAGTTCGATTCGAGCAAGGACCGGGGCCAGCCGTTTTCGTTTCCGCTCGGCGCGGGCCACGTGATCCGCGGCTGGGACGAAGGCGTGGCCGGCATGAAGGTCGGCGGCACGCGCCGGCTGCTGATTCCGCCGCAGCTCGGCTACGGTGCGCGCGGGGCCGGCGGGGTCATTCCGCCCAACGCCACGCTGCTGTTCGAGGTCGAGCTGCTCGGCGTGTGAACGAAAAAAACCGGCGGTCTCGCGACCGCCGGCTTCGGAACGACGTTGCAGCGTGCTTACGCGGGGCGGCGGCGCAGCGTCACGCCCATGCCGAGCATGCCCATGCCGAGCAGCGCCAGGGGCGCCGGCACCGGCACCGACTTGATCGATTCCATCAGGATGACCATGTCGTTGTAGTCGCAGTCGGCGCTCTGGCCGCAGTTGCCGCTCCGCGCGCCGACCGGCAGGTCTTCCCAGGCGAGCAGGATCTCGTTGGCCAGCCACGGCTTGGAGGTACCGGGCGCCAGGAAGGGCCACTGCATGTTCTGGCCGCTGCCCTGGTAAGCCACCAGCTGGTCGCCGCCGCCGGCGTTCAGGGCCGCCTGCGAGTAGTAGGTCGCGCCACCGGCGCCCATGAACAGGCCGAACACCGACGAGGAGAAGGTGATGGTCTGGATCGAGCTCGCGATCGGGACGCCGCCCGCGGTCATCAGGTAGGTGGTGAACTCGCCCGGCGTGGTCAGCGACTCCGTCAGCACCGCGCGCTGGCCCGCCGCGGCCGTGGCTGCGTCGTAGATGGTCAGCATGTGGGCCGGGTTGCCCAGGTCGTAGATGCCGAACGAGTTGTTGCCGTTGTTCGACGTCAGCTCGAACACGAACGTGACCGCGGACGTGGCGGTGCTGCCGATGGTCCACATCTCGTCCGGGCTGTACTGATTGGTGTTGACGAAGTTGGGCGAAATCGTCGTGCCCGGACCAGCCCACACGTTCTGCAGGTAGTCCTGCAGCGTCTTGCCGGCGCCGTCGTAGCTGCCCGACGTGGCCACCGGCGTCGCATATGCCGCGCCGGTCAACAGGGCGGCCCCTGCTGCCAGTGCGATCTTCTTGAACGCTTTCATGTCTCTGCCTCGCAAGTTCAGGAGATTTTCCTCACCGCGACGGGGGCCGCGGCTCGCGAGGGAGTAAGCACGTTCCATGCCATCAATATGAATCAATGACTTACCCTTCACCGACCCCATCGCTGTAAGAATTCCCAACAAGATAAAATTCCGCTTTCCGGCGTCGCGACCGGCCTGGCCGCGGCGCCTATACAATCGCCACTGCGCCCCTGCCTGCAGCCTGGTTCCATGAGCGACGCCGCCCCCGACCCCCTCCGCACCGACGTTCCGGGCAACTTCATCCGATCCGTCATCGACGAAGACCTGCGCCTCGGCAAGCACGCCGGACGCCGCTGGAACGGCGAGCCCGGGCCGGCCCCGCAGCATCGCGACGCCCTGCCCGACCCGGCCGCCGTCCGCACGCGCTTTCCGCCCGAGCCCAACGGCTACCTGCATATCGGGCACGCCAAGTCGATCTGCCTGAACTTCGGGCTGGCGCGCGACTACGGCGGACGCTGCCACCTGCGCTTCGACGACACCAACCCCGAGAAGGAGGAGCAGGAGTACGTCGACGCCATCGTCGATGCGGTGCACTGGCTCGGCTTCGACTGGAAGGACGAGGTCGAGGACAACCTCTACTACGCCAGCGACTACTTCGGGCACTTCTACCGCATGGCCGAGTGGCTCATCGAGGCCGGCCACGCCTACGTCGATTCGCAGAGCGCCGAGGAAATCCGCGCCTCGCGCGGCACGCTCACCGAGGCCGGCAGCGATTCGCCGTTCCGCGACCGTCCGCCCGCCGAGAGCCTGCGGCTGCTGGGCGAGATGCGCGAGGGGCGGCACGCCGAGGGCACGCAGGTGCTGCGCGCGAAGATCGACATGGCCTCGCCGAACATGAACCTGCGCGACCCGGTGCTGTACCGCATCCGCTTCGCCGCGCACCATCGCACCGGCGAGCAGTGGTGCATCTACCCGATGTACGACTACGCGCACCCGCTCGAGGATGCGCTCGAGAACATCACGCATTCGCTGTGCACCCTCGAGTTCGAGGACCATCGCCCGCTCTACGACTGGCTGCTCGAACGGCTCGCGGAAGGCGGCTTCTTCGATCGTCCGCTGCCGCAGCAGATCGAGTTCGCGCGGCTGAACCTCACCTACAGCATCACCAGCAAGCGCAAGCTGCAGGAGCTGGTGCGCGAGGGGCACGTCGACGGCTGGGACGACCCGCGCATGACCACCATCGCCGGGCTGCGCCGGCGCGGCTACACGCCCGAGGCGATCCGCCTGTTCTGCGACCGCATCGGCGTGGCCAAGGCCAATTCCTGGGTCGAGATGGGCGCGCTCGAGCAGGCGCTGCGCGACGACCTGGAAGGCAAGGCGCCGCGCGCCGTGGCGGTGCTCGACCCCCTGAAGCTGGTGATCACCAACTGGCCCGAGGGCACGAGCGAGCCCTGCGAGGCGCCGGCGCATCCGCAGCACCCGGAGCTCGGCGTGCGGCGCTTTCCGTTCGCGCGCGAGCTGTGGATCGAGCGCGCCGATTTCGCCGAGACGCCGCCCAAGGGCTTCTTCCGGCTGTTCCCCGGCAACCGGGTGCGCCTGCGCTACGGCTACGTGGTCCAGTGCACCGGCTTCGAGAAGGATGACGACGGGCGTGTCGTGGCGGTGCACGCGGAGGTCCTGAAGGATTCGAAATCCGGCACGCCGGGCTCCGAGGCCTACAAGGTCAAGGGCAACCTGCACTGGGTCGCGGCCGAGGCCGCGCTCGATGCCGAGGTGCGCCTGTACGACCGGCTGTTCTTCCAGCCGCACCCCGACGCCGGCGGGCGCGACTTCCGCGAAGCGCTCAACGCCAACTCGAAGCGCGTGGTGCGCGTGAAGCTCGAGCCGTCGCTCGCCGCCGCGGCTCCGGAGGCCCGCTACCAGTTCGAGCGTCACGGCTACTTCGTCGCCGACCGCCTCGACAGCCGGCCCGGGCAGCCGGTATTCAACCTCGCGGTGTCGCTGAAGGACTCCTGGGGCGGCAAGTCGAAGTAGGCGCGCCGCGCGGCTCGAAGTCGCTACGGTTCCTTCACATCACGTTGGTTAGTCGGCCTGCAGCGCCGCATCGCCGACGAAGGGGTTGGCGGCGCGCTCGTCGCCGAAGGTGGACATCGGCCCGTGCCCGGGCACGAAGGTGACGTCGTCGCCCATCGGCCACAGCTTGCCGGTGATGGAGGCGACCAGCGTGGCATGGTCGCCGCGCGGGAAGTCGGTGCGCCCGATCGATCCCTGGAACAGCACGTCGCCGACGATCGCCAGCCGGCTCGGCGCGTGGAAGAACACCACGTGCCCGGGAGTGTGGCCGGGGCAGTGGCGCACCTCGAGCACCTGCTCGCCGAACGACACCGTGTCGCCGTCCTCGAGCCAGCGGTCGGGCTCGAAGGCGGCCAGCTTCGGAAAGCCGAACATGCGGCCCTGCTCGGGCAGCTGCTCGATCCAGAAGCGGTCCTCGCGCTGCGGGCCCTCGATCGGCACGTGATGGCGCTGCGCGAACTGGCCGGCCTGCCCGCAGTGGTCGATGTGGCCGTGGGTGAGCAGCACCTTCTCGAGCACCGCGCCCTCGCCGCGCAGCGCGGCGTCGATGCGGTCGAGGTCGCCGCCGGGATCGATTGCGACGGCCTTGCCGGTGCGCTCGCACACCAGCACCGAGCAGTTCTGCATGAAGGGGGTGACGGGAACGATGAACAGTTTCATCGGCGCATTATCGCTCGGCCGGACCGGTCCTGGCCTGCCAGGCGCAGCTGCGCAGCACCTCGAGGGGCACCACGAGCAGCGCCGCCTCGTGCGTCGCCTCGAGCACCACCGGCGGGGCCACCCCCGCTTCCCAGGCCTCGAGCCAGCGCGCCGCGCACACGCACCAGCGGTCGCCCGGCTCGAGGCCGACGAAGCGCCACTGCGGGCGCGGCGTGACCAGGTCGTTGCCGTGCGCCAGCGAGAAGGCGAGGAATTCCTCGGTCATGCGCGCGCACACCGTGTGCTGGCCGATATCGTCGGGGCCGGTCTCGCAGCAGCCGGTGCGCTCGAAGCCGGTGAGCGGATCGAACGAGCACGCCTGCAGCGGCCCGCCCAGCACGTTGCGCGCATCGCGCAGAATCTCGTTGTCGCTCATGTCGTCGGAGTCTGCCTTCCGGGAAACGATCGAGCTCTTTTATACCATCGCGTTCGAGGCCTTTCGCCAAATGCCCATCCCCTTCCCCGCCTTCCCGCCGATCCCGGAGCTGCTCTCCGGCTTCCGCCACGGCCGCGGCAGCCCGCGCGAGATCCTCGAGCGCTGCCACGCCGCGATCGACGCCCGCGACGCGGACGTCAACGCCCTGCCGACGCGCGTCGAGCGCGCGGACACGCTGGCGCAGGCCGAACGCATCGCCCGGCGCATCGCGCGCGGCGAGCCGGTCGGCGCCCTGGCCGGCCTGCCCTGGTGCGCCAAGGACATGCACGCGACCGCGGGCGTGCGCACCACCTGCGGCTCGCCGATTTTCGCCGATCACGTCCCGCGCCGGAACGATCCGGTCGTGCAGCGGCTGCTCGACGCCGATGCGATCCTGATCGCCAAGTCGAACACGCCCGAGTTCGCCGCCGGCGCGCAGACCTTCAACCCGGTGCTCGGCACGACCCGCAATCCGTTCGCGCTCTCGCGCACCGTCGGCGGCTCCTCGGGCGGCGGCGCGGCGGCGCTCGCCTGCGGCATGACGGTGATCGCCGACGGCTCCGATCTCGCGGCGAGCCTGCGCAATCCGGCTGCCTTCTGCGGCGTGGCGGGCCTGCGGCCTTCGTCGCGCGTCGACCCCGGCCTGCGCGCCGCGGCCGATGCCTTCGACACCCTGAACCAGATCGGCGCCATGGCCGGCCGCGTCGCCGACCTGCGCTGCGTCGAGCGCACACTGCGCGCGCCGCGCCCGCGCCAGCCCCTGGAGCGCTGGCTGGCCGAGTGGGAGTCCGAGACGCAGGCGCGCCGCGCCCGCGCGCAGGCGCCGCTGCGGCTGGCCTGGTCGATCGACTGCGGCGGCACGATGCCGGTGGCCGCCCCCATCCGCCGCGCCATGCGCGAGGCGATCGACCGCCTGCGCGAGGCCGGCATCGAGCTGGTCGAGGCCTGGCCCGACCTCAGCGGCGCCGACGAATGCTTCCAGGTGCTGCGCGCCCGCTACTTCGTCGAGAACTTCGGAGAGCTATACCGCGAGCACCGCGCGCAGATGAAGGACACCGTGGTGTGGAACATCGAGCAGGGGCTGGCGCTGTCGATCGAGCAGCTCGCCGAGGCTGCCTGCACCCGCTCGCGCATCTTCGAGCGCGTCGCCGGCTTCCTCGCCGGCTTCGACGCATGGCTGCTGCCCACCACGCAGGTGCTGCCGTTCCCGCATGAGATCGCCTGGCCCACGCACATCGACGGCGTAGCGCTGGACAGCTACATCGGCTGGCTGGCCAGCTGCTACCGCATCACCGTCAGCGGGCATCCGGCGCTCACCGTGCCGGCCGGCTTCGCACGCGAAGCACCCGGCGAGCCGCTGCTGCCGGTAGGTCTGCAGCTGGTCGGGCACTACGACTGCGACGAGGCGCTGCTCGATGTCGGCGAGCGCGTCGAGGCCATCCTGGCGCCGCTCGCGGCGTAGTGCTTTTTCGTGCTACACGATAAGATCACTTCAGCCAACAGTCTCAATCAGCTCGTCTTCGACGAGGTCGAGCGTGGGCCGTCGGACGATCTGCCTTTGCAGTTCGAGGCAGTGAGCCACATGTCCGAGGAGGACCGGCGCATCGTCAAGGCGCTACTGGACGGGATGATCGTGAAGTACCAGACCGAGCAGATGGTGGGCAACCTCGGCAGCCAAGAAGGACGCAGGATCACGCGATGACGACCGTGCAAATCAACTTGCCCGACGAGCTGGCGCAGAAAGCGGCCAGCGCCGGACTGCTGTCGGCCGAAGCGATGGAGGCGATGCTGCGCGAACAGCTACGCCGCCGCGCCGGCGAGGCGCTGCAAGCGATGTGGCAGCGCCTGCCACAGGAAGAACTCACGCCCGAGATCGAGCAGGAGATCGTCGAGCAGGTGCGCCAGGTGCGCGCTGCGCAGCAAGGGCGCGGGGCCAATTGATGGCGTCTTCAGGCACCCGGCCGCTGCGCCTGGTGCTCGATACGAACGTCGTCGTGGCCGGCCTGCTGTGGAGCGGGCCGCCGCGGCAGTTGCTGCAAGCGGCCATCGCCGGCAGGATGGAGGCTTTCAGCAGTGCGGTCCTGGTCGACGAGCTGGCCAGCACGCTGGGCTACGCGAAGTTCGCGGCGCGCATCGAAAGCTTCGGCACGAACGTCGCGGCGTTGGTGGCACAGTACACGGCGCTCGTCAATTTAGTCGCACCCGCCAGCGTCCCGCGCGTGGTGGCCGGCGATGCCGACGATGATCAGGTCATCGCCGCCGCAGTGGCCGCCCGCGCCGAACTCATCGTCACCGGCGACCGCCGGCATTTGCTGCCCATCGGCGTGCACCAGGGCATCGCCATCATCGAGCCCGTCGAGGCGCTGCGGCGCTTGGCCGACTGACGGCAAGGCCGTCAAACCGGCAGGTCATTCGCAAGGCTACCATCCGGCGCTTCACCGAGATCGGTGACGCAAACGCATCCAGGAGATCCCGGCGCCGCTCGCGGCGGATCGGTGAACTGCGAGGCCCCGCGTGATCGGCCCCCGGGGCTTGCCCCGGACGGTTGCCGGCTGCGACGGGCTGCGGGCTATCGGGCCGCGGCGAACGGGTTCGTGATGGTCAGGCCATCTTCCAGCGCCTGTCCGTGGTTCATGTCTTCGCTGTAGAGCGTCCGGCATCCCGCCGACGCCGCAGCCGCCACGATGCAGGCATCGTAGAACGACAACCGGTGGTGCTCGGCGATCCGCCGGGCCTGGTCGTGGATGGCTTCCGTCAGGGGCACGACCTTGCAGAAGCCACGCACCAGATCGAGGAACTGTGCGACCTCGCTCCACCCCATCCCGAGCTTGCGCACGCACACGTGGGTCACCTCGTTGAGCACCTGCACGCTGATGATCGGGTTGGCCCGCAGCAGCGCTTCGGCGCCATCGGCCTTGGCGGCGTCCCCGGACAACAGGTACAGCACCATGTTGCTGTCGAGGAAGGCCCGGTGCCTAGCCACGGGCATTGGCTTCCTCGCGGCTGAACTTGAAGTCGGCGGGCAACCTGCCACGGAAGGCGCGCAGGCGTTTCAGCAGCGCATCGGCCCCCGGTTTCTTGCGTACTGCGAAGGTCCGTGGATCATCGATGATGATCTCGATGTCATCACCCTCGCGCAGTTCCAACGCCTCGACCAGGGAAGCCGGCAGGCGCACGGCCAGGCTGTTGCCCCATTTCGCGACCTGCATTGCCAGCCTCCTTGTTTGATATACTTTTAATTGTATATCCAACCGAAGTGGCTCACTCAGAGAATCGCCGGCCGGTTCGGCAACTCGTCGGCGCGCTCGCCCGGCGCCGGGAAGGCGGCGGCAAGCAGTACCCCGATGCGCTGCACGGCGGTGAGCGTGCCCTGCTCGAAGGCGCCCTCGCGATAGGCAGCCGCGAGCGCCTCGCACACCTCGCGCCAGCGCCCCTCGGGTATCGCTGCGGCAGCAGCACGGTCGGCGACGATCTCGACCGCGTGGTCGGCCAGCAGCACGTATAGCAGCACGCCGTTGTTGCCGGCGGTGTCCCACACGCCCAGCTCGGCGAAGACCTCGTGGGCGCGCTGGCGCGGCGTGCAGCCCCGCCAGATCCGGTGCACCGGCATCGATGCCTCGATCGCCAGGCGCAGCTCGGCCGCGTGCGTGCGCTCGCCTTCGCCGATGAGCGCCTCGATACGCGACAGCAGCGCGTCGGGGAATACCCGCCGCGCGCGGCGATGATCGTGGAGGAGGTGGGCCCAGCAGCGGGCGAGGCGGCCGGCCATCACCAGCCTCCCGAGGCACCGCCGCCGCCGAAGCCGCCGCCGCCTCCACCGAAACCGCCCCCGCCGCGGAAGCCGCCGCCTCCGCCGAACCCGCCGGGGAAGCCGCCCGGGCCGGAGCGCCAGGTATGGCGTCCGACGCGCCCCATCGGGCCGCCCGAGGAGGAGATCGACAGCAGCAGCAGGAACAGCAGGAAGCCGCCGATGCCGGCCACCAGCGCGGAAGCGCCCAGCCCCAGTGCCGCCGCCCCGCCGAGGAAGCCGCCCACCGTGGAGCCGAGCACGCGGCCGAGCAGCTGGCGCACGATCATGGCGACGATGAACACGCCCAGGAGGATCGCCAGCCAGTCGACCGAAGAATCGCCCTGCCCCTGGCCCTGCGCCTGCGCCTGCGCCTGCGAATCGGACCACGCCGGCGGCGGCAGCGGTTCGCCGTCGATCAGCTTCACCAGGGCGGCCACGCCGGCCTGCAGCCCGCCGGTGAAGTCGCCCTGCCGGAAATGCGGCGCGATGGTCTCGGCGATGATGCGCCGCGCGTAGGCGTCGGGGATCGCACCCTCGAGGCCGTAGCCGACCTCGATGCGCACCTTGCGGTCGTCCTTGGCCACCAGCAGCAGCACGCCGTCGTCGACCCGCTTGCCGTCGACCGTGCCGCGGCCGATCTTCCACGCCTCGGCCACACGGATGCCGTACTGCTCGATCGCTTCCGGCGCGGTGGTCGGGACCATGAGGATCACCAGCTGCGCGCCCTTGCGCTGCTCGAGCGCCTCGAGCTCGCCGGTGAGCGCCTGCTTCTGCGGCGCGCTCAGCGTGCCGGTGAGATCGACCACGCGCCCGGTCAGCGGCGGCACCGGCTGCAGGTCCTGCGCCAGGACGCCCAGCGCGAGGACCAGCCACAGCGCCAGCCCGACGCCCAGGCGCCGCAGCACGGCGGTCATCGCGCCGCTCCGGAGACCGCGGATACTGGCCGCGGCCGATCCGCCGCCACGGTCATCTCGCGCCTACTTCGGCTGCGCGGCAGGCCGGTCGAAGTTCACCGCCGGCGGCCTGGCGATCGCCGCCTCGTTCTCGACCGTGAACTGCGGCTTGGCGGCATAGCCGAAGGCCATCGCGGTGAGGTTGACCGGGAACTTGCGCACCAGCGCGTTGTACTGCTGCACGGCGTCGATGTAGCGCTTGCGCGCCACCGCGATGCGGTTCTCGGTGCCTTCGAGCTGGGCCTGCAGGTCGCGGAAGTTGGCGTCCGACTTCAGCTGCGGATAGTTCTCCGCCACCACCAGCAGGCGCGACAGCGCGCTGCCGACGCTGCCCTGCGCCTGCTCGAACTGCTTCAGCGAGGCCGGATCCGACGGATCGACCCTGACCTGGCCGACGCGCGAGCGGGCTTCGGTGACGGCGGTGAGCACGTCGCGCTCCTGGTCGGCGAAGCCCTTCACGGTATTGACGAGGTTGGGGATGAGGTCGGCACGCCGCTGGTACTGGTTGATGACCTCCGACCAGGCGGACTTGGTGGCCTCGTCGGCGGTCTGGATCTCGTTGTAGCCGCAGCCGGAGAAGCCGGTGACCACGATGATCGCGCCCAGGAGGCGAAGGAGTCGGTGCATGGCGGTGCTCCTGCGAAGGAAGACCGCGGAAGTCTACCCGAGGCCGGGCGCGCCGGGTTCGCCGCGCAGGGCGGCGAACTGCTTGCGGAACTTCGCGACCTTGGGCGAGACCACTGCCATGCAGTAACCCTGGTGCGGATTGCGCTCGAAGTAGCGCCGGTGGTAGGCCTCGGCCGGAAACCAGCGCTGCAGCGGCACCACCTGGGTGACGATCGGCGCGTCGAAGACGGCTTCGCGCTCGAGGCGGGCGATGGTGTCGAGCGCCTCGCGGCGCTGCGCCTCGTCGAGCGTGAAGACGGTCGAGCGGTACTGCGAGCCGACGTCGTTGCCCTGGCGATCGACGGTGGTCGGATCGTGGATGCCGAAGAAGATGCCGAGCAGGTCGCCGTAGCTCACGCGCTGCGCATCGAACTCGATGCGAACCGCCTCGGCGTGCCCGGTGCGCCCGCTGCAGACTTCCTCGTAGGACGGATTCTCCAGCGTGCCGCCGCAATAGCCCGATTCGACCGACAGCACGCCGCGCACCTCGAGGAACACCGCCTCGAGGCACCAGAAGCAGCCCCCTGCCAGCACCGCGACCTGTCGATCCATCTCCTTGCTCCCTGTCGGTCAGCTCCGCGCCAGCTTGTCGATGAAGGCGCGGCGATACGCCAGCGCCGCGCCGCCCGCCTCCGCCATGCACCCGCCCCGCCCGCCGCGCGGCCCCGCGGGCATGCCGTCGGCCGCATCGAGGGCCGCCCCGAGCAGGACATCGATGTCGCGCAGCGCCTCGACCTCGGGCGGCACCAGGCCGGCGTTCTTCAGGATGCGATAAGCCATGCGCAGCTCCTCGGGCACCAGCCGGTCGTCGTCGAGCTCGAGCGGCCGGCCGCTGCCCGGCAGGTCGTCGAACGCGCCCTGGCGGCGCGCTTCCTCGATGCGCCGTTCGACCAGTTCCTCGAGTGCGGCGAACATGCCTGGCCTTGTTGCAGACCCCGCCTCAGCCGCCCGCCGTGCGTGTGCGCCCGACGGCCTGCTGCGCCTTGCGCAGGGTGTCGTCCTTCGCGTGTTGCATCGTGGCGTACAGCTGCATGGCTCCCGTATGGTACTGCACCGGCCAGCCGATGCCGCCGAAGCCGGCCTCGGCCGCGGCGTGCAGCGTGAAGTACGGATCGGCCAGGTGCGGGCGCGCCAGCGCGACCAGGTCGGCACGGCCCGAGATCAGCAGCGTGTCGATCTGGTCGGCCGTGGTGATGGCGCCGACGGCCATGGTGGCGACGCCCGCCTCGAGGCGCACCTGCTCGGCGAACGCCGCCTGGTACATGCGCCCGCAGACCGGCTGCGAGGCCGGATCGGTGCGGCCGGTCGATACGTCGACGAGGTCGCAGCCGGCCGCCGCGAGCGCGCGCGCGATGCGCACGGCGTCGTCGCCGGTGTTGCCGCCCGGGATCCAGTCGGTGGCCGAGATGCGCACGCTCATCGGCCTGGCTTGCGGCCACACTGCGCGCACCGCCTCGAGCACCTCGAGCGGAAAGCGCATGCGCCGCTCGAGCGGGCCGCCGTAGTCATCGCTGCGCCGGTTGGTGACCGGCGAGAGGAAGGAGGCGAGCAGGTAGCCGTGCGCCATGTGCAGCTCGAGCATGTCGAAGCCGGCGCGCTCGGCCAGCGCCGCCGAATGGCAGAACTGCCCGATCACCCGGTCCATGTCCTCGCGCGTCATCTCGCGCGGCACCTGGCTGATCCCCTCGTGCCAGGGCAGCGGCGAAGGCGCCAGCAGCGGCCAGTTGCACTGCCCGCCGTTCTCCTCGAGGGGCTGCTCGGGCTGCTCCCAGCCGGGCCGGGTCGAGCCCTTGCGTCCGGCATGGCCGAGCTGCAGGCAGATCTTCGCCTGCGTATGGGCATGGGCGAAATCGACGATGCGCGCGAACGCCAGCGCCTGCTCGTCGTTCCACAGGCCGGTGCATCCCGGAGTGATGCGCCCCTCGGGCGAGACGCTGGTCGCCTCGACGCAGACCAGGCCCGCGCCGCCGAGCGCGCGCGAGCCGTAGTGCACCAGGTGCCAGTCGCCGGGTACGCCGTCCGCTGCGCAGTACTGCGCCATCGGAGACACCGCCACCCGGTTGCGCAGCCACATGTCGCGCAGCCGGAACGGCGCGAACATCGGCGGGGCATCCAGCCATTGCGGCCGCGCCGGCAGGCGCACGGCCCGCGTGCCGCTGCCTGTGCTCGTGCCCCCCGCTCTCGCGTCCCCACTCCCGTCCGCGTCCGCACCATCGCTGCCGTGGCCGCCACCGGCGGCGATCCCGATGCCGAGCAGCCTCGCCTGCTCGCGGTTCCACCACTCGGTCGCGCGGGCGACCAGGTCGGCATCGCGCAGCCGCAGGTTCTCGTAGGTGATCTGCTTGCTGCGCGTGAGCAGCGAGACGTGGAACTGCGTCGGCGACATGTGCCAGTAGCGGCGCACGTTCTCGAACCATGCCAGCGACACGCCGGCCGAGCGCTGCAGTCGCCCGACCTCGTCGCGGCGCGCCGCCTCGTAGGCGGCCAGGGCGGCGTCGATCTGCGCCGCGCGCTGCGGCCCGCCGCCACGCACCTGCGCGTCCATCGCCTGGTTCAGGGCGATCGCATCCTCGAGCGCGAGCTTGGTCCCCGAGCCGATCGAGAAGTGCGCGGTGTGCGCGGCGTCGCCCAGCAGCACGAACCAGGTGTCGCCCTCGCGATGACGCCAGGTGCGGCAGCGGACGGTCGGGAAGCGCCGCCAGAACGAACGGTTGGCGAGCACGTGCGCGCCGTTGAGATCGTCCTCGAACACGCGCTCGACGTGGCGCACGGTGGCCGCCTCGTCCTCCACGCCCAGCCCGGAGGCGAGGAACGCCTCTCCGGTGGTCTCGATGACGATCGTGCTCTCGCCCGGTGTGTACTGGTAGGCGTGCATGTTCCAGATGCCGCCGTGGTCCTCGCGGAAGCTGTGGTAGAAGCCCGGCAGGTCCATCTTCGCGCCCAGCCACACGAAGCGGTTGGAGTGCAGCTCGACGCTCGGCCCGAAATGGGCCTTCCAGCCCTCGCGGATCACGCTGTTCATGCCGTCGGCCGCCACCACCAGGTCGGCGCCGCGGTGCGCCTGCACGCCCGCGTCCTCGGTGCAGAAGCGCATCTCGACGCCGAGCTCGCGCGCACGCCGCTGCAGGATCTCCAGCAGGGTGAGGCGGCGCAGGCCCGAGAAGCCGTGGCCCGAGGACTTCATCACCTGCCCCTTGTACTGGACGTAGATGTCGTCCCAGTAGGCGAAGCTGGCCGCGATCTCGCGGTGCGTCGGCTCGTCGGCCTCGTGCAGGTGGGCCAGCGTCTCGTCCGACAGGACGATGCCGAAGCCGAAGGTGTCGTCGGGCCGGTTGCGCTCGACGACCTGGATGGCGGCCGACGGAAACGACTTCTTCAGCAGGATCGCCGAGTACAGGCCGGCGGGTCCGCCGCCGATGACGTCGATGCGCATCCAGGAACTCCCTCGTGCGCGCGGCAGGAACCCCTCCGTGCCGGCTTGCCGCGCAATTGCTTTAAGTCTAAAGTAATCGCTCGACCGAGGAAAGACGATGCACAAGACGATCCTGCAACCCGCCGGCTGGGCCGCTCCGCGCGGCTATGTCAACGGAATCGCCGCCCGCGGCACGGTGGTTTCCATCGCCGGCCAGATCGGCTGGAACGCGCACTGTGAGTTCGAGTCCGACGACTTCGTCGCCCAGGCCCGGCAGGCACTCGCCAACGTACGCGCCGTGCTCGCCGAGGCCGGCGGCGGCCCGGAGCACATCGTGCGCATGACCTGGTACGTCACCGACCGCAGCGAGTACCTCGGTGCCGGCAAGGCGCTGGGGGCCGCCTACCGCGAGTTCATGACCGATGCCGGCGGCACCGTCCACTACCCGGCGATGACCGCCGTGCAGGTGGTGGCGCTGATGGAAGCGCGCGCGAAGCTCGAGATCGAAACCACCGCGGTGGTGCCGATCGCGATGTAGCGCGCGGCTCGTCGCAGCGCGCTACTGCACCAGCGGGGTGTCGGCGGCTTCCAGGTCGACGCCCTCGATCTCGGCGCGGCCGGCCAGCAGCCGCACGTACTGGCGCAGCGCCGTGATCCAGGCCTGCTGGCGCAGCGCCAGCGCGACGGCGCCGCGTACCGTCTCGTAGGGCGGCGGCAGCGCCGGCTCGCGCTCGAGCACCTCCACCACGTGCAGCCCGAAGCGGCTGCGCACCAGGCGCGGCAGCACGCCCACGCCCGGCTGGCCGAACACTTCGCGCGCGAACTCCGGCGCGCAGTCGGCCGCGCGCAGCCAGCCCAGCATGCCGCCCAGCGCACCGCTGGGGCAGTTGGACCACGTGCGCGCCGCCGCCGCGAAGGCGTCGTCCTGTACGTCGCCTTCCTGCGCATCATTCCCCTGCTCGTCGCCGTCCGGCCTCTCGCCGCCATGCCCGTCTCCGCAGCGCAGCTCGAGCAGCAGGTGCTCGGCGCGCGGCAGCAGCGCGTTGACGTCGACGCCCGGCGTCACCGCGAACAGGACGTGGCGCGCACGCACGCGCTCGCCGCTGCCGTAGCGCGCCGGATTGGCATCGTAGTAGCGCCGGCATGCTTCCTCGGAGGGCTCCGGCACGCGCAGCTCCTGCTCGAGCAGCGCCTCGATCGCGCTGGCCGCGGCCTCGCTGATCGCGCCGTCGGTGCCGGCCGCGTCGCCGGCATCGAGCAGGCCGGCGCGCTGCGCGGCCTGGCGCAGCAGCTCGGTGCAGGCGCGCTGGCGCAGCTCCTCCGCGGCGAGGACCACGCCGGCCTCGTGCAGCGGCTGGCCGTTCACCCGCGCCAGCGGCGAAGCGCCCGCTGGCGTTGCGGCCGTGGTGCCCCCCGGCATCGCTGCCGCAGCACCCGCCGGGGCCGCAGATGCGGTGCCCGCCGGAACCGGTGCGGCGGCGTTCGCCGGGTTCGTCTCGCCGTCGTCGCGCTCGCGCCGCAGCTCTCTCACCGTGCTCATGATGCTCTCCTCGCGCCGGTGCTTCAGGCGTCGGTCATGCGGCGTGCCGCCGGGGCGTTGTGCCCGGACGGCAGGTTCAGCCGCCTGCTGCGCACGATCTGGTAGGGGCGGAACGCGTAGGCCAGCGAGGCGAAGCCGCTCCAGATGTGCACCAGCCGCGTGAAGGGGAACACCAGGAACACGGTCATGCCGAGCACCATGTGCAGCTTGAACACCCATCCGACCGGCGCCATCAGCTCGGCGGTGCCGGAGCGGAAGGTGACGATGCGCTGCGCCCATTCGGCGAGCACCAGCATCATGCTGCCGTCCAGGTGCTGGCCGGAGAGCGGGATCGTGCCCAGGCCGAGCGCGAGCTGCGCCCAGAACAGCCACAGCAGCATGATGTCGCTCGGCCTGGAGATCGCGCGGATGCGTGGATCGGCCAGGCGCCGGTACAACAGCATGGTGAGCCCGATGATCGCCAGCACGCCGGCGATGCCGCCCGAGATCATCGCCAGCAGCTGCTTGGCGCTCGCCGCGAGCACCGGCTCGTAGATGAAGTGCGGCGTGAGCATGCCGAAGAAGTGGCCGAAGAAGAGGAACAGCACCCCGATGTGGAAGAGGTTGCTGCCCCAGCGCAGCTGCCCGCTGCGCAGCAGCTGGGAGGAGTCGCTCTTCCAGGTGTACTGGTCGCGATCGAAGCGGATCAGGCTGCCGACGAAGAACACCGCCAGGCAGATGTAGGGATAAATGCCGAAGAAGAAGACGTCCAGGGCGTTCATGATGCGGCTCCAGGCTGCCCGCCTGCCGCGGCGGGCGGCTTGCGAACGAAGTGGATGGGCTGCGGCGTGCCGGGGCTGGCCTGGCCGTGCGCGGAGCAGCCGTCGAATGCCGGCGGTTCGGCCCAGCTCTCGTCGATCGTTTCCTCGGGCGGCAGCGGCACGTGCCGGACGCGCTCGCCGGCCAGCTCGAGCACGGCGGCGATCACCGCGCAGTAGCGGCTGCGCCGCGCCACCAGCGCGCCGTGCAGAGTGTTGAGGATGTCGGCCAGCTCGCCCAGGAAGGCACGCGCGAGCTTCGGCGGCTGGGTCGAGGCGAACTCGAGCGCCACCGGCAGGAAGTCGGGCAGCTCGCCCGGCGCCAGGTACAGGCCGGCGCGCTCGTAGGTGGCGATGAGGTCGACCATGGCCTGTCCGCGCTCGCGCGAATCGCCGTGCACGTGCTCGAAGAGCAGGAGCGAGGTGGAGCGGCCGCGGTCGAAGCAGTCGACGTAGGCAGCCTCGATCTCGTACGGCTCGCCCTCGGCCAGGTGCGCGACGAGCCCGGCCAGCGCTTCGCGCGCGCCGGCGCTCAGCGAGCCCTCGGCGGCGAGGAAGGCGGCCAGCCCGGGCAGGTCGGAGCGCAGCTCCGCATCCGGATAGGCGAGCAGGCGCGCCAGCGCGCGGCAGACGAGCAGGGGGGTATGCGCGTCTTTCATAGCGTGGCCTTGATCGGGATGGTGCGGCGCTTCTTGGCGCCGAACAGGCTGGTCTGGCTGGCTCCGTCGGAACATCCGTTGCCGAAGGAGAAGCCGCAGCCGCCGCGCACGTCGAAGGCGTTCTCGGCGTACTCGCGGTGGGTGGTCGGGATGACGAAGCGGTCTTCGTAGTTCGCGATGGCCATCACCTGGTACATCTTCTCGACCTCTTCCGCCGTGAGCCCGACCTGCTCGAGCACCGCCAGGTTGCGCCGCTGCTCGACGTGCTTGTCGCGCTGGTAGGCGCGCATCGCGAGCATGCGCTCGAGCGCCTGGACCACCGGCGTGGTGTCGCCGGCGGTGAGCAGGTTGGCGAGGTAGCGCACCGGGATGCGCAGCTGCGCCACGTCCGGGATCTCGCCGTTGACCCCGATCTCCCCGGCATTGGCGGCCGCCGAGATGGGCGACAGCGGCGGCACGTACCACACCATCGGCAGGGTGCGGTATTCCGGATGCAGCGGCAGCGCCACCTTCCACCGCACCGCCATGTCGTAGACCGGGCTCCTGCGCGCGGCCTCGAGCCATGCGTCGGGCACGCCGTCGGCGCGCGCCTGGGCGATCACCTTCGGATCGAAGGGGTCGAGGAAGACATCGAGCTGGGCCTGGTACAGGTCGCGGTCGTGCTCGACGCTGGCGGCCGCGGCGATGCGGTCGGCGTCATAGAGCAGCACGCCGAGGTAGCGGATGCGCCCGACGCAGGTCTCGGAGCACACGGTGGGCTGGCCGGCCTCGATGCGCGGGTAGCAGAAGATGCACTTCTCGGCCTTGCCGGTCTGCCAGTTGTAGTAGATCTTCTTGTAGGGGCAGCCCGAGACGCACATGCGCCAGCCGCGGCACTTGTCCTGGTCGATGAGCACGATGCCGTCTTCCTCGCGCTTGTAGATCGACCCCGACGGGCACGAGGCGACGCAGGCCGGGTTCAGGCAGTGCTCGCACAGCCTGGGCAGGTACATCATGAAGGTGTTCTCGAACTGCCCGTAGATGTCCTTCTGCACGTCGTCGAAGTTGCGGTCCTTCGAGCGCTTGGCGAACTCGCCGCCGAGGATCTCCTCCCAGTTCGGGCCCCACTCGATCTTCTCCATGCGCTGGCCGGTGATCAGGCTGCGCGGGCGCGCCGTGGGCGCGGCGGTCATCTCCGGGGCCGACTGCAGGTGGTCGTAGTCGAAGGTGAACGGCTCGTAGTAGTCGTCGATCTGCGGCAGGTCGGGGTTGGCGAAGATGCGCATGAGCACCTTCCACTTGCCCCCCTGGCGCGGCACGATCGAGCCGTCGGCGCGGCGCACCCAGCCGCCGTTCCAGCGGTCCTGGTTCTCCCATTCCTTGGGATAGCCGATGCCGGGCTTGGTCTCGACGTTGTTGAACCAGGCGTACTCCATGCCCGGCCGGTTGGTCCAGACGTTCTTGCAGGTGACCGAGCAGGTATGGCAGCCGATGCACTTGTCGAGGTTCAGCACCATGCCGATCTGTGCGCGTATTTTCATGGATGCACTCCCGAGGCCGAGGTCGTCGCGGGTTCGTCGAGCCAGTCGACCCTGGCCATCTTGCGCACCAGCACGAACTCGTCGCGATTGGTGCCGATGGTGCCGTAGTAGTTGAACCCGTAGCTGTACTGCGCGTAGCCGCCGATCATGTGGGTCGGCTTGATCACCGTGCGCGTGACCGAGTTGTGGATGCCGCCGCGCATGCCGGTGATCTCGGAGCCCGGCGTGTTGATGATTTTCTCCTGCGCGTGGTACATCAGCACCATGCCCGGCTTGACGCGCTGGCTGACCACCGCGCGCGCGGCGATCGCGCCGTTGGCGTTGAACGCCTCGATCCAGTCGTTGTCGACGATGCCGGCGCGCTGCGCGTCGTCCTCGCTGATCCAGATCACCGGCCCGCCGCGGTTGAGCGTCAGCATGATCAGGTTGTCGGTGTAGGTGGAGTGGATCCCCCACTTCTGGTGCGGCGTGATGAAGTTCAGCGCGATCTCGGGGTGCCCGTTGGGCTTGTGTCCCATCATCGCGGCGGCCGCCTTGAGGTCGACCGGCGGGCGGTAGCTCACGAAGCCCTCGCCGAAGTCGCGCATCCACGGATGGTCCTGGTAGAACTGCTGGCGTCCGGAGAGCGTGCGCCACGGGATCAGCTCGTGCACGTTGGTGTAGCCGGCGTTGTAGGAGACCTTCTCGCTCTCCAGCCCCGACCAGGTCGGCGATGAGATGATCTTGCGCGGCTGCGCCTGGATGTCGCGGAAGCGGATCTTCTCGTCCTCGCGGTGCAGCGCCAGGTGCGCATGCTCGCGGCCGGTGATGCGGGAGAGCGCCTCCCATGCCTTGACCGCCACCTGCCCGTTGGTCTCGGGCGCGAGCATCATCACGGTCTCGGCGGCATCGATGTCGGTGACGATGCGCGGCATGCCCTGCGTGACGCCTTCCTCGATCACCTTGCCGTTGAGATCGGCGAGCGCGCGCACCTCTTCCTCGGTGTTCCAGGCGATGCCCTTGCCGCCGTTGCCGATGCGGCTCATCAGCGGCCCGAGCGCGGTGAAACGGCGCCAGGTGTTGGGGTAGTCGCGCTCGATCACGGCGATCTGAGGCGCGGTGCGCCCGGGCTCCAGGTCGCACTCGCCGCGCTTCCATTCGCGCACGTCCAGCGGCTGGGCGAGCTCGCCCGGGGTGTCGTGCATGATCGGCGTGAGCACCACCTCCTTCTCCGCGCCGAGGTGGCCCACGCAGACCTCGCTGAACTTCTTCGCGAAGCCCTTGTAGATCTCCCAGTCGCTGCGCGACTGCCACACCGGATCGACCGCGGTCGACAGCGGGTGGATGAACGGGTGCATGTCGCTGGTGTTGAGGTCGTTCTTCTCGTACCAGGTGGCCGTGGGCAGCACGATGTCGGAGTACATGCAGGTCGTGCTCATGCGGAAGTCGAGCGTGACCAGCAGGTCGAGCTTGCCCTCGGGCGCCTGCGCGTGCCAGCGCACCTCCTGCGGCTTGGCGTCGTCGGGGCCGAGGTCCTTGCCCTGCACGCCGTGGCTGGTACCCAGCAGATGGCGCAGGAAGTACTCGTGACCCTTGCCGGAGGAGCCCAGCAGGTTGGAGCGCCACACGAACAGGTTGCGCGGCCAGTTGGCCGGATCGTCCGGGTCCTCGCAGCTCATCTCCAGCGAGCCGTCCTTGAGGCTGCGCACCACGTAGTCCTTCGGATCCAGGCCAGCGGCCTGCGCATCGCGCACCACCTGCAGCGGATTGGTCTTGAGCTGCGGCGTGGAAGGCAGCCAGCCCATGCGTTCGGCGCGCACGTTGTAGTCGATCATCGAGCCCTGGTGGGAGCGAGGGTCGGCCAGCGGCGAGAGGATCTCCTGCACGCCGAGCTTCTCGTAGCGCCACTGGTCGGTGTGCGCATAGAAGAAGCTGGTCGAGTTCTGCTGGCGCGGCGGACGGATCCAGTCGAGCGCGAAGGTCAGCGCCGTCCAGCCGGTCTGCGGGCGCAGCTTCTCCTGGCCCACGTAGTGCGCCCAGCCGCCCCCGGTCTGGCCGACGCAGCCGCACAGCATCAGCATGTTGATGATGCCGCGGTAGTTCATGTCGCAGTGGTACCAGTGATTCATGCCGGCGCCGATGATCACCATCGAGCGCCCCTGCGTCTTGTCGGCGTTGTCGGCGAACTGGCGCGCCACCGCGATCGCCTGCGCACGCGGCACTCCGGTGATCGCCTCCTGCCAGGCCGGGGTGTAGGGCACGTCGCTGTCGTAGTCCTCGGCGACCGTCTCGTCGCCCAGGCCGCGCTCCACGCCATAGTGGGCCGCCAGCAGGTCGAACACCGTGGCCACCAGCGCCTCCTGCCGCTCGCCGCCGCGTTCGAGCGCCAGCCGCGCGACCGGCACGCGCCGGCGCAGGATGTCGCTGCCCTGCTCGTTGGCATCGAAATGCGGCGTATCGATGCCGCCGAAGTACGGGAAGCCCACGGTGGCCACCTCGCGGGCCTGGCCGCCCTCCTCGAGCAGCGACAGGCGCAGCTTCACGTTGCGCCCGAGGCGGGCCTCGCGATCCTCCAGGTTCCACTTGCCGGCATCGGAGCGGCCTTCCTTGCCCCAGCGAAAGCCGATCGAGCCGTTGGGCACCACCACGGCGTCGGACTCGTCGAAGGCCACCGTCTTCCAGTCGGGGTTGTTGTCCTGCTCGAGCGCGCCGTCGAAGTCGCCCGCCCGCAGGTAGCGCCCGGGCGCGAGCACCGTCGTGCCGTCGGCGAGCGTGACCCGATCGAGCTGCACCAGCAGCGGCAGGTCGGTGTAGCGGCGCGCGTAGTCGTCGAAATAGGCCGACCGCCGGTCGAAGTAGAACTCCTTCAGGATCACGTGGCCCATCGCCATCGCCAGCGCCGCATCGGTGCCCTGCTTGGGATGCAGCCACAGGTCGGCGAGCTTGGACACCTCGGCGTAGTCGGGGGTGATGGCCACCACCTTGGCGCCCTTGTAGCGCACCTCGGTGAAGAAGTGCGCGTCCGGCGTGCGCGTCTGCGGCACGTTCGAGCCCCACGCGATCAGGAAGGTGGAGTTGTACCAGTCGGCCGACTCGGGCACGTCGGTCTGCTCGCCCCAGGTCTGCGGGCTCGAGGGCGGGAGGTCGCAGTACCAGTCGTAGAAGCTCATGCAGGTGCCGCCGATCAGCGACAGGTAGCGCGCGCCGGCTGCGTAGGAGATCATCGACATCGCCGGGATGGGCGAGAAGCCGACCACGCGGTCCGGCCCGTACTTGCGGATCGTGTACACGTTGGCGGCGGCGACGATCTCGTTCACCTCGTCCCATTCGGCGCGCACGAATCCGCCCATGCCGCGCTGGCGCTGGTAGTCGCGCCGCGTGGCCTCGTTCTCCACGATGCTCGCCCAGGCATCGACCGGCGTCCTGGCCACCGCGCGCGCGGCCCGCCAGGCCTTCATCAGGCGCCCGCGCACCATCGGGTACTTGAGACGGTTGCCGCTGTACAGATACCAGCTGAAGCTCGCGCCGCGCGAGCAGCCGCGCGGCTCGTGGTTGGGCAGGTCGGGGCGCGTGCGTGGATAGTCGGTCTGCTGCGTCTCCCAGGTGACGATGCCGCCCTTCACGTAGATCTTCCACGAGCACGAGCCGGTGCAGTTGGTGCCGTGCGTGGAGCGCACGATCTTGTCGTGCGCCCAGCGGTCGCGATAGGCCTGCTCCCAGGTGCGGTCTTCGCCGGTGGCCATGCCGTGGCCGTCGGCGAAGCGCTCCCTGGGCTGGCTGAAGTAGGTCAGTCGATCGAGGAAGTGGCTCATCTGGAGCTCCCTGAAACAAGCCGAACCCGGGCCTGGGTGGCCCGGGCATTCGAGCACCGCGGGGTCAGCACGGCATCTCGGCGTTCCTGCGCGCGTAGTACCACCAGGTGAGCGCGACGCACAGGCAATAGAACAGCGTGAAGATCCACAGCGCGGCCTCGGGGCCTCCGGTGGCGGAGATCGAGGTGCCGTAGCTCTTGGGGATGAAGAAGCCGCCGTAGGCGCCCAGCGCGCCGGCGAAGCCGAGCGCCGCCGCGCCCTCGGTATTGCCTTCGCGGATCGCCTGCGCGCGCTCGGCTTCGTCGTTGCTGCGCAGCTCCTCGAGCTTCTGGTTCAGGAAGATCACCGGGATCATCCGGAAGGTCGAGCCGTTGCCGACGCCGGTGGTCAGGAACAGCAACAGGAACATGATGAAGAAGCCGGCGAAGCTGCCGTCGGCCGGCCCGAACGGCAGGGCGAAGCCGCCGGCGCTGCCCTTGGGCAGGAAGAACAGCACGCCGATCACCGCGAGCGCCATCACCACGAAGTTCCACAGCGTGACGCGCGCGCCGCCGAGCTGGTCGGACAGCCAGCCGCCGACCGGGCGGATCAGCGCGCCCACCAGCGGCCCGAGCCAGGCATAGGCGAGCGGGTTCACGTCGGGGAATTCGCTGCGGATGAGCAGCGGGAAGCCTGCCGCGAAGCCGATGAACGAGCCGAAGGTGCCCAGGTAGAGAATGCACATCAGCCAGTTGTGCTTGCGCCGGAAGATCGCCGCCTGGGCCGCGAACGAGGCCTTGGCATCGGCGATGTCGTTCATGAAGAACCACGCGGCGACGGCGGCGAGCGCGATCCACGGCACCCAGATGAAGGCCGCGTTCTGCGACCACACGCGGATCGGCTGGCCCAGCTTGCCGGTAATCACCTGCGGGTCGCCGCCGAAGATGCCGAGCACGCCGACCGCCACCACCAGGGGCGTGAGGAACTGCACCACCGATACGCCGAGGTTGCCCAGGCCGGCATTGACGCCGAGCGCCGAGCCCTTGCGCTCCTTCGGGAAGAAGAAGCTGATGTTGGCCATGCTCGAGCTGAAGTTGCCCCCGCCCAGCCCGCACAGCAGCGCCAGGATCAGCATGGTCGGATAGCTGGTGGTCGGATCCTGCACCGCCACGCCGATGCCGATCGCGGGGATCAGCAGCGACGCGGTGGAGATCGCCGTCCAGCGCCGGCCGCCGACCAGCGGGATCATGAACGAGTAGAAGATGCGCAGGGTCGCGCCCGACAGCGCGGGCGCGGCGGCCAGCCAGAAGAGCTGGTTGGTGGAGTACTTGAAGCCGAGCGCGGGCAGGTTCACCGCCACCACGCTCCACAGCTGCCAGATCGCGAAGGCGAGGAACAGCGCCGGCACCGAGATCCACAGGTTGAGCTGGGCGATGGCCTCGCCCTCACGCGCCCAGAAGGCCTTGTCCTCCGGCGTCCAGACGTGCAGGACGCTGCCGGGACGCGCGCGCGGGATGTCCGCTGCGGTCGCATTCATGTCGAATCTCCTTATCGCCGCCTTCGGGTCGCCCTCAGGCGCGTTGTCCGGCCGCCGTCGCATGCGGCCCCATGAGTTCGGTGCGACGCACTTCGGTGAAGTACATCCAGATGAGCGACACCCACACCACGCCGTACATCAGCATGAAGGCGCTCGAGCGCACGCCGGTGAGGTCGAGCAGCGCGCCGAACATGATCGGCAGCACGAAGCCGCCGAGCCCGCCGGCCAGCCCCACGATGCCCGAGATGGCGCCGATGTTCTCCGGGTATTCGTCGCTGATGTACTTGAACACGCTCGCCTTGCCGAACGCCCAGGCGATACCCAGCACGAACATCAGCGCGGTGAAGGCGTACACGTTCAGGCCGATGCCGAAGGTGCGCGTGCCGTCGACCGTGGCCACGGTGAACTCGGTCTGCGGGTAGCTCAGCAGGAACAGGCAGATCCAGCTCACCCACATCACCCACCAGGTGACGCTGTGCGCGCCGTAGCGGTCCGAGAACCAGCCGCCGATCGCCCGCAGCACCCCGCCGGGCAGCGAGAAGCACGCGGCCAGGAGCGCCGCCACGCGGATGTCGAGGCCGTACTCGCCGACGTAGTACTGCACCATCCACAGGCTCAAGGCGACGTAGCCGCCGAACACGATGCTGTAGTACTGGCAGTATTTCAGCACCCGCGGGTCCTTCAGCGCCTTGAGCTGGTCGGCGAAACGCACGTTGCTGGGCACCAGGTGCTTCGGATCACTGTAGGAGAACAGCCAGAACAGCACCACCGTGCCGAGCATGATCGCCGCGTAGACCTGCGGCACGAGGGTCCAGCCGAAGGCCACCACCAGCGCCGGGGCGACGAACTTGTTGACCGCCGCGCCCGAGTTGCCCGCGCCGTAGACGCCCATCGCGAAGCCCTGCCGGTTCTTCGGGAACCAGCGCGCCACGTAGGGGGTGCCGACCGAGAAGGAGCCGCCCGCCAGCCCGACGAACAGCCCGATCACGATGAAGTGCCAGAACTGCGTGGCGTAGGCCATCAGCCAGATCGCCGGCACGGTGAGCGCCATCAGGATCGCCATCACGATGCGCCCGCCGTAGCGGTCGGTCCAGATGCCCAGGGGCACCCGGATGAGCGACCCGGTGAGCACCGGCGTGGCGGTGAGCAGGCCGAATTCGGTGGCGTTGAGGTTCAGCGCCTTGCGGATCGGGATGCCGATCACGCCGAACATCATCCACACCATGAAACAGACGGTGAACGCCAGCGTGCTGACGATCAACACCGACAGTGCTTGCCGCGTACGCAGCGCTTCAGGTTCCAGGGGCGTCATCGCAAGACCTCCGTGACGCCACTTTAGGGACGGCGGCCCGCCGCGAACATCCTTCCGTAGAGCGGCCGCGCTGAGCCGGAAGAACGATGGGGTGCGGCCGCGCCATCGTTCGAAAGGAGTACTACCAGGGGCCTGTCGACTCCAGGAGTGCGTTGGCTGCCTGGAGTCTGCCGGCTGTCAGGAGTCCGTCGACTCCTGGGGCGCGCGTCCGGCCAGGTAGACGGCTGCCTGCACGCGCGAGCTCAGGTTGAGCTTGCGCAGGATGTGCTGGACGTGGATCTTCACCGTCGTCTCGGCGATGCCGAGCGTGCGTCCTATCGTCTTGTTGCTGTCGCCGCGCGCGATGCAGCCGAGGATCTCGCGCTCGCGCGGCGACAGCGCCTCGATCGGATCGCGCGCCGGGCCCGCCGCGGGCGCGTCTTCGATCGCGCGGAACGCCCTGACCAGCTTGCCGGTCATCTCGGGGCTCACCACCGACTCCCCCCGCACGGTGCGCCGGATCGCGTCGGCGAGCGCTTCGCCCTCGATGGTCTTGAGCACGTAGCCCTGGGCGCCGCCGCGCAGCGCGGCGGCCAGGTCCTCTTCGTCCTCGCTGACCGTCAGCATCAGCACGCGGGCGGCCGGGGCGGCTTCCTTCAGGCCGGCGAGCGCAGCCACGCCGGTCGCCCCGGGCAGGTGGTTGTCGAGCAGGATCAGGTCGGGCTGCAGCTCGCGCACGCGCCGCAGCGCCTCGCCGGCATCGGCTGCCTCGCCCACCACCTCGAAGCCCGGCTCGCCCGACAGCAGCGCGATCAGGCCGCGGCGAAACAGGGTGTGGTCGTCGACCACCACGAGACGGACCGGGCCGGTCATGCGGCCCGCACCTGCGGCGCCTGCGGCGGCAGCACCAGGCTCACGCAGGTCCCCTCGCCCGGCATCGATTCCACGCGCACCGTCGCGCCGATGCGTCGCGCCCGCTCCTGCATGATGTGCAGCCCCACCCGGGTGTCCTCGCGCGCCCGTTCGTCCACCTCGAAGCCGCGGCCGTCGTCCTGCACCTCGAAGCGCCAGGCCGGCGCCTGGTGCACTCGCAGCCATACCCGGGTCGCGTGGGCATGCTTGCGGACGTTCGACAGCGCCTCCTGGATCACGTGCAGCACCTGCACCTGCACGGCGGGATCGAGCGGCAGGCCGTGCCCCTCGATGCTGAGCTGTGCGCGCAGGCCGGTCTGGTGCTCGAACTTCGAAAGCGTGGTGCGCAGCGCCGGCTCGATGTCTTCGTCGTTGGTGCGGGTGCGGAAGTGCACCAGCAGCTCGCGCACGTCGCTGTAGCTCTCGCGCACGCCGGCATCGAGCTCGCCGAGGGTACGCTCGAGGCCGGCCGCATCGCCGCGGGCGACCGCGTCGCGCAGCAGCCGGACCTGGATCTTCAGGAAAGCCAGCGACTGCGCGATGGAATCGTGCAGCTCCTGGGCCAGCAGGCCGCGTTCCTGCGCCACCGCTGCCTCCACGTCGAGCGCCGCGGCGCGCATGCCTTCCATCGCGCTGGCGAGATGGCTGGCCAGCGCCTCGAGCAGCGAGCGGTCGTCCTCGGCCAGCACCGCCTCGCCGACGTAGAACAGGTCGATCTCGCCCAGCACGCGCTGGTGCAGCAGGACCGGCACGGAGATCAGCGTGCGGTAGCCGGCGCTCGCGCAGTGGTCGAAGCTCATCTCGGGATCGGCGCGGATCGGGATGACGCGCACGCCGGAAGCCGGCTGCAGGCGGCCGCACAGGCAGGTGCCGGCGTGCACGCAATGCTCCTTCTCGAGCATGGCCGCCGGCACGCAATCGCCGGCCAGCGCGAGAAAGCGCTGGTTGGTTTCGTCGGACCAGCGGATCAGGACCGCGTCGGCCCGGGCGATCGCCCGCACCTGGCGCGCGAAGCCGTGCGCCAGCTCGTCGAGCGAGCCCGCGGCACCCACCAGGGCGCTCGCCTGGTACAGCGCCGCCAGGCGCTGGCTCTCGCGCTCGAGGCCGGCAGTCTTCTCGTGCACCTTGTCCTCCAGGCCGCGGTACAGCGCCTGCAGGTTCTCGGCCATGCGGTTGAAGCCCGTGGCGAGCTGGCCGAATTCGTCGTTCGAGGTGACGGCCACGCGCGCATCGAACTCGCCCTGCTCGATGCGCGAAAGGCCGCGCTGCAGCCGCGCGACCGGTTCGACGACGAAGATGTAGCCCGCGTACAGCAGCGCCACCGCGCCGCCGATCGCCAGCGCCATCATCGCGAACTGGAAGGCATTGAGGATGGCGGTCCAGCGCGACAGCTGCCGCTCGATCGAGGCGACGAACACGTCGATCGATTCCACGAAGGCATCGACGCGCGCCACCGGGACGCGGCCGGCGCCGGCCTCCCAGGCGTCGCGCAGCAGCGCCCATTGGGTACGCACCGCCTCGAAATGCTCGCGCATCGACTCCGTCCAGGGCACGAACAGAGGCCGCCCCGGATCGCCGGTGGCCAGCACCTCGAGGCTGGAGTCGAAACGCCCGATGCGCCGCTGCAGGTCGCCGGGCGGCGCATCGGCCGCCTCGAGCGCCAGGCGATACGCCTGCATGCGCATGCGCCCGGCCTCGTTGACGGCGGCCGCGCCGCCCTCGAGCTGCCAGGTCACCCACAAGGTCAGACCGATCGAGGCCAGCGCCAGCAGCAACAGCGAAAACCCGATGACGACCAGCTTGGCCGCCAGCTTCCACGGAGTAGCGCGCATGCCGGCACTCTATCCGCCGGCGCCGCGCTTGTCTTGTCCGGGGTCAATGCGGCTGACGACGCTGTCGGACGCCCCTCGTCGGGCACCCCTTGAGCGATATCATGGCGTGCCGGGCGCCGATCGGCGCCAATGACAATTTTCAGGAGAAGTTCGGATGAAGGCCGCCTTCAAGTGGGACGACCCGCTGCTGCTCGATGCGCAGCTCACCGAGGACGAGCGCATGGTGCGCGAGGCCGCGATGGCCTATTGCCAGGACAAGCTCGCGCCGCGCGTCCTCGAGGCGTTCCGCACCGAGCGCACCGACCCGGCGATCTTCCGCGAGATGGGCGAGCTCGGCCTGCTCGGCCCGACCATTCCCGCCGAGTACGGCGGCCCGGGCCTGAACTACGTCTCCTACGGGCTGATCGCGCGCGAAGTGGAGCGCGTCGACTCCGGCTACCGCTCGATGATGAGCGTGCAGAGCTCGCTGGTGATGGTGCCGATCTACGAATTCGGCACCGAGGCGCAGAAGCGCAAGTACCTGCCGAAGCTCGCCACCGGCGAATCGATCGGCTGCTTCGGGCTCACCGAGCCGAACCACGGCTCCGACCCCAGCTCGATGGAGACGCGCGCCAAACGCGTGGACGGCGGCTACCAGCTCACCGGCGCCAAGATGTGGATCTCGAACTCGCCGTTCGCCGACGTGTTCATCGTCTGGGCCAAGTGCGTGGGCGGCGACCACAACGGCCGCATCAAGGGCTTCATCCTCGAGAAGGGCATGAAGGGACTGTCGGCGCCGGCCATCCACGGCAAGGTGGGGCTGCGCGCCTCGCTCACCGGCGAGATCGTGATGGACCAGGTGTTCGTGCCCGACGAGCAGCTGATGCCGGGCGTCGAGGGGCTGAAGGGTCCGTTCACCTGCCTGAACAGCGCGCGCTACGGCATCGCCTGGGGCGCGCTCGGCGCAGCCGAGGACTGCTGGCACCGCGCGCGCCAGTACGTGCTCGATCGCAAGCAGTTCGGCCGGCCGCTGGCGGCCAACCAGCTGATCCAGAAGAAGCTCGCCGACATGCAGACCGAGATCACGCTCGGGCTGCAGGGGTGCCTGCGCCTGGGCCGCATGAAGGACGAAGGCACGGCCGCGGTGGAGATCACCTCGATCATGAAGCGCAACTCGTGCGGCAAGTCGCTCGAGATCGCGCGCATGGCGCGCGACATGATGGGCGGCAACGGCATCTCCGACGAGTTCGGCGTGGCGCGCCACCTGGTCAACCTCGAGGTGGTCAACACCTACGAGGGCACGCACGACATCCACGCGCTGATCCTCGGGCGCGCGCAGACCGGCATCCAGGCGTTCTCCTGAGATCGGTCCCCGGCTCCACTGGAAGCCGGGCAGCGCAACGGTGGTCCACCCTCGTCCGGCCCGTGCGGCCGGCGTCGGTGCCCCATCGTGCGCGCAAATCTGTCAGCATTCGGCCGTCGAACAACTCGGGACCAGATGCGACATGAACGATAGCACCCCTGCCAGGTCGGCCGAGCCGGGCCCGTCCGCCGTACAGCGCGTCGTCGACCTCGTGCTCTCGCGCATCCGCTCGGGCGAGTACGCGCCGGGGCAGATCATCGTGGCCCGGGACCTGATGACCGAGCTCGGCGTCAGCAAGGCGCCGGTGCGCGAGGGAATCCACGTGCTGGTCGGCGAAGGGGTCATGGAGCTGCTTCCGAACCGTTCGGCACGGATCAAGAGGCTCTCCGCAAAGGACACGGTCGACTTCACCGAGATCTGGGCCGTCATAAACGGCCTGAACATCCGCCTGGCAGCGGCCAAGCTGGACCGGGCCGAGGACCGCGACAGGGTACGCAAGGCGCTGGCGCGAATACAGGCGACCGGACGTACCCGGGTACCCTACGATTTCTTCATGGCCGTCGGCCAGCTCCACGCGACGCTGGCCGAGATTTCGCAGAACAGCTTCGCCCTCGCCTTCATCGGCCGCGTGCACCTCGTCCACTTCTATCGGCACATCGAGCGCGGGTTCCCCGGGGCCTACTGGGACGCCCACCTCCTCGCCTTCAAGCGCATCGGAGAGGCGCTGCTCGAGCAGGACGGCGACCGCGCCGAACGGATCTACCTCAAGCACATGCGGTGGGTAGCGGGCCTGATGCGCCAGGGCACGGCCACCTAGGGCCTGTTCACACTACGATCGACCCTGCCCCTTCGGGAGGCGCCCTGCCGGCGCTGCCCGCCATGGCCGGCGGCAACGACGCTGCTTCTCCGGCGACGTGATTCGGCTTGACAAGAAGCTGGTCATGTCGGCAATAATAGTCGACCATTAAGTCGTCCAATTGTTCGACATGAACAATGCAAGCCCGGGCGCGTACACAGAGGAGACCCGTGATGAACTACCGCAAGTACCTGATCGCCGCGCTCGCGTTCCCGATCGCCGTCGCGCTGTCGCCGCTGGCCGGGGCACAGGCCAGGGAGCCGGTCAAGCTGGGGGTCGGCGTCGACACGGCCTATGCCGCGATGTATGTGGCGAAACAAGGCAAGCTGTTCGAGAAGCACGGCGTCAATGTGGACGTCGTGCAATTCACGCAGGGCGGCGATGCACTCGATGCGATGGTCGCCGGCCAGATGGCGCTCGGCGCCTCGGCCGAGCCGACGACGCTCGTCAGGGCAGCGCGCGCCGACATCGCGGTGGTCGGCATCTTTTATCAGTCGGGGAAGTACATCAAGCTGGTGGTCAAGCCCGGCATCACCGAGCCCAGGCAGCTCAGGAAGCTCGGCATCGTTCCGGGCACGGTCAGCGAGTACTCGACCGAGCTCATGCTGGCCAAGTACGGCATCGATCCGAAATCCGTGGAGATTATCAAGGTGGGTCCGCCGGAGGCGCCTGCGCTGCTTGCGCGTGGCGACCTCGACGGCTACTTCATGTGGGAGCCGTGGCCGACCAATGGAGTCAAGCAGGGCGGCAAGATCCTGCTGACCAGCGGCGACGTCGGCTACGTTGACAACATGTGGCTGTCGACCCGTCGCACCTGGCTCGCGACCCACCAGGCAGAGGCGAAAGCGATCCTCGCGGCGCTTGCCGAGGCCTGCGAAATCGTTCGCAGCGACCCGGCCAAGGCGGCAGCTGCCGTGCAGGCCGAAGCGAAGATTCCGGCCGAGGTGGTACTGAACGTGTTGAAGGACATCCAGTGCGTGGTACGCGACTTCACGCCTGCCGACATGGAGTCCTACAACAGGATTGCCGATTTCCTGGCGAGCCGGAAGATCACGCCGGTCAGGGTCGACCTCGACAAGGTGCTGCAGCGGGGATTCTATGTCGCGAAATAGCCGGGTCGCCGCGTGAACGCACTTCCGACGCTCCAGGACCGGCCCGTGGCCGCATGCACCGGGGCCACGATCCGGCTCGATCGCGTCTCGATCGCGTTCGGCGAGCACCGGATCGTGTCGGACATCAACCTCGAGGTCGCGGCGGGAGAGTTCGTATGCCTGCTGGGCCCGAGCGGCTGCGGAAAATCGACGCTGCTCAATCTGGTCGCCGGCTTCCTGCCGGCCACGTCGGGACAGGTCCGTGTCGGCGGGAAGCCGGTCCAGGGTCCCGGCATGGATCGCGGCGTGGTGTTCCAGAGCACCGAGGCGCTGTTTCCGTGGCTCACCGTCCAGGAGAACGTGGAGTACGGGCCGCGCATGCGCGGCGTGGGCCGCGCGGAGCGGGCCGAGGCCGCGCGGCACTATCTGGAGCTCGTCGGCCTGAGCCACGCCGCCCTGCGCCTGCCCGGGGAGCTCTCGGGAGGCATGCGGCAGCGGGCCCAGATCGCGCGCGTTCTCGTCAACGAGCCTTCCGTGGTGCTGATGGACGAGCCGTTCGGCGCCCTCGACGCCCAGACGCGCGAGGTGATGCAGGCCGAAGTCGATCGCATCTGGCGCGCGACCCGTCCGACCATCCTTTTCATCACCCACGACATCTGGGAAGCGATCCTGCTCGGCGACAGGATACTCACGATGACCGCGGGCCCCGCCGCGACGTTCAAGACCGTCGCATCGGTCGGCATCCCCCATCCGCGGGAGCTCACCGCCCCCGAAGCCGTCGAGCTCTATCGCGAACTGCGTGAAGACATCGCCGCCGAGGTTAGGCGCACGCTGCTGGCGCAGGGGCTGGCCAAGGGAGTCGCCGCATGACGACGGTCGATTCCAGCCCCGTGGCCTTTCGCGCCGCTGCCGAAGCGGCCGGCCCGGCACGGCCTTTCTGGCACACGAGGCTGGGAAGGCTCCTTACCGGCCTCTTTTCCGTGGCGCTCGGCGTCGTCGTCTGGGAGATACTGAGCTGGCGGATCCAGCCGCTGTTCCTGCCGTCGCCGCGGCTGACGCTGCAGGCCGTCATCGAGCTATGGCAAGACGGGACGCTGATGCTGTCGGTCGGCGCCTCGCTGGCCCGGATCATGGTGGGCTGGTCGCTCGGGCTCGTCATCGGCATCCCGCTGGGCATCGTGATGGGCTATTTCCCCCTCGTGCGCCGGCTGCTCGACCCCTATGTCGAATTCTTCCGCTTCATTCCGCCGATCGCATTCGTCACGCTGGCGGTGATATGGCTCGGACCGGGGGAGGCGTCCAAGGTCGCCCTGATCCTCTACACCACGATCTTCATCGTGATGATCAATACGATCGCCGGCGTGCTTTCGGTGAGCGAGCTGCGCCTGAGGGCGGCAGCCACGCTCGGCGCCGGCCGCCTCCAGACCCTGCTCACGGTCATCTTTCCATCGACCGTGCCCTACATGGTCACGGGCGCGCGGCTCGCGATGGGAAACTCCTTCCTGACCATCGTCTCCGCCGAGATCGTCGCAGCCCAGGTGGGCCTCGGATCGATGATCTGGACTTCGCGCAACTACGGCAAGACCGAATGGGTCTTCGTCGGCATCATCGCCCTGGGCCTGCTCGGGTATGCCTGCGACCGCGTCGTGCGTTTCGTCGTGCAACGGCTGCTGAAACGCTACGCCGTTGCAGTATGAAGTCGTGCCGGACGGCGGCGGCGCCTCGCGAAGTCGGGGTCATGAAAGGGAACCGCATTGGCTGAAGGGTTCGGCTGGAAGGCGCGGATCGGGCAGCTCTATCCTTCGGGCGGGCTGAGCGACCATGAAGTCCAGCGGATGGCGCCCGAAGGCGTGCAGTTCGTCACGACGCGCATGCCTTTTCGCAAGGCCGGCCTCGAAGACGACGCATCGCTGGCGCGCGACGTGGAGTTCCACGCGTCGCTGCTGGCCGATGCCCGCGTCGAGCTGATCGCCTTCAACTGCACGGCGGCCAGCCTGATCACCGGGCCGCAGGTGATCAATCGCCGCATCGAGGCCGCGACAGGCATCCGTTCGGTCACGACGATCGAAGCGGTCCTGGAAGCCCTGGAGGCCGCGCGCGTGCGGCGCTTCGCGTTGTTGACGCCCTATCTGCCCGAGGTCGTCGCGCACGAGGCCGCGTACTTCCGCGAGCGCGGATTCGAGGTGACGGACAGCGCCGGCGAGCCCTGCGCGGATCCCGTCGCGCAGGGCTCGATCCCGGCGCAGCGCTGGCTCGAGCTGTCCCGCGCCCTGCGCAAGGACGACTGCGACGGCCTGCTGGTGAGCTGCGCGGGCATCCAGCTCGCGACGGTGCTCGGCGAGATCGAGCGCGAGTTCGATCGCCCGGTCATCGCCAGCAACCAGGCGCTGCTCTGGACATGCCTGCGCCGCCTGGCGTTGCCCGATCGGCCGGCCGGCTTCGGCGCCCTCCTGGCCGGCGCCTTCGATCCGCGCTGACCGTCGCGGTCTTGACAAATCAGGCCATGCCCAGAAGAATGTGTCTCTCAAATGGTCGACCATTTAGTAGGCTAAATTGAAATGACTGAGCGGACATTGAGGCTGGCGGTAGATGTCGGCGGCACCTTCACCGACGTCACGCTGTTCGATCCGGACACGGGTGGAGTGGTTTCGGCAAAAGCGCCCACGACACCGGGCGACCGGGCGGTCGGCGTGCTCGACGGCATCGCGGCGGCGCTCGAGGCGGCGGGCGCCCGGGCCGACCGCGTGGCCGAGGTGGTGCACGGCTCCACCACCGGCACCAACGCCCTGATCGAGCGCACCGGCGCGCGGGTCGGCCTGCTCACCACCGAAGGGTTTCGCGACGTGCTCGAGATCGGCCGCATCATGCGGCCGGACGCCGGGCTGTACGACTTCTCGGTCGACCTGCCGCTGCCGCTGGTGCCGCGGCACCTGCGGCTCGAAGCGCGCGAACGGCTCGACGCGCGGGGCCGCGTCCTGGCCCCGCTCGACGAAGCATCGGTGGCCGCGGCAGCCGACGCCTTCGCGCGCGAGGGCGTCGAGGCGGTGGCCGTCTGCTTCCTGTTCTCCTTCCTCGACCCGACGCACGAGGAAGCGGCCGAGCGGATCCTCGCGCGCCGCCTGCCCGGCGTGCCCATCAGCCTGTCCTCGCGCATCTGCCCCGAGATCCGCGAGTACGAGCGCAGCTCGACCACGGTGATGAACGCCTACCTCACGCCGGTCATGTCGGCCTATCTCGATTCGCTGCAGCGGCGCCTGCAGGAGGCGATGGGCGCGGTCCGGCTGTCGGTGATCCAGGCCAACGGCGGCTCGACGTCGGTCGCGTCGGCCCGCCGCCGCGCCGTCACGACGGTGAACTCGGGGCCGGCAGGCGGCGTCGTGGCGGCGGCGTTCTACGGCCGGCGCAACGGCCGCGACCGCCTCGTCTCGGTCGACATGGGCGGCACCTCGTTCGACATCGGCCTGGTCGAGAACGGCACCTGCGCGGTCACCACGGAAGGCGGCTTCCAGGGACTCCCGGTGCGCATCCCGATCATCGATCTGCACATCATCGGCGCCGGCGGCGGGTCGATCGCGTTGCGCGATCCCGGCGGCGCGCTGCAGGTCGGCCCGCACTCGGCCGGCGCCGAACCCGGGCCGGCCTGCTACGGGCGCGGCGGAACCCGGCCCACGGTCACGGATGCCAACCTGGTGCTCGGCCGCCTGAACGCCGACTACTTCAACGGCGGGCGCATGCGCCTGGACGCGGCGGCGGCACGGCGCGCAGTGGGCGCGCTCGCGGATGAGATGGGCATGAGCGTCGAGGAGACCGCGCTGGGCATCGTGCGCGTGGTCAACGCGAACATGGTCAAGGGCATCGCCGCGGTCACGATCCTGCGCGGCATCGACGTACGCGACTTCTCGCTCCTCTCGTTCGGCGGCGCGGGCGGCGTCCACGCGGTCGAGCTCGCGCAGGCGCTGTCGATGCGCGAGACCGTCGTGCCGCCGCTGCCGGGCACCTTCTCGGCCGTCGGCCTGCTCGCCACCGACGTGCGCCACGACTACGTGACGGCACTCGGCGGCGTGCGCACGACCGACGCGGATCCGGACGAGCTGGAAGCGGCGTACCGCGAGATGGAGCGGCAGGCCGGGGCGGAGCTGGCTGCCGACGGCTTCACGGGCGCGTCGGCGAGCTTCGTGCGCACGGCCGATATGAAGGTGGCCGGGCAGACCTACGAGCTGTCCGTGCCGCTGCCGCAGGCGGGCCCGGTGACCACGGCCGGCATCGAGGCGCTCGCCGACGCCTTCGCGCGCCTGTACCGCGAACGCTACGCCTACTTCTTCGCCGGCGAGCCGATCGAGATCGTCAACCTGCGGGTCGCGGGGCTCGGCCACAACCGGCCGATCGAGCTGCCGACCGCGCCCGCCGCGGCGGCCGATCCGTCGCCGGCGCGCAAGGGGACGCGGCCGGTGTACTTCGAATCGGCCGGCTTCCTCGACACCGACGTCTACGACCGGCTCCTCCTCCATCCGGGCATGGTGGTCGAGGGACCGGCGCTGGTCGAGGAGCAGACCTCCTCGACGCTGGTTCCGCCGGGCTCGCGTGCCGAAGTCCTGGCCGACCTCGGCCTGGCGATTCCGGTCGGCGGCCAACCCGTGCCTGAAGGAGCACACACATGACCGACGTCATCACGATGCAGGTGATCCGCTACGGCCTGGAACAGGTGGCGGACGAAATGGGCAACACGCTGGTGCGCACCGGGCGCTCGACCATCATCACCGAGATCAAGGACATCTCGTGCGTCGTCACCGACGCAGCCGGGCAGACCGTCGCGCAGGCCCATCACAACCCCAGCCTGCTGGCCGGCTTCGAGATCACGATGAAGGAGCTGGTGCGGGCGTTCCCGCCCGAGGCGCTCTCGCCGGGCGACGTGATCATCACCAACGACCCGTATCGCGGCGGCCAGCACATCATGGACCTGTACGCGATCGCGCCGGCGTTCCACGACGGCCGCCTGATCGGCTTCGTCGGCAACATCACCCACCACTCCGATCTCGGCGGCGTGGCCGCGGGCGGCGTCGCGGGCGGCATCCGCGAGATCTACCTCGAGGGCCTGCGCCTGCCGATGATCAAGCTCTACAAGGGCGGCCGCGAGGATGCCGAGATCATCGGCATCATCGCCAACCAGATCCGCGTGCCCGACAAGACGCTCGGCGACATCAGGGCGCAGGTCGCCTCGCTGATGGTGGGAACCGAGCGGCTCGACCGGATGTTCCGCCGCTACGGCGAAACGACGATGCGCCAGGCCTGCGCCGACCTGCTCGACTACTCCGAGCGCCGCATGCGGCTCGGGCTGCAGCAGCTGCCGGCCGGCACCTACGAGGCCGAGGACTGGATCGACGACGACGGCGTCTCCGAGCGGCCGATCCGCATCCACGTGAAGCTGACGATCGGCGGCGGGCGGGTCGTCGTGGATCTCACTGACAGCGACCCGCAGGCCGAGGGGAACACCAACTCCACGGTGGCGAACACGCATGCGGCCGCCTACTATGTGATGATCGCGGTGGTCGATCCGGGGATCCCGCCGAACTCGGGCTGCTACCGGCCGATCGAGGTCGTCACCCGCCCCGGCAGCATCGTGCATCCGCTGCCGCCGGGCGCCGTGGCCGCGCGCACCAACGCATCGCAGAAGATCGTCGAGGCGATGCTGCGTGCCCTGTCGGTCGCCGTGCCCGACCGCGTGACCGCCGGCTCGCACGGGCAGATCAGCACCAGCGGCTTCGGCGGGCGCGATCCATCGAGCGGCGCCCCCTTCGTCTACACCGACATCCAGGGCGGCGGCTCGGGCGCACGCCCCTACCGCGACGGACGCGACGGACAGGACAGCCACCTGCCCCGCTTCATGAACACACCGGTCGAGGTCCTCGAGCGCCAGTTCCCGATGCGCATCGAACGCTACGAGTTCATTCGCGATTCGGGCGGCCCCGGCCTGTACCGGGGCGGGCTCGCCCTGCGACGCGACGTGCGCGTGCTCGCGGACCGCGTCAGCTTCGCCCGCTACGGCGATCGCCACCGCTTCGCACCGCAAGGCCTGTTCGGCGGCCTGCCCGGAAGCTGCGGCGCGATCGTGCTCAATCCGGGCACGCCCGCGGAGCGCAGGCTCGCATCCAAAGGGCTGGATACGCTGGGCGCCGGAGACCTCATCAGCATGCGCCTGCCGGGAGCCGGCGGCTACGGCGACCCGCGCAAGCGGCCGCGCGAGGCCGTCGAGGCGGATCTGCGCGACGACAAGATCAGCCGCGAGTCGGCACTGCGCGATTACGGCTGGACGGATGCGGGAGGCGCGCGATGACCCTGCGCCGCCGCGTCGTCCTGTCGCTCGAGCAGGCGCTGTCGCTGCCGCACGCGACGCTGCGCTTCGTGCACAAGGGCTGGCGCGTGATCCGCATCGAGCCCGTTCCCACCGGCCAGGGATTGCCCGGCGATCCGAACCGCTACATCGGCAAGCGCATCGTCGGCGAAGACCGGCGCAGCTACTTCATCGCCCAGAACGTGGGCAAGGAGTCGATCGCGCTCGACCTGAAGAACCCCGAGGGCCAGCGGCTGCTGCGGCGGATCATCGAAGCCCTCGACGTCGACGTCTTCTGCTGCAACACCCTGCCCAAGCGCCACCGCCAGCTCGGCATCGACTACCGGACGCTGTCGGCGGCCAAGAGCGACCTCGTGTGGGCCGGGATCTCCGCGATGGGGCCCGATTACCCGGACGTCCCCGGCTACGATCCCGCGATGCAGGCGATGGCCGGCTTCATGGAGCTGACCGGAGCGCGCGACGGGCCGCCGATGCTGTCCGGCGTGCCGCTGATCGACCTCAAGGCCGGCGACGACGTCTACGGGGAGGTGATGGCCGCGCTGCTCGAGCGCAGCGAGACCGGGCGCGGGCGCGAGATCCACGTCTCGATGCTGCAGTCGGCCGCCTCCTGGCTGGTCACGACGATGCCGCTGCTGAACTTCGATTGCGATCCGTCGGAGATCGGGCGCGTCGGCAACGAGCACCGCAAGTTCATTCCGACCAATGCCTACCCCACGATCGACGGGTTCGTCTTCGTGGCCATCGGCAACGACCTGCAATGGAAGCGCCTGACGCAGATCCCGAAGTTCGCCGGCATCGCCAACGAAGTCCGTTGGAGCAACGAGGGCCGGCATCGCGAACGCGCCGCGATCCACGAAGACATCGCGGCGGTCACGCGCAGGCACACCAGCGCCGAGCTGATGGAAGACTTCAGGCGCGCGACGATCCCGCACGCGCCGATCCAGACGATCGCACAGGTGGCCGCCATGCCGGCGGTCCGCACCAAGATGAGCAGCAGCACGATGCCGGACGGCCGGGTCATCCATCTGCAGCCGCCCGCCATCGATCTCGATGGCCCTGCCCACTTCGCCTTCCCGCCGCGCTATGGCGAGCACACGCAAGCGGTGCTGCGCGAGGCCGGGCTCGGCGACGGCGAGTGCGCCGCACTGGCGGCGCAGGGGATCGTATCGCTCGGCGCGCCGGATCGCTAAGGGTAGCGCCGCGACACCGCCTCGGCCACGCACACCGGGCGGTCGCCGCCCTTGCGCTCGACAGTGACCTCAATGGTCATCTGCACCCCGCCCCGGTCGAGGTCCTCGAGCGACAGCAGGCGCACGCGCGCGCGCAGCTCGCTGTCCGCCGGCACCGGCGCGGGGAAGCGCACCCGGTTGAGCCCGTAGTTCACGCTCATGCGCACCCCACGCAGCTCGAGCGCGCTCTGCATGAAGAGCGGCAGCAGCGACAGCGTGAGGTAGCCGTGCGCGATGGTGGCGCCGAACGGGCCCTTGGCGGCGCGCTCGGGGTCGACGTGGATCCACTGGTGATCGCCGGTGGCCTCGGCGAACTGGTCGATGCGCGACTGGGTCACCTTCACCCAGTCGCTCACGGCGATCTCCTCGCCCACGCACGGCTTCAATGCAGCCAGGTTCTCGAATACCCGCATGGTCGCGCTCCTCAGCCGCGCAGCTTGTAGCGCTGGATCTTGCCGGTGGCCGTCTTGGGCAGCTCCTCGATGAACTCGATCCAGCGCGGGTACTTGAACGGCGCGAGCCGGTCCTTCACGTGCGCCCTGATCGCCTCGGCCAACTGCGGCGAGGCCTGCGCCGGATCCTTCAGCACCACGTAGGCCTTGGGCTTGATCAGGTGGTCGGCGTCGTCGACGCCCACCACCGCCGCCTCCAGCACCGCGGGGTGCGACGCCACCGCCGACTCGACCTCGAACGGCGAGACGTACTGGCCGCTCACCTTAAGCATGTCGTCGGAGCGGCCGGCGTAGGTGTAGTAGCCGTCGGCGTCGCGCACGTACTTGTCGCCGCTGCGCGTCCACTCGCCCTGGAAGGTGCCACGCGTCTTCTCGCGCTGGTTCCAGTACATGGCGGCCGCCGACGGCCCGCGGATGTAGAGATCGCCGACCTCGCCCGTGCCGACCTCGTGCCCGTCCTCGCCGCGCAGCGAGAGGGAATAGCCGGGCACCGGCCTGCCGGTCGTGCCGTAGCGCACCCGGCCGGCCTGGTTGGAGAGGAAGATGTGCAGCATCTCGGTCGAGCCGATGCCGTCCAGGATCTCCACGCCGGTGCGCTCGGTGAACGCCGCGCCGACCCGCTCGGGCAGGGCCTCGCCGGCGGAAGTGGCCACGCGCAGGCCGAGCTGCTCGCGCGCCGGGAACGCTTTGCTGGCAAGCATCGAGGCATACAGCGTCGGCACGCCGTAGTGGATCGTCGGGCGCGCGTGCAGCTGCACCAGGGCCTGCGGCGCCTCGCCGGTGAGGCGCTGGAACACCGCTTCCGGCGTCGGGCGCTCCGCCATCAGCAGCGCGGTGGCGCCGACCGACAGCGGGAACGTGAGGCCGTTGCCCAGCCCGTAGGCGAAGAACAGCTTGGCCGCGCTGAACACGATGTCGGACTCGCGGATGCCGAGCACCGGCAGCGCATACAGCTCGGCGGTCTCGACCAGGCTGGAATGGATGTGCACGGTGCCTTTCGGCGCGCCGGTCGAGCCCGAGGAATACAGCCAGAAGCAGGCTTCGTCGGCGATCGTGTCGGCCGGCTCGAACGTGTCGCTCCCCGAGGCGAGCAGGGCGTCGAAGTCGGTGATCCCCGGCCCTTGCGGAGCCGCGCCGCCCGCCTCGAGCGGAGCGCGCGACACGACGGTATGGCGCAGCGTCGGGATGCGCCCGGCCAGCTCCTCGAACACGGGCAGCAGCGCCTGCGACACGAACAGCACCTGCGCGCGCGAATCGCGCAGCATGTACTCGTAGTCCTTGGATCGAAGCAGGGTGTTGACGGCGATCGGCACCACGCCGGCCTTGATCGCGCCGAGGAAGGCCACCGGCCAGTCGATGGTGTCGAGCATGCACACCAGCACGCGGTCCTCCGGCCGCAGGCCCAGCCCCGCCAGCGACGAGGCGAACCGGTTCACGCGCCGGGCCAGCTCGGCGTAGGTGCAGCTGCCGCGGTCGTCGATGAAGGCGAGCCGATCGCCGCGCCCCGCCTGCAGGTTGCGCTCGATCAGGTCGTGCGCCGCGTTGTAGCTGCGCGGGAAGGTGACCCGCGGTGGGACCACGTTGCGGTCGACGCTCGACAGTTCGGCCACGGCATTTCTCCTGTAGATTCGTTGCGGGTCCCGATTATCGCGCGGGCGCGCCGCGCCGACCGCGGCGGCGCAATGGCTTCACGACGCGCTGCCCGGCGTCGCGGTGCCCGCGGCCTCCGGCGACGTCTCCTCGGGCGCGCGCACCAGCAGCACGGCCGCCGGCGCGTGGCGCACGATCGCCTCCGCATCGCTGCCCAGCAGCAGGCGGCGCACGCCGCGCCGGCCGTGGGTGCCGAGCACGATGAGGTCGGCGCCCCAGCGCCTGGCTTCGTCGATGATGGCGTCGGAGACCCGCGTGCCGAGCGCCTCGAACGCGCCGGTCTCGGCCGCGGCTCCGGCCTCGCGCGCCGACTGCAGCGCCTGCGCGAGGATCTCCTCGCCGCCGCGGCGCATGGTGCCGACCAGGTCGGGCGCCACCGGCACCGTGCCGTCGCCGAGCAGCAGGGGGTGCAGGTCGACCACGTGGAAGAAGCGCAGCTGCGCCTGCAGCGCCACCGCTAGGCGGATCGCCTCGTGCACGCCGCGGTTGGAGGTGGGGCTGCCGTCGACCGGGCAGAGGATGCGTTGATAGGGGGACATTTCGGCAAACCTCCTCGATTGGAGCCGGCCGCTCAGGCCGCGTCGTCGCGAGCCGACGAGCCGGCCAGCGGGCTGATCTGTGCGATGACCTCGAGCAGGCGCTTCAGGCTCTCGGCCTCCCCGATGCCGGTCGTGTCGACGGCGGCGTCGGCCATGGCGTAGAGGCGGTCGCGCTGCTTCAGGATAGTACGCAATTCCGCCATCGCGTGATCGCGTCCGCGGATCGGACGCAGGTCGCCCTGGGCGACCACGCGATCCATGTGCTCCTCGGGCGAGGCCTTGAGCCAGATCGTCAGGCAGCGCTCGCGCAGCAGATCGTAGGTGAGCGGCTCCAGCACCAGCGATCCGCCGGTGGCGATGACGCAGCGCCGGTGCGTGCGGGTCAGGCGGTCGAGCACGCGGCGCTCGGCCTCGCGGTAGGTGTCCTGCCCGTACATGGCGAAGACGCTCTCCAGGCTGGCCCCGAGCTCGGCCTCGATCTGCTGGTCGAGCTCGAAGAACGGCACCTTCAGCCGCGCCGCCAGGCGCGTCCCGAGCGTCGATTTGCCGGCGCCGCGCAGGCCCACCAGCGCGATGCGCCGGGCGCGCTCGCGGCTCATCTGGCCGAAGCGCTGCTGCAGCGCCGCGACCGCCTGGTGGCGCTGCCCCGGCTCGAGGCTGCGCAGCACCTCGAGCGCGGCGCGGATCTCCGCATCCATCACCTGATCGCCGAGTAGCTGCTCCAGCGAGCACTGCAGCGCCTCGGCGACGCGGCGGATGAGCAGGATCGAGATGTTGCCGTCGCCCGACTCGAGCTGCGCCAGGTAGCGCTCGGAGAGGCCGGACGCCTCGGCCAGCCGCCGGCGCGTCAGCCCGGCCTCCTCGCGGCGCTCGCGCACGCGCCGTCCGAGCGCGGCGAGAAAGGCCGGATCGTCCTGGGATTTGCCCAACGGCGGCGAAGCCATGCAAGATAAGCCAGTCAATGGTGAATACCTGCAATATAACTCATGAGAAACCCGACCAACGAGCAACAAGATGCCGTTCTCGTGAACGGCAGGCGCCTCGAATGCCGGCTCATCGGCCGTATCCGGCCGGAAGCACCGGTGCTGGTGTTCCTGCACGAAGGGCTGGGCAGCGTGGAAATGTGGCGCGACTTCCCGGAGCGCGTGTGCCGGGCCACCGGCCTGGCCGGGGTGGTGTACTCGCGGCTGGGCTACGGCAAGTCCGATCCGCTGGTCGGGGCGCGTTCCGCGCGCTTCATGCACGAGGAGGCCACCGTTGCGCTGCCGGCGCTGCTGCGCGCCCTCGAGGTGGAACGGCCGCTGCTGGTCGGCCACAGCGACGGCGCCTCGATCGCGCTGATCCACGCCGGGACGTTTCCCGACGTGCCCTGCGCCGTCGTGGCGCTGGCGCCCCACCTGTTCGTCGAGGCGGTCTGCGTCGAGTCGATCGCCGCCATTACCCGCGAGTACGGCCGCTCGACGCTGCGCGAACGGCTCGCGCGCTATCACCGCGACGTCGACGGCGCCTTCCACGGCTGGAGCGACGTCTGGCTCTCGGAAGACTTCCTGCGCTGGAACATCGAGCAGGAGGTTGCCGCCTCGCGCTGTCCGATCCTGGCCATCCAGGGCGAGGACGACCAGTACGGCACGATGCGCCAGATCGACCGGATCGCCGAGCTGCGCCCCGGCACGCGGCTGGTGAAGCTGGCCCGCTGCCGCCACAGCCCGCATCTCGAGCAGCCCGACGAGGTCATCGCGGCGATCGAGTCGTTCGTCGTCGAGCGGCAGCTGCACCCTTGACCGGAGTCCATGTCGGCGGCGCGGGCGGTCGATAGAATCGGGCGCAGTCCGAACACGGGGAAACGACCATGCGCATCGTATGCGGCACCGACTTCAGCGATCGTGCCGGGCAGGCCGGCACGGTGGGCGCTCTGCTCGCCCAGCGCACCGGCGGCGACCTGACCCTGGTCCATGTGCTCGATACGCGCGGTTCGCTGTTCGGGCCGGGCGCGCTGCTCGATGCCCTCGACGAGGCCGCGCGCGAGCGGCTCGCTCAGACCGCCGAGGCGCTGCGCGCGCTCGGCGCGCAGGTCTCGACCGAGCTGCCGGCGGGCTGGCCCGACGAGGCGCTGGTGGCCGAGGCCATGCGGCGCGGCGGCGCATGGCTGGTCCTGCCGGCGCTCGGGCGCCGCGACGGCGCCGGGGTCCGGCTCGGCAAGACCTGCGAGCGCACCCTGCGCCACGCGCAGTCGCCGATGCTGGTGCTGCGCGACGCCTCGCCGCTCATTACCTGGCTGCGCGACGGGCAGCCGCTGCGGATGCTGGTCGCCTACGACTTCACGCCGCAGGCCGATGCCGCGGTGCTGTGCGCCGGGCAGCTCGCGGCGCTCGGTGCGTGCCGGCCGGTGGCGGCCTTCGTCGGCGATCCGCAGCGCGAGGCGGCACGCATGGGCCTGCACGATGCCCCGGCCGAGGCACAGCAGCGGCTGCGCGACGAGATCGCACGCCGCCTCGCACGGGCCCTTCCGGCGCTGCCGATCGAAGTGGTGGTCGCCGCCGACGAAGGGGACGCGGCCGCGCAGCTGGCCCAGCTGGCCGAACGCGAACGGGCCGACCTGATCGTGACCGGCTCGCACCAGCGCGGCGCGGTCGAGCGGCTGTTCAGCGGCTCGGTGGCGCTCGACCTGATGCGCGAGGCGCCCACCAATATCCTGGTGGTGCCCGGAGCCGCCCTCGCGGCGGTGACCGGGCTGCCGCCGGTCGTGCGCCGCATCCTCGCGGCCACCGACCTCTCGCCGCTGGGCAACCAGGCCCTCGCCTACGCGCTGTCGATCGCGCCGCCCAATGGCGAGGTGATCCTGGTGCACGTGGTGAGCCCCAACCTCATGCGCGACGGGCAGCACGGCCGGGCCTCGTATGCCCAGTTCGAGGTCGAGCACGCCGAGGTGCTCGCGCAGCGCCGCGCGGCATTGCAGGAGCTGGTCGCGCAGGCGGGCGCGGGCGAGCGCAGCGTGCGCATCGAGCTCGTCGAGCACGAACGCCCCGACCGCGCGCTGATCGAGGCCATCGAGCGCGAAGCGCCCGACCTGGTCTGCGTCGGCACCCTCGGGCGTACGGGCGCGAGCGCGGTCATCCTGGGCTCGACCGCGCAGGCGCTGCTGCGCGGCTGCCGGCGGCCGCTGCTATTGGTCCAGCCGCAGGACCGCTGAAAAACGTGTGAATGAACCTACTGCGCGGCCCGATCTCGCGCCTGCGGTGCTCGCCGTACCCTGGTACGGCTGCGCTCCTCGGCGCGACCTCGGGCCGCTCGCTACGGTTCCTTCACACGTTTTGAAGCCTGTTCACTACGATCGTCCCTGCGCCGCAGCCGTCACCGGGCCCGGCGCGGGGGCTCGAGATTGCCGCAGTCGGCCGCGAGCCACTTGCCCGAGTGCTCGATGTGCGTCGTGCGCCCCTGCGCCACGACATCGGTCCAGCCGGTGTAGCTGCGCCCGTCCTCGGCGTAGACGAATTCGCCGTGCCCCTCGTTGCCGCCGGGGCAGCTGTAGCGGAAGGCAAGCGTGCGGCCCTTCGCCTGCGTGCTGCCCTTGCAGCCCTCGGGCATCGCCGCCGGCATCTCGCCGCGGGCCATCTCCGGCGTGACGCATACGCGTACCGCCCCCGAGGGCGTCACGCCGACGCCCCGGCTGTTCATCAACGCCTGCATCTGCGCGCGCTGGGCCGGGGTCATGGCGGCCATGCGCTCCTGCATCGCGGCGCGCGCCTGGTCGAGCTCGGGATTGCGCGCCGAGGTCTCCCACAGGCCCGGCCTGCCCAGCGGCTGGGCAACGGCCACCTGTGCGGCGACCAGCAGCGCCGCCGCCAGCGGCCGCCCTGGAGTTCTCTTGGTCAGCATGGTGCGTCCTCGATGGGATCGATCGCGGCCCCCGCTGCAGCGCGCTCGAGCCGGTCGGCCACGGCCCGCCAGGCCACCCCCGCCGGCACGCGCTCGATCAGGATGCGATCGCAACCGCAGCGATCCAGGGCACGCAAGGTATCGTACAACGCACGCGCCGCCGCCCCCGCCCGCGGCGGCATCGGCACGTGGACGTCGGCCGCCGCGCCGGCCGCCGAGCGCGACCATGCCGCCACCCGCCAGCCGCGCGCATGCAGGCGCGCAATGCCGGCCTGCAGGCCGGCGCGGGACACCAGCTCGATGGGCGTGGCCGGCGCGTAGTGAGCATCCAGGGTGCCGGAGGCGCGCGGCGCCTGCGCGTCGCGCGCCAGCAGGGGCTCGCCGAGCACCGCCTCGAGCCGTGCGCTGTCGATGCCGCCCGGGCGCAGCAGCACGGGACGATCGCGCGTGAGATCGACGATGGTCGACTCCACCCCCACCCGGCACGGACCGCCGTCGAGCACCATCGGCGCATCGGCGCCGAGGTCGTCGATCACGTGCGCGGCGGTGGTCGGGCTGACCCGCCCGAAGCGGTTCGCCGAGGGCGCCGCCACGCCGTGGCCGCCCGCCGCGGCGAACGCCGCCAGCAGCGCGAGCGCGACCGGGTGGGCGGGCACGCGCAGCCCGATCGAGGCCTGGCCGCCGCACGCGTAGCCCGGCGCATCGTCGCGGCGCGGCAGGATCAGGGTCAGCGGCCCCGGCCAGAAGGCGTCGGCGAGCCGTTGCGCACGAGCCGACCAGCGCCCCCACCATGCCGCCCCGGCTGCGTCGGGCACGTGCACGATCAGCGGATGATCGGCCGGGCGCCCCTTGAGGCGGTAGATCTCGGCCACCGCGCGCTCGTTGGCGGCATCGGCGCCGAGACCGTAGACGGTCTCGGTGGGAAACGCCACCAGCTCGCCGCGCGCGAGCCGCGCGGCCGCTTCCGCGACCGCCTCCGCGTCGGCGCGGCGCACCTTGGCCGCCGCCCGCGGCGCGTGCCTCATGGACGAAACGGAACGTCGACCCGGCCGATGCCCAGCGAGCGCTCGATCTGCACCGCCACGCGCACCGCTTCGTCGACCGCGTCGGCGAGCACCGTGACATGCCCCATCTTGCGGCCCATGCGCGGCTCGCGCTTTCCGTACAGATGCAGCTTGGCGAACGGATGCCGCAGCACGACGGTCCAGTCGGGCTCGCGCGGCATCGTGCTCGGCTGCGCGTCGCCCGGCGGGCGATACCAGCAATCGCCGAGGATGTTCAGCATCACCGCCGCCTGGTGCTGGTGCGTCGAGCCCAGCGGCAGGCCGGTCATCACGCGCACCTGCTGCTCGAACTGGCTGGTGACGCAGGCATCGATCGTGTAGTGGCCCGAGTTGTGCGGGCGCGGCGCCATCTCGTTGACGACCAGGCTGCCGTCGGAGAGCACGAAGAACTCCACGCACAGCACGCCGACGTAGTCGAGCGCGTCGGCCATCGCGCGCGCCGCGTCGATCGCGCGCATCGCCAGGTCCTGCGAGATGCGCGCCGGCACCGTGGACACCGCCAGGATGCCGTCGCGATGGACGTTCTCCGCCACCGGATACACCACGCTGCGCCCGTCGAAGCCGCGTGCCACCACCGCGGAGATCTCGAGATCGAGCGCCAGGCGCTTCTCGAGCACGCACGGCACCGCGCCGAAACGCTCGAAAGCCTCGAGCGCCTGCGCGGCCGACGCCACCCGCGCCTGGCCCTTGCCGTCGTAGCCCAGGCGCGCCACCTTCAGGATGCCCGGCAGCAGGCCGGACGGCATGGCGCGCAGGTCGCCGGCCTCGCGCACTTCGACATAAGGCGCGGTCTCGAGCCCGCAGCGCCGGATGAAGCCCTTTTCCGCGATGCGGTCCTGGGCGATCGCCACGCTGGAAGCGGCCGGGCTGACGATGCCCGCGGCCGCGAGGAACTCGAGGGCGCGCGCCGGCACGTTCTCGAACTCGGTGGTCGCGGCGCGGCACAGGGTCGAGAGCTCGGCCAGCGCCGGCGCATCGAGGTAGTCGCCCTGCAGGTGCCGATCGGCCACCGAGCCGGCCGGACTGTCGGAGCCCGGATCGAGCACGCACACGCGGTAGCCCATGCTCTGCGCGGCCATGCAGAACATGCGGCCGAGCTGTCCGCCGCCCAGCAGGCCGAGCCAGGCGCCCGGAGGCACCGGCGGCACCGGCCGGTGGGCGGGCGGGCGGGCCGCGACCGCTTCGGGCGTACCGGCGGCAGCGCCCATCAGGCGTCGGGCAGCTTCATCGCGCGCGCCGCCTCGGTCTGGCGGGCGCGAAACGCCGCGAGCTTCTCCGCCACCGCGGCATCGCTGCCCGCGAGCATGGCCACGGCGTGCAGCGCGGCATTGGCGGCCCCGGCCTCCCCGATCGCGAACGTGGCCACCGGGATGCCGCGCGGCATCTGGACGATCGAGGCGAGGGAATCCTCGCCGCGCAGGTACTTCGAGGGAACCGGCACGCCGAGCACCGGCACGATGGTCTTGGAGGCGAGCATGCCGGGCAGGTGCGCCGCGCCGCCAGCGCCGGCGATGATCGCGCGCAGGCCGCGCGCGTGAGCCTGCTCCGCGTAGCGGAACATGTCGTCGGGCATCCGGTGCGCCGACAGCACGCAGGCCTCGCACGGCACCCCGAACTCGCGCAGCACGGCCACCGCGTGCCGCATCACCTCCCAGTCGCTGCTCGAGCCCATCACCACGCCGACCTGCGGGGACGCTTCCATCGGTGTCAGTCCTCCAGCTCCAGGCCGGTGAGCCGGCGCAGCGCCTCGCGATATTTCTCCGTCGTCTGCGCGATCACCTCGGGCGGCAGCGGCGGCGGCGGCGGGCGCTTGTCCCAGCCGGGCACGGTCTCGAGGTAGTCGCGCACGAACTGCTTGTCGAACGACGGCGGCGAGATGCCCGGGCGCCACGAGTCGGCCGGCCAGAAGCGCGAGGAATCGGCGGTGAGCACCTCGTCCATCAGGTGCAGCGTGCCCTGCGCGTCGAGACCGAACTCGAACTTGGTGTCGGCGATGAGGATGCCGCGCGTAGCCGCGTACTCGCCGGCGCGGCGGTACAGCTCGAGGCTGATGTCGCGCATGCGCGCGGCCAGCGGCGCGCCCACGCGCGCCGCCATCTCGTCGAAGCCGATGTTCTCGTCGTGCTCGCCGAGCTGGGCCTTCGCCGCCGGGGTGAAGATGGGCTCGGGCAGGCGCGCGGCCATCTGCAGGCCTGGCGGCAGGGCGATGCCGCACACCGCACCGCTCGCCTGGTAGTCCTTCCAGCCCGAGCCGATCAGGTAGCCGCGCACCACCGCCTCGACCAGGATGGGCTCGAGCCGCTTGACCACCATCGAGCGCCCGCGCACCTGCTCGCGCTCGTCGGGGGCCACCACCGACTCGGGGTCGACGCCGGTGAGATGGTTGGGCACCACGCCGGCCAGCCGTTCGAACCAGAACAGGGCCATGCGGTTGAGCACCCGGCCCTTGTCGGGGATCGGCTCGCCCATGACCACGTCGAACGCCGACAGGCGGTCGGTGGTGACGATGAGCAGCCGGTCCTCGCCCACCGCATAGTTGTCGCGCACCTTGCCGCGCGAGAGCAGCGGCAGGGAGTGCAGGTTCGAGTGGTAGACGGCCGCCATCGCGGGGAACCCCGGCAAAAACGCCATTTTGCCTGATCGCGGGAGGGCGCCGGGCACGGCGGCATGCGGCCGTGCCCGGCGGTCAGGGCCGGTCGTCGGGCAGCGGAATGAATTCGCCGGCGTCGTTGGGCGGCAGCGCGATGCGCCCGCTCTTCCAGTCGGCCTTGGCCTGCTCGATGCGCTCGCGGCGCGACGAGACGAAATTCCACCAGATGTGTCGCTCGCCGAGCGGCTCGCCGCCGAGCAGCATCAGCGTCGAGGCTTCCCGCGCCTCGAGCTGCGCGCCTTCGGATCGGCCGAACACCAGCATCTGCCCGGTCCGGTAGTCGTTGCCCGCGTGCTCCACGCAGCCGGCGACCACGTACGCGGCGCGTTCGGGATGACCGTGCGGCATCGTGAGCCGGGCGCCGGGGCGCAGGCTCGCGTGCAGGCAGAACAGCGGCGAATGCGTCTTCACCGGGCTCTTCATGCCGTATGCCTCGCCGGCGATCAGCCGCATCCAGGTGCCGGCATCGCGCGCCTCGGGCAGCACGCTGGCCGGGTAATGATCGAACGCCGGCCCGGTTTCCTCGTCGGCCTCGGGCAGCGCCACCCACGACTGCAGCAGCTCGATCCCGGGCGGCTCGAGCACCGACGGGTCCTCGAAGCGCTCCGAATGCGAGATGCCGCGCCCGGCGGTCATCCAGTTCACGTCGCCCGGCCGGATCACCTGCTCGACGCCGAGGCTGTCGCGATGCGTGATCGCCCCGCTGAGCAGGTAGCTGACGGTCGACAGGCCGATGTGCGGGTGCGGGCGCACGTCGGCGCTGCGGCCGACCGTACGCGGAAACACGACCGGGCCGGCATGGTCGAGGAAGATGAACGGCCCGACCATGCGGCGCCTGGCATAAGGCAGCACGCGGCGCACCGCCAGACCGTGGCCGAGATCCGCGTGCCGCGCGTCGATCACCATCTCCGCCATGACGGCCACTCCCAAGTTCTGCAGGCATCGATTGTCGCGCAATCGGGGAAGTGCGCGGATACGCCGGATCACCCGTCCGTATCGGGGCCTGCGCGTCCCGCCATCGCCCTGGCGACCATCTGGCCCACTGCCGCGTTGGTGTGGATCGGAATGATCTCCATGTCCGGGTGCTGCCGCGCAAAAACGCGGAAGACCTCGTCGGCGAAGGACTGGCCGACGAATTCCACCTGGTCGAAGTCGAGCACGACCGTGGTGCCGCGATGCACGCCCCGATGGTCGAAGAGGAAATCGAGCCCGCCCTTGTGGTGCGAGAAGGACAATCCGCCGGACTGGATCGCGAAGCGATCGAGCACCCGCGAGGTGAAAAAGACTCCCTCCCCGCTATGCCGTTCCGGATCGGTCGTCAGCTTGCCTTTGGCCAGCTCGAGCAGCGATTGGCGTTCGTCATCGAGTTGGCACAGCCGCTTGATGCGGGTGAAGATTCCTTCGCCGTCGTCGGAGATCCTGATGGTCGCGAACGCCATGTCCACCTCGACGGCTACGCGCACCTTCGTTCCTTCCGAGTGATCGCGTGACCAGGCGACGCAACTGGTGATTGGCCGCCTGCATCGTAATGCGGCGATCGGCCGCCAGGGCCGCGCTCAGCGGCGCTTCGCGTGTCCGATCGATCAGGTGACGACCTGCGCCAGCTCCCCCTTGCGGTAGCGCTCGATCATCACCGGCAGCGCGATCGGCCTGATGCGGCTGCCCTGGCCCTCGCAGCCGAACTGGCGATAGCGCGCCAGGCAGATCGCCTTGGCCGCCTCGCGCGCCGGCTTCAGGTATTCGCGCGGATCGAACTTCGACGGGTTCTCGACGAAGAAGCGGCGGATCGCGCCGGTCATCGCCAGCCGGATGTCGGTGTCGATGTTGATCTTGCGCACGCCGTACTTGATCGCCTCCTGGATCTCCTCGACCGGCACGCCGTAGGTTTCCTTCATGTCGCCGCCGTACTTGCGGATCTCGGCCAGCAGCTCCTGCGGCACCGACGACGAGCCGTGCATCACCAGGTGGGTGTTCGGGATGCGGGCGTGGATCTCCTTGATGCGCGAGATCGCGAGGATGTCGCCGGTGGGCTTGCGCGAGAACTTGTAGGCGCCGTGGCTGGTGCCGATCGCGATCGCCAGCGCGTCGACCTGCGTCTTGCGCACGAAATCGGCGGCCTGCTCCGGGTCGGTGAGCAACTGCTCGCGGGTCATCGTCCCCTCGGCGCCGTGTCCGTCCTCCTTGTCGCCCTTCATCGTCTCGAGCGAGCCGAGGCAGCCCAGCTCGCCCTCGACCGTGACGCCGACCGCGTGCGCCATGTCGACCACCTTGCGGGTCACGTCGACGTTGTATTCGTAGCTGGAGATCGTCTTGCCGTCTTCCTGCAGCGAGCCGTCCATCATCACCGAGGAAAAGCCGAGGTCGATCGCCCCCTTGCACACCGCCGGCGACTGGCCGTGGTCCTGGTGCATCACCACCGGCACCTTCGGATACGACTCGACCGCGGCCTCGATCAGGTGGTGCAGGAACTGCTCGCCGGCGTACTTCCGCGCGCCGGCGGATGCCTGCATGATGACCGGCGCATCGAGCTCGCCGGCCGCGGCCATGATGGCCTGGACCTGCTCGAGGTTGTTGACGTTGAACGCGGGAATCCCGTAGCCGTGCTCGGCGGCGTGATCCAGCAGCTGGCGCATCGAAACGAGGGGCATGACGACCTCCGTAGTTGAAAACCGCGCGGCTCGCGGTGGGCGCCCGGCGCCCCGGTCGGCCACGAAACCCGGCGAACCTCCTGTAGCCCGTCATTATCGCCCACCCCGACACGGCCCCCTCGTCGCAAGGTCAGTCCAGCTGGATGTTCAGGGCACGGATCACCTTTCCGTAGCGTTCGTGGTCTCGCGCGATGGCCGCAGCGAGCTCATCGGGGGTTCCGCCCAGCCCGACCGTACCCTGCGCCCTCAGCTTCTCCTGGACGTCGGGCGAGCGCATCGCGGCAGTCACTTTCTTCGCAATCGCTTCGCGCAGCGCCAGCGGGGTGCCGGCGGGCGCCATCAGCCCCGACCATGAAACCATGTCGCCGAACGACAGACCGGTCTCCTCTGCCAGCGTCGGCATGTCCGGGATCAGCTCCGATCGCTTCTCGGAGGCCACCCCCAGCGCGCGCACGCGGCCGTCCTTGATGAAGGGCAACGCCGTTGGCAGTTGCGCGAACATGAGGTCGATCTGTCCCGCCGCGACATCCGACAGTGCAGCGGAGACGCCGTTGTACGGAACATGCAGGAGCTTCGCCCCGATCCGTTCGGCGAATATCTCGGCCGCAAGATGGGCCTGGCTACCGATTCCCGGCGAGGAATAGCTCAGGCCTCCCGGCTTTGCCCTCGCCAGCGCGACCAGATCACGCGCGCTGGAAATGCCGAGGCCCCTGGAGACGACCAGCACGTTCGGGACCGCACCGACCTGGCTCACCGGAGCGAGATCCTTCAGCACGTCGAACGGCCGCTTGCGATACAGGTGCGGATTGACTGCCAGATCCGAGACCGGCACCGATACCAGGGTGTAGCCGTCGGGAGGAGCATTCACCACAGAGGAGATGCCGATGACGCCCACTCCACCGGGCTTGTTCTCGACTATCACGCCCTTGGGCCACTCCTGGCCCAGCTTTGCGGCCAGGGTTCGGGCGAGGATGTCGGCAGCGCCCCCGGCGCCATACGGCACGACGATCCGGACAGGACGCTCGGGAAACGCGCCGATCGAGCCGTCCGGCGTTTGGGCCACCACCGACGAGCTCGCGGCGATCGCCGTGACGATAGCGAGCATCCTTGACGAGAGCTTCTTCATCGCTTCCTCCTTTTAAACGGGGCTGCGGGCACCGAAACACGCGGCAGGACAGCGGCCCGGCTCGGGAGCTAGCCGCAATCGGGGTAGAACGAAGGCCTGCAGATCGCACGCGCCGTGCGCTTCAGGGGGTCCCAGTCCTGGACTTCCGCCCAGATACCCGTGGCGAACTCCTGGGCATCGGCGCGCAGGCGACCCAGATCCACACCGGATATCCGTCCTTCGCGCATGCGCACGACACCGTTGGTGACGACGAAGCCGACGTCGTCGCCAACCCCACATTCGACGAGGCTGCGGATCGGGTCCCATATGGGACCGTAGCGAAGGGTGTCCTTTCGCCCCAGATCGATCGCGATGATGTCGGCGCGCGCGCCGGGTTCGAGCCGGCCGAGGTCGTTCCTTCCCAGGGACCGGGCGCCGCCGAGCGTGGCCGCCTCGAAGACCTCCTCGGCGGTCGCGCTCGTCAGGTCATGGCTCATCACCTTGCCGTGATACGACGCCGTCCGCATGTTCATGATCATGTCGCGCGGATACGTATCGCTTCCGATGGTGAGGTTGATCCCGGCCTCGCGATATTTCTTCCAGGAATCGAGTACGCGCGCCCTGCGAACGATGTTGATCGGGCAATGCGAGACCGATACGTGGCTGGAGCCCATCAGCGCGAGATCCCGCCCGCCCGAATAATTCAACCTCGGACTGTCCGAGATGAAGTTGGCGTGGCCGATGTTCAGGAGTGGGCCGAGCATGCCGACGCTGTCGAGCAGCTCGATCGGCGTCTTGCGGTGCTCCCGGATCGTCTCGTAGAACTCGATGACGTTGTAGCCGGCGTGCGTGGCCATCGGCACACCCAGTTCACGCGCGGCGGCGACCGTTCGCCGCAGGATGTCGGGGCTGCAGTTCTCGACCTCGCGCGGCACCAGGATGCCGTGCACCAGGTCGTTGCCTGCGGCTTCGACCCGCTCTATGAATGCGACGGCTTCCTCGAAGAGATGCTGCCCGTCGTCGGGATAACGCGAGCGCGTGAGGTTGCCCTCCTCGTCCGATACCCAGCGCCCGCTGTCGTACCCCGGCCCCAGGTAACCCCTGACACCCAGCGATTCGCATTGCAGCCGCAGTGCTTCCTGAACGATGACGTGTCCACCGAGCTCCACGAAAGTCGTGACGCCGTTGCGAAGCAGCTCGGCCACCGTGAATGCCGCGTGAAGCGCCATTCCCGGATCGGCCGCAGCCTGGGCGCGTGTCAGGTAGTTCGGGTACCCGCGGATGCTCGTCCCGGCGCGCGCAATCGTCACCTCCATGTAGGGCTGCCCGAAGAGGTCGGGACGGCCGGAGTCGGCCAGCAGCCGGTGGAGAGCTCGATGCCCCGAATGGACGTGGGTGTCGATGAAGCCCGGGCAAACCAACGATCCCGGGAGATCGATGACTGCATCGGTGACACCCGGATAATGCTCGCCGACGAATTCGATGCGCTCGCCTTCGAAGACCACGCAGCCACCGCGCAGCAACCGATGATTCCCGTCGCGGAATCCTACGATCCACTCTCCGTTGATCCGGGTCCTCATCGCCCTCTCGATTCGCTGCCGCGCTGCATGGCTTCCTTCGGCCACAGTATGAGGGCGCAAATACGTCGTTTCGATTCCGATTTGGAATAATTGACCATCGGCGCGGAGAATCGTCGCGGACGATCTCCTGGCACGCGAGCCGTCCCGAAGCGGCGCGCAATCCGATCGCCAGGCCGATGGCTTGCCGGGGAGTACGGGAATGGACGACAAACACCTGGACCTGCAGTTGCTGGCAATCTTCGATGCGGTACTGCTCGAAGGAAACGTCACGCGCGCCGCCGCCCGCATCGGGATCAGCCAGTCCTCGGCCAGCAAGGGTCTGTCGCAACTGCGCCAGATCGTCGGCGATCCGCTGTTTCTCCGCAGTGGGCGCGGCGTGACCCCCACGCACAAGGCCATCGAGATCGCGGACAAAGTGCGGCTTGCGCTCGGGTTCCTCGGCTCGCTGACGTCGTCGAGAGACCCCTTCGATCCGGCCGTTTCCCGGATCCGCTTTCACATCGGAGCCACGGACTACGTGTCCTTCGTCCTCTTGCCGGTTCTCGTGCGGAAGCTCGCAAGGATTGCACCCTTCGTGTCGCTCGAAGTGCATCCGATCGAACCGGCTGTTCCAGAGGAGTTGCTGCTGCTCGGCAAGGCGGACATCGTGCTCTCGACGGTGCGCTCGGTCAGCCACCCGATCTATCGCCAGGAGCTGTTTCGCGACAACTATGTCTGCCTGTGGCGGCGCGGGCATCCGTTCGGTGCCGGTCCGATTACCGTCGAGCAGTTCGCTTCGGCCCGGCATCTCGCCATGCCGCGCCAGAACGGCGCTCGCGAGCGCGTTCTGCAGGACGTCATGCAGGGGCTCGGAATCTCCCGGGACGTCGCGCTGCAGGTGCCCCAGATGCTGGCCATCCCGGCTGCCCTGTCGGAGACGGATCTGATCGCGACCGTCGCACGGCGCACGGCGCTCGCTTTCGCCAATACCTACGCGCTGCAGCTCTCCGCGCACCCTCTCCCGCTCGGCCGGTTCTCCGTGTCGCAGCTATGGCACGCGCGAACGCAGTCGAGCCAGTCGCAGAAGTGGCTGCGCGAGGTGATCTCGTCGGTGGCGCAAACCCTCTGACTTCGAGAGTTCGCGCAATGCCAGCCGAGGCGGGCTACTGACCGTGCTCGCCCACGCGCACGATCTTCAGCGTGTTGGTGCCGCCCGACTTGCCGATCGGCTCGCCGATGGTGAGCGCGATGAGGTCGCCCCTGGCCACGATGCCCGCCTCCAGCAGCCTCTGCTCGGCCTCCAGCAGCAGCGCCTCGCGCTCGTGCGAGTGGTAGGTCATGACGATCGGGTGCACCTCGCGATAGAGGCACATCCGGCGCCGGCTGCCCTCCTCGGGCGTCAGCGCGTAGATCGGCACGCCGGAATCGACGCGCGACATCCACAGCGCGGTCGAGCCCGACTGGGTGAGCGACACCACCGCCTTGACCTTCAAGTGATGCGCCACGAACAGCGCGCTCATCGCGATGGTCTGGTCGATGCGCGTGAACCTGCGGTTCAGGAACGCCGCGTCGAGCGGCGAGACCTCGGAGCGGTCGGCCTCGACGCACACCCGCGCCATCGCCTCGATGGTCTCGACCGGGTAGCGGCCCGCCGCGGTCTCGGCCGACAGCATGACCGCGTCGGTGCCGTCGAGCACGGCATTGGCCACATCGGAGACCTCCGCGCGCGTGGGCACCGGCGACTCGATCATCGACTCCATCATCTGGGTGGCGGTGATCGTCACCTTGTTCAGGTCGCGGGCCATGCGGATCATGCGCTTCTGCAGCGCCGGCACCGCCGCGTCGCCGACCTCGACCGCCAGGTCGCCGCGCGCGACCATGATGCCGTCGGACGCCTCGAGGATCTCCTGCAGCTTGCCGATCGCCTCGTAGCGCTCGATCTTGGCGATCATCAGGGCGCGCCCGCCGGCCGCGCGCACCAGCTCGCGCGCCATGTACATGTCGGCCGAGTTCTTCGGGAACGAGACCGCCACGAAATCGGCCTGGAAGCGCACCGCGGTGCGGATGTCTTCCATGTCCTTGGCGGTGAGCGCGGGTGCCGACAGCCCGCCGCCCTGCCGGTTGATGCCCTTGCGGTTGGACAGCACGCCGCCCTGCAGGACCGTGCACTCGATCGAGCGCGGCGTGGTCTTCTCGACGCGCATCATCATCCGGCCGTCGTCGAGCAGCAGCGTGTCGCCGGGCTTCACGTCGTTGACCAGCTCGGGGTAGTCGAGACCCACCCTCGTCGCGTCGCCCGGCGTGCCGTCGACGTCGAAGCTGAAGCGGTCGCCGACGGCCAGCGTGACCTTCCCCTCGGCGAACTTGCCGATGCGGATCTTCGGCCCCTGCAGGTCGGCGAGCACACCGACGCTCTGGCCGATCCGGTCGGCGATCTCGCGCACCCGCTCCACCGTCGCCGTGTGCTCGTCGGCGGTGCCGTGCGAGAAGTTGACGCGGACCACGTTCACGCCGGCGCGCAGCATGCGCTCCAGCACCGCCGGATCGCTGGAGGCGGGGCCGAGCGTGGCGACGATCTTGGTGGCGCGGGGCGTGGGTTCGAGCATGGCCGGCGGGCGGCGGCATCGGCCGCGACGTGAAGGAAGCGACGATCCTACCTCACTCGGCCGCCGGCGCGCGCCGCGCCCGACAGGCGGAGCGTGCCCGCCCGTCGGCGACGGGTCGCCCGGACGCGGGCTCAGATGCCGAGGTAGGCGCGCTGCACCTGCGGATCGCTCTCCAGCTCGCGGGCGCTGCCCTCGCGCACGATCTCGCCGGTTTCCATCACGTAGCCGCGATCGGCCACCGACAGCGCGGCGTGCACGTCCTGCTCGACCAGCAGCACCGTGACGCCCTGGCTGCGGATCTGCGTCATGGTGTCGCACAGCAGGTCGACGATCACCGGCGCGAGCCCCAGGCTCATCTCGTCGACCATCACCAGCCGCGGCCGGGCCATCAGCGCGCGCCCCATGGCGCACATCTGCTGCTCGCCGCCCGACATGCTGCCGGCCCACTGGCGGCGCCGCTCGGCGAGGCGGGGAAAGAGCCCGTAGACGCGCTCCAGGTCGTCGCGGATGCCGGCCTGGTCGCGGCGCCGGTAGGCGCCCATCAGCAGGTTCTCCTCGACGCTCATGCGGTCGAAGAGCTGGCGTCCCTCGGGCACCTGCACCAGGCCCATCGAGAAGACCTCGTCGGCGGTGGCGCCGTCGAGCGGGTGGCCGTCGAAGCGCACGCTGCCGCGCGAATCGATGAGCCTGGAGATCGCCCGCAGCAGGGTGGTCTTGCCGGCGCCGTTGCCGCCGACCATGGCCACGATCTCCGCCGGTCGGATGGCGATGCTCACGTCGCGCAGCACCGGCATCTCGCCGTAGCCGGCGTTCAGCCGCACCACTTCGAGCAGGGGCTGGCTCATTGCCGCTTGCGTCCCAGGTAGGCCTCGACCACGCGCGGGTCGCGCAGCACGTCCTCGGTCGCGCCCTCGGCGATCTTCACGCCGTGATGCAGCACCAGCACCCGGTCCGACAGGCTCTTGATCGCCTTCATGACGTGCTCGATCACCAGGATGCTGATGCCCTGGCCGCGCAGCTTGCGGATCACCTCGATCACTTCCTCGATCTCGACGCTGTTCAGCCCGGCCATGACCTCGTCGAGCAGCAGCAGCCGCGGCTTCATCGCCAGCGCCTTGGCCAGCTCCAGGCGCTTGCGGTCGGGTCCGCCGAGCTCGTCGGCGCGCTGCGCGATGCGCTGGCCCAGGCCGACGAAATCCAGGCACTCGCGCGCCTGCTCGCGGGCGCGCTCGAGGTGGCGCTCGCCGCCGCCGGCGCCGAACAGCGCGCCGACCGAGACATTCTCCAGCACGCTCAGGCCGGGAAACGGCTTCATGATCTGGAAGGTGCGCCCGATGCCCAGGTGCGCGCGCCGGTAGGCCGGCAGATTTCGCACCGAGCGGCCCTCGAACACGATGTCGCCGGCGCTCGGCTCCAGCGTTCCGTTCACCATGCTCACCAGGGTCGTCTTGCCGGCGCCGTTCGGGCCGATGAGGCCGAGGATCTCGCCGCGCCCCAGGTGGAAGCTCACGCCATCGACCGCCACCAGGCCGTGGAAGCGCCGGGTGAGGCCGCTGACCTGGAGGATGTCGTCCATCCTAGATCCGGTGCGACCTGACGTTGTCGACGAAGTAGCGCCAGCCCGCGCCGCGCAGGTGGCGGGTCATGTGGGCGATGCCGCGCGGCATGAACACCACCGCCACCACGATCACGACGCCGAAGAACATGCTCGCCAGGCTGGTGATCCGCGTCGCCAGCACCTCGGAGATGGTCGACAGGACCAGCGCGCCCACCACCGGCCCGAGCACGCTGCCGGCGCCGCCGAACACCGCCATGATGATCATCTTCACGTTGAGCACGACGTCGAACACGCTCACCGGATCGATGAAGGTGATGTAGTAGGCGTAGATGCCGCCGGCCAGCGAGGTGAACGCCGCCGAGAGCATGAACGCCAGCACCTTGTACAGGGTGGTGTTGACGCCCATCACCGCCGCGCCCTCCTCGTTCTCGCGGATCGCGATCAGGCCGAGGCCGAAGCGGCTGCGCGACAGCCAGAAGACGGCGAGCGTGGCCGCCACCAGCAGGCCCAGCGCCAGCTCGTAGAACAGCACCTCGCTCTTGAGCAGCGGCAGCACCAGCCCGATGTTGCTGCCGGCGATCTCCAGGTTGGAGACGATGGCGGTCATGACGAAGGCCAGCCCGAGGGTGCAGATGGCGAAATAGTGGCCCTTGAGCCGCAGCACCGCGACCCCCAGCACGGCCGCGAACGCCACGGCCAGGGCCAGGCCTGCCAGCAGGCCGAGCCAGAACGACAGGTGGTACTGGACCATGGCGATGGCCACGCCGTAGGCACCCAGCCCGTAGAAGACCGAGTTGCCGAACGACGGATAGCCGGTGAAGCCGCCGATGATGTTCCAGCCCTGCGCCAGGGTGGCCAGCAGCAGCACGCTGATGCCGAACTGCACCACCACGGGGTTGCCGAACCACGGCAGCGCCGCCAGCGCGACGACGATCGCCGCCAGCGCGAGCGCCCGGGCGGCCTTCATGCAGCCCTGCCCAGCAGGCCGGCCGGGCGCACGATCAGCACCAGCACCAGGATGCCGAAGCTCGCCACGTCGCGGTAGGTGGGGCCGACGTAGAGCGAGGTCAGCGATTCGATGATGCCCAGCGACAGGCCGCCCACGATCACGCCGAGCGGATTGTCCAGGCCGCCGATGATCGCGATCACGAACGACTTGGCGGTGAGCGGGCCGCCGATGTAGGGATTGATCTGCGACACCATCCCGTACAGGCCTCCCGCGACGCCGGCCAGCGCCGTCCCGAGCCCGAAGGTCACGGCGTAGATGCTCCTCGGGCTGACGCCGTGCAGCCGCGCCGCCACCAGGTTCTGCGCCGCCGCGCGGATGCCGCGGCCGAGCCGCGTGTGCAGCAGGAACAGCCACATCCCCACGGTGAGCCCGATGGCGATCGCGCAGGCGGCCACCTGCACGGAGGGGATGGTGACCCCGCCCAGCGCGAAGTTGGCGCCGGCGTAGGAAGGGTTGATGGCGCGGAAGTCGGCCGAGAACCAGAACTGCGCCAGGTAGGCCAGCACGACCTCCAGGCCGAAGGTGATCAGCAGGGTGTTGAACATCGGCGCGCGGATCACCAGGTTGAGGATGCCGCGCTGGATCGCGTAGCCGAGCACGAACAGCGCCGCCGCCGTGACCGGCAGCGCAGCGAACGGATCGATGCCGGCCCCGGTGAACAGGTAGTAGGTCGCATAGCCGCCCAGCATGATGAAGGCGCCGTGCGACAGGTTGACGATGTTGAGCACGCCCCACACCAGGGCGAGCCCCAGCGCCATCAGCGCGTAGAGCCCGCCCAGCAGGACGCCGTTCGCCAGGACCTGGAGGAGGAGATCCACTCAGCGCTTGTCCCAGGATGGCAGCGGATACTGCAGCTTGCCGACGAACTCGCCGCCCGCGAAGATCGGCACCACCTTGTCGTTCTGGATCTGGATCATGGTCTGCGGCAGGTTGATCTGCCCGTTCTGGTCGAACTTGATGTGCCCGTACAGGCTCTCGAAATCGACCTTGGCCAGCGCATCGCGCACCTTGCCGTGATCGGTGCTGCCGGCGGCCTCGATCGCCTTGACGAAGGCCTCGACGGCAGCCACGCCGGCGGCGGCGTGGTAGTCGGGCTCGTAGCCGAAGCGGGCCTTCCACGCCTTGGCGAACTGCTCGGCATCGCCGAACCACTGGTCCTTGAACGTCGGCGACGGCAGCCAGGCGGTCATGCCGGAAGCGCCGTTCGCATCGCGGCCGAGCGCTTGGCGGAAATCGGCGCTCGGCACGCCCACGGTGAGCGAGTACAGCTTCGGATTGACGTTCAGGCTCTTGGCCTGGCGGATGAAGTTGAGCCCCTCGGTCTCGTGGCAGGCCATGAGCACGACGTCGACGTTGCCGCTCTTGATGCGCGACAGCAGCGAGGAGAAATCGGAGGCGTTGCTGCTGTAGCGCTCGTCGACGACGGTCTTGAAGCCGGCCTTCTCGAGCAGCGCGCGCGTGCCCTTGGCCACCGCGACGTCGAAGGAATCGTCGGCATACAGCAGCGCCACCGTGCCCGGCTTCGGATCGAGCCGGGCCATCGCCTCGATGGTGCTGCCGAAGTAGTCGCTCGCCGGCGCCAGCGTGCCGAAGACGTACTTGTAGCCGCGGCTGTAGATCTGGTCCGAGGCGCCGCCGCCCTGCACCATCGGCACCTGGTTCTTCTCCGAGATCGACGAATCGGCCAGGATGAAGTTGCTGGCGAAGCCGCCGAGCAGGAAGTCGACCTTGTCCTGCGACAGCAGCTGCACGTACTGGCGCACGCTCAGGTTGACGTCGGACTGGTTGTCCAGGATCTTCAGCGCGAGCTTCTCCTGCTTCGCGCCGACCTTGACGCCGCCCGCGGCGTTGATCCTCTCCACCGCGAACTCGTAGGCGTCCTTGTAGTACCGCCCGGTGTTGGCCACCGGCCCGGTGAGCTGCGTGGAGGCGCCGAACGTGACGGTCTGCGCCCAGGAGGGAGCTGCCGCCAGCAGGACTGCGGCGAGGAACAGGGAACGGTACATGGCGAGATCCTCCGGTATGGCGGCACTGCCGAAAGCACCGACTCCTTCCTCGCATGCGCCAGGGCCGCCTGCTGACTCAGGCCGACAGTATGCGACCGCGACGGAACCCTGTCGACGACGTGGGAATCGCTCAGGGCGGGGTCAGCCCGCACTCGATGGCGAAGCGCACCAGGCCCGCGACGCTGTCGAGCTCGAGCTTCTGCATCAGCCGGCTGCGGTAGGTGTCGACCGTCTTGGGCGAGAGGTACAGGGCGCGCGCGATCTCGGCGGTGCTCTTGCCCTCGGCCACGCCCTGCAGGATCTGGCGCTCGCGCGGGCTGAGCGCCTCGAGCGGGCTGCGGGCGTGGTGCTCGCGGATGTAGTCGTCGACCACGGTCTCGGTGATCTTCTGGCTCAGGTAGCGGCGCCCGGCGTGCACGCTGCGCACCGCCGCCACCACCTCGGCGCCGGCCGACTCCTTGAGCAGGTAGCCCTGGGCGCCCGCCTGCAGCGCACGGAAGATGTGCTCGGTGGTCGAGTACATCGACAGGATGACCACGCGCGACTGCGGACGATGCTCGCGGACCTGGCGCGTCGCCTCGATGCCGTCGAGCTCGGGCATCACGATGTCCATGATGGTCACGTCGGGCGACAGCTCGATCGCCTTGCGCACCGCCTCGCGGCCGTCCTGCGCGTGCCCGACCACGGCCATGCCCGGGTGGGCGTGCAGCATCGCCTCGAGGCCGTCGCGCAGCACCGAATGGTCGTCGGCCAGCAGGACGCGGATCTCGCTCATCGTTTCCTCCCCACCGTGGCGATCACGCGGGTGCCCCCGCCACGCCTCGATTCGATGCGCAGCGAGCCGTCGAGGGCGCGCAGGCGTTCCTGCATGATCAGCAGCCCCAGCCCCTCGGTGGCGTGGCCGAGGCGGTCGGGCGCGTCGAAGCCGCAGCCGTTGTCGGCGATGGTCAGGCAGACCTCCTCGCGCCCGACCTCGAGCGTGACGTACACCTGGTCGGCCTGGGAGTGCTTGAGCACATTGGTGAGCGCTTCCTGGCCGATGCGGAACAGCGCCATCTCGGCCTCCTGGCGCAGGCGCAGCACGGGGTCCTTCGCCTCGACGACCACGCGGATGCCGGTTCGCGCCGAGAACTGCTCGGCATGCGAGCGCAGCGTGACCGCCAGCCCGTAGTCGTCGAGCACCAGCGGACGCAGCGCCCCGGCCACGTCGCGCACCGCCTCCACCGTGCCCTCGACCAGCCCGATCGAGTCGTCCAGCCGCGAGCCGACCTTGCCGAGCAGGTTCGCCGGCAGCAGGTCCCTGATGATGTGCAGGTTCAGGTTGATGGTGGACAGGTCCTGGCCGATGCGGTCGTGCAGCTCGGCCGACAGGTTGCGCCGCTCGCTTTCCTGGATCTCGACGATACGCTGCGAGATCGCGCGCAGCCGCGCCGCGTAGCGGCGCGCCTCGGTCTCGGCGCGCTTGCGCGCGGTGATGTCGACCACCGTGGCGCGCGTGTTCAGGAAGATGCCGCCGCGGTCACGTACCGTGCCGATGCGCAGCAGCGCGTCGAACACCGAGCCGTCCTTGCGCACCAGCTCGGTCTCGATCTCGGAGCTGTCGCGGCCGTCGCGCAGCGCCTCGAAGGCACGCTGGTAGGCGCGGCGGCAGCGCACCGAGACGGCATCGACGTACCTGCGCCGGCCGACCAGCTCCGCGCACGCGTAACCCAGCCAGGAGAGCTCGGTGCGGTTCATCCGAACCACCATGCCATCCGGGCCGACGCTGTGGTAGCCGCACGGCGCGTTCTCGTAGAGATCGCGCAGCTCGGCTGCGATCCCTTCCTCTTCCGACATGTGGCGAGCGTCCAACCGGCCTCGCCGACGGCCGATGTGCGCATTCTCCCACGGGGAGCGCACCCGCGTCGCGGGGTCAAGATTCCCCTACACGATTCGTCGAGCATCCCCGATGGCGAGCCCCCGTGCCGCGTCGTCCAATCGAGGCTGACGTGCCCGGCGCCGCGGCCGCCTGCCCCGGGGCGGGCGGCACGGGTGCGCCGTTTCGCCGAAGGAGACGCACCATGCACCCCACCATCGACTACCGCAAGGCCGCGCCCGACGGCGTGGCCGCCATGTCGGGCCTCGAGGCCTACGTGCGCAAGTGCGGACTCGATGAGAACCTGCTCGAGCTGGTCCGTACGCGCGCCTCGCAGATCAATGGCTGCGCCTACTGCATCGACATGCATACCAAGGACGCGCGCGCGCGCGGCGAGACCGAGCAGCGGCTGTATGCGCTGCCGGCCTGGCGGGAAACCCCGTTCTATACCGAGCGCGAGCGGGCCGCCCTGGCCTGGACCGAGGCGCTCACCCGGATCTCCGGACAGGGCGTGCCGGAGGAGGACTACACGCTGGCGCGCCAGCAGTTCACCGAGAAGGAGCTGGTCGACCTGTCGCTGGCGATCATCGCCATCAACGGCTGGAACCGCCTGGCCATTCCGTTTCGCACCGTGCCCGGCACCTACCACCCCGCCCAGCCGAAGTCGCGCACCCGCGCGCCGTCGGCCTCGCACGGATGAGGGGTCCGTCCAGCCCGTTCCATCGACCCAAGGAGCGCACGACATGAACGAGAACGAAGATCCCGCCATCATCACTCCCGCCCCCGTTGCCGCCCCCGCCGACGCTCCCGAGGCGCCGGCGCGCCGCGGGTTCATCCGCGCCACCGGCGCGGCCGGGCTCGCCCTCGGCGCCGGCCCGCTGATCCTGCCGCGCAAGGCGCGGGCCGCCGGCAAGACGCTGAAGATCCTGCAATGGGCCCACTTCGTGCCGGCCTACGACAAGTGGTTCGACAACGAGTACACCAAGCAGTGGGGCGAGAAGAACGATACCGAGGTTATCGTCGACCACGTCGGCATCCCCGCCATCAACTCGCGCGCCGCCGCCGAGGTGTCGGCGCAGAAGGGCCACGACCTGTTCATGTTCCTGTGGCCGCCTCCGACCTACGAGACGCAGGTGATCGACCACAAGGAGATCTACCAGGAGTGCGAGCGCAAGCACGGCAAGCCGATCGACCTGGCCGTCAAGAGCACCTACAACCCGAAGACGAAGAAGTACTTCGGCTTCTCCGACAGCTTCGTGCCCGACCCGGTCAACTACCGCATCGACCTGTGGTCCGAGGCCGGCATGGCGGAAGGCCCGCGCAGCTGGGAAGACGTGCTGCGCGTCGGCAAGAAGATCAAGGACAGCAAGAACATCCCGGTCGGCGTCGGCCTGTCGGCCGAGCTCGACACCGCGATGGCGATGCGCACCATCCTCTACGCCTTCGGCGGCTCGGTGCAGGACCCCGAGGGCAAGGTGATCCTCGACTCCAAGAACACGCTGGATGCGGTCAAGTTCGTCACCGACCTGTACAAGCAGACCATGACCCCCGAGGTGATGGCCTGGGACGCCTCCTCGAACAACCGCGCCCTGCTGGCGGGCAAGGTCTCGCTGTGCCTGAACGCCATCTCCACCACGCGCGCGGCCGAGAACGACAAGCTGCCGATCGCCGACCAGATCGGCCTGACCAAGGCGCTGATGGGCGGCGTGCGCGCGATCGGGCTGGAGCACGTGATGGACTGCTACGTGATCTGGAAGTTCGCCGAGAACAAGGAGGGCGCGAAGAAGTTCCTGATCGACTACATCGACAACTTCCACCAGGGTTTCGTGGCGGGCCAGTACTACAACTTTCCGTGCTTCTCGAGCACCGTGCCCGACCTGGAGAAGCTGCTGGCCGAAGACCCGCATCCGCCGGCAGGCAAGTACAAGGTGCTGGGCGACGTCGTCAAATGGGCGACCAACGTCGGCTACCCCGGCTACGCGAACGCGGCCATCGACGAGATCTTCAACACCTGGGTGCTCAACACCATGTTCGCCAAGGCGGCCTCGGGCACGATGTCGCCGGCCGCGGCGATCAAGGAGGCCGACAAGAAGTGCCGCGCGATCTTCGCCAAGTGGCACGCGAAGAAACTGGTCTGATCCGGCGGCCGCATCCATGGCCACCGTCGAGACCCGTGGGCTGACCAAGCGCTTCGAGGCGGCCAACGCCGTCGACGGCATCGACCTGTCGGTGCGCGAAGGCGAATTCCTGGTGCTGCTCGGGCCCTCGGGCTGCGGCAAGACGACGCTGCTGCGCATGCTCGCCGGCCTGGAGACGCCCAGCGCCGGCGACGTGCTGATCGGCGGGCGCACGGTGACGCACCTGCCGCCGCGCGCGCGCAACATCGCGATGGTGTTCCAGAGCTACGCGCTCTACCCGCACCTCACGGTGTACCGCAACATCGCCTTTCCTCTCGCCGCGGTGGGCATGCCCGGGCACGAGGTCGCCGCCAAGGTCGAGCAGGCCGCCTCGATGTTCGGCATCCAGCGCCTGCTCGCGCGCAAGCCGCGCCAGCTCTCGGGCGGCGAGCGCCAGCGGGTGGCGCTGGCGCGCGCAGTGGTGCGCAACCCGGTGGTGTTCCTGCTCGACGAGCCGCTGTCGAACCTGGACGCCAAGCTGCGCACCTCGGCGCGCGACGAGCTGCAGCAGTTCCAGCGCCGGCTCGGCACCACCACCGTCTACGTCACCCACGACCAGATCGAGGCGATGGGCCTGGGCGACCGCATCGCGGTGCTCGATCACGGCCGCATCCGCCAGCTCGGCACGCCGCTCGACGTCTACCACGAGCCGGCCGACACCTTCGTGGCCACCTTCATCGGCAGCCCGCCGATGAACCTGATGGAGGACGGCAGCGTGCTGTGCGGCTTTCGCCCCGAGCACCTGCTGCCGTACGAGGCCTACGCATCCGGCGAGGAGACCGTGCGCTTCCCGCTCACCGTGACGCGCGTCGAGCACCTGGGCGCCGACCGCCTGATCTACGGCACGCTGCACGCCCCGAATCCGGACACCCGGGTCATCTCGCGCCTGCCCTCGAACATCGCGATCCCGGTGGAGACCGGGCGGCGCTACGAGTTCGCGCTGCGCGCCCGCGACCTGAAGTACTTCGACCGCGAAACGGGCCTGAAGCGCCCGGCGACGCCGTCATGAGCAGCGTGGCCGCTGCCGCGCCGCCGGCCGGCGCCGGGCACCCGGGCTGGCTCGACGACGAGCTGCGGCTCGGACGCCTGCTGATCGCGCCCGCCGTGATCTACATCGCGGCGCTGGTCGGCTTCCCCTTCGTGCTCGCGATCGTCTACAGCCTGAGCGATGCCACCGTCGGCAGCACCTCGCTGGACTACGTCGGGCTGCACAACTTCGCCGGCATCATGGACGACCCGACCTTCTGGCGCTCGCTGCGCAACGCGGTGGTCTTCACGCTGGTGTCGCAGGCGCTGGTGGTCATCCTGGGCAAGATCCTGGCGATGGCGCTGTACCGCGACTTCCGCGGCAAGTGGCTGGTGCGGCTGCTGATCCTCCTGCCGTGGGTGGCGCCGATCTCGCTCGGCAGCATCGGCTGGCTGTGGATCTTCGATCCGGTGTACAGCATCATCAACTGGAGCGCGCGCGCGCTGCACATCTTCGGCCCGAACACCTGGCCGGTGTGGCTCGGCCAGCCCGAGCTGGCCATGGCCTCGATCATCATGGTCGACGTGTGGCGGCTGCTGCCGCTGGCCACCGTGATCATCCTGGCCGGGCTGTCGGCCATTCCCCAGGACATCCACGACGCGGCGCAGGTCGACGGCGCCGGGTTCTGGCGGCACCTGTTCATGATCAACATCCCGCTGGTCATGCCGATCATGCTGGTGGCGCTGCTGTTCGGCATCGTGTTCACCTTCACCGACCTGATCGTCATCTACGTGCTGACCCGCGGCGGCCCCTTCGACACTACGCAGGTGATCGCCAGCTACGCATTCTTCACCGGCATCGAGGGCGGCGACCTGGCCAGCGGCGCGGCCATCTCGCTGTTCCTGTTCCCGGTACTGATGGCGGTGGCGATCCTGTTCCTGACCGTCGCGCGGCGCGCCGAGGTCGCATGAACGCGCCGTTCTCATTCCGGGCCAGGCGCTGGGCGGCACGCTTCGGACACGTGCTGATCCTGGCCGCCTTCGTCACCTTCCTGGCGTTCCCCTTCTACTGGATGGTGCTCACCACCTTCAAGGAGACCAAGGACCTGATCGACATCCGGCACAACCCGTTCCTGTTCAACCTGCCGCCGACGCTGGAGAACCTGCGCATCCTGTTCGAGGACACGCTGTTCGGAACCTGGATCCTCAACACGCTCCAGGTCGGCGTGCTGGTGACGCTCATCACGCTGGTGCTCGCGGTGCCGGCCGGCTATGCGCTGGCGCGGCTCACGGGGCGCTGGAGCCAGCGCCTGGCGATCGGCATCTTCCTCACCTACCTGATCCCGCCCACCATCCTGTTCATCCCGTTCTCGCGCATCATCGGCGACCTCGGGCTGCAGGACTCCCTGTGGTCGCTGGTGCTGGTGTACCCGAGCTTCACGGTGCCGTTCTGCACCTGGCTGATGATGGGCTTCTTCAAGTCGATCCCGCGCGACATCGAGGAGGCGGCGATGATCGACGGCCTGTCGCGCTTTCACGCCTTCGTGAAGGTGGTGGTGCCGGTGTCGTCGGCCGGCATCCTGACGGTGGTGATCTTCACCCTGACGCTGGTGATGCAGGAGTTCGTCTACGCGCTCACCTTCATCACCAGCTCGTCGCACTACACGGTGAGCGTCGGCGTGCCCACCTTCCTGGTGCGCGGCGACGTCTACTTCTGGGGCTCGCTCATGGGCGCGTGCCTGATCGTCAGCCTCCCGGTGGCGATCCTCTACAACTTCTTCGTCGACCGCTTCGTGGCCGGATTCACCGTCGGCGCGGTGAAGTAGGGTGAACAGGCCCTGCCCTGTTCAGGCGCGCGCTGCCAGCGCCGCCACCGCCGGCAGCGTGCGGCCCTCGAGGAACTCCAGGAAGGCACCCCCGCCGGTGGAGATGTAGTCGATGCGGTCGGCGACGCCGAACTTCGCGATCGCCGCCAGCGTGTCGCCGCCGCCGGCGATGGAGAAGGCCGGCGAGGCGGCGATCGCCTGGGCGATCGCGCGCGTGCCCCCGGCGAAGGCCTCGAGCTCGAACACGCCCACCGGTCCGTTCCACACGATGGTGCCGGCCTGCTGCAGCTGCGCAGCGAGCGCCTGCGCGCTGCGCGGGCCGATGTCGAGGATCATTTCACCCTCGCCGACCTGGTCGGTCGGCTTGGTGACCGCCTGCGCCGCGGCGGAAAGCTCCTTGGCGCACACCACGTCCACCGGGATCGGCACCTGCGCGCCGCGTGCGGCCATCAGGTCCATGATCGCCCTGGCTTCGCCGATCAGCTCGCGATCGGCCAGCGACTTGCCGATCGGCAGGCCGGCGGCGGCGATGAAGGTGTTGGCGATGCCGCCGCCGACGATCAGCTGGTCGACGCGCTGCGCCAGCGCCTTCAGGATGGTGAGCTTGGTCGACACCTTCGAGCCGGCCACGATGGCCACCATCGGGCGACGCGGATCGACGAGCGCCTTGCCGAGCGCATCGAGCTCGGCCGCCATCAGCGGGCCGGCGCAGGCCAGCGGCGCGAAGCGCGCCATGCCCTCGGTGGTCGCCTCGGCGCGGTGCGCGGTGCCGAACGCATCGTTGACGTAGACGTCGCACAGCGCGGCCATCCTGCGCGCCAGCGCCTCGTCGTTCTTCTTCTCGCCGCGATTGCAGCGGCAGTTCTCCAGCAGCACGACCTCGCCCGGCGCCACCCGGAAGCCGCCGTCGACCCAGTCGGCGACCAGGGGCACCGCGCGCCCGAGCAACTCGCCCAGGCGCGCGGCCACCGGCGCCAGCGAGTCTTCCGGACGCACCGTGCCCTCGGTCGGACGGCCCAGGTGCGAGGTGACCATGACCGCGGCACCCGCCGCGAGGCAGTGCTCGATCGCCGGCAGCGAGGCGCGGATGCGCGTGTCGTCGGTGATCGCGCCGGAATCGTCCTGCGGCACGTTGAGGTCGGCGCGGACGAACACGCGCTTGCCGCGCACGTCGATCTCGGCCAGGCGTCGGAATTTCATCTCGCCGGCTCCACCGTACCCGTCACTTCGCCTCGATCAGCGCGACCGTCGCGTCGAGCATGCGGTTGGAGAAGCCCCACTCGTTGTCGTACCAGCTGTTGGCCTTGACCAGCCGGCCCGAAACCTTGGTGAGCGTCGCGTCGAAGGTGCTCGAGGCGGGGTTGTGGTTGAAGTCGACCGACACCAGCGGCTCGGTGCTGTAGGCGAGCACGCCCTTCATCGCGCCTTCGGAGGCCTCCTTCATGATCGCGTTGACTTCCTCGGCGGTGGTGTCGCGGGCGGCCACGAAGGAGAGGTCGACGATCGACACGTTGATCGTCGGCACGCGCATGGCGTAGCCGTCGAGCCTGCCGTCGAGCTCGGGCAGCACCAGGCCGACCGCGGCGGCCGCGCCGGTCTTGGTCGGGATCATCGACATCGTCGCCGAACGCGCGCGCCGCAGGTCCTCGTGGTAGACGTCGGTGAGCACCTGGTCGTTGGTGTAGGCGTGGATGGTGGTCATCAGACCGTTCAGGATGCCGATGCGCTCGTGCAGCACCTTGGCCATCGGCGCCAGGCAGTTGGTGGTGCACGAGGCGTTCGAGATCACGGTGTGCGAGGCGCGCAGCACCTGGTGGTTGACGCCGTAGACGATGGTGGCGTCGACGTCCTTGCCCCCGGGAGCCGAGATGATGACCTTCTTCGCGCCGCCCTTCAGGTGCGCCGACGCCTTCTCCTTGCTGGTGAACAGGCCGGTGCACTCGAGCACCACGTCCACCTTGAGGTCGCGCCACGGCAGCTCGGCCGGGTTGCGCTGGGCCAGCACCTTGATGCGGTCTCCGTTCACCACGATCGCGTCGCCGTCGACCGAAACCTTGCCGGGAAAGCGTCCGTGCGCGGTGTCGTGCTGGGTGAGATGCGCGTTGATCTTCGCATCGCCGAGGTCGTTGATGGCGACGATCTCGATCGGGTGCTTCTTCCCCCCTTCGTAGTGGGCGCGCAGGATGTTGCGCCCGATGCGGCCGTAGCCGTTGATCGCTACCCGGATGGTCATGGCTTGCTTCCTGTGGTGATGAATGCGGTCTCAGGCCCGCGCCAGCGCGCGCCGGCGCAGCGCCTCGCGGACGGTGTCGGCGACGTTCTCGGCGGTGAATCCGAAATGGCGGAACAGCACCGGCGCCGGCGCCGATTCGCCGAAGGTGTCGATGCCCACCACGGCGTCGCAGCCGTACTTCCACCAGCCGTCGGTGACGCCGGCCTCGACGGCGATGCGCGGCAGCCGGGCGGGCAGCACGTAGCTGCGGTAGGCGGTGTCCTGGCGGTCGAACACGGTGCTCGAAGGCATCGACACGACGCGCACCGCGATGCCGTCGGAAGCCAGCAGCTCGCGCGCGGCCAGCGCCAGGCCGACCTCGGAACCGGTGGCGATGATGACCGCATCGGCCTCCTCGGCGTCGCGCAGGACATAGGCGCCGCGCGCGATCGCATCGACCTGCCCGCCCGAGCGGGTGACGAAGGGCACCGCCTGGCGCGAGAACAGCAGCGCGCTCGGGCCGTCGCGGCGCGCGATCGCTGCGCCCCAGGCGATCGCCGATTCCACCGTGTCGCAGGGACGCCAGACATCGAGCCGCGGGATGAGGCGCAGGGACGCGATGTGCTCGACCGGCTGGTGGGTCGGGCCGTCTTCCCCGAGACCGATGGAGTCGTGGGTGAACACGAAGATGACGCGCCGCCTCATCAGCGCCGCCATGCGCACGGCGCTGCGCGCATAGTCGGAGAAGGTGAGGAAGGTGCCGCCGTAGGGCACGAAGCCGCCGTGCAGCGCGAGGCCGCTGAGCGTCGCCGCCATGCCGAACTCGCGCACGCCGAAATGGATGTAGCGCCCCGGCACGAAGCCGTCGACCGCCCCGAGCGTGCCCGCGCCCTTGAAGTCGGTGAGGTTGCTGCCGGTGAGATCGGCCGAGCCGCCGATCAGCTCGGGCAGCGCCGGGCCGAAGTGATTGAGCGCGTTCTGCGAGGCCTTGCGCGTGGCGATCGACTCGGCACGCTGCACGGCCTCCGCGACCGCCGCGTCGAGCGCATCGTCGTAGCCCGCCGGCAGGTCGCCGCGCATGCGCCGCTCGAATTCGCGCGCCTCGAGCGGGAACTGCTCGCCGTAGCGCTCGAACAGCGCGCGCCAGTCGGACTCGAGCCGGGCGCCGCGCTCGCGCGCGTCCCAGGCCGCGCGGATATCGTCGGGCACCTCGAAGGGAGGATAGGGCCAGTCGATGAGCGCGCGCGTGGCGGCCACCTCGTCCTTACCGAGCGGCTCCCCGTGCGCCCGGGCAGTGCCCGCGCGGCCGGGCGAACCCTTGCCGATCACCGTGCGGCACTGGATGAAGGTGGGCGCGAACACGCCGTCGCGGCCCTCGACGCCCCAGCGCCGGGCCAGCTCGATGGCCGCATCGAGCGCCGCGACGTCGTGGCCGTCGATGTCGGGGATCACGTGCCAGCCGTAGGCCTCGAAGCGGCGCACGGTATCGTCGCCGAACCAGTTGCGCACCGGGCCGTCGATCGAGATGCCGTTGTCGTCGTACAGGACGACGAGCCTGGACAGGCGCAGAGTGCCGGCCAGCGAGCACACCTCGTGCGAAACACCCTCCATCAGGCAGCCGTCGCCGGCGAACACCCAGGTGAAGTGGTCGACGACCGGAAAGCCGTCGCGATTGAAGCGCGCGGCCAGCAGGCGCTCGGCCAGCGCCATGCCGACGGCATTGGCCAGCCCCTGCCCGAGCGGGCCGGTGGTGGTTTCGACCCCGGGGGTGACGTCGACCTCCGGATGCCCCGGTGTCTTCGAGTGCATCTGGCGGAAGTTGCGCAGCTCCTCGATCGGCAGGTCATAGCCGGTGAGGTGCAGCAGGGCGTACTGCAGCATCGAGCCGTGGCCGTTGGACAGCACGAAGCGGTCGCGATCGGGCCAGTGCGGATTGGCCGGGTTGTACCGCATTGGGCCGCCCCACAGCGCCACCGCGATCTCGGCCATGCCCATCGGCATGCCGGGATGCCCGGAATTGGCCTGCTGCACCGCGTCCATCGCGAGCGCCCGGATGGCATCGGCCATCCGCCTTCGCATCGCCGCTGTCGCGCCCGGCGACGACGTGCCCGACGCGGCCTGCGCACCGGGCACGGGTTGCCCGGCGTATGCCAGGGAAGAGTCCATCGTGATCCTCGCAACGCGGGCGGCACGGTCTGCGCCCGCGCATGCCCGAGCTTCCGCCGATCCTGCCGGCGCACCCCGTGATTCTAACAAAGGCGTCACGCCTCCTCGCCTTCCTGGTGTGAATTCCGTTATAATGGAAAGCTTTCTTCGACGGCGCGCATGATGCGTGCCCATGCTCTTTCGCTGATCTGGATCCCCGCAGGAACACCGGGGGATGCTCAGGGACTGGTTGTTCAGGCGTTCGCGCCCCTTCGGGGCGGGCGCTCCGCAAGGAGCGCCGCGAGCCACCTGCACCGATCGGGGCCCGGATGCGCCGCACGACGTGACCCATGGCCACGGCCGGGCGGAGCGGCCGGGATCACTTGGGGTCTTCGACCGAGGGACTGGGTTAGAACGAAATGCAGGGACTGCATCTCACCGCCGATTTGTACGGCTGCCAATGCGACGCCACGCTGCTCACCGATGCTGACCGGCTCACCGCCCTGTGTGCCGGCGCGGTCGGTTCGGTCGGCCTGACGCTGGTTTCCGATAAATTCTTCACGTTTCCCGACTACCAGGGCCAGCCCGGCGGCGTCACCGGCGCGGTGCTGCTGGCCGAATCGCACCTCGCCGTGCACACCTGGCCCGAGCGCAGCGGGGTCACGCTCGACGTCTACGTCTGCAACTTCTCGACCGACAACTCGTCGAAGGCCGAGAAGCTGCTCGACGACCTGATCGTCGCCTTCTCGCCGCGCGAGCAGAACACCAACCGCATCCTGCGCGGATCGGAAGACCCGCAGTCGCAGGCCGGCGAGCTGCTGATCGAATGGCTCAACGAGGACAGCGCCTTCGGGTTCCGCGCCGCGCGGCGCATCGAGACCGTGCGCACCCCCTACCAGACCCTCGAGGTCTTCGATACGCCGCAGTGGGGCCGCCTGTTCCGCCTCGACGGCTGCTACATGACCTCGGAGCGCGACGAGTTCTTCTATCACGAGCCGATCGTCCATCCGGCAGCCATCGCGCATCCGAAGCCGGTCTCGGCGCTGGTGATCGGCGGCGGCGACGGGGGCTCGAGCGAGGAGCTGCTCAAGCACCCGTCGATCGAGCGCGTGGTGATGGCCGAGCTCGACGCGGAGGTGGTGCGCGTCGCGCGCAAGCACCTCGGCAGCGTGCATCGCGGCGCCTTCGACGATGCGCGGCTGCAGGTCAGGATCGGCGACGGATGGGAGCTGGTCGAGGCGATGGCGCGCGCGGGCGAGGAACGATTCGATCTGGTGGTGCTCGACCTCACCGATCCCGACACGCCGGCCCATCGCCTGTACAGCGCCGATTTCCTGCGGATGCTGCAGCGCGTGATGAACCCGGGCGCCGCGGTCACCCTGCACATCGGTTCGCCGGTCTACCGGCCCGATGCCGTCGCGCGCCTGCTGCGCGAGGTCTCCTCGGTATTTTCCATCGTGCGCCCGCTCGGGGTGTTCGTGCCGCTGTACGGCGCCTACTGGGGCCTGTGCTGCGCCTCGAACTCGCTCGATCCGCTGGCGCTCGATGCAGCGGGCGTCGAGAAGCGCCTGCGCGAGCGCGGCATCGCGGGGCTGCGCTACTACAACGGCGATACCCATCGCGCGCTGTTCGCGCTGCCGAACTTCTATCGCGAGCTGCTGCCGGCGCGCGCGCAGGAGCGGCCCATCGAGGCGCTGGCGCGCTAGGGCGCCGAGCGCGGTGCCACGCACCGCCAGGCGCGCAACGCGCAGGAGAACCACCGGAATGCGGCCCCGCGCGCTGATCGCCGCGCCGCCCGGCGACGCGCTGGCGAGCGGGCAGCCCCACCAGCTCGATGAACGCCAGTCGCACCACCTGGTGCGGGTGCTGCGGCTCGCCGAGGGCGCCGCGCTCGAGTGCTTCGACGGCGCCGGCGCCCGCTTCGAGGCGCACGTCGAACGGGCCGACCCGAAGGCCTGCCGGGTCCGGCTCGGCGCGCGCCTGCAGGCCGACACCGAGAGCGCCCTGCACATCACCCTTGCGCAGTGCATCGCCACCGCCGAGCGCATGGACTGGGCCATCGAGAAGGCGGTCGAGCTCGGCGTGCAGGCGATCCAGCCGCTGCAGTCGGCGCGTGCGCAGGTGCGGCTCGATGCCGCACGGGCGCGGCGCCGCCACGATCACTGGCAGCGCATCATCGAGGCGGCCTGCATGCAGTGCGGGCGCGACCGCCTTCCCTCGCTCGCTGCCGCGCTGCCCTTCGATCGCTGGATCGAGGGCCTCGATCGAGAGGCCGGCGAGCTGCGCATCGTGCTCGATCCGCGGGCCGAGACGCGGCTGTCGCAGCTGCGCATCGAGCATTCGCGCCCGATCACGCTGCTGGTCGGCCCGGAATCGGGATTCGCGCCCGAGGAGCTGCGCGCCGCGGCCGAGGCGGGTTTCGCGGCCGTGCGCCTCGGGCCGCGCGTGCTGCGCACCGAGACTGCCGGGCTGGCGGCGATCGCCGCGCTGCAGGCGCTCGCGGGCGAGTAGGGCCTGGTCACGGGCCCTGGTGATCGCCGGTCAGCGCGCGGGCGCGCACACCGAATAGAACACGCGAAACGCGGTCTTGCGGTCGAAGAAGAAATCCGCCGCATCGCGGAACACGTCGAGGAGCGCGTCGCGCGCCTTGCTGTCGAAGTCGGCGGTATCCGGAAGGTTCTCGAGAAAAACCAGGAATCCCGGCTGCTCGGCATCGCCGGGCGGCTCGAGGTCGGTGACGCTGTCGTAGAGCGCGTCGAGGTTGTGGCCGAAGTGCGCCGGCAGGGCGAACGACCTGGCGATCGTCGACAGCACCGCGCGCTTGTCGCGGGCGCGCGAGAAGTCGGCTTCGAGCAGGCGCTGGTCGGCGCGGGCGGCGGCACGACGCAAGGCCTCCCGATCGTACGCGCTCAGGGGCAACACGGCCTGCGGCGGGATATTGCTGAGCGTGCTCACTGGACTCACTCCCTAGGGCCTGTTCACCCTGATGCGGCGAAAGCTGCGGTAGTGGTCGCCGGTGTAGTAGTACTCGTCCGAAACGCGCGCATCGCCGCCGGCGACGATGCGCCGTGCGCCGCGATCGCGCGCGCCCGGGCTGGGCACCGTGTACTCGGTGTAGTAGCCGCGCCGGCGCTGCGGCAGCAGCCCCTCGCGATTGAAGAAGATGGTGCCGTCCTTGGCATGCGGGAACGGGCCGCCGTGGCGGATGCGCGTCAGCGTCTCGCCCGCTTGCGGCGGCAGCTCCCCGAGCGCCACCCACTCCACGACGGGCGCGACGGGCTCGCGCGCATGCACCGCCGACGCCAGCGACAGCGCAAACAGCAGGATCCATCGCAACACCGCAAGCCACGGGCGCCCGTTCATGCGCCCTATGCTAAAGCAGAACCCGCCGAGCGGATACGCGCGCGTTCAGGCCGCCTCGGGCTGCGCGATCGCGTCGATGGCCCGGTCGAGGGTGCTCGCCGGATCGACGCGCCGCGCCCGGCCCGACTCGAACATCCCGGCCAGCTCGCTGCGGCTGAGCGAGCGACCCACGTCGGGAAAGCGCGTGAGCACGTAGAGCTTGCGCGTCGGGCTGATCCAGGCGAGCTTGAGTGCGCGCGCGGCGCCGTCGGCCTCGACGATCTCGACCAGGTCGCCGCGCACCAAGGCGTCGACGCGCGCCTCGCCGGCGCTGGGCGAGGACAGCGTGCGGTCGCGGCGCGCCGACGGCGGCTGCCCGCCGGACGTTCCGCCGGCATGCACTGCGCCGGCATGCCCCGCGCCGGCGGCGGGCTCCCCGGCAGCACCAGCGGCGGGGCCGCCTGCAAACGCGGCGCCGGCATGCCCGATGCCCGCCTGGCCCGCCGCGGCCCGACCCGTTGCGCCGGTCGCCGGGGCGCTCGCATGCGCCTGACCGGCCGCCGGCGCGGCCGGCGCCTCGAAGCGGACCTGTCCGTCGGCCGACATCCGCACCGCGCTAGGCGTCGTGGGGCGCGGGCGCGACGGGTTGAGCTTGGCGTCCTGGATCGAGCGCGTGTGCCACTGCAGCAGCTCGTTGAAGAAGCGCTCGCGCTCGGCCGGCTCGATGCCCACCGATTGCAGGCCCTTGGTCAGGCCGCCGATCAGCCGGGGCAGCAGCGAGGCCAGCTTCGCGATGTCCTCGGGCGCCTTCGGCGCGACGCTCCAGATGAGCAGCTCGCCGGCATGCAGCGAATCGCTCCAGCTGGCGGGCGCGCCCTGGCCGTCGACCCGCGCATGGGCGAGCGCGCGCGACCACCACCGGTAGAGGAACTCGCGCACGAAGGCCGGCGTCACCGGATCGATGCGCAGGGCGATCTCGGCGCGCGCCTCCTCCTGCGCCAGCGTGAGCGCCTCGAGGCGCTCGGCCTCGCGGGTCAGCTCGACCATGCGCGCGGCACGGCGCTCGCTCTCGGCATGGGCGAGCAGATCGAGCCGATCCATCGACTCTTCGAAGGTCGACAGGTCGCTGTCGAAGTGCTCGATGATCCAGTCGACGATGCCGGCAATGCCGTCGACCAGCGTCGATCCGTGCGCGACGTCGGCATCGGGATCGGTGGCCAGGTCGGAGATGCGGTCGATGAGCCGGCGCATCGGATGCTGGCGGCGCGCGAAGAAGCTGCGGTCGATGAGCGCCGCCTTCACCGCCACCACCTGCAGGCGCAGCAGCTGCTGCTTGACCGCGTCCGGCAGGCGCCGGTCGGCATAGATGTAGTCGAACACCAGCGACACGATCTCGACGGTCAGCTGGTCGAGCGCCGAACCCTTGTCGCGCACCTGGTCGAGCATCTGCGTCGCCAGCGGCGCTCCGCCGGCGGGCGGCGGCATCGCCTGCATCGAGTGCAGCGCCTGGATGACCGGCGGGTCGACCGAGGGCACCGGCAGATCGGCCATGCCGAAGGTGCCCGGATCCGAGAGCAGGCGCGCAGCCGAACGGCGCGCCGAAGGCTGGCCGGCCGAGATCTGCCGGATCAGCTCGGTGAACGCTTCGAGCCCCGGCTTGCCGTCCGGGGCGCCCGGCCCGCCGGCTGCGCCGCCGCCCGGACCGTCGAAGCCCCAGCCGCCGGCCGCGCCCGCGGGCAGCGCGACGCCGCCGGCCTCGCCGCCATATCCCGCTGCACCATGGCCTGCCGCACCGTAGGCCATCGCACCGTGCCCTGCTGCGGCGGCTCCGGGCGCGCCGGCATCGGCGGCCCGCTCGGTGCGGCGGGCGCCGGGGGCGGTCTGCACGCGGGGCTTGATCTTCGGCAGGATGCGATTGGTGCGCAGGCGCTCGTTGACGCTCGAATAGACCTGGTTGAGGTTCGCCGAGACGTGCGGCTCGAAGGCCTGCAGCAGCGCCGACCTGACCTCGGCCGCCGGCGCGAGCTCGTCCAGCGTCTGGCGCAGCGCCTCGAACACCGCCTCGGGGGAGGCCGGATGCTCGTCCTCCTCGAACCAGTCGCGGTCGAGCAGCGCCGCCAGGCGCGCGCGCACGCCGAGCACCTCGTCGGGGTCGAGCTTGTTGCGGGCACGCTGCACTATCCGGTCCACCGCGATACGGCCGTCGATCGCCTCGTCGCCGACCAGCGACAGCTCCTCGGCCGCCACCGTCTCGTGCGCGGGCGCGGCGCGATCGAACATGCGCCGCTCGAACAGATCGGAGAACGACTGGCGGAAGCGCAGCTCGATCTCGGAGCGGTGCATGCGCACCAGCGAGACCGCATCGAGCATGGCCTGCTGCGCGTCGCGCCGCGCTTCCTTGAGCGCGGTCTCGGTCAACTCTTCGCTGATGCGGTCGAGGGCCTCGCCGATGACGCGCGCCAGCCGCGAGACCACCATGTCGCGGCAGTCCTCGAGCAGCTCGAAGCGCCGTCGCGGCTCGACCGCCACACGCGTCTCGTCGTCGTCGATGGCGGAGGTCGTTTCGCGAAGGTCGGCAGGCATGGGGTCGGGCGGCACAGGCGGCGCAGCGCGCGCATCAACACGGACACCTATGCATGCTAGAGGTCGCCCCGCCGGGCGGTCAACGAATCGGAGATGAGCGGCGACCCGTGCACCCGGTGCGATCGTCCTCCGCCGACGAACGGCGGATGCGGCGGCATCGGCGGTGGTGTCGGCGGCGGCTCACGCCGACGCCCGGGCGGCATCCACGACGGTCCATGCCGTCATGTTGACGATGCGGCGCACGGTCGCCGAAGCGGTGAGGATGTGGGCGGGCCTGGCGACGCCGAGCAGCACCGGACCGATCGCGACGTTGTGCCCCGCAGCGGTCTTGAGCAGGTTGTAGGCGATGTTGGCCGCGTCGATGCCCGGCAGCACGAGCAGGTTGGCCTCGCCGCTGAGCGTGGAGCGCGGCATGATGCGCCGGCGCAGGCCTGCGTGGAGCGCCACGTCGCCGTGCATCTCGCCGTCGACCTCGAGATCGGGGGCGCGTTCGCGGATGATCGCGAGCGCCTCGCGCATCCTCAGGGCCGCCGGGTGGTCCGAGGTGCCGAAGTTCGAGTGCGACAGCAGCGCCGCCTTCGGCAGGATGCCGAAGCGGCGCAGCTCCTCGGCCGCCATCAGCGTGATCTCGGCGATCTGCCGGGCGTCCGGCTCGACGTTGACGTGCGTGTCGACCAGCGTCACCTGGCGGTTGGGCAGCATGAGCGTGTTCATCGCCGCATAGACGCTGGCGCCCTCGCGCCGGCCGATCACCTGGTCGATGTAGCTCAGGTGCAGCGGGAAGGTGCCGAAGGTGCCGCAGATCAGCCCGTCGGCATCGCCCATGTGCACCATCATGGCGCCGATCAGCGTCAGCCGCCGGCGCATCTCGATCTGCGCGTATTCCTCGGTGATGCCGCGCCGGTCGGTGAGCCGATGGTATTCCTGCCAGTAGGCGCGGTAGCGCTCGTCCCACTCCGGGTTGACGATCTCGAAGTCGGCGCCCGGCTTCATGCGCAGGCCGAAGCGCTCGAGGCGGCGCTCGATGACCGCCGGCCGCCCGACCAGGATCGGGCGCGCCAGCCGCTCGTCGACCACCACCTGCACGGCGCGCAGCACCCGCTCGTCCTCGCCCTCGGCGTAGACGATGCGCCGGCCCGCCGCGCTGCGCGCGCTGGCGAAGATGGGCCGCATGAAGTGGCCCGAGTGGTAGACGAACTGCTCGAGCTGCGTGCGATAGGCGTCGAAGTCGGCGATCGGGCGCGTCGCCACGCCCGAGTCCATGGCGGCCTTCGCCACTGCCGGCGCGACCTTCACGATCAGGCGCGGATCGAAGGGCTTGGGGATGAGGTATTCGGGGCCGAAGGTGAGGTTGGACTCGTCGTATGCGGTGGCGACGATGTCGGAGGCCTCGGCGCGCGCCAGCGCCGCCACCGCGTGCACCGCGGCGATCTCCATCTCGCGCGTGATCGTCGTGGCCCCGACGTCGAGCGCACCGCGGAACACGAACGGGAAGCACAGGACGTTGTTGACCTGGTTCGGATAGTCGGTGCGCCCGGTGGCGATGAGCGCGTCGTCGCGCACCGCCTGCACCTCCTCGGGCATGATCTCGGGCGTGGGGTTGGCCAGCGCGAACACCAGCGGCCGCGGCGCCATCTTCGCGACCATCTCCTTCTTCAGCACGCCGCCGGCCGAAAGCCCGAGGAACACGTCGGCCTCGCCGATGACCTCGTCGAGCCGGCGGTACGGCGTGTCCTGCGCGAAACGCTCCTTGGCGGGATCCATCAGCTCGGTGCGTCCGCGGTAGACCAGCCCCGCGATGTCCGCCACCCAGATGTTGGCCAGCGGCAGCCCGAGATCGATCAGCAGGTCGAGGCAGGCCAGCGCCGCCGCGCCGGCCCCGCTGCACACCAGCTTGACCCGGCCGATGTCCTTGCCGACCACCTTCAGGCCATTGAGGACCGCCGCTCCCACCACGATGGCCGTGCCGTGCTGGTCGTCGTGGAAGACCGGGATCTTCATCCGCTCGCGCAGGCGGCGCTCGACGTAGAAGCAGTCGGGCGCCTTGATGTCCTCGAGGTTGATGCCGCCGAAGGTGGGCTCGAGCGCCGCGATGACATCGACCAGCTTGTCGAGGTCGTGCTCGTTCAGCTCGATGTCGAAGACGTCGATGCCGGCGAACTTCTTGAACAGCACCGCCTTGCCTTCCATCACCGGCTTGGCGGCGAGCGCGCCGATGTCGCCCAGCCCGAGCACCGCCGTGCCGTTGGTCACCACGCCGACCAGATTGCCGCGGGCGGTGTAGCGGAAGACGCTTGCCGGATCGGCGACGATCTCCTCGCACACCGCGGCGACCCCCGGCGAATAGGCCAGCGCGAGGTCGCGCTGGCTGACCAGCTGCTTGGTGGCCACGACCGAGATCTTGCCGGGTCCGCCTTGCTGGTGGTATTCGAGCGCCGCCTTCCGAAGAATGGAGTCCATGAATGCCTGTTGCGCCACCGCAAACTGCAAGCATAACCGGCCGGCGCGGCCGGATGCGCGCCGCGGGTCAATCGGCGCCGGCAGGCGGCGATGGCCCCTCGGCGCCCGCCGGCGCCAGGGCCAGCTCCAGCACCCGCGCCACGTGCAGCGCCTCGCGCTGCGCGCCGTCGGCGATCTGGCGGCGGCAGCTCGCGCCGTCGGCGACGATCAGGTCGCCGGGCCCGGCTGCGCGCACCGCCGGCAGCAGCGCCAGCTCCCCCATCTTCATCGACACCGCCCGGTGCTCGGCTTCGTAGCCGAAGGCGCCCGCCATGCCGCAGCAGCCCGCTTCGATCGTCTCCACGGCCAGCGACGGGATCAGCCCGAGCACGACCTCGATCGGGCGCATCGCATCGAAGGCCTTCTGGTGGCAGTGCCCGTGCAGCAGCGCGCGCCGCTGCGGCAGCGGCCGCAGGCGCAGCCCGAGACGGCCGGCGGCGTGCTCGCGCGCGAGGAACTCCTCGAACAGCAGCGCCTGCGCAGACAGCGCGACGGCGGCCTCGCCCAGCCCGAGCGCGAGGAACTCGTCGCGCATGGTCAGCAGGCAGGCGGGCTCGATGCCGACCACCGCGACGCCGCGCTGCACCCATGGCGCCAGGGCCGCCAGGGTGCGGCGCGCCTCGGCGCGCGCCTCGTCGACCAGGCCGGTGGACAGGAAGGTGCGCCCGCAGCACAGCGGACGCTCCGGCTGCGCATCGCCGGCGGCGGGACGCGCGACGTGCACGCGATAGCCGCCGGCCTCCAGGACGCGGCGCGCGGCGCGCAGGTTGTCCGGCTCGAAGTAGTCGTCGAAGGTGTCGGCCCACAGCACGACCTCGCGCCCGCCTCCGTTCCCGTCGTCGCCGTGCCCCGCATCGGGCCGGCGCGCGGCGCGGGCCGGCTCGGTGCGCGTGAAGACGTCGCGGCGCCACACCGGCAGGCGGCGCGCCGCCGCCAGGCCGAGGATGCGTTCGCTCAGCCGCGCCAGGCCGGGGACGCGGTCGCGCAGGTTGGCCAACCCGTGCAGCCGCGCGGCCCACGGCGCGTAGCGCGGCAGGTACGCCACCAGCCGTTCGCGCCAGGGCAGCCCATGCCGCCGGCGATAGTGATGGAGGAACTCGGTCTTCATGCGCGTCATGTCGACGCCGGCCGGGCACTCGCGCCGGCAACCCTTGCAGCCGACGCACAGCGCCAGGGTGTCGAACAGCGCCTGCGAGCCCAGCGCGTCGTCGCCGAGCCGGCCCGAGAGGGCCAGCCGCAGGGTGTTGGCGCGCCCGCGCGTGGAGTCGCGCTCGTCGCGGGTCGCACGGTAGCTCGGGCACATGGTACCGGCGTCGAGCTTGCGGCAGCGGCCGTTGCCGTCGCACCTCTCGACGGCCTTGGCGTAGCCGCGCGCGGGATCGCCGCCGCTGCCCGGGGCGCCGACGCGCCCGGTGAGCGCATCGACGCCCACGTCCCAGGCCGACCAGTCGAGCGCGGTGTCGAGCGGCGCGGGAGCATGGCCGGGAGCGAAGCGCAGCAGGGAGGCGTCGTCCACGCGCGGCACGCGCACGATCTTGCCGGGGTTCATCAGCCCCGCCGGATCGAACAGGTCCTTCACCTGCTCGAAGGCGTGCGTCAGCCGCGGCCCGAACTGCCGGCGCACGCGCTCGCCGCGCGCCAGCCCGTCGCCGTGCCCGCCGGAGAAGACGCCCTGGCAGCGGCGCACCAGCTGCGCGACCTCGTCGGCGATGGCGCGCATCTCCGCCGCGCCGCCGTCGGAGCCGCCGCGACGCAGGTCGAGGACAGGCCGCACGTGCAGCACGCCGACCGCGGCATGCCCATGCCAGACGGCGCGCACGCCGTGGCGTTCGAGCACCTCCGCCACGCCCTCGGCGTATCCGGCCAGGTGCTCCAGCGGCACGGCGCAGTCCTCGATGAAGGGCAGCGGCCTGGCGTCGCCCGGGGGGTGCAGGAGGGCATCCAGGCCTGCCCTGCGCGCGGCCCACAGCGCACGCTGCGCCGCCTCGCCGGTCACCTCGGCCATGCTGCACGGCTGGCCGAGATCGCCCATCGCCTCGGCCAGCCGCGCCAGCCGCTCGCGTGCTGCGGCGGGTTCGTCGCCGTAGAACTCGACCAGCAGGACCGCCTCGGGCGCGCGGCCGGCGGGCCCGGCCAGCACGCGATCGACGGCCGGCCGCAGCGCGGGCTCGGCGCGCGCGCGCTCGAGCATCGTGCGGTCGGCCAGCTCGAGCGCCGAAGGTTCGAGCGTCACGATGCGGGGCACGGCTTGCAGCGCCGCGCGCAGGGCCGGAAAGCCCATCACCGCGAGCGCGCGCGCCTTCGGCAGAGGCGCGAGGCGCAGCACCAGGCGGCGGAACCATGCCAGCGTGCCTTCGGAGCCCACCAGCAGGTGCGCCAGGTTGACCGAGCCGTCGGCGGTGTACGGACGCACCGACTGCGGATGGAACACGTCGAGGTTGTAGCCCCCGACCCGGCACGCGAGCCTGGGCCATGCGCGCCCGATCTCGTCGCGCTCGCGCGCGGCCAGCTCGAACAGCTTCGCGACCAGCTCGCCGCTGCGCCCCGAGGCGAGCGGACGCGCGGCCGCGGCGCCGAAGGGTCCGAAGTGCTCGACCGTGCCGTCGGACAGGATCGCGTCGATGCCGAGCACGTTGTGCACCATGTTGCCGTGGACGATGGAACGCGCGCCGCCGGCGTTGGTGGCGGCCATGCCGCCGAGCGTGGCCTGCGCCGAGCTCGAGATGTCGATCGGGAACCACAGGCCGTGCGGCTCGAGGAACGCGTTGAGCCGGTCGAGCACGATGCCGGGCTGCACCTCGACGGTCATCGCCTGCGGATCGAAGGCGGTGATCGCGTTCAGGTGCCGGCTGTGGTCGATGACCAGCGCTTCGCCGATGCTCTGGCCGCACAGGCTGGTGCCGGCGCCGCGCGGCAGGATGGGCACGCGCATCTCGCGCGCCAAGTCGATCGCGGCGAAGACGTCGGCTTCGTCGGCCGGCACGACGACGCCCACCGGATCGATCTGGTAGATCGACGCATCGCTCGCATAGCGGCCGCGCGAGGCCGCGTCGAACAGCACGTCGCCTCGGAGCACCGTGCGCAAGCGCCGGGCGAGCCGGCTGCGCTGCGGCGATGTGTCGATACGTTGCATGCGGGATCCGGAACCGCCCGCGAGAGCCCGCAGGCCCGGGCGCGGGCCCGGCACTGTTGCACACAACGTCGCGGGTCGCAAGCCGCTGCGGCCCGTTGCAGCCGCCCCACCGGGCGGCTGCGGGAGGTCAGTCCACTTTCGCGCCCGAGTCCCTCACGACCTTCGACCACTTCGCGATGTCGTCCTTGAGCACGGCGCCGAACTGCGCGGGCGTGGTCAGGTACGGCTCGGCGCCGGCGGCCGTGAACTTCTCGACCACATCGGGCGCGCGCAGCACTTCGTTGATGTCGGCATTGAGCTTGCTGATCACCGCTGCCGGCGTGCCGGCCGGCGCGAACAGGCCGAACCAGGGGTTCACGTCGAAGCCGGGATAGCCCGATTCGGCGATGGTCGGAATGTCGCCGAACGCGGCCGCGCGCTTCGCGCTGGTGACCGCGACCGCGCGCAGCGAGCCGTTGCGGATGAAGCCGGCCACCGACGGCATGCTGGTGAACACCACCTGGATCTGGCCGCCGACCAGGTCGGTCATCGCCGGCGCGGCGCCGCGATACGGGATGTGCAGCATCTTCACGCCGGCCGCGGCATTGAACATCTCGCCGAGCAGGTGGTTCACCGACCCGTTGCCGGCCGACCCGTACGACACCGACTGCTTCTTCGCCAGCTCGGCGAGTTCGCCCATCGTCTTCACCGGAAGATTGGGGTTGACCACGGCGACGAACGGCAGCGTGGCCAGCGTGGCGACCGCCGCGAAGTCCTTCTCGGGATCGAACGGCAGGTTCGAGTACAGCGCGCCGTTGATCGCGTGCGTGCCGACGTAGCTCATCAGCAGCGTGTAGCCGTCGGCGGGCGACTTGGCCACGACCTCCATGCCGATGTTGCCGCCGGCGCCGGCCCGGTTCTCCACCACCACCGGCTGGTTCCAGTGCGCGCCGAGCTTGGTCGCCACCACGCGCGCCAGCGTATCGGAGGCCCCGCCGGGCGTCTGCGGCACGACGATCCGCACCGTCTTGTTCGGGAACGCCTGGGCGTGCGCGAAGGCGGCAACTGCGAAGAGCGCGGCTGCGAGCAGCCCCCGGCCGATTCTGGTTTTCATGGTTCGTCTCCTTTTCCGGTTGGTGGATCGTGTGGCCGTGCCCGTCTGCGCGACGGCGCCAGCCGGTCGAGCGCGGCATCCACCTGCGTGGCCAGCGGCTCGTCGAAGAACCCGGGCGGCAGCGCGACGACCGTCTCGGCCACGCATCGCTCGAGCAGGTTGCGCAGGCGATAGCGCGCACGCTCGACGCGGCGCGTCGCCTCCAGTCCCGCTTCGCGCAGCCATCGCTGGTGCGCGTCGATCGACGCCGAGAGCACCTCGATCGACGCCGCGTCGCGGATCGACGTCGCGAGCACCGGCGGTCGCCATGCGCCGGCGGCGGGCGGAAACGCCTGCAGCACGCGCCGGATCTCGCCCGCGAGCTGCGCGGCGCCGGACAGGTCGGACTTGTTGATCACGTACACGTCGGCCAGCTCCATGATGCCGGCCTTCATCGCCTGCACCGCGTCGCCGCCGCCGGGATCGAGCACCAGCACCAGCGTATCGACCAGGCTGCGTGCGGCGTGCTCGGCCTGCCCGACGCCCACGGTCTCGACGACGATCTCGTCGAAGCCCGCACGCTCCATCGCGTGCAGCAACTCGGGCAGGTTGTCGGCCAGCCCGTCGGCGGCCGAACGCGACGCGAGCGAGCGCACGTACAGCTCGCCCGCGCCTTCGAGCTCGTCGATGCGGATGCGATCGCCGAGGATCGCGCCGCCGCTGCGCGGGCTGCTCGGGTCGATCGCCAGCATGCCGATGCGCCGCGTGCGCGTGCGCGCCAACGCCAGGCGGCCGCCGAGGCTGCTCTTGCCGGCGCCCGGCGGCCCGGTCAGGCCGATGCGCGGCACCGCCGCGACCGCGCCGTCGTGCTGCATCGCCAGCACCTCGTCGACGCGCGCATTCGCGAGCCGGCTGAGCGCCAGCCCCAGCGCGCGGCGATCGATCGGCGAGCCGGCGTGCACCGTCAGCCTCCGAGCAACGCGGCGTTGTGCTCGCCGAGCAGCGGCGGCGCGCCGTAGGACGGCGACGAACCGGAGAACTTGATCGGCGAGCCCACCGCGCGCAGGCGCGCGCCCGCGCAGGGCAGCTCGACCACCATCTCCCGTTCGCGCGCGAGGTCGCTCGCGAGCGCGTTCTCGAGCGTGTCGACCGCGGCCACGACGATGCCCAGCGGCGCGAGCCGCCGCACCCAGGTCGACGAGGTCTCGCGCGCGAGCAGCGCGGCCACGGCGCCGAGCACCGTGTCGCGGTTCGCGCGCCGCCCCTCCATCGTGGCGAAGCGGGCGTCGACGAGCCAGTCCGGCTGATCCACCTCGACGCAGAACTTGCGCCAGAACTCGTCGTGCGTGATGAACAGCGTCAGCCAGCCGTCGGCGGTGCGAAACAGCTGCGCGGGCACCACGTAGGGGTGCGCGGAATGCGTATAGCGCTGCGGTGTCTCGCCGGCGTTGAGGCTCGCTCCCGCCAGGTAGTTCAACTGCGACAGCATCACGTCGTACATCGCGACGTCGACCTGTCCGCCCTTGCCTTCGACGATGCGCGCGAGCAGCCCCAGCGCGGCCATGATCCCGGCCGAGTTGTCGACGGCCGAATAGCCGGTCTTGGTCGGCGGAGCGTCCGGCTCGCCGGTGATCGCCATCACGCCGGCGATCGCCTGGATCACGTAGTCGTACGCCGGCTGGTCGGCAAAGCGGCCCGACAGCCCGTAGCCGGTCAGCGCGACGCAGACGATGCGCTCGTTGTGACGCGCGAGCGCCTCGTAGGTGAGCCCCAGCTTGCGGATCGCGCCCGGGCGCAGGTTGGCGATCAGCGCGTGCGCGCCGGCCGCCAGCCGTCCCAGCGCGGCCTGGCCGGCGTCGCTCGCGAGGTCGAGCACGACGCTCTTCTTGCTGCGGTTCAGGCTGGCGAAGTACGCGTTGTGCGGTCCGATCCGGTGCGGCGACACGCGGCGCGCGATATCGCCTTCGGGCGGCTCGATCTTGATCACTTCGGCGCCCAGGTCGGCCAGCAGCAGGCCGCAGTAGGGACCGGCCAGCATGTGGCCGACCTCCAGGATGCGGATGCCGGACAGCGGCCCGCTCACCCCAGCGTCCTCGCCAGCGCCGCGACCACTTCCGGCAGCGGCATGTCGCTGTCGAACACGCCCTGCACGCCGATCCGTTGCAGCGGCTCGCGGTCGTCGAGCGGAATCGTTCCGCCCACGAAGACCTTGATGTCGGCCGCGCCGGCCTCGCTCAGCCGCTCGATCACCTGCTGCGCCAGCTCGCGGTGGCTGCCCGACAGGATGCTCAACCCGACCGCGTCGACGCCCTCGTCGATCGCCACGCGCGCGATCTGCTCGGGACTCTTCCTCAGGCCGGTGTAGATCACCTCGGCGCCTGCGTTGCGCAGCGCCAGCGCAATGATCTTCGCGCCGATGTCGTGGCCGTCGAGGCCGGGCTTGGCGATCAGGATGCGCCGGCCGCGCAGCGTGGCGGCGGTGCCGCTGCGCACGGCGGCGGAGGACGTGGCGGAAGTCATAGGCGTACCGGCTCCTGGAATTCACCCCATTCGCGCTTCAGGCGCGCGACCATCTCGCCCACCGTCGCGTAGGCGTGGCAGCAGTCCACCAGGTAGGGCATCAGGTTCTCGTCGTCCCTCGCGGCGGCCTCGCCCAGGCGCGCGAGCGAAGCGTCGACCTGCGCCTGGCTGCGCGTGTCGCGCACCCGCTGGTATTTCTCGAGCACGCGCTGCGCGATCGTCGGGTCGAGGTGGAACACTTCGCCGATCTCGTTGCGCTGGCCTTCGCGCCGGAAGTGGTTCTGGCCGACGATCACCGTCTCGCCGCTGTCGATGCGGGTCTTGCGCTCGAGCCCGCGTTCGGCCAGCCGCATCTGCAGCCAGCCGTCCTCGATCGCCTTGACCACGCCGCCGTACTCGTCGATCTCGCGCATCACGGCCTCGATGGCGGCCTCCATGCGGTCGGTGTGCTGCTCGACGAAGTAGCTGCCGCCCAACGGGTCGACGCTGCGCGCAATGCCGCTCTCGTAGGCGATCATCTGCTGCGTGCGCACCGCGATCTCGGCCGAGAACTCGGTCGGGATCTGGAACGCCTCGTCGAACGCGCAGGTGAAGATCGACTGGGCGCCGCCGAGCACCGCGGCCATCGTCTCGACCGCCACCCGCACGATGTTGTTGTACGGCTGCGCGGCCACCAGCGACGAGCCGCCGCACACCACGCCGAAGCGGAACATCTGCGCCTTCGCGTCGGCCACGCCGTAGCGCTCGCGCAGCAGCCGCGCCCACAGCCGGCGGCCGGCGCGGAACTTGCAGACCTCGTCGAACAGGTCCATGTGCACGTAGAAGAAGAACGACAGCCGCCGGGCGAACTTGCCGATGTCGCCGCCGCGCCGGCGCAGCTCGTCGACGTAGGCCAGGCCGTTGGCCAGCGTGTAGGCCATCTCCTCGACCGCGGTGGCGCCGGCGTCGCGCACGTGCGCGCCGGCGATGCTGATCGGGTTGAAGCGCGGCGTCTCGTCGTTGGAGAACAGGATGGTGTCGGCGATCAGCCGCATCGACGGGCGCACCGGGAAGATCCAGGTGCCGCGCGCCACGTACTCCTTGAGGATGTCGTTCTGGATCGTGCCGGTGAGCTTGCTGCGCGCAACGCCCTGCTTGTCGGCCACCGCGAGGTACATCGCGTAGATGATCGCCGCGGTACCGTTGATCGTGAACGAGGTGGAGATCGCGCCCAGGTCCAGGCCGCGGAACAGGATCTCGGCCTCGCTCAGGTTCGACAGCGACACGCCCACCTTGCCGATCTCGGGGCGGGCCATCGGATCGACCGGATCGAGGCCGCACTGCGTGGGCAGGTCCAGCGCCACCGACAGCCCGGTCTGGCCCTGGTCGAGCAGGAACCGGTAGCGTTCGTTCGATTCCTCGGCGGTGCCGAACCCCGAGTACTGGCGGATGGTCCACAGGCGGCCGCGAAAGCCGTCGGCGAAGATGCCGCGCGTGAACGGCGGCTCGCCGGGCTCGCCCACGCGCGCCGGATCGACCGCCTCGGGGCCGATCCGCACCGGCACCTCGATGCCCGCTGCGCTGGTCTGGGTGAGTTGCGGCGGGCGCAGCCTGCCCTGGACGGTCTCGTTCATGCCTTGCCCTCTTTGCGTCCGAGAAAGCGGTCGACCGCCGCCCAATGGTCGGCATGGACCCAGGTGTCGACGAAGTTGCGCTGCTCGATCGCGCGGCGCTCGTCGTAGCCGAGGCCGCGGCGCAGCGCGCGCGCCTGCTGCGTGCACGCGCGCAGCGCGAGCGGCGTCTGGCGCAGCATCGGCGCGACGAACTCGCTCACGGCGGCCTCGAGCGCCGCCTCGTCGGCGGCGTGCGCGTCGGCCAGGCCCCAGTCGCACGCGATGCGCGCCTCGACGAGCTCGCAGCGCGCGGTCATGCGCAGCGCGCGCGCGGGTCCGACGAGCGCCGCCAAGTCCGGCCCGCCGCCCCACGCCGACGCGATAGCGAGCCGGCCGTGCACGAAGCCGATGTGCGTGCCGTCGCGCATGATGCGGAAGTCGCAGGCCACGGCCAGCTCGGCGCCTCCGCCGATCGCGTCGCCGTTGAGCACCGCCACCACCGGCACCGGGAACTCGCGCACCGCGTCCAGCGCGGCGCGCGCCTCCTCGGCCATGGCGCGCGCGGCGTCGCGACTGCGCACCTCGTCGAGATCGCGCAGGTCGCCGCCGGCGGCGAAATAGCGGTTGCCGGCGCCGGTGAGCAGCACACACATGAGCTCCGGGTCGGCCGCGTTCGCGGCGAGCGCCGCGCGCAGCGCCGCCAGCACCGGCCTGGACAGCGGGTTGTGCTTGGCCGGGCGATCGACGGTGACGCGCAGCACGCGCCCGTCGCGCACGACCCGCAGGGGGGCCTGTTCAGGCGACATGCAGCCCCTCCGCGTCCTGGTTCGCGATGCCCTGCGCGCAGGCACGCAGCGCCGCGGCGATGCGCGCCTCGGCAGCTTCCATGCGGTGCAGCGGGCCGGCCACGGCGATGCCGAGCGTCAGCGACCCGAGCCGCAGCGGTGCCGCGATCGCCATCACGTCGGTCACGTTCTCGCCGCGCGTCACGTAGTGGCCGCGCTCGCGCGACGCCACCAGCTCGCGTCGCAGCGCGGCGGCATCGGTGACGGTGCGATCGGTGATCGCATCCAGCGGGTTGGCCGCGAGCCAGGCGTCGAGCTCGGCATCGGGCAGCGCGCCGAGCATGCACTTGCCGATCGAGCTCGAATGCAGCGGCTTGTGATCGCCGGCACGCGACGAGTAGCGGATCGACTGCGCGCTCTCGACCACCAGCAGGTACAGCACCTGTCCGTGCTGGCGCGCGCCGAGGATGACCGTCTCGCCGGTGCGGTCGCGCAGCGCCTGCAGCGCCGGCGCCAGGCGCTGCGCGACCGGGTCGTTGGCCTCGATGACCGAGGCCATGTCCCACAGGCGACGCGTCGGATAGGCCTCGCGCGGCGACAGGAAATAGAGGAAGCCGTGATGCTCGAGCGCGCGCACCACGCCGTGGCAGGTGGACACCGGGAGCGCCGCCAGACGGGAGATCTCGGTGAGCGACAGCGGCCGCCGGGCCACGCGGAACGTGTCCAGCACCTCGAGCGAACGGACCGGCGAACGGCTGACGAGCATTCGGTGTGCTCCGATCTCGATGTTTCGATATTACGAATCTTTTTTCGAATTATCGTATGATAGCGGGGTGTAGTCAATCGGACCCTCATCGGCGCCGGCGCGTACCATCGCGCCTCGTCCTCTTCACCGACCCCAGCGCACGCGATGACCCAGGGGAGCACGAACACCGCGACGGCCGCCTCGACGCTCCCGTCGCTCGCGATGACGCTGACCATCCAGGCGCTGGCCTCGGCCGCGCTGATCGCCCCGACCGCGGTGGCGCCGGTCATCACCGGCGAGATGGCGCTGCCCGCCGCAGCGGTAGGCCTGTACATCGCCGTCGCCTACCTCGGCGCGATGGTCGCGAGCGTCCTGGGCAGCCACCTCGTCCTGCATCGCGGCGCCATCCGCACCAGCCAGTACGCGCTGGGCCTGTGCGCGCTGGGCCTCGGGCTGATCGCCACCGGCTGGACACCCGCGGCAGCGCTCGGCGCCTTCGCCCTCGGCCTCGGCTACGGCCCGATCACGCCGGCAAGCTCGCAGATCCTCGCGCGCACGACGCCCGCGCACCGCGTGGGACTGGTGTTCTCGCTCAAGCAGACCGGCGTGCCGCTGGGCGGCGTCATCGCCGGCCTGGCGGTTCCGCCGCTGACGCTGGCCACCGGCTGGCCGATCGCGCTGCTGTGCATTGCGCTGGCCGCGGCCGCGTGTGCGCTGATGTCGCAGACGCTGCGCGCATCGCTCGACGTCGACCTGTCGGACACCGCGCACCGGCCCGGCCTGGCCGCGCTGATCCAGCCGGTGCGCATCGTCTGGAAGGAGCCCAGGCTGCGCACGCTGGCGATGTGCTCGCTCGCGTTCTCGGCCGTGCAGGTGTGCCTGACCGCCTTCCTGGTCAGCTACCTCACCGTGCAGCTTCGATGGCCGCTGGTCGCCGCGGGCGTCGCGCTCTCGGTGTCGCAGGTGGCCGGCGTGGTCGGGCGGGTCCTGTGGGGCTGGGTCGCCGACCACGGCCCCGGCGCCAGGTCGATGCTGGTCATGCTGTGCACGGCCATGATCGCGAGCGGCCTCGCGATGCCCCTGCTCGACCCCGCCAGCCCGCAGGCGCTGGTGCTGGCCACGGTGATGATCTACGGCGGCACGGCCATCGGCTGGAACGGCGTGTACCTCGCCGCAGTGGCCCGCCTGGCCCCGCCCGGACAGGCCGGCGTGGCCACCGGCGGCACGCTCGCCTTCACCTATCTCGGCGTCGTGGTCGGCCCGCCGCTGTTCGGGGTGATCGCCTCGGGCAGCTCGAACTACGCGATGGCGTTCGCGGCCACCGCCGTGCCGCTGCTGGCCTGCCTCGCGGCGCTGCTGCGGGTGGGCCGCACGCCGCAGGCGGCGGGCCCGCATTAGGATCTGCTCATGCCGCGATCGGCCCCGCGCGAGGCCGAACTAGAATGACGCACTTCGCGATGCACGCGCCCGGACCTGCCGTTCTCCCCACCACGATGGACACCCGCTACCCCCTGGCGCAACGCACCGCGCGGATCGAACCGTTCCACGTGATGGAGCTCGCCAAGCGCGCCGCCGCGCTCGAGGCCGCAGGGCACCCGGTGATCCACATGAACATCGGCGAGCCCGACTTCACCGCGCCCGAACCGGTGATGGCGGCGCTCGAGCGCGCCGTTCGCGCCGGGCATACGCAGTACACCGCGGCAACCGGCCTCGCCGCGCTGCGCGAGGCGATCGCGCACGACTACGCGCAGCGCCACGGCATCGCCGTCGACCCCGCGCGCATCGTGATCACCGCGGGCGCCTCGGCGGCCCTCCTGCTCGCCTGCTGCACACTGGTCGATCCGGGCGCCTCGGTGCTGATGACCGACCCGGGCTATCCCTGCAACCGGCACTTCGTGGCCGCGTTCGACGGCATCCCGCGCCTGGTTCCGGTCGGCCCGCGAACCCGCTTCCAGATGACGCGCGAGCTGGTCGAGTCGCACTGGGACGCCGGCACGCGCGGCGTGCTGCTCGCCTCGCCGGCCAACCCCACCGGCACCTCGATCCCGTTCGACGAGATCGGGCGCATCGTCGAGGCGGTGCGCGCACGCGGCGGCTTCACCATCGTCGACGAGATCTACCTCGGCCTGTCCTACGATGCGCCGGCACGATCGGCGCTCGAGTACGGCGACGATCTCATCGTGAGCAACAGCTTCTCGAAGTATTTCCACATGACCGGCTGGCGGCTGGGCTGGCTGGTGGTGCCGCCGACGCTCGTACCGGTGTTCGAGAAGCTCGCGCAGAACCTCTATATCTGCGCCTCGACGCTCGCGCAGCATGCGGCGCTGGCCTGCTTCGATCCCGAATCGCTGGCAGCCTACGCCGCGCGCCGCGACGAGTTCCGCCGCCGCCGCGACTTCATCGTCCCGGCACTGAGCGCCGCCGGCCTGGCGGTGCCGGTCGCGCCCGACGGCGCGTTCTATGTCTACGCCGACTGCAGCGCATGCAGCGACGACAGCACCCGGTTCGCGCTCGAGCTGCTCGAGCGCATCCACGTGTCGGTGGTGCCGGGCATGGATTTCGGCGTGCACGAGCCGTCGCGCTACCTGCGGCTGTCGTACGCCACCGCCATGGAGCGGCTCGAGGAAGCGGCGCAGCGGCTCGGCGCCTACCTGGCGCCGGGCGGCGAACGACGTCGCCAGAAACCTGTCTAGACCAGCGGGCTCGAACCTAGACCAGCGGCTCGAAGGGGTGGCGCGCGTCGAACGGCGCGTTCGACGCGGTATCGGGGCTGCGCTCGGCGGCCGCATCGAGCGGTGAGGATGGGCCGGCCGCGGGCGCAGGCCCCGCGGGCAACAGCGACGTGCCTGCGCTTTCCTCCGCAGAGGCCGGTTGCGATTGCGCGGAAGATCCGGCCGGCGCTGCTTGCTCCGCCTGCGCGGCCACCACCGGCGGCGCGAGCGGCCGCGTCGGAATCGGCCTGCCGGCGGCCGCCGCGGCGATGCGCTCGCGCTCCGACATCACCTTGTAGCCGTATCCGGAGTCGTGCTCCAGCAGGGCGGCGCCCACGTACGACTTGAGCGCGGCTTCGACGCTGCCTTCGCGCACCAGGTATCCCTTGAGGATGCTGGCGCCGACGGTGATGTTGGCCATCGGATCGAATGCCGCCGTCACGCCGCCGAAAGGCTTGAACTTGTCCACGTGCACGCGCGTGAGCACCTGCATCAGGCCCTGGGCACCGGCCGGGCTGCGCGCGTTCGGATTGAAATTCGACTCGATGGACATCACCGCGAGCACGAGATACGGGTCGAGCCGGAACTCCCTGGCCGCGCGGTAGGCGAGCGCCACCAGGTGCTGGACTTCGTCGATGCCGACACGGTATTTCTTCGCCACGAAGCGCGAGATGTTGCGCTGCTCCGGCGACAACGCCAGCGGTGCGCGCTGCGCCGCCGCCGCAGGCCTGGCGGCCGCCGGCCGTTCGTGCGTGCCCGCCCACCACGACCACGAATCGGCCGAAGCAGCCTGCGCCGGCTCCGCCGGCACCGTGCCATCGGCCACCGTCGCGTCGGCGAGGAAGACCGGCTCGCCGGCGTCCTCGCCGGGGCGGTCGACCTCGTACATCGATACGGCCGCGGCAATCAGCGAAACCACCAGCGGCATCGCCACCACCGAATACCTGCCCGCTCCCACTGCGCGGGCGAACAGATCGAACAGGATTCCGACCTGGCGCTGCTTTAGCATCGAGCCTCCTTCCGGCTTGCGCCGTACGGCTCGCCCCACAAAGGCGATCGCTTCTTCTTGCTGCGCCCGCCTGCTGCATGGGTGTGCGGGCCTCTCTCTTCATGCAGGCGGTACATTGCCGTCTGCTGATCTCGAGTGCAGCCATCCAGCTGCATGATCCCGATCTGTGCGGGACCTTCCGTTCGTCGCGACCGGATGACCGTACGGCGACGGCTGGTCGAAACTCGCCGCGATTTTATGGACGAGGATGCGGCGGGTCAACCTCAATTTCCCGCCATGTGCAATTTATTCGATGCGAGAATCGCGCATCGCGAAACCGCGGCGAGCACTTGCATGAAATACAGCGACTTGCGCGACTTTGTTCAACAACTCGAAACGCTCGGCGAATTGAGGCGAATCTCCATTCCGGTGTCGCCGCGCTTCGAAATGACCGAGATTGCTGACCGCGTGCTGCGCGCGCAGGGCCCGGCACTGCTCTTCGAGCATGCGCGCGATGAACGGCGCGACTATGCGCTGCCGGTGCTCGCGAACCTGTTCGGAACCCCTCGGCGCGTGGCGCTCGGCATGGGCATGCATTCGAGCGAGGCCTTGCGCGAGATCGGCACGCTGCTCGCCACGCTCAAGGAGCCCGAACCGCCGCATGGCCTGAAGGAAGCGTGGAGCCGTCTGCCGATGCTGCGCCAGCTGATGAACATGGCGCCGCGCCAGGTGTCGAACGCACCGTGCCGCCAGGTCGTGCTCGAGGGCGACGCGATCGATCTCGCGACGCTGCCGGTGCAGACCTGCTGGCCCGGCGATGCGGGGCCGCTGCTCACCTGGGGCCTGGTGGTGACGCGCGGCCCGGCGCGGCCGCGCCAGAACCTGGGCATCTATCGCCAGCAGGTGATCGGGCCGAACCGTACCATCATGCGCTGGTTGGCGCACCGCGGCGGCGCGCTCGATTTCCGCGAGCACGCTGCACTTCATCCCGGCGAGGCCTTCCCGCTCGCGGTGGTGCTGGGCGCCGACCCGGCCACCATGCTGGCCGCAGTCACGCCGGTCCCCGACTCGCTCTCGGAGTACCAGTTCGCCGGCCTGCTGCGCGGCGCGAAGACCGAGCTGAGCGCCTGCACCGGCAGCGACCTGCTGGTGCCCGCCGGTGCAGAGATCGTGCTCGAGGGCACGATCCGCCCCGATCCCGAGGCTGCCGCGACGCTCGCCAACGCGCGCGCGCTGGGCTGGACGCAGGCGCTGCCGGCAGCCGCACGCACCGGCTGGGAGATGGCGTTCGAAGGCCCGTTCGGCGATCACACCGGCTACTACAACGAACCGGACTGGTTCCCGGTGTTCACCGTCGATCGCATGACCACGCGCCGCGATCCGATCTACCACTCCACCTATACCGGCAAGCCGCCGGACGAACCGGCGGTGCTCGGGGCGGCGCTCAACGAAGTGTTCGTCCCCATCCTGCGCAAGCAGTTCCCCGAGATCGTCGACTTCCATCTTCCGCCCGAGGGATGCTCGTACCGCCTCGCGGTGGTGTCGATGCGCAAGCAGTACCCCGGGCACGCCAAGCGCGTGATGTTCGGCATCTGGAGCTTCCTGCGCCAGTTCATGTACACCAAGTTCATCGTGGTCACCGACGACGACATCGACGTGCGCGACTGGAAGGAAGTGATCTGGGCGATCACCACGCGCGTGGATCCTGTGCGCGACACCACCCTGGTCGAGCACACGCCGATCGACTCGCTCGACTTCGCCTCGCCGGTCTCCGGCCTCGGCTCCAAGATGGGCATCGACGCCACCAGCAAGTGGCCGGGCGAAACCACGCGCGAATGGGGGCGGCCGATCGCGATGGACGAGGCGGTCAGGCGACGCGTCGACGCGATGTGGAGCGAGCTCGGTCTTTGACCGACGCCCCCAGGGCCCACGCGACGGCGAAGGCCAGCCCGGTGATCAGGGGCGCCGAGGTGTCGGGGCTGCGCCCCGGGATCCAGCGCTGCGCGCCCTCCATCGCCAGCAACGCGACGACCACCGCCAGCGGCAATATCACGCGCCGCCGCGAGATGTCCTGGCCCTGGCGCGCCGACCAGCGCAGCGACAGCACCAGCGTGAACGCCAGCCAGCAGTACAGCAGGGCCAGCTCGAGGGCGCCCAGCAGCCCGCCGCGCCCGAGCTGCGGCCACCACGAGAAGCCGGAGGCGAAGCCCTCGCCGGCGCCCGGCGCGAGCTCGTAGGCCATCACCGAGGCCAGGGCAGCGACCCACGTCGCACGCGCCAGCGCCGCGTCCGCGAGGCGCGGCGAGGCGGCCGCGAACGCGATCGCGGCCAGGACCATCGCGACCAGCTCCTCCGGCGACAGCGCGTGCCACACCAGCAGCGGCTGCGCGAGCGCCGACGCGCCGATGAGCAGCACCAGCACGCCCGCCGCGACGCGGCGGTCGGGCAGCATCGCGCGCACCGCGCCACCCACGGCGAGCCAGCCGAACAGATGTCGCGCCAGCCGCCAGGCATCAGGGGCGAGCGATTGCGAGGCATGCACGACGAACGCGAGGTTGCCCCGGATGGTGCCGGGATCGAACGTGAAGCGCCACGGTGCCGTGGTCATCGCCAGCCACGTGCCGATGCACAGCGCCGCCGGCCACAGCAGCGGCGCATCGAGCATGCGCGCGAGCGCCGGATTCCGGTGCGCGATGCGTGCCGTGCGCCGCGCCGCCGGCATCGCCAGCAGGCCGAGCAGCGCGCCCAGCGTATTGGTCGACCAGTCGTACCAGGACGACACGCGTCCGGGCAGGCACGCCTGCACCAGCTCCATGGCGAGCGAGAACGCGCTGATCGAGACCAGGCCGAGCAGCAGCGCCGGCGCCGCGCGCGGCCGCCGCGAGTCGGCCCAGGCCGCGGCGAGCAGGCCGAGCGGCAGATAGGCCACGACGTTGGCGAGCCCATCGGTGCCCGAGAGGTGGGCCCCCTGCTGCACCAGCGGCGCCATGCACGCGCCGAACCCGTCACCGGCGAGCGACTGGTAGGCGACGAAGGCCAGGTAGGCCAGCGTCGCGATGGCGATCGCCGCGCGCGAGCGATCGCCGCCGGGAGCCGGACGGGCTCGATGCGAGCCCGCGCGATTCGACGCCGACCTAGCCGTTGGCATGGACCCAGCGCAGAAAGGTGTCCTGCAGGGCGCGCGAGGCGGCGGCGCCCGGCCCGTTGACGATCATCGCCACCGCGTACCAGCGGCCCGATCCGGCCTGCACGTATCCGGCGATCGATCGCACGTCGTCGAGGCTGCCGGTCTTGATCCATGCGTGCCCGGCCAGCGGCTCGCCGACGAAGCGCGCCTTCATCGTGCCGTCGACGCCGACCTCCGGCAGCGATGCGCGCAGCAGCTGCGCGTACGGGCTCGCCGCGGCGTGGCACAGGAGCCGGGCGAGCTGCCCGGCGCTGATGCGCGCGTCGCGCGACAGGCCCGCACCGTTATCGAGCACCAGCTCGGGGAACGCCAGTCCCTGCGCCGCCAGCCAGGCGCGCACGACGCGCCGCGCATCGGCGAGCGTGGCCGGACGCGCGCCCGCCTCCGACGCCATCTGCAGCATCAGCTGGCGCGTCATCACGTTGTTGCTGAACTTGTTGATGTCGTGCACCACGTCGGCCAGCGTGCGCGGCGAGGTCCACACCAGCCACGGCTCGCCCGTGGAAGCGCCGCGCTCGATGCGGGTGCGCCCCGTCCAGCGTCCGCCGGCGGCCTGCCAGGCCGCCTTGAACAGCCCATGGATGAAGCGGCGATGATCGAGCACCGCGACGAAGGCGCCCTGCTCGCCGCAGGCGCGCGAGTAGCTGCCGCTGATGCGCACGCCCGCCGCGCCGCCCTCGCCGTCACGGACGGTCAGGCCGGAGGCGCCGTGGCGGCACGGGCCGCCGAGCAGCCGGACGCGATCGTCGATCGCCACGTCGGCCAGCGGCGGATCGAAGGCGAGCCCGGCACCCGTGCCGTTCGGCCTGACGAGCACCTGCACCGCCTTGAAGTTCATCAGCGCGCCGAACGGGCGCACGTTGTAGGGCTGCGAGGGATCGCCGTCGAAATCCTCGACGCTGCCCGGACCGGCATCGAAGATCGCATCGTCGATCACCAGGTCGCCGTCGATCTCCTCGAGGCCGGCGGCGCGCATGCGCGCGATGAACTCGGTGAGGTCCTCGATGACCAGCTTCGGGTCGCCGCCGCCGCGCAGGATCAGGTCGCCGCGTAGCACGCCGCCCTGCAGCAGGCCCTTCAGGCGCGCCTCGGTCCGCCAGCGGTAATCCGGACCGAGCAGCGTCAGCGCCGCATAGGTGGTGAGCAGCTTGATGGTCGAGGCCGGGTTGAGCGGCCGTTCGGCGTCATGCGCCAGCAGCGCCGGCGCTCCGTCGAGCGGCAGCGCGATCGCACCGACCTGCCCGGCAGCGATCCCCGCTTCGCGCAGCCACGCATCGAACGAGCCGCGCTGCGCCGCTCCCTGCGCCGGAGCAGACGCCTGCACGACGGGCCGGGCCTGTGCCGGCCAGCCGCCGTACGACAGCGCCGCATACCCTCCCACCGCTGCTGCGACGGCCGCCGAGCGTCGCAGGACTCGCAACCATATCCATCCCATTCATCGCATTATCACACCGCCGCGGCGACGAATCGCCGTCACAGGCCCGGGGAGTGGTCATGCTCGATTGAACGTTCTCTTCAGAACGTGTGAAGGAACCGTAGCGAGCGGCCCGAGGTCGCGCAGCAGGTTCATTCACACGTTCAGCGGTGGCGGTGTCCACCGCCGTAGTGCCAGTGTCCGTGAGGCCGGTAGCCGGGCCTCACCCATACCGGCGCCGGCCGGACCGCGTAGTAGGGGCGGCCGTAGTACCTTGCCGGACCGTAGTACACCGGCGGGGGCGCGTAATAGGAAGGCGCCGCGCCGATCACCACTGCCGGCCCGTAGACGGGCGGCGGAGCCACCACGACGGGGGCGGGCACGTAGACGCCGAAGCCGGGCGCTCCGATGGTCACCGACCAGCTCACGCCACCGTGCGCCTGCGCCGTGCCGGCGAGCGCGGTCGCGGCGGCGATGCCGAGTGCGATTCTCGCGATTGCGCTCATTGCGACCCTCCTGCGTTGTCGACCTTGATCCAGCATAGGACGCGCCGGGGCCAAAAGCGACTACGATTACAAACGTTTACGTCCCTTTCCGGCCGAAGAGCCGCAACTTGGCGCCGATGCAAGCTTCCGACAGCGACCTCCTGGTCATCGACAACGAACTGCTGCGCCGCTTCGGCGGGCGGGGGCCGCGCTACACCTCGTATCCCACCGCCGACCGCTTCGACGACCGGGTCGGCCCCGAGCGGTACGGCCAGGCGCTGCAAGCGCGCGCCGCCCGGCGCGGCGAACCGCTCGGGCTGTACGTGCACATCCCGTTCTGCCGCTCCATCTGCTACTACTGCGCCTGCAACAAGATCGGCACCAAGCATGCTTCGGCGGCCGCGCCCTATTTGGCCGCGCTCGAGCGCGAGGTCGCCCTGGTGACGGCGCTCACCGGCACCGGCCAGCCGATCAGCCACCTGCACTTCGGCGGGGGCACGCCGACCTTCATCTCCGACGAAGAGCTGGGCGCGCTGATCGACATGCTGCACCGCTCCTTCGAATTCCGCGACGACGGCGAGTACTCGATCGAGGTCGATCCGCGCACCGTCAGTCCGCGGCGGGCGCATGCACTGCGCGCCATGGGGCTGAACCGCGTGAGCCTGGGCGTGCAGGACTTCGACCCGGTCGTGCAGGCGGCGGTCAACCGCATCCAGCCCTACCGGCAAACGGTGGAGCTCATGGAGGCCGCACGTGCCGCGGGCTTCCGCTCGATCAACGTCGACCTGATCTACGGGCTGCCGAAGCAGCACCATGCGGGCTTCGAGGAGACCGTGCGCAAGACCATCGCCGCCGGTCCCGACCGCATCGCGCTCTATCACTATGCGCACCTGCCAGCCCTGTTCAAGCCGCAGCGGCGCATCGCGGAGGCCGACCTGCCGTCCTCCGAGGAGAAGGCACGCATGTTCGAGGCCGCCGTCGCCATGTTCGAGGCCGCCGGCTACCGCCACCTCGGCCTGGATCACTTCGCGCGCGACGACGACGAGCTCGCGGTGGCCCGGCGCGAGGGCCGGCTGCACCGCAATTTCCAGGGCTACTGCTCGCACGACTCGGGCGACCTCATCGCCCTCGGCGTCTCGGCGATCTCCTCGATCGGCGACGTCTACGCGCAGAACGACAAGGTGCTCGACGGCTACTACCGCCGCATCGAGCGCGGCGAGCTGCCGGTGGTGCGCGGCATCGCGCTCGACGCCGACGACTTCGTGCGGCGCGACGCCATCAACGCGCTGATGTGCAACTTCCGCCTCGACTGGGACGCGCTCGACGCGCGCCGCGGCATCGACAGCCGGCGCTGGCTCGCCGGCTCGATCGAGGCGCTCGCCCCGCTGGTGCAGGCCGGCGCGGTGCGCGTGGACGAGCGCGGCGTGGAGGTGCTTGCGCGCGGACGCCTGCTGGTGCGCGCGGTCGCCATGGCTTTCGACCGCCACCTCGCGCAATCCTCGAGCGGCGCATCCTATTCACGCATCGCATAGGAACACGCTCTGGACAAACCCGCCGCAATCGGTTAGTGTGCGCGGGCATTCCGTTCAAGTTGAGTTCCATCTGTGCGTGTCAAGCCGGCCTGCCCTCCGGGCAGCGTGTCTCGAATACCTGGTTGTGCCTCTTGATTCGTTTGCCGTCACGGCGCAATTGCCCGCGACGTATTTTCCCCATGCGTAAAAAATGGAGCGCAACATGAGCAATCGAGTGACCGGCGTGGTCAAGTGGTTCAACGAATCGAAGGGCTTCGGCTTCATCGCCCCCGATGACGGCAGCGCGGACGTCTTCGCGCACTTCTCGGAGATCCAGGGCAACGGCTTCAAGACCCTGCAGGAAGCGCAGCGCGTCGAGTTCGCCGTCAAGCAGGGCCCCAAGGGCCTGCAGGCCTCGGCGATCAAGCCCCTGTAAGTCCCACGGCCGGCCGGCCGCGGCGTCGCCACAGACTGCCGCAGCCGCCCGGGCCGCCCTCTCCCCGGGCCCTCTTTCTCCGGCCCGCACCCCCGCCCTTTTGCTGCCCGCCGTCTTGAAAAATCCCTTTTCAGTTCCTACAATCAGCACTCGCCATCGGTGAGTGCTAGCAACAACATGCCCGGGCCACCGCCCGGCACGTCGGGCGCTCACTTGGGGGACACCGGAAGCCGACCGTTCGGCCTCCTTTTTTCCGTGCTTTTTCAAATACTTGGGAGTCAGTTCGCATGAAACTCCGTCCGCTGCATGATCGCGTGATCATCAAACGCCTGGACAACGAGCGCAAGACCGCCTCGGGCATCGTCATTCCCGACAATGCCGCCGAAAAACCGGACCAGGGCGAGATCCTGGCGGTGGGCAACGGCAAGGTCGGCGACGACGGCAAGGTGCGCGCCCTGGCCGTGAAGGTCGGCGACAAGGTGCTCTTCGGCAAATACAGCGGCCAGACGGTCAAGGTCGACGGCGACGAGCTGCTGGTGATGCGCGAAGAAGACATCATGGCCGTGGTCGAGTAAGACGCCCATCCATACGATTACCGGAGAACAGACAGATGGCAGCCAAACAGGTTTTCTTTGCCGACGACGCTCGCAGCCGCATGATCAACGGCGTCAACCTCCTGGCCAACGCGGTCAAGGTCACCCTCGGTCCCAAGGGCCGCAACGTCGTGCTCGAGCGCTCCTTCGGCTCGCCCACCGTCACCAAGGACGGCGTCTCGGTGGCCAAGGAAGTCGAACTGAAGGACAAGTTCGAGAACATGGGCGCGCAGATGGTCAAGGAAGTCGCTTCCAAGACCTCGGACAACGCCGGTGACGGCACCACCACCGCCACCGTGCTGGCGCAGGCCATCGTGCGCGAAGGCATGAAGTACGTGGCCGCGGGCATGAACCCGATGGACCTCAAGCGCGGCATCGACAAGACGGTCGGCGCGCTCACCGAAGAGCTGAAGAAGATCAGCAAGCCCTGCACCACCAGCAAGGAGATCGCCCAGGTCGGCTCGATCTCGGCCAACGCCGACGAAGAGATCGGCCGCATCATCTCCGAGTCGATGGAGAAGGTCGGCAAGGAAGGCGTGATCACCGTCGAGGACGGCAAGTCGCTCGAGAACGAGCTCGACATCGTCGAGGGCATGCAGTTCGATCGCGGCTACCTGTCGCCCTACTTCATCAACAATCCCGACAAGCAGGTCGCGGTCCTCGAAGACCCGTACGTGCTGCTGCACGACAAGAAGGTCAGCAACATCCGCGAGCTGCTGCCGGTGCTCGAGCAGGTCGCCAAGGCCGGCAAGCCGCTGCTGATCATCGCCGAGGAAGTGGAAGGCGAGGCGCTGGCCACGCTGGTGGTCAACAACATCCGCGGCATCCTCAAGACCGTCGCGGTCAAGGCGCCGGGCTTCGGCGACCGCCGCAAGGCGATGCTGGAAGACATGGCCATCCTCACCGGCGGCACGGTGATCTCGGAAGAGACCGGGATGACCCTGGAGAAGGCCACCCTGCAGGATCTCGGCCGCGCCAAGCGCATCGAGGTCGGCAAGGAGAACACCACCCTCATCGACGGCGCCGGCGACACCAAGGCCATCGAGGCCCGCGTCAAGGCGATCCGCGCGCAGATCGAGGAAGCCACCAGCGACTACGACCGCGAGAAGCTGCAGGAGCGCGTCGCCAAGCTGGCCGGCGGCGTGGCCGTCATCCGCGTCGGTGCCGCGACCGAGGTCGAGATGAAGGAGAAGAAGGCCCGCGTCGAGGACGCGCTGCACGCCACCCGCGCCGCGGTCGAGGAAGGCATCGTGGCCGGCGGCGGCGTGGCACTGCTGCGCGCGCGCGCCAACATCAAGGTCAAGGGCGACAACACCGACCAGGAGGCAGGCATCAAGATCGTGCTGCGCGCGATCGAGGAGCCGCTGCGCCAGATCGTCGCCAACGCCGGCGACGAGCCGAGCGTGGTCGTGGCCAAGGTGCTCGAAGGCAAGGGCAGCTTCGGCTACAACGCCGCCAACGGCAGCTACGGCGATCTGGTCGAGATGGGCGTGGTCGATCCGACCAAGGTCACGCGCACCGCGCTGCAGAACGCCGCGTCGATCGCCGGCCTGATGCTCACCACCGAGGCGATGGTCGCCGAGGCGCCGGAAGACAAGCCGGCTGCCGGCATGCCTCCCGGCATGGGCGGAATGGGTGGCATGGGCGGCATGGACATGTAAGTCCCACGGTGCGGCCGGAAACGACCGCACCGCGAAGCTTGCCCATTCATGGCGAAAGGCCCGCGCGAGCGGGCCTTTTCTTTTCAGCCCTCTGCGTTCTTCAGCCCTGCGCGCTTTGCGCGACGTAGATCTCGACGCGCCGGTTCATCGCACGCCCCGAGACGGTGGCGTTGTCCGCGATCGGCTCGTGCGAACCGTGGCCCTCGATGGCGATGCGCGATGCCGCGACTCCGCGCGACACCAGGTACTGGCGCGTGGCGGCGGCCCGGTTCACCGACAGCGGATTGTTCACGGCATCGCTGCCGGTGCTGTCGGTGTGGCCGACGATGCGTACCGTGGTGCCCGGGTTGGTGTTCAGCGTCTGCGCGAAGCGGTCGAGCACCGGCATCAGGTTGGGCTTGATCTGCGCGCTGCCGGTATCGAAGGAGACGTCGCTCGGCACGTTCAGCTTGAGCTGGTTGTCCGGGGTCTGGGTGACGGCCACGCCGGTGCCCTGGGTGGCCTGCTCCATGGCGCGCTTCTGCTCTTCCATGCGCTGCGACCAGATGTAGGTGCCGATGCCGCCTGCGGCCGCGCCCAGCACCGCGCCGGTGCGTGTCGCGCCGCCGCTGCCGCCCACCGCGCTGCCGAGCGCGGCGCCGGCCACCGCCCCCAGGCCGGTACCGATGGCCGTGCGCTTCTGGGTGTCGCTCATGTCGGCACAGGCCGCCAGAGCCACCGAAACCACCACGCACGCTGCGAGAGTGCTCTTCCTTGTCGTCATGTCTCACCTCTTCTTCGAACAAACCCTGACCGGAAGTTGCTCCCGGCCTTTCTCGACCTCAGGCCGATCTTACCTTCAACGCATGCCGCGGCAAGCGCGATGACCGGAAAGGCCCGGGGGGCGCCCGGCGGGTACAATGCCCGCCACGGAGGTTCATCGATGACGGTCATCCACGTACCCGGCCTGCCCGAGCTGACGCCCGATTCGCCCGGTTTCGGCGCGTATCTCGAGCCCACCGGCTTCCTCGACTACGACTCGCCGGCCGTGCAGCGGTTCGTGCGCGAGGCGATCGGCGATGCCGGAGATGCGTGCGAGCGCGCCGTGCGGCTCTTCTATGCCGTGCGCGACCGCATCCGCTACGACCCCTACCGCATCAGCTACGAGTCGCCGGCCTATCGCGCCAGCCGCATCGTCGAGGACGGCTTCGGCTGGTGCGTGCCCAAGGCCGGGCTGCTGGCGGCCTGCGCACGCTCGGTGGGCATTCCGGCCGCGATCGGCCTGGCCGACGTGGTCAACCACCTGAACACCGAGAAGCTGCGCGCGCGCATGGGCGGCGTGGACATCTTCTACGACCACGGCTACGCCGCGCTGTATCTCGGCGGCACCTGGGTCAAGGCCGTGCCGGCCTTCAACATCGAGCTGTGCCAGCGCTTCGGCGTGCGCCCGACCGATTTCGACGGCAGCCAAGATGCCCTGTACCAGGAGCACGATGCCCACGGCCGGCTGCACATGCAGTACCTCACCGACCACGGCACCTGGTCCGACCTGCCGCTGCAGCAGGTGCGCGACGATTTCGTGCGGCACTACCCGGGAAGCGAGTTCGCCGCCGGCGCCGAGATCGCACCCGAGCAGCGCTTCGAGGACGAAACGCCGATCGGCGGCTGACGGGTCGTCAGACCCCGGCGCGGGACGATCGTCGGGTGAACAGACCCTGACCCGCACTCTTGCGCGGGCACCTCGGGAAATCGGTAAGCAGCTCCTGTTTCGCTGCGACGCACAAGACCGGATGCGGCACGGTTTCGCCGCCCGCTCCGGTTGGTTGCGCGATGCGCAAACCCCTGCATCGGGCGACGTCGTCTCGTCGCGCCCGGCATCCGGCCACGGCGCAGGGAGGCTCGTGCGATGCGCATTTCATCCCGGGAGTTCGCCATGTCGATTCGAACCGTACTGATCTCCGCTTTCCTGCTGGGCAGCGGCGCCGCGCCGGCACTCGCCGCCGCCAACGGCACCGGATTCACCTACTTCGACGATGCCCAGGGCATCGGCAATCGACCGGTCGCCACGACCCTGAGCCGCGCCGAAGTCACGGCCCAGGCCAGGGAAACGCGTAACGCAGACGTCGAGACCATGGAACAAGGGTATCCGACCACTCGCTCGACGGACGACCCGCCGCACGCCGGAAGCTGGATGGCGAACGAACGCCCGTATCGTCAGATGGCGAAAGTCCGCGGCGACCCGACGCGCGTCTTCGACGGGCAGTACAGCAGCTACTAGGAGTCTGCCGGCCGGGCGCTTCTCCGGGGCGTCTCGACGGCGTCCACGGGGAAGCGCCCCGGCCGGCGGCGCGAGCGCCGGACCGTGACGACCTGGCCACTTCGAAAGCATACGAACCGATCGGATTCCAAGAGTTACGTTCATATGTTACGTTGACTTCGCCGTAATTATTAGTATACTGACAATCAAACCTGGGGGAGGATGCATGGGCCTAGAATTCATCGAGGGCAACGAGGCGATCGCGCGCGCCGCGTTGAAGGCGGGGTGCAGCTTCTTCGCCGGCTACCCGATCACGCCCGCGTCGACCATCCTCCAGCACATGATCGAGATGCTTCCTTCGAAAGGAGGCATCGCGGTACAGGCCGAGGACGAGATCGCCTCGATCGGCTTCTGTATCGGCGCCTCGATGGCCGGCGCGCGCGCGATGACGGCCACCAGCGGACCGGGCATCAGCCTGTACAGCGAGAACATCGGCCTCGCGATGATCGGCGAGACGCCGCTGGTCATCGTCAACGTGCAGCGCCAGGGGCCGGCGACCGGATCGGCGACCAAGGGCGCGGACGGCGACATCGGCTTCACCCGCTGGGTGACCTCCGGGGGCCTGCCGGTGATCGCGCTGTGCCCGGCCACGGTCGCCGAGGCTTACGCCCTGACCCTGCATGCGTTCAATTTCGCCGAACGCTATCGCACCCCGGTCTTCCTGCTCTCGAACAAGGAGATCAGCATGACCCGCGAGGCGGTCGATCTCGATCTCGTTGCGGCCCCGGAGCCGATCGAGCGCAAGCGCCCGCAGGACGGTGCGCCCGCCCTGCCTCACGAATTCGACCGGCCCGAGGAGGTGCCCGCCTTCGTGGACTTCGGCGGCCAGCATGTCACGCGCTTCACGACCTCGACTCACGACAAGAACGCGGTCCTGACTGCCGATCCCGAAGTCACGCAGGAAATGATCGACCACTACATCGCCAAGATCGAGGCGGCGGCCGACGATCTCGCGCTGTTCCGGCACGACCCGCAGGCGGGCGCCGAAACCCTGGTGATCAGCTACGGCGTCACCTCGCGCGCGACCGGAATCGCGGTGCGCGATGCGCGCTCGCGCGGCGCGAAGGTTTCCTCGCTGGTGTTGCAGACGCTGTATCCGGTTCCCGAAAAGGCCATCCGCAACGCGATGCAGGGCATGCGTCGCATCGTGGTTCCGGAGATGAACATGGGCCAGTACCGCTTCGAGATCGAACGCCTGGCCCCGAGGGACGCCGAAGTGATCGGCGTGAACAGGATGGACACCACCCTGCTGTCGCCGGCCGAGATCCTCGAAGGAGCCCTCGCATGAACGCCCCCGTCAATGCGTCGTACATGCCCAAGGAAGCGGGGCCCCTGCCCTTCTGTCCGGGCTGCGGTCACGAACGCCTGCTCAAGGAGCTCGACCGCGCGCTGGTGCGACTGCAGGTCGATCCGAGCAAGACCGTCATCGTCACCGACATCGGCTGCATCGGCCTGTCGGATCGGTACTTCTCGACCAGCGGCTTTCACGGACTGCACGGTCGTTCGATCACCTACGCGACCGGGCTGAAGCTGGCCCGGCCCGAGCTCACCGTGATCGCGCTGATCGGCGACGGCGGCTGCGGCATCGGTGGCGCGCACCTGCTCGCCGCGGCGCGCCGCAACCTCGACATCACGCTCATTATCGCCAACAACTTCAACTACGGCATGACGGGCGGTCAGCACTCGGCAACCACGCCCGCCGGCGGCATCACGGCGACGACCGTGGGCGGCAACATCGAATCGCCCATGGACATCTGCGCCACGCTCGGGGGAGCAGGCGCGACCTGGGTCTACCGCGGCATGACGCACGATGCCGACCTGGCCGAACGCATCGAGCAGGGCGTGCGCCACCCGGGTTTCGCGGTGCTGGACGTCTGGGAGCTTTGCACGGCGTACTACACGCCGCGCAACGACATGAACAAGCGCGAGCTGATGAATCTGGCCGAGAACGTCGGCATGTCGACCGGCCTGCTGGTGGAGCGCGAACGCAGCGAGTTCGGCGCTGCCTATCGTGCCGCAAGCTCGGCCAAGGCAAGGGCGCCGCGCAGGATCGTCATGGAGCGTGCCTTCGATCACGCGCTCGATCGCCAAGTGGGAGTCGTGATCGCCGGCAGCGCCGGGCAGAAGGTCAAGTCGGCGGCGACCATCTTCGGGCGCGCCGGCATGCTTTGCGGTCTCGACGCCACGCAGAAGGACGACTATCCGATCACCATCATGACCGGGCACTCGCTGTCGGAGATCAATTTCTCGCCCGAGCGCATCGAGTACACGGCGATCGACTCGCCCGACTGGTTCGCCGTGGTGTCGGTCGACGGCCTGAAGAAGACCCGCAAGTGGATCACACAGCTGCCCCCGACCTGCACGCTGCTGATCGACGAGACCCTCGAGCTTCCGTCGACCCAGGCCCGGGTGCTCGCGCTGCCCATCATCAAGGCGGCCAAGGAGGCGGGACGGTTCACGTCGAGCGTGGTCGCGATGTCGGCCATCCTGGCTCGTTCGGGCATCTTCCCGCTCGCCGCCTACGAGGAAGCGATCAACCGCTATCAGTCGGCCGGCGTCGCCGAGACGAACCTGAAGGCAGTGCGCAAGGGCGCGGAACTGGCCGCCTGAGCCTGTCGAACGATCCGGAGTCATCACTATGCCTCACTCCCGCACTCTCGAACTGCGCCTGGTGACCCGCGCCGGGGAAGCGGCGCGTTCATTCGCGCTCGACCGCGCCGTGATCGCCGGCTGGACGTCGCGCGACGTCGAAGCGATGGAAAAGCACATCCGCGAGCTCGAGGAAATCGGCGTGCCGCGGCCCGCGAGCACTCCCATCTACTATCGCGTGGGCGCTTCGCGCATCACCACGGCCGGCTCGATCGAGGCCGCTGGCGGCGACTCCAGCGGCGAGGTCGAGTTCGTGATGTTCAATATCGACGGCAAGCTGTGGATCGGCACCGGCTCCGACCACACCGACCGCAAGGTCGAGACCTACAACATCACCGTCTCGAAGCAGATGTGCGACAAGCCGGTCGCCGGCACCGTATGGCCGTGGGAGGAACTGGCCGACCACTGGGACAGCCTGACGTTGCGCTCGCACATCGTGGTCGACGGCAAGCGCGAGCTCTACCAGGAGGGCAGCGTCGCGGCGATGCGCATGCCGCTGGAGCTGATCGAGCGCTACCAGGCCGACGGCGGCACCTGGGCGCCGGGAACCGTGATGTACGGCGGAACGCTGGCAGCCCGCGGCGGCATCCGGCCCGCCGATCGCTTCGAGTTCGAGCTCGTCGACCCGAAGCTGGACCGCCGCATCAGCCACGGCTACGAGATTCGCACTTTGCCGATCGCCGGCTGACGAGGCGGCAGCTTGCCGCACAGCCTGCCGGCGCCGCACGCACGCGCCTTCGTCTTCTGGGTCTACACGGCGGGATTCTTCCTCAGCTGCGTGCTCAGGAGCGCCAACGCTTCGCTCGACGAGGCGTTGCGCGAGGCGTTCTCGCTCGGCGAGGCGTCGGTGGGTCTGTTGAGCAGCCTGTTCTTCCTCGCCTTTGCCGCCACCCAGCTGCCGCTGGGCTACCTGATCGACCGTATCGGCCCGCGCCGGGCGCAACTCCTGGTGCTGCCGCTGGCGGTCGCCGGCCTCGTCGCGAGTGCATTCGCTTCGGGCTTCACCGCCCTTGCCGCCGGACGCGTGCTGCTCGGCACGGGCTTCGCCATCTCCCTCATGGCCTCGCTGTGCGCCAATCGCGCCTGGTTTCCGCTCGCTTCGCTGGCGGCCGTCAACGGGGCGGCCATGGGGATCGGCTCCTCGGGGGCCGCTTTCGCCGGCGCTCCACTGGCCGGCCTCGCACGCCTGCTGGGGTGGACCGGACTGCACCTCTCGCTGGCGGCAGGCACGGCTGCGGTGCTGCTGCTGATCTACCTGCTCCCGAAGGACGCCGCGGCCGCCCCGCCGGAAGGCGCGCGCCAGGCGCGGCTACCCCAGGTGCTGCGCGACCCCGTCTTCCTTCGGCTCGTGCCGCTGGCGGCGCTGGCGCAAGGCAGCTACCTCGCCTACCTCGGATACTGGATCCATCCGTGGCTGCGCACCGTCGCCGCGTTCGACGCGGACCGCGCAAGCATGGGGCTGAGCCTGGCGGCGCTGAGCATGGTGGCCGGCTATCTGCTCACCGGCCGGATCCTGCGCCTGCTCGCGCGATGGGGCTGGTCGCTGGAGGGCGGTTCGATCCTCGGCATGGTGATGTTCGCCGCATGCGGGCTCGCCCTGGCGGTGCTGCCCGCGACGATGGCCCTGCCGCTGTGGCTGGCCTACGGATTCGTCGGCGCGCTCAACGTCGTGGCCTTCTCCGTGCTGTCCGCCACGCTGCCGCTGTCGATCCAGGGCACTGCCGTGACGCTCATGAACCTCCTGATCTTCGCGGCCGGCTTCGTGGTCCAGGCTGCGCTGGGGTTCGGCATCGAGTCGATGAAGGCGGCCGGCCTCACAGCGGCCGGTGCGCACCGGATCGGTCTACTGGCGATCAGCGTGGCGCTGATCGCTCTCGCAGGACGATGGCGGCGCCTGCACGGCCCGGCCCGCTCGGGCACCCTGGCCGGTCAGTGAGCCGCCGATTTCCAGCATCATTGATGCTGTTGCGCCTTTTCGTTGATCATTTGCCACAGCCTGCACGGCGTCAGGGGCAATACGTTGGTCTGCACGCCCAGGGAAGACAGGGCAGCGGCCACCGCGTTGGCAACCACGCCGCCGACCGGCACGATGCCGCCTTCGCCGCAGCCCTTGGCTCCCAGCGGATTGTGAGGGGTCGGCGCATGCTCGGTCTCGGTCGCCCGGATCACCGGAAAGTCGGTCGCCGTCGGCGTCAGGTAGTCGGCAAAGGTACCGGCCAGAAACTGGCCATTTTCGTCGTAGGCCATGTTCTCCAGGAACACGCCGCCCAAGCCCTGCACGATCGCGCCGATCGCCTGTCCCTTGGAAGTCAGGCGGTTGATGATCTTGCCGATATCTTCGATACCATAGTAGTCGACCAGTTCCACTTTGCCGGTAGCGGGGTCGACAGCCACATGAGCCGCCGCCGCACCATAGGCATAGGTGTGGTTATGACTGGCGAACTGCCCCTCGGCCTGGATCTTCATCCTGCCCAGGTCGGCAGCGGTCAGGATCGAATCGCCATGGGACGCCACCAGGCCCGGGCTGATCTCGACCTCGCTTTGCGAGCATCGAAAATACGCGGCTGCAGCTTCCCGCACCTTATCGAGAAGGGAATGGGCGGTGGTCAGTACCGCCGAACCGCCCAGCGCCGTGGAACGCGAATGGAAGGAACCGAAGCCTTCCTTGAGGTAGATGGTGGAACCGTGCTTGACGCGGATACGCTCCATCGGGATTTCGAGCGTGTCGGCGGCGATCTGGGTCAGGACGGTCACCACCCCCTGGCCGAGCGAGGTGGAGCCGACGTACACCGTCACCATGCCGTCTTCCTCGATCTCCAGGCGCGCGGCTTCTCGTATGCCGCCGCCTCCGCCTTCTATGAAGGTGCCGATCGCGATACCGTGATACCAGCCGTCGATCAGCTTGCCCTGCAACGGCAGCTTTTCTTCCCAGCCGAAACCTTTCAGGCATTCGTTCAGTGACAGCTCGTAGTCGCCGCTGTCCAGCTCTTCCGACTTGTGCGGCTTGTCCAAGGTCGCCAGTGGATATGGCATCTGCTCCGAGCGCACCAGGTTCATCCGGCGGAACGTCACCTGGTCGATGCCCAACTCGTCGGCGGCGATCTGCAGGATGCGTTCGCGAAAGTAGTCGGCCTCGAAGCGGCCCGGGCCGCGGTAGGTGCCGATCGGGGCCTTGTTGGTGAGGTGCACGGACGATTCGAAATACAGGTGCTCGATATCCATGCCGCCGGACAGAAACTGCACGACGTTGCGCGGCGGGATGGCGCCACTCGAACGCATGTAGGCCCCGGAGTCGGTGTGGACCACACCGCGCAGGGCCAGGATACGGCCGTCGAGCTCGCAGACGATCTCCAATTCGCAATCCATCTGGCGCGAGTGGTTCGAACCAAGCAGGTTTTCCAGGCGGTCTTCCACCCATTTCACCGGACGGCCCAGCTGGAGCGAGGCAAACGGCACCAGGAAGTCCTCGGGATAGAATTCGCCGCGCACGCCGAAGCCGCCGCCGACGTCCATCTCGATCATGTCTACCGCCTCGACCGGCAGATCCAGGCTCTTGGCCAGCGTGCGCCGGGTGGTGAACGGCACCTTCGCGGCACCGTACACCGTCATATGCCTGCCGTCCCAATGCGCGACCAGACTTCGGGTTTCCATGGTGACCGCACTATGGCGCTGGGTCACGAAACGCTCTCGCCTGACGTAGGGACCGGTGACGCTGCGCGCGTCGCCCTTCTTCGCGATGTAGGTGATCGGGGAGTTGGTGCCGTTTTCCTCGAAGAGCAGGATCTCGTCCCTGGCCGAGGCTTCCCAGTCCGTCACCACCGGAAGCGATTCGATATCGGGATAGACGTAGCCGGCGGCGTCTTCTGCCATCGCCGTGGTCTCGGCCACCACGATGGCGAGCGGTTCACCGACGTAGCGCACCTTGCCGACCGCAACCACCGTCTGCTCGAAAGGCTCGTGCTCGGGCACCGGGGACAGGCGCAACGGCATCTTGAACACCTTGCCCATGATCCGGGCGACATCCTCACCGGTGTAGATCGCGCGCACGCCGGGCATCTTGCGCGCCTCCTCGACATCGATGCCGAGCAACTTGCCGTGCGCGATCGGGCTCCGCACGATCACCGCGTGCAGCATGTTCTCCAAGTGGATGTCGTCGGTGAAGCAGGCCTTTCCGGTCAGCAGCCGGTAGTCCTCGACCCGCCTGGTGTCGGTGCCGACGTAACGCTGCTTGCCGGTGACGAAGGCGTCCCTCCCCGTCATGACTCGCTCTCCTTCCCGGCGGCGCCGGCATAGGCCGAACGCGCATCGTAGACCGCGTTGATGATCTGAACGTAGCCGGTGCAACGGCAAAGAGTGCCGGACAGGACTTCTCGTATCCGCTCCAGGCTGGCGTCGGGCTCCTCGCTCAGGAGGGCGTGCGCCGTGGTCAGGAAGCCGGGAGTACAGAAGCCGCATTGCAGGGCGTGATGCTTGTGAAACGACGCCTGCAGGGCCGACAGCTCGTCACCGTCGGCCAAACCTTCGATGGTGACGATCTCGGCATCCTGAGCTTGTACCGCCAGCATCAGGCAGGAACGAACCGCATCGCCGTTGACGATTACCGTGCAGACGCCGCACACGCCGTGCTCGCAGGCGACGTGCGTGCCGGTCTTGTGCAGGTGATGACGCAGGCAGTCAGCCAGGTTGACGCGCGCCGGAACGTCTACCTCGACCCTGCTGCCATTGAGAGTGAAGCTGATATTCATGATCGACCTGCATTGGTCAGGTTGCTATGCGCTTGAGTACGCGCTCGACCAGAGTTGCCACCAGGCTACGCCGATACGCAGCGCTCGCGTGCAGGTCGTCGGACGGATGGACCGCGCCCGCGGCTGCGCCCGCGGCCGCCTTGATGGCCGAGGCATCGATCATGCGAGCCTCGATCGCCTGCTCTGCCTCGGGGAGCCGATGCGCGAACCGGCTGGCGCCGAACACCGCAATGTGCACGTTTCTGGCCCGTCCGTCCGGGTCCGGATCGTAGTAGAGAGCGATCCCCGCGATCGCGAAGTCTCCACGCCGCCGCGAGAATTCCTCGAAGCCCCAACGGCGAGCCGCCGGCCAGGGAGGCAGGGTGACCTCGACGAGGATTTCATCCGCAGCCAGCGCCGTCGAAAGCGGTCCAAGCAGGAACTCGTTCGCGCGAATCACTCGCGAACCGGAAGGGCCGACAAGCGTCAGCTCCGCATCACAGGCAACGGCGATGCCCGGCATCTCCGCTGCAGAATCGGCATGAGCGAGACTACCGCCGACAGTACCGCGGTTCCTGATCTGATAGTGCCCCACATGGTTGATTGCTTCCACGAGCAACGGATGGGCCTTCGCCAGCCTTGCGTCGTCGACGATATCGCGCCAGCGCACCGTCGCGCCCAGGCGCACGCCGCGATCGTCGACTTCGATCCGGTCGAGACCGGCAACCCTGCGAAGATCCACCAGCAGCGACGGCGAGGCCAGCCGGTAAGCCATGGTCGGAAGCAGGCTCTGGCCGCCGGCAATCAGCCTCGCGTCGGGACCACCCTCGGCCAGAAGCGCGATCGCCTCCGCCAGCGTGCTCGGCGAGACGTAGTCGAAATCCGGTAGTTTCATGACAGTGAAGCAACCCGTCTCTTCTCGATCGACGAAGGAAAAGACACGAAACGGCGCGACGTCATTCGACCTGGATCTTTGCGGTTTTCACCACTTTGGTCCAGCGATCGAGCTCGGAACGAACATGGGCCGCCAATTCCCGCGGCGAGCTGCCGACCGGTTTCGCGCCGAGCTTCTCGAATCGCTCGCGCAGCTCCGGCGACTCCAGGCCCTTGGCGATTTCGCTGCTGAGTCGGGATACGACGTCCTCGGGCATGCCATGCGGACCAAATACCGCATACCACGCAGTCACTTCGAATCCCGGGTATCCGGATTCCGCGAAAGTCGGCAAGTCGACGCCCGGAACGCGATTCGGAGTAGCAATCGCAAGCGCCTTGAGCTTGCCGGCCTTGATATGCGGCTCGGCCGCTGCCAGCTCCACCGACATGAACTGCAGCTGGCCACCGATGAGATCCGTCATCGCCGGCCCCGAGCCTTTGTACGGAACATGTACCACATCGATATTCGCCATCATCCCGAGCATCACCCCTGCCAGGTGGTGCGGGGAGCCGATGCCTGCCGATCCGTATGCCATGCCCGGTTTCGACTTCGCAAGCTGGATGAATTCCTTCAGCGAATTCGCCGGAATCGACGGATTGACTACGAGGATGTGCGGAATCGTGGCAACCAGGGAAATCGGCGTGAAATCCTTCACCGGATCGTACCCGAGCTTCGGGTTCAGTGCCGGATTGATGCCGTGCGTGGTCGTCGCGCCGAGCAGCAGGGTATAGCCATCCGGTGCCGCCCTCGCCACCATGGCCGAGCCGATTGCACCAGAAGCGCCCGAACGGTTATCGACCACTACCGACTGGCCCACACCCTCCGAGAGTCGCTGCCCGACGCCGCGGGCGATGAGGTCGAGCGCGCCGCCTACCGAAAAGGGGGCGATCAGCGTGATCGGCCTGTTCGGAAACGACTGGGCGAACGCGCCGTGCGCAAAAGCGCATGACACCATGGCCATGAATGTAACGAAGCATTTGCGCACGCGATTCTCCCGCGGGACTTTGGGTTGAAGGAAAGAGCCGGACATTCCGGATCGAGCCGGATGCTTCTATATCGCCGCGGGCGGCCTGACACGATCGAAGCGCATTCTCGCCTCCCGATCGCAAGTCGGCGGCTTGGTCGCATCGATGATCATTCTGGAGCCCAGCCTGTGCGGAGTCGTGATCCCTTCCCTCGTCAACTCGGGCAGGGAGTTGTCGAGAATATGCCCGCGTACGCCCGGAATGACGGTGACATCGATCTCCGGATTCACCCGCGTGGCAATTGCCCAGGCGACGTCCTGCGGATCGTAGATATCGACGTCCTCGTCCACTGCCACCGCGATCTTCTGATGGGAGTAAAGGCTGGATACGGCGGCGAGCAGGACCTGCCGGGCTTCACCATAGAAACGAGGGGTCATCTGAACCACGACGTTGAAAGTACTTCCCCAGTTGCACGATACGTCCTTCAGATCGACATACCCTGCAACATTGCGCAGATCCCGAAACAGGGCAACGGCCATCGGAAGCCCGTTGTAGAAGATCGATTCGGTAAGCGCGGCGCTCTGCACCGCCTTGTAGATCGCGTCTTTCCTCATGGTGATGGCCTTGGGAACCACCACGGGCTTGTCGTGGTGTCCGCCGTAATAGCCCGTGAATTCGGAAAACGGTCCTTCCTGTTCGCGGAGGTTCGGCATGACCTCGCACTCGATGACGATCTCCGCATGCGCCGGAACTTCGACGTCGATGGTTTCACAGGCGTTGAGCTCGACCGGCTCACCGAGCAACGCTCCGGCGACCTCGAGTTCGTCGAGACCCAGCGAGCCGGTATATGCCGCAGCGAAGTAATACATCGGGTGATGCCCGATCATGACCGCCATCGGCATCGGCTTGTTCATGATTTCGTATTTTCGATAGATATGCCACGTATGCCGCCCTTCCACCATGAAGATGCCCATTCGGCCGTCTTCCCGGACCTGAAGGCGATGGAAGGCCATGTTGCGAAGACCGGTCTCGGGATCCTTGACGATGCACAAACCTCCCGCGATATAGCGACCGGGGTCCTTTTCGGCGATGACGTGGGACGGCAGCGCGTGCAACCGGGCGTCGTCCCCCAGCAGAACCCGGTCCTTGATCGGGCCGCGCGGAAGCATCTTGCACGGGACGAGCCCCTTGTCGATGCGATTGGCGAACTCCCTCACCACCCTGTTCGGCTCGGTACCGAACGCGATCGCTATGTGGCGCATGTTCGCCGGCGCCTGCCCCAGGACGCTCCATCCCGGATAACCCTTGACGTTCTGGAAGAGCAGCGCGCTCTCCCTGGATGCGAACAGGCGCCTGCCGATATCCGCTTCGACGTTGACCTCGTCCTTCACTCGAGAGAGTTCGCCGGCTTTCTCCAGCTGCTCGATGTATGACCGCATGTCCTTTGCCACTACCTTCCCTCCGCTGGTCGTTTTCGCGGCACTCATCCGAGGATGGCGGGCCCCGAGCGATATTGAACAGGCTTGAGCAAGCCGTACGAAGGGCGGATCCTTTCAGCGAAAGGCATCGTCGAGGATCCGCCTGCACATGTGCATCGACTCGCAGCCATCTCGATCGATGGGCACGAGAGCGACTTGTCGAGTGAAATAGTCGACTGCCTCCTCCGTACTGCCTGTTGTTTTTTATGACCGTGCCCGAGCTGATTGCGCCCGGCCGGCTCGACATCGGCAATGATCAGTATACTGTCACCGGAACGCTACCCCGTTCCTTCGTCGCCTGTCAAGCCCTCATCATCGATGATGCGGCAACCACGTAGATATCGAATCGACCAGGATCACGGCTCTGAACGGCCACGCCGTCTGCAACCTGTAGCCCGCAGCACCGAAACTTTCCAGGAATCCTTCGGATCGACGAGTTCGACGAGTTCAAACGACTTTAATATTAGTGTACTGATAATTATTGAGGAGATGCGTCGACCGTATCGGAACCGTCTTCTATCGCTCTTGCAGGACGGCCTCGACCGCGGAGGCGATTGCCAGCAGTCGCCTGTCGTCGCCCGTGCCCGCAATCAACATCAACCCGACCGGCGCCTCACCGGCGCGGTGGCAAGGCAGGGAAATCGCGCAGCCGTCGAGAAAGTTGACCAGTGCGGGATTGCGCAGCAGAAAGAGGTTGGTCCGGTTGGCCGTCTCGACATCGGCGAGCTCCTCGCAACGCGGCGCAACGATCGGCACGGTCGGCGCGACCAGCACGTCGACGCCGGCGGTCCGCTCGCGCACCACCTGCTGGAGGCGGCGGCGCGACTCGATCGTGTCGATGTAGTCGGCCGCGCTCTGCGACCGGCCCGCCTCGAAGCGTTGCAGGACCCAGGGGTCGTAGAGGTGCGACTTCGACTCGAGCAACGAGCGGTGCCAGGCATAGGCCTCGGCGCCGACCAGCCCGCCACGGGCATTGATGCGCGGGATTTCGTCGAGCACGTCCAGCCCGAGCTCCACGATGCGCGCACCGGCGTCCGACAGGCGCCCGAGCGCGCGCTCCCAGGCCGCCGCGACGGTATCGTCGATGCCGTTCATGACATAGCGCCCGGGCAGCCCGACCCGCAGCCCGGCGACCGGGAACGGGACCGGTTCCTCGACGGTTTGGCCGGCGAGGATCGAATCGAGGATCACGCAGCACGATACGCTCGCCGCCAGCGGGCCGACCGAGTCGAGACTGCTCGAAAGCGGGATCACGCCGTCGCGCGGCACCCGTGCCGCCGTCGGCTTGAAGCCGGTCACGCCGCTCAGCGCGGCGGGGATCCGGCAGGAACCCCCGGTGTCGGTGCCCAGCGCCGCGACCGCCATCGCGTCGGCCACGGAGACTGCCGCACCCGAGGACGATCCGCCCGGGATGCGCCGCTCGTCACGGCGCCAGGGGTTGGCCGGCGTACCGTAGTGGTGGTTCATGCCGAGGCCGGAGTAGGCGAACTCGGTCATGTTGTTGCGCCCGACGATCACGAAGCCGTGCGCCCGCAAGCGTGCGACGGCCGTTGCGTCGTACTCGGCCGGCGCGCGGTCGGACAGCACGCGTGAACCGGCCGTGGTCACCTGGCCCGCGACGTCGAACAGGTCCTTTACCGCTATGGGTATGCCGGCATGGCGCCCGGGCTGGGTGCCGGCCTTGCGCATGCGGTCGATGGCATCGGCCGTGGCGCGCGCCTGCTCCGCGTCGAGGCGGGTGAAGGCACGCACGCCCTCGCCTGCCGGGTCGAGTGCCCGCTCGAGGCAGCGCTCGACCAGCGCCCGACTGGTGATCTCGCCGGCGGCCAGCGCACGCGCGGCCCCGGCGAGCGTACGCAGTGCGGTATCCGGGTGCCCTACGGCGACGCCGCTGCAGTTCACTGCGGATCGTAGTAGTGGGACTCGATCAGCAGACAGCCGCCCTCGGAGCGGAACGGTCCGTGCCAGACGCCGGGCGGACGCACACAGTAGGTGTTCTCGACGAACTTCTCACCACCCTTGCCTTCCTTGTCGTTGCCGACCCACAGGTCGCCGCGCACGACGAAGACTTCTTCCCAGTGATCGTGGATGAAAGGCTCGGTGGTATATGCACCCGGCAGGAACCTGAGCAGGCGGGTGTGCCCCCCCTTCTTGCCGGCCAGGTCGAGCGTACCGGCCAGGATCTTCTGCTGGACGCCCGGCGGGTAGCCCTTGGGGCTTTCCCATCCCGATTCGATGTCGACCTGATAGAACTCGCGATGCTGTTTGTTGACTGCCATGACTCCTCCTGTGGGATAGTGAGAAAAAGAACCGCGTCGATGGGCGCCGCCGAGCAGGCGCCCGCCCCTTCACCCTTTGGCTCTCGAGAGCGACAGCTTGCGATCGAAGCCCTTTTCGAACTTCCCGGCCTCGAAGACCTCCTCGCTGATCGTGAAGAAACCGCCCGTGGCGCTCTCCTCCTTGGTAGTCGGGAACATATGCATCGAATCGAAGGGGCAGGTGTGGGTGCACAGTTCGCAGCCGATGCAGTTCTGGAGCAGGTGCCCCACCCTGCCGCCCGAGTTCTGGAAGAGCGAGTCGTAGAAGCAGGTCTGGATGCAGATCGTGCAGCTGGGGTTCTTGCAGGTGTCGTGGTTCACCTCGCTGTGCTCGCGCGCCTTGAGGAACTGCTCGCCGTAGTCCTTCACCGAGCGCCGCGAGGCGATGCCGCGCATGGCCTCGATACTCTCGTAGCCGTGGCTGTCCATGAATTCCGCGAGCCCGTCGACGATCTTGGGCAGGAACTTGATCCCCTTGAGCATCAGCACCGATCCGACCTGGACCAGCCCGGCCCCGGTCATGATGAACTCGACGACATCGCGGTGATCGTAGATGCCGTTGGAACCGGTGATCGGGATGCCGAGCTCGGTGTAGATGCGGTGCACCCAGCGCAGTGACAGCGGTTTGGCCCAGGTGCCGCCGATGCCGGCCGGGCCGCCGAGCCGCGGATGGCCGGTTTCGATGTCGACGGAGAAACCGGTATAGCGATTGGTTGCGGTCACGGCAGCCGCACCCGCCTCCTTGACGGCGCGCGCGACATCGAGCACGCGCGACTGGTCGGGCGTGAGCTTGATCACCACCGGAATCTTCACCGCCTCGCAGACCCGCCGCGTGACCTCGGCGGCCACCTGCGGCTCCTGGCCGATCATGCTGCCGCCGTGCACGCCGGGCATCATCGCCGGATGCGGACAGCCGAAATTGAGCTCGACCATCGGCAGGCCGCAGTCCTCGATCGTGCGGCAGATGTCGACCCAGCTCTGCATCGTCTTGCCGCCGGCGCTTCCGATCAGGTGCGAGCCGTGGTCCTCCGCGTAGCGGTTCAGTTCCTTCAGGTAGGGGATCCAGTCGCGATACAGCATTGACGAGTAGCCCGAGCGGCTGAAGAACACGAAGTTCTTGTTGACCTTGCCCTTGATCGTCTCGTTCTTCTCGTTGAGGATCGCGTACTTCGAATTCTGCGTCAGACGCGCCATGTCCTCGATGTCGGTGAGCGTCTTGATGATCATGCCGCCGGCACCCGCATCGACGCACTCGCGTATCACCTCGGGACTGTTGGTGGTCTCGATCGAGGCGATCACCACCGGGTTCTTGAACTTGATGCCGCAGAAGTCGATGGACAGATCGGCCACGATGGTTTCCTCTCGCTGTTTGGTTGCAGGCGCTTCATCGGGGGATGCGGCGCACGGTCATCGGCGCAGCGCCCGGAATTCCATTGGCAGTGTACTAACGATTCAGGGCCAGGTCAACGGATTGCGCAGGTCGTCAAAGACGATCCGACTCCCGGGGGTTTTGCGGAGTCAGCCAGGCCAGCAATACTCAGTACACGAATCGCCGTCTTGTGCACCGCCGCACGATGCCGGCTGGAGCAGGCCGCTCCCTGGGGTCAGCCTTCGGCGCCGCGCGTGGCAGCGCCCGCGTGCAGGCCCCGCGAGGGCCGCAGCGCCGCGCGGCCGTGGGCATTGTTGGCGTCGATCAGCTTGTGCAGGAGCTCGACGAACGTGCGGCGCTCCTGCAGGGACAGCGGCTCGATCAGCCGCTCCTGCGCCCGCTGCATGCGGGGCTTGTACTTCTGCACGAACGCCGTTCCGGCACGCGTGGGCAGGCAGATCTTGCGCCGCCTGTTGTGGGGGTCCACGACACGCAGCACGAGCTTGCGCGACTCGAGCCTCTTGAGGACGTCGGCCACGTTCGCCCGGTCGATGCCGAGCTCCTCTGCCAGCGAGAACTGGTCCAGGCCGGGCATGTCGACGAGGATGCTCAGCAACCCGTACTGGATCGGCGTGACCTGCTCGTCGCCGAGATCCTCCATGAACATCGCCACGTGGATCTGGTGCAGCCGGCGCACCAGGAAGCCCGGTCGGTCCCACAGCGTGGTGTGCTCGCGCGGCTGCGGCGTGGCGATCGGTTCGACTTCGGGTTCGGCGGCCGCGTGCCTCGTCCGCCCATTGGCGCGCGCGCCTCGCGCCGGCGCAGCGCCGGCCGGTTCGGATCGGGTCTTCTTCGCGGTGTTCGCCATGGTACGTAGAGCCTGTTCGAGGTTCGATATGTTAGTACACTGAAGACCTCGGCCGCGACATGCCCCTTCGGCGACCACCCCCCGTTCCGCACCGTACCTACCGCATCATTTTCGAGGGCAGCCAGGTGACGATCCCGGGCATCCAGTAGATCAGCACCACGAGCAGCAGCAGGATCAGGAAGAAGGGGAATGCGACCCGCGCGACGAAGCCGATATCGCGCCGCGTCATGCTCTGGAGCACGAACAGGTTGAAGCCGACCGGCGGCGTCACCTGGGCCATCTCCACGACCAGGACGACGTAGATCCCGAACCACAACAGGTCGAATCCCGCGGCGTTGACCACCGGCAGCAGGACGGCCATCGTCAGCAACACCATCGAGATGCCGTCGAGCATGCAGCCCAGAATGACATACAGGACGGTCAGGGCGATCAGCAGCTGCCACTGCGCGAGGCCGAGATGGCCCACCCATTCCGTCAGGCTGCGCGGAATTCCCGTGAAGCCCATCGCGATCGTGAGGAACGACGAGCCTGCGAGGATCAGCATGATCATGGTCGTCGTCTTCATCGCGCCCGTGATCGTCGCCGCGAAGGTGCGCCAGCCGAATCCTCCCTGGAGCACCGAGAGCACCAGCGCGCCCAGGACGCCGAGCGCCGCCGACTCGGTAGCGGTGGCGAAGCCCGCATAGATCGAACCGAGCACGGCGGCGATGAGCGCCACGGTGGGCAGCAAGCCGGCGCTGGCGCGGATCTTCTGCACGAAGTTCATGCGCAGGTCGTTGACCGGCACCCGGTCGGCATGCCTGATCGACCATGCGCCCACATAGGCCATGAACAGGAGCGCGAGGAGGAGCCCGGGAACGACGCCGGCGATGAACAGCTTGTTGATCGAGACGTCGGCGGTCGCGCCATAGACGATCATGATGATCGAAGGCGGAATCAGGAGCCCGAGCGTGCCCGACCCGGCAAGCGAGCCGACCACCATTTCCGGCGGATAGCCTCTGCGCTCGAGCTCGGGCAGCGTGATCTTGCCGATCGTCGCGCACGTGGCCGCCGAGGAGCCCGAGATCGCCGCGAAGATCGCCGAGCCGACGACGTTGACCTGCATCAATCGTCCCGGCAACGAACCCATCCAGGGCGCTAGGCCCCGGAACATGTATTCGGAGATCCGGGAGCGGAACAGGATCTCCCCCATCCAGATGAACAGCGGCAGCGACGTCAGCGTCCAGCTCGACAGCGAGCCGAAGATCGTCGTGGCCATGGCCTCGCCCGGCATGCGCGTGGAAAACAGCAGCATCGACACCAGTGACACCCCGACGAGCGCCACGCCGATCCAGATCCCCAGCCCGAGCAGCAGGAGCATTGAGCCCACCACCACGATCGTCATGGCAGCGCTCGAGACTTCAACGATCGGCACGGTGCTCTCCCCCTTCCTGCATCGGCAGGTCGACGCTGCCGCCGCGCCAGACGCGAAACACGCGCTCGGTCACTGCCACCAGGAACACCAGCGCGCCGACCGCCATCGCTGCCTGCGGGATCCACAGCGGCAGCGCGATCAGGCCCCCGCTGCGCTCGTCGAACTGCCAGGTCTGCCAGGCCATTGCGGTGACGTGCCATGCCAGGAAGGCGACCAGCGCCAGCGCGATGGCCACGGCGATGCGGTCCATCGCCCGCCGCGCAACCGGCCCGACCCGCTCGCTGACCAGCGTCACGCGGATGTGCTCGTTCGCCTCGAGCGTATAGGCCAGCGCGAGAAAGGCGGAGGCCGCCATGCAGTAGCCGGCGAATTCGTCGGCGGACCGCGGAATGTACGGCAGGAACTGCCCGCCGAGCTGGTAGAGAACCAGCGCTTCGATGCCGACGAAGGCCAGCGCGCCCAGGGCGGCGCTGGCCAGGTAAACCGCCCGCAGGGCTCGCCGCATGATCACTTCCTGCCGTAGGCCTCGACGACCGCCTTCCCGTCGGGGCCCGCGCCGGCCAGCCACTCGGTGACCATCTGCTGCCCGAGGGCGTTCAGCTCGCCGACCAGCTTCGGAGACGGCGGCTGCACGCTCATGCCGTTGGAGGCGAGCGTCTTCTTGGTGGCCTCGGCAACCTCGCTGCTGGCGGCCCAGCCTGCCTCCTCGGCCTTCGTCGCCTGCGCAAGAAGCGCCGCCTGCACGCCCTTGTCGAGCGAGTCGAAGGCCGCCTTGTTGGCGATCACCATGTTCTTGGGCAGCCACGCCTGGACGTCATAGAAATACTTGAGCGATTCCCACGCCTTGTAGTCGACGCCGGATTGCGCGGAGGACATCAGCGAGTTGATCTTGCCCGTTGCCAGCGCCTGGGCCACCTCCGCGGCCTGGATCGTCACCGGGCGGGCCTTGAACAGTTCCCCGAGTCGCGAGGTCTGCTTGTCGTAGGCGCGGAAGCTCAGGCCCGCCAAGTCGGCGGTCGATTTCACCTCCTTGCCGGTGATCAGTCCCTGCGGGGGCCAGGGCACCGCGAACAGCAGCTTCAGGCCCTGCGAATCCAGCAGGCGCTCGATGTAGGGGCGCTGCACGCTCCACAGCCTGCGCGCGTCGGCGTAACTGCTGGCCAGGAACGGCATGCCGTCGATCGCATAGAGCGGATTCTCGTTGGACAGCGTCACCATCAGCACTTCGCCGATCGGCACCTGTCCGGTCTGCACCGCCCGCTTGATCTCCGGCATCTTGTAGAGCGAAGCGGCCGAGTGCACCTTGAGCGACAGCTTGCCGCCGGTGGCGTCCTTCACGCCGGCAGCGAAGCGCTCGATGTTGACGGTATGGAAGTTGGTGGGCGCGTAGGCGGTCGGCATATCCCAGCTTTGCGCACCGGCCGTCGTGGCGGCGGCTGCGAGGGCCGAGGCCGCGACGATGTTCAGGAACTTGCGAATCTCCATGGTTTCCCCCGTGGTTGTGCGGTGTTGGCGAAACGGTCCTTCAGACAGAATCCTGGCGACCCAGGAGTGCAGCGAAACGGTCCTTCAGCCAGCGCCAGAGCAGTCCGGCAATGCCGAGCCGGGCGGGACCCTGGGCGGCCACCGTTTCCCCGGCGACGAGACGCTCGAGATTGCGCCCGAACTCGCGCACGATCTGCGCAACCAGCGAGCGCACCAGTTCCGAGCGCGAGAACTGCGCGAGTGGTCCCTGCACGACGTAGTCCATGCCGATCGTCAGGCGCGCCGCACCGGGCACGTCCCCGGCAGCCGTGACGCCGTAGCGGATCGTCGCCTGCGCCTCGGTCTTGGAGAGGGGATCGCGCCCGCTGCCGCGGATCACCGTGGTGCGTGCGGCTTCGTCGCGCTCCACGGCGCCCACTCCCGCGAACGCGGCGCTGATCGGGCCGAAGGAGATGCGCACGGTGCCGGCCAACTCGCGGCCGTCGAAGCGCTCGATGCTCGCGCCGGGTAGGCATGACGCCGCCGCCGGCACGTCGGCGAGCAGCGCCCACAGGCGATCCGCATCGCAGCCGCGCACGATGAGCGATTCGACGATCTGCGGGGCGCTGCCGCTCTTTCCGGCGGTCGCGTGCGAGGCAACGCCCCCGCCGGGTCGCTGCGCGGGCCTGGTACCCGCCTCGTCGGCCTCGCGCGCCTCGAAGGTCACGAAGTCCCCGCGCGACACGGCGGGCCGTGGCGCGGCCGCCTTCGCCGCGCGCTCCGGATCGGCCCGGGCGACCGACGACACCGCGCGCACGATGCCCGCGTAGCCGGTGCAACGGCACAGGTTCCCGGCGAGCTCGTGGCGCAGGCGCGTCTCGTCGATCCCGGGCAGGCGCTGCACGATGTCACGCGCGGTGATCAGCATGCCCGGGGTACAGAAGCCGCATTGCAACGCATGCTCGCGCGAGAACGCCTCGCGCAGCGAGCGCATGGTCGGGTCGTCGTCGAAGCCCTCGATGGTCTGGACAGTGGCGCCGTCGCACGCCGACGCCCAGGTGATGCAGGCGCGCACCGGGCGTCCGTCGAGCAGCAGGGTACAGGCCCCGCACACGCCCTGCTCGCAGGAAACGTGCGTGCCCGTGAGGTGCTGCCCGTCACGCAGGAAGTCTGCAAGGCTCGTGCGTGCATCCACCTGCGCATACACCGGCACGCCATTCACGACGAGGCGGATCGACGTCCGCGTGTCGTCCCGTGCGTCGACGGCACTCATTGCAGCACCTCCTCGAGCGTCTTCCTCAGGATGGTCAGCGCAGCCTGGCGGCGATGGGGCGGCGCGTCGGCGACCAGAGGCTCGATCTCCTCGGCGAGGCGCTCCGTGTCCAGCGCACTGCGTCCGCCGCGTGCGAGGTCGCGCGCGAGCGCGGGCAACGGAGTGGGCCGTGCAGCCGGGGCGCCGAGCAGAACGCGCGCGATGCGCCGATCGGGATCGAAGAGCGCGGCGGCGGCGGCCTCTGCGAACTCGCCGGGCTTGCGGCAGAACTTCCGGTAGGCCCAGCGGGCGCACGAGTGCATTTTCGGGATCTCGACGGCGGCAAGGATCTCGCCGTATGCCAGCGAAGTCGCATAGGGGCCGAGCATGAACGCCGCGGCGTCGACCCGGCGCACCCTGCCGGCCCCACGGATTTCGATCGCCGCGCCCAGGGTCGCGAGCACGAGGGGCCAGTCGGCAGCGGGATCCGCATGCGCCAGGCTGCCGCCGACCGTGCCGCGATTGCGGATGGCCCGATAGGCGATGCCGCGGGCGACGTGCGCCAGCGGGGCCAGGCCCTCGATGGCGCCCGCTTCGTCCTCGATGCGCGCATGGGTGACCCCGGCGCCGACGCGCACCGAGTGGTCGCCGACTTCGATCCGGCCCAGCGACTCGATGGTGCCGATGTCGATCAGGCGTGCGGGACGGGCCAGGCGAAGGTTCAGCATGGGCCCGAGCGATTGGCCCCCGGCGATCAGCTTGGCCTCGCCGGCGGCTTCCTGCAGGGCAGCGATGGCCTCGTCGACCGTTGCGGCCCGCCGGTAGGCGAAGGCAGCGGGCTTCAACGGCCCTCCCCCACCTCGAGCGCGCCGGCACGGCCAGGAACGCTCCCGGCCGCAGCCTCGCTTGCCGCGCGCGACTCTCTCCCCGCCGCGAGCGCCGCCAGGATCTTGGCCGGCGTCGCAGGGGTGCTGGTCAGTTCGGCCGCGCGTCCGCGCAAGGCGTCGTTGATGGCGTTGAAGATGGCCGCCGGGGGTGCGATGGCACCTCCCTCACCCATGCCCTTGATGCCGAAACGCGTGTACGGCGAGGGCGTCTCGAAATGCTGCACGCGAATCCGCGGCGCCTCGGTGGCGGCCGGCATCAGGTAGTCCATCAGCGTGGACGCCAGCGGCTGGCCGTTCTCGTCGTACGGCGACTCCTCGTACAACGCGGTGCCGATGCCCTGCACGATGCCGCCGATGGTCTGGCCCTCGACGATCATCGGGTTGACCATGGTGCCGCAATCCTCGGACACGACGTAGTCGAGCACCTCGACCGAACCGAGCTGCGGATCGACCGCGACGGTCACCGCGTGCGAGGCATAGCTGAACACGCCGGTATCGATCTTGGGTCGGTACGACACGCTGGCCTCGAGGCCGCCGCGGTCGACGTCGCGCGGAAGCCGCTCGGGACGTACGTACCAGGCGTACGCGACCTCGGCCACCGTGACCGATCCCTGGGGACCGACGATCCGGCCACGCTCGTAGCGCACCTGCTCCTCGCCGCAGCCGAGCAGCGCCGCGCCGATGCGCACCATGCGCGGGATGAGCGCGTCGCAGGCGCTGGCCACCGCGCCGCCCGCCATCACCATGCCGCGCGACGCATAGGTGCCGGTTGAGAAAGGCGTGGCCCCCGTGTCGCCGTGCACGATCCGGACGCGGTCGAGGTCGATGCCGAGCACGTCGTGCACGATCTGCGCCAGCGTGGTCTCCATGCCCTGCCCGTGCGAATGCACCCCCACGCTGACTTCCAGCCCGCCGTCGGGCGTGACGCGCGCGTTCGCCTGGTCGTAGCCGGGCACCAGCGGCAGCCCCCATGAAGCGAAGACCGAGGTGCCGTGGGCCGATTGCTCGCAGTAGCTCGCGAAGCCCACGCCGATCAACCGCCCGTCCGGCTCCTGGCGCCGCTGCCGCTCGCGGACCGCATCGAACCCGATGGCCTCGTGCACCCGGCGCAGGCTGCGCGGATAGTCTCCGCTGTCGTAGTGCTTGCGCGCGACGTTGTCGAACGGCATCTGCTCGGGCCGCACCAGGTTCTCGGCACGCACCTCCCACGGTTCGCGGCCCACCTCGCGCGCGATGGCGTCGATCAGTTGCTCGATCGCGAAGCACACACCGGTCCGGGCCACTCCCCGATAGGGCAGGAAACCGGGCTTGTTGGTCGCGACGCAATGCGTGGTGCAGCGGTATCCCTGGATGGCGTACGGACCGGGCAGGTTGCCCGTGGCCTGCCCCGGCTCCAGGCCGATGGTGAACGGCCAGTTGGAGTAGGCGCCGCCGTCGATCGTGATCTCCGCCTGCAACGCGAGAAATCGGCCGCGCTCGTCGACGTGCGCGGCCATCCGGTAGTGATGCTGGCGGGTGTTGGCGCCGGCCACCAGGTGCTCGCGCCGGTCCTCGACGTAGCGAAACGGCCGGCGATAGCGTAGCGCCAGCCAGGCGATGCAGATTTCCTCGGGCTGCAGCACGCACTTGTAGCCGAAGGCTCCCCCCACGTCGGGGCCGACCACGCGCAGGCGGCGTTCCTCGATGCCCAGGCACTGCGCCAGCCCGACGCGGATCATGTGCGGTACCTGGGTCGAGCTGTACACGATCAACTGGTCGGCACGCTCGTCCCACCAGGCGACGATCGCCTTGCCTTCCAGGGGATTCATGGCCTGGCGCGCCAGCGACACCTCGCGGCGCACGATCTTCGAAGCGCGTGCCGCGTTCTCCTCGAAATCCTTCTCGTAGTTCAAGGTGAGGAACACGTTGTCGGGCCACTCCTCGTGAACCCGCACGCCCGCATCGGCGAGCGCCGCGTGAGCATCCACCAGCGGCGGCAGCGGCTCGATGCGCACCTCGACGCTCTCGGCGAGGTCCTCCGCCAACGCCCGCGTCGGCGCCACGCACATCGCGATGGGCTCGCCGACGAAGCGCACCTTCTCCTTCGCCAGCGGGTGGTGCTCGGAGAGGCGGTACGAGGGCAGAGTGGACGGCGCGACGATCGGCTTCACGCCGTCCAGATCCTCGCGCAGGAATACGCGGCCCGCGCCGTCCGCCGGCCTGCCGATGCCCACGATGCGCCCATGCGCGACGGGGCTGCGCAGGAACGCCACCTCGAGCTGGCCCGGCAGCACCATGTCGGACACATACTGGCCGCGGCCGCGCAACAGGCGTACGTCTTCCTTGCGCGGGACGCGCGCGCCGATGCCCTGGGGCCGAGCGGCCGGAGCCGATGCCAGCGCGGCATGAGGCAGGGAATCGCTCATCGTGAGGATCCTCCCGGGTCGCCGGACTGTCCGAAGGCCGGCGGCGCGTCGGTGCCCGGGTAGGCGCCCGTGCCGTCGTCCTCGGCCCGCGGGAGCTCGATCCGGACGTTCTGCAGATCGATCGTCTGCCGGGTTTCCACGTACACGAGCGAGGGGATCAGGATCACGAGACCCACCATCGCCAACTGGATCGCGACGAACGGGACGGCGCCACGATAGATGGTGCCGGTGGAAATGTCCTTGCTCGCCACCGAGCGCAGGTACATCAGCGCGAAGCCGAACGGCGGGTGCATGAACGACGTCTGCATGTTGATGGCCAGCAGCACCCCGAACCAGACGAGGTCGATGCCGAGCTTGTCGGCCACAGGCGCCAGCAGGGGCACGATGATGAATGCCAGCTCGAAGAAGTCCAGGAAGAAGGCCAGCAGGAAAACCGCCAGATTCACCGCGATCAGGAAACCCGCCGTGCCTCCGGGCAACGACACGAGCAGGTGCTCGACCCACAGGTCACCGTTGACACCCCGGAAGACCAGGCCGAACACCGTCGCGCCGATCAGGATGAACACCGCGAAACAGGTGAGCCGGGCGCTCTTGTCCAGCGCCTGGCGGAGCAGATCGAGCGTCAGCCGCCGGCGCAGCAGGGCCAGCACCAGCGCTCCCGCGGCGCCCATGGCTCCGCCTTCGGTGGGGGTGGCCACCCCGAGAAAGATCGTTCCCAGCACGAGGAAGATCAGCACCAGCGGCGGCACCATCGAGGTGAGCACGCGTGCGAGCAGCGCGAATCCGCGCAGGGTGCGCGCGCTGTCGGGCAGAGCGGGGGCAGAACCGGGCCGCAGGATGGAATATCCCAGCACGTACAGCACATAGAGGCCCGTGAGCACCAGGCCGGGCAGGAGCGCCCCGGCGTACATGTCGCCGACGGAGCGGCCGAGCTGGTCTCCCAGCACGATCAGCACGAGCGAGGGGGGAATGATCTGGGCGAGGGTCCCCGAGGCCGAGATCACGCCGGAGGCCAGGCGCTTGTCGTAGCCGTATCGCATCATGATGGGCAGAGAAATGAGGCCCATCGAGATCACCGAGGCCGCCACCATTCCGGTCGTCGCCGCCAGCAACGCGCCGACGAAGATCACCGCGTAGGCGAGCCCGCCGGGAACGCCGCCGAACAGTTGCCCGATCGTGTCGAGCAGATCTTCGGCCATGCCGCTGCGCTCGAGGATCAACCCCATGAGCGTGAAGAACGGGATCGCCAGCAGCGTTTCGTTGAACATGATGCCGAAGACTCGCTCCGGCAGCGCCTGGAAGAACTGCGGCTGCAGCAGGCCCAGCCCGATGCCGACGAGCCCGAAGAACAGCCCGTTGGCGCCCAGGGCGAACGCGAGCGGATATCCGACCAGCAGGAAGACGAAGATACAGACGAACATGAGCGGAGCCATGTTCGCGACGAGCAGCTCGGTCATGGCCGCGGCACCTGCTCTGTCGTGCCCGAGGGCCCGCCCGAGGCGCGCAGGCGCCGGTACTCGTCGGCGCTCTTGATGAACTGCGACACGCCCTGAAGGAGCAGCAGCCCGAACCCGATCGGGATCAACAGCTTCACCGGCCAGCGGATCAGCCCGCCTGCGTTGGGCGACATCTCGGCCTCGGTGTACGCGGTCATGAACGATGGCCAGGACAGCACGAGGATCAGCACCGTCACCGGCATCAGGAAGAACACCGTACCCAGCATCTCGATCACCAGCTGCTTGCTGCGCGGCAGTCGCGACAGGATCACGTCCACTCGCACGTGCTCATTGCTCAGCAGGGTCGCCCCCGCGCACAGCAGGAAGACCCCGGAGAACAGGTACCACTGGATCTCCAGGGCCGCGTTCGAGCTCAGGTTCAGGGTCTTGCGCGTGACGGCATTGCCGGCGCTGATCAGGACCGCAGCCAGCACCAGCCAGCTGGCCAGCCGTCCGACCTTGGCATTCAGGCCGTCGATGAGCCTCGACAGCCACAGGAGTCGATTCATCATCATTTCCGCGGCAACGCAGCCGGCGGCGCAGCCCGCGCCGGCCGGCTGCGTCCGCCCGCCTCCTAGCTGGCCTGCCGTCCGACGGCGGCGAAGGTGTAGTTGTCGAGGACGGTCTCGGCGACGCGGAACCAGCTCGCTTCCTTCACCCTGAACTGCTGCCACTGCGGCAGGATGGCCGCGAAGTCCGGGTTGTTGTGGGAAAGCTCGGTGTTGAGTTCGGCAGCGGCCGTGAAGCTCGCATCCATGACCGCCTTGGGGAAGTACGCGAGCTTGGCGCCCTGCGCCACCATTTTCTTCAGTGCATCGGGATTCGAGGCGTCGTACTTGGCCAGCATCTTCATGGTCTGCTCGTTGGCCGCGCACTCGAACGCCGCCTTGTACAGGGGCGGCAAGGCCTCCCATGCGGTGGCATTGACCATCGAGGTGATCGACGCGCTGCCCTCCCACCAGCCCGGGGAGTAGTAGTGGTTCGCCACACGATGCAGGCCGAGCTTTTCGTCGTCGTACGGGCCGATCCATTCAGCCGCGTCGATGGTCCCTTTCTCGAGCGATGGATAGATGTCGGCCGCAGGGATCTGCTGGGGGACCACCCCCAGCTTGGACAGCACCATGCCTCCGATGCCACCGATGCGCATCTTCAAGCCCTTCAAGTCCTCGACCGACTTGATTTCCTTGCGGAAGAAACCGCCCATCTGCACGCCGACGTTGCCGATGACGAAGTTGACGATGTGGTACTTCTTGTAGAGCGGGCGCAATGCCGCCATGCCGCCGCCGTACTGGATCCAGGCATTGTGCTGGCGCGAGTTCAGGCCGAAGGGCAGGCCGGTATCGAAAGCCAGGGCGCTGTTCTTGCCCACGAAGGCCGAAGCCAGCACGTGATTGCATTCGATCGTGCCGTTGCTGACGGCGTCCATGTTCTGCGCGGGCGGCACGATCTCGCCGCCCGCAAATGAACGAATCTCGAAGCGCCCGGCAGTGAGCTCGGACACCCGTCTACAGAACTCCTCGGCCGAGCCGTAGATGGCGTCCAGGCTCTTGGGCCAGCTCGTGGACATGCGCCACTTCACCGCCGGCGTGGCCTGGGCCATCGCCGATCCGGATGCCAGGGCAAACCCGGCGGCGAGGCTCGTGTTGCCGAGAAAACGACGTCGCTGCATGCATATCTCCTCGAATGGACCAACGAAACCGGGAATCGGGGCGGGAAAACCCGAATTTTTCTTGGCAGTAACGGCCGACGCCGGCAATCACACATTTACGGGGTTTCCCGGATGTGAGCAGCCTAATGGACGCCTACTACCAATTAGAGCAGAGCACTTTATTCTTATGCAATCTATTTATTCTTGTTCTCTTGATATCACTCAATGTTAGTATACTGATCATTAGAGTCCGCACAAGCTCTTTCTGGCGAAACGACCCAACAGAGGAAACCCAAGTGGCTCACGTCGTCACCGACTCCTGCATCCGCTGCCGCTACACCGACTGCGTCGACGTCTGTCCGGTCGACTGCTTTCATGCCGGACCGAACTTCCTGGTGATCGATCCCGAGGAATGCATCGACTGTGCCGTGTGCATACCCGAGTGCCCGGTCGACGCCATCCGGGCCGAGGACGACGTCCCCGCGGACCAATCGGCATTCATCGGGATCAATGCCGAGCTCGCCCGCGTCTTTCCCGCCATCACCGCCCGCGAAGCGCCGCTGCCCGATGCGGAGCGGTGGGCGCAGGTCAAGGGCAAGCTCGAGCACCTCCAGCGCTGACCGGATCGCCGACTCGCCCGGTTCGGCGAGGCCGTAGAATCGCCGTGCGCCATCTCACGAGGAGTCGGTCGGTGAATTTCTGCGAGTCGCTGAACGCTGCCTGGCAGCAGGCCGATTCGATGCTGTGCGTCGGCCTCGATCCCGATCCGGCGCGGCTGCCCGCGCACCTCGCAGGCAGCCCGGACGCGATCCTGGCGTTCTGCCGCGAGATCGCCGATGCCACCGCGCCCTTCGCCTGCGCGTTCAAGCCGCAGATCGCCTACTTCGCGGCCGCGCGCGCCGAGGACCAGCTCGAGGCGCTCATCGCCCACCTCCATGCCGCGCATCCCGGCAAACCGGTGATTCTCGACGCCAAGCGCGGCGACATCGGCGCAACCGCCGAGCAGTACGCGCGCGAAGCCTTCGAGCGCTACGGCGCCGACGCGGTCACCGTCAATCCGTACATGGGCTTCGACTCGATCGAGCCCTGGCTCGCCCACCGCGACCGGGGCGTGTTCCTGCTGTGCCGCACCTCCAACCCGGGCGGCAGCGACCTGCAGGCGCTCGAGGTCGGCGGCGAGCGCCTGTTCGAGCGCGTGGCGCGGCTGGCCGCCGGGCCGTGGAACACGAGCGGACAGCTCGGCCTGGTGGTCGGGGCGACCTTCCCCGCCGAGCTGGCGCGCGTGCGCGAGCTGGCGGGGGCGATGCCGCTGCTGGTGCCGGGCATCGGCGCGCAGGGCGGCGACATCGAGGCGACCGTGCGCGCCGGCGGGCGCCGCCTGCTGGTGAATTCGTCGCGCGCGATCCTCTATGCGAGCCGCGGCGAGGATTTCGCCCGGGCCGCCGCCGACGCGGCACGCGCCACGCGCGATGCGCTGCGCGCCGCCGCAGCGCGGCTTTGACAGCGCTTGCGCCGATTCGTAGAATCCCCGGTTCGCTGGCGCATTAGCTCAGTTGGTTAGAGCGACGGAATCATAATCCGCAGGTCCGGGGTTCGAGTCCCTGATGCGCCACCATTTTTTCCAGGCCAGCCTGTCGAGGCCAGCCGCGCCCATGCAGCCCACGCCACCGACCTCCCCTGTGCGCCGTCCCGCCCGGCGGGCCGCCCTGCGCGCCGTGCTGGCGGCCGCCGGCGTGGCCTGGGCGGCCGCTTCGCCGGCCCAGGTCGTGCGCGCCTTTCCCGAGGCGGCGAAGCTCGGCCGCTTCGAGATGCGCATCTTCCCCGAGGCCGCGCTCGACGGGCAGGCTGTGCGGCTGGGTGCCGGCGCGCGCATCTACGACGCGCGCAACATGATCGTGATGCCGGCAAGCCTGTCGGGCGTCTTCGATGCGCTGGTCGAGCGCGACCCGAGCGGCCAGATCGGCCGCGTGTGGCTGCTCACGCCGGCGGAGCTCGAGGCGGCGCAGGCGCGCCAGCGCGAACGCCCGGCCGCCGCCTCGGGTCGATAGCCGGCACGGTGCGGCCGTGGCCCGCAAGCTCTACATCCGTACCTTCGGCTGCCAGATGAACGAGTACGACTCGGCGCGCATGGCCGACGTGCTCGAACGCTCCGAGGGCGCCGAGCGCACCGATTGCCTCGAGGATGCCGACATCGTGCTCTTCAACACCTGCTCGGTGCGCGAGAAGGCGCAGGAGAAGATGTTCTCCGACCTCGGGCGCATGCGCGCGCTCAAGGAGCAGCGGCCCGGCCTGATCGTCGGGGTCGGAGGCTGCGTCGCCAGCCAGGAGGGCGAGGCGATCGTTCGCCGCGCGCCGTACGTCGACCTGGTGTTCGGCCCGCAGACGCTGCATCGCCTGCCCGAGCTGCTGGCGCGGCGGCGCGACACCGGTGCGGCGCAGGTCGACATCAGTTTCCCCGAGATCGAGAAGTTCGACCGCCTGCCGCCGGCGCGCACCGAAGGCGCGACCGCGTTCGTGTCGGTGATGGAAGGCTGCAGCAAGTACTGCAGCTTCTGCGTCGTGCCGTACACGCGCGGTGACGAGGTGTCGCGCCCGCTCGAGGACGTGCTGGTCGAGATCGCCGGCCTTGCCGACCAGGGCGTACGCGAGGTCACCCTGCTCGGGCAGAACGTCAACGCCTACCGCGGCACCATGCCCGATGGGGGCGTCGCCGACCTGGCGCTGCTCATCGAGTACGTGTGCGAGATCCCCGGCATCGACCGGGTGCGCTATACCACCTCGCATCCCAAGGAGTTCACGCAGCAGCTGATCGATGCCTACGGCCGGCTGCCCAAGCTCGTCGACCACGTCCACCTGCCGGTGCAGTCGGGCTCGGATCGCGTGCTCGCCGCGATGAAGCGCGGCTACACGGTGCTCGAGTACAAGGCCATCGTGCGCCGGCTGCGCGCGGTGCGCCCGTCGGTATGCCTGTCGTCCGACTTCATCGTCGGGTTCCCGGGCGAAACCGAGGCCGACTTCGAGCGCACGCTGCGGCTCGTCGAGGAGATCGGCTTCGACCATTCGTTCTCCTTCGTCTACAGCCCGCGGCCCGGCACGCCGGCCGCCGACCTGCCCGACGACACGCCGCAGGCGGTCAAGCTGGAGCGGCTGCAGCGGCTGCAGGCCGCGATCGACGCCGGCGCCCGATGCATCAGCGAGGCGATGGTGGGCGGCATCGAGTCGGTGCTCGTCGAAGGCCACGCGCGCAAGAATGGGCAGGAGCTGGCCGGCCGCACGAGCAACAACCGAGTCGTGAACTTCGCCGGGCACGAGTGCCTGATCGGGCGCTTCGCCGACGTCCGGATCACCGCCGCGCTGCCGCACTCGCTGCGCGGCGAGTGGATGCCGGACACGGCATGACGCACCCCCGGCATCATCGGCCGCAGGCGGCCCCCGGCGCCCGCAGCCGCGGCGCCGGGCTTCGCTGCGCGCGCGTGATCCTGTGGGTGCTGGCCGCCGCGTTGCCGCTGGCCTCGGCGGCGCAATCGCACCAGGCACCGCTGGCGGTGCCCCTGCCAGACGCTGTTCGATCGATCGCGCAGGCGCCCGTGCCGGACGAGGCGCCGGCCTCCGCTGCCTCCCGTACCTCGCTGGCCGATCTGCTCGCGAACGCGCGCACGCTGATCGATGCCGACCGGGCCGAGGAAGCCTGGCGAGCGCTCGAGGCGCGGCTCGACGACTACGCCGGCGACCCCGAGTTCGACTACCTGCTCGGCCTGGCCGCCCTCGATGCGGGCCATCCGGGCCACGCCATCCTCGCCCTCGAGCGCGTCCTGATCGTGCGGCCCGATTTCCTCCAGGCGCGCGCCGAGATCGCGCGCGCCTACTTCAATGCCCGGGAGCGCGAGAACGCCCGCCGCGAATTCGAGACCGTCGCCGCGCAGCGCATCCCCGAACCCGTGCGCCAGGTGATCGGCCGCTATCTCGATGCGATCCAGCGCGTCGACGAGGAGAGCCGCGGCAAGCTGACCGGTCTGCTCGAGTTCGAGCTCGGCTACGACTCGAACGTGAACTTCGGCAGCTCCAGCGGCCAGTGGGTGCTCGCTGACGGAACCGCGGTGGTGCCGCTCGGCGTCAGCCTTCCGAGAAGTAGTGCCGCGCTTTCCGCGGCGGGATCGCTAAACTGGACTGCGCCGATCGGCGGCGGCTGGCAGTGGACAGCCGGCGGCCGCGCCACGATTCGCCGCTATCCCGGCGCGCATACACTGGACCAGGACCAACTCGACCTTTCATCGGGGCTCACCTTCCGACGCGGCTGCCACCGATACAACATGCTTGCCCAGGCCCAGAACCTGCAATTGGGCGGTGCGGCATTCCGCAACGCGCTGGGTGCGATCGTCCAGTGGCAGTGCGATCTGGACGCTCGCAACCAGGTCGGTGCCTATGCCCAGCACTTCCTGCTCGACTTCCCGGACGAGCCGGCGCGCGACGCGCGCCGCAGCGGGGTGGGCCTGACGCTCGCTCACGTGTTCGAGGGCGGCGGACGCCCGATCCTGCTCGCCGGCATCCAGGCAGGCCGGGAAACGTCGCGCCGCGGGCTGGACAACCTGACCTATGGATATCAGGGCGCACGCGTCGCCGTGAGCCGCACGCTGGGCGACGGCTGGCGCGGTTTCGCCACCCTGTCGTACGAGACGCGCGACTTCGACGGGATCGAACCCTTCTTCGGCGTCGCGCGCTACGACCGGCAGACCGACCTGGGGATCGGCGCCGAGCGCCCCCTCTCGGGCGCGTGGTCGATCGCCCCGTCGCTCACCTTCACCCGCAACCGCTCCACGCTGGCGCCCAACGACTTCAGACGCACGCAGGCCGGGGTGATGGTGCGCTACCGGTTCCCGTGACGATGGCGGGCGCGGCGCTTCGCGGTTTCCCGGCGGCCCGTGGGCGGACGGCAGGGCCGGCGCGGTGGTGGGCGCGGGCCTGCGCCGTGCTCGCGTGCGGCCTGTTCGCGCAATGGGCGATTGCCGCGGACGGCCGCGCTCTGGTCGCTTCGGGCGAGGTGACGCTGCAGCGGCCGCAGGCAACGCCGGTGCCGATGCAGGCCGGCACCGAAGTCGAGCGCGGCGACCTGATCCGCACCGGCAGTGACGGTCGCGTGCAGATCCGCTTCACCGACGGCTCGATCGTCTCGCTGCAGCCCGGCACGACCTTCCGCATCGACGACTACCGCTTCGACGCCGGGGGCCAGCGCGGCTTCTTCTTCCTGCTGCGCGGCGCGCTGCGCACGGTCACCGGCGCGATCGGCAAGCGCAACCACGACGACTACCGGATGCAGACCCCGACCGCCACGGTCGGAGTGCGCGGCACCGAGTACGTGGCCGAGCAGACCGTCTGCGATCCGCGCTGCGCGCCGGGCCCGCGCGAAGGGCTGCGCGTCTCGGTGTCGCAGGGCCGCATCGTGGTCGCCACGCGCGGCGGCGCGCTCGAAGTCGGACAGGGCGAATCGGCGGCGGCGGACGACCCCGATGCGGCCCCGCGCACGACCGAGCAGGGCCCGGTGCTGCCGCCGATCAGCTACCAGCAGCGCGATACGCCGGCGACGATGGTCGCCAAGGGCGGTGGGCAGGGCGGAAGCGGCGGTTCGGGTTCGGGTTCGGGTTCGGGTGCCGGCGTGGCAGCGGCGGGCGGCGTGGTGCAGAAAGCCGGGGACGGCGCAGCGGGCACGAGCAACGACCCGGATGCGTCGCCCGGGCCGGGTTCGGCCTTTGCGACAAGCCCGACCTCCACGATGGACACGGCTTCGGCGCCGGGATCCGCTCCGGCGTCCGGGCCGGGCTCGGCAACCGGTTCGGGCGCTGCTGCGTCTTCGGGTTTGGGCACCGGGCGGATGCCGGCCTCCGGATCGGGCGGCGGAGTGGGTGGCGTGGTCGCCGGCGTGGTGATGTCCGCGCCCCCGGATTCCCCGTCCGGCTCCTCGACCGGCTCGCTGGCCAGTTCTTCGGCCGGCTCCACCTCCGATTCCTCATCGGCTTCGTCGTCGGCCCCGGTCGGTAAGGCGGCCTGGCCCACCGGTGCCACCGGAGGGCCAGGCTCCGGATCGGCACCCCTCGCGACGACACCGGGAGGGTCGGCGGGTTCCGCGGATTCGGCGGGCGATCTCGCAGCCTGGGGGTCGGGACTGCTCGCAGGCCCGGGCGGCAGCGCAGGAAATGGCGGGTCGAGCACCGGCGGCGGGGCGGCCGGCAGCGCAACCTCGACCGGCACCTCCACCGGCACCTCCACTGGGGCTGACGGATCGGTTGCGGAGAATCCGGCAGACGGCGCGGGCTGGCCGGCACTCCCCCAAGAGGACGTCTCGCCGAACCAGCAGCGGGGTGCGGATGGCCAGCTCGTCGCCGTCTCCGAGGTAGCCGTCGTGACATCGCCTCCGAGCGGCTCGGGAACCGGCAGCGGGGGTGGCAATGCCGGGGGTGGCGACACGGGTGGCGGCAACACCGGCGGCGGTAGCACTGGCGGGAGCGACACGGGAGGCGGCAGCACCGGAGGCGGTAACAACGGGGGCGGTAGCACCGGCGGGGGCGACACCGGTGGCGGCAACACCGGTGGCGGCAACACCGGGGGTGGCGATACGGGAGGCGGCAATACCGGCGGCGGCAACAACGGTGGCGGTGATACCGGCGGTGGCAATACTGGCGGCGGTGACACAGGAGGCGGCGGCAACGCCGGCAGCAATCCGCCCCCATTGACGCCGGGCGAGGGAAGCATAGGCAGCGAGCGGACCGTCCTGCTGCGACAGGTCCCGTTCGATGACTGGCTGCGGCTGTTCTCGGCCGGCTCCCGCGTGGTGCTCGACGATACGCTCGGCGTGCAGTCGATCGGCCTGTGCCCGGATCGATTCTGCGTGTCGCGCGGCACGGCCAAGCTGGCCGAAGCGGGCTCGGATCCCTATACGAGCTGGGGTCGCTGGACCGACGGCAAGGTTCAGCTGCGCTTCGAAGTCCTGGGCTTCCAGGCTTCGCTCCCGTCGTCGCTGACGGCCAACGAAGGGATGCACTATCTCGTGGGCGTACCCTCGGTCAGCATCCCGACCAGCGGCGTGTTCGGCTACAGCCTGATCGGGGCGACCCACCCGACGATCAGCAACGGCAGCGTCGCGCCCGGCACGTTCCAGGCGACGGCGGGCGTGGCGTTCGCCCCCGGCCAGGCCGCCCGCGTGGGGCTCGACGGCACCGTCACGATCGGCGGAGGCTCGTACGGGTTCGCCACCGCCGGAGGCGCCGCCGACCCGACGCGCAGCACGCTGACGACGGATGCAGGCCACGCGTTCAGCGGCACGCTCGCGGTCACGCGCACGGGCAGCGGCCCGCTGACCTGCGGCGGCACCGGCTGCTCGGTGAACCTGCAGGGTGGTCTCTTCGGTCCGGATGCGGCACGCCTGGGCTTGAGCTACCAGATCCAGGCAGGCGCCTCCGGCAGTCCTACAATCTCGGGAGTTGGAGTCTTCCAGAAGCAGTGAAGCACCCGAGACCGCCGCGTTGAGAACCCGCTCGCTCGAATACACGCCCGACGTTGCCGATAATCGCCGCCTGGCCAACCTGTGCGGCGCCATCGATCAGAACCTGCGCCAGATCGAGGAAGCCTTCGACGTGCGCATCGCGCGCCGCGGCGACAGCTTCAGCGTGGAAGGGACGGCGGCCGCCTCGCGGCGCGCGGTCGACGCGCTCAAGCACTTCTACGCCCGGGCCGAGCAGGCGCTGTCGCTGGAGGACATCCAGCTCGGGCTGGTCGAGATGAGGGGTGCGCCTGCCCAGGCGGCGGCCGCCAACGACCCCGATGCGCCCGTGCTGCACACGCGCCGCAGTGACCTGCAGGGGCGCACCCCGCGCCAGCGCGAGTACCTGCGCAACATCCTGTCGCACGACATCACCTTCGGCATCGGGCCGGCCGGCACCGGCAAGACCTACCTCGCCGTGGCATGCGCCGTCGACGCGCTCGAACGCGACGCGATCAAGCGCATCGTGCTCACGCGCCCGGCCGTCGAGGCGGGCGAACGCCTCGGCTTCCTGCCGGGCGATCTCGCGCAGAAGGTCGATCCCTACCTGCGCCCGCTGTACGACGCGCTCTACGACCTGCTCGGCTTCGACCGCACGGCGCGCATGTTCGAGAAGCAGGCGATCGAGATCGCGCCGCTCGCCTACATGCGCGGACGCACCCTGAACCACTCCTTCATCATTCTCGACGAGGCGCAGAACACGACCCCCGAGCAGATGAAGATGTTCCTCACGCGCATCGGCTTCGGCTCGCGCACGGTGGTCACCGGCGACATGACGCAGATCGACCTGCCCAAGGGCCAGGCCTCGGGCCTGATCGAAGCGCGCCGCGTGCTGCGCCGCGTGCGAGGCCTGGCCTTCACCGAGTTCGACAGCAGCGACGTGGTGCGCCACCCGCTGGTCGCGCGCATCGTCGACGCCTATGAGCAGGACGCCTCGGAAAACGGCTGAACCCGCGCTGTCGCTCTCGATCCAGCTCGGCGAGGGCGCAGGCGAGCTGCCGGCGTCGCGCCCGCAACTGCGCCGCTGGGTGGCCGCGGCCATCGAGCGCGATGCGACGCTCACCCTTCGCCTGGTCGGCGAGCGCGAGGCGCGCGCGCTCAATGCGCAGTTCCGCGGGCACGACCATGCGACCAACGTCCTGACCTTCCCCTACGACGGCAGCAGCGGGCGCATCGCCGCCGACATCGTGATCTGCATGCCGGTGGTGCATCGGGAAGCGCGTGCACAGGGCAAGTCGCCCAGGGCGCACCTGGCGCACCTGGTGATGCACGGCGTGCTGCACGCCTGCGGCCACGACCACCTGGAGCCGCGCGAGGCCGAGCGCATGGAGGCGATCGAATCGGCGCTGCTGGCGCGCTTCGGCATCGCCGACCCCTGGGGCGGCTGACGCGGTGCGCCTGGCATGGCGCCCGGCCTTTGCGGTATGCTGGATCGATCGTCAACCTTCTCCCGACCCATGTCCGGCCCCCGCTCGGGCAGCGAACATCGCAAGCCCCTGCTCGAACGCCTGGCAGCGCTGCTGCTGCGTGTCCCCGAAGACCGCGAGCAACTGCTCGGCGTGCTGCGCCAGGCGCACGACCGCGCGCTGCTCGACGCCGAGGCGCTGTCGATGATCGAAGGCGTGCTGCAGGTCGCCGAGCTGGCCGCGGGCGACATCATGGTGCCGCGCGCGCAGATGGACGTCATCGACATCGGCCAGCCGCTGGAGGCATTCCTGCCGAAGGTGATCGAGACGGCGCACTCGCGCTTCCCGGTGGTCGAAGGCGATCGCGACAACGTGCTCGGCATCCTGCACGCCAAGGAGCTGCTGCGCCTGTACCTCGACGAGCGCATCGACGTGCGCGACCTGCTGCGGCCGGCGGTGTTCATTCCCGAGTCCAAGCGCCTGAACGTGCTGCTGCGCGATTTCCGCAGCAACCGCAGCCACCTCGCGATCGTGGTCGACGAGTACGGCGGGACCTCGGGGCTGATCACCATCGAGGACGTGCTCGAGCAGATCGTCGGCGACATCGAGGACGAGTTCGACTTCGACGAGGAAAGCGACCACATCGTCGCCGTCGAGCCGAGCGAGCACGGACCGCGCTTTCGCGTGCGCGCCATCGCCGCCATCCGGCAGCTCAACGAAGCGGCCGGCACGGCGCTGCCCGAGGACGAGTTCGACACCGTGGGCGGGCTGGTGACCGACCAGTTCGGGCGGGTGCCGCGGCGCGGCGAGCACGTCGACATCGATGGCTGGCGTTTCGAGGTGCTGCGCGCCGACGCCCGCCAGGCGCAGCTGCTGCTGGTCGAGAAGCTGCCTGCATCGCCGGTCGGCGAGCCCGGTGCCGGCGCCGGTTGAGCCGGCAGCGCGCCTGCGTCCGGTCCCCGGCGCAGCAGCGGCGCTGATCGCCGGCCTGGTCCACGCGGCGAGCTTCGCTCCGCTCGGGGCATGGTGGCTGCAGCTGGCCGCGCAGGCCGTTCTCGCCGCGCTGCTGCTGCGCGTGCCGGCCGCGGGCGGCAGTGCGCGTGGCGCGCTGCTCGGGTTTGCGTTCGGCCTCGGCTGGTTCACCGCCGGCGTGTCGTGGGTGTACATCAGCATGCATCGCTACGGCGGGATGCCGGCGCCGGTCGCGGCGCTGGCAGTGGTGCTGTTCGCCGCCTATCTGGCGCTGTTCCCGGCCGCCGTCGCCGCCGCGACGCTGCGCGCGCGCGCGTACGCGGCGGCGCGCGGTGCCGGCGACACGCTCTCCGGCGCTCCGCTGGCCGGCATCGCGCTGCTGTTCGCCGGAAGCTGGGGCCTGGCCGAGATCGCTCGCGGCTACCTGTTCACCGGCTTTCCCTGGCTGGCGACCGGCTATGCGCACGTCGACGGCCCGCTGGCCGGCCTGGCACCCGTGGTGGGCGTATACGGCGTCTCGGCTTGCGCGGCGCTCGTTGCGTTCGGACTGGGCACCTTGGTGCACGGCCTGACGGCGAGGCACGCGCCGCCCGCAGTGGCGCCGGCCGCGTCACCCTCCGTGGTACATGGCCGCGGCGCCACGCGCGGCAGCGCAGCCGCGATGGCGGGAGCACTCACCGTCGCCCCGTTGGTCGCGGGCCTGGCCGCCGGAGGGATCGACTGGTCGCATCCGAGCGGGCAACCGCTGCAGGTACGCCTGCTGCAGGGCAATGTCGCGCAGGAGATGAAGTTCGATCCCGCGCGCACGCTGGAAGCCATGCGGTCCTACGTCGACGAGGTGCGGCGCGCCGAGGCCGCGCTCACGGTGTTGCCCGAAACCGCGTGGACCCTGCCGTGGTCGTTCACGCCGGAGCCGCTGCGCGCGGCGCTGGCGGCCCACCTGGAACACAACGGCGGCATGCTGGCGATCGGCATGCCGCTGCCCGAAGCGGCCGCGTCGGGACGGGCAGCACCCGAGGCCGGCGCGCCGGACGCCGGCGCACGGGATGCCGGCGCACCGGTTGCGGATGCGCCGGACGCCGGCATGCCGCGGCTCACCAACAGCGTGGCCGTGATCGGCCCCGACGGGAACATCACGGCCCGCTACGACAAGCGCCACCTGGTCCCGTTCGGCGAGTTCGTGCCGCGCGGGTTCGGGTGGTTCGTCGCGATGATGGACATCCCGCTGGGCGAGTTCGGCCGCGGCGCCGCGCACCAGCCGCCGATCGCGATCGGCGACCAGCGGGTGGCGTTCGACATCTGCTACGAGGACCTGTTCGGCGAGGAGCTGGCGGTGCAGGTGCGCGACGGTGCGACGATCCTCGCCAACGTGAGCAACATCGCGTGGTTCGGCGACTCGCTCGCGCTGCCGCAGCATCTGCAGATCGCGCGCATGCGCGCGATCGAGCTGGCGCGCCCGGTGCTGCGCTCGACCAACACCGGCGTGACCGCGGCGATCGATGCGCACGGCCGCATCCTCGGACGACTGCCGGTGTACGTGGCAGATGCGCTCGAGGCATCGGTGCAGGGCACGGCCGGGCTCACGCCGTATGCCCGCGCAGGCAATGCGGCACCCCTCGCACTGGGCATCGCGCTCGTGCTCGGGGGCGCGGCGGCGACGCGCGCGCGGCGCCGTGCGCACGGACGAACCCGTTAGAATGACGCCTTCGTTCCCTTCCCCCGCGTCATGCTCAGCTTCCAGCAAGTCATCCTGCGCCTGCAGGCGTACTGGGACAGCCAGGGTTGCGCCCTGCTGCAACCCTACGACATGGAGGTGGGCGCCGGCACCTTCCACACCGCGACATTCCTGCGCGCGATCGGTCCCGAGCCGTGGCGCGCGGCCTACGTGCAGCCTTCGCGCCGCCCCAAGGACGGCCGCTACGGCGAGAACCCCAATCGCCTGCAGCACTACTACCAGTACCAGGTGGTGCTCAAGCCCTCGCCGCCCGACATCCTCGAGCTGTACCTGGGCTCGCTGCGCGCGCTCGGCATCGACACCTCGATCAACGACGTGCGCTTCGTCGAGGACGACTGGGAGTCGCCCACGCTCGGCGCATGGGGGCTGGGCTGGGAGGTCTGGCTCAACGGCATGGAAGTCACGCAGTTCACCTACTTCCAGGAAGTCGGCTCGCTCAAGTGCCAGCCGATCACCGGCGAGATCACCTACGGCATCGAGCGGCTCGCGATGTACCTGCAGGGCGTCGAGAGCGTCTACGACCTGACCTGGACCGAGGGAGTGAGCTATCGCGACGTGTTCCACCAGAACGAGGTGGAGCAGTCGCGCTACAACTTCGAGATCTCCAACGCGCCGATGCTGTTCCGCCATTTCGACGACTTCGAGGCCGAGGCGAAGCGGCTGGTCGCCGCCGGGCTTGCCCTGCCCGCCTACGAGATGGTGATGAAGTGCTCGCACTGCTTCAACCTGCTCGATGCGCGCGGCGCGATCTCGGTCACCGAGCGCGCGGCTTACATCGCGCGCGTGCGCAACCTCGCGCGCGCGGTCGCGCAGGCATATCACGATGCGCGCGAGCGGCTGGGCTTTCCGATGCTGCAGCCGGTGCCCCATGCCGCCTGAGGCCGCGACGGCCCTGCCGAAGGCGGCTCATCCGCAGACGACCGGCGCAGCGGCAGCCGTCGCGCCGCTGCTGGTGGAGCTGTTCACCGAGGAGCTGCCGCCCAAGGCGCTGCGGCGGCTGGGCGAGGCATTCGCCGCCGGCGTCGCCGAGGGCCTGCGCAGCCGCGGCCTGGCCGAGGCCGACGCGCGCGTCGAGGCCTTCGCCACGCCGCGCCGGCTGGCGGTACGCGTGGATCCGGTCGCCGCCCGGGCGCCCGACCGCAGCATCGAGGTCAAGGGCCCCTCGCTGAAGGTCGGCCTCGACGCCGAGGGCCGCCCGACGCAGGCGCTGCTGAAGTGGGCCGAGCGCCAGGGCGCGGGCATCGATGCCCTGACGCGCGCGAGCGACGGCAAGCAGGAGTGCTTCTGGTTCCGCAGCACGGCGCGCGGCGAGGCGCTCGACGCCAGCATTCCGGCGCTGCTCGAGCAGGCTCTCTCCAGGCTGCCGATCCCCAAGGTGATGCAGTACCAGCTCGCCGACGGCCGCACCACCGTGAGCTTCGTGCGCCCGGTGCACGGGCTGGTGGTGCTGCACGGCGCGCGCGTCGTCGAGGCATCGATCCTCGGCCTGCCGGCCGGCCGCACCACGCGCGGACACCGCTTCCAGTCCGACGGCACGATCGAGCTCGCCGATGCCCGCGCCTACGAAGGCGCGCTCGAATCGCGCGGCCGGGTGGTGGCCGCGTTCGAGACGCGGCGCGCGCGCATCGAAGCGCTGCTGCGCGAGCGCGCCGCGGCGCTGGGCGCTTCGCTGGGCGACGAGGAGCCGGTGATGGCGCTGCTCGACGAGGTCGCGGCGCTGGTCGAATGGCCGGCCGTCTACGCCGGCGAGTTCGATCGCGAGTTCCTGCAGGTGCCGCAGGAATGCCTGATCCTGACCATGCGCACCAACCAGAAGTACTTCCCTCTGTTCCAGGCCGATGGCCGCCTGCTGCCGAAGTTCCTGATCGTCTCGAACATGGCGGTCGACGACCCGCGCCTGATCATCGCGGGCAACGAGCGCGTGGTGCGTCCGCGGCTGGCCGACGCGCGCTTCTTCTTCGAGCAGGACAAGAAGACGCGGCTGGCCGATCGCGTCGGCCAGCTCGGCTCGGTCGTCTACCACGCCAGGCTCGGCACGCAGGGCGAGCGCGTCGAGCGCGTGCGCGAGATCGCCCGCGCAGTGGCCACGCTGCTCGGCGCCGATGCCGCGCTGGCCGATCGCGCCGCGCTGCTCGCCAAGACCGATCTGCTCACCGGCATGGTCGGCGAGTTCCCCGAGCTGCAGGGCATCATGGGCACCTATTACGCCCGGCACGACGGCGAGCCGGAGGCGGTGGCGCGGGCGATCGCCGAGCACTACCAGCCGCGCCACGCCGGCGACGCCCTGCCGGCGAGCGAGACCGGCACCGTGCTCGCGCTCGCCGACAAGCTCGAGACGCTGGCCGGCATGTTCGGCATCGGCCAGCAGCCCACCGGCGACAAGGATCCCTTCGCGCTGCGACGCCACGCGCTGGGGGTCATCCGGATGCTGATCGAGCGCCGGCTCGAGCTACCGCTCAACGCGCTGGTCGATGCGGCTTTCCGCGCCTTCGGCGACCGCGTGAGCCATGCCCATGCCGAGCTCGAGACCTTCTTCCACGAGCGGCTCGCCGGCTACCTGCGCGAGCGCGGCTACACGGCGCAGGAGATCGCCGCAGTGGTCGACCAGCGCCCGATGCAACTGGCGCGGGTACCGGCGCAGCTCGAGGCGGTGCGCGAGTTCTCCCGGCTGCCCGAGGCCGAGGCGCTGGCGGCGGCCAACAAGCGCATCGTCAACATCCTGCGCAAGGCGGGTGACGGCATCGGCAGCGCGGTCGACCGCGCCCTGCTGGCCGAGCCCGCCGAGCGCGCCCTGGCCGACCAGGTGGCCCGGCTCGCGCCGCAGCTCGAGGCGCGCATGCAGGCAGCCGATTTCACCGGCGCCATGACCCTCATGGCGCAGGCGCGCGACGACGTCGACCGCTTCTTCGACCAAGTGCTGGTGATGGCGGACGACGAGCGCGTGCGCGCCAACCGGCTGGCGCTGCTGTCGGGACTGCGCCACCTGATGAACCGCGTCGCCGACATCTCGAAGCTCTCCCGGTGAAGCTGATCATCCTCGACCGCGACGGCGTCATCAACCACGACAGCGACGCCTTCATCCGCAGCCCGGAGGAATGGGTTCCGCTGCCGGGCAGCCTCGACGCGATCACCCGGCTGGGCAGGGCCGGCTATCGCGTGGTGGTGGCGACCAACCAGTCGGGCGTGGCGCGCGGGCTGTTCGATCTCGGCACGCTGGGCGCCATCCACGCGAAGATGCACCAGGCGGTCGCCGGCGCCGGCGGCCGCATCGACGCGATCTTCTTCTGCCCGCACGGGCCCGAGGCGGATTGCGCGTGCCGCAAGCCCAGGCCCGGCATGCTGCTCGAGATCCTGCAGCGCTTCCGCGCCGCGCCGGCCGAGGTGCACGCGATCGGCGATTCGCTGCGCGACCTGCAGGCCGCGCACGCCGCGGGCTGCCGCCCGGTGCTGGTGCTCACCGGCAAGGGACAGCGGACGATGCAGGCCGGCGGCCTGCCTCCGGCCACCGCAGTGCGGGTCGACCTGGCGGCCGTCGCAGCCGAGCTGGCGCCGTAATGAGCCTGGCGCTGCGGTCGGCGCTGTTCCTGCTGTTCCAGATCGTCACGGTGGTGCCCTACGCGCTGGCCTGCCTGCTGTGGGCGCCGCTGCCGCGCCATCGGCGCTATCGGCTCACGCTAGGCTGGCCGCGCATGGTGATCTGGGCGGCGCACCGGCTGATCGGCATCCGTCACCAGGTGATCGGCGTGCACCACCTGCCGCAGGGTCCGGCGATCCTGATGTCGAAGCACCAGTCGACCTGGGAGACGCTGTTCTTTCCGACCTGGATGCCGCGCGAGCTGTGCTACGTGTTCAAGCGCGAGCTGCTCTACCTGCCCTTCTTCGGCTGGGGCATCGGGCTGCTGGACATGATCCACATCGACCGCAGCCGCGGCAGGGACGCGCTCGAGCAGGTGATCGAGCAGGGCTCGCGCAAGCTCGCCGAGGGCCGCTGGATCATCCTCTTCCCCGAGGGCACGCGCACGCGCGCGGGCTCGCAGGGCCGCTACAAGCTCGGCGGCGCGCGCCTCGCCGTGGGCACCGGAGCAGCAGTGGTGCCGATCGCGGTGAACTCGGGTGAATGCTGGCCGCGCCGCGCCCTGGTGCTGCGCCCCGGCATGATCACGGTATCGATCGGGCCGGTGATCGTCAGCGAAGGCAAGAGCGCCGAGCAGCTCAACCTCGAGATCGAAGGCTGGATAGAATCCGAGATGCGCCGGCTCAGCCCTCATCTGTATCGCGATGCCGCATCTGCTGTCACGAGGTCCATCCCCGCTTGAAACACCGAACCGATCGTTCCCGCCGCCAGCCGCCTGCGGGCGAAGCGGCCCTGCAGCTGGCGCTGCCGCTGTTCGAACCGCCTCCCGCCGAAGCACGGCCCGCGACGCCGCCGTGCGCACCAGCCCCCGGCCTGCGCTCGACCTGCCTGTGCGAGCAGACGGTGCACTACGAGCTGCGCCGCTCGCGGCGGCGCACGATAGGCTTCGTGATCGACGATCGCGGCCTGCGCGTCACCGCGCCGCGCTGGGTGCCGCTGGCCGACATCGAGCGCGCGCTGCAGGAGAAGTCGCGCTGGATCGTGCGCAAGCTGGTCGAGTGGCGTGCCCACGAGGCGCGCCGCGAACGCGTCACCGTGCGCTGGGAGCACGGCGCATCGCTGCGCTTTCTCGGCACGACGCTCACGCTGGCGCTCGACGCCGATGCGCGCGGCGTCTCGCGCGAAGGCGAGCGCCTGGTGGTGGGGCTGGCGCCGCTGGCAGGCGCCGAGCAGCTCAAGGACCGCGTGCAGGGCTGGCTGCAGGCGCGCGCACGCGAGGTCTTCGCCGAGCGCATCCCGCTGTTCGCGCAGCGCCTGGGACTCGAGCCGAGCCGCTGGTCGCTGTCCTCGGCGCGCACCCGCTGGGGCAGCTGCACGCCCGACGGCGCGATCCGGCTGAACTGGCGCCTGGTGCACTTCCCGCTCGAGATCATCGACTACGTCATCGCCCACGAGCTCGCGCACCTGCGCGAGCTCAACCACGGACCGCGCTTCTGGTCCACCGTCGGCGAGCTGTTCCCCGATTTCGAGCGTGCGCGCGCCTGGCTGCGCGAGTTTCCCGACGACATGCCGGTCGGGTAATCCACACGAGGAGCGAAGATGCGGATCCTCCACACCATGCTGCGGGTCGGCGACCTGCAGCGCTCGATCGATTTCTACACCCGCCTGATGGGCATGCGGCTGCTGCGCACCACCGAGCGCCCCGAGCAGAAATATTCGCTCGCCTTCGTCGGCTACGGCGAGGAGTCCGCGCACGCGGTGCTCGAGCTCACCTACAACTACGGCGTGCAGCACTACGACCTCGGTTCCGGCTTCGGCCACGTGGCGATCGAGGTGACCGACGCGGCCGCCACCTGCGAGCGCGTGCGCGCCGGCGGCGGCAAGGTCACGCGCGAAGCCGGCCCGGTGAAGGGCGGCACGACGGTGATCGCCTTCGTCGAAGATCCCGACGGCTACAAGATCGAGCTGATCGAGGGCCGGCCGTCATAGCCGGGTCATAGCCGCAGCAGCCGTCCCCACGCCGGCGCAGGCGGCCAGTGCGCAGGATCCGGCGCACCCGACGGAGTCGGGGCAGCCGACGCGCCCGGCGGGCTCGGAGCAGACGACGCGCCCGGTGAGCCCGGTGAGCCCGAAGCAGCCGAGGCGCTGCTGCGCAGCCATTGCGCCGCGCTCAGCCAGCCGCCGTGGGTGACCAGAAGCGCGCGCGGGCGCTCCTCGAGCACGGCGCGTACGCGCGCCAGCAGCTCGGCCAGCGATTCCCCGCCGCCGGGGCGATGGTGCAGGAAGTCGGCCAGCCACGCGTCGATCGCGGCGCGAGGAACGCTGCTCCAGGCAAGGCCGTCCCAGGTGCCGAAATCCAGCTCGACGAGCCGTGCGTCGACGCGATGGACCCAGCCGGCTGCACGCAACACGCGCCCTACTGCACGACACCGCTCGAGCGGGGAGGTCCACACCACCGCGGGCAGCCGCTCGCGCCGCGCCAGCGCGCGCATGCGCTGCGCCAGCCGGCGGGCGCGGCGCGGATCGACCGGCAGGTCGGTGCGCCCGAGGCACAGCCCCTCTGCGCCGAGCGGACGGGGATGGCGCCAGCAGTGCAGCGACAGCGCGGGCGATGCGGTCATGCCGCGGCTGCCCCGGCCTGGAACGCCAGCAAGGCCAGGTAGACCGCCACTTCGCTGACCTGCTGCGCCGCGCCGAGGCAATCGCCGGTGAATCCGCCCAGGCGCGCGAGGAACCAGCGGCCGCACAGCCATGCCGCGACGGCGGCGGCCGCGCAGGCCAGCAGCCACGCCGCCGGCGCCGCGTAGCCGGCGCCCGCAGCCGCACCAGCACCAGCACCAGCACCAGCAGCCACACTTGCACCCGTACCCACCGCCTGCGCACCGGCGAGCGCGACGCAGCCGGCCAGCGCCGCCAGCGGCCACGCCAGCGCGACGCCCCAGCCGGCGCTGGTCGATCGCCGAGCCAGCGGCGCGGCCTTGCTGCGCTCCGGCTCGCCGGCATAGGGCAGCCAGCGCATCAGGCCCACGGCCGCCGCGCGCGATACCGTGTGCGCCAGCACCAGCGCCGCGCAGGCCGTCGACAGCGGCAGCGAGGCCAGGGCCGCGGCCTTGAGCGCCAGCAGCAGGGTGATGCCGATCACGCCGTAGCTGCCCAGCCGCGAGTCCTTCATGATCTGCAGCGCGCGTTCGCGATCGACCGCGCCGCCCAGGCCATCGCACACGTCGGCGAAGCCATCCTCGTGGAATGCGCCGGTCAGCACCAGCGACGCGGCCATCGACAGCAGCACCGCCACCACCGGCGGCCACCAGGCGGCGGCGAGCCACAGGCACAGGGCGGCCACGCCCCCGACGGCGGCGCCGACCAACGGGAAGTAGCGGGCGCTCGCCTCGAGCCACTCGGCGCGATAGCCGACCCATTGCGCGAGCCGGCGCGGCAGCGGCACGCGCGTGAGGAACTGCAGCGCGACCAGCAGCAGGCGCAGCTCGTGCTTCACGACGGCAGGGCGCCGGAAACCCCCGCGCTCTCGAAGCTGGCCATCTCGTCGAGCAGGCGCACGGCCGACTCGATCAGCGGCCAGGCCAGCGCCGCGCCCGAGCCCTCGCCGAGCCTCAGGTCCAGCGCGATCAGGGGCTGCGCGTCCAGTGCGTGCAGCAGGCGCGCGTGGCCGGGCTCGTGCGAGCGATGGGCGAACACGCAGTAGCCGCCGACCGCCGGCACGAGCCGCTGGGCGACCAGCACGGCGCTGCCGGCGATGAAGCCGTCGACCACGACCAGCCGCCGCTCGGCGGCTGCCTGCAGCACCGCGCCCACCATCATCGCGATCTCCAGCCCGCCGAAGGCGGCCAGCGCCTGCAGCGGCTCGACCGCCTCGGAGTGCCGCTGCAGCACTGCGTGCAGGACCGCGATCTTGTGCGCCAGCGCCTCGTCGCCCAGCCCGGTGCCGCGCCCGGTGCATGCCTCGATCGCCGTGCCGGTGAGCCGCGCCAGCAGCAGCGAGGCGGCCGAGGTATTGCCGATGCCCATCTCGCCCAGCAGCACGGCATTGCCCGGCAGCTCGCTCACCACCTGACGGCCGGCGGCGATCGCCTCGCGGCACTGGGCGTCGCTCATCGCCGGGCCGGCGAGCGCATCCTGCGTGCCGGCGGCGATCTTGCGCGATACCAGCCCGGGGCGCGGAGCGAAGTCGTGACGCACGCCCGCATCCACCACCGTCAGCGCCAGCCCGTGCTGGCGCGCCAGCACGCAGATGGCAGCGCCGCCGGCGAGGAAGTTCTCGACCATCTGCCAGGTGACCTCGCTCGGGTAGGCCGACACGCCGCGCGCGGCCAGGCCGTGGTCGGCCGCGAACACCAGCACCTGCGGCTCGGTCAGGCGCGGCCGCTCGGTGCGCTGCACCAGCCCGATGCGCAGCGCCAGGGTTTCGAGCACGCCGAGCGATCCGAGGGGCTTGGTCTTGCCGTCCAGGGCCTGCTGGAGACGTTCGGCCAGGGCGGCGTCGGCGACGTCGGCCACATCGACAATGGGGGGCAGCATCATGGGGGTCTCGTCAGGCAAGCCGCGACGCGTCCGCGCCGCCGGGGGTGGGGGAATCGAGCAGCCCCATCAGCGCACCCGGCGCGAAACGGGCATCGATGAAGTCGGCCAGGCCGTCGAACACCTGGTCCAGCGTGTGCGCCGCGGCGCCGAACAGCGCACGCAGCACTGCCGGCGCCTCGAACAGGCCGTGCACGTACAGGCCGAGCACGTTGCCCGCCTGCCAGCCGATCGGCTCGTCCGCAGCGTTGCGCAGCACCACCTGCGCGGGCTGCGCGCCGGTCTGTCCGAACGTGCGGCCGTGACGGATCTCGTAGCCGTCGAAGGCCACGCCGGACAGCGGCGTCCACTCGCCGCCCAGCGCATCGAAGCGCGCCGCCGTGGCACGCAACAGCTTGTCGCGCTCGAAACGGGTGACCAGCGGCAGCAGGCCCAGGCCTGGAGCGTTGCCGTCCACGCCATGGGGATCGACCAGCGCCTCACCGAGCATCTGCAGGCCGCCGCACACGCCGAGCACCGCGCCGCCGCACGCGGCATGGCGGGCGATCGCCGCGTCCAGCCCCTGCGCCCGCAGCCAGGCGAGATCGCTGCTGGTGTGCTTGGAGCCGGGCAGCACGATCCAGTGCGCACCCTCGAGCTCGGCCGGCGTGCGCGCCCAGCGCAGGCTCACGCCGGCCAGCGTGCGCAGCGGCTGGAACTCGTCGAGGTTGCTGATGCGCGGCGGCGCCACGATGGCGATGCGCCGCCCGCTGCCGTCGCCGCTGGGCGCGGCGTCGAACACGCCGTCTTCCTCCGGCAGGCCGTGGCCGCGCCACATCGGCAGCACGGCCAGCGTCGGCACGCCGGTCAGCTCGAAGAGACGTTGCGGACCGGGCTCGAGCAGGCCGGCGTCGCCGCGGAAACGGTTGAGCACGAAGCCGCGCAGCGCCACACGTTCGGCCTGCGGCAGCAGCTGGTGCGTACCGTAGAGGTGCGCGAACGCACCGCCGCGATCGATGTCGACCACCAGCAGGCAGGCCGCGCGCGCCTCGAGCGCGGTGCGCATGTTGACGTAGTCGCTGTCGTGCAGATTGATCTCGGCCGGCGAGCCGGCACCTTCGATGACCACGACATCGTGCCCGGCCAGCAGTGCATGCAGGGCCTCACGCGCATGGGGCCACAGGCGCTCGCTGCGCATCCGCCACGGCACGCTGGCCAGGTCCTCGCGCACCTGCCCGAGCACCACCACCTGGCTGGCCGTATCGGCCTCCGGCTTGAGCAGCACCGGGTTCATGCGGACATCGGGATGCGCGCGCGCGGCCAGCGCCTGGAAGTACTGCGCGCTGCCGATCTCGCCGGCGCGCCCCTGCGGCCCGGGCACCACGCGCGCGTTGTTGCTCATGTTCTGCGCCTTGAAGGGCGCGACCTTCAGCCCCTGGCGCTCATACCAGCGGCACAGCGCCGTGGCGAGCCAGCTCTTGCCGGCACCGCTGGTGGTGCCCAGCACCATCACCGCGCGCGCCGTCATGGGTAGGGCCTGTTCACGCTATCGCCCCCGCGCCGGGTCTGCCGAGCCGCCGAACGAGGCGGCGCCGGCGCACGGCCGCGCGGCCGTGCCGATGCCCGCCATGCATCGAGCAGCGCCCGCTGGGCCGGCGGGGGCTGCACGCTCAGGCGCACCCAGCCCGGCAGGCCGAGCGAGGCGGCATCGCGCAGCTTGACCCCATGCGCGCGCAGCCGCGCCAGCGTCGCGGACAACGGCGGACCATCGTCCCAGCGCGCGACGAAGAACGGCGTGACGCTCGGCCGGCAGTGCCATCCGAGCCCGCTCAGGCATTCGAGCTGGCGCTGCTTCCACCTGGCCAGGCGCCCCAGGCTGGCGCGCAGCCAGTCGTGCGTCGCGGCCTGCGTCCAGCTCTCGAGCAGCGCCACGCCGTGCGCGCCGAGCGGCCACGAGGGCGCCAGCGCGGCGAGCCGTTCGCGCAGCGCCTCGCCGGCCGCCGGCGCGATCGCATAGGCCGCCCTCACGCCGGGCAGGCCCAGCGCCTTGTTGGGGGTCCACAGCTGCCAGGCCGCGGCAGGCAGCGCCGGTGCGGCCCCGGTCAGGCGCAGCGGCGCGTAGGCGCAATCGATCACCTGCACGGTGCCCGCGCCGCAGGCGTCGATCGGCACCGAGCCGCCGTCCGGGCTGGCCGGCTCGGCATGCCAGGCGAGGCGCGCACGTTGGTCGCGGCGAGCGAGGGCCAACCCGGCCGCTCGCGCGGCGGCTGCGTAGTCGGCATAGCCCGGCCGCGGCGCGCCCACCGTGGCCGACGGCCAGCGCCGAGCGACGGCCGCGGTCATGCGCACGATGAACTCGCTGGCGCTGGCGGAGATCACGATCCGCTCGGGGCGCACGCCGTGCAGGGCGGCCAGCGATTCGCGCAGCGCCTGGTAGGCCGGATCGGGATAGCGCGCGGCGTCGCAGCGGCGCAGCGCGCGCAGCACCGCCGGGGCCGGGCCGCAGGCATTGGCGTTGGTGGAGAAATCCCATCGCGGCACGCCGAGGGCATCGGGGCCGCCGTGCTCGATCACGCCCACGCCGGCCTCGCCAGGCAGGCCAGCGCGGCCAGCACCACGCCAATCGAGGCAGCACGCGCGCCCAGCCGCAGGGCCTGGGCGGTGTGCTCGGCGCGCGGCGCGGGCGCCTCCTCATTGAGCCGGTAGGCACCCGGCTTGGCCAGGCACACGCCGAGGCGCAGGGCCATGGCGCCCATGGGCCAGCCGCCGTTGGGCGAAGGCGTGCTCGCCGCCTGCGCACGCAGCTCGCGCCATGCCCGCGGCATCGGCAGCAGCAGCACGGCGGTGATGCGCGCCGGCAGCCACGACAGCAGATCGTCGGCGCGCGCCGCCCACTTGCCGGCCCATTCCCATTGGCCGCGGTAGCCCCACATCGCATCGGTCGTGTTCGCGAAACGATACAGCACCGCCCCCGGCAGACCGCCCAGCGCATACCAGAACAGCGGGGCGACGACCGAGTCGTTGAGGTTCTCCGCGAGGGTCTCGATCGCGCTCTCGCGCAGCGCCGGCTCGTCCATCGCGGCCACGTCGCGGCTGACCAGCCGGGCCAGCCGACAGCGTGCCGCGACGAGCCGGTCGGGTGCGGCGGCGCGCGGCCCGCCCGCCGGTCCGCTCAGACAGGCTTCGACCGCGGCGACCTCGTCGCGCAGCATGCGCCAGGCGAACGTCGGCGCGAACGCCAGCGCGAGGAGCGGCACGGCCAGCAGCACCGGCGCGGCCAGCAGGACCGCCTGCAGCACGGCCGCCGCGGCCACCAGCGCGGCAGCCAGGACCAGCCACAGCACAGCCCCGCCGGCGAATGCCGGCGCGGGAGGCAGCCGGCGCAGCCAGCGCCCCGGCGCCGCCAGCAGGCGCCCCAGCCACGCCACCGGATGCCAGGCATCGGGCGGTTCCCCGAAGCGAGTGTCCGCCAGCCATGCCAGCGCCAGGGCCAGCGCGAGGACGATGCCGGAGTCGGGCGGGAAGACCGGTGCGATCATCGCTCGCCGCCTTCCAGGATCAGCGTCTGGAACACCAGCTCGGTCGGCGCCAGCGGCGGGGTCGAGGCGACCCGGCGTTGCGGGCCGCTGCGCACGGGCAGCGGGTGCGAGAAACCCGGCGCATCGAGCACGAAGGTGTGGAACTCGCCGTCTTCGCCGCACGGACACACGCCGGCCGGCAGGCGCTCGAGCAGCTCGGGCGTGTAGTCGAGACCGCAGAACGCGGCGCCGAGGCGCCGCGTGTCGACGCAGACGATGCGCGCCCTGATCCCGCGCGCGATCACGCTGCGCGCGACCTCCGCGCGCGAGCGCCCCCAGAGCGGAAATACCGCCGCCAGCCCGGCCCGCGCGCAGGCCGGCTCGAGCCAGTCGCGGTGCGCCTGGAGGTCGATGTCGCCGAAGATCATGTGGGTATGGCTTTCGGCGCGCAGCCGGCGCAGCGCTTCGTCGAACACCTGCGCATAGCTGCCGGGAGCCGTGCGCGCCTCGCGCCACGCCCCGCCGGCGGCCGCCACCTGGGCGGCGAGCAGCGCCGGCGCGAGGGCGTGCGACTTGCTCGCTCCGTCGGCGTCGCACAGGGTGAGGAAGGTGCTCACCTCGAACCCTTCGTCCTTCGCCAGCAGCCAGGCCAGGCACGCATCCTTGCCGCCGCTCCAGCTGATCGCCGCGCGCATGCCCATCGCTCAATCCTCGATGCCGCGCTGCGCCGGCACGCCGGCCTTGAAGTGGTGCTTGATCATGGTCATCTCGGTGACCGTGTCGGCGAGATCGATCAGCTCGCGCGGCGCGCCGCGGCCGGTGAGCACCACGTGCACCGACTCGGGCCGCTCGCGCAGGCAGGTCAGCACCGGCTCGAGCGGCAGCCAGCCGTAGCGCAGCGGGTACATGATCTCGTCGAGCACCACCAGGAAGTGCGCGCCGGCGCGTATCGTCGCCTCGGCGCGCTGCCATCCGTCGCGCGCCAGCTGCGCCGAGTGCTCGATGTCGCGGCTCTTCCAGCTGAATCCGTCGCCCAGCCCCTCGATCGGCACCCCGAGCTGCTCGAATGCGCGATGCTCGCCGAAGCGCGCGCTCGGCACCTTCATGAACTGGTAGATCTTCACCGGCTTGTCGCGGCCGTGGGCACGCAGGGCCAGGCCGAAGGCCGCCGTGCTCTTGCCCTTGCCGTCGCCGGTATGAATGATCACCAGGCCGCGGCGCTCGCCTTGCGGCTTGTCGCTGCGGCGCTCGGTCGGGAGCGATTCGATCTGCATGGCTCATGGCTCCAGGTTGGGGAGAGCGGTGTAGCGGCACGCGCCGGCGCCGCCGGACGCCGCCCGCGCACCGTCGCCGAGCCGCTCGATGCGCAGCGCGCCGTCGAATGCGTCGACCAGCGTGGCATGCAGCGCGGGGCAGTCGTGCGCGCCGTCGGCCCGGACGCGCCCATCCTGCAGCACCACCAGCCGGTCGGCCTGTAGCGCCAGCGGCAGATCATGCAGCACGCTGACCACGACGTGGGTGCGGCCGAGATCGCGCAGCAGGCGCACCATGGCGACCTGGTGCGGCGGATCGAGATGGGTCGTCGGCTCGTCCAGCAGCAGCACCGGCGCGCCGGCGCCGAGGGCGCGGGCGAGCAGCACGCGCTGGCGCTCGCCGCCGGAGAGCTCGCGCAGGCGGCGGTGTTGCCAGGCGCCGCAGCCGGTGGCGCGGATGGCCTCGTCGACCGCTGCCTCGTCCTCGGCGCCGGGAGCGGCGAACAGGCCGAGGTGCGGCAGACGGCCCAGGTGGACGACCTCGCGCACGGTGAGCTCACCGGTCACCTCGCCGTTCTGCGACATCCAGGCGAGCCGTCGCCCGCGCTCCCGCGCGCTCCAGCGCGGCAGCACGCGGCCGGCCAGCTCGACCTCGCCGGCCGAGGGCACGAGCAGCCCGGCCATGGCCCGCAGCAGGGTCGACTTGCCGGCACCGTTGGGACCGACGATCGTCGTCCAGCCGGTGGCGAAGTCGAGCGATACCCCATGCAGCACTTCGACGCCGCCCAGGCGCACCCGCAGCCCTCGCGTGCACAGGCCTGCTTCGCTCATACCCTGCTCCGCGCGTGCAGCAGCCACAGCAGGTAGCCGCCGCCGAGCACGGCGGTGAGCACGCCAACCGGCAGCTCCTGCGGCGCGATCAGGGTGCGCGCCAGCACGTCGCTCGCCAGCAGCAGCGTGCCGCCCATCGCCGTGCTGGCCGCGAGATTGAAACCATGCGCCGAGGGCGCGAAGCGCCGCACCAGATGCGGGGCCGCCAGCCCGACGAAGGCGACCAGGCCGGACTGCGACACGGCCAGGCCGGTGGCCAGCGCCACGACGCCGACCAGCACCATGCGCACCCGCCCCAGCGGCAGGCCCATCGTGCGCGCGCTGTCCTCGCCCAGCGTGAGCGCGTCCAGCGCGCGCGCGAGCCGCAGCGCCGGCGGCAGCAGCAGCGCCAGCCCGGCACCGAGCACCGCCGCGCTGCCCCACCCCAGGTAGCCGGTGGTCCCGAGCAGGAAGATCTGCTTGCCGCGCAGCGCGTCGGGCGCGACGCTGGTGACGAGGTCGCTGACTGCGCCCAGCACCACGCCCACCACGACGCCGGCCAGCAGCAGCCGGGCGGTCTGCTCGGCGCCGCGCGCGAGCGCCAGGGTGAGCAGCACGCCGATCAGGGCGCCGAGGAAGGCTGCCGCGACCAGCCCGATCCGGGCCAGCAGGCCGGCGGTGGCCAGACCGATGCCGTGCCCGGCCAGCACGCCGGCCGCCAGCACCAGCACCACCGCCAATGCGGCACCGGCTGCCGAACCCAGCAGGTAGGGATCGGCCAGCGGATTGCGGAACAGGCCCTGCGCCACGGCCCCGGCCAAGCCGAGCAGCGCCCCGGTGAGCCAGGCGCCGAGCGTGCGCGGCGCGCGGATCTGCGCCACGATGGTCGCGGCATCCGCATCGGACAGCGCCCGCCACGACCAGCCGTCGCTGCCGGCGACCAGACCGGCCAGCATCCCGCACAGCGCAGTCAGCGCGAGCAGCAGCGAGAGCCTGCGGCGACGCAGGCGGTCGGCCTGCGGCATCAGGAGCGCGTATTCAGCTCGGCCAGGCATCGGGCAAGCTCGAGCGCCGCCTCGCCCAGGCGCGGCCCCGGGCGGATCAGCACTTCGTAGGTCTCGATCGGGAACCCGCAGCTGCGCTGCCGCTGCAGGGCGCGCAGGCCGGCCCAGCCGGGGCGGCGCGCCATCTCGGCGAGATCGCGCCGCGTCGCCATGACGATGTCGGGCTGCAGCCGGACGACGAACTCCGGGTTGAGCCGCGGGAACGGCCCCAGCTCGGCGGGGACGGCATTGGCCATGCCCAGCCGCCTGAGTGTCTCGTCGATGAACGAGCCGACGCCCGCCGCGTGCGGCGCGGCGGTGATCTCGAAATAGACGCGCTGGCCGCGCAGCGCGGCAGGCACGCGCTGCGCGGCGCGCTGCAGGTCGGCCTCGATGGCCGCCCACAGGGGCTGCGCCGCCTCGGGCCGGCCGAGCAGCCGCGCGAGCGTCTCCAGCATGTGCCGCACGTCGGCATGGGTCTGCGACTGGATCGCCACGACCTTCAGGCCCAGCGCCTCGAGCCGGTCGATCGCGCGCACCGAGGGCCCGAGCAGCACCACGTCGGGCCGCAGCGCCACGACGCGCTCGATCTGCGCGTCCTCCATGCTCCCCACCTTGGGCAGCCTCGCCACCTCGGCCGGCCAGTTCGAGAAGCGGTCGATCCCCACCAGGCTGGCGCAGGCGCCCAGCGTGCACACGGCCTCGGTGAGCGAGGGCAGCAGGCTGACGATGCGCGTCGGCACGGCCGCGAAGCTGGTCGTCACGCCGCGATCGTCGCGTATCGTGATCTGCGCACCGGCCGATGCGTGAGCGACCAGCGCGATCAGGCAGGCGGCGAGCGCACGCGCCAGCACGGCCTTCACTGTCCGCCTCCCGTCGCCGCCTTCACCGGCACTTCGATCCCCGCCACCATCAGCGTGACCCGCGAGCATAGCGCGGCGAGCGCCTGGTGCAGGCCGCCCAGCACGTCCACGAAATGGCGCGCCTCGCGGCTCATCGGCGACACGCCGAGGCCGATCTCGTTGGAGACCAGCACCACCGGCCCCGGCGCGGCCCGCAGCGCCTGGCACAGGCCCTCGCACGCCGGCAGCGGGTCGACCGGACCCGGCGCGCTGCCCTCCAGCGGCATCATCAGGTTGGTCAGCCACAGCGGCAGGCAATCCACGACCACCAGGCAATCGGGCGCCGCATGCGCGGCGACGGCACGCGCCAGCTCGAGCGGCACCTCGACGGTCGCCAGCCCGGGCACCCGCGCGGCCCGCTCCCTGCGATGGCGCTCGATGCGCCGGCGCATCTCGGCGTCGCCCTCGCGCGCCGTGGCCAGCAGCACGGCGCGGCGCGCCGGCGCGGCCAGCCACGCCGCGGCGCGCCGCTCGGCGCAGCGCGACTTGCCGCTCTTCTGGCCGCCGAGGATCAGCTCGCGCATGGCTTCGAGGCGTCCGGGATGACCGGGCTCAGAGGCCGCGCCAGGACAGCGTCACGAACGCCTCGCGCCCGGGCTGGTCGTAGCCGTAGACGGTCTCGTAGCGCTTGTCGCCGACGTTGTTCAGCCGCAGGCCCAGCAGCCACTGCCTGGTGAGACGCCAGTCGGCGCGCAGGTCCAGCGTGGTGTAGCCGCCCAGGCGCAGCGCATTGGCCGCGTCGTCGAAGCGATGGCTGAACGCGTTGAGGCTGCCGCCCATGCGCCAGGCGCCGAGCTCGGTGTCGGCAGCCAGCCTCAGCGCGTCCTTGGCGCGCCGCGGCAGCACCTTGTCGTAGGACGCGCCCGGCGTCACGTTGCGCGGGTCGAGGTGATCGAGCGACGCGGCCATCGTCCAGCCCGACCACTGCGCCTCGTACGACAGGCTGAAGCCGTCGATGCGGGTGCGCGGGATGTTGGTCGGCAGGGGGCCGCTGCTGATGTAGCCGCGGATGCGGTTGTCGAACCACGCCGCGCGCAGCTGCTGGCCGGCGCCGGCCCAGCGCAGGCTCACCTCACTCTGCTTGCCCTCCTCCGGCTGCAGGTTCGGGTTGCCGAAGTTGGGATAGTAGAGCTGGTTGAAGCTCGGGGCCACGAAGCTGGTGCCATAGGAAGCGCCGAGCCGCCACGCCTGCGTGATGTCGAAACCGTAGCCCACGGTGCCGTTGGTCTGCGAGCCGTACTGCGAGTTGCGGTCGTTGCGCACGCTCGCCTGCCAGGTGTGCGGGCCATGCTGGCCGTCGAGCCCGAGCGCGATGGCATTGATGGTGCGGTCGGCCACCGTGAACGGCGTGCCGGGCCGGCGCACTTTCTGCTCGAGGTTCTCGAGCAGCAGGACGGCCGCGCCCAGCGGGGTCGCCACGTGGTTCTCCCAGGTGATCTGCTGCTGCTCGGTGGCGATCGCGCCGGTATCGAACGCGGACGCGGTGGACAGGGTGTCGTAGACGTCCTTGGAGTGCGACAGGCGTAGCGCGCTGTGCCAGGAACCGGTGACCGGGCCGCCGAAGCGCACCGTCTGCACCTCGGTGTGCAGCTTCGCCCGGCTGTCCACGCCCAGCCCGTCGTCGAACTGGGTCATGCCGTCGGACTGCAGCAGGTTCACGTCGGCACGCCAGGCCGCGCCGAGCTTCACGCCGAGGTTGGCGCTGGCCGCCGTCTGCCAGAAGCCGTCGTCGTCCGGGTTGAAGTTGCCGAACTGCACGCGCGGATTGGTCACCGAGTAGCCTCGCGTCACGGTGCGGTCGACCCGCACCGCACCGTCGAAGATGCCCTGCCCGAAGCGCAGGCCGCCGCCCAGCTGGGCGGAATGGTGCGATCCGGCGGTGACGCTCGCGTCCGGATGCACGCCCTCCGCACCCCGCCGCGTGAAGATCTGCACCACCCCGCCGACCGCCTCGCTGCCGTACAGGCCCGACATCGGACCGCGCACGATCTCGATGCGCTCGATCTGGTCGAGCGGGATGTTGTCCAGGTTCGGCGTGCCGGTGGTGGCCGAGTTGTAGCGCACGCCGTCGACCAGCAGCAGCGTGTGGCGCGCCTCGAGGCCGCGCAGGTAGATCGAGGAGGTCTTGCCCAGGCCGCCGTTGGAGGAGAACTGCACGCCCGGCTGGCGCGACAGGAGCTCCGGCAGCGTGCGGCCGGTCGCCTGCTCGATCTGGGCGCGATCGATCACCGTCACCTCGGCGATGGTCTCGTCCACGCGCATCGGCGTGCGGCTGGCAGTGACCGCGACCGGTGCCAGGGTGGGGACATCGGACTGCGGCTGCACCTGCGCCATGGCGGCGCCGCAAGCGAAGACCGGACATGCGAACAGGGAGGGCAGGAACTGCGAACGTGCAGCGGCGCGCACCCGGCGGCCAGCCGAACGGAACGGAACGGAATCGGAAACCATGGAAATCTCGTACGCAGAGGCGCGCGCGCCAGCTTCCCCGCGGAGCGCGCTCAATGACGCACCACAGGGGCACGTCGCCCGTTGGCCGGTATCCGGGCTGGCGGACCGATCCGTGTCTCCTTCCCAGACGCCGAGGCGTCCAGTGGACGATGACACGAGCCGAAGACCGGAGTCTTCGTCCGCTTACCGTTGCGGGGGCAGCGCAGGTTGGAGTTTTCCCGGAGGGAACGACTCGCCCTGCTTCCCGTTTAACCGCATCGACATGACGCCGACGCGAGCACCAACGGCGGCATGATACCTAAAATCGCCCGCGCCGCGAACGGCCGGGCTGCGCGCCGAAGGAAGGAACCTCACGATGCATCGTCAGCCGGCAGCCGCAAGGCATCGCGCGCGTTGCGGGCGAGCAGCAGCGTGACCATCGCCTGGGCCAGCACCTCCACCACGCCCATCACGCCCGCACCGGTCACCGGCCGCGCCGCCGCCGCCCAGCGCAGGCCGAGCAGCGCCGACGGCAGCAGCACCAGCACGGAAGCCACCAGCACGAAGTACAGGCGCTCGCGCAGCCGCCTGAGATCGTCGGAGTCGGTGCCATCGGACAGGCGCGAGGCTGCGAAAGCGCTGGCGGCCAGCGCGAGCGCCAGCAGTGTCATGCCCGACCCGAGCAGCCCGGTGCGCAGTGCGTGCAGCACCGCGCGATCGTCGACCGCCAGCGAGGCGATCGTTCCCACGAGCAGGCCCGCGCAGGCCAGCGTCGACACCACGCACGACGCCTGCAACAAGCGGACCACGGCGCGCCTTGCGCGCTGCGACGAGTGATCGCCGGGGGCTTGGGTCACCTCGCCCATGACGCCTCCAGGGAGATACGACCGCGGCGCGCGGCGCCGCACCCGCGACGGCGTGGTGCTCCATGGAGTGCCTGTCGGACGCGCGGGTCGAAGCGACTCTGCGCCGAATCGACCGATGCGTCAACGCTGCACCGCGATCCGGCCGGCGGCGGCGCGGGCGCGATGATTCAACTCCGCGGGACTCCCAGCCGCGCGGCGAGATCGAGCCACACGTCAACCGGAAGATCCTCGGGCCGCAGCGTCGGATCGAGGCCGGCATCGGCCACGCCGGCCGCGGCCAGCCACGGCAGCAGCGTCTTGCGGATCATCTTGCGCCGCTGCCCGAAGCCCGCCGCCAGCACGCGCTGCAGGGGCGCGGGGTCGAGCTGCGAGCGGTCGCGGCGCACCGACATGCGCAGCACCGCCGAATCGACCTTGGGCGGCGGATCGAAAGCCTGCGGCGGCACGGTGAACAGGCTCTCGACCTCGTAGAACGCCTGCATCAGCACCGACAGCCGGCCGAAGGCGGCCGAGCCGGGCTCGGCCACGATGCGATCGACCACCTCCCGCTGCAGCATGAAATGCTGGTCGTCGACGTGCCGGCGGCTGGCGAGCAGGTGCACCAGGAGCGGGCTCGAGATGTTGTAGGGCAGGTTGCCCACCAGCCGCAGCCGCTGCGGGCCGTCCGGCGCCGCGAGGGCCGCGTAGTCGAAGCGCAGGGCGTCGGCCACGTGCAGGCTCAGGTGCCGCTCGTCCCAGCGCCGGCGCAGGCGCGCGGCCAGGTCGCGATCGATCTCGACGGCGTGCAGGTGATCGACACGCTCGAGCAGCGCCGCCGTGAGCGCGGCGAGCCCCGGACCGATCTCGACCAGGATCTGCCCCGGACGCGGATGGATCGCCTCGACGATCGCTGCCACCACCGAGGCGTCGACGAGGAAATGCTGCCCGAAGCGCTTGCGCGCCACGTGGCCGGCGACCGGCCGCGCGGCGCTCATTCCAGCTTGTACTCGACGTAGGTGCGGTCGCGCAGCTGGCGCAGCCAGTCCTGGTAGTTCTCTTCGCTGCGCCGCTCGCGCAGCGCCTGGCGGGCCATCTGGCGCACCCGGTCGGGCGAGGCCTCGTCGGTCCGGCGTTCGACGACCTGGATCAGGTGCACCCCGAAGGGCGTGCGCACCGGCTGGCTGAGCTGGCCCGGCTGCAGCGCGTTCATGGCGCGCTCGAATTCCGGTACGGTGTCGCCCGGATAGATCCAGCCGAGGTCGCCGCCGCGTCCGGCGCTGCCGTCGGCCGAGTACTGCCGCGCCATCTCGGCGAAGTCGGCGGCGCCGGCCTCGATGCGCTGGCGGATGTCGCGCAGCCGGCGCTCCGCCTCGTCCGCACTGATGATCTCGTTGGGGCGGATCAGGATGTGGCGCGCATGCGTCTGGGTGATCGGCGTGCCGACGGCCGCGCGCGGCACCCCGGCGCTGCGCCGGTCGACCAGCTTGAGCACGTGGAAGCCGGCCGGGCTGCGCTGCAGGGGCGCGACCTCGCCCGGACGCAGCGACGACACCGCATCGACGAAGAGCTGCGGCAAGCGGTCGGCCGAGCGCCAGCCCATCGCCCCGCCGCTCATCGCATCGGGCGCGTCGGAGAAGGCCGCGGCCAGCCGCGCGAAATCGGTGCCGCGCTTCAACTGCTCGATGATCTCCTCGCCGCGCAGCCGCTGGCGCTCGATCTGCTCGGCGCTGGCGCCTTCGGGCAGCGCCAGCAGGATCTGCGCGATCTGCAGCTCGGCGGCCGGCTGCGCGGCGCCCGGCTGCGACGCCAGGAAGGCATCGATGTCGGCGTCGCTGATCTGGATGCGGTTGTCGACCTCGCGCTCGCGCAGGCGCTGGCGGATGATCTCGCCGCGAATGTCCTCGCGGAACTGCTCGAAGCTCGTTCCGTCGCGCTCGAGGCGTTCGCGCAGCTGCACCGGCGTGAGGTTGTTGGATTGCGCGATCGAGGCCACCGCGCGATCGAGCTGCGCCTCGTCGACGCGGATACCGTCGTCGCGCGCCAGCTGCAGCTGCGCGCGGTCGCTGATCATCCGCTCGAGGACCTGCTTCTCCAGCACGTCGGTCGGCGGCACCTCGATGTTCTGCTGGCGCAGCTGATGCTGCGCCATCTGCACGCGCTGCCCCAGCTCCTGGGCGGTGATCGCCTCGCTGTTGACCACCGCGACGATGCGGTCGAGCTCGCGCACCGCCGCTGCCTGCGCCACGCCGGGCAGGCTCGACAGGATCAGTGACAGGGCCGGCAGCGCGGCGACGGCCAGGCGGAGAATCGATCTTGGATGCATCATTCGTAGCCGAAATAGTGCGACGGCAGCTCGGGCCGATCGCCGGGCAGGCGGTAACCGGGGATGTTCCGGCGCAATATATCAAAGGGATTGGAGCCGAGCCGGGCCAGACCTTTCAGATCGAGCTGCACGAAGAACGCCGTGGTCGACTGGCCCTGCGCGGTGAGGAAGCGGTGCAGCAGGAAGCGGGCACCCCAGCAGCAGGCATCGTACTCGAAGCCCAGCACCGATTCGATGATGCCGCGCTCGTTGGGGATCCCGCTCACCGGATCGACCCCGGTACCGAGGAACGAGTAGTTCAGGCGCCCCAGCATGGTCCAGCGCGGCGCCACCGGCCAGCGCCACGACCCGTCGAGCTGCCCGATCTGGTCCTGCTGGTAGCGCACCCCGAGGTTCAGGATGCGGCCATCGGGCGGCTGGTAGCGCCACAGCGCGCTGAAGCGCGGCACGTTGGAGTTGCGTACGCTGTACTGCACGCCGGTATCGAAGCTCTTGCCCCCGCCCAGCTCGCCCGAGGCCGCCAGCAGGACGTCGGAGCGGTCGTCGGTGCGCGGCGCGACGCCTGGGATCGCCACGCGCTGCGGCGAGAAGTAGATGCGCTGCCCGAGCGCGAGACGCAGCTGCTCGGCGCCGGTGGCCGGATCGATCAGCCGCGACACGGCCGCGGCGGTCAGTTGGTCGACGTCGGCGATGCGGTCGTGGCCGATGAAGGTGTTCTCCGAGAACAGCTGCGCGAAGTTGAAATCGGCCACCGTGGTGTCGAACACCGGCAGCTGCGACTGGTCGCGAAACGGCGTGCGCGCGTAGAACAGGCGCGGCTCCAGAGTCTGCGTGACCTCGCGCCCGAAGAACCGCGCCGGGCGCTCGAACACCAGCCCGCCATCGATCGAGAAGGTCGGCACCACGCTCGACTGCGAGGCCGGCAGCCCGCCCGCGGTATCGAGCTGGTAGCTGGTCATGTGCAGCATGGCCTTGGGAATGATGGACCAGCCGGGACGCACGATCGGGTAGCTGAGCTGGGGATTGGCCACCAGGCGCCATCCCTGGGGCTGCCCGGGCAGGGGCGCGACGAACTGGGTGGCGTCGATCAGGGTGTCGGCGTCGAAGCCGTGCACGTCGCGCAGCACGTTGCGGAACTGGATCTGCGGCACCCGCTCGTAGGGGCCGGGGCGCGCGTCGAGGATCGCCTGCCACTTCTGGATGCTCAGCAGCACCGTCCAGTCGCGCCCGAGCGAGCGCGAGGCATAGACGTTGCGCGGCAGGATGCGCTCGGAGCTGCTGAGGATCGATCGCGAGTAGTCGACGAAGTAGTCGTCGTCGGAGACGCCGCGCAGCGTCCAGCTGCCCGACCAGCCGCTCCAGTTGTTGAACTGGTTCTGCAGGTCGTAGTAGTAGCGCGTGCTGCGCGTCTTGGGATCCTCGGGATTGAGCTCGAACTTCGCGCTGCCGAAGAACGACGGCTCGAGGTAGCGGAACTCGCCGCCGAGCTGCACGCCGCGGCGCGTGCTCAGCCGCGGATAGAGCGTGAGATCGCGGTTCGGCGCGATGTTCCAGTAGTAGGGCACGACCACCTCGGCGCCGGTGCGCGAGTTGATCGACAGCGAGGGCGCGAGGAAGCCGCTGCGCCGCTCGTCGCTGAGCGGAAACGCGAAGACCGGCGTCCCGAGGATCTTCAGCCCCTTGAAGTACAGGGTGGCCGAGCGGCCGCTGCCCTCGTCGGCGGCCTCGTCGATGGTCAGCGTGCGGGTGCGCAGGATCCAGGCCGGATCGTCGAGCAGGCAGGTGGTATAGCTCGCTTCGTTGAAGCGCATCATGTCGGGGCCGAGGAAGTCGATCCGCTCGGCCGTGCCGCGCCCGCCGTATTGGGCCAGGTAGTAGCTCGGCGACTCGAACCACCCTTCGTTGGCGTCGAGCTTGAGCTGCAGCTGCGGGCCGGTGAAGACGTTGCCGCCGCGCGCCACCCGCACGTGGCCAACCGCGACCAGCTCGTCGTCGGCCTCGTAGTAGGTCAGCCGGTCGCCGCGCACCACCGTGCCCGCCTTGCGCACCTCGGCGTCGCCTTCGAGCGTCGTCTCGCGGCCGGTGCGGCCCGTCAGGCGATCGCCGCGGCCGTAGGTCGGGCGGCCCTCCTCCACCTCGGCGCGCTGCTCGCCCAGGCGTGGATCGAGCTGGAGCACGAAGCCGGAGCCGGCCTGGGCACGCGCGCCGAGCGGCACGGCCAGCGCGGCCGCGAAGGCCGTCGACAGCGCGATGATCGTGCGGATACGGTGCCGGCGCATTCGCCGCGCGTGTTCGTCGCGCATGTCAGTGGGAAGGAGGCCGGCCGGGCCGGAGGCAGGCAGTGCTCGACTATTATACGGACCGTCCGCCGCCCGACGCCGGCAGCAGTCGACCCGAGCCCACCCGCATGACACCGACCCCCGACGATCCCCGACTCGCCGAGCTGCGCGGCTGGCTCGCCTCGCCGGCCGTCACGCAGGCGCTCGCGCTCGACACCCTGCGCCCGGCCTCCGACGACGCGAGCTTCCGGCGCTACTTCCGCGTCGACGCCGCGCGCCCCGGCGCTCCCTCCCTCATCGCCATGGACGCCCCCCCGCCGATGGAGGACTGCCGCCCCTTCGTGCACGCGGCGCAGGTCTTCGCCGCGGCCGGCGTCAGCGTGCCGCGCGTGCTCGCGGCCGACCTCGAACGCGGATTCCTGCTGCTGGACGACTTCGGCTCGACCACCTATCTGTCGCAGCTGCAGGGCGGGGATCCGCTCGACGGCCGTGCCGACGCCCTGTACCGGGACGCCATCGCGGCGCTCGCCCGGCTGCAGTCGGCCAGCCGCCCCGGCGTATTCCCGGACTACGACCGGGCCCTGCTGCAGCGCGAGCTCGACCTCTATCCGGACTGGTACCTCGCGCGCCACCGCGGCATCGAGCTCGACGCCGGCCAGCGGCGCACGCTCGCCGAGGCGTTCGAGCGGCTGCTCGCCAACAACCTGGCGCAGGCCCGCGTCTTCGTGCATCGCGACTACCATGCGCGCAACCTCATGGTGCTCGAGGGCAGCGCCAACCCGGGCATGCTCGACTTCCAGGACGCGGTGTACGGCCCGATCACCTACGACCTGGTATCGCTGCTGCGCGACGCCTACGTGGCCTGGCCCGAGGCGCGGCAGATCGACTGGGCGGCGCGCTACTGGGACGAGGCGCGCCGGCACGGGCTGCCGGTGGCGGACGACTTCGCCGCCTTCTACCGCGATTTCGAATGGATGGGCCTGCAGCGACAGCTCAAGGTGCTCGGCATCTTCGCGCGCCTGCATCATCGCGACGGCAAGGACCGCTACCTCGCCGACATGCCGCGCGTGCTCGGCTATGCGCTAGGGGTGGCGCGCCGCTACGGCGAGCTCGACGCGCTGGCGCGCCTGCTCGAGCGCATCGAGGCGGCCGGCGGCGAATCGGGCGCCCCGGTGGCGGGCTACACCTTCTGACCCCGCCCGCGGCGCCGCCCATGCGCGCGATGATTCTCGCGGCCGGCCGCGGCGAGCGCATGCGCCCGCTCACCGACCGCTGCCCCAAGCCGCTGCTGCGCGCCGGCGGGCACGCGCTCATCGAGTGGCACCTGATGGCGCTGGCGCGCGCGGGCTTTCGCGAGGTGGTCGTCAATCATGCCCACCTGGGCGCCATGATCGAGCAGGCGCTCGGCGACGGCGCACGCTGGGGCCTGCGCATCCGCTATTCGCCCGAGGCGGCGGCGCTCGAGACCGCGGGCGGCATCGCCCGGGCGCTGCCGCTGCTCGGCGAGGGCCCGTTCCTGGTCGTGGCCGGCGACGTGTTCACCGATTTCGATCCGGCGCGCGCCCGCACCATCGCCGCGCAGATGAGCGCGGCGCGGCTGTCGGCCTGGTGCGTGCTGGTGGACAACCCCCCGCACCATCCCGCGGGCGACTTCGTCGTGCGCGACGGGCTGCTGCGCGAGGACGGCGCGCCGCGGCTCACCTTCAGCGGCATCGGCGTGTACCATGCGCGGCTCTTCGCGGGACTGGCCACGGACGAACGCGCGCCGCTCGCACCGCTGCTGCGCCGGGCCGCCGCCGCCGGCAGCGCCGGCGCCGAGCATTTCGGCGGGCACTGGACCGACGTGGGCACTCCCGAGCGGCTGGCAGAACTGGATGCACAATTGAGCGCGAGGTGATCCATGCTTCCGTATTCCGAACGCCGGCTCCGGCTCGCCGATGCCATGCGCGCGCAGGGCGGCGGGGTGGCCATCGCGTTCACCGCGCCCGAGCGGCCGCGCAACCGCGACAGCGAGTACCCGTACCGCTGGGACAGCTACTTCTACTACCTCACCGGCTTTCCCGAGCCTGAAGCTGCGCTGGTGGTGATCGCCGAGGCCGGACGCACCGAATCGATCCTGTTCTGCCGCGAGAAGAACCCGGAACGCGAGACCTGGGACGGCTTCCGCTACGGCCCCGAAGCGGCCAGCGAACGCTTCGGCTTCGAGCGCAGCCTGCCCTTCGGCAGCCTCGATGAGGAGCTGCCCAGGCTCCTGGCCGATCGGCCGGCGCTGTGGTATGCCCTGGGCGCCGACGACGCGCTCGACGCGCGCCTGCAGCGCTGGCTGGGATCGGTGCGCGCCCAGGCGCGCACCGGCGTGACCGCGCCCGCGCGCGCCTTCGACCTGTACGCCGTGCTCGACGAGATGCGCCTGTTCAAGGACACGCACGAGCTCGCCACCATGCGGCGCGCCGCGCAGATCTCGGCGGCGGCGCACGTGCGCGCGATGCGCGTCACGCGCGCGGGCTGCCGCGAGTACGAGATCGAGGCCGAGCTGCTGCACGAGTTCCGCCGCAACGGCTCGCAGTTCCCCGCCTACGGCTCGATCGTCGCCGGCGGCGCCAACGCCTGCGTGCTGCACTATCGCGGCAACGACGCCCGGCTGGCCGACGGAGACCTGCTGCTGATCGACGCCGGCTGCGAGCTCGACGGCTACGCCTCCGACATCACGCGCACCTTCCCGGTCAACGGCCGCTTCGGCGCGGCGCAGCGCACCCTCTACGAGCTGGTGCTCGAGGCGCAGCGCGCGGCCGTCGACGCCACGCAGCCGGGCGCGCGCTTCGCCGCGCCGCACGACGCCGCGGTGCGCGTGCTGGCGCAGGGCATGATCGACTGCGGGCTGCTCCAGGGTACGCTCGACGGGGTGATCGAGTCCGGCGCCTATCGCCGCTTCTACATGCATCGCACCAGCCACTGGATGGGCATGGACGTGCACGACTGCGGCGAGTACCGCGAGCCGGGCGAGCCCGCCGCCGGCGAGGCCGGCCGGCCGTGGCGCATCCTGCACCCGGGCATGGTGCTCACCATCGAGCCCGGAATCTACGTGCGCGCCGCCGACGACGTGCCGCAGGCCTTCCACGACATCGGCATCCGCATCGAAGACGATGCGCTGGTCACCGATACGGGCTGCGAGATCCTCACCCTCGATGCGCCCAAGCGCCCCGAGGACATCGAGGCGCTGATGCGTGGCTGAGCCGGACCGCCCCGGATCGCTGCGCATCGAGGGCCGCGGCCCGGTGGCGATGGCGCTCGCGCTGTTCCTGGCCCGCCAGGGGCTGCGGCCGCCCGAGGTCGACATCGATGCGCCGGCTGGCGAGATTCCCGGCTGGCTGGCCGCGCGCTGCCTGGCGCTGTCGCTGGGCAGCTGGCAGCTGCTGTCGCGCATCGTCGCGCTGCCGCGTGCGGAGCCCATCCTGCGCGTCGAGGTATCGCTGCGCGGCCGCGCCGGGCGCACGCGCATCCATGCAGGCGACGTGGGCGCGCCGGCGCTCGGCTACGTGCTGCGCTACGGCGCCTTGCATCGCGCGCTGGCCGATGCGCTGACCGGCGACCTGGCCGGGGCGCCGGCCGGTACGTCCGCCGCGTCCACTACGCCCACGGCGCCTGCCGCACCCACTGCGCCCGCCGCGGGTACCGCCGGTACCGTGGATGCCGCGGGGGCCGCCCGCGGCGAGGCGAGCGCCAGCTCCGGCCGGGCGATCGCGCTCACCGTGGTCGCCGACGGCGACCCGGGTGCAGCGGCCCGCGTGCACGACTTCGACCAGACCGCGCTGCTGACCGAGGTCGTCGCCGAGCGCGACGGCCAGGGCGCGGCCTTCGAGCGCTTCACCGACGAGGGTCCGCTCGCCCTGCTGCCGCTGCCCGAGCCGCATCGCCATGCGCTCGTGTGGTGCGCGCGGCCGGTCGAATCCGAGCGGCGCGCCGGGCTTGCGCCCGAGGTACTCGCCCAGGAGCTGCTCACGCACTTCGGCCATGCGCTCGGCGCGCTGCGGCCGGCCGGCGAACGCATCCTCGCGCCGCTGCAGCGCCGCGTGCGTACGCCCGGGGACGATCCGCGGCGCATCGCGATCGGCAACGCGGCGCAGTCGCTGCATCCGGTGGCCGGCCAGGGCCTGAACCTGGGCCTGCGCGATGCCTTCGAGCTCGCGCAGCGTCTCGGCGAGCTGCGCGCCGCGGGCCGCCCGCTCGAGGAGGCGCCGGCGGCCTTCGAGCGCACGCGCCGGCTCGACCGCGGCATCGCCGTGGCGCTCACCGACGCGCTCGCACGCGTCTTCACGGCGCGCGGCCTGGGCCCGTTCGAGTCGATCGCGCTGGGCGCGCTCGATCTCGTGCCCCCCGCGCGCAACCGTTTCGCCGATGCGCTGATGTTCGGCTTCCGATCCCCCTGATGTCGGGATGCGCGTGCGTGTCGGATGCGGTTCGGCGCGCAACCTTGACCGAGCGTCTTTTTTTTCTCTTTTCCTGCCCTGCACGCTTTTTAGGCAGCGCCGTTTTGGATAGAATCGCCTCCCTTCGTCGCATCGCGCGTCGATCGCAATGCTGCCGCGCGCGACGATCCCCCGTACACCGGAAACACCGGAAGACCGCCGCCCTTTCCTGCGATGACTGAGTCCGCGATCAGGATCGGCCCGCACGTGCTGCGCAACCGCGTGTTCGTGGCCCCGATGGCCGGCGTCACCGACCGCCCGTTTCGCCAGCTGTGCAAGCGCCTCGGCGCCGGCTACGCGATCTCCGAGATGGCGGCCTCCGATCCGCGCCTGTGGCACAGCGTGAAGACCTCGCGGCGCATCGACCACCAGGGCGAGATGGAGCCCCGGGCGGTGCAGATCGCCGGCGCCGATCCCGCGATGATGGCCGAGGCGGCGCGCTACAACGTCGATCGCGGCGCGCAGGTCATCGACATCAACATGGGCTGCCCGGCCCGCAAGGTGTGCAACGTGGCCGCAGGCTCCGCGCTCATGTCCGACGAGCGGCTCGCGCTGGCCATCGTCGATGCGGTGGTGCGCGCGGTGCCGGTGCCCGTCACCGTCAAGCTGCGCACCGGCCCCGCGCCCGGGCGGCGCAATGCGGTGCGCCTGGCGCGCGACTTCGAACGGGCCGGCGCGGCGATGCTCGCGGTGCACGGCCGCACGCGCGCCTGCGCGTTTCGCGGACGCGCCGAGTACGCGACCATCGCCGAGGTCAAGGCCGCCGTGTCGATCCCGGTCGTGGCCAACGGCGATATCGACTCGCCGCAGGCCGCGCGCGAGGTGCTGCGCGCCACCGGCGCCGACGCGGTGATGGTCGGGCGCGCCGCCCAGGGCCGGCCATGGATCTTCCGCGAGATCGCGCACTTCCTCGCCACCGGCTCGCTGCTCGCCGAGCCCGACGACGCCGAGATCGGCGCCGTGCTGCGCGATCACCTGCTCGATCACTACGCATTCCACGGCGAGGCCAGCGGCGTGCGCAGCGCGCGCAAGCACGTCGGCTGGTACCTCGCGAAGCGGGAAGGCGCGCGGGCGTTCCTCGCGCACTTCCACACCCTCGAGTCGCCCGAGGCACAGCTGGCCGCCATCGGGCTCCACTTCCAGCGGGCGAACGTCGGCGATCCCGCGCGGCCGCAGGGCCGCGCCGCCAACGACCGGAAGTTCCTGCGGAGCGATGCAGCATGAGCAGAAGATCCCCTATCGACGATGCCGTGGTCCACAGTCTCGAGCGCTACTTCCGCGACCTCGAGGGTGCGCAGCCCTGTTCGATCTACGACATGGTGATCCACGCCGTCGAGCGTCCGATGCTGGAGGTGGTCATGCGCGAGGCGCACGGCAACCAGCTGCGGGCCAGCGAGATGCTCGGCATCAACCGCAACACGCTGCGCAAGAAGCTGCAGCAGCACGGGATGCTCTGAACATGACCCTTCCGATCCGGCGCGCCCTCATCAGCGTCTCCGACAAGACCGGGGTAGTCGAGCTGGCGCGCGCGCTGGCCGGCCTCGGCATCCAGCTGCTGTCCACCGGCGGCACCGCGAAGCTGCTCGCGCAGCACGGCATCGCGGCGACCGAGGTATCGGCGCACACCGGCTTTCCCGAGATGCTCGACGGCCGCGTGAAGACCCTGCATCCGACCATCCACGGCGGCCTGCTGGCGCGCCGCGAGGTCCCGGCGCACATGGAGGCGATCGCCGCGCACGGCATCGTGCCGATCGACCTGCTGGTGATCAACCTGTACCCCTTCGAGGCCACCGTGGCGCGCGCCGGCTGCACGCTCGAGGAGGCGATCGAGAACATCGACATCGGCGGGCCGGCGATGGTGCGTTCCGGCGCGAAGAACTGGCGCGGCGTGGGCGTGCTCACTGCCGCCGACCAGTACGCCGGCGCGCTGGAGGAGATCCGCGCCACCGGCGGCCTGTCCGACCCGACGCGGTTCGCGCTCGCCGTGGCCGCGTTCAACGCGGTGTCGAACTACGACGGCGCCATCTCCGACTACCTTTCCTCGCTCGAGCCCGACGGCGCGCGCAGCGAGTTCCCGCGCCAGGCCAACGGCCGCTTCGTCAAGCTGCAGGACCTGCGCTACGGCGAGAACCCGCACCAGCGCGCCGCCTTCTATCGCGACCTGTACCCGGCGCCGGGCTCGCTGGTCACCGCGCGCCAGCTGCAGGGCAAGGAGCTGTCGTACAACAACATCGCCGACGCCGATGCGGCCTGGGAGTGCGTGAAGAGCTTCGACACGCCGGCGTGCGTCATCGTCAAGCACGCCAATCCGTGCGGCGTGGCGCTCGGCGCCGACGCCGCCGATGCCTACGCGCGCGCGTTCCGCACCGACCCCACCTCTGCGTTCGGCGGCATCATCGCCTTCAATCGACCGCTCGATGCGGCCGCGGCGCAGGCGGTGTCGAAGCAGTTCGTCGAGGTGGTGCTCGCGCCCGGGTATTCCGAAGAAGCGCGGCAGGTGCTCGCGGGCAGAGCCAATGCGCGCGTGCTCGAGATCGCGCTCGACCAGGTGCGCGCCGACGGCGCCACCGACTGGGCACGCGGGCGCAACGCGCACGACGTCAAGCGGGTCGGCTCGGGGCTGCTCATGCAGAGCGCCGACAACCATGAAGTGACCCTCGCCGACCTCAAGGTGGTCACGCGCCGCGCCCCCACTGATGCCCAGCTGCGCGACCTGCTGTTCGCCTGGCGCGTGGCGAAGTACGTGAAGTCCAACGCCATCGTGTTCTGCGGCGACGGCGCCACCGTGGGGGTCGGCGCCGGCCAGATGAGCCGCATCGACTCGGCACGCATCGCCTCGATCAAGGCGGCCAACGCCGGGCTGCAGCTCGCCGGCTCGGTGGTCGCCTCCGATGCCTTCTTCCCGTTTCGCGACGGGCTCGACGTGGTCGCCGACGCCGGCGCCGTGGCCGTGATCCAGCCCGGCGGATCGGTGCGTGACGACGAGGTGATCGGCGCGGCCGACGAGCGCGGCATCGCGATGGTGTTCACCGGCGTGCGCCATTTCCGGCATTAGCCCGGCGCGATGCGCATCCTCGGCATCGACCCGGGCCTGCGCGTCACCGGCTTCGGCGTCATCGACGTCCAGGGCAGCCACGGCCTGCGCTACGTCGCCAGCGGCGTGATCCGCATCCCGCCCGGCGCCCTGGCGCCGCGCCTGAAGGTGATCCACGACGGCATCGCCGAGGTCATCGCCGCGTACCGCCCGACGCTGGCAGTCGCCGAGATCGTGTTCGTCAACGTCAACCCGCAGTCCACGCTGCTGCTCGGCCAGGCGCGCGGCGCGGCGATCACCACGCTGGTCGCGCACGGGCTGGCGGTGCACGAATACACCGCCCTGCAGGTCAAGCAGGCCGTGGTGGGCTACGGCCGCGCCGCCAAGTCGCAGGTCCAGGCGATGGTGCAGCGCCTGCTGCGGCTGCCCGGCGTGCCTTCCACCGACGCCGCCGACGCGCTCGCCTGCGCGATCTGCCACGCGCACGCGGCGGCGATGGCTCGAGCCGCCGGGGCGTCCGCGCTGGCGGCGGGGGTCGAGGCGCCGGCGGCACGCCGCCCGGGCCTGCGGCGCGGGCGGCTCCGATAGCGGCAGCGTCCTGCTCCGGCAGAAGCCTGCTCCGGCAGCGGGCGGCCCCGGCAGCAGGCGCCTCCGGTAAGATCCGCGCATGATCGGTCGCCTTTGCGGAACCCTGCTCGACAAGCGCCCGCCGACGCTGCTCGTCGACGTGGCCGGCGTCGGCTACGAGGTCGACGTACCGATGAGCACCTTCTACGACCTGCCGGCGGCCGGCGAGCGGGTCACCCTGCTCACGCACCAGGTCGTGCGCGAAGACGCCCACCTGCTGTACGGCTTTCTCGGCAGCGACGAGCGCGAGGCGTTCCGCCAGCTGATCCGCATCTCTGGCGTCGGCCCGCGCACCGCGCTGGCAGTGCTCTCCGGCATGTCGGTCGCCGACCTGGCCCGGTCGGTCACCCTGCAGGAGTCCGGGCGCCTGCAGAAAGTGCCCGGCATCGGCAGGAAGACCGCCGAGCGGCTGCTGCTCGAGCTCAAGGGCAAGCTCGCCCCCGAGGTCGACGCCGGCGCGCACGCCGCGCCCTCCGATGCCGGCATCGACGTGCTGCACGCGCTGCTCGCGCTGGGCTACTCGGAACGCGAAGCCGGTGCCGCGATCCGCCAGCTGCCGGCCGGCATCTCGGTGGCCGACGGCATCAAGCAGGCGCTCAAGCTGCTGGCCAAGCCATGATCGAGCACGACCGCCTGATCGCCGCCTCGCCCGCCTCGCCCGCCGAGGAAGTGGTCGAGCGCGCGCTGCGGCCGCGCCGCCTCGCCGACTACGTGGGGCAGGCGAAGATCCGCGAGCAGCTCGAGATCTTCGTCGCCGCGGCACGCCGGCGCGAGGAGGCCCTCGACCACCTGCTGCTGTTCGGTCCACCGGGGCTGGGCAAGACCACCCTGGCGCACATCGTCGCGGCCGAGATGGGCGTGAACCTGCGCCAGACCTCGGGCCCGGTGCTCGAGCGCCCCGGCGACCTCGCGGCCATCCTCACCAACCTCGAGCGCAACGACGTGCTCTTCATCGACGAGATCCACCGCCTGTCGCCGGTCGTCGAGGAGATCCTGTACCCGGCGCTCGAAGACTTCCAGATCGACATCATGATCGGCGAAGGACCGGCCGCGCGCTCGATCAAGCTCGACCTGCAGCCGTTCACGCTGGTGGGCGCCACCACGCGCGCCGGCATGCTCACCAACCCGTTGCGCGACCGCTTCGGCATCGTGGCGCGGCTCGAGTTCTACGAGGTCGAGGAGCTCACCCGCATCGTCGCACGCTCGGCACAGCTGCTCGGCGCGCCCACCGGCGAGGACGGCGCGCGCGAGATCGCGCGCCGCTCGCGCGGCACCCCGCGCATCGCCAACCGGCTGCTGCGGCGGGTGCGCGACTACGCCGAGGTGAAGGCGCAGGGCCGCATCGATGCGGCCGTCGCCGACGCGGCCCTGCGCATGCTCGACGTCGACGCGAGCGGCTTCGACGTGATGGACCGCAAGCTCCTGCAGGCGGTGATCGAGAAGTTCTCGGGCGGGCCGGTCGGCCTGGACAACCTGGCCGCGGCCATCGGCGAAGAGCGCGACACCATCGAAGACGTGCTCGAGCCCTACCTGATCCAGCAGGGCTATCTGCAGCGCACGCCTCGCGGGCGCGTGGCCACCGCGGCCGCCTGGCAGCATTTCGGGCTGGTGCGCCCGGCCGCCGCCGAACCCGAGCTGTGGTCCGGCGACAGCGCGACGGGAAGCGGCACCGCGGCGGGGACCGGCGCGTCCGAGCGCACCTGAACGCGCCCGGGTGCGCCCGCATGGGTGCGGTGCGTGCATTGGTAGAATCCGCCCGTGACCGCACCCGTCCCCGCGCCCACGTCCCCGGCCGGCCCGTACGCCGAGGCGCCGCCGGCGCTGCCCTCGGCACGCGGCAACGCCGGGCCGGCGCAAACCCCGCTGCCGTCGTTCTCGATCCCGGTGCGCGTGTACTACGAAGACACCGATGCCGGCGGCATCGTCTACTACGCGAACTGGCTGCGCTTCTTCGAGCGCGCCCGCACCGACTGGCTGCGCGCGCTCGGCGCCGCCCACACCCGGATGGCCGAGGAGCAGGACATCGCCTTCGTGGTGCGCGAGATCGCCGTCGACTACCGCCGGCCGGCGCGCCTCGACGACGAGCTGCACGTCGACGTGCGTCTGGTCAAGGCGCGCCCCGCCTCCTGGATCCTGTGGCAAAGCGCCCGCCGCCACGGCGATCCCTCGCCCCTGGTGGCCGCCAGCGTGCGCATCGCGGCGATCCGGCGCAGCGACGGCCGCCCGACCGGCATTCCCCGCTGGCTCCACGAACGGGCGGCGGCGAGCGCTGCGCACCCTCCTGCCGGAACGTGAACCCCTCATGAACAGCGAACTGTCGGTCGTCAGCATGGTGGCCAACGCCAGCGTGCTGGTGCAGTTGATCATGGCGCTCCTGCTGCTGATCTCGCTCGGCTCCTGGAGCGTCATCTTCCGCAAGTGGTTCGCCATCCGCAGCGCGCAGCGCGCCACCGATCGCTTCGAGGCCGAGTTCTGGACCGATCGCGACCTGGGCACCCTGTACCAGCAGATCCGCGGCGAGGGCAGCGACCACGGCTCGCTCGCGCGGATCTTCGAATCGGGCATGAGCGAATTCCTCAAGACCCGCCAGCAGAAGCCCGGCGACATCGCCGCCATGCTCGACGGTTCGCGCCGCGCCATGCGCGCGGCCTACCAGCGCGAGCTCGACGCGCTCGAGTCCAGCCTCGCCTTCCTCGCCTCGGCCGGCTCGGTGAGCCCCTACATCGGCCTGTTCGGCACCGTCTGGGGCATCATGAACTCGTTCCGCGGCCTGGCCAACGTGCAGCAGGCCACCCTGGCCTCGGTGGCGCCGGGCATCGCCGAGGCGCTGGTCGCCACCGCCATCGGCCTGTTCGCGGCGATCCCGGCGGTGGTGGCCTACAACCGCTTCGCCTACGACATGGATCGCCTGTCGACGCGCTTCGAGAGCTTCATCGACGAGTTCTCCAACATCCTGCAGCGGCAGGCGCACTGAGATGCCAGCCATCGGACAGAGCGCACGTGCCGGCGGTCGGGGCCGCCGACTGGTCAACGAGATCAACGTCGTACCCTACATCGACGTGATGCTGGTGCTGCTGGTCATCTTCATGGTCACGGCACCGCTGATCCCGCCGGGCACCATCGACCTGCCGCGCGCCGGGCGCAGCAACACCAAGCCCGACCGCTACATCGAGGTGCAGGTGCGCGCCGACGGCGGGCTGCGCGTGCGCGGCGTCAATACCGGCGATCCGTCGGAACGCCGCGTCGCACGCGGCGACCTGCCCGGCGCGATCGAGCAGCTGCGCGGCGACGACGCACAGATGCCGGTGGTGATCAGCGGCGACCGCTCGGTGCGCTACGAGGTCGTGATCGAGGTCATGAACGCCCTGCAGAAGATGAACATCGGACGCATCGCCCTGATGGTCAAGCCGGCCGGCTGAACCGCTCTCCCGGCACCCACCGCTGCACATGCCCGCCCCGACCTCCTTCGACCCCGCCGACGGCCTGCCCTCCGGGATGCCGCGCTCGGGCGGCGCCGGCCCGGCGCGCAAGCCGCCGGTGCCGCGCGGACGGGGCCGCGCCTTCGCGCTGGCCGTGATGGTGCATGGCTTGCTGCTGCTGATGCTGTTCGTCGGCATCCGCTGGCAGACGCAGCCGCCCGGGCCGGTGGCCGCCGAGATCTGGACGCCGTCAGCGCCGAGCGCGCCGCAGCCGGTGGCTCCGGCGCCCGAGCCGCCCAGGCCGCCGCCCCCGCCGCCCGTCACCCAGGCCACGCCCGAGCCGCCCGTTCCGAAGCCCGACATCGTGCTCGAGCAGCAGCGCGAAGCCGAGCGCAAGGCGCGCGAAGAAGCGGCCCGGCGCGAGGCGCAGCGGCGCGCCGCCCAGCAGAAGCAGGAAGAGGCGCAGCGCCAGGCCGAGCAGCGCCGCAAGGAGGCCGAGGCGCGCAAGGAAGCCGAAGCCCGCAAGGCGGCCGAATTGCGCGCGAAGGAGCAGGCCGAGGCCAAACGCGAGGCGGAGCAGAAAGCCCGGCGCGAAGCCGAGCAGAAGGCACAGCGCGAAGCGCAGGAGAAGGCCCGCCGCGAGCAGGACGAGAAGCAGCGCGAGGCCTATCTCGAGCGCCTGCGCGCCAAGGCCGGCACGCCCGGCGACGTGGCACGCGCCGGCGCCGCATCGGGAGTCGAGGCCGGCGGCGGGGGCGGCGGCACCGATGCCGGCTACGTCGCGCGCCTGTCCTCGCTGATCCGCTCGAACACCATCTACCAGGTGCCGGCCGACCTGACCGGCAACCCCAAGGCGGTGTTCCTGGTGTCGGTGGCGCCTGATTGCTCGATCACGTCGGTGAAGCTGCGCCGTTCCAGCGGCGTGCCCTCCTGGGACGAGGCGGCCGAGCGCGGCATCCGGCGCTCCGACCCGTTGCCGCGCCAGCGCGACGGCACCTGCCCGTCGCAGCTCGAGATCGACCGGGGCCCGCGGGATGATCGCTAGACATCCGTCCTATAATCCGCGCTTGGTCTTCATGAGGAGCTTCATGAGGCATCTGCTCCTGGCTCTGCTCTTCGCGTTCGCCCTCCCCGCCGCGCATGCACAGATGCGCATCGATGTTTCCGGCGTGGGAGCGACCCAGTATCCGATCGCCATTGCCGCCTTCGCCACCGACGGGCGCTCCACGCAGCAGGCGGTCGACGTGGTGCGCGCAGACCTCTCCCGCAGCGGCGTCTTTCGCGTCATCGACCCGCAGGCGACCCTGTCCGAGACGGCATCGGTGAACTTCACCGACATCCGCGCGCGCGGCGCCGACTCGGTGCTCACCGGCTCGATCGCACGCCTGGCCGACGGCCGCTACGAGATCCGCTTCCGCCTGAGCGACGCCGTGCGCCAGAACGTGCTCGGCGGCGAATCCCTGGTGGTGAGCGAGCCCGATCTGCGCTACGGCGGCCACCGCATCGCCGACTGGGTGTACGAGAAGATCACCGGCGAGAAGGGCATCTTCTCCACGCGCATCGCCTTCGTGTCCAAGCAGGGCAACCGCTACCGGCTCAACGTCGCCGACTGGGACGGCGAGAACGTCGTCTCCCCCCTGACCTCGCCCGAGCCCATCATCTCGCCCTCGTGGTCGCCCGACGGCACGCGCCTGGCCTACGTCTCGTTCGAGAGCCGCAAGCCGGTGGTATACGTCCACACGCTGTCGACCGGGCAGCGCCAGGCCGTGGCGAACTTCAAGGGCAGCAACAGCGCACCCGCCTGGTCGCCCGACAGCCGCACGCTGGCCGTCGCGCTCACCCGCGACGGCCTGTCGCAGATCTACCTCATCAACTCCGACGGCTCGGGCGCGCCGCGCCGCCTCACCAGCTCGTCCGGCATCGACACCGAGCCGGTATTCGCCTCCGACGGCAAGAGCATCTACTTCACCTCCGACCGCGGCGGCTCGCCGCAGATCTACCGCATCGCGGTCACCGGCGGCGAGGCCACCCGCGTCACCTTCGGCTCCTCGTACAACGTCAGCCCGCGCATCAGCCCCGACGGCAAGATGCTGGCCTACCTCACGCGCCGCGACGGCCGCTTCCTGGTGGCGGTGCGCAGCCTCGCCGGCGGCAGCGAGACGCTGCTGTCGGACGGCGGTCGCGAGGAATCGCCCAGCTTCTCGCCCAACAGCCGGTGGGTCATGTACGCGACCCAGGCCGGCGGCCGTGATTCCCTGGTCGCCGCCAGCGTCGACGGGCGGGTGCGCCAGCGCCTGACGTCGAACGCCGGCGACATCCGGGAACCGACGTGGGGACCGTTCGTCAAGTGACGGCGCGACGGCCCGAGGTTCCACCAACAGTCACGACCTCCCCCTTGGAAGTACAGACATGAGACTCTCGATCCGATTCCTCCTGATGGCAGTGATGGCATCCTTCCTCGTCGCCTGCGGCTCCAGCGTCAAGCTGGAAGACGAGGCGGGCAAGGGACCGGCGCCGATCGAATCGCGCAACGGCGCGGCCACCAGCGGCGCGGCGGCCGGCGCCACCAGCGAACGCGGCGTGGCCGAGGTGCAGGCCGGCGCCACCGACGAGCTGAACAACCCGAACAGCCCGCTGGCCAAGCGCAGCATCTACTTCGACTTCGACAGCTTCGTGGTCAAGGACGAGTTCCGCCCGGTCATCGAGGCGCACGCACGCTACCTGGTGAGCCACAAGGATCGGCGCGTCGCGCTCCAGGGCAACACCGACGAGCGCGGCAGCCGCGAGTACAACCTCGCGCTCGGGCAGAAGCGCGCGGAAGCGGTCCGGCGCTCGCTGTCGGCGCTCGGCGTCGCCGAAGCGCAGATGGAGGCCGTCAGCTTCGGCGAGGAGCGCCCGCGCGCCACCGGCCAGGACGAAGCCTCCTACGCCGAGAACCGCCGCGTCGACGTGGTGTACCAGTGAAGCTGCGCGCAGCCCTGTCGGCACTCGCCGCCGCGGCGGCGCTGCTCGGGGCCGCGCCGGGCGCACACGCCGCGTTGTTCTCCGACGACGAGGCGCGCCGCGCCATCCTCGACCTGCGCGGGCGCGTCGACGAGCTGTCGCGCCAGCTCTCGGCGCTCGGCGCGCGTGTCGAGCGCATCGAGCAGACCTCGCGCGGACAGCTCGAGCTGCAGTCGCAGCTCGATGCCATGCGCCAGGAGGTCGCCCGGCTGCGAGGACAGCTCGAGGTCCAGACCAACGAGCTGGCCACCACGCAGCGCCAGCTGCACGAGCAGCTGGCCACCGTGGACACGCGCATCAAGCGCTTCGAGCCGGTCAGCACGCAGATCGACGGGCGCACCGTCACCGTCGAGCAGAGCGAGAAGCGCGCCTTCGATGCGGCCCTGGCGCAGTTTCGCGGCGGCGATTTCCGCGGCGCGCTCGGCGCGTTCCAGCAGTTCCAGGCGCAATACCCAGACAGCCCGTTCATGCCCGGCGTGCTGTTCTGGATCGGCAGCAGCCAGTTCGCGCTGAAGGACTACAAGGCCGCGATCGCCAGCCACCAGGCGCTGCTGGCGCGCTATCCGGACAATCCGCGCGCCGCCGACGCGATGCTCAACGTCGGCTATGCGCAGGCCGAGAGCGGCGACCGCCGCGCCGCGCGGCGCACCCTCGAGACGGTGGTCCAGAAGTACCCGGACAGCCAGGCCGCACAGCTGGCGAAGGAACGCCTGGCGAGCCTGCCGGCCGCCAAATGACGCGCGCGGTGGTCCTGCTCTCGGGCGGGCTCGATTCGGCCACCGTGCTCGGCCTGGCGCGCGAGCAGGGCCGCGAGTGCTTCGCGCTGTCGCTGCGCTACGGACAGCGCCATGCCGCCGAGCTCGACGCGGCCGCGCGCATCGCGCGCACGCTCGGCGCCGCGCGCCACGAGATCGTCGACCTCGACCTCTCCCGCTTCGGCGGCTCGGCGCTCACCGACGCCTCGCTGGCCGTGCCCGAGCGCCCCGGCGCGCCGGGCACCATCCCGGTCACCTACGTGCCGGCGCGCAACACCATCATGCTCGCCGTCGCGCTGGGCTGGGCCGAAGTGCTGCAGGCCGGGGAGATCCACTTCGGCGCCAACGCCGTCGACTACTCCGGCTACCCCGACTGCCGCCCCGCCTTCGTGGCCGCCTTCGAGCAGCTGGCCAACCTCGCCACCAAGGCCGGCATCGAAGGCCGGCCGATCCACGTCAGGACGCCCATCATCGACATGCCCAAGGCGGCCATCATCCGCGAGGGCGTGCGGCTCGGCATCGACTACTCGGCCACCGTCTCGTGCTACCAGGCCGACGAGCAGGGCCGGGCCTGCGGCACGTGCGACGCCTGCCGCATCCGGCGCGAAGGATTCGCCGCCGCCGGCCTCGCCGACCCGACCCGCTACCGCCAGCCGCCCCGATGATCCAGGAAGCCGACCTGCCCGCGCTGCACGCGATGGTGGTGTGGAGCATCTTCGCGCTCGGGCTGGTGCTCGGCGCGGTGATGAACCGCACCAACTTCTGCACCATGGGCGCCATCTCCGACATCCAGAACATGGGCGAATGGACCCGCATGCGCATGTGGCTGTGCGCGATCGGCGTGGCCATCGTCGGCGCGCAGCTGCTCGATGCCGCCGGCCTCATCGACGTCACCAAGTCAATCTACGCCGTGCCCGCCTTCACCTGGCTGTCCTACCTCGTCGGCGGCTTCCTGTTCGGCTTCGGCATGGTGCTCGCCTCCGGATGCGGCAGCAAGACCCTGGTGCGCATCGGCGGCGGCTCGCTCAAGGGCGTGGTGACCTTCCTCGCCCTCGGGCTGGCCGCCTACATGACCCTCAAGGGCGTCTTCGGCGTGGTACGCGTGGCCACCGTCGACACCGTCTCCGCCCGGCTCGCGCCCGGCCAGGACCTGCCGCGCCTGCTTGCCGGCGACGACGCCGGCGCGGTCGATACTCTGCGCATCACGCTGGGCCTGGCGATCGGCGGCGCCCTCATCGCCTTCGCCTTCGCCGGCCGCGAATTCCGCCGCTTCGACAACGTGCTGGGCGGCGTCGCCACCGGCGCCGTGATCGTCGCCGCCTGGTACGTCTCGGCGCACCTCGGCTACGTCGCCGAAGATCCCCGCACCCTCGAAGAGGCGTTCATCGCCACCAACTCGGGGCGCGCCGAATCGTTCTCCTTCGTCTCGCCGGTGGCCTACACGCTGGAGCTGCTGATGTTCTGGAGCGACGCCAGCAAGCACGTCACCGTCGGCATCGCCGCCGTGCTCGGCATGATCGCCGGCTCATTCCTGTACGCCGTCGCCGCGCGCCGCTTCCGCTGGGAAGGCCTGCACGGCGCCGAAGACACCGCCAACCACCTGGTCGGCGGCGCGCTGATGGGCGTGGGCGGCGTCACCGCCCTCGGCTGCACCATCGGCCAGGGGCTCTCGGGCGTGTCCACGCTGTCGCTCGGCTCCTTCCTCGCCCTGGCGGCCATCATCGCCGGCGCGGTCACGGCGATGCGCTACCAGGTCTGGCGCGTCGAACGCATGGCGTGAGCGCCGCCGCGCGCGGCACACCCTCGCAGCGACGCGCGCCGGCCTCACGCCCCACCCTGCCCACACCCCCGTCGTTTGACCCGCCCGGTGCGAACCCATAAAATGGCGGGCTTCGCGAGCGAACGAGATCGGCGATCGCCGCGCGAACGGGCCGTTAGCTCAGCTGGTAGAGCAGCGGACTTTTAATCCGTTGGTCACTGGTTCGAATCCAGTACGGCCTACCAACGCTTCAAGTGCTTGTTCGACAAGGGCTTCCTCTCGGAAGCCCTTTTGTCTCGAGGCGCCCGGCACGGCCGGCGCGTCCGCCGTGAAGGTCTGCATCTTCCATCGGGAATGCAGCCGTCGTGGGTATCTGCAGGTGCGCTATGATCCCCCGTCAGCCGAGGTAACCCTCCCGATCATTCACATCACCTGCACGCACCATGAGCCTGTTCGAAACGATGAAGGGGGTGCAGTTACCCACGACCGACGCCGAGAGGAACGAACTCGTCGTCACCGAGGGCTCCAACGGCTACTGGAACTACCATCTGTCGCGTCGCGTCAACCTCCTGCGTGCCCTGTGCGGTACGCCGACCATGCCGACGGCAATTCCCGTTTCGGCTTGGGGTGCGCAAGCGGAAGAGAACCTTCCCAAGTCTCCCACTTACTGCCAGGCGTGCGCACGCCGGGCGTGGCCGCAGGCTGAACCTGCCGAGGATGCAGCGCGCCCGGACCCTGGGCACACCGGGTGACGCTCACGGCCGACACCGTGATCGGTCGAAGTTCGGGCATGCGCCGGCTCGTCGTCATCTTCCTGGCATTCCTCGTGGTGTTCCAGGCATCCTGGGCAGTGGCCGCGCCCTATTGCCGCCACGAGGGCACGAGCAAGGCGACGCATCTCGGGCATCACCCGCACGAACATGCCTCGGTCGACGCGAAGAAGGCGGCCGACACGCCGGACGGCACCGTCGACTCATCACTGCCGGGCGCCGATTCGGATTGCTCGACGTGCCACGCAGCCACTGCGGCGATCCTGTTCGCCGCGCCCCGGGTCGTGGCCGAGCCCTTGGCGCGCGAGCGCTTCGTCCCGCCCCCGTCCGGTGCACCGCCCGCGCCGGTGACACGCATCGATCGCCCCAACTGGCCTGCACTCGCCTGAGTCGGCGAGGCGGGCAGGGGCAAGCCCGACTTCTGTTCTGATTCGCGAGACCGACGCCTCGGTTCGAGGCGCGGTGTCCAACAGTGCGCGGCAAGCGCACCCCTCGCCGACTTTCCCCATGTGGTCCATCACTGGAGAGTCGGATGTTCCGTATTCTTCGGACGCGTGCGCTGGTCGGGATGCTGGCCGCGGGCGCGCTCCTGGCAAGTCCCCCGGCGTGGAGCCAGCCGCAGCCGTCGCTTTCGACGGCCGAACGGGTGGGTCCACCGAGGGCGCTCACCCTGTCGCAAGCCTTCGAGACGGCCTGGGCTTTGCAGCCTCCGGCGGCATCGCGCCTCTCGCGCCTGGACGCCGCATTGGCGGCACGACAGGCCGCCGCCACCTGGACGGCCGGCCCTCTCGTGGCCGACATCACGGCCCGCACCGACCGTGTCGGCTCGAGGTCGGGAGAGCGCGAGTACGACGTCGGCCTGTCGGCGCCGCTGTGGCTGCCCGGCGAGCGTGAACGCACCGCCCGACTGGCCGACGCGCAGCTGGCGGCCGTCGATGCGCGGGTGTCCGCAGCCCGGTTGAGGCTGGCCGCGGCGATTCGCGACGCCTGGTGGGAATGGCAGCGCGCCGAGCTCGAGCACGGGCTCGCCGTCGACCGCCTGGAGAACGCTCGTCGATTGAACGCAGACGTGCTCAGGCGCCAGCAGGCAGGCGAGCTGTCCCGCGCCGACCTGTTCCAGGCCGAAGGCACGGTGGCGCAGGCCGAAGTCACGCTCGCGGATGCCGCCGCCGCACGTACTTCGGCTCGCCAGGCACTCGCTGCCCTCGTCGGCATCCCCTTGGAAGGCGCCGTTCCCGAGTCTGCGCTGCGCAGCGAACCCGAGCCGACCGGCACGCCGCAGCCGCAGCAGCTCGACACGGCCCATCCGGCGCTCGCGGAGCTGGCCGTGCTGGGCGAGCAGAGCCGACGTGCCGCCGACCTCGCGGCCGTTCAGCGACGCGCCAATCCCGAAGTCGTCATCTCCGCAATCGCCGAGCGGGGCGCCTTCGGTGAGTCGTACAACAACAGCCTCGTGTTCGGGGTGCGCATCCCCTTCGGAGCCGGTCCGCGTGCCCAGGCACGCATCGCTTCCGCCCGGGCCGATGCGGACGAACTGACCGCCCAGCTCGGTCTCGAGCGCGCCCGGGTGCTCGCCGAGATCGAGGGTTCGCGCGCAAGGCTGCAGACGGTACGGGAGCAACTGACGGCTGCCGAGCGGCGCGCTGCGCTCGCGCGCGACGTGCGCGGCTTCATCGAGAGGTCCTTCAGGCTCGGCGAATCGGATCTGCCCACGCGGCTGCGCGTCGAGCTCGAGGCCGTCGAGGCGCAGCGCCAGGCCGCGCGGACCCGCGTCGCCGTCGCCACCGCCGTATCCGCGCTGCGTCAAGCGCTGGGCCTGCTGCCCGAATGAACCGGACAACCGACATCATGCGATTCGAACGATTCAACACATGCCTGGTCGGCGCCCTGCTCGCCGCGTCGCTTTCCACGCCCCTCATGGCGGGGCCGGGACACGACCACGACGACGCGCCGCAGGCGCCCGGCACTGCCGCATCGCCCCGGTTCGAGGCGGTCTCGGACGCGTTCGAGCTCGTCGGCATCCTCGACGGCAGACACCTCACCCTCTACCTCGACCGCGCCGAGGACAACAGCCCGGTCACCAACGCCCGACTCGAGGTGGAGCTCGGCGGCACCAGGCTCGCTCTTTCCGACGAGGGCGACGGGGTGTTCGAGGCCGAGCTGGGCACCGCGCCCGCGCATGGCGTCACTGCGGTGACGGCCATGGTGACCGTCGGCCGCGAGTCCGAGCTGCTGGCCGGCGAGCTCGACATCCACGAGGAAGAACACCCGGTCGAGGCATCCGCCTCGTGGGTGTCGGGTCCGTACGCCACTGCGGCCGGCATCGGGATCGGCTCGATCGCGCTGCTGGTCCCGATGGCATGGGCGGCGCGTCGCCTCACGACGCGCAATCGCACGGGAGACGCGAAATGAAGCGCCTCGCACCGACGCTGCTCGGTTTCGCCCTGTTCGGCGCTTGCCTGCTGTTGCCGGCGCCGGTCTACGCCGGCCCCGGGCATGACCACGACGAGCCCGTGGCCGCGGCATCGGGCAACGCCCCCAAACGGCTGCCCGACGGCAGCGTGTTCCTGCCCAAGCCGGCACAGCGCCAGTTGAACGTCCGGACGATGCGCGTCCAGCGGCATGCCATCCCGCGGACCCTGGAGCTGGCCGGGCGGGTGGTCATGGATCCCAACGCCGGTGGGCGCATCCAGTCGTCCATCGCGGGTCGGCTCGAGGCCGCCCCCAAGGGGTTACCCGGCATCGGCCAGGTCGTTCGCAAGGGCGAGGTGCTCGCCTACGTGATGCCCACCGTGGGATCCATCGAGCGCTCCAACCAGGTCGCGCAACTGGCCGAGCTGCGCAGTGCCAGGTCGGTGGCCGAGAGACGCCTCGCGCGACTGCGCCAGCTCGAGGACACGGTCGCACGGCGCGACCTCGAGGCGGCCGAGGCGGACGTGGCCAGCCTGACCGAACGCATCGCGGCACTGGGCGCGGGCCTCGGCAACCGCGAGGCGCTGGTTGCGCCCGTCAGCGGCGTCATCGCAACGGCCAACGCGGTTGCCGGACAGCTCGTCGACGCCCGCGAGCTGGTCTTCGAGGTCGTCGACCCGACGCGCCTGCGCATCGAAGCGGTGGCCTACGACCCTGCAATGGCCTCCGACGTCGGCGGCGCGAGCATCGCCATCGGCGACCAGAAGGTGCCGCTCACCTTCCTCGGCGCGGCACGCAGCCTTCGAGAACAGGCGCTGCCCATGAGCTTCGCTGCCGACGGCAAGGCACTCGGCCAGCTCGCCGTCGGGCAACCGGTGCGGGTCTTCGTGCAGTCGAAGACCCGCGTCGACGGCATCCCCGTTCCGGCCAGCTCGCTGGTGAGGAACCCGTCGAACCAGACCATCGTCTGGGTCAAGACGCGCCCGGAGCGATTCGAGCCGCGCGTGGTCACCACCGAGCCGCTGGACGGCACGCGGGTCGCCGTGGGATCGGGGCTGCAGCCGGGCGATCGGGTGGCGACGCGCGGCGCCACGCTCGTCAACCAGGTCCGCTGAGGAGCCGGCGATGTTCCGATGGCTTCTCGAATCGAGTCTCGCCAACCGGCTTCTCGTGCTGATGCTGGGCGCGATCCTGATGGCGTACGGCGCGTTCACGCTCACGCGCACGCCGGTCGACGTGTTCCCGGATCTCAACCGGCCCACCGTGACGGTGATGACCGAGGCCGGCGGCATGGCCACCGAGGAGGTCGAACAGCTCATCACCTTCCCGCTCGAGACGGCGCTCAACGGCCTGCCCGGCGTCGAGGGCATCCGCTCGGTGTCGAGCGCGGGCCTGTCGTTCGTCTACCTGACCTTCGACTGGGCGACCGACATCTACCGCGCCCGACAGGTCGTCGCCGAGCGCCTGGCGACGATGGAGGGAACACTGCCCGAAGCGGTGCAGCCGCGGATGGGACCGGTGAGCTCCGTCATGGGCGAGATCCTGCAGGTGGCGCTGCCCATCGACACGAGCAGGATCGATCCGATGGCCGTGCGCGAGTACGCCGACTGGGTCCTGCGGCCACGGCTGCTGTCGATACCCGGCATCGCGCAGGTGGTTCCCATCGGCGGCCAGGTCCGCCAGTACCAGGTCCAGCCCGACACGGCGCGGATGGCCGAGCTGGACATCACGATGCAGCAGCTCGAGTCCGCCCTGCGGGGATTTTCGTCGAACACCTCCGGCGGGTTTCTCGAGCTGAACGGCCGCGAGTACCTCATCCGCAACCTCGGCCGCACCTCCCGCCTCGAAGACCTGCGCAACCTCGCGCTGGCCGCAAGGAACGGCCAGGCCGTGCGGCTGCGCCAGATTGCCGAGGTCGACTTCTCGCCGGCGGTGCGCCGCGGTGACGCCGGCTTCGAAGGACGGCCCGCCGTCATCCTGGGCATCCAGAAGCAACCGACCGCGGACACCATCTCGCTGACGCGCGCCATCGAAGCGGCGCTCATGGACCTGAAGAAGACCCTGCCCGCGGGCATGGAGGCGCCGCGGGTGACGTTTCGCCAGGCGAGCTTCATCGAGTCATCCATCGACACGCTCGAGGGCAAGCTCGTCGGCGCAACGGTGTTCGTTGCCCTCGTGCTGTTCGTGTTCCTCGGCACCCTGCGCCCGACGGTCATCGCCCTGGTGGCGATTCCGGTGTCCATCCTCATCACCGCGCTGGTGTTCCGCTGCTTCGGGATGTCCATCAACACGATGACGCTCGGAGGCCTGGCCATCGCCATCGGCGGCCTGGTCGACGACGCCGTGGTCAACGTCGAGAACGTGATGCGCCGGATGCGCCTCGCACGGGAGGCGCATCCGAACGGCGGATTCGACGTGCTGGAGGTCGTGAAGACGGCCTCGATGGAGGTTCGCTCCGCCATCCTCTACGCGACCGTCATCATCGTGCTGGTGTTCCTGCCGCTCTTCGCGTTGCCCGGCATCGAAGGCCGGCTCTTCGTGCCGCTGGGCATCGCGTTCATCGTCTCCACGCTCGCCTCGCTGCTGGTATCGATGACGATCACACCGGCGCTCGCATCGCTGCTGTTGCCGGGGATGAAGTCGCTCGCGCACGGCGACACGCGCTTTCTCGCGCGGCTCAAGCGCATCTACCGCTCGCTGCTGGAGCGCGTACTCGCGCGGCCCAAGGCGGCGCTCGCGGCAGGAGTCGTCGCCGTGGTGCTCGCCGCAGCGGCCGTGCCGCTCTTTCCGACCACGTTCCTGCCGCCTTTCAACGAAGGCACCCTTCTCATCGGGCTGCGCTTGAATCCGGGGGTGACGCTCACCGAGTCGGCCGACATCGCCCGGCAGGCCGAAGTAGCCGTGCGAAGAGTGCCCGAAGTGACCTACGTCGGGCGGCGAAGCGGGCGCGCCGAGCTGGACGAGCACGCCGAGGGCGTGCACGTGAGCGAGCTCGACGTGGGCCTGCTTTCCGCCGACAAGCTCACCCGAACGATGGATGAGATCCGGATGGACATCCGCTCCCGGCTCGTGAACCTGCCTGCCGCCATCGCCATCGGCCAGCCCATCTCCCATCGCATCGACCACATGCTGTCGGGCGTCCGCTCCCAGATTGCCGTCAAGATCTTCGGCGACGACCTCGACACCCTTCGAGGTGAAGCGGAAGCCTTGCGCGCACGGCTCGCGGCGACTCGGGGGCTCGTGGACCTCGAGGTCGAGAAACAGGTGCTGGCGCCTCAGGTCAAGGTGCGCATCGACTACGAGGCAGCCGCCCAGCTCGGCGTACCGGCGACCCGGATTCTCGCCGCGCTGCAGAGCCTGGTCGAGGGCGAGCACGTCGCGCAGATCGTCGAGGGCAACCGGCGCTTCGCGCTATTGGTTCGCCTGCCCGAGAACGCCCGCTCACCCGAGGGCCTGGGTCGGCTGCTCATCGAGACGCCCACCGGGCGGGTCCCGCTGTCGCGCGTGGCCGGCATCGAGGACAGTGACGGGCCGAACCAGGTGAGCCGCGACGACGGCAAGCGACGCATCGTCCTCTCGGCCAACGTGCAAGGCCGCGCGTTGTCCGACGTCGTGGCCGACATCCGCCAGGTCGTCGGGCAGGTGAAGCTGCCCGAGGGCTACTTCATCACGCTGGGCGGACAGTTCCAGGCGCAGGAGGACGCCTCGCGCCTGGTGGGGCTGCTGTCCATCGCGTCGCTGTTGCTGATGTTCGTCGTGCTCTACGGCCGGTACAAGTCCACCACGCTGTCGCTGATGGTGATGGCCAACATCCCCCTCGCGCTCGTGGGCGCCGTCTTCGGGCTGTGGCTGTCGGGCCAACCTCTCTCGGTGGCCGCCCTCGTCGGCTTCATCACGCTGGCGGGCATCTCGGTTCGCAACGGCATTCTCAAGGTCAGCCACTACCTGAACCTGATGCGCCTGGAAGGCGAGCGCTTCGACCGGAAGATGATCGTGCGCGGCTCGCTCGAGCGCCTCAGCCCGGTCTTGATGACTGCGCTGGTCACGGCGTTCGCGTTGGCGCCGCTGCTTTTCGAAGCGGAGCGCCCGGGCACCGAAGTCCTCCACCCGGTGGCCGTCGTCATCTTCTCGGGGTTGGTCAGCTCCACCCTGCTCGACACCTTTCTCACGCCTGCCATGTTCTGGCTGTTCGGACGTGCGCCCTCCGGGCGCCTGCTCGGCGACCGAAGCACCGAGGCCTATTGATCGGCCGCCCTGCAGCCCGCCTCCTTGACTCCACATCCGCGGCTGCTCGCGCAGGACTGAATGGCGGCCTCAATGCCGGTGCATGTGATGCGCATCCGGCACATGCGGATGGCTATGCCGCATCGGTTCGTGCCGGTGCCGGTGGCTGTGGGAACCCACCGGCATCGGATCGTGGAGATGGTCGTGATGACCGTCGTCGTGCGTGTGGACGTGCTCGTGCTCCTGTGCCTCATGCTCATGCTCGTGCCCGTGCGACTCCGCCAAATGCAGCACGACACCGGACAGCATCAAGGCGCCGCCGGCGGCCATGCCCCAGCTCAACGAACGGTCGCCCAACATGATGGCCAGCAGCGCGCCAATGAACGGCGCGAAGGCGAACACCGAGCCGGTACGGGCCGCGCCGAAGGCGCGCTGGGCAAGCAGGTACAGGCGCAGGCTCAGCCCATAGCCGCTCGCACCGATCGCCAATAGGCCCAGAACCGCACTCCAGGGGGGTGCCGGCTCACGGACCGCGAAAGCCAGCAAACCGGTTGCCAGAACACCGAGCACCGATTTGCCAAGCACCACCTGACCCGGATCGCGCTCCGCCAGCGCCCGCGACAGCGTATTGTCCACACCCCAAGCAGCGGTAGCTCCCAGTACGGCGAGCAATCCCAGCAACTGAAACGAACCGCTCAACCCCCGGTCGAGCACCAGTACCATGCCGCCGGCCGCCAGCAACAGCATGGCTGACCACACCCGGCGGTCCATTGCCTCCTGGTACATCGCCCGGGCGAGCAACGCGGTGAACAGCGCCTCCAAGGCCAGCATCAGGGACGCACTGGCGCCACTCGTGTGCTGCAGTCCCCAGGCCAACGCGACCGGACCGATCCCCGCGCCGAACAACGCCATCAGTGCGAGCCGTTTCCAATCCTCGCGGCGTACAGCCGCCTCCCGGTCCATCGGCCGGCGCAGAAGGGCGCCGATGATCGCAGCGCCGGCATATAGCAGCGCCGCAGTCGTGAAGGGGCCCACGCCGGCTCCCGCCTCCTGCACCAGCGGCGTGCTGATGCCGAACAAGGCTGCGGCCAGCAATGCCAGCAGGCCGCCACGGATGGCAGGAAGATGCCGGGCCGCGCTCATCGAGGTGTTCGTGGATCGAAGCCTTCTTGGCCGCTACAATAGCTCGCTCCACGCTCGGACGAGGCGAGCGCCTTCACGATCGCCAGCATCACTGTGCGTTCTGGATCCCCCGCTCGCGGATCACGTCGCTCCACTTCCGGAAATCGTTGCCGACGAGTTGCGCGAAATCGGCCGCGCTGCCGTCCATCGGATCCACACCGGATGCCGCGAACTGCTTCGCCATGTCAGGGCTGCGGATCGCCGCGCGGATCGATGCATTGAGCTTCTCGACCACGTCGCTAGGGACTCCGGCAGGTGCGAATATCCCGAACCACGCACTGACGTCGAACGCGGGAAGCCCCAGTTCGGCGAATGTCGGAACGTCCGGCATCTGCGTCGAGCGTTTCGCCGAAGTGACGGCCAGCGCCCGGAGGGTATGCGCCTGCACCTGCTTGGTCGCGGTGAGCACCAGATCGAACATGAGGTCGACGTGTCCACCGAGCAGGTCGTTCAACGCCGGGGCGCTGCCCTTGTACGGGATGTGATTGAGCCTGATTCCCGTCATCGACTGGAGCAGCTCGCCCGCAAGGTGATTCGAAGTGCCGACGCCGGCCGACGCGTAGCTCAGCGTACCGGGCGCCGTGCGGCCCAGCGCAATCAGGTCGCCGTAAGACTTCACCGGCAGCGAACTCCTCGTCACCAGGGCGAACGGAATCGTCGCGACGGGCGCTATCGGCGTAAAGTTCCTGACCGGGTCGTAGCCGATCCTCGGGTTCAGCGCGGGGTTCATGGCATGCGAGGTCACCGTCCCGATCATCAGCGTATAGCCGTCTCCATGCGCTGCCGCTACTTCCCGCGTGCCCAGCGCCGTACCTGCGCCCGGACGGTTCTCGACGACGACGGCTTGGCCGAGGTCCTGGAACATCGCGGCCGCGAGGCTGCGTGCGAGCATGTCGGCGGAACCGCCGGGCGGGTAAGGGACGACCATCCGGATCGGTTTCACCGGAAAAGCCTGCGCCGCAGCGCTGACCGCGAACAGCAGCGGCAGCATGGCTGCCGCGATCTTACAGAAGTTGCTTCGCATCTTCGGATCCCCTCTTGGTTTATCGTTGCCGGATCGCTGCACCTGCCGCTCCCCGCGCTCGCCGCGGCCCCTCGGAACGGACGACAACCTTCGTTACGCACCCCGGTTCCCAGGGGGCAGGTAGTCACGAAGATTCACGGAATCCCACAGATGCTTCGCGGGGCGAACGCGTTCCGGGAACTGCCTGTTCAGCGGACGAGTCGTATCGATGATGACCTTGGTAGTCATCGGACCTCTCTCGCTTCGCGTTTCGCCATACGCAGAGGGATCCAGATGTGCGCCGAAGCTATTGGTGATGATCGAGCAATCCTTGTCCGCCTGTACTCTCGTGGCGATGGCCCAGAGCACCTCCCCCTCGTCATGAATGTCGATGTCATCGTCGACGATGACCACGTGCTTCACGTCGTAGTTCGATCCCAGGACCGCGAGGCCCGCGAGTTTCCCCTCTCCCTGGGCACGCTTGCGTATCGACACATAGCAATGCCAGAAATTGGCCCCTGAGGGAGGCAGATGCACACCGACCAAGGTCGGGACGATCTCCCGAAGCCGCCGGAAGAGTTGCGCTTCGCGTCCCAGGACTCCCACTTGGGTGTGCTCCCGAAAAGACGGGAAGAGATCGTGCCAGATCGGATCTTTGCGATGTGTGATCGCACTGACGTCGATGACCGGCACCTTCATGGGTGCGCCGTAGTAGCCTGCGTACTCCGCGAAAGGGCCGTCCATTTCGAACGAGTCCTGGTGGATTCGCCCTTCGATCACGACCTCGGCGTAGGCCGGAACCATCAGATCCACCGTCTTGCAGGGAACCAGCTCCACCGCCTCTCCCAGCAGCCCGCCCGTGACGGCCAGTTCATCGTGCTCCAGCGGACCACGCGAGGCCGCACCGATGTGATATGCGGGATGATGCCCAACGAAAACCGCCACCTCCATCGAACGGCCAGCGCTGTGGTGACGGTTTCGGATCGTTGCGGCATGCTGCACGGGATTCATCATGCAGCCCATGCGTGCCGGCCCCTTCAACTCATGCCGATAAGTTCCGACATTGGTGACTCCACTCACCGGGTCCTTGCATATCATGCATCCGATCGTGATGTATCTACCTGAGTCTCCTGCACAATGCTGCTGGACCGGAAGATTCTCCAGATTGATATCCTCGCCCGTCATGACGATCTCATGCACCGGCGCCGTGCCTCCGGAAAACAAGACCGGTGCAATCTGATTCGCCTCGCGACGCATATACTCTTCCAGAACCCGCTCTTTCTCCGTCGGATCCACTTCGAGCGCGTGAGCCAGAAGGCTATAACTCGAAAATAGGCCGGTCGCGACCGGCCAGCCATGCCCGGCAACGTTCTTGAACAAGACTGCGGGATATCTGCCCTCTTTCGCGAGCTTCTCTTGAATCAGTGTCATGTACAGATCCCGCGGGATCTGTCGCTCGATCTCCACCAGGTCGTCGGATCCACTGGTACGCAGCTTCTCGATGAAATAACGTAGATCCTTTACCATGGGTACGCTCACTCCTGCAGACAACGAATTCCCTACACGAAGACGAGGCTCGTCTCCCGGGAGGTTTCTCTTCGTTCAGATCTTTCCGGTTCTTGGGTGATAAAAGGTCGGCAGGTCGATATCCCACTCGCGCTTCATGCGGTCGCGGATTTCACGAAGCGACGAAACGAAAACGGGCTTCTCGAGCTCTTCGATGCTGGCGCCGAGCCCTGCCTGCCAAAGGATTCGATCACTTTCGATCTGGGCGCTGGAAGCCTCGCTTTCCGGGGCGAGCCATGCGATCTGATACCCGTTCAACTCGACCTTCTCGATCATCGTCACGACCGCATCGCGAACACGTTTGCGCGCATCCGCGCCAAGTCCAGGCAGGCGGCTCGCCATGAAATACCAGCCGAAGGCGCAATGCCTCGCCTCGTCACGAAGGATCAGCTGATATGTCTTCCTGATGGCAGGTTGTGTCGTTATCTCGGCGATGTGCTTGAACAGGTTGAATATCACCTGCTCGGCAGAGCATACGAGCGCGGCGACGGTGCACTCGACAGACGTATCCGCATCCAATGCAAGGCGTCGAACACCGTGAGTCGACACGGAGTTCTCGTAGTCATCAGCCGGAGCATCGATATAGCCGCCGAATTTCTCGGCGAGACGGTAGCTGATCTCCGCATGGCGCGATTCCTCCTGCGAGCGAATGCTGAAGTACAACTGTGCGTCCGGATCGACCCGATCGTGGCAGAAGCGTATCTGCAGGGCCGGGCTCTCCGAGATCGCTCCGTATTCGCCCCATGCCCGGCGACTCCAGCGCGTACGCAGAGCCGTGCGCTGCTCCGGGGAGTACGCACTCGTGTCGATGCCATCCCAGTCGATCACCGTCGATGGATTCCATTGAGTGGTGAGCGACGCATGGAACAGCTTCCTGATCTTCGAATTGAACTCGCCGACATCGAGCGGAAACCGGCTTTCCGGCTGATCGAGAATGCTTCTGTAAGAGTTCGTCTCTGCGGTCATGTGCGTCTCCGGCTGATCCATTCGATTCGCCCCACCGGGCTCCGGGATGCTTTCCATTCCGGGCGTGTCAGAGTTCACCCAGGCGTGGGTGAGGCAGCGCCGGCAATTCCAGGCCCAGCCCGCGCAGACGTGATCGCGCGCTTGCCAGGTAGGCACGGAAGATCTCCTCTTCCGCCGGCGCGGTCGCTGCGCCCAGCCCGCTTTCCGCTGCGAGCGCCTGCGCCCGCTTCTCCGTGCCGCCATCGATCGTCGTCGAGAGCGATGGGATGTGATACCCCGCGAATGCCACGCCCTTCAGCCAGGCGCTGGCGGCCTCGGCTATCGCCGCGCGCTGCCGGCTGTCGAACTCCCCGGAGCGCTTCGCCAGATATCGCCAACCGAACTCGGCATGGCGCGCCTTGGCGCGAACGCTCCTTTCCAGGATCTTCCGCGCCACCGCCTCCCTGGCGTTCGCCAGATAGGCGCGAAACAGCTCCAGCTCGAGCCCGTCTTCGATCGCGCAGTGAACCGCGACGTATGCGTCGAGGTCGACCTCGGCATTGAGCGCATCACGGTAATAGCCGCGATTGATCACAGCCTCCCAGCCTCGTTCGGTGGGCCTGTCGAGGCAAGGCCCGAGCGACTTGGCGTATCGATCGAAACACTCGACCAGCATCGCTTCTTCGGTATTGCGTACCGTGAGAAAGTACTTCGCGTCGACTTCACGGGCCCGTTCCATGCAGAACCGCAGCAGCAGCGCCGGAGTTTCCGCGATCCCCGTGTATTCCAGCCATGTCCGCCTGCTCCAGACCGTACGTGCGGCATCGCGCTGCGCAGCCGGCAACGCCGCGGGATCGAAGGCACTCCAGGGGATATCGCCTTCCGGTGACCAGGTGTCGAGCTTCGCGTCTTCGTACAACCGGTGGATCGGAGCGATGCGGGTCGCCAGATCCAGGGGGAAGCGGACTTCGACCGGAATTCTGATGGGTGTGCTCATTGTTGGTCCCCGAGGGAAGCCGACCCGTCGGCGGTGGACGGGCTTGCAGCGCAACCGCTCTCGATCCCGACCACGTGATTGATGAAATAAGGCAGGTCGTAGACCGGCATGTCGTGCTTGCCGAGGCCTTCGAACTGGGTATGGCACCACGAGCACGCCGTGATGACCGCGTCGGCGCCGGTTTCCCGCGCTTCGGACAGCAACCGGCCCTCGCCGATCTCGCGGGCGAGCTCCGGATCGCTCAGGTGCACCAGCCGATTCGGGCCGCCGCCGCAGCACTGCGTACCCTTCTTCGCCCGCCTCATCTCGGCCAGACGGAGACCGTCGATCGCGCCGAAGACCGCGCGTGGCTCATCGACCACCCCTGCCTTGCGCGCCAGCTGGCATGGATCATGATAGGTGACCACGCCCTCGTAGTCCTTCAGCCTCAATTTCCCATCCGCGAGCAGCCCGGCCAGGGTCTCGGCGAAATGCTCCACCGAGATGCCGTGCTTCTCGAGCTCGTAGTGCCGCCCGAGCATTTCGTGGCAGTCGGCGCACGCCGTGACGATTCTCTTGATCCCCATCGCCTCGAACAGCGCATGATTCTCGTCGCGCGACTGCTGGGCGAGCGCGGCATTCCCGCTCCAGAAGGCCGGGCTGCCGCAGCATTGCTCCCCATCCGCCACAGTGACCTGCATGCCGCCGCGCGCGAGCACCTCGACGGCGGATCTGGCAACCTCCGGGTAACGGTAGTAGTTGTTGCAGCCGATGAAGAACAACGTATCGGCGCCGTCCGTGACGGGCAGCCCGGACAACCGGTCACCATCGCACCCCAGGCAGCGTGATGCCTCGAACGCGGCCTCCTTCATCGAGAAGCCGCGGTCCACCTCGTCGAAGGTGGCGCGCCTGCGCTTCGAGCCGATCCGCCCCATCGGCGTGCGTCCTGCATGAACCCTCTGCGCATCGTGGGCCACCGGCCAGGGCGGGACCCTCGCCTCATTCATCCCCGCCGCAGCGTGTTGGCGCGCCGGACGGCCAAGCAGCGCTGCTGCCGCCATCGCCGCATCCCGCCCCGAGGCCATGGCCTCCACGATCGATGTCGGGCCATTCACCACATCGCCCGCCGCGAAGATCGGAAGGGATGAACTGGCACGATACCCGGCGTCCACCACGATATTTCCGCTTTCGTTCACTCGAAGAAGACCGCCGTCCATCCCCGGAAGATCGGCTTTCTGGCCGATGGCGACGATCACGGTGTCGGCCTCGATCCGTGCTTCGGATTCACGCAATGTCGCCCCGGAAGCTGCGCGCAATCGGACCGCATGCACCCTGCCTTCGAAACCGATGAACTCGGTGGGAACGACCGAATCGGTGAAGCGGACTCCCTCCTCGAGCGCACGAAGCAGATCCTCGTACTCGAACGGCGCTTTCTCGCGATGGCGCCGGTAGACGATCACCACCTCCCGCGCTCCGAGCCTCATCGCGGAGCGCGCAGCATCGAGGGCGGTTTTTCCGCCGCCGACGACGACGACACGGTTGCCGACATCGATGTCTTCCCCGCACTTCACGCTACGCAGGAACTCGAGCGCCCCCCGGACGCCGTCCAGGTCCTCGCCCGCGATCCCGATCCGCGCGGACGACCACGCGCCACCGCATACCAGGACCGCCGCGAACCCGTCGTCGATCAGCCCCCGCAACCCCTTCTCTCCCGGGATCTCCACTCCGGTGCGTATCTCGACACCCAGCTCCTTCACGCGTTCGATGTCATACATCACATCGTCGCTGCGTAGCGTGAAATCAGGGATCACGGTGGTCATCATGCCGCCTGGGACGCTGTCTTTCTCGAAGACGGTCACCCGAAACCCGTCTCGCCCCAGATGATTCGCTGCCGAGATGCCGGCCGGGCCGCTCCCGATCACCGCAATTCGCGGACCGGCAGGGACCGCATAGCGCCCGGCGACAGGGCGTTCAGACTTCTTCTCCTGATCGATGCAGAATCTCTTCAAGCTCCTGATCGCAACAGGCTCGCCAATTTCCGACTGGCGGCATGCCGGCTCGCATGGATGCGTACACGCCCTTCCGCATACACTCGGAAGCGGGTTCGTCTTTCGAATCACTTCGAGAGCCTCGACCGGCGCCCCACGTGCGATCAGGCCGACATAGCCGGGAACATCCTGCTCGAGCGGACAGGCGATGCGGCAAGTCGCCTTGTTGCCGGGTCCGCTCCGCGTCGACTTGACCTGCTGGACGTTCCGGATCTTCTCCGGCGTCATCCCCAGACGGTGAAGCTCGTCGCGCATCGCCTGGTTGATGGCCGGCGAATCGATCTTGGCCCAATCGACCAATGAACAGGCGTCACGGCATCCATCGCACGAGAGGCAGGTGTAGACCAGGTCACGCAGATCGTACGAGACGTTCAGGCGTCCATCGATGATCCCGCGGGCAATCGTATTGCGGCCTCGCGCAGAGTAATGCTCGTGCCTGCGCCGCTCGCGCACCGGGCAGGGATGGTAGGTACCGGTGAGATCACGGACCATGTCGCGGCAATAGCCGCAACGATAGCAACGCATGATGTCCGCACGAACCCTCTCGAGCGCCGAATAGTCCGACATCAGCCTATCCTTTCCTGTTTATCGATTTCGTCGACAAGGAGCCCCCGGTTCAGAATGTTCTTCGGATCCAGGAAGCGCTTGAGTGCGCGCAGGAACACCAGGTTGCCGGGGCGGTACCCGCGCACCATGTGGGGTGTCCATGTCTTGCCGGTCCAGTACGGACACCCCCCCAATTCGATCATCTTCTCCAGAAGGGCATGCCAGACGCCGTAGGCTCTTTCCCGAACCGAGGCATCCTCGGAAAACGCGATCCTGCCGGCGTAGCTGATGGAGCTGCCTTTGGTCACTACACCCGTATTGGTCCAGTTCCGAAGGTCGGTTCCCTTGACCGCCATGACGAGATCCTCGTGGTCCCTCAAGTAACTCTCGACGACCCGGGTGATCTCCGGGATCTTGGTCATCGGAACCAGGCACGCAATCGGGGCCACCACCCCGTAGACACGGGTCTTCGAGAACTCCGTGCCCATGATGTCGTACGTCACCGCCTTCGCAAGCGCAGGACCGATCTTCACGCCGCCATGGAATTCGGCGATCCGGTCGAGCTTCCTCAGATGCGACTCGACGTAGGCCGACTCTCCGGCGATGCTCAGTCGAAAGATCAACTGGGTATCCGCAGGAATCTCCGAGCCAGCGCCGCCACCCGCACGCATCACTGCAATCGTGTTGGATCCGAAGCTGATGATTCCATCGAAGATCCCTGCCTGCTCGATCCGGATCGATGCCGCAGTACCTTTTTCCAGCGAGTCGAAGCAATAGGTCTCGAATGCACGAGCCTCCGGCATCGGATAGAGGCGGAGCGTCGCCTCGGTCTTGACGCCCAGGATGCCCGAGTCACCGATGAACAGGCCACCCAGGTCCGGGCCGTTGCAGTATCTCTGGAATCGACCGCCCGCCTTCATCACATCCGATCCGGTGTGAATGACGTCTCCTTTCGGGGTGACGACCTTCACGCTTACCACCTGCTCGCCGAACATCCCGTAGTAACCGGAGCCGACGCTGACGCTCGTGTTGGAAATGCAGCCGCCGACCGTGGCGGAGTAGATCGCATGGCCGCCGAGACACATCGTGACGTTCTTCGGATGCAACTCCGCCGCAAGCTGCCCGAAACTGACTCCCGCCTCGACCGTGACGGTCGCCTGATCGAGATCGACGGAGAGGATGCTGTCCATATCCGTCATGTCCAGCAGGATGCCTCCCCGGTAGACCGGTGTGACGCCTCCTGCCGCTGACGTCCCTCCACCGCGCACCGTGACAGGGACTTTCTCGCGATTTGCCAGCCTCAGGATCTCGGCCACCTGCTCGGTGGTCTTCGCCCTGGCAACGATGTCCGGAAAGCCACCATGTTCGAAACCGGCATCCACATGGACCGCATAAAGCGCGAAATCCTCGGTAGCCAGATTCCGCTCGCCGACGATGCGCGCCAGACGATCGAAAAGCCGCTCCATCTCCTGATCTCCAACTCCACTATTGTTCCGACCCACGTGGTCACGTCACGCAAGGGCTACGCCGGCAGGCCTCCATGCGGTTCGACAGGCAGCGCCGCGGGAGTGCTCCCCAGCCGTCGATCGAACAGCGCCGCTACGGCGCGGCCGCGATGGCCTCCACTTCGAGCAGCAGTTCCGGATGGACCAGGCCTTTCACTTCGACCATCGTGCTCGCGGGAAAGGGTGCCGAGAAATAGCGAGGTCGCAGAGCGGCCACGTGGCGGAACAACGACACGTCGGTGATGTAATAGTTGGTCTTGATGACGTCTTCAAAGCCGGCGCCGGCGGCATGCAGGATCTCTCTCAGGTTCTCGAAAATCCTTTCCGCCTGACCCACGATGTCCCCGGGGCCGACCACCTGTCCATTCCGGTCGAATGCGACCTGGCCTGATATGAACAGGAAGCGACCTTGCGCGAGCACCGCAGGCGAATAAGAGGCTGTCCAGGCTTCCGGGTTGCCGGGGTAGATGGCCTTTCTCATGATCCGCCCCGCCTGCTCAGGCCTTCTCGCAATGGACCTTGAAAGCCACCTCGCCTATGCCTCCGCACCCGACTCCCGTGTCGGTACACTTCATGTGATCGTAGAGATGGCCATTCGGATCGAGCCCTTGGGTCAGGCGATCGAAGATCACGTAGCTGATGGGGAGCATGGGCGCCAAGGCCCAAAGGCATACCGGGAAGGTGCACTCGTCGGTCAACAGCATGCCGCTGCCATTGGCGACATAGCGGTCACCGATCTTTGGCTTGTATCCGCAGTTCTCCGCGGCCACGACCTCCATGACCATCTTGTACGCACGGCGTGCCGGAGAGCCCTTTATGATCGCCTGTTGCTTCGCGGACAGGCTCTCCACCTGCTCTTCGGTGTACCCGAACGCATTGATCGCAGCTTTCTTGAATTCGTCATTCATGACCGGGTCTCCTCCATGTTGTCTTGGCAGCGCCTCTGTTCGCGCACGGCAGCCAGGATGTGCTCCTGGCCGATCGGAATCGCCTTGACCTCCGTACCCAGTGCGTCCGCGATCGCGTTGAGGAGGGTCGGAGTCGTGCAATTGAGGGCGGCTTCCCCAATCCCCTTCGCACCGAACGGGCCGGCCGAATAGGGCGTCTCCACCGCATCGGACATGAATTCGTCAGGCACGTCCATTGCGGTCGGAATCATGTATTGAGCGAACGACGGACTTGTCGGCAGCCCATCCGAAGTGGTCATGTCCTCCATCAGCCCGTATCCCAGCGCCTGGATGGCACCGCCATACAGCTGGCCGTATGCCATGACCGGATTGAGCACGTGGCCCATGTCGAGCACGTTGACGACCTTGAGGACCTGCGTTTCTCCGGTGTCCAGATCCACCTCGACATCGGCTGCTGCTGCCATGAAGGTATGGCCGTACATGTATCGACCCTCGGAGGCGCGAAACCAGCCTTCCTCGCGGAGGTTGTCACCCGACTCCGAACAGGCCCTGGCAACCTCGGCGAAGAACAGGGACCCGGCCGGCATCCCCTTGGTGCCGATTCGCGTGTCCTCGAAGACCAACTCCCCGGGGGGGACCTCGAGCAACTTCGCCGCGCGCGCCGCGAGCGTTTCGCGCAGGCGTTCAATGGCTCGCAGCACGGCATTGCCCAGTCCGAAGCTGAGTCTGGATGCCGAGGTCCTGCCGGCCCGCGGGCAGGTCCAGTTGTCGCTCATCTCGACCAGGACCGAGCCCATCGTCAGGCCGAACTGTTCGGCGGCAATCTGCGCCAGGACGGTCGTGATGCCCTGGCCAAGCTCGGTGCCGCCCGCGTAGACCGACACACTGCCATCGGAATGAACCTCGACGGCGGCGCCGACCCCGGATTTCCCGAGCACCGGTATGGCGCCCACATCGAACACCGGCATGTCGAAGCAGATGCTGCGGCCGATTCGTTTCCTCGAGTGCTCCGGTACGCTCGGCTTGGGACCCAGCCTTTCGAGGATGCGCTGCGTCAGGATATCGACGCTGACCGAACTGTCGCCCAGCATCGCACTGGCCGGTTGATCGCCAGGTTTCAGGAAGTTCTTCCGCCGCAGTTCCAGCGGATCCATGCCGAGGACGCGCGCCAGTCGATCCAGCAGGCATTCGCGCGCGATCGCCGCCTGCGGGGCTCCGAATCCGCGAAAGGCGCCCGAGTCGAGGTTGTTCGTGTAGATTGCGTCCGCCTGCGTGCTTACGTTCGGAATCCTGTAGGGACCCACCAGCGCGGACATCAACAGACCGACCACTTCCGGCGTCCGTCCCGAGTAGGGGCCGGCGTCCGCGATCACTTTGCCCTCGAGAGCGTGAATCACCCCGTCTCGACCGGCCCCGATCCGCAGATGAATCTCGGCCGGGTGGCGTTTGGCATGAAAGATGAACGACTCCTCCCGCTCCAGCACCAGCATCACCGGCACCCCCGTAAGGTGCGCCATTGCCGCCAGGTGGACCTGGATGGTCGTGTTCAACTTTCCGCCGAACCCACCGCCGACAGGCGTGCCCTTGACGTGTATCTTCGATTTCGGGATGCCCAATCCGATATGGATGTCCTCTGCCACGCCGTAGGGATCCTGCAGACAGGACATCACGTGCAGGACCCCTGATCGGTCCTGGTAGGCCACCCCCGACTCAGGTTCCAGAAAAGCCTGCTCCTGGCGAGGAGTGTCATAGGTCTCCTCGACGATCACCTCTGCGGCTCGGAAACCCGACTCGACATCGCCTTTCGAGAACTGCCTGTGGCAGCATCGATTGCCTGGCGACCCGGAGTGGATCAGATGGGCGCCCGGCTCCATCGCCTGAGCGGGAGATGTCAGAGGTTGAAGCACGTCGTAGCGCACCGATACCGCTGCTGCCGCCTGGCACGCGAGTTCCTGCGTTTCGGCCACGACCATGGCGACCGCATCGCCAACGTATCGGGTTTCCCCGCCGATCGGTACGAGAACCGGACGGTGAGCGACTTCGTATCCGTAGAGGTTGGACCCGGGCAAGTCGCGCGCCGTGATGACCTTCCTGACGCCTGGCATCGCCTCCGCCGCGCTGCAATCGATCCCGAGCACGCGCGCCCTGGGGTGCGGCGAGAACACGATCTTTCCGTAGTGCATTCCCGGCAACCGGATGTCGCCGGCATAGATCGTCTGCCCCATCACCTTGGCCCGGGCGTCGACGCGTTCCACCCCCTTCCCGACGATCCGTTGCTCAGTCATTCGAGGCTCCGACCTGATGGCTGCCGTCACTTTTCGCCGGCGACGACGGCGCCGATCGCATCGACAATCTGGTAATACCCGGTGCACCGACAGAGGTTTCCGGACAACGCCTCCAGAATCTGCGCCTTGGTAGGCCTGGGGGTTTCCTGCAGGAGCGCAACCGCGCTCATCACCACCCCGGGCGTACAGAAACCGCATTGAACGGCGCCATGCTTGACGAAGGCTTCCTGCAACGGGTGCAGGCGATCGCCGTCGCCCACGCCTTCGATCGTCATCACCTGCTGGTTCTCTGCCTGAACGGCCAGGACAAGACAGGAATTGACGGGTTCGCCGTCCAGCAGGACCGTGCAAGCGCCACAGTCCCCTGCATTGCAGCCCTTCTTCGTACCGGTCAGACCGAGGTCTTCCCTCAGCACGTCCAGCAGGCTGCGATGCTCCTCGATCTCGATGGAATGGCTTTCGCCATTCACGGTCAGCACCAGGCGGCGACTCCTCATGTATCCGCTCCTCGACCATCGTCCCCCGCGCCGGACAGCTCCTGCAACATGCGCAGCGTCCAGGCCTCCACCAGGAGCCTTCGCCCAGCCGCGGTCGCGCGGATGTCGGATATCGGTCGACACTCCTGCGCAGCCAGCGCCGCGGCCTCTCGAAGATCCTCCGGGCCCGGGGTTCTTCCTCTCAATGCCTGCTCGGCCTGGTACGCGCGCATGGCGGTCGGAGCAGCCGCACCGAGCACGATGCGTATGTCATGGACGCGGCCGTCCGTCTCCATGTCGATGCATCCCGCAAGGTTGATGATGCTGATTGCCTGGGCCTTGCGCCGTCCGACCTTGATGAACCGGCTGCGACGATCCGCCCGTGCGGCAGGAACGACCACTTCGGCGACCACTTCGCCCACGCCCAGCCCGGTCTTTCCCGGCCCGAGGATGAACTCGGACAGAGCCACTTCCCTTTGCCCCTCGGCACCGACCAGCGTCACGGTCGCATCCGCCGCCACGAGCGGCGGAACAGCATCGGCCGCGGGCGAAGCCGTGACGATGTTCCCCCCCAGAGTTGCCCTGTTGCGGATCTGTCGCGAGCTCATCTGCGTCACGGCGGTAACGAGAGATGGCACGATGCGCTGGATGGTCGCCGATGCCGCTATTTCCGCCATGCGAACGGCCGCGCCGATCCGCAGCTTCCCTTCTTTCTCGACGATCCGGCGGCATGGTTCCAGCTCGCTGATGTCGAACAGCACGCGGGGTTGTGTCTTGCCGGCCCGAATCTTGACGTGCAGATCGGTGCCGCCCGCCAGGACCGCCCCCTCGGAGCCGGCCTGGCGCAACCCTCCCAGGAGATCTTCCAGCGACCGCGGCCGGACGTAATCAAAGGGAAACGCCACCTCGACTGCTCCTTCCCGGCAAGATTCGACAACGGCACGAAGGCGTTATCGCCTCCCGGATGGTCGATATCGGGGCCAAGGTTCAATGAGCTCCGGCATTGGCGAAATGCCTCGCAGCTGGTCTTTTCGTCGATCCGATGCGCGCACCTCCTGCCTCGTCGGGCATGGAGGTGCCGCCGCCATTCGCTACGGCAGGTGACTGACTTTCATCAGTTCCTGCTCGTGGGACGGAAGAACCTTGTCCCCGAACATCTGAACGAGCTTGAGGCTGCTTTCGTATGCCTTGATGGTGTCGGTATGCACGGCCGCAGGGATGATCGGATAACCGATCGCCTTCTTCAACTCCTCCGGCGGATAGAAGTTGTCGTTGATCGCACAGTAGCCGGAGATCGCGTACCAACCCTTGTCGGTCTCGACCGCCACCGACTGTCCGCCAGGAGTATGGCCGGGAGTGTGGATCAGGCGGATTCCCGGGGCGAAGTTCACGTCACCTCGTACCAACTCGATATTTCGCATCTGTTCGTAGTACCAGCGCGGGGCGTAGGCAAAGGCCTGCATCGGATGAGGGTTCAGCGCGCTCTGCCATTCTGCCTCCTGAATGACGATCTTCGCGTTCTTGCACTTCTCCGCATTCATGATGTGGTCCCAATGCAGATGAGTGATCAAGATGTAATCGATGTCGCTCGGCTTCAGACCCCAAGCGCCGAGACCGTCCTCGAAGCTCGTGATGTCCTGGACGTCCTTGAAGCGCTCTCCTCCCGCGACAAACTGCCCGCCACCACCGCCCTTGACGACACGGTAGTAATCGGCCGCACTGCAGCCCGCATCGACCAGGATGTTCTTTTCGGTGCCATTGATGCGCCAAACGATATATGGAATATCGACCTTCTGCCCATAGAAGTTCAGATAAGTGAACCGCGACTTCTCGCGTGCCGGGCCCATCGCGTTAGTGAATAGGTCCAAGGAGTACTTGCTCATCGTCGTCCTCTCGCTCATGCGTTTACGTCAATACGCTTCCCCGACTGTCACCGCTGCACGGTGCAGTTGATGTCTCAGCGCTTCACCCTGCTCGACTGATCGTCACGGTACAGTCGGCCAACGTGCATGTCAATATATAAAGTTCTTTATACAATATTCTGTATTCCAGACGGGTCGACGCAAATCACGATCCACCTTATGCAGTCCGGTTCCGGCTATCAGCCGTTGCGCCCACTACCCGCCACGGGTGGCCTCCCGCGCTCGTGCCGTGATCTCGACCCGGCCAGCATCGGCATCCACTCGCAACTGATCGCCCGAGCGTATCGTGAGGATCGGGTCCGGGCTCAACCGGTCCACCGTCGGCGTGCGCGTGATGATCGACACCATCGCGACGACGCCATCGACCTCGTTGCACAGGATCGCCTTCGGGCCTGTACCGGCACGCATGCCCCGATAGGCTACATAGGGAGCCAGCGTGGAACCCTTGCCGCGGGGGAAGACCAGGATCTTGTCCTGAATATTCTGTCCGGCACAGGGCCCGCCCGTAAGAATGCCGGTCTCGGGCACGATACCGCCGAAGAACGAAAACGGCTCGTCGATGACCAGCGCCTCTCCTTCGGTCGATCCACCGAACACCTTGTGTCCATCGAGAATCATGGCACCCACCTTTCCCGGCCATGCCACTTGCCGCCGACGATCGAATCGATGCAGTCGGCCGCACTGCCGTAACGCGTCTTGACTTTGCCGCCCGACACCATATTGATATAGGCAGCCGCCCGCGCGGAATTGGTTCCGACCACCGCAACCGGATCGACCAGCTTGTCCCACGGAGTGAGCGGACCCGCACAACAGCCCGTGAGCACCGTCCCGCCGGCCCTTTCGATCGTGTCGATATAACCCATCCGCCGGGCCAGGTTGTACATCTCGAATCCGCAGCTGATCCAGAGCCGTTTGCTATCGAGCACTCTGCGACCTTCGAGAAGTCGCGCCACCTCCCGCAGTTCGGTGATCGACAGGTGCGGACAGCCGAGCGTGACGAGATCCACGTCGCGCGATTCGGTGGTGTTCAGGCTGATCCACGCCAGATTCATCTCGTGCTTGCCGACGCGAATCGTGGCCTCCGGCGGCTTGTTCCCGAATGCCGCCTCCACCGTGGGCGCTTCGGGGGTCAGGCCTACGATGTGGAGCATGGTCGAGGAACCCGAGACGCCGAGAGGCGAGGCGAGGAACTTGACTTCCTCCACCGACAGGCGACGACCGAAGCCGGTAAATACGCAGGTCTTCTCGCCAGCCACGCCTCCGACGTAGTAGCCATACAGGCCGATATCTTCCTTGGTCAGTGAGTCCGGATCGAAACCGTCCGGTTCCACCAGCACCTTCCCGTGGCGAGACGCCGGGGTGAGCTCCGCCACCAGGGGCGCGCGACCGGTGACGGCGCTCGCCAGCGATCCTGACGCTCCCACTCTGGGGCAACGCGCCCCGAAGAGCGAGTTCGCCAACAGGACCCCGGAACTGCCTGACCAGTTGATGTAGTCACCTTGCCGCGGCACGTTGCCGATCAGGTAGGGGCCGCACGAGAAGCTCTTGATCAGGCCGAGACTCTCGTAGTACGGCATGCACTTGCCGGTGTATTCCTTCTGCTGCTCCGCCTCCGAGCGCTGGATGCCTTGCTCTTCCCAGCGCTCGTAGTCGAAGTTGACGACATGCAGGGTGCTGAGCGTCCGAACCTTCGCACCTTCGGAAACATCCCTCAACCACTCGACCGGCTCACCCAGGAGCGTGTGGGTGCTGGTTACCTCGACCAGCTTCGGCGCGTCGTAGACCTCTCCCCATTTCACGATCATGTCCATGGCCTTGGCGACCCCTGGACCGCACTCTCCATTGAGCATCTGCTCTTCTTCTTTAGTGAGTATCATCGACGCCCCCTCCAAAAAAAGCCCCGGAGTTCCCGGAGATTCAGGACGCTATTTCTTCAGGATATGTACGCAGCACACCGGCGTATCGCTTGCCACTCCCCCACCCGAACAGTGCACCAGGCCTGTCTTCGCGCCCGCCACCTGCCGCTCGCCCGCTTCGCCGCGAAGCTGCCATACCACCTCGGCAACCTGGGCGACCCCTGTGGCGCCGACAGGATGGCCCTTGGCCAACAACCCCCCACTTGCATTGATGGGAAGCTTCCCGCCAAGTTCCGACCATCCCTCGTCCAGCCACTTTCCGTACTCGCCTTCGGGCACGAGTCCGAGCCCCTCCACACGCATGAACTCGGCGATCGTGAAGCAGTCGTGAACCTCGGCAAGATCGAGATCCTCGGGCCCGATGCCGGCCATCTCGAATGCCTGCTTGCCCGCCCGCGCTTCCACCTGGTTTCGCGCAACCTCGCGATCAGGCTCGTAGCCGCCGGTGGTCAGCGCCGAGGCGACCACCCATATCGGCTTGCTCGTGTACCGGGCGGCAACCTCCTTCGAAACCAAGATGGCGGCGGCGGCGCCGTCGCCCAGGGGATTGCACGACAGAAGCGTCAATGGATCGGCCACCATTCGTGAATTCAGAACCTCCTCGACGGTGACCTCCCGGCGATGCTGCGACCTCGGATTCAGGCAGCCGTTGCGGTGGTTCTTCACCGACACCTTGGCCAATTGCTCCGCAGTGGTGCCGTATTTCTCCATGAAACGCTTGGCCCGAAGCGCCCAATGCCCCGGCATCGTCAGACCGATGTCGCCTTCGTATTCCACTTCGGTCGCGCCCGCCAGGGCCTTGGTCGACAATCGCGTGTCCGACGCGTAGAGCTTTTCCGCCCCGACGGCAAGAGCCACGTCGTACATGCCCGATGCCACCGAGATCCATGCCTCGCGAAACGCGGATGATCCGCTCGCGCAGGCGTTCTCGACATTGGTGATCGGAATTCCGCGAATGCCGGCCTCCTTCAGCATGATCTGGCCCAGGACCATGTACTGACCGGTGATCGCACCCAGGCACGCGTTGCCCACGTACGCGGTCTGGATATCACGCGGACTGACCTTCGCGTCCTGTATCGCGTCCCATACGGCGGCCCGGCCCAGGTCTTTCAGCGGCGTCGACAGGAACTTCCCGAATGGGGTCATTCCGACCCCGATGACAGCCACATCCCTCATGCCCCCAATCTCCCTCTACGATTGCCTGTCCGCCAACGGCCTGAACTTGTAGGTGACGACCTCGCCGCCTGCGCCGTCGTCCCGCAGCTTGTCCAGGACCATCTCCATCTTCATCCCGGTCCTGAGCGGGAAGCGGTCGTCGACGCCGGTGATCATCGCCGGAATACGCACGTTCTCCGGCTCGAGGACAAGGTATCCGAACGGGTATGGAGGGTTGAATTCCGGGCTTGCGATATGAATGACGGTATGCGCATAGAGCCTGCCGATGTTCCCGAAGCGCCAGCGCTCCATTGATTCATCGGTGAGGCAGTTCGGGCATACATGTCGAGGCGGAAAGAACGCGGCCCCGCACGCGGAGCACCTCGTACCTATCAGGTGAGGGCGGCCATCCACCACCTCGTAATGCCGGGACGACGACGGGCGCGCCGCGTTGCCGGCGCGGGCATTTCCGACGTCCGGGGCATCGTTTCGGCCTGACATGATCAGATCACTCCTTCGGCCATCAAGTTCTTCACCTCGTCGACCGAAAGATCCAGCAGCTCGGTCAACACGCTTACGTTGTCGCCGCCGAGCCGGGGCGGCGTCGAGTAGTGCCGAATGGGCGTGCGCGACAGCTTGATGGGGTTGCCGAACATGCGCAGATCGTCCCCGGAGTGATCGACCGAGACCACCATGCCGCGATGCAGCAGGGCCGGGTCGTCGAAGACCTTGTCGATGGCGTTCACCGGCGCGAACGGCACGCCGAAGCTCGAGAAGATCTCGCTCCACTCCCGACACGTCCTCGATTCGAAGACCCTGTCGAGGATTGCGTTCAGCTCCCCCTTGTTCTTCAATCGGTCGCCGAGCCTCGCGAAACGCGGATCGTGCTTGAGCTCGGGCGCCTCCAGGGCGTCACAGAGAACCCCCCAGAACTTCTCGTTGGCGCAACTGACCGTAATGAACTGATCCTTCGTCTTGAATGCCTGGAACGGAACGATCGACTGGTGCCCGGAACCGACAGGTCCCGCCACCTCGTTGGCCTGGCTGAAATACAAGGCGGGATAGGTTATGAACGCTGCCAGCGAATCGAGAAGGGCGATATCGACGAGCTGCCCCTCCCCCTCCTTGTCACGATGGCGCAATGCCGCCAGGATTCCCACGGTCGACCACATCGACGCAGCCAGGTCTCCCATCGGCACACCGAGCCTGAGCGGAACGCGCCCTTCCTCTCCGGTCATGCTCATCGAACCGCTCAAGGCCTGGATATTCAGGTCATACGCGGGCCGATCGCCGTAGGGACCATCCGTCCCGTAAGCAGTGATCGAACAGCAAATGATCCGTTCGTTGACTTCCGCCAGGCGCGCATAGTCGATCCCGAGCTTGCGTGTGATTCCCGGGCGGTAGTTGTCGATCACGACGTCGGCCTTGCGGACCAGCGCAAGAAAGATCTCCTTGCCCCTGGGCGAGTTCAGGTCCAGCGTGATCGCCTTCTTGTTGCGGTTCAGGCTGATGTAATAGAGCGACTCCCCATCGTGGAAATGAGGTGGAATGGCCCGGCTCGCATCTCCGACTGCTCGCTGCTCCACCTTGATGATCTCCGCGCCGAGGTCGCCGAGGATCATCGTCGCGAACGGACCGGACATGAACGTCGTCAGGTCGATAACCCGGACTCCTTCGAGCGCCTTCTTCATGACCTCTCCGCTGCCTTCCGCTCAGTCGGCTTTCTTGTTCGATTTCAGGATCCTGTGCAGATCCTGAAGTGCGCCATAAATGATCGCTTCGGCACGCCGCGCTGCTTCATCCACGAACCCTTCCTTCATCGCCGCGACCAGCTGCAGATGCTCTTGAAGCGATTGGTCGAGATTTTCCGTCTGCAGGATCACGAGAAAGCGAAAACGCTGGATCTGTCTGGACAACTGCCTCCAGATCGCCTGAAGCCGCTGGTTCGGGCAGCTCGAAATGAGGAGGTTGTAGAAACCTTCGACTGCACGAACGAAGCCCGTCTTGTCCCCAAGCTCGGCACTGCGACGCATTGCCTCCAGACTCCCCCCGAGCCTTGCGACGATTGCCGACGCAGAGGGTTGTTGAAGGATCGTTCGTACGGCCAGCGCGTTCAGCGATGCACGCAGCGGGTAGATCTCGTTCAGATCCTTCATGTTCATTTCCGAGACCAGGAAGACGCTGCGCGGCCTTCGCGTCACCAACCCCTCCCGCTGCAACAGCAGCAGCGCTTCCCGAACCGGGGACTTGCTGATTCCGAGGTCCGAGGCGATCTGCGCGGGATTCAGGACAGTCCCCGGGGGCAGGCTCCCGTCGGCGATTCTTGTCTCGAGATAGTCCTCCGCCACCTTGGCCAGGGACGACGGCAGGCTCACCGCCCGATGCTCGTCGTCGGTTTCGGCAGATCCGGAGTCAAGTTCGATCGTTTGCAATCGGTCCTCTCTACTTTCAGTGTCTGGTCATTCCAGACGTTCCGAGGTACGTCTTCAGGATGAAATCATCCTTCAGGAGATCGTCCCGGGACCCGCCGGAGACGACCTTTCCCCTCTCCAATACATAACCGCGGTCTGCCAGTTGCAAGGCAATGCGTGCATTCTGCTCCACCAGCAATATCGTCACCCGGCCACGCAATTGATCCAGCACCCGGAAGATGTCCCTGACGATCAGGGGTGCGAGCCCCATCGACGGCTCATCGAGCAAGAGGAGCTTCGGGCGACTCATCATCGCCCGTGCGATCGCCAGCATCTGCTGTTCGCCGCCCGAGAGAAGGCCCGCCATCTGGTTTTCGCGTTTTCCGAGGATGGGAAAGGTCTCGTACAACCCCTCGAGGTCGCGGCGGACCTCGGCTCTCTGTGCCGGTCCGCGCCTCAGGTACGCGCCCAGCAGCAGGTTCTCCTTGACCGTCAGCGGCCCGAACACCCGACGGCCCTCGGGAACCATCGCTATGCCGCATGCCACCACCGCCGATGGGCCCAGACCCCGTATCGTCCTTCCGTCGAAGCTGATCGCACCCGACCCGACAGCCGACATGCCGCAGATCGAGCGCAACAAGGTGGTCTTGCCCGCGCCATTGGGCCCGATCACGCATACGAGCTCACCCTGCCGGACGTTCAGATCCACGTCCTGCAGAACGCGCAGATGGCCATAACCCGCGTTGATTTTTTCGACGCTGAGCATGTCAAACCTCGGTACCCAGGTAGACCTCGATGACCCTCTCGTTCCGCTGGATGTCCTCCGGGGTACCCTCGGCGATCTTCTCGCCGAAGTTCAGCACCACGATTTCATCGCTCAGGTTCATCACAAGATGCATATCATGCTCGACGAGAAGCACGGTGACGCCGTCGTCGCGGATTTCCCTGACGAGCTTCATCATGTGTTCTGCTTCGTTGCGCGTGAGCCCCGCCGCGAATTCATCGAGCAACAGGAGCTGCGGACTCAGCGCCAGGGCACGTGCCATCTCGAGCAGCTTCAGCTCCCCGCAGGCAAGATCGCCGGCGCCCTCGTTCGCCTTGTCCGACAGCCCCACCTTTTCCAGGATTTCGAGACAGCGATCGTGCATCTCCCGCTCTTCCCTGCGCGAGCGGCTCGTGAAAAGCAGGGCGTCGAGCCAACCCGCCCTGCCTCGCAGATGACATCCCACCTGCACATTCTCCAGGACGGACATCCCCTCGAAGATCTGGGGAGTCTGGAATGTCCGCCCCATGCCCATTGCGGCACGACGGTTCGACTTCAGGCCATTGACGACTCGACCACCGAGGCGAATCTGACCGACCGAGGGAGAATCGATTCCGGTGATCAGATTGAACAGGGTGCTCTTGCCGGCGCCGTTCGGTCCGATCACGGCCTTGATGCTCCGCTCCGGTACCTGGAACGAGAGGTTGGATATGGCCGTCAATCCGCCGAAAGACTTGCTTACTTCATCGACGCTCAGGAAGACATCCGCCACGATTCAGCGATCTCCTTACGCCCGCCTGGTCATTCGAAACCTGAGACCCAGATCGCGAAACAGCGACACCAAACCCTTCGGCATGAACATCATCACTCCGACCAGAATCGCCCCGTAAAGCACGACGTCGAGGCCTTCATAGGCGCGTAGATACTCCGGGAGGAAAGTGAGGATACCTCCGCCGATGACAGGCCCCCAGAAGGTGCCGATCCCCCCGACGACGACCATCGTCAATATCAGGACCGAATTCATGAACCCGAAGGTATCCGGGGCCACGAAGTTGATGTAATGCACATAAAGGGTGCCCGCGACCGCCGCGTACGCGGCGGACAGGACGAACACGACGACCTTGTACCTGTAGGTGTCTACGCCGATACACTCGGCGGCGACATCGCCACCCTTGATGGCGTTGAGTGCCCTGCCTATGCGCGACGTTCTGAGATTGAGCGCGGCGAGCGCACCGATCGCCACCCATCCCCAAATGAAGTAGTAATTCGCGACAGGGGATCCGACCGCGATCGGGCCCACCGAAAAACTCGGTACGTCGACCAGACCGGAGGGCCCGCCCGTGAGCCCCGAGAATTGCACGAACAGGGTATGGATGATGATGCCCACGCCAAGCGTAGCCATGGCCAGATAGTGCCCCTTGAGCCGCAACGTGGACAGCCCTATCGCAAGCGCCACGGTGCATGTCCCGAATACGGACGCAACCAGCCCGAGCACCGGAGGCCAGCCGAATTTGGCCGTAAGAACGCCGGAAATATAGGCGCCGAGGCCCCAGAAGGCCGCATGACCGAGGGAGATCTGGCCAGCATATCCCATGAGGATATTCAAACCGATGCTCAGCAGGATGTGTATCCCTGCGAACCCGACGATGCTGAGCAGATAGGCGTTCGGCGACGTGGCGGGGAATGCCGCGACGAGCGCCAGGAATACGCATAGCGAAAACCACCGGGGAAGCCGGGCGCGCTCAGAACTTGACGGCACGTTCCCTCCCGGTGCCTCCGAGCAGGCCGGAAGGCCTGACGAGAAGCAGGATGATCAGCAGCAGAAAGGCAACGGCATCCTGGTAGCCGCTACCGCCCCAACCCGCGGTGAAGGCCTCGGCCGCGCCGAGGATCAATCCGCCGAGGAACGCGCCGTAGACATTCCCCATGCCGCCGATGATGGCCGCGCAGAATCCCTTGAGGCCGAGGATCGTACCATGATCATATGAGGTCATCGTCAGCGGTGTGATGATCACGCCGGCCAGGGCGCCGATGCCAGCCGCGACGGCGAATGACACGGTGCACAAACGCTTGACGGGAGCCCCCATCAACGCCGCTGTCTCCCTGTCGACCGCTGCAGCACGCATGGCAGTGCCCGTCACGGATTTCTTGAGGAAGAAACCCACGGCCGCCATGACCAGCAGAGCGATCCCGATGACCCACAGCGCCTGGGGCGTTATGGTGGCGCCGTGGAATGCCAGCGACTCTTCGCCGGAGAATGCCGCGAGACCCTTGGGGAACTTGCCCCAGATCATCATCACCAGGCCCTTGATCATGATGGCCAGTCCGATGGTCACGATGATCAGGTTCAGGACCTCTGGCTTGCGGCTCAGGCCCAGTGTCATCTTCTCGGCGAACAGGCCGATCAACGTGACCGCGATGACCGCGAACGTCAACGCCGCCGGCACCGGCCAGCCGAAGCTGGCGGCCACGGCGGCGGCCGTCATGCCGCCCAGCATGACGAACTCGCCCTGGGCGAAGTTGATGACCCCGCTGGTGTTGTACACCATGCAGAAACCGACGGCGACCAGACCATAGACACTGCCGATGGTCAGGCCGGAAATCAGAAGCTGCAGGAACTCCGTCATGGGACCCTCGACGGTGTGAAGATCATCCCCCTTACTTGGTGTCCGCCCCCATCAGCAGCTTCCAGTCGCCGTTACGCCACTCCATGACCACGGCGTCATCCTTGGTGAGGCCGTAGTGCCGCTGCGGGCTGAACTTGTACAGGCCGTTCGTGCCGACGAATTCGAGGCGCTCGAGCGCGGCACGAATCTTTTCCTTGTCGAAGCTTTTCGCCGCCTCCAGAGCCTTGACGGCCATCAGCATTCCGTCATACGCCTCGGCGCCATACACGTCCGGCTCGTTTCCGTACTTCGCCACGTAATCCTTGATGTACTCGAGGATGACCTTCTTTGCGGGATCCGAGTCCGGAAGCTGGCGGCCAACAGGGAAGCGCAGCGATACGAGCACGGTTCCTTCGGCCGCGTCACCCGCCATTTCCATGTATTTCGGCACCACGTACCCGAACCCGTGCATCAGGATCTGCTTCATGCCGAGCTGACGCGCATTCTTCATGAAGACCACGCCCGACGGCGCAACGGTCCAGCACAGAATGACCTCCGGGTTGGCCGCGCGGATCCGGGTGAGCTGAGGGACCAGGTCATTCGCCGCCGCGTCGAATTCTTCCCAGGCAACGACGTTGATGCCCGCGCCCGGAGCCTGCAGCTTCAACTCGTCTCGCGCGCTGGTGCCGAAGCCGCTGGTGTCCGAAAGCATCGCGACCCGGGTGATCCCCTTGGACTTCCACCAGTCGATCGCACGCCCCACGATCTCCCTGTCGGTGAGGTGGGACTTGAATGTCCACGTACTCTTCTCGATCGGCTCGACGATCCCGCTGGCTCCGGCATTCGAGATCATCGGAACGCCATGACGCATCGCAATCGGCTTCATGGCCAGGGAAAGGCCGCTCATGTTCCCGGCCCCGGAGATGATATCGACCTGATCCTGGGTAATGAGGCGGTTCGTCGCAGCCACGGCTTTCGTGACATCGCTTGCCGAATCGTAGACGATCAGTTTGACGGGATGGCCGTTGATGCCTCCCTTCTTGTTGATCTGTTCGACCATCATCTCGACCGTGGTCTTCATCCGCTCGCCGAGGAGCGCTCCTGCCCCGGTGTACGAGAAGACGCTGCCGATCTTGTATGCGCGCTGCTCCTCGGACAGGACATCCCGACCCCCGGTCAGCAATGCGATTCCCATGAGCGCGGCAGTCACCCACTGCCTGTTCAGGATCATGGCGGTTGTCTCCCTCTTTGGTTTTGAATGATCGATCAGGCTTCACCTCGCGCCCGAGTCCGGCGCAAGGTGATTGCGTTTACGGTCCTGCGATCACCGCTGACCTATACCCGCACTGATCGAGCGGATATTAGGAGCTTCGACATGGGGTGTCAATATTCTGTGTTCTTTATATCGTGCATTACATATGCCACATCAGGTCGCGTACCTGTGATCGAGTACTTTGGTCGGGAGGCAGAAGAACGGGCCGAACAGATCGGCGCCGCTCCTCACTCCGCTGGGCGCCCCCGCCACATCGGCGCCACTTCCGCCGCACTGGCGGGCCGGCCGAACAGGTAGCCCTGTGCCTCGTCGCAGCCGCACGAACGCAGGAACTTCACCTGCGCGGCGGTCTCGACCCCTTCGGCGATCACCTTCAGGTCGAGCGCGCGCCCGAGCGCGACCACCGCGCGCGCGATTTCACACGACTGGGCGCTGGCGGGAACGTCGCGCACCAGCGAGCGGTCGATCTTCAGGGCGTGCACCGGCATGCGCGACAGCTGCGACAGGCTCGAGTAGCCGGTGCCGAAGTCGTCCACGTGAAGCGCGAATCCCATCGCGGCCAGTTGCGTCAGCGTTTCGCGGGCGTGATCGACATCGAGGGCCAGCGCCGACTCCGTGAGCTCCAGCTGCAGGGCGCCAGGCAGCTGCGGATCGGCCAGGGCGAGCTCGCGCATGAGCGCCAGGAAGCTGGGCTCGTGCAACTGCCGCGCCGAGATGTTGACCGCGATCGGTACCGCGAGCCCCTCGCGGCGCCACGCCAGGCTCTGGCGCGCGGCCTCGCGCACCACCCATTCGCCCAGCGTCCCCATGAAGCCGGAGCGCTCGGCCGCAGCCACCAACGATCCCGCCGCGCGGATGCCGTCGGGCGAGTTCCAGCGCAGCAGCGCCTCGTAGCCGGTGACCTCCCAGGAGGCCAGCATCACCTTGAGCTGGTAGTGGAGCATGAACTCGCCGCGCTCGTAGGCGGCGCGCAGCTCCTGCAGCGACGAGGCCTCGCGCGCGACGTTGCGCCCGATCTCGGCGTCATAGAAGCGCGAGGTGTTCTTGCCGTCGGCCTTGGCGGCGCGCAGCGCCGCATCGGCCGCCGCCAGCAGGCTCTCCGCGGTGAGGGCATCCTGCGGATAGCGCGCGATGCCGAGCGAGCTGGTGAGGTAGGCCAGGCCGTCGCGCAGCGGCACGGGCTGCGCGAAGCTCCCGGCGATGCGCTGTGCCAGTTCCTCGAGCGCGCCGCGATCGTCGTAGCCGACCAGCACGCCGAACTCGTCGCTGCCCAGGCGCGCCAGGGCGGCAATGCCCTGCGCGTGCGTGCGCAGGCGCGTCGCGAGGGCCACCAGCACCTCGTCGCCGGCGCCGTGGCCGCGCAGGTCGTTGACGACCCCGAAGTTGTCCGCGTCGATGAGGCACAGCGACATCGACGTACCCTCTCTCTCGGCCTGGCGCAGCGCTTCGCGCAGGCGCGCGAGGAAGCCGTCGCGGTTGGGCAGCCCGGTGAGCACGTCGTGATGCGCCAGATGGCGGCAGCGCTTCTCGGATTCCTCGAGCGCAGCGCGAATGGCAACCGACTCGGTGACATCGCGCCAGGCGACCATGTAGGCGCCGGGGCCGCCCTCCGCGGGCTGCGCGCGGTAGTCCAGCCAGCGGTGCTCGCCGTCGCGGCGCCGCAGGCGTACCGTCGCGCGCGGCAGGAAGCCCCCCAAGCCGGCGGTGCCGTGCGCCTTGGCATGGCGGATGTCCTCGGGATGCCAGAAGTCGGACAGCCGGCGGCCCGCCAGCTCGTCCGTCGTGTAGCCGGTGATGCGCTGGGTCGAAGGCGAGGCCTGCACGACGGTGCCGTCGGCGGCGTGCAGGGTGACCATGTCGTAGCTGTCCGTGGCCAGCGTCCGGTGCACGAGGTCGGTCGCCCCCGGTCCGTTGCGCCCCGAGCCGCGGTGGCTCGCGCCGCGCGCGACCGACACGATATGCAGCCTGCCCGCCTTGTCGAAATGACGCCGGAACTCCGCCTCCAGCCAGATCCAGCTGCCCTCCTTGACGCGAACCCGGCACAGGGTCGGCGGTACGGAGGAACCCGATATCACGGCGCGCAGGACCGCCAGCAGCATCGGCCAGTCCTGGTCGTGGATGAACTCGCGTGTGCGCCGGCCGAGCAGCTCGAGCGGCGAATAGCCGGTCAGGCGCCGCGTCGAAGACGAGGCATAGTGGATCGTCCCGGTCTCGTCGTGCAGGGTGATGAGGTCGTTGGCATGCTGGGCCAGCAGGTCCTCGCATTCGTCGGGAGGCATGCCGGTTCGCGCACGGGTGCCTTCGCCACTCCTGGCGCGCACCGCCCCGAACAGCAGCAGGCTCGCCGCGGCCAACGCCGCTCCGCCTGCGAACGAGGCTACGACGACGCCCCCCTCGCAGACGGTGCCGCCACAGGCAGCCGACACCCGCGGCGAGACGGCGCTTCCGAACCAGGCCGACTGCGCCGGGCCGGCGCGGCCGGCTTCGTCGCCGGCGTTCCGTATCTGGAGGTACCACAGCGTACCGGTCACGGCGAGCAACGACGACAGCGACAGGACTCCGAGTCGGGACATGAGGGGCCGTTGTGGTTGTGTTGTGCGAACGGACACACCACACTTTGCCCGCGCTGTCACGGGGCGCGGCGTGAGAAGCTTCCTCGTGCAGATTCCTTCCCGGCAGGCTCCGACAGGCGCGCGATCGGCACCGACGAATGACATGTCAGGGTGGTCAGGCAACAACACCCCGACCCGGCGCGATCCGCCGGCACCGATACGGAAGGAAGCGGAGCCGGCCGCGCCGACCCGGCTTCATGCGGTCATGCGCTCGTTCGCATCACTGCAAACGAGCGCAAAACCGTGTCAGGCGGCGTCGGCCGGCTGCAGCATCGCCGTCTCGCCCGCCTGCGACAGCAGCGGCTGCAGGTCCACGACCTGGCCCACGATGATGAGGGCGGGCGGCGCGACCCGGTTGGCCCGCGCCAGCGCCGGCAGCGTGGCGAGCGAGCCCCTGATGCAGCGCTCGTCGGCGAGCGTGGCCCGCTCGACGATGGCGGCCGGGGTATCGGACGCGAGCCCGTGAGCGATCAGCCGCGAGCAGATCACCGGCAGGTTGGCCACCCCCATGTAGATGACCACGGTCTGGCGCGGCCGCGCCAGCATGGGCCAGTCGAGATCGACCTCGCCGTTTCCGCGCAGGTGGCCGGTGGCGAAGACGAGCGAGCGGGCGTGGTCGCGATGCGTCAGCGGAATGCCCACCGAGGCGCCGGCCCCCTGCGCCGCGGACAGGCCGGGAATGACCTGGAAAGGCACGCCGGCCAGGGCGAGAGCCTGCGCCTCCTCGCCGCCGCGCCCGAAGATGTAGCTGTCACCTCCCTTGAGGCGCAGCACCGGCCGCCCCTCGCGCGCCAGCCGCACCATCAGCGCGATGATGGCGTCCTGCGACATCGTGTGGCGCGAGGACTCCTTGCCGACATAGATGAGCTCGGCCCCGGGGCCCGCCAGCCCGAGCACTTCCTCGCCGACCAGGTGGTCGTAGAGCACGGTCTGCGCGCGCTGCAGCGCCTTCAGGGCCTTGATCGTCAGCAGCTCGGGATCGCCCGGCCCGGCGCCGACCAGGGTCACCATGGCTGCAGGCGCGACCTCCGGCGCCGGGCTACAGGGCGGTGCCGCGGCGGGATGCCGGCCTTGCACGACGTGCATCGGAACGCTCCTCGGATTCGGTGCCGCCATTGTCCGGGACGCAAAGTCGAGCAACCTTAATCCAGTTCAAACTCCGTGCCGGGACACTGTCGCATCATTGCATCAATGGCTTCCCCGACCGACCTGCCCTCCCGCCCTGCCGACGCGCAGCGGCCGTCATGCACCGCTTCCTGCCCGCCGGCGCCCTGCTGCTGGCGCTGAACGCCGCGGCGCAGGCGGCCGAACCGCCTGCGCCGCGCCGGGTGGAGCTGGTGCGCATGGTTCGGCAGGACTGCGGGTCGTGCCACGGCCTGCGCCTCACGGGTGGCCTTGGCCCGGCATTGACGCCCGAGGCGCTCGCCGGCAAGCCCGTCGAATTCCTCGCCGCGACCATCTACCGCGGGCGGCCTGCCACGCCCATGCCGCCATGGCAGGCGATGCTGAGTGAGGACGAAGCGTCGTGGATCGCGACGCAATTGCTGGCGGGCTTCCCCGAGGAGCCCCCTGGGAGGACACGTTGAGACGAAGAACGCTCCTGCGCGCGCTGGCCGCGACGCCCTTGCTGGGCAGCGGTTGTGCCGCGCTGCCCGATACGGCGCCGGTACCGGCCGCGGCGACGGTCGGCACCGGCGACCTGGGGGTGGTGATCGAGCGCGCACGCGGCACGCTGGCCATCGTCGACACCAGCCGTCGCGCGGTGGTGGCCGAGGTGCCGGGCTTGGGCGATCTCTCCCACGCGTCGGTGGTGTTCTCGCGCGACACCCGTTACGCCTACGTGTTCGGGCGCGACGGCGGGCTGAGCAAGGTCGACCTGCTGACGCGGCGCGTACAGGCGCGCGTGATGCAGGCCGGCAATTCGATCGGCGGGGCGATCTCCGCCGACGGAACGCTGGTGGCCGCGCAGAACTACACGCCCGGCGGGGTGAAGGTGTTCGATGCCGCAACGCTGGCCCTGCGCGCCGACCTGCCGGCCGAATACGCGCCGGGCAAGCGCTCGCGGGTGGTCGGCCTGGTCGACCTGCCCGGCCAGCGCTTCGCCTTCAGCCTGTTCGACGCCGATGCCATCTGGATCGCCGACTGCAGCGATCCGGCGCAGCCCCGGGTCACCCGGCTGGAGGGCATCGGCCGCAGCCCCTACGATGCCCTGGTGACGCCCGACGGGCGCCACTACATCGCCGGCCTCTTCGGCGAGGACGGCTTGGCGCACGTGGACCTGTGGGCCGACCCGCCGCGCGCGCGGCGCATCCTGGCCGGCTACGGGCGCGGCCAGGAGCCGCTGCCGGTATACAAGATGCCGCACCTGCGCGGCTGGGCGGTGGCCAGCCGGCGTGCCTACCTGCCCGCGATCGGTCGCCACGAGGTGCTGGTGGTCGACACCGAGACCTGGCAGGAGGTCGGGCGCATCCCGGTGGCCGGCCAGCCGGTGTTCGTGATCGCCCGCCCCGACGGGCGCCAGGTGTGGGTCAACTTTTCGGTGCCCGACTACGACCGGGTGCAGGTGATCGACACGCCCAGCCAGAAGATCGTGGCGACGCTGTCGCCCGGCAAGGCAGTGCTGCACATGGAGTTCACGCCGCGCGGCGAAGCAGTGTGGATCAGCGCGCGCGACGACCATCGCGTGAGCGTGGTGGATACACAGTCGCTGCGCACCCTGGCGGCGCTCGATGTCGATTCGCCCAGCGGCATCTTCTTCACCGCGCGCGCCCACCGCATCGGATTCTGATGTGACCAGTCCAGTGAAACCGGACGTCCGCGCGCGAGACGACATCGGCCCGGCCGACTGGCGGCGCTGCCCCACGTCGCTGGCCCTGCTCGATCGCTGGCAGCGCGATTTTCCGTTCGTCGCCGAGCCGTTCGCCGAGCTGGGGCGCGCACTCGGCCTGTCGCCGGCGCAGGTGCTCGAGCGCTACCGGGCGATGCACGCGGCCGGTGCCCTCGGCCGCATCGGCGGCGTGTTCAGCGCCGGCGCCGGCGGCGCGGCGCTGCTGGCCGCCATGGCGGTGCCGGCGCAGCGCATCGACGAAGTGGCGGCCCGGGTCTCCGCCCACCCGGGGGTCAACCACAACTACGAACGCGAGCATCGCTACAACCTGTGGTTCGTCATGACCGGGCGCGATGCGCCGGCCGTGGAGCGCGCGATGAGCGGGCTGGAGGCCGATACCGGCCTGCCGGCGCTGCGGCTGCGCATGATCAGGCCCTACCGCATCGACCTCGGCTTCGACCTGGGCGGTCCGACCGCGGCGCTGCCGCCCCCGCCATCGGAGGCGGGCACTGCGCCGCCGGCAGCGATACCCGAGGCCGATATCGGCCTGGCGGCGCTGGTCGAGGAAGGGCTGGCGCTGGTGGAGCGCCCCTTCGACGCCTGGGCGCGCGCTTCGGGCCGCACGCTGCAGGCCGTGCTCGACACCCTGCGCGAATGGCAGCGCCGCGGCGTGATGCGCCGCTTCGGCACCATCGTGCGCCACCACGAGCTGGGCTTCGCCGCCAACGCGATGACGGTCTTCGACGTGCCCGACGAGCGGGTCGACGCCTGCGGACGGATGCTCGCGCGCGAGCCGGCCGTGACCCTGGCCTACCGGCGCGAGCGCGCCCCGGAGTGGCCCTACAACCTCTACTGCATGGTGCACGGACGCGATCGCGACACCGTGCACCGGGTGCTGAGGCAGGCCATGGCCCGCTGCGCGCTCGACGACCACCCGCACGCGGTGCTGTTCTCCACGCGCCGCTTCAAGCAGACCGGCGCGCGCCGCTTTCGCGAGCTGCCCGCACCGGAGCTGGCCGCGCCCGAGGGCCGACATGCTCACGCCTGAAGACGCGCGCCTGATCGAGCGCCTGCACGGCGGCTTCCCGCTTTCGGAGCGGCCCTTCGACGACGTGGCGCTCGAGCTCGGCTGCACCGGCGAGCAGGTCATCGAGCGGCTGCGCCGCCTGCTCGCCGAAGGCGTGCTGACCCGCTTCGGTCCGCTGTTCCAGATCGAGCGCGCCGGCGGCCAATTCGTGCTGGCCGCGATGGAGGTGCCCGAGGCGCGCTTCGACGAGGTCGCGCAGCAGGTCAACGCCTTCCCCGAGGTGGCGCACAACTACCGGCGCGACCACCGGCTGAACATGTGGTTCGTGGTGGCGGCCGAATCGCCGGCCGCGGCCGCCGCGACCCTGTCGCGCATCGAGGCCGCCGCCGGCCTGCCCGTCTACGCCTTCCCGAAGGAGCGCGAGTACTTCGTGGAGCTGAGGCTGCCCGTGCCGGCGGCGACACCGGAGGAATCCGTTGGCGCTCGATGAGCTCGACCGCGCGCTGCTGCTCGCCACCCAGGACGGCCTGCCGCTGGTGGCGCGCCCCTACGAGGCGGTGGGCGCGATGCTGGGCGTGCCGGGCACGCGCGTGCGCGAGCGCCTGGCCGCCATGCTGGACGCAGGCCTGGTGCGGCGCATCGGCGCGGTGCCCAACCACTACCGGCTGGGCTACGTGGCCAACGGCATGAGCGTATGGGACGTCGACGACGAGCGCGTCGATGCCCTGGGCGAGGCGGTCGGCGCCCTGGACGGCGTGAGCCACTGCTACCGGCGCCCGCGCCATCGCCCGCACTGGCCATACAACCTGTTCGCCATGCTGCACGGCCGCACGCGCGAGGAGGTCGAGCGCCAGGCCGCGCAGGTCCGCGCGCTGCTCGGCGACGCCTGCCGCGACCACGACATGCTCTACTCCACCGCCATCCTGAAGAAGACCGGCCTGCGCCTGAAGGGAGACTGACCGTGTTCCGCATCAGCCAGTACATGCGCGAGCTGGCCTGCGCCGAGGCGCAGGGCCGCTATCCCGAGGCCGTGCGCGCGGCGCGCCCCGGCGCATCGCGCGGGCCCGTCGGTCCGGTGGTGATCTGGAACCTCATCCGCCGCTGCAACCTCACCTGCAAGCACTGCTACGCCCTGTCGGCCGATCACGACTACGCCGGCGAGCTCTCCACGCGCGAGGTGTTCGACGTCATGGACGACCTCGCGGCCTTTCGGGTGCCGGTGCTGATCCTCTCGGGCGGCGAGCCGCTGATGCGCCCCGACCTGTTCGAGATCGCCGCTCGTGCGCGCGCCATGGGTTTCTACGTGGGCCTGTCCACCAACGGCACGCTGATCGACGAAGCGATGGCCGACCGGGTGGCCGGGGCCGGTTTCGACTACGTGGGCATCAGCCTCGACGGCCTGCGGGATACCCACGACCGCTTCCGCCGCCTGCCCGGCGCATTCGACCGCAGCCTCGCGGCAGTGCGGCACCTGCGCGCGCGCGAGGTCAAGGTGGGCCTGCGCTTCACCATGACCGCGATGAACGCGCACGACCTGCCGGCGCTGCTCGATCTGATGCGTGCCGAGCGGGCGGGCAAGTTCTATTTCTCGCACCTCAACTACGCCGGCCGCGGCAACATCCATCGCGCCCGGGATGCCCGCTTCTCGGCCACGCGCGAGGCGCTCGACCTGCTGTTCGAGCGCGCCTGGTCGGCCGCGCAGCAGGGGCTGGACGAGGAATACGTCACCGGCAACAACGACGCCGACGGCCCGTGGCTACTGCAGTGGACCGCCGCGCGCATGCCGCACTGGACCGCTCCCCTGCGCGAACGGCTGGTGGCCTGGGGCGGCAACGCCAGCGGCGTGAACGTGGCCAACATCGACAACCTCGGCCAGGTGCACCCCGACACCATGTGGTGGCACCACAACCTCGGCAGCGTGCGCGAGCGGCCGTTCTCGGCGATCTGGCAGGACACCCGCGACCCGCTCATGGCCGGCCTCAAGGCGCGCCCGCGCGCGGTGGGCGGGCGTTGCGCGCGCTGCGTGCACTTCGACATCTGCGGCGGCAACACCCGGGTGCGCGCACAGCAGGTCACCGGCGATCCGTGGGCCGAGGATCCCGGTTGCTACCTGGACGACGACGAGATCGCCGGCGCGCGCGAAGGCGAGGTGGCCGGCGAAGGCGAGGCGCCCCGCGCTGCCGGCCGCGCGCCGGCGACCGGCGCAGCGCACCCCTCTGCGGGGGCCCTCCATGCCTGATCGCATGCACGCATGGCTGCGCCGGGCGATGCGCCTGTGCTGCATCGCCGGCCTGCTCGGCGGCGGAGCGTCGGTCGCCGCTGCCCAGACCCCGGCTGCCCCGGCGGCGCAGGCCCCCGCCACTGCCGCTGCGCGGACTCCGCCTGCCCCGTCAGCGCAGGTCCCGGCCGATGCCCCAGCGCTCTACGAGCGGCATTGCGCGAGCTGCCACGGCGCGCAGCGCACCGGCGGCATGGGCCCTGCCCTGCTGCCCGAGAGCCTGGAGCGGCAACGCCCCGCCGAGCTGTCGAAGGTCGTCGCGAACGGACGCTCGGCCACCCAGATGCCGGCATTCGAGGGCGTCCTGTCGGCGTCCGAGATCTCCGCCCTGGTGCAATGGGTGCGCACGCCGGTCGTGCCGGCGCCGCGCTGGAACGACGACGACATCCGCGCCTCGCACACGGTCGCGCCGGCCGTGGCCGGCGAGCCGGCCGCCCCGCTGTGGTCGGCCGATCCGATGAACCTCTTCGTGGTGGTGGAAGGCGGCGATCACCACGTATCGCTGGTCGACGGCGACCGCTTCGAGGTCATCCACCGCTTCGCCAGCCGCTACGCGCTGCACGGCGGCCCGAAGTTCTCGCCCGACGGGCGCTACGTCTACTTCGGCTCGCGCGACGGCTGGATCACCAAGTACGACCTGTGGCGGCTGCGCGTGGTGGCCGAGGTGCGCGCCGGGCTGAACATGCGCAACGTGGCGGTCAGCGCCGACGGGCGCTACGTGATGGCGGCCAACTACCTCCCGCGCTCGCTGGCGCTGTTCGACGCCGATCTCGGGCTGGTGAAGACCTTCGAGGCCGCCACGCTCGACGGCCGCGAAAGCTCGCGCGTGTCCGCCGTCTACGACGCCGCCCCGCGCCGCAGCTTCGTCGTGGCGCTCAAGGACGTGCCCGAGCTGTGGGAGATCTCCTACGACCCCGCTGCCGAGCCCATCCTCGACGGCTACGTGCACGACTACCGCATGGGCGAGGCGATCGCCCGGCCCGGCTTCCTCGGCGTGCGCCGCACCCGCCTGGAGGAACCGCTGGACGATTTCTTCTTCGACCAGTCGTACCGGCACGTGCTGGGAGCCACCCGTCCCCGGGAGAACGGCGGCGGCGCGGCCACGGCCCAGGTGGTCAACCTCGACGTGCGCCGCAAGATCGCCGACCTGGCCATCGCCGGCATGCCGCACCTCGGCTCGGGCATCACCTTCGCGTGGAACGGCACCACCGTGCTGGCCAGCCCGAACCTCAAGGACGGGACCATCGACGTCATCGACATGAAGACCTGGAAGCCCGTGACCACCGTGGCCACACCCGGCCCGGGCTTCTTCCTGCGCAGCCACGAGAACACCCGCTACGCCTGGGCCGACTCGATGATGAGCCCGACGGCGCGCGACACGCTGACGGTGATCGACAAGCAGACGCTGCGCGTGGCGGCCAGCGTGCGCGAGCCCGGCCGCACGCTGGCGCACATCGAGTTCACGCGCGACGGGCGCTACGCGCTGGCCAGCGTGTGGGAGACCGACGGCGCCCTGGTGGTGTACGACGCGCAGACCTTCCGGGAGGTCAAGCGGCTGCCCATGAGCAAGCCGGTCGGCAAGTACAACGTCTGGAACAAGATCAACCGCTCCGAAGGCACGTCGCACTGACGCGCGGTTCGCGGAGCGCAGCGGCACGCAGGGCGCGGCGCCGTTGGCGAAGCACGGCACCGGTCGCAGATGCGGTGCCACCTCCCTCAGCGCGGCGCGGCCCCGCGCTGCGCGGCGTACGCCTCGTAGCCGGCCACGAAGCGCGGCGATACCCGACGCAGCCGCTCGAGGTCGACGCGCCCGCTGCGCTGGATGTACTGCCAGGCGAGCTCCCACGGCTCGAGCCGCATGTGCCCGGGAAAGCGCTCGTACCAGTCGGCACTGGCATTGGCCGCCGCGACCAGCTTGCGCACCACCGGCTTGCGCGCCGTCTCGAAGGCGGCGAGCGCATCGGCGACCGCACGCGGATGCTCGCGCAGGCTGCGTGCGAGCGCGATCGCGTCCTCGAATGCCAGGCGCGTGCCCGAGCCGATGGAGAAATGCGCGGTGCGCAGAGCGTCGCCGATCAGCACCGTGTTGCCGGCGGACCAGTGCTCGTTCCACACCTTGGGGAAGTTGCGCCAGATGGAGCGGTTGGTGACCAGGGGATGGCCGTCCAGCGTCGCGGCGAACACGCGTTCGCAATACGCCTTGGTGGCGGCCTCGTCCATGGCCGCGAAGCCGGCGCGCTCCCAGGTCGCCGGGTCGCACTCGACGATGAAGGTGCTCATGTCGGGCGCATAGCGGTAGTGATGGGCGTTGAAGGTGCCCGCCTCGGCCTGCACGAAGGTCTGGCTGAGCGCGGCGAAGGGCCGCGTGGTGCCGTACCAGACGAAGCGGTTGGCGAGATGCTCGATGCGGGTGCCGAATTCGCTCTCGCGGCCGCGCCGCACGAAGGAGTTCACTCCGTCGGCGGCCACCACCAGGTCATGGCCCTGCAGCTCGCGCGGGTCGGTCAGGGTGCGGCGGTACTCGGGCACGATGCCGACCCCGGCGAGCTGCTGCTGCAGCAGCTGCAGCAACCGCAGGCGCCCGATCGCCGCGAAGCCGATGCCGTCGATGGCGATCGCCTGCCCACGGTGGTGCACGACGAGGTCGTTCCACTGCTGCATCGCGGGCGTGACCAGCTCGCAGGTCGCCGGATCGTCGTCGCGCAGGAATTCGAGCGCCCGGTCCGAGAACACCACGCCGAAGCCGAAGGTGGAATCGGGCGGGTTCTGCTCGACGATGCGCAGCGCCGTCTGCGGGCTCTGGCGTTTCAACAGGTACGCCAGGTACAGGCCCGCCGGCCCGGCGCCCACGATCAGCACGTTCATCGCTTCCTCGCCTCCTCGCCGTTGCGTCCGCCGGGCCGCGCGGCAATACGCTGCGCGACGGTACGCTTCGCGACGGTACGCTGCGCGGCGGTATGCTGTCGTCCTGTCCGCAGCGCGAAGCCATGACGACGCCGATCTACCTCGATCATCACGCCACCACGCCGGTCGACCCGCGCGTGCTCGATGCCATGCTGCCGTGCCTGCGCGAGGACTTCGGCAATGCCTCCAGCCGCCACCACGTCTTCGGGCGCCAGGCCGCCGCCCTGGTGGAGCAGGCGCGCGAGCGCGTCGCCCAGGCCATCGGCGCGCGCTACTCGGAGGTGATTTTCACCTCGGGAGCGACCGAATCCAACGCCCTGGCGATCAAGGGAGTGGCGCACGCCCGGCCCGGCGCTCACCTGATCACCACGGCGATCGAGCACCGCGCAGTGCTCGACACCTGCCGGCGCCTCGAGCACGACGGCTGGCGCCTCACCGTCGTGCCGGTCGACCGCCACGGCCGCGTCGATCCGGGCGACGTGCAGCGGGCGCTGGCGCCCGACACGATCCTGGTGTCGGTGATGGCGGCGAACAACGAGATCGGCACGATCCAGCCGCTGGCCCGGATCGGGGCCGTGGTGCGCGCCTCGCAGGCGCTGTTCCACGTCGACGCGACCCAGGCGATCGGGCGCATGGAGATCGACGTCGAGGCTGCCTCGATCGACCTGCTGTCGCTGTCGGCGCACAAGATCTACGGCCCCAAGGGCGTCGGCGCGCTGTACCTGCGCAGGCGTCCGCGCCGGGTGGAGCTGCTGCCGCTGGTCGAGGGCGGCGGGCAGGAGAACGGGCTGCGGCCGGGCACGCTGAACGTGCCCGGCATCGTCGGGCTGGGCGCGGCGTGCGAGCTGGCGCTCGCCTGCCGCGCCGAGGAGACCGCGCGCCTGCGCGCGCTGCGCGAGCGGCTGCTCGGGCACCTGGCCGGCGCGCTCGACGGGCTGACGGTGAACGGCCACCCCGAGCAGCGGCTGGCCGGCAACCTCAGCCTGGGCATCGACGGCGTCGAGGCCGAGGCCCTGCTGCTCGGCCTTCCCGAGGTGGCGGTGTCGGCCGGCGCGGCCTGCTCGAGCGCCGCGGCGAAGCCCTCGCACGTGCTCGAGGCGATCGGCGTCGCGGGCACCGCCTCGCGCGCTGCGCTGCGCTTCGGCATCGGGCGCTTCAACACCGAGGAGGAGATCGACCGCGCCGCCCGGCTGGTCGTCGAGCGGGTGCGGACGCTGCGCGGCCAGGGCTGACATTTGCATTTGCAGATATTAACGCCGTGCTCGTCCTTCGCCAATACGTTCCCTATCTGCTCAACCGCGCCGGCCGCAGCGTGGCCGAGGCGTTCACGCGCGAGCTCGCCGCCTTCGGCCTCACCCTGCCGATGTGGCGGGTGATGGCCTCGCTGCGCAGCGAGGGCCCGCAGCGGCTGGGCGACCTGTCGGAGCTGACGGCGATCGAGGCCTCGACCCTGTCGCGGCTGATCGGCCAGATGCAGGAGCGGACGCTGGTGCGACGCGTGCGCAGCCGGGGCGACGCGCGGGCGGTCACGGTCTCGCTGACGCGCCGGGCGGCTGCGCTCACCGACCGGATCGTGCCGCTGGCACTGCGCTACGAGCAGGCCGCGCTGCGCGGCATGAGCGATGCCGAGATCGCCATCCTGAAACGGCTGCTCGCCCAGATCCACGGGAATCTCCGTGCCTTGATGCACGACAAGCCGGCCGATTGATTGCGCTTGCAACGATCGGCGGGCTGTGTACCATCGGCGCAGGAGACGACAAGGAGGAGACGACATGCTGGCAGGCTGCACACCCTGGCCCGCCGAAGACGCCGCACGCTGGCGCCGGCTCGGTCTGTGGGAAGACATCACGCTGTGGCAGATGCTCGAGCACACCGCCCGGCGGGTGCCCGAGCGGATCGCCCTGGTGCACGGGGAGCGCCGCATCGCCTACGGCGAGCTGCTCGAGCGCAGCGAGCTGCTGGCGCGCCGGCTCGTCGCCGCCGGCCTGCGCCCGCTCGATCGCGTGGTGATGCAGCTGCCCAACACGCCGGAGTTCGTCTTCACCTTCTTCGCGCTGGTGCGCATCGGCGTCATTCCGGTCATGGCGCTGCCGGCGCATCGCCACAACGAGCTCGGCCACTTCATCCGCCACGCCGGCGCGCGCGCCCTCTTCGTGCCCGAGCGCGTGCGCGACTTCGACTACCGCCCGATGGCCGACGAGCTGCGCACCGAATGCCCGACCCTCGAGCAGGTGTTCGTCGCCGGAGCGCCGCTGCCGGGCCAGTCGCCGCTGGCCGACCTGCTCGACGACGCCTCCCCCGCCGCGCGGGCCGCCGCCCTGCCCGAGGTCGCCGCCGACGAGGTCGCGCTGATGCTGCTCTCGGGCGGCACCACCGCGCTGCCCAAGCTGATCCCGCGCACCCACAACGACTACGTCCTGAACGCCAAGGCCGCCGGCCGCGTGGCGCAGGTCGACGAGTCGACGGTGTTCCTCGCGGTGCTGCCGCTGGGCCACAACTACAGCCTCGCCAGCCCTGGCATCCTCGCCTGCTTCGCGGTGGGGGCCACGGTCGTGCTGGCGCCCGGGCACGCCGCCGAGACGGTGTTCCCGCTGATCGAACGCCACCGGGTCACGCTGGTCTCGGCCGCTGTGCCGCTGGTCACGCTGTGGCTGAACTCCGAGGTGCCGGCGCGCCACGACCTCTCTTCGCTGAAGGTAGTGCAGAACGGCGGCGCGCGCCTGGCGCCGGAGCTGCGCCGGCGCGTGCGCACGCAATGGGGCTGCATCCCGCAGGAGGACTACGGCACTGCCGAGGGGTTGATCAACCTGGTGCGGCTCGACGCGCCGGAAGACCTGCTGCTCGAAAGCTCGGGCAGCCCGGTGTGCGAGTACGACGAGATCAAGGTCGTCGACCTCGAAGGCGACGAGGTGCCCGACGGCGAGCCCGGTGAGCTGCTCGCGCGCGGACCCTACACCATCCGCGGCTACTACAACGCGCCCGAGACCAACGCGGCGGCGTTCACCGCGGACGGCTTCTACCGGATGGGCGACGTGGTGCGCAAGGTCGGGCGCTACCTGTTCACCGAGGGCCGCAAGAAGGACCTCATCAACCGCGGCGGCGAGAAGATCAGCAGCGACGAGGTCGAGAACCTGATCCTGATGCACCCGGCGGTGGAAGGCTGCTGCGTGGTCGCGATGCCCGACCCGATCTACGGCGAGAAGGCCTGTGCCTTCGTGGTCCTGCACGAGGGCAGCGCGCTCGCGCTGCCCGAGTTGTGCGAGTTCCTGCTCGCACAGCGCATCGCCAAGTTCAAGCTGCCGGAACGCCTCGAGGTGGTCGAGCGCTTCCCGATCAGCCCCGCCGGGAAGATCCTGCGCCGCGAGCTGCGCGAGCGCATCGCAGCCACGGTGGCACGCGAAGGGGGAGGGCCGGGAGCGCAGTATCGCGGATGAGAGCGCGAAGCGGCCCTGCTCACTCCGGGGCGGCGGGCTCGTCCTTCCAGCGCTTCATCAAGGCATGCTGGATGCCGAACTGATCCAGCGCCTTCCCGACCGTGTGCTTGACGATGTCATCGACCGTCTTCGGACGGTTGTAGAACGCCGGCATCGGCGGAAGGATGACTGCCCCATAACGCGCGGCGCGCGTCATCAGCTCCAGATGACCCAGATGCAGCGGCGCCTCCCGGACGAGCAGCACCAGGGGCCTTCGTTCCTTGAGGCAGACGTCGGCGGCACGCGTCAACAGGTTGGCGTCGTGGGACATGGAGATTTCGGACAGGGTCTTGATCGAGCATGGCGCGACGATCATCCCCATCGTGATGTACGAACCACTGGAGATGGCCGCCCCGATGTCCGCGTGATGATGAACCACATCGGCCAGGGCTTCCACCGCTGAAACCTTCCAGTCGGTTTCATCGGCGATCGTGCGCCGCGCGGACGGGGACAGCACCAGATGGGTTTCGATATCCGGCACGTCACCGAGCGCCTCGAGCGCGCGGATGCCATAGATGGCGCCAGACGCGCCCGAGATGCCGACGATGAGTCGCCGCACGGTTGCCTCTCCACGATGCAAGGGGCCCCTATCCTACCGCGGCGACAACGCCGCTCCCATCGAGACGTCAGTCGATGATGCCCAGCAGGCGCGCCCGGTCCACCGCGTGGCGGCGGCTGGCCGCGTTGAGCTTGGCGAACAGGTTCTTCAGATGCCACTTCACGGTCGCCGGCTCCACGTCGAGCATGCGGGCGATGTCCTTGTTCGAGCGGCCCTGCGCCAGCGCGGCCAGGATCTCCAGCTCGCGCGCCGTCGTCTGGGCCGGACGCTGCCTGGACGCGGCCTGCGCGCCGCGATCCGCTTCGCCCGGCGCGCCGGGATTGCACAGGGCGAGCGCACGCTCGATGAAGGCGGGCGAAATCCGGGAAGCTGCAGGGTGCCCCGGTTCGACGAGCGTGGACAGGCAATCGGCCGCTGCCGGCCAATCGTCGGCGACCGCCCGGACGAGGCCGAACGATTCAGCCAGGCTCATTGCCTCCGCGAGCCGGCGCAGTCCCTCGCCCTGCGGGTCGTGCGAACAGCACGCACGCAGGATGCCGATGGTGATCGCGTCGCGCCCCCGGCCCAGGCCCTGCGCGATCCGTGCTGCGCCGTCGAGCGCGACGCGCGCGCGTTCGTGGTCGAAATCGAGCAGCGCCACGCGCGCGGCGGCCGTCTCGCGGATCAGCAGGAGCTGTGCCTCGAGGCCGTGCGCGGCGCCCGCCCCCTCGGCGACGAGCGCATCGAGCCCGCCCATGAGCGGCTTGCACGACTCGAGGCGGTTGCGCGCCGCGTGCTGGCGCAATTGCTCGGCGAGGCTGACGGCGACCAGCCTCGGCTGCGCCCGCGCCCGCCCGATGCCGGCCAGGCTGTTGAGCACGTCGAGCGCCTTGCCTTCCCTTCCGGCCTGGCTCTCGTAGCGCGCGAGGACCAGGCATGCGAGCAGCACGCCGTCGGGCAGCGCGGTCTGCTCGATGAGGTCGAGCCGGTCGGCCAGCAGGGAACGCGCCTCTCCCTCGGCGCCGAGCTCCCAGCACGCCGCCGCCAGGCCCGCGGCCTGCAGGGCGGCGGCAGGCGTGCGCCACCCGGCGCCGCTCTCGGCCGCCTCCATCGCCTCGGCGAAGACGCGCCGTGCCGCGCCCACCTGGCCCTGCACGAGGTAGCTCAGGCCGACGGCGAACGCGCCGTACATCGCATCGTAGTGGCCGCGCCCTGGCCTGCGCCGGTCGGCAAGCCGCTGGTAGTAGCGCGCCTTTTCCGGAGCACCGGAATGGATCGCGATGAAGGAGAGCGAGTTGCCGTGCAGGGGCCCCAGCGGCTCCTCGCAGCTTTCGAGGCAGCTGCGAGCCCGCTCGTAGTCGTCGCAGTGGATCGCCACCGCCGACCGCACGATGTTCGCCTGCAGCGCCGTCGCGGGCGTGACCCCGGGGCGTCGCAGAATGATCTGTGCGAGCCGCTCGGCGTCGAGCGGCCGGTGGCACAGCGCACACGCCCAGGCGGCGGTGAGCTGGATGCCCTCGCGCCGCTCGAGCTCCTCGGCCGGGAGCCGGTCGAGCCACGCCAGCACCTCGGTGACCCGCCCTTGCGAGCCGAGCTGGCGCAGGCAGCTCTCGATCCAGTCCATCGCCTGCTGCTGCATGCCGGCCTGGAAGGCATGTTCGGCCGCCTCCTCGAACATGTCGTGTTGCGCGTACCAGCGGGCCGCGACCCCGTGCAGCGCCTGGAGCTCGGAGCGGGCGAGCGCCTCGGCGCGGCTGCGCAGGTATTCGCCGAACAGCGGATGGAGACGATAGACGTCGCCGTCGCCCTCCACCGACGAGACCAGGCCCGTGTCGTGCTCGAGCGCAGCGAGCGCCTCGCGGCAGTCGGCGAGATCGGCGAGCGCGGCGCACAGCTGCGGCCGCAGCATCTTCAGGATCGACGAGCGGACCAGCATCGTCTCGGTCTCGGGGGTCAGCCGCTCGAGGACGAACTGCGCGAAATAGCGCGCGATGTCGCCGCTGGCCCCGGAAAGCCGCGAGACCGCGCTCTCGGCGCCGCCCTTGCGGTCCATGGAGGCAGCGACGAGCTGCAGCGCCATCGGCCAGCCTTCGGTGCGCTCGTGCAGGCGCGCGCAGGTGTCGATGTCGACGCCGTCGCCGAAGCGTCCGCGAAGAAACGCGACGGTATCGGACAGGTCGAAGCGCAGGTCGTCGGTGCGAAAATCGGCGAGCCGCCCGTGGGCCTGCAGATCGACGACCGAGAACGGCAGCTCGGTACGCGAGCTGACGGCGAGGTGGAAATTCGGCGGCGCGTTGCGCACGAGGTAGTGCACGAACTCGCTGGCGTGCTCGTCAGCCAGATTGTGCAGATCGTCGATCAGCACCCAGACCGGCGCGGCGATCTCGTGGACCTGCACGAGCAGCTCGCCGGCCAGTTGCAGGTCGACGTCCGTTCCGCTGATCCGGTCGAGCGAGGGCATGGACAGGCGCGCCCCGAGCGCCGCGCGCATCGATGCGACGAGGGCGGTGACGAAGGCCGCCGCGGTATCGGTCGGCTCGGCGCTCAGCCACGCGACCGCCGCGCCGGTGGCCAGAAGCTCCTTGCGCAGTTGGGCCAGCAGCGAAGTCTTGCCGTAGCCTGCGCGCGCGACGAGCGCGAGCAGCGGCTGCCGGGCCGCCTCCCGCAGTTGCGCGAGGAGCCTCGGACGCGCCAGAACGTGCCGGCCGCAGTGCGGCGGCATCGCCTTGAGCGCCGCGCGATGCTCGGAGGCGTGTGCGGCCTGGAGCTCGCCCTCGCGGGTCGTCATTCCTTCGACGGCTACACCGGTTCAGCGTGGATGCTGCGCGGCATGACCGCTCGTCATGGAAGCGGCGAAACGGCTCGCCGGCGCATCGACGCGCACGGCCGGTCGCTGCACCGGCTCCTCGGCGCGGGCGCGGTGCGGGGCGTCCATGCGGCTCGGGGCGCGAGATGGCTCGGGCGCCCGATCGTCGCTATCGTGATCCCGGAGATAGGAAAGAACGCGTCCCAATGTCGTCATGTCTCTTCCTCGGCACAGGTTTCGAATCGCCCGCAGGGCGCCGGCCTCGAGCCAATATAGCGGCTGCCCGCTGCTGCGCCCCCCCCAAACGGGAGGGGCAGACGGCCCGGATTCCGCGGTCTTGATGCATGACAAGACAATCGCAGCGAGCGCTTGCATCGCCTCCGATTCTGCATAGCATCGACGGCGTTCCGCTCGAACCGAACCGCGCATTCGCGCAATTTGCACGAATGCCTGCCCGTGCAAGGCAGGCGCAGGCATAACGAGGAAGCCCCGATGGCCCATACCCTGAATCGACTGTTCGAACCCACGTCCTGGGGCAAGCTCAAGAGCCGCAACCGCGTCAAGTATGGCGCCTGCTGCGTGTCGAACTACAACAACCGCGACGGCACCATCACCGTGCGCGAGCTCGGCCGCATGCAGGTGATCGCCGGCACCGACTGCGGGATCATCACCAACCAGGGCGCGTATCCCGATCCGCTCGGCGAGGGCAAGGCCTACTTCCGCCAGGTGGCGCTGCACGACGACCGCTTCCTGCCCGAGTTCGAGAAGATCGCCGGCTACATCCACGATGCCGGCGCGATCGCGATCCAGCAGATCCTGCACGCCGGGCGCTACGGCGGCATCGACCTCGGCTACTGCATCCAGCCCTCGATCGTGCCGCAGACCCTGCCGCACTTCCGTCCGCCGCGCGAGATCACCAAGGAGCAGATCCGCGAGACCGTCAAGCAGCACGCCGACGCGGCCCGCCGCGCGCTGAAGGCCGGCTTCGACGGCACCGAGGTCACCAGCTTCATGGGCTACCTGCTGGCCACCTTCAACTCGAAGTTCACCAACCGGCGCACCGACGAGTACGGCGGCTCGCTGGCCAACCGCGGCCGCTTCATGTGCGAGCTGATCGACGCGATCAAGCAGGTGCAGGGCGACGCGCCGCTGGTGGTGCGCCTGAACGGCGCCGAGCTGATGGACCGCTGGGGCGGCAACAGCGAGGACGAGTGCTTCGAGCTGATGCAGATGGCCGGCGAGCACGGCGTGGACATGATCAGCGTCACCGTCGGCTGGCAGGAGGCACCGGAGTCGTCGATCGGGCGCGACATCGCGCCCGGCTACTGGAACCGGCTGGCAGCGCGCGCCAAGAAGCTGCTGCCCGGCACCCCGATCGCCTTCGGCAACCGGCTGCCCGATCCGAGCATGGCCAACGAGTGCATCGAGAAGGGCGAGTTCGACTTCTGGGAGGTGTGCCGGCCGCTGCTCGCCGACCCGGAGCTGATCCGCAAGGCACAGGCCGGCCGCATGGGCGAGGTCAAGCGCTGCATCGGGTCGCTGAACTGCCTGTCGCGGCTGTTCCGCGACCTGCCCTACACCTGCACGATGAACCCGCAGCTGGGCCACGAGTACGACCCCGCCTACCAGATCACGCCGGCGGTGGCGCCCAAGAAGATCATGGTGATCGGCGCCGGCCCCTCGGGCATGGAGTGCGCCATCACCGCCACCCGGCGCGGCCACAGCGTCACCGTGTTCGAGCGCGAGGCCGACATCGGCGGCTCCCTGGCCGGCTACGCACGCAACGACCTCGCCAACCGCGAGGAGCTGGCCAGCGTCGTCGAGTACTACCGCAACATGGCCAAGGCGCTGAACATCGAGGTCAAGTGCAACGCCACCATCGATCCCAAGGCCATGCGCGGCCTGCTGCACCAGTACGACGTGGCGGTGGTGGCCACCGGCGCGCGCATCGATCACCGCATGCTGCCGGCCGCGACGCAGGAGGGCCTGGTGGTCGATGCCGCCGACGTGGCCTCCGGCAAGGTCGTCCCCGGGCAGCGCGTGGTGGTGCTGGGCGGCGGCAAGATCGGCCTGACGCTGGCCGAGTCGCTCAAGCAGAACCACGGCCGCGACGTGGTGGTGGTCGAGAGCGACAAGCGCATCGCCGGCGACGTGATGCCGACCTTCAAGTGGCGCCACACCGCCTGGATCGAGGAGCTCGGCATCCCCGCACACACCGGCGTGCGGGTCACGGCGATCGGCGACGGCGGGGTGCGCATCCGCGGCGCCGACGGGACCGAGACCTTCCTGCCGGCCGATACGGTGATCGCGGCGGTGGAGCGACGGCCGAACCAGGAACTGTTCCACTCGCTCGAGTGGATGATCGACGAGCTGCACGGCTGCGGCGACGCGCTCGTGCCGCGCGGGCTCACCCAGGCGATCCACGATGGCTTCCGTCTCGGCGCCCGCCTCTGAGGCCTGGAGCGACACCGCGGCCTGGCAGGGGCTCGTCGAGCGCCACGGCAGGCTGTTCGAGCCCTGGATCGACGGCGCGGCGGTCGGCCTGGTGCCGCGCGCCGCGGCCGACGCCGGCGCCGGCCGCATGCTCGCCTGGGTGCGCCGCGGTGGAATGATGCACGTCGAGACGCGACCCTTCGGCGGCTTCGGGGATTGCGGGGTTGCGGTACTCTTCGTGGCGGAGCCCGGCGCGCTCGAAGGCATACACGAGCGCCTGGACGACAACGCGCTGGGTGCCATGAAGCTGATGCTGCGCCAGGGAGGGATGCTGTTGTACGTGCTCGCGCCGAAATCGCAGCTGCTCGACGACGGCTACGAAGACTTCCTCGAGACGCTCGGGCTGGCCTTCATGGGAGCGTGCCGGTGATCTTCGAGAACCCCGCCGGCGCACCCGAGCTGGCCTGCAATGCCTGCGGCTGCCGCTGGTTCGACCGCATGACGGGCGCCTGCTACGAATGCGGCGAGCCGGTGCCGCCGCAGGACATCGAGGCATACCACACAGCGCTGCGCGAGTTCCACCAGCGCACGGGCATCCATCCCAACGACGCGAGCAAGGAGGCGCAAATGACCGAACGATGGTTCGAGGACTACCGGCCCGGCGCCGTGCACGAGCTCGGCTCGATCCCGGTCGACGAGGCCGAGGTGCTCGAATTCGCCCGCCGCTTCGATCCGCAGCCCATCCACACCGACCCCGTGCTGGCCGAGCGCTCGCCGTTCGGCGGCATCATCGCCAGCGGCTGGCACACCGGCAGCCTGATGATGCGCCTGTACGCGGTGAACTACCTGTCGCCCGCGTCCAGCCTCGCCTCGCCGGGGCTCGACGAGCTGCGCTGGCTGCAGCCGGTACGTCCCGGCGACACCCTCTCGGTGCGCGTCACCGTGGAAGACGCGCGCCCTTCCGCTTCCAAGACCGATCGCGGCGTGGTGCGCTCGCTCATCGAGGTCTTCAACCAGCACGGCGCGCCGGTGATGACGATCCGCGCGGTCAACATGGTGGCGCGCCGTCCGGCGTAGTCCGCCGGAGCCGGACCCCGGGGCCTGCCGTGCCCGCCCGCCCGTCCGCAGCGCTGGTCCGCATCGTCGTCGGCACGCGCAGCATCGTCGCGCTGTTCGCGCACGAGCAGCCGCCGGTGCGCGCCGGGGAGTGGGACGCGCAGGGCTATGCCGCGCAGCGCGCAGCGGCCTGGCGCGAGGCACTGCAAGCCGCGCTCGCAGCGCGCGGGACGCGGCTCGAGGTGGCCGTCGACGCCGGCCTGCCCGCGAGCCTCGACGGGATCGCCGAGGCGGGCACCGAGGCGAACCCCGGCACCGACGCCGCACCTGCGACTACCCTGCTGATCGGCAGCGATCGGATTGCGGTGATGGCGCCTGCGGCCGACGCGCACGAGCTGGTGCGCATCGTCGAAGGCGCGGCACGGCCGCTCGCGGCCGATAGCGGCGGCTGGCGCCGCTTCCTGCAGCCGGCATGGTTCGAGCGCCATCGCGCATGGCGCCGCGAGGTCGGCAGCCCGATCAAGCACTGACCGCGGCACGCCGGCGGGCAGGTCGGCAGCTCGATCCGGCGGCGCGGCCGGCACGCATGCAGAGGAGGAACCGACGATGAACGAGCTGTGGCTGTTCCTGCACCTGGTGGCAGTCGTGATCTGGATCGGCGGCATGGTGTTCGCGCACGCCTGCCTGCGGCCGGCTGCCCTCGCCACGCTCGCCCCGCCGCAGCGCCTGCCGCTGATGGCGGCCGCGCTCGGACGCTTCTTCGGCATCGTGGGTGTCTCGCTGGTGCTGCTGTGGGGCAGCGGCGTGGCGATGTTCGTCCAGCGCCCGCTGGCCGGCGGCCGGCCGCCGCTCTCGTGGAGCCTGATGGCCCTGATCGCCGCGGTGATGACGGTGGTCTTCGTGCTGATCGTGCTGCGCGGCTATCCGCGGATGAAGAAGGCGCTGGCCGAGGGTACGCTGCCGGCGGCCGCGGCCGCGCTCGACGACATCCGCCGCCTGGTGGTGCTGAATCTGGTGCTGGGCTTCCTCACCATCGCCGTGGCCACGCTCGGGCGGCTGCTCTGAAGAAGGCGGCCCCGGCCTGACGACTCGCCGCTCCCCCGGCCGCGGTGCCTGCGCTGCGGCCGCGCTACAGCTGGAAGCCGACCGCGCGCACCAGCCCCTCGAGGAGATCCCGGCTCCACGACGGCCGGTGCGCGGCATACGGCTCGCAGTCCCGCGCGCGCTGCCCGATCCAGCCGGCCAGCCAGTCGATCTCATGCCGCCCGTAGAAGGCCGTCATCAGCTCGAAGTTCAGGAACAGGCTGCGCCCGTCCAGGTTGGCCGATCCGCACAACGCCAGATCGTCGTCGACGATCACCGCCTTGGCGTGGATCATCGTCGGAAACAGCAGCACCCGCGCGCCGGCGGCCACCAGCGCCCGCAGCGCGCGCTCGCGCGCGAGATCGGCCATGCGGTGATTGGAGCGCCGGGGAACCACGAGCGTCAGCTGCACGCCGCGTCGGCACGCGATGCACCACGCCGCCAGCAGCGCATCGTCGGGGACGAAGTAGGGCGAGACGGCGAGGATGCGCTCGCGCGCCTGGTAGGCGGCCGCCAGCAGCAGCGCGTAGATGGTGTCGTCGGCGTGGTCTGGGCCGCTGGGCACGAGCTGGGCGGCGGCGCCGCGGGCCGCGCCTTGCGAGGGCGGCACGGCCGGTGCCGAACGCGGGATGCGTCCGTCGGCGGCGCGCCAGTCCTGGTCGAAGAGCACGTGTGCCTGGCCGGCGAGCCAGCCGTCGGCCACGAAGCTCAGGTCGACCCATGCCGGGCGACCGGGGGCGTCGATGAAGTACTCGCGCGCCAGGTTACGCCCGCCGCTCCACATGCGCTCGCCATCGGCGATCGCAAGCTTGCGGTGGTCGCGCAGGTTGGTACGCCCGCGCATCGGGTTGCGCACCACCGGCATGAACCAGCGCACGGCGATCCCGCTGCGGCGCATCCTGCGCGCAAGCCCATGCGAGAAGTACCAGCCGCCGATCGCATCGATCAGCACGCGTACCTTCACTCCGCGCTGCGCGCTGCGCTCGAGCGCCTCGGCCACGGGGAGGCCCACCTCGTCGGCGGCCAGGACGAAGGTGCACAGGTCGAGGCGCTCGCGTGCGGCCTCGACCAGCTCCAGCAGCGCGCGCAGCGAGGCTACGCCGTCGGCATGGAAGGCGATCGAGCGGTTATGCGCCGGCGGCGGGACGTCGAGCGCGGCGAGCAGGTGCAGCGCCCACGCCGGCGCGGCCACGCCGCGGTCGCGCTGCGGATCGACCGGCGCTGCGCGCCGGGCGCGCGTGAGCTTGCGCGTGCCGAAGACCAGAAACAGCGGCACGCCGACGTAAGGCAGCAGCGCGATGCACATCACCCAGGCGATCGCGGCCGACGGATGCCGGTGCTGGTGCCCGATGCGTGTCACCATCACGTAGACCAGCAGTCCGACGAAGACGAACGCTCCGTGCTCGAGCGGTGACAGCGAGAAGGGCGATCGCATGGCGCAGGGGCTCGGATGATCAGCGCAGCGAACATAGCATGCCGGCCGGAATCGACCGACAATGCACCGGGACCCCGCCCGAGCCTGACCAGGGAGCGCAAACGTGATCATCGTCCACCACCTGAACAACTCGCGCTCGCAGCGCGTGCTCTGGCTGCTCGAGGAACTCGGCCTCGACTACGACATCCGGCGCTACCGGCGCGACCCGAAGACGATGCTCGCCCCCGCGTCGCTGCGCCAGGTGCATCCGCTGGGCAAGTCGCCGGTGATCACCGACGGCGAGGCCACGCTGGCCGAGTCCGGCGCCATCGTCGAGTACCTGGTCGGGCGCTACGGAAACGGCCGCCTGGTACCCGCACAGCCCGACCAGCGGCTGCGCTACACCTACTGGCTGCACTACGCGGAAGGCTCCGCGATGCCGCCGCTGCTGCTGAAGCTGGTGTTCGATCGCATCGAGAGGGCGCCCATGCCGTTCTTCGCGCGTCCGATCGCGCGCACCATCGCGGCCCGGGCGAAGGAGACCTTCATCCTGCCGCAGATCCGGCAGCACCTGGACTACATGGAAAGCGAGGTCGGCCGCAGCGGCTGGTTCGCCGGCGACGAATTCAGCGCTGCCGACATCCAGATGAGCTTCCCGCTGGAAGCCGCCGCCGCGCGCGCCGGCCTCGACGCGAGTCGGCCGAACCTGGCCGGCTTCCTCGAGCGCATCCACGCCCGGCCGGCCTACCGGCGGGCGCTCGAGCGCGGCGGCGAATACGGGCTGCTCGCGTGAAGGCACCGCGCGCCCCGCTCCGGCACGCCCCCTGTGCCGCGGCGCCCGCCGGCCGTCAGCGGATCTTCCCGAGCAGGGCCTCGACGCTGCCCAGCAGCTGCGAGAGGTCGGCGCTGCGGCCCTTGCCGTCGCGCATGCGCGCCGCCAGCTCCTGTTCCATGAAGCACACCGTCATGCGCACGTAGGCGCTGTCGAGCGCCTTGCGAACCGCCGAGAGCTGCTGCGCGATCTGCATGCAGTCCTCGCCCTCCTCGACCATGCGCTGGATGCCGCGCAACTGGCCTTCGGCGCGACGCAGCCGGTTCAGCAGATCGGTGCGCGAGGTTTCGTCGCTCAAGGTGCTCATCGTGCAGGGCCCGTTGACGTCGTTCATCGCGATTGTCCCCCAGACAGGGCCGTGCTGGCGACCGGCGCCGCTGCTGGCGCCTCCGGCACCAGCAGCGAGCCCCCGTGCCGGCTCGCACCGCGCCTTCAGCGCGCGCAGGTCGAGGGCGTGTCGGGCACGCCCGCCTTCTTCAGCATGATGCCGAGCGGGCACACGTTGCTGAAGCCGAACTGGAACAGGTTCAGGCCGACGAAGGCGGTGAAGGCCAGAAACCACTTCGAGACGAACAGCGGGCTGCCTTCGATGCCCAGTGCGAGCGAGATCAGGATGAACGAGCCGGCGAAGATGCGGATCAGGCGTTCGACGTTCACGGAGCACTCCTCGGGAGGGTTGGATCGGGATGGAGAATCAGGCGGCCTCGTAGCGCCTGCGGTAGATCGAGTAGAACAGCACCGGGATCACGACCAGCGTCAGCAGCGTCGAGACCAGGATGCCGAAGATCAGCGACACCGCCAGGCCGTTGAAGATCGGGTCGTCGAGGATGAAGAACGCGCCGATCATCGCGGCCAGCGCGGTCAGCGCGATCGGCTGTGCGCGCACGGCGGCCGAGCGGATGACCGCCTCGCGGAACGGCGTGCCCTCGGCGATCTGCAGCAGGATGAAATCCACCAGCAGGATCGAGTTGCGCACGATGATGCCCGCCAGGGCGATCATGCCGATCATCGAGGTCGCGGTGAACTGCGCGCCCAGCAGCGCATGGCCGGGCATCACGCCGATGACGGTGAGCGGGATCGGCGCCATGATGACCAGCGGCGTCACGTAGGAGCGGAACTCCGCCACCACCAGCAGGTAGATCAGGATCAGCCCCACGGCGTAGGCCGCGCCCATGTCGCGGAAGGTCTCGTAGGTGATCTGCCACTCGCCGTCCCACTTGATCGCGTTGCGGCTCCATGCCTCGTCGGGCTGGCGGATCCAGTACTCGCCCAGCGCGCCGGTGCCGGGCAGCGCGGCCTGCTCCAGCGCGCCGCGGATGCCGAACAGCCCATAGAGCGGCGAATCGACCCCGCCGCCCACGTCGCCGAGCACGTACTGCACCGGCAGCAGGTCCTTGGTGTAGCGCGGCTTGTCGATCACGCCGCGCTCCACGCTCACCAGCTCCGACAGCGGCACCATGGTCCCGTCGGCGGCCTTCATGGGCAGCGCGAGCAGCGCATCGAGCCCGACCTGCGCCTCGCGCGGCAGCTGCAGGCGCACCGGCACCGGATACTTGCTGTGGCCATCGTGCAGCCAGGCCGCATCGACGCCCGACAGCGCACCGTGCACGGTTTGCGCGATCGCCGACACCGGGATGCCGAGCGACTCGGCGCGCGAGCGCTGCACGCGCAGGAAGGCGCGCGGCGCATCCTCCTTCAGCGTGGTGTCGACGCCGACGATGTGCGGGGTGTCGGCGAAGGCCTTGGCGAGGCGGCGCGCCAGCTCGCTGCGGCTGGCCTCGTCCGGCCCGTAGACCTCGGCCACGATCGGCGACAGCACCGGCGGGCCGGGCGGCACCTCGACCACCTTCAGGCGCGCGCCGTGGCGCGCGGCGATCTCCTCCAGCGCCGGGCGCAGGCGCGCGGCGATGGCATGGCTCTGCTGGTGGCGGTGGGCCTTGTCGACCAGGTTGACCTGGACGTCGCCCGACTCGGCCTCGGCGCGCAGGTAGTACTGGCGCACCAGCCCGTTGAAGGTGATCGGCGAGGCGGTGCCCGCGTACCCCTGCAGGTCGCGCACCTCGGGCTGGGCCGCCAGGAACGCGCCGAGATCGTGCAGCGCGGCCGCCGTGTCCTCGAGCGGCGTGCCGGCCGGCATGTCGACCACCAGCTGGAACTCGCTCTTGTTGTCGAAGGGCAGCATCTTCAGCACCACCCATTGCACCGCGGCCAGCCCGACCGACAGCAGCATCGCGCCGAGCATGCCCGCGGCCAGCAGCCAGCGCTTGCGCGCGCTGCGCAGGAACGGATCGAGCAGGCGCACGAACAGTCGGTGCACGCGTCCCGAGGCCTGCGGCGCCGCGTGCGCCGCGCCGCCGCCATGCGGCTTCATCAGCTTCAGCGCGAGCCAGGGCGTGACGGTGAACGCGATCGCCAGCGACAGCGCCATGCCCATGCTGGAGTTGATCGGGATGGGGCTCATGTACGGCCCCATCAGGCCGCTCACGAAGGCCATCGGCAGCAGCGCGGCGATGACCGTGAGCGTGGCGAGGATGGTCGGTCCGCCGACTTCGTCCACCGCGCCGGGGATGATGTCGGCCAGCCGCGCGCCCGGCGAGAGCTGCTGGTGGCGATGGATGTTCTCGACCACCACGATCGCGTCGTCGACCAGGATGCCGATCGAGAAGATCAGCGCGAACAGGGACACCCGGTTCAGCGTGAAGCCCCACGCCCACGAGGCGAACAGGGTGGCCGTGAGCGTGAGCATGACCGCCGTGCCGACGATGACCGCCTCGCGCCGGCCGAGCGCCAGCCCGACCAGCAGGATCACCGAGCCGGTGGCGAAGCCCAGCTTCTGGATCAGCTTGTTGGCCTTCTCGGCGGCGGTCTCGCCGTAGTCGCGGGTGACGGTGGCCTCGACGCCGTCGGGCAGCACGCTGTTGCGCAGCTCGTCGAGCCGCTTGCGCGCGGCGCTGGCGACGTCGACCGCGTTCTCGCCGGGCTTCTTGGTGAGGGTGAGGGTGACTGCCGGATAGACGTGCCCGGCATCGGCGGCCGCTTCGGCCGCCGCCGGATCGCCGGGCGCCACGGCCACAGGAGCGCCGCGCGCGTCGTGCCTGGCGCCGGCTCCGGGCGCGAACCATACGTAGCGCAGGGGCTGCGCCGCGCCGGGCTCGATGCGCGCGACCTCGCGCAGGTAGACCGGCCGTCCGGCGTGCACGCCGACCACCAGGGCGCCGACGTCGCCGGCCGAGCGCAGGAATTCGCCGGTCTCGACGCTGAGCATGCCCGCGGCGCCCGCCTGCGCATCGACGACGCTGCCCGCGGGCATGCCGAGATTCGCCGCCGCGAGCGCCTGGCGCAGCTGCGCCAGGTCGAGACCGCGCTCGCGCAGCCGCGTCGGCTCGAGCGCAACGCTCACCACGCTGCCCGGGCCGCCGATGGTCTGCACCTCCCGCGCGCCCGGCACCCGCTCGAGCTCGACCTCCAGGGTGTGCGCGATGCGCTCGAGGTCGTGGGCCGGGGCGCCGTCGCGCTGCCACAGCGTGACGGCGAGCACCGGCACGTCGTCGATCCCCTTGGGCTTGACGATGGGCGCGAGCACGCCGAGATCGCGCGGCAGCCAGTCCTGGTTGGCATTCAGGACGTCGTACAGCCGCACCAGCGCCTCGGTGCGCGGCACGCCGACCTTGAACTGGACGGTGAGCACGGCGAGCCCGGGCCGGGCGATGGAAAAGGTATGCTCGATGCCGCTGATCTGCGACAGCACCTGCTCGGCCGGGCGCGCAACCATGTTCTGCACGTCGATGCTGGAAGCCCCGGGGAAGGGGATCAGCACGTTGGCCATGGTCACGTTGATCTGCGGCTCTTCCTCGCGCGGGGTGACCAGCACCGCGAACAGCCCCAGCAGCAGCGCCACCAGCGCGATCAGCGGAGTGATCGCGTTGTCCTGGAAGGTGCGTGCGATGCGGCCGGACGGGCCGAGCCGAGCGGCGCGCCCCCGCTCCTGGCCGGTCGGGGCTTCCATCATCGGCCCGCGTCGAGCGGCACGGCACCGGCCAGGCCCGCCCTGACCGGATCGAGCGCGATGCGTTCGCCGCCCTTGAGGCCGGCCAGCACTTCCACGCCGGCCTCGCCATGCTCGGCGCCCACGCGCACCGCCTGCAGCACGAAACGCTGCTCGCGCGCCACGTAGACGGCCGTCAGCTCGCCGCGACGCAGCACGCTGGCCGACGGGATCGTGAGCCGCTGCTGCGAGCCGCCGCCGAAGCGCACGCGCACGCTCTGCCCCGGCATCGCCCCCGCCACCGCGGCCTGCGGCAGTTCGAGCCGGAACTCGACGGTCTGCGAAACCGGATCGGCCCCGGGCAGCGCGACGGTGGCCGTCGGGCCGACCCATGCCCCGGAGGGCAGGCGCACCTGAATGCGCTGCGCCGCGCGGGCGACGGCCTGCTGGGAAGCCGGCACATAGGCCACCGCGCGAATCGGCTGCGGCGCATAGACGGTGGCCACCGGGCGCCCGGGCGCGGCCAGGTCGCCGGCCTCGACGTGGGTGGCGAGCACCAGGCCGTCATAAGGCGCCACCACCGTGGCGAAACTGTGGGCGAGCGCCGCCTGGCTGCGCCCCGCCTGGGCCTGCTGCTGCCCGGCCTGCGCCGCGCGCCACTGGGTCTCGGCGACATCGAGTGCCGCCTCGCTGATGAATCCCTGCGCACGCAGCCGCTGGCTGCGCTCGTATTGCGCGCGCGCATTGGCGAGCTCCGCCTGCGACTGCGCCAGCGCCGCCTCGCTGCGCGCGAGGCCGGCGCGCACGTCGCGCTCGTCGATGCGCGCCAGCACCTGGCCGGCGCGCACCGCGTCGCCGGCGCGCACCGCCAGCTGCACCACGTTGCCCGCGGTCTGCGCCGCGACGACACTCTGGCGTACCGCCTGCAGGGTGCCGTCGAGCTCGAGTGCCACGCCGATCGTGCCCGGCTGGACGGTGATCACCGGGACCGCGGGCGGCTGCGGCGCACCGGCACGGACGGGCAGCGCCATGCACGTGACGGCAGCCATTGCCGCGGCCCGCAATGCCGCGCGCGCGCGATGCCTACGAGGAAGGAACGCGCCCGTGCGCGTCCGGCGAGACGTTGGTTGCATACCCATGCGGGTATTTTGATATACCCCGAACGGTATGTCAACCGGCTCGTCTGCGCCCGCCGGCGCGTCTATCTCCCATCTGCAACATGCCTGTCTGCTATCGGTTGTCGCGGTGCTTGCCGACCTCGTGGCCGACCGCTCCGCCCACCACGGCCCCGCCCACGGTGCCCAGGGCGCTGTCGGTCACTACATTGCCCACGACGCCGCCCACCACTGCGCCGGCGGCCGTGCCCTTCTGCGCGCTCGTCATGCCGTTCCAGGTGGCGCAGCCCGAGGCGACCGCGACCCCTGCCGACAACGCGAACGCCGCCATCGTTCTCGTGATTCGCTTCATGATGTATCTCCTCTCGATGTATCTCCTCTCGAATCCGGACCGGTCAGCCGGTCCGGCCGGCGCTACTTCGACCCGCGCACCAGCCCGACGATCAGGCTGATCACCGCGATGATCAGGAAGAGAAAGAACAACACCTGAGCGATGTTCGCTGCACCCGCGGCGATTCCACTGAAGCCGAACAGGGCGGCAACGATCGCGATGATGAAAAAGACCAATGCGTAATGAAGCATGTCGGTTCTCCTCGATCAGGCGCCGGACGGAATGACCGGGTCCGGTCGGTAGGAGTCATCCCGCAAGTCGCATGCCAGGAAAAAGTTACCGACTCCGGGATGGCACGGCGTTTGCGTACATCCGGGCTGCACCCCTCCAGGGCTGCACTCCGTGCAATCGAAAGGAGAATCCAGATGAACCATCGACATGCAAGAAGGGTCCTTGCGGTAGCCGTTCCCGCGGCGCTTCTTCTCATCGCAGGTTGCCAACGTTCCGAAGACATGGCGAACCGGCCTTCGGCCGACCAGCCGCCCATGGCCGATTCGGGCCGTTCGGCCGATCGGACCACGCCGCCGGCACCGCCCCAGGTGATGCCGCCCGCGCCGCCTTCGGCCGCTTCGCCGGGCAACTCTTCCGGCGGCGCGCCGGCGGCCGATCCTTCCACTTCCCCGGGCGGGTCGGCTTCGAGCGGCAGCGATTACGGCAGCAGCGCCGGCTCCACGGCCAACGGTTCCGACGGGAAAGCCGGGTCAGGAGCGAATGCGGCAGCCGACAAAGCCGGTGATGCCGCCATCACCGCTGCGGTGAAGGCCAGGCTGCTCGCCGATCCCAGCCTGAGCGCGCAGGAGATCGAGGTCACTACGAAAGATGGAGGCCACGTGACGCTGGCGGGTCACGTCAAGAGTGAAGCCGCCCGCGAACGGGCCGAACAGCTCGCCCGCAATGCTCGCGGCGTGCAGGAGGTCGACAACCAGCTGGTGGTCGGCAGCGCCTGAGCGCCGGGCCGACCGTTTTCCAACAACGCCACACCACCCTCGACAGGAGGCATCATGCTCGCACGACCACTCGCCGCCATCGCCCTCGGCATACTGGTTGCCACCACGACCGGCTGCGCGGTCTCGCGCGGCCAGGAAACCACGGGCCAATATTTCGACGACACGGCCATCACCACCAAGGTGAAGAGCGCCTTCGCCTCCGACCCGCAGGTCGCTGCGACCAGCATCAGCGTGGAAACGATGCAGGGCACCGTGCAGCTGAGCGGCTTCGCCAAATCGCAGTCCGAGAAGGATCGCGCCGCGGCGGTGGCGCGCGACGTCAAGGGCGTGAAGGCGGTGAAGAACGACATCGTCGTGCGGCCATGAAGCTCTAGGGCCTGTTCACAGGCCCTAAGTCAGCGCGCGCTCGAGGAACCTCAGCAGGCGCTCTGAAGAAGCCGGCTTGGCCAGGTGAGCGGCGAAGCCGTAAGAGAGAGCGCGCTCACGTTCGTCGCGCCCGGCATAGGCGGTCAGGGCGGCCACCGGCAACGGTGAGCCGCCGTGACCGCGCCGTGCCTCGAGGGCGCGCAGCGCATCGAGGAACTCGTAGCCGTCGCGATCGGGCATCGCGATGTCGCACAGCACGGCGTCGGGCCAATGCGAACGTTCCTGCTTCTCGAGCCAGCCGATCGCCGCATCGACCGAGGCGAACGACACTTCCTCGAAGGCTTCGTCGCGCAACCACTGCGCGAGCGCTTCACGGGCATCATCGTGGTCATCGATGACCATCACGCGCGCCTGCGTGGCGCGATCGGCAACGTCTGCACGTGCAGCGCGGTCCGCGGTGCCGGTCGTTGCCGACATCGACATCGCGCCGCCGGCCGACGCGGGCGCTTCGATCGTACCGACCTCGATCGCACCGACCTCGATCGCCGCGGCCTCGGGCGGGCTGGCCTCGAGCGCCGTGGGTGCCGCCGACTCCAGGGCCGGCAGCCGGATGGTGAACGAGGCGCCCTTTCCCGAGCCGGCGCTGAACGCCGACACGCTGCCGCCGTGCGATTGCACGATGTGCCTGACCAGCGCCAACCCCAGGCCGAGGCCGCCCTGCCGGCGGCGGCTCGAGGAATCCGCCTGACGGAAGCGCTCGAACACGCCCGGCAGCATGTCGGCCTCTATGCCCTGCCCGGTATCGAGCACCTCGATCGCATAGGTCCCGTCTTCGCGGCGCAGGCTCACCGTCACCTGCCCGCCGGCCGGAGTGAACTTCACGGCGTTGGCGAGCAGGTTGCCCACCGCCTGCTGCAATCGCAGGGCGTCGCCACTCACCTCGCCGCGCGCCTCGATCCGGAGATGAAGCTCGAGATGTTTCTGCGCAGCCACCTGGCGGTGGGACTCCACTGCCGCGGCCACCAGCGCATCCAGGCGCACCGGCTCCAGGTCGAGCACCAGCTTGCCGCGCTCGACGCGCGCGAGGTCGAGCAGATCGTCGATCAGGACGCGCTGGGCGTCGACGTTGCGGTGGATCACATCGAGAGCGCGGCGCAGCTGCTCGCCGCTGGCACCCTTGTGCTCGATCACGTTCAGCCAGCCGACGATGGCATGCAGCGGCGTGCGCAGCTCATGCGAGACGATCGCCAGGAACTCGTCCTTGGTGCGATTGGCCGCTTCGGCGTCGATCCGGGCGTGCCGTTCGCTCTCGACCGCGTCGGCGGTCGCCATGGCAGCCGTCACCAGCAGCACCAGCTGGCGCACGATGAGCGGATCCTCGTCGCCGAAGCGGCGCCCGCCGGTCTGCAGCAGGTAGAGCGTCCCGATCCGCGGGCTGCGGCCGACCTGCACCGGCACGATCATCATCTGCTCGGTGGCGGCGGCCGCGTCGGCCTTCGCGTCGAGCGCGACGTACGCCACCACCTCGAGGCGCTCGCCCTCGGGCCAGTGCTCGCTCGCCGCCAGGAGAGCGCGCCGCTCTTCGGCCGACAGCGGCAGCGTGGCGGCGATCGAGGTCTGCCCGGTGCCGTCGGCCCGGCGTATCACCGCGTAGCTGCAACCGACGATGTTGCAGGCGCGGTCGGCCAGGTATTCCAGCCGCGCGGCATAGTCCGTCGACAGGCTGATGCCCACGCTCGCATCGGCCAGCGCTCGCAATTGGGCGTTGCGCTCGCGCTCGCGCGCCAGCACGTCGGCGCGCTCGCGCTCGATGCGCTCGCGCTCGACGATCTCCTGGCGCAGCTGCCGGTTGGCGGCGGTCAGGTCGGCGGTACGCTCGCGCACTCGCGAATCGAGCTCCTCGTTGGCGCGGCGCAGGGCGAGAGTCATGGTCTGGGCCAGCGCATGGGCACGGTCACGGGTGGTCGTCATCGACCACACCACCGCGAACAGCAGCAGGCTGATCAGCGCGCCGCCGGCGAGCGGCTTCCAGGGCATGCGCGAGCCGAGCAGCGCCTCGCCGGCGGGCTCGGGCATCGCCTGCGCCTCGAGCACCCAGACTCGGCCCAGCACCTCGATCGGAACCCGCGCCGAGCCGCCGCCCGCTCCGGCGACCGCAGGAGCGGGCGACTCATCGCTGTACAGGAGGGTGCGCGCATCGGGCAGCCGTCCGTCGAACAGGCGCACGAACAGCGGCCGCCCCGCGTCGCGCCCGACGCCGGTGACGAGATCGGCAGGGCGAAACGGCGCGTAGACCCAGCCGGCGAGCGCGGCGCGGCGCTGTGCCACGGTGTCGATCGCCGCACCGTACTGGTATACCGGCAGGTACATCAGCACCGCGGCCGGGTGGACCGCGCCGGCGTCCTGCACCAGTGCCACCGGCCCGGTGAGCGTCGGGCGCGCGCTGTCGCGCGCGGCCCTCATCGCTTCCCTGCGCACCGGCTCGGAATACATGTCGAAGCCGAAGGCCCGCAGGTTGGCCGCATCGAAGGGCTCGATGTAGACGATCGTGCTGATCTCGGCGCGCGGGCCCGGAGGCCAGATCTGGAAGTCCGGAAACCCCTCGTTGCGCACGCGGTTCCCGAACGCCTCGACCTGCCCCGGTTCCAGCCAGGCCGCGAACCCGACCGCCCTCAGCCCGGGAAAGGCGTTGGCGAGATCGAGCGCATCGACGTAGGCGCGCCACTGCTGGCGCGACGGGTAGGCGGTGGCGGCGAACAGCGAGGCGCCGCCGCGCAGCGCGATCTCGTAGGCGACCAGCCGCTGCTTGATGCGCGCTGCGAGCGCATTGGCCTGCTCGAGCACTGCGACGTTGCTCTCGGCGTGCAGCCGGGCCTGCTCGGAGCGCCCGATCAGCGCCGTGACCAGCAGCCCGGCCAGCAGCACGAAGACGGCCGCCGTCTTGCCGCTGGCCTGCGCCCGGATCCGGCGCCAGTATTCAGCCATGACCGATCGCCCGTCCGCCATGCCTGACCCTCGCCTCCTGCGTGTCCTCGTCGTCGACGACCACGTCGACTCCGCGGAAAGCCTCGCGCTGCTGCTCACCCTCGAGGGCTTCGAGGCCGCCTGCGCGCACGACGGCCCGGTGGCCTTGTCGATGTTCGAGTCGCAGCGCCCGCATGCGGTGTTGCTCGATCTGCATCTCCCGGCGATGGACGGCCTGGAGGTTGCACGCTGCATCCGCGCGCTGCCCGGCGGCAGCGACGTCCTCCTGGTGGCGCTGAGCGGCCGCACCCGCGACACCGACCGCAAGGCGGCCCTGGCCGCGGGCTTCGATGCATACCTGCCCAAGCCGGCCGAGCCGGCAGCGATCGTGCGCCTGCTCGAACGCCTGCGCTGACGCTCCTCAATCGTACGACAGGAACTCGCCGAGGGGCGCCAGGGCCTCGATGTGATCGGCGCAGATCTTGAGCACCACCAGCGTCGGCACCGCCACGAACACGCCGCCCAGGCCCCACAGCCAGCCCCAGGCGAGCACCGTGAGGAAGGTCACCACGACGTTCAGCTGCAGGCGCCGCCCGACCAGCACCGGCTGGATCAGCTGCCCCTCGACCAGCACCAGGGCGAAGAACGTCGCCGGCACCGCGGCGATCGAGGCCCAGTCGTCGAAGCTCACGAACGCCGCCGCCGTCAGCAGCACGAGGCTGGTGCCGGGCCCGACGTAGGGCACGAAGTTCAGCAGCGCGGCGAGCGCCCCCCAGAACACCGGCGAGGGCATGCCCAGCAGCCACATCGCGACGGCGGTGACCACGCCGAGCCCCAGGTTGATCGACGCGATGGTGAAGAAGTAGCGCCCGATCTCGACCTGGATGGTGCGCGCGATGCCGACTGCGGTCTTCTTGTCGGTCAGGCGCGGCAATACCCGGATCAGCTTGCGCAGGAACAGATCGCCCGAGGCGAGCAGGAAGTACAGCAGCACGATGGTCGACAGGGCGCCGACCAAGACCGGCGTGGCGTCGCCGGCGAGCGCGTACAGGCTGCGCCGTTCGACCACCACCTCCTTGGGCTTGGCCGGGCCCGGCGGATCGGCGATGCCCTGGACGCGTTCCTGAGCCCCCTGGATCTGCGCGAACGGCCGCTCGAGGGCGCGCAGGCGCGATTCGAGCTTCCGCCACTCGGCCGAGCGCGGATTCAGCCATTGATCGGAAGGCGTCGCCAGCTGGCCGATCGCCGCCACGACCGCGGCCACCGTTGCCACGACCACCAGCAGCGCGCCCAGCCAGCGCGGCAGCCGGCAGCGATCGGCCAGGATCATCGCCGGGTTCAGCAGCAGGGCCAGCAGGATCGCCAGGACGACGGGCAGGAACAGCGCGCGCGCAACCGACAGCGTGGCGGCGGCGGCGATGAGGGCCAAGGCGATGATGCCCAGCCGCATGCCGCGCCCCGCGCCGGCATCGCCGGCGCCCGCCTCCGCCGCAGTCGGTGACCGGGTCTCGTCGTTGGGCATGGTCGGATCCGGGCACAATACCGGCAAGGTTCCGCTCATGCAATCCGCTCCCCGCCCCGCCCTGCTGCTGCTCGACGACGAGCTGCGCGTGACCTGGGCCGACCCCGTCGGCTGCCGCCGCCGTGGCATGGAGCCGGATGCGCTGCATCGAGCAGCGCTGGTGGAGGTCTTGCGCGGGGCCGGCGCGCATGAGCGCTTCGTCCTCGAACGCGATGCCGCGCGCGAAGGCGGCGGCTACCGCCTGGTGCCGATCGAAGCCGGCGAGGCGCCGGCCGCGCCGGAATCCGCGGCGCGGCCGCACACGCCGGGCGGCGAGGATGGGCGCGCGCGGCTCGCGCACGACCTGCGCACGCCGCTCAACGCCATGGCCGGCTGGCTGCACCTGCTCGGAGCCCCGCGCGAAATCGCACCGGAGATGCGCGAACGCGCCCTCGCGGGGCTGCGCGCGGCCATCGAGCAGCAGCTGCGACTGGTCGCCACGCTCGACGAGCCGCCCGTCTCGCTGCCTCCGGCGCCGCCCTCCGGGCGCTGAGTAGGGGTCGACGTGTCGCACGCGCTGATCGTGGAAGACGACGCCGGCACCGCCGAGATGCTGGCGGCGCTGGTGGCGGCCGAAGGCTTCACCACCGCCACCGCGGCCAGCCTGCAGCAGGCGCGCCGCGAGCTCGAATCGCAGCGACCCGACGTGGTGCTGCTGGACCTCTCCCTGCCCGACGGCAGCGGCATCGACCTCTTCGATGCCGTAGAGACGCCGGACCCGGCCTGCGAGATCGTGCTGATCACCGGCCATGCGAGCCTCGAGACCTCGATCCAGGCGCTGCGCCTGGGCGCCGCCGACTACCTGCGCAAGCCGGTCGACGTCGCGCGGCTGCGGGCGGTGCTGGCCCGCGCCGGGGGCGCCTCCGAGGTGCGCGGCCGGATGGACCGCGAGCGCAGCCTGGTCGATGCGCAGGGCCGCTTCGGGCGCATATGGGGACGCTCGCAGTCGATGCGCGAGATCTACCGCCGGATCGAACGCGTCGCGCCGACGGCGGTCACCGCGCTGATCACCGGAGAAAGCGGCACCGGCAAGGAGGTCGTCGCGCAGACCATCCACGAGCTCTCGAAGCGTTCGAAGGCGCCGTTCCTGGCCGTCAACTGCGGGGCGATCCCGCCGCAGCTGATCGAAAGCGAGCTCTTCGGCCACGAGAAGGGAAGCTTCACCGGCGCGGTGCGCCAGCATCTCGGCCTGTTCGAGCGCGCCGACGGCGGCACCCTGTTCCTCGACGAGATCACCGAGATGCCGCCCGAGCTGCAGGTCAAGCTGCTGCGGGTGCTCGAAACCGGCACCTTCGCCAGGGTGGGCTCGGGCACGCTGCTCGGCGCCGACGTGCGCATCATCGCCGCGACCAACCGCCCGCCGGCCGACGCGGTGGCCACCGGCCAGCTGCGCGAAGACCTCTTCTACCGGCTGAACGTATTCCCCATCCAGCTGCCGCCGCTGCGCGAGCGCTGCGAGGACATCGACCTGCTGGCCGGACACTTCCTGGCCGAGCTGAACGAGAGCGAACGTGCGCGCAAGCACTTCACCGGGGCGGCGCTCTCGAAGCTGTCCGGCCATTACTGGCGCGGCAACGTACGCGAGCTGCGCAACGTGGTGCACCGCGGCTTCATCCTCGCCGAGGGCGATGCCATCGACGCCGCGGACCTGCCGCTCGACGACGACCAGATGAATGCCGGGGACGCGCGCGAGGCCGCGCCTTCCGTCGTGGCCGACGTACGCGCCGCAGGTGCATCGCCCGCCACCGGCGCATTGCCCACGGCCGATGCACCGCCCGCCGCCGGCGCGCCGTCCGCTGCCGATGCGCCGCCCCCTGCGGGCACATCGCCTGCCGCGGACGCACCGCCTAGCGCAAGCGCACCGCCTGCCGCAAGCGCATCGCCCGCCGGCACCGCCGCCGACGTGCAACGGCCGGCATGCCCGCCCGCAGACCGGTCGCCCCCCGCGCAGGCGGCCGAATCACCGGATACGGCGCCCGCGTGTAACATCCCTGCCCTGCCGGATCCGCTGCGGGTCGACGTCACCATCGGCCTGTCGCTCGCCGAAGTCGAGCGGCGGCTGATCCTGGCCACGCTGGAGCATTGCGGCGGGCGCCGCGAGCGCGCGGCCACCCTGCTCGGCATCAGCCCCAAGCCCCTCTACAACCGCCTCAAGGCCTACCGCAAGGCGTGAACACGAAACCCCTCCCCCGCTGGCTCGGCGTCTCCCTGCTGCTGCTGATCGCCGCCGCCTTCGCCAGCAACCACATCTCGGCGCGCATCGCCTTCGACCACGGCACCAACGTCACCACTGCGGTGGCGGTACGTTCGTGCGCCACCGTGCTCTTCGTGCTCGCGCTGCTGCGGCACGCCGGCGTCGTCCCCCGCATGCCGCGGCCGACCTTGCGCCGCGCCGCGGCGATCGGGCTGCTGATGTCGGTGCAGAGCCTGTGCCTGTATTCGGCCGTGGCCCGCATCCCGGTCGCGCTCGCGCTGCTGGCCTTCAACACCTTTCCGCTGCTGCTGGGCCTGATCTCCTGGGCCGCGGGCGCGCAGCGTCCCTCCTCGCGGGCGCTGGTCGCCACGCCGATCGCGTTGGCGGGGCTGGCGCTGGCCCTCGACGCCGCCGGCTGGGCCACGCCGGCAGGGGCGGCGCGCCCGGTGCCCCCCGCGGCGATGGCCGCAGGCGTGGCCTTCGCCCTCACCGGAGCGACTGCCTTCGCCGGCGCGCTGTTCTTCACCACGCGCTGGCTCGACACCACCGACGGCCGGTTGCGCACGCTGGTGCTGATGATGGTGGTGGCCGTCGTCGCCATCGCGGCGGGCCTGGTCGACGGGCATTTCGACTGGCCGCGCGATACCGCCGGCTGGCTCGCGCTGGCGGCGCTGTCGGTGCTCTACGGTTCGGGGATCACCGGGCTGTTCGTGCTGCTGCCCAGGATCGGCGCGGTCAACAACGCCGCCGTGATGAACGCCGAGCCGATCATTGCGCTGTTCCTCGGCTGGGTGGTGCTCGACCAGCGCGTGGCGCCGATCCAGATCGCCGGCGCCTTCGTCGTGATCGGCGCGATCGTGATGCTGACCACCGGCCGACGCTGAGCGACCATGGGCCGCCGCCGGGCCCTTCAGCGATCGACCCAGCCGGGCACCCGCCAGCCGCGCACCAGCGCCAGCATGCGCAGGCCCGCCGTGACCACGATGCCGGCCGCCAGCGCCGGCCAGCCCTGCGCCCCGAGCGCATGCAGCGCGACGAACGTCCAGGCGCCCGCGAACGAGCACACCGCATACGGCCGGCGGTCGTGGAAGATCGTGGGGACCTCGTTGCACAGGATGTCGCGCATCACCCCGCCGAACACGCCGGTCACCACGCCCATCAGTGCGGCGACGATCAGCGGCTGGCCGGCCTCGAGCGCCTGGCTGGCGCCGGCCACGCTGAACAGGCCCAGCCCGAGCGCGTCGGGCCAGCGCATCGCACGGCCGGTGAACTCGACGTGGCGCGCCCGCATCGTTGCCAGGCCCGCGACGGTGAGCACCAGGATCAGCCAGACGTAGCCCGGGCGCTCGACCCAGAAGAATGGCCGGCGGTCGAGCAGGATGTCGCGCAGGGTGCCGCCTCCGAAGGCGGCGATGAACGCCACCGCGGCGATGCCGACGGCGTCCATGCGCTTGCGGGTCGCCTCGATGAAGCCCGAGAGCGCGAACGCGAGCGTGCCGGCGATCTCGATGCCGGACAACACGAGGTCGGCACGCGCCGCAGCGTTCATCACGCGGCCCGCCGCGATGCGCGGTGTGTCATGCGGCCGATCGTATCGTCTTTCGGCAGCCCGAAGCGGCCGGTGCGAGGCCCGCGCTGCAGCGTTGCGCAAAAATGGTACGTTCGAGCCACAACCCTGAGGATGCACCCATGAACAGCGACGTCCCGCACGCCGACTTCGGGCGCGTGCGCGTCTACTTCGGCGAGAAGTCGGGCAAGTATCCCGACGGCAACCAGGTGGTGGTACGCGGCCGCGACACGCACGCGGTGTTCGACACGCCGCTGGTGTCCAACCGCATCGGCGCCGACGTCGACGAGGCGCAGCTGGTCATCCTCGGCCATGTCCACGAGGACCACATGGCGGGCCTGCACCGGCTGCCGCACGCGGCGGTGCACGTGCACGAGCGCGACCTCGCCGCCGCGCGCAGCTGGCCGGGCCTGGTGCGCCACTACGGCCTGTCCCCGGGCGTCCGCGACGCCATGCGCGCCGGCATCGAACGCGAGTTCCACTACGCGCCGCGCCCCGATGCTCTCGGCTATGCCGACGGCGCCGTGTGGGACCTCGGCGGGTCGCGCGTGCGCGCGATCCACATGCCGGGCCATACCTCCGGCCACTGCGTGCTGCTGGTCGAGCCCGAGGGCGTGGCCTTCATCGGCGACATCGAGCTGAGCGGCTTCGGCCCCTACTACGGCGATGCCACCTCGAATCTCGACGAGTTCCGGCACACGCTGGCGCGCCTGCCCGCGATTCCGGCTCGAACCTGGGTCACCTCGCACCATCGCGGCGTCTACACCGACCGCGCTGCCTTCCTGGAAGCGCTCGTGGCGTACGTCGCCAGGATCGGCGAGCGCAGCGAGCGGCTCGTGGCGATGATCGCCGAGGTTCCCAAGACCCTGGACCAGCTCGCCGCCGAGCGGCTGATCTACCCCCTGGACTACGACGAGGCCTGGGTCTTCGATGCCGAGCGGCGCACCATCGCGCAGCACCTCGAGGAGCTGATCGCCGCCGGCCGGGCGGTGGCCGACGAGGCCGGACGCTACCGCGCCGCCTGAGCGCAGATCGTCGTACGGCAGGCAATCGTACGATTCAGATCAATAGATATAGTCTATTCAGCTGTTCAGGGTAATCCAATTGGGCAGGGCTTACGCCCTGCTCTAGACTCCCTCCCGAGCGTCGCACGTCGCGGCGCACGCCAGCAAGGGCGCATCCGCCTCGGGAGTAACGACATGAGCCGCAGCAAACTGACCACCGCCGCCGGCGCGCCGGTGCCCGACAACCAGAACGTGATCACCGCCGGGCCGCGCGGCCCGCAACTGCTCCAGGACGTCTGGTTCCTGGAGAAACTCGCCCACTTCGATCGCGAAGTGATCCCCGAACGGCGCATGCACGCCAAGGGCTCGGGGGCCTTCGGCACGTTCACGGTCACCCACGACATCACGCGCTACACGCGCGCGAAGCTGTTCTCGAAGGTCGGCAAGAAGACCGACCTGTTCGTGCGCTTCTCCACCGTGGCCGGCGAGCGCGGCGCGGCAGACGCCGAGCGCGACATCCGCGGCTTCGCGATCAAGTTCTACACCGAGGAAGGCAACTGGGACCTGGTGGGCAACAACACCCCGGTGTTCTTCTTCCGCGATCCCCTGAAGTTCCCCGACCTCAACCACGCGGTCAAGCGCGACCCGCGCACCAACCTGCGCAGCGCGAAGAACAACTGGGACTTCTGGACCTCGCTGCCCGAGGCGCTGCACCAGGTCACGATCGTGATGAGCGATCGCGGCATCCCGGCGTCGTATCGCCACATGCACGGCTTCGGTTCGCATACCTTCAGCTTCATCAGCGCGAACAACGAGCGCCACTGGGTCAAGTTCCATTTCCGGACCGAGCAGGGGATCAGGAACTTCACCGACCAGGAGGCTGCGGCGGTCATCGCCAACGACCGCGAAAGCGCGCAGCGCGACCTGTACGAGGCGATCGAGCGCAAGGAATTCCCGCGCTGGACGATGTTCGTGCAGGTGATGCCCGAGGCGGACGCCGCCAAGGTGCCCTACCACCCTTTCGACCTGACCAAGGTCTGGCCGAAGAAGGACTACCCGCTGATCGAAGTCGGCGTGTTCGAGCTCAACCGCAACGCCGACAACTACTTCGCCGACGTCGAGCAGGCGGCATTCAACCCCGCCAACGTCGTACCGGGGATCAGCTTCTCCCCCGACAAGATGCTGCAGGGACGCCTGTTCTCCTACGGCGACGCGCAGCGCTACCGGCTCGGCGTCAACCACTCGCTGATCCCGGTGAACGCGCCGAAGTGCCCCTTCCACAGCTTCCATCGCGACGGCGCGATGCGCGTCGACGGCAACCACGGCAGCACGCTGCACTACGAGCCGAACAGCTACGGCGAGTGGCAGGAGCAGCCCGACTACCGCGAGCCGCCGCTGGCGCTCGAAGGTCCGGCCGATCGGTGGAATTACCGTGAGGACGACGACGACTACTTCTCGCAGCCGCGTGCCCTGTTCAGGCTGATGAGCAAGGCGCAGCAGCAGGTGCTGTTCGAGAACACGGCACGCGCGATGGGCGACGCGCCGGTCGAGATCAAGCGCCGGCACATCGCCAACTGCACCAAGTGCGATCCGGCCTACGGCGCGGGGGTAGCCAAGGCGCTCGGGCTCTAGGGCTGAGCGCTGGCGGGCACCCCGCCCGGACGGGGTGCCCGCTTGCGGTATACGACCCACACGGTGTGCGCGTAGCGGTTCAGGTAGGTTTCCAGGGCCGGGTAGCGCGCGCGCCGCAGGAGGCGCGCCGGCAGCGGGCGTCGCTTTTCGTTGGCGACGAGCTCGACGATGGAAATCGGGTAGCGCCGCTCCTGTTCGCGCAGGAAATCGACCGCTTCCGAAAAACCGAAGAACCACTTGTGGCGGTCCGGCGGCGGCGTCGCAGGCAGGCCGTAGTGGGCGATGGCGCCGCGTCCGCGCTCGATCGGCCGGCGCGCGTTGGTCCAGTTGTTGGGCAGCGACACGACGATGTGCTCGCGGCTGACGCGGACCAACTCGCCGAAGATGAAATGCAGGTTGTCCAGGTGCTCCAGCACGTCGGAGCACACCGTCGCGTCGAACTGGTCGTCCGCGAAAGGCAGGCGCTCGATGTGCTCGAGGTCGATCCGGATGTCGGGCGTGCCGCCGACGTCGATGCCGGTGTACGCCACCTGCGGCAGGAGAGTGCGCAGCAGCGCCTTGTCGCAGCCGACGTCGAGCAGCGCCGGACCGAGGAGATCGCCGAAACGGCGTGCAATGTATGCGGAGCGGTCCGCCCGCTGCTCGAACTGCACGTAATCGATCTTCACTGAACCTCCATGGAAGAAGACCTGGCCGGCCGGCGCGCCGGCGCGAGCGCTGCATCGAGCGCCCACGACGCGGCAGCCAGCCCCATGGTCGCGGTCACCGTGACCAGCGATCCGTACCCGGCGCAGCCCAGCGGCGCGCCGCTCGCCGCCGCCTGCGACGCCGGTGCATCGGCGTCGCAGGCGGCGGCGTCGCGTGCCGCGCGCGGCGCGGGCTGATCGGAGAATAGCGCCTCGATCCGGAACGGGCGGCCGGGCTCGCGCGGGAAGCCGTGCTCGCGGCGCAGCCGCGCGCGCACCGCCGCGAGCAGCGCATCGCCGCGCACGCGCGCGAGGTCCTCGCGGCGCAGGCGCAGCGGATCGGTGCGCCCGCCCGCGGCGCCGCACACGACGATGGCCTGCCCGCGCCGGCGCGCGAGCGCGATCAGCGCGGCCTTGGCGCGCGGCGCATCGATGGCGTCGACGACCAGCGCGTCGGGCGGCACGAGGCGCTCGACATTCTCGACGGTGACGAAGTCGTCGACGGCCGCGACGCGGCACTGCGGCGCGATGCCGGCGATGCGCGCGCGCATGGCCTCGACCTTGGATGCGCCCAGCGTGGAATCGAGCGCGTGCACCTGCCGGTTCAGGTTCGACTCGGCGATGTGATCGAGGTCGATCAGCGTCAGCCGCCCCACCGCCGAGCGGGCCAGCGCCTCGGCGGTCCACGAGCCGACGCCGCCGATGCCGACCACGCACACGTGCGCGCGCGCCAGCACGGCCAGCGCGGCCTCGCCGTAGAGGCGCGCCACGCCGCCGAAGCGGCGCGCGCCGTCGGACGCGGGCACCGCGGCCACGTTCAGAACGTGCGAAGGAACCGTGGCGAGCGGCCCGAGGTCGTGCCGAGAAGCGCAGCCGTACCAGGGTACGGTGAGCATCGCAGGCGCGAGATCGGGCTGCGCAGCAGGTTCATTCGCACGTTCAGGGCAGGATCACCGACGAGCCGGTGGTCGCGCGGGCCTCGAGATCGCGGTGCGCCTGCCCCGCGTCGGCGAGCCGGTAGCGGCGCTCGATCTCGATCTTCACCTTGCCCGAGCCGACCATGCGGAACAGGTCGGCCGCCATCTCCTCGAGATTGGCACGGTTGGCGGTGTGCGACATCAGCACCGGGCGCGTGATGTACAGCGACCCCTTGAGCGCGGCCAGCGGCATCGGCGGCACCGGACCCGACGCGTTGCCGAAGCTCACCATCAGCCCGAACGGCTGCAGGCTGTCGAGGGAAGCCTGGAAGGTGTCCTTGCCGACGGAGTCGTACACCACCGGCACCATCGCCCCGCCGGTGATCTCGCGCACGCGCTCGGCGACGTTCTCGTGCCGGTAGAGGATGGTGTGATCGCAGCCGAAGCGGCGCGCCAGCGCCGCCTTCTCTTCCGAGCCGACGGTGCCGATGACGGTGACGCCGAGCGCCTTGGCCCACTGCATCGCGATCAGGCCCACGCCGCCGGCGGCCGCGTGAAAGAGGATGGTCTGCCCCTTCTGCAGCCTGTAGGTGCGGCGGAACAGGTACTGCACGGTCAGGCCCTTGAGCATCATCGCCGCCGCCGTCTCGAAGTCGATGCCGCGGGGCAGCTTCACCAGCGGCCGGGCCGGCAGGTTGCGCACCTCGGCGTACGAACCCGGCGGGCGGTCGCAATAGGCGACGCGGTCGCCGACCTTCAGGTGGGCGACGCCGGACCCCACGGCGGTGACCACGCCGGCGCCCTCCAGCCCGATGCCGGCCGGCAGCGGCTGCGGATACAGCCCGGTGCGGAAGTAGACGTCGATGAAGTTCACGCCGATCGCGTGATGCCTGACCTGGGCTTCGCCGGGCCCCGGCGCGCCGACCTCGACGTCGACGTACTGCATGACCTCGGGGCCGCCGGTCCGATCGATGCGTATCGCTTTGGGCATTGCTCGCTCCCTGAAACGCGGTGACTTGGGGCCTGCTCACACTACAAGGTGCCGGGGTACGCGCCCCCGTCGACCAGCAGATTCTGCCCGGTGATCCAGCCGGCCTGCGCGCTGCACAGGAAGGCGCACGCCTGGCCGAACTCCCACGGGTCGCCGATCCTTCCGGCCGGAATGGTGGCGATGCGCTGGCGGACCGCCTCCTCGTAGGGGATGCCCTGAGCCTTCGCCTGCGCGCCGACGACGGTGCGCACCCGGTCGGTGTCGTGGAAGCCGGGCAGCAGGTTGTTGATCGTCACGTTGTGCGCCACCGTCGTGCGCGCCAGGCCGGCGACGAAGCCGGTGAGCCCCGAGCGCGCGCCGTTGGACAGGCCGAGGGCGTGCAACGGCGCCTTCACCGCGGCCGAGGTGATGTTGACGATGCGCCCGAAGCGGCGCGCCATCATGGCGTCGACCGTGGCCTTGATCAGCTCGATCGGCGCGAGCATGTTCGCGTCGAGCGCGCGGATCCAGTCGTCGCGCGTGAACTGGCGGAAGTCGCCGGGCGGCGGGCCGCCGGCATTGGTGACCAGGATGTCCACCTGCGGGCACGCGGCGAGCGCTTCCTCGCGCCCCGCCGGCGTGGTGATGTCGCATGCCACCGCCACCACCGTCACGCCGCTATCGCCGCCGATGCGCCGGGCAGCCTCGGCCAGCGGGCCGGGGGTGCGCGCGTTGATCACCAGGTTGACGCCCTCGCGCGCCAGCGACGCGGCGCAGCCGTAGCCGAGCCCCTTGCTGGCGGCGCATACCAGCGCCCACTTTCCCGCTATGCCGAGATCCATCGACGGACTCCTGGACGTCAAAGGACGATGGTGCCACGCGCGGCGAACCGGCCGCGCCGGAATCAGCGCCGCTTGCTGCCCCCGAGCAGGGTCCCGAGCACGCCGCGCACGATCTCGCGCCCGAGCGACGAGCCGATCGAGCGTGCCGCGCTCTTGGCCATCGCCTCGACGGCGGAATCCTTGCGCCCGCTGCCGGTCATCAGGCCGCCGAGCGCATCCCTGAGCACGCCGCCGATGCCGCCGCCAACGCTGTCGCCGAGGCTCCCGCCGCCGGCCGATGGGCTGCCCGCCGACGCGCCACCGGCCGACGCGCCGCCCTGCGCGGGCGCCGCTGCGGCGGCACGCCCCTTGAGCTTCTCGTAGGCCGACTCGCGGTCTTGCAGGGTGTCGTAGACGCCGGCCACCACCGAGGTGCGCAGTAGCGCCGCGCGCTCCTCGTCGGTGATCGGGCCGATGCGCGAGGCGGGCGACGCGACGAAGGCGCGCTCGACGACGCACGGGCGGCCCTTCTCGTCGAGGAACGACACCAGCGCCTCGCCCACGCCCAGCTCGGTGATCGCCTTCGCGGCATCGAACCGAGGGTTGGCGCGCAGCGTGCTCGCAGCCGCCTTCACCGCCTTCTGGTCGCGCTCGGTGAACGCGCGCAGGGCATGCTGCACGCGGTTGCCGAGCTGCCCGAGCACCGTGTCGGGAACGTCGAGCGGGTTCTGGGTGACGAAGTACACGCCCACGCCCTTGGAGCGGATCAGGCGCACCAGCTGCTCGACCTTGTCGAGCAGCGCCTTGGGCGCGTCGCTGAACAGCAGGTGCGCCTCGTCGAAGAAGAACACCAGCTTCGGCTTGTCGCGGTCGCCGACCTCCGGCAGGCGCTCGAACAGCTCCGAGAGCAGCCACAGCAGGAAGGTGGCGTACAGCTTGGGCGCGTTGATGAGCTGGTCGGCGGCCAGGATGTTGACCACGCCGCGGCCCTGCGCGTCGGTCTGCATCAGGTCGTCGATGTTCAGCATGGGCTCGCCGAGGAAACGGTCGGCGCCCTGCTGGTCGAGCGCGAGCAGCCCGCGCTGGATCGCGCCCACCGAGGCCGCCGACACGTTGCCGTACTCGGTGGTGAACTCGCGCGCGTTCTCGCCCACGTACTGCAGCATCGCGCGCAGGTCTTTCGCGTCGAGCAGCAGCAGGCCGCGCTCGTCGGCGATCTTGAACACCAGGTGCAGCACGCCCTCCTGGGTCTCGTTCAGGCCGAGCATGCGCGAAAGCAGCAGTGGGCCGAGGTCGGAGACGGTGGCGCGCAGCGGATGCCCCTTCTTCCCGAGCACGTCCCAGAGCGTCACCGGGCAGGCGGCGAACTGCGGCGGCTCGAAGCCGAGCTTGTGCAGGCGCTCCTCGAGCTTGGGCGACATCACGCCCGCCTGGGAGATGCCGGACAGGTCGCCCTTCACGTCGGCCGCGAACACCGGCACGCCGATGGAGGAGAAGCGCTCGGCCATCACCTGCAGCGTCACCGTCTTGCCGGTTCCGGTGGCGCCGGTGACCAGGCCATGGCGATTGGCCAGCGCCGGCAGCAGGTACAGCCCGGTATCACCGGCACGGGCGATCAGCAACGGATCGGGCATGGTCACGGATGCTAAAATTGCGGGTTCTACGATGTGGTATTCGACCACGGCAGCGGCCGCGCAGGCAAGCGCGTCCGCCACGAGAGGATACGATGGCCGGGCATTCCAAGTGGGCCAACATCCAGCACCGGAAGGGTCGCCAGGATGCGAAGCGCGGCAAGCTGTTCACGCGAGTCATCAAGGAAATCACCGTCGCCGCCAAGTTCGGAGGCGGCGATCCGGCAGCCAATCCACGCCTGCGCCTGGCGATGGACAAGGCTTCCGAGGCCAACATGCCCAAGGACACCGTGCAGCGCGCCATCCAGCGCGGCGTCGGCGGCCTGGAAGGCGTGAACTACGAGGAGATCCGCTACGAAGGCTACGGCATCGGCGGCGCCGCGGTGATCGTCGACTGCCTCACCGACAACCGCATCCGCACGGTCGCGGAAGTGCGCCACGCGTTCTCGAAGAATGGCGGCAACCTCGGCACCGACGGCTCGGTGGCGTACCTGTTCAAGCACTGCGGACAGTTCCTGTTCGCGCCGGGCACGCCTGAAGAGAAGGTCATGGAGGTCGCCATCGAGGCCGGTGCCGACGACGTGAACACCGACGAGGAAGGCGGCATCGAGGTGGTGTGCGCGCCCGGCGATTTCGAGTCGCTCAAGGCCGCTTTCGGCAAGGCCGGCCTGAAGGCCGACGTCGCCGAGATCACCATGAAGCCGCTCACCCAGACCGAGCTCGTCGGCGAAGACGCGGCGAAGATGCAGAAGCTGCTCGATGCGCTCGAGAACCTCGACGACATGCAGCAGGTCTACACCAACGCAGTCTTCGACGAGACCGGAACATGAAGATCCTGGTGGTCGGCTCGGGCGGGCGCGAGCACGCGCTCGCCTGGCGGCTGGCGCGCTCGCGGCGGGTGCAGGTGGTCTACGTCGCGCCCGGAAACGGCGGCACTGCGCGCGAGCCGAACCTGATGAACGTGCCCATCACCGACCTGAACACGCTGGCCGCCTTCGCCGAGCGCGAGAAGGTGGCCTTCACCGTGGTCGGGCCCGAGGCGCCGCTGGCAGCGGGCATCGTCGACCTGTTCCGCGCCAGGGGGCTGCGCATCTTCGGACCCACCCAGCGCGCCGCGCAGCTGGAGTCCTCGAAGGATTTCGCCAAGGCGTTCATGAAGCGCCACCGCATCCCCACCGCCGACTACGAGACCTTCACCGATCCGGCCGCCGCCCACGCCTATGTCGAGCGGCGCGGCGCGCCCATCGTGGTCAAGGCCGACGGCCTCGCCGCGGGCAAGGGCGTGGTGGTCGCGGCCACGGCGCAGGAGGCCCACGCGGCGATCGACGCGATGCTGGTCGACAACCGCATCGGCGAGGCCGGCGCGCGCGTGGTCATCGAAGACCACCTGCAGGGCGAGGAAGCCAGCTTCATCGTGATGGTCGACGGCCACCACATCCTGCCGCTCGCCTCCAGCCAGGACCACAAGCGACTGCACGACGACGACCAGGGCCCCAACACCGGCGGCATGGGCGCGTACTCGCCGGCCCCGGTGGTCACGCCGGCGATCCACGCGCGCGTGCTGCGCGAGATCATCAAGCCGGCCGTCGAAGGCATGGCGGCCGACGGCATCCCCTATACCGGCTTCCTCTATGCGGGCCTGATGATCGACGCCGAGGGGCATCCGCGCACCCTCGAATTCAACTGCCGCATGGGCGACCCGGAAACGCAACCGATCATGGTGCGCGTGAAGAACGATTTCGTCGAGGTCATGGAGCACGCGCTCGCCGGCACGCTCGACCGGGCCGCGATCGACTGGGACCGGCGCACCGCGCTCGGCGTGGTGCTGGCCGCCGAAGGGTATCCCGAGTCGCCGCGGCGCGGCGACGAGATCGTCGGGCTGCCCGCCGGCGGCAGCGCGATCGACGAAGACTGCTTCGTCTTCCATGCCGGCACCGCCGTCGACGGCGCGCGCACCCTCACCGCGGGCGGGCGCGTGCTGTGCGTGACGGCGCTCGGCGATTCGGTCAAGATGGCCCGCACCCGCGCCTATCGCGCGATCGACTCGATCCGCTTCGAAGGCATGCACTATCGCCGCGACATCGGCCACCGCGCGATCGGGCGCGGCCCCGCGCGATGAGCGCCGGCGCCGGCCGGCGCGACGACGCGCCCGATGCCGGCGCGGTGCGCGAATACCTGTCGGGGCTGCAGCGCCGCATCGTCTCGGACCTGGAATCCCTCGACGGACACCCCTTCCGCGCCGATGCCTGGCAGCGTCCCGAGGGCGGCGGCCTCACCTGCGTGATCGAGGAAGGCGGCGTGTTCGAGCGCGGCGGCGTGCTCTTCTCGCACGTGCACGGCGCCGCCCTGCCCGCCTCGGCCAGCGCCCATCGCGCCGAGCTGGCCGGGCGCCCGTTCGAGGCCATGGGCGTGTCGCTGGTGCTGCATCCGCGCAACCCCCATGTGCCGACGGTGCACCTGAACGTGCGCTTCCTGGTCGCGCCGGCCGCCTCGGGCGACGCGCCGGCGGTGTGGTGGTTCGGCGGCGGCATGGACCTCACCCCCTTCTACCCGTTCGAGAAGGACGTGGTGCGCTTCCACGGCACATGCAGGCAGGCGCTCGAGCCCTTCGGAGCGCAGCTGTATCCGCGCTTCAAGCAGTGGTGCGACGAGTATTTCCACCTGAAGCACCGCGGCGAGGCGCGCGGCGTGGGCGGGATCTTCTTCGACGACTTCAACGCCCCGGGCTTCGAGCGCTCGTTCGCGATGACGCGCGCCGTGGGCGACGCCTTCCTCGACGCCTACGTGCCCATCGTCCAGCGCCGTCGCGACGAGCCCTACGGCGAGCGCGAGCGCGACTTCCAGGCGTACCGGCGCGGCCGCTACGTCGAGTTCAACCTCGTCTACGACCGCGGCACCCTGTTCGGGCTGCAGTCTGGCGGGCGCACCGAATCGATCCTGTGCTCGATGCCGCCGCTCGCGCGCTGGCGCTACGACTGGCGGCCCGAGCCCGGCACGCCGGAGGCGCGCCTGTACGAATTCCTCGTCCCGCGCGACTGGGCCTGACTTGAACCAGCAGCCGCGACGCCGGCGCATCGGACTGCTCGGCGGCACCTTCGATCCGATCCACGTCGGGCACCTGGCGCTGGCGCATGCCGCGCGCACGGCGCTGCAACTCGACGAGGTGCGCTTCGTCCCGACCGGCCAGTCGTGGCAGAAAGTCGGCAGCGGCGCGCCTGCCGCGGCGCGCCTGGACATGGTGCGCCTGGCGGTCGAGAAAACGCCCGGATTCGTCGTCGACGACCGCGAGACCCGCCGCCCCGGTCCCAGCTACACCGTCGACACGCTCGTCGAGCTGCGCGCCGAGGTGGGCCCCGAACCGGCGCTGGTGCTCGTGCTGGGCAGCGACCAGCTGCGCAACCTCGCCACCTGGCACCGCTACGACGAGCTGCTGCGCCACGCCCACATCGCGGCCACCCGGCGCGGCTCCCACCGCCTGGCCGGCTTCGACGCGCCGCTCGAGGCCCTGCTCGCGGCCCACGGCCGCGACGCGCTGCCCGATGCGCCGTGCGGCGCCATCGTGTTCTTCCGCATGCCGCCGGTGGCGGTGTCGGCCAGCGCGCTGCGCGCCCAGCTGGCACGCGGCGAGCGGCCGCTCGAACTGCTGCCGGCCGGTGTTCTCGCTTATATTGAGCGGCATCGACTGTACCGGGCGGTACCCCATGCCTGAGGAAACCGGATGGATCTGAGAAGACTGCAGCGACTCGTCGTCGACGCCCTCGACGACGTCAAAGGCCAGGATATCCGGGTCTTCAACACCACCGGCCAGACCGAGCTGTTCGACCGCGTCATCATCGCCACCGGGACCTCGAACCGGCAGACGCGCGCGCTGGCCGCGCACGTGCGCGACAAGGTCAAGGACGCCGGCGGCACCGTGGTCTCGGTGGAAGGCGGCGAGAGCGGCGAATGGGTGCTGGTCGACCTCGGCGACGCGGTCGTGCATATCATGCAGCCGGCCATCCGCGCCTACTACAACCTCGAGGAGATCTGGGGCAGCAAGCCGGTGCGCATGCAGGTCGGGCGCGCCGGGGCGGGCATGGGAGCGAAAGCGGCCGCGCCGGCCGCGCCGGCCCGCCGGCTCGCCGCGCCGCACACGGCCGCCGCCAGGAGCGGTACCAAGAGCCCCGCGAAGGCCGGCGCGAAGAACGACGCGAAGAGCGCCGCCAAGGGCACGGCGAAGGGCGCCGGCTCGCCGGGCGTGCGCGCACGTTCCTCCACGCGCACGCGCAAGGCCGGCGCCGCGGCCGATTGAGGATGTTCATCCGCGTCGTCGCCGTCGGCACGAGGATGCCGGCCTGGGTCGACGCGGCCCTCGACGACTACGCCCGGCGCCTGCCCGGCGACTGGCGCGTCGAATGGCGCGAGGTGCGCGCGGAGCCGCGCGGGGAATCCGGGCATCCCGAGGCGTGGCTGCGGCGCGAGGCCGAGCGCATCCGCGCGGCCGTGCCGGCGGGCGCGCGCCTGGTCATGCTCGACGAACGCGGCAGCGACCTCGACACCGTGCGCTTCGCCCGGCGCGTCGGCGCCTGGCGCGAGCAGGCGCGCCCGGTGGCCATCGTCATCGGCGGCCCCGACGGCATCGACGCGGCCCTCGGGCGCGAGGCCGACGAGACGCTGCGCCTGTCCAGCCTCACCCTGCCGCACGCGATGGTGCGGGTGCTGCTGGCCGAGCAGCTCTTCCGCGCCTGGTCCATCCTGGCCGGCCACCCCTACCACCGCGCATGAGCGACGCCTTCGTCTACCTCGCCTCGAAGAGCCCGCGCCGCCAGGAGCTGCTGCGCTGCATCGGCGTGCGCTTCGAGCTGCTGGTGCCCGACGACGACGAGAATGCCGAGGCGCTCGAGGCGGTGCGCCGCGGCGAGTCGCCCACCTGCTACGTGCAGCGCGTCACGCTCGCCAAGGCGCAGGCGGCATGCGAGCGGCTCGCGCGCCGCGCCCTGCCGCCGGCGCCCATCGTGGCGAGCGACACCACCGTCGCCCTCGGCGGCACCATCCTCGGCAAGCCGCGCGACGCCGCCGACGCCGCCCGCATGCTGCGGCTGCTGTCGGGGCGCGCGCACCGCGTGCTCACCGCGGTGGCGGTGGCGCGCGGCCGGCGCATCGAGAGCGCGCTGAACGTGTCGCGGGTGCGCTTCGCCCGCCTGCCGCCGGCATGGATCGACGCCTACGTGTCGGGCGGCGAGCCGCTCGACAAGGCGGGCGCCTACGCCATCCAGGGCGAAGCCGCGCGCTTCGTGCGCCGCATCGAGGGCAGTCACTCCGGTATCATGGGTCTGCCGCTGTACGAGACGTCCCGGCTGTTGCGCGGGGCCGGCCAGGAACCTGCCCGAAATCCGCGATGACCGAAGAGATCCTCGTCAACCACACCGCGCACGAGACGCGCGTCGCGGTGATCCAGCAGGGCGCCACCCAGGAGCTGCACATCGAGCGCGCGGCCACGCGCGGGCTGGTCGGCAACGTCTGCCTGGGCAAGGTGTCGCGCGTGCTGCCCGGCATGCAGTCGGCGTTCATCGACATCGGCCTGGAGCGCGCCGCCTTCCTGCACGTGGCCGACCTCTGGCAGTCGCGCAGCGGCTCGCCGGGCGGCGGCCTGCCCACCCCGATCGAGAAGCTGCTCTTCGAGGGCCAGCCGCTGCTGGTGCAGGTGATCAAGGATCCGCTCGGCACCAAGGGCGCGCGCCTGTCCACCCAGATCAGCATCGCCGGGCGGCTGCTGGTGTACCTGCCGCAGGACCCACACATCGGCGTGTCCCAGCGCATCGAGGACGAGGCCGAGCGCCAGGCGCTGCGCGCGCGCCTGCAGAAGCTGCTGCCGGCCGACGAGAAAGGCGGCTTCATCATCCGCACCTCGGCCGAGGAGGCGAGCGAGGCCGAGCTCGAGGCCGACATCGAATACCTGCGCCGGCGCTGGCGCCAGATCCTCGAGGGTAGCCGCCTGCAGCCCGCGCCGGCCCTGCTGTACCAGGAGCTCAGCCTCGGCCAGCGCGTGCTGCGCGACATCGCCGGGGAAGCCACCGCGGCCATCCTGGTCGATTCGCCCGAGGCCCTGGCCGAGCTCACCGAGTTCGCGCGCACCTACATGCCGTCGATGGCCGGCAGGCTGCGCCAGTACGCGGGCGAGCGCGCGCTGTTCGAGCTCTACAACGTCGAGGACGAGATCGCCAAGGCGCTGTCGCGGCGCGTCGACCTGAAGTCGGGCGGCTACCTGATCATCGACCAGACCGAGGCGATGACCACCATCGACGTCAACACCGGCGGCTACATCGGCGGGCGCAACTTCGACGACACCATCTTCCGCACCAACCTCGAGGCCGCGCATGCCATCGCGCGCCAGCTGCGGGTGCGCAACCTGGGCGGCATCATCATCGTCGACTTCATCGACATGGCCAGCGGCGAGCACCGCGATCAGGTGCTGCAGGAGCTGCGCAAGGCGCTCGCGCGCGACCGCACCAAGTCCAGCGTCAACGGCTTCACCTCGCTCGGCCTGATCGAGATGACGCGCAAGCGCACCCGCGAATCGCTCGCGCACCTGCTGCTCGAGCCCTGCCCCACCTGCGCCGGCAAGGGCCAAGTGAAGACCGCGCGCACCGTGTGCTACGAGATCCTGCGCGAGATCCAGCGCGAGGCGCGCCAGTTCAACCCGAAGGAGTTCCGCATCGTCGCCTCGCAGGAGGTGATCGACCTGTTCCTGGAGGAGGAAGCGCAGCCGCTGGCCGCGCTGGGCGACCTGATCGGGCGGCGCATCGCACTGCAGGTGGAGACGCTGTACCAGCAGGAGCAGTACGACATCGTCTTGATGTGACCTCCCCGGGGCGTCTCACGACGCCCCATCAGGGATCCACGATCAGTACACCTGCTACGCTGAGCGGAAGGTGGCGCTCGAATTCTGGGCAGGCTTTCGCTCGACGCCGTGTGCCCACCCCGGCATGTCGACGTAGTAGCGCAGCGCCTTGCCGGCGCCCGCGGTCCACAGCTGGCCGTGCGCCACCATCTCACGGAGGTCGCGCGTCGCCGTGGCCTTGGAAACGCCGGTCAGCTTGATGTACTTCTCGGCGTTCAGGCCACCGGCAAATCCGCCGTCGCCGGCATCCAGCAGCCTTTGCAGCACTTTGCGCTGCCGCTCGTTGACCGCATGCTCGTGCTGGCCCCAGAAGCGCCGCTTCTCGATGGCCTGGTCGATCACCGCGCTGGACATGATGCACGCCGCCGCGATCTGGCGGGCGAACCAGCGCACCCAGTCCGTCACATCGACGCCGCCACGCGAAGCGGCATGGAGTGCTTCGTAGTACTCGGCGCGTGAGGCCAGCAATTGCCGCGACAGGCTGTACAAGCGCACCGGCTGGCGCAAGTGCTGCGAGAGCGCCATGTCCGCAATCGCGCGCCCGATGCGGCCATTGCCGTCCTCGAACGGATGGATGCTCTCGAACCACAGGTGGGCGATGGCCGCGCGGGCCAGTCCATCCAGCGTTGGAGCCGGCTTCGCGAACCAGCGCAGAAAGCGGTTCATCTGCACGGGCACTTCGCGCGAAGACGGCGCTTCGTAGTGCACCACTTCGCGCCCCGGCGGGCCGCTCACGATCTGCATCGGGTCCTCATGCGTGCGCCAGCGGCCCACCGCAATGCGGCGGATGCCGGAAGTGCCGCCCGGGAACAGCGCGGCGTGCCAGCGCCACAGCCGGTCCGCGTCCAGTGGCTGGTCGCTGGCCGTGGTGGCATCGTTCAGCACTTCCACCAGCCCTTCGACGCGGCGATCGGCTCGCCCGGCCGCAGCGAGCCCCAGCCGCCGCATCACCGAAGAACGCACGGCGTCGCGCGCCAGCCGCTCGCCCTCGATGGCGGCGGTGGACAGCGCTTCATCGGCCAGCGCGTCCACGGCCAGCGGACTGGTCGCGCCCAGGCCAATCGCGGCCGCCTTGCCTTCGACGACGCCATGCATCCGATACGCCTCGGCCAAGCCCGGGGCCACCGCGGCTGCATCGAAGGCGAGGTTCGGCCAGTCGGGCTGCTGCCAGATCCAACGTGGCTTGCGCGTCTTCATGAGCCGCATTGTGGCAGATACGGCTCAAATTGTGATCCGAAAATCAGGTATCTCGGCTCACAGCCCGGCGAGGTCTGAACCCGATCCGGGCCCAGCGCTGGGCCTCGCCCCCGGTCAGACATTTTTGGTCCGGAAGCCACTCGACGGCACCTTGGCGGGCGATGCCGACTTCCAGCTTCTCCTCACCGCCGGGCTACCGCCTCAAGACGGTGCTGGGCGGACGCTTGCGTCGAAAGGATTCCCTATGGCTTCTACTACCACTACGAGTGCGACGCGGCGGGATCGACGAAGACGGGCAGGGTGGTCGGCAGCCACGGTGCATGTGATGCACTCGCGCTGGGCCAGCGGAGAAGAGCCGGGTATGGCCGATGCAGGGCGTGCCAGACCCCGGTGCTGATGAGGGCGAGGCTGCAGACGAAGTCGCCGCCTAGGAGTAGCTCTGCTCGCCCACGACGCCAACTGCCCGTGCGGATCGGAGCCTCGACCTATCCTGGCGGACGGCAGTAGTAGAGCGGCCGTAGTTCCGTCGCTCAGATTAGTGCATTCGGCTTCGCAAGCCACACACCTCCCGGATCCCTTCTTTCAGCATCGATTCATGCTTGCGGTCGCACAGTGGACGCACAGTCGATACCGACTGGGTCACACGAAGAGGAGATCATCATGAGATCGACCGTGCTTGCCGGCTGTGTCGCCATCGTGGCGGCCACCATCGGCGGCCCACTACTGGCTGGCGATCGCGCGAACGATCGCAACCAGGCCCGCGAGCGCCAGCCTGCCACGGCCACGTCCCGAGCAGGCGGATTCGACTCCGGCATGCAAGTCATCGTCAATGGCGCCGGCCCCGGCGAAGCGGGCTACGGCTGGCGCTACTTCTCGGATCCGGGCGCGCGGCGCGCCGTCGTGATCAGCCCGCAGGGCGACTACTACTTCAGCCGAGGCAAGGGTCTGCGCTGGGTTGCAGCGGTCAAGACCTGAGCCTGAGCCTGAGCCTGACCCCTCGGGCCGACCGCCGCGCAAGGCCTCGCGGCGGTCGGCTCACTGAGTCGCTTCCCAAAGCGGCCTCTTTCGACTCAAAATGCGGAGCGGCCGTCCCGGCCCGCCCACCCGCTGCGTCCATCCGGCCGGCGGCGACGAGATCCACCACCAAGAACGAGGAGATGCATGATGAACAGGATGTTGTCGTCGCTCCTGGCGGGCGCGGCGTTGATCGCGGGCCTCGGCGCGGCGCAGGCGCAGGGACAGGAAAAGCTGAGGGTGGGCGTGATCGGCACCCTGTCGGGCCCGCCCGCGGTGCTCGGCCAGCAGATGCGCAACGGCTTCCAGCTCGCGGTGAAGGAACTCGGCGGCAAGCTCGGCGGCCGCGAGGTCGAGGTGATCGTGCAGGACGACGAGCTCAAGCCCGACGTCGCCGTGAACAAGGCCAAGGCGCTGGTCGACCGCGACAAGGTCGATTTCGTGGTCGGGCCGATCTTCTCCAACATCCTGCAGGCCATCATCAAGCCGGTCACCGATAGCGGCGCGTTCCTGATCAGCCCCAACGCCGGCACCTCCAACTTCGCCGGCCGGGAGTGCAATCCGAACTTCTTCGTGACCTCCTACCAGAACGACCAGATCTTCGAGATCTCCGGCAAGTACGCGCAGGACTCCGGCATCCGCAAGCTCTACCTGATGGCGCCGAACTACCAGGCCGGCAAGGACGCGCTGGCCGGCGTCAAGCGCCAGTACAAGGGGGAGGTCGTGGACGAGGTGTACGTCCCGCTCAACCAGCTCGACTATTCCGCCGAGCTCTCGCGCATCGCCGCGGCGCGGCCGGACGCGATCTTCGTGTTCCTGCCGGGCGGCATGGGCGTGAACTTCGTCAAGCAGTTCCGCCAGGCGGGGCTCGCCGACCGGGTCAAGTTCCTGTCGGCCTTCACGGTCGATGAATCCACGCTGCCGGCGCAGCAGGACGCCGCGCTCGGTCTGCTCGGCGGCGCCAACTGGGCGCCCGATCTGGACAACCCGCAGAACCGCAGCTTCGTCGCCGCCTACGAGAAGGCATTCGATGCGGTGCCGGCCACCTACGCCTTCCAGGCGTACGACGCCGCGCTGCTGATCGACAGCGCCCTGCGGCTGACCAAGGGCGACACCAGGGACAAGAAGGCCTTGCGCGAAGCGCTCATGAAGGCCGATTTCCGTTCCCTGCGCGGCAACTTCAAGTTCAACGTCAACCACTACCCGATCCAGGACTTCTACCTGACCAAGGTGGCCAAGCGCGCCGACGGCCGCTACCAGACCGAGATCGTGGAGAAGGTCTTCCGCGACATGGCGGACCCCTACGTCAAGGACTGCAGGATGCGCTGATCTCGCGGCGAGCGCCCCGCGCCCGATGTCCCTCGCGCTTTTCGTCGTCCAGGCCCTGAACGGGGTGCAGCTCGGCGTGCTGCTGTTCCTGATCGCCGCGGGCCTGACGCTGGTGTTCGGCGTGATGGACTTCATCAACCTCGCCCACGGCGTCCAGTACATGCTGGGCGCCTATTTCGGGGTCATGTTCTACGCGCTCACCGGCAGCTTCCCCGCCGCGCTGGCGCTGACGCTCGCGGCCGCGCTCGCCTGCGGGCTGGCGCTGGAGTTCCTCGTCTTCCGCCACCTGTACGGGCGCGACCACCTGGAGCACGTGATCGCCACCTTCGGCATCATCCTGTTCCTGAACCAGGGCGTGAAGTTCGTCTGGGGCGCTGCCCCGCTGTCGCTGCCGACGCCGCAGGCGCTGTCGGGCTCGGTCGCGCTGATGCCGGGCCTGCTCTATCCGGTGTGGCGGCTGGTGATCATCGGCGCGGGCCTCGCCGTCGCGCTGCTGCTCTATTTCCTGGTGGCGCGCACCCGCGTCGGGATGCTGGTGCGCGCCGGCTCCACCCATGCCGCCATGGTCTCGGCGCTCGGCGTCGACATCCGCCGCCTGTTCATGGTGGTGTTCGGCTTCGGCGCGATGCTGGCCGGCTTCGCCGGGATCATGATCGCGCCCATCCTCTCGGTCGAGCCCGGCATGGGCGACACCATCCTCATCCTCGCCTTCGTGGTGATCGTCATCGGCGGCATCGGCTCGATCCGCGGCGCCTTCGTCGCCGCGCTGCTGGTCGGGCTGGTGGATACCCTCGGACGCTCCTTCGCGGTCGACGTCCTGCGCCTGTTCCTCGCACCCTCGCCGGCCCGCACCGTCGGCCCGGCCCTCGCCTCGATGCTGATCTACCTGCTGATGGCCGCCGTCCTGTACTTGCGCCCCAGCGGCCTGTTCCCGGCCAGGGGGCGATGACATGGCGCAGGCGGACCTGATGCGCAGCGGCGCGGTGCGGGCCGCCGCACCGCCGCGCCCGGGTGCAGGCGGGCTGGTCGTGCCGGCGGTCCTCTTCGGTGCGTTCGCGGCCGTGCCCCTGCTCGGCGCCTTCGTCGCCGAGTCGTGGCTGCTCGGCATGGCGACGCGGATGATGATCTTCGCCATCGCCGCGCTCGCCCTCGACCTGCTGGTCGGCTACGGCGGCCTGGTGTCGTTCGGCCACGCTGCCTTCATCGGCATCGGCGCCTACGCCGTCGGCATCCTCGCCGCGCACGGCATCGGCGACGCCCTCGTCGCCCTGCCGGTCGCGCTGGCTGCCTGCGCGCTGTTCGCCTGGCTCACCGGCAGCATCTGCCTGCGCACGCGCGGCGTCTACTTCATCATGATCACGCTCGCCTTCGGCCAGATGGCATTCTTCACCGCGGGCTCGCTCGCGCCCTACGGCGGCGACGACGGGCTGACCCTGCACGCCCGCAACACCGTCGCGGGGCTGCCATGGCTCGACGACGACCGCTTCTTCCATTACTTCGTGCTGGCGTGCCTGGTGGCCACCTGGCTCGCGTGCCGCGCGCTCGTCGCCTCGCGCTTCGGGCGCGTGTTCCGGGGCGTGAAGGAGAACGCCACGCGCGTGGCCATGCTCGGCTTCGAGGTCTATCGCTTCCGGCTGGCGGGCTACGTCATCGCCGGCACGATCGGTGGGCTGTCCGGTTTCCTGCTCGCCAACGCGACGAATTTCGTCAGCCCCGCCTACATGTCGTGGCAGCGCTCGGGCGAGCTGCTGGTCATGATCATCCTCGGCGGCACCGGCACGCTGCAGGGTGCGATCGCCGGCACCACGATCTACCTGCTGGCCGAGGAATGGCTGTCGGGCCTGACCGAGCACTGGAAGATGATCTTCGGTCCCCTGCTGGTGCTGGCGGTGCTGTTCGTGCCGGGCGGCCTGAGCGGCATCGGCGCGGCCCTGCTGCGGCGGGTGCGCCGTGGCTGAGCCGGTCCTGCGGCTGGAGCGGGTGCTCAAGAATTTCGGCGGCCTGCGCGTCACCGACGGCGTGAGCCTGGAGATCCTGCCGGGGGAAACGCATGCGCTGATCGGCCCCAACGGCGCCGGCAAGACCTCGCTCATCAACCAGGTGTGCGGCCTGATCAGGCCGGACGGCGGGCGCATCGTCCTCGCCGGCCGCGATGTCACGCATGCTCCGCCGCACACCCGCGCCCGCCTCGGGCTGGCGCGCTCCTTCCAGGTCACCTCGGTGCTGCCCGGCTTCTCCGCGCTGGAGAACGTCTCGCTCGCCGTGCAGGCACATGCCGGATCGAGCTATCGCTTCTTCGGCAATGCCGCGGCCGAGGCCGCGCTGGTCGGGCCGGCGATGGCTGCCCTGGCCGACGTCGGCCTCGCGGCGCGCGCCGGCGTGGCCGCCGCGCGCCTCTCGCACGGCGAGAAGCGCGCGCTCGAGCTGGCGATGGCGCTGGCGGTGCAGCCCAGGCTGCTGCTGCTCGACGAGCCGATGGCGGGCACCGGCCCCGAAGAGACCGGCGAGCTGGTGGCGGCGCTGCAGCGGCTCAAGGGACGCTTCCCGATGCTGCTGGTCGAGCACGACATGCAGGCGGTATTCGCGCTCGCCGATCGCATCTCGGTGCTGATCGACGGCCGCATCCTCGCCAGCGGCACCCCCGACCAGGTGCGCGGCGACCCGCAGGTGATCGCCGCCTACCTGGGCGAAGGGATGGAGTGAGCATGCTGCGCGTCGAGAGCCTGCAGGCGGCCTACGGACCGGCGCAGGTGCTGTTCGACATGAGCTTCGAGATCGGCGACGGCGAAGTGGTGACGCTGCTCGGGCGCAACGGCATGGGCAAGACCACGACCATCGCCGCCATCATGGGGCTGCTGCCGACGCTCGCCGGCAAGGCCAGCTTCGACGGCGCGCTGCTGACCGGGCAGCCGCCCCATCGCATCGCGCAGCGCGGCCTCGGCCTGGTGCCGGAAGGCCGGCAGGTGTTCCCGACTCTCACGGTGGAGGAGAACCTGGTCGCCACCGCCGCCGCGCGCTTCGGCGCGCCGGCCTGGACCCTCGAGCGCGTCTACCGCCTGTTCCCGCGGCTGCAGGAACGGCGCACCCACATGGGCGACCAGCTCTCGGGCGGCGAGCAGCAGATGCTGGCGATCGGCCGCGCCCTGATGACCAACCCGCGCCTGCTCATCCTGGACGAGGCGACCGAGGGGCTGGCGCCGCGGATTCGCGCCGAGATCTGGGCCTGCCTGGCGCGCCTCAAGGGCGAAGGGCAGGCCATCCTGCTGGTGGACAAGCATTTGCAGGCCATGCTCGGGCTCGCCGACCGCCACGTCGTGGTCGAGAAGGGGCGCACGGTGTGGAGCGGCCGCTCGTCGGAGCTGGCTGCAGACGACGCGATCAGGCAGCGCTACCTGCAGGTGTGACGGCATCGGCGAGGATGGCGAGCAAGGGTCTCGAACCGCCCGCCGCACCCTGAAATTGGAAATGGAGCTTCCTTGAAAATGGAGCTTCCTTGAAATTTGATCATCTTGCGATCAAAATACACGGATGATTGAACGTGCACTGGCCTCCCTGCTGAACGAACGCCTGGGCTTCTACCCCGGCATCGTGCTGCTCGGGCCGCGCCAGGTGGGCAAGACCACGCTGGCCCGGGCCATCGCGGCACGGCACCCCGGCGCGCTGTTCCTCGACCTGGAACGACTCGCCGACCGGGCGCAACTGGCGGAGCCGGAACTCTTCCTGGCCCAGCACCGCGACAAGCTGGTCGTGCTGGACGAGGTACAGATGCGGCCCGACCTGTTCACGCCCCTGCGGCCGGAGATCGATGCCGACCGGCGGCCCGGCCGCTTCCTGCTGCTGGGCTCGGCCGGCGGCGCCATGCTGCGCCAGCGCGCCGAATCGCTGGCCGGGCGCGTCGGCTATCTGGAGCTTCAACCGCTGCTCGCCAGCGAAGTAGCGCCCGACCTCGGCACCCTGCAACGGCTCTGGCATCGTGGCGGCTTTCCGCTGGCGTACTTGGCGCCGAGCGACCGCCTGGCTTACGCTTGGCGGCAGGACTTCATCCAGACCTTCCTCCAGCGCGACCTGCCACAGATGGGTATAGGCGTGTCGGCCGACACGCTGCACCGCTTCTGGCGCATGCTTGCGCATCTGCAAGGGCAGCTTTTCAATGCCTCGCAGATCGGCCTGTCGCTGGGCGGCGCGTCGCACAGCACAGCCGCACGCTACCTCGACATACTGGTAGACACGATGCTGGTACGCCGGCTGGAGCCGCATCTGCCCAACGTGGGCAAGCGGCTCGTCAAGTCGCCCAAGACCTACGTCCGCGACAGCGGCTTGCTGCACGCGCTGCTGAATATCGCCAGCCTGTCGGATCTCCAAGGCCACCCCATCGTCGGCGCCTCGTGGGAAGGTTTCGTGGTCGAACAGGTCGCCGCGCACCTGCCCGAAGGCGCGCAACTGGGCTTCTACCGCACGGCCGCCGGCGCCGAGATGGACATCGTCGTGCAGGCTGGACAGCGCTGCCTGGGCATCGAGGTCAAGTTCTCGTCGGCACCCACGGTAAGCAAGGGCTTCTGGCGCGCACGCGATGACCTGAGGCCACTGCGCACGGTGGTGGTAGCGCCGGTGGAGCGCCGCTTCCCGCTCAAGGACGGCGTGGACGTGGTTCCGGTATCGGCCCTTGCGGAATTGCTCGACGAATTGGGCTGAAGCTCGGGTTCCGTACCGCGCGTGCTCGCTGCGCGCGCTCCCTGTCCGTCGCCTGCCCCCGGGGCGCTACAGCAGCCGGGAAGCGTCGACGGGCTTGCCGTCGTTCAGCGCCAGCCAGCCCTTGACGATGCGGTAGATCACCCACACCAGGACTGCCAGCAGCAGCGGGAAGCCGATCAGCACGAACATCAGCAGCCACGACACGACGGCGCCGGCCAGCCCGTACCAGAAGGTCTTGATCTGCCATTCGAAGTGGCTGGCCACCCAGGTGCCGGCCACGTCGTCGCGCTTGAGGTAGTTGACGATGATCGCGGCGATCGCGCTGATGCCCACCAGGCACGAGAGGGCATACAGCGCGTAGCAGATGGTGGCCAGGCGCCTGGCATCGGCGGTTCTCGGATCGTCGTTGACGGCTGGTTCCATGTGCGGCCCCCTCAGGACTTCTGTTTCGGTACTCGCCCCATGAGATAGAACTCGGGGTTCGGCAGGATGCCGGCAAGGTTCGCCATGCGGTTGGACAGGGCGAAGAACGCGGCGATGGCGCCGATGTCCCAGGCGTCCTCGTCGCTGAAGCCGTGGGCGCGCAGCGCCTCGAAGTCGGCCTCGCCGATCTCGTGCGAGCGCAGCGCCACGGTCATCGCGAAATCGAGCATGGCGCGCTGGCGCGGCGTGATCTGCGCCTTGCGCCAGTTGGTGGCGAGCTGGTCGGCGATGAGCGGGTTCTTCTCGTAGATGCGCAGGATGGCGCCGTGCGCGACCACGCAGTACAGGCAGCTGTTGGCGCCGCTGGTGGCCACGACGATCATCTCCTTCTCGCCCTTGGACAGGCCGTTCTCGCGCAGCATCAGCGCGTCGTGGTAGGCGAAGAAGGCGCGGAACTCGTCGGGGCGGCGCGCGAGCTTCAGGAACACGTTCGGCACGAAGCCGGACTTCTCCTGCACCGCGAGCAGCCGGGCGCGGATGTCCTCGGGCAGGACTTCGATGCTCGCCGGCGGGAATCGATCGACGGCATCGGCGTGGGAGGCGGACGAGCGGGTCATCGCGGTTCTCCGGGAAAACCGGAAGGATACCGCGCCGCCCGCCCTGCCAGGCGGTAGCGCAGCCAGGTGCCGCGCGCGTTGAGCACGGCGATCGCCAGTCCGGCGCGGCCGTCGAGGAAGCCGAGCCGCAGCAGGTAGCCGCGCACGAAGGTCCAGGCGCCGTGCAGCCAGGCCGCGGCGAGGCCGCCGCGGCCGCGCGCGCGCAGCTTGTCGGCGCCCAGCCTGGCGTAGCGGTGCATCTTCTCGAGGGCATCGGCCCTCGAGTCGACGCTGTCGTGCAGCAGCACCCCGTCGAGCGTCGCCAGCGGCGGCGCGCATTCGACGCGCTCGTGCACCAGGTCGTCGCTGAAGCGCGCCGCCTCGCGGCGGAACAGGCGCAGCACGCGGTCGTTGCGCCAGTCGCCGAAGCGGATGGTGCGCCCGCACCAGCTCGAGCTGCGCCGGACCCAGTAGCCGTTGACGCGCTCCTGCGCGGGGGAAGGTTCGATCGCCGCCAGGATGGCCGCACGCAGCGCCGCCGTGACCTCCTCGTCGGCATCGAGCGAGAGCACCCAGCGCCCCCGGCACGCCGCCAGCGCGCGGTTCTTCTGCGGACCGAAACCCGGCCAGTCGGCGGTCTCGATCACGCGCGCGCCGTGGGCGCGAGCGATCGCCGCGGTGTCGTCGCTGCTGCCCGAGTCGACGAGGACGATCTCGTCGGCGAAGGCCGCCGAACGCAGGCAGCGCTCGATGCGGTGCGCCTCGTTCATCGCGATGATCGCGACCGACAGGCGCGGCGGCTCCGCTTCAGGCGGCCGGCTCATCGCGGTCCCGCGGGCGCATCGACGCATGGCGCGCGTAACCCAGGCCCATGCCGGCGAGCGACCAGAACAGCAGCGCGTTCTCGCGCACCACGATGTCGTCGGTCGCGGTCTTGACGGCCGCGCCCAGCAGCAGCGCGAGCCCGAAGGCACCCGCCATCCAGACCCCCCGCTCCGGCGCGCGATACAGTTTCCAGAAGGTCCGAGCGAAGCACCCCGCCAGCACGAACAGCACCACGACCCCGACCATGCCCGCTTCGAGGGCGTAGTTGAGGATCACGCTGTGGGCATGCCAGGCAAAGGGGTTGTCGATATGCGCACGGAAGTCGTCGCGCAGGATCCCCCTGCCGTAGCCGTGGCCGAGCAGCGGGCGCTCCCCGATGCGCTCGATGCCGTACGACCAGATCTGCCAGCGCAGGTCGCGCTCGACGGTGGCCCGGAGCGTCTGCGCATCGATCTCCTCCGCGCCGCTCTTCATCTGGCTGGCGGCAACGAAGGCGCCCGCGAAGGCGATGCAGGCCGCCAGCAGGATGAACGTCCGCGCGGCACGGCGCCTGCCTGTCGCGGCAGAACGGCCGGCGTGCAGCCATCCCAGGATGGCCGCTTCGGCGAACAGCGCCAGCCACATCGTGCGGTTGAGCGTGAAGTAGGCGCTGCCCGCCGCCAGCACGGCGATCGCCAACACCGCCAGGCGCTCGCGCCGCCGGCCTGCCTGAGCGAACGACACGGCCAGCAGGGGCATCACCAACGCCACGTAGGTGCTGAACTCGTTGCGCCCGCCGACGAGCCCGTCGTCGGGCCACAGCGGGATGCGAACGAGATGGCCGATCGCGGCCAGCGAAGCGGCGGCGCAGCCGGCCGCCAGCGCCGCCTTCCAGAACCGCCACGACCGCTCGTCGCGAGTCAGGTAGAAGAAAGTGAGGAAGGCGAGCAGCGAATAGCCGACCTCGTTCGTCAGCTCCTTGCGCGAATACGCCGGATCGATGCTCCAGGCGAGCGACAGCGCGCACACCGCGGCCCAGAGCGCCAGCGGCCACCTGCACGGCAGGTCCGGCCGTTCCTGCCGCCACGTCGCCTGCAGCGCGACCACGGCCGCCAGGAACAGGCAGGCCAGCCGCAGCGCGACCGTGTGGGAGAACGGAAGGATGAACAGGAACGCGCCGGCCGGCGCCAGGCGCCAGTCGATGCCGTGGCGGCGAGCCGTCATGCCGGCTCCAGCTCCAGCAGCCGGTCCACCGCCTCGAGGACCGCCTCGAGCCCGATGGCGTGCATGCAGGCGGGGACCGGGCATTGCGCGGGGCTGCGCCGGCAGATGCGCACCCAGTCGACCTCGCGCCGGAACAGCACGCGCTGGTCGCGGCAGGGAAAGTCCTCGACCGTGACCGCGCGGTACGGGCTGTCGCGCCAGAATTCGCCGGCTCCATAGACGCGCGCCGACCCCGGGCCGAACAGGGCCACCGTCGGCGTGCCCGTCAGGCGCCCGAGATGCGCGACTCCGGTATCCGGACACACCAGCAGCGCGGCATCGCGCAGCAGGTGCCACAGTTGCGCCAGATCGAGGCGGCCGGCATAGGACGGATGGCGGCCGGCCGGATCGATGGCTGCGACGATCGCCTCCTCGCCGCGGCCGCCGCTCCAGGCGACCGCGAGCCCGCGCCGGGAGAGGTGGTCCGCCAGCGCGAGCCACTTCTCCGGCTGCCACAGCTTGAGCGGCGTGCTGGCCCCGACGTGCAGCACGCAATACGGCCTGCCCGGCCGCTCGAAGGGCCGGCACGAAGGCGGCGGCCAGTCTGCGGGGCGATAGGGCGCGGGGTCGGCGCCCTCGGCGAGCTGGGCGACGATCTCGGCCCACGCGGTGGGCACGCCCGGGTACGGGACCCGCCGGTCGACCAGCCAGTTCTTCCATGCCGGCCGGTCGCCGTCGTGGGCGACGATCCAGCGGGCTCCGAGCGCCATCGCCAGCCAGCTGTAGCGGTTGTCGCCGGGCACGAAGGCGAGGTCGAAGCCCTTGCGCGCGAGCATCGGACGCAAGGTGTCGGGGCGGCGCGGATCGAACGGCCACGCGACGACGCCGTATGGCCGGCCCTCGTAGAGCGGCGCGGTCGCGGCCGGCACGGTCATCACGATCTCGGCGGCCGGCCAGGCTCCGCGCAGCCTGGCGAGCAGCGCAGTGAGCAGCAGCGTATCGCCGAGCAGGAGGTGATGAGCCACCAGGATGCGCCGCGGCACCCGGGCAGGCGCGCGGCCGGCCAGCGAACGTACGAGCGCCAGCGCCAGGTGCGGGGCCAGCAAGGCCCGGCCGAGAAAGCGGCTACGGCGCATCCGCAGCGGGCCTCGCGACGCTCAGGAGGAGATGCTCCATCCGGTCGAGCATCGCATCGCGAGTGTAGCCGGCCAGGCAGTGCGCCCGCGCGGCCTGGCCGAGCGTGGTGCGCAGCGCGGGGTCGCCCGCCAGCCGCGCGATCGCCGCCGCCAGCGCCGTCGCGTCGCGCGGCGGCACCACCAGCGCGGTGCGCGCGTCGATGGCGATCTCGGGAATGGCACCCACCGCGGTGGTCACGCACGGCAAGGCGCACAGCATGGCCTGGATCAGCGCCTGGGGAACGCCCTCGTTGGCGTAGGACGGCAGCGCGAACACGTCGAAGGCATGCAGCCAGGGCAGCACGTCTTCCTGCTGGCCGGCGAACACGCAGCGGCCCGCGGGCGCCGTCTGCGCGGCCTGCTCGCGCAGCGCCTCGCTCATCGGCCCGTCGCCGACGATCACCAGCCGTACCCGCGGGTCGGGCAGGCGCGCCAGCGCGTCGATGAGGAAGCGGTGCCCCTTCCAGCTGCGCAGCGTGGCGACGATGCCGACCAGCAGCGCATCGCGCGGCAGGCCGAGCGCCGCGCGGGCACCGTTGCGGTCGCCGGGCGCGAAACGGCCGGCGTCGATGCCGGTGGGCACGGAGGTGACGTGCTGCGCGGGGCAGCCGAGCGTCTCGATCAGCTCGCGTCGCAGCCGTTCGCCGGTGGTCACCACGTGGCGCACCGACCGGCCGTACAGCCAGCGGTTGGGGGCGCTCGCCGCGACCGGCGCCGAGACGTGGCGGATGCGCACCACCGGCGGCGCGTCGCGGCGGCCCATGCAGGCCAGCGCGACCAGCCACGCGTCGGTGGAGCTGTGGGTGACCACGACGTCGAAGCGCCGCCGGGCGAAGAGGCGGCGCAGCGCCCTCAGGCCGGGCAGGCGCTTCCTGCCGATCGGCAGGGGCAGCACCTCCAGGCCGGCGGCGGCGGCCGCGCGCTCGATCGGCGCACCGGGCACGCAGGCGAGCGCAACCCGGTGGCCGCGCGCGATCATGCCGGTGGATTCGCTCAGGATGCGGATCTCCTGGCCACCCCAGCCGCACGACGACTCGGTATGCAGGACGTGCAACGCGCGCGCCGCGCTCATGCGGCGTCGACCCCCGCGAACTGGCTGCGGTAGAGCGAGGCGTAGGACTCGCCGCGCTCGATCAGCACGGCGTGCGGACCTTGTTCGACGATGCGGCCGTGCTCGATGACCACGATGCGGTCGGCGCGCTCGATGGTGGAGAGCCGGTGCGCGATGACCAGCGTGGTGCGGCCCTGCATCGTGCGCTCGAGCGCCGTCTGCACGTCGCGCTCGGTCTGCGAGTCGAGCGCCGAGGTGGCCTCGTCCAGCAGCAGCACCGGCGCGTCCTTGAGCAGTGCGCGCGCCAGCGCCAGCCGCTGGCGCTGGCCGCCGGAGAGGCGGGTGCCGCGCTCGCCCACCGGCGCGTCCAGCCCGCCCGGCTGCGCACGCACGAACTCCTCGAGCGCAGCCGCGCGCAGCGCCTGCCAGATGCGCGCGTCGTCGACCTCGTCGGCCGTGCCGATGGCGACGTTGGCGCGGATGGTGTCGTTGAACAGCACGATCTCCTGGCTCACCAGAGCCAGCTGCCGGCGCAGGCTGCCCAGCGTGAGCTCCTCGATGGGCACGTCGTCGAGCAGGATGCGCCCGTGCGTCGGCGCGAAGAAGCGCGGGATCAGGTTGATGAGCGTGGTCTTGCCGCCGCCCGATGCACCGACGAAGGCCACCACCTCGCCGGGCCGGATGGCGAGATCGATCCCAGAGAGCGCATCGCGCTCGGAGCCGGGATAGCGGTAGCTCACGCCCTCGAAGCGCAGCGCCCCGCGCGCGCGCCCGATCGAGCGCCGCCCGTCGTCGCGCTCCCTCTGCTGGTCGAGCATCTCGAACACGGCATCGGCCGCCGCCAGGCCGCGCTGCAGCGGCCCGTTGATGTCGGCCAGGTGCTTGAGCGGCGCCAGCAGCATCAGCATGGCGGTGATGAAGGAGGCGAACCCCCCGACCGTGATCTGGTTGTCGATCGACTGCACCAGCGCGATGCTCACCACGACTGCCACCGCGACCGCCGCGCACAGCTGGGTGATCGGCACCGTGGCCCCCGAGGCGACCGTCATGCGCATGGCGAATCCGCGCAGGCGCTCCACCGTGCGATGGAACAGCGCGGCCTCGCGCTCGTACGCGCCGAAGATCTTGATCACCTTGTAGCCGTGCACCGCCTCCTCGACGACGCGCGTCAGCTCGCCGGTGTGCTCCAGGTTCTGGCGGCTGAGGCGGCGCATGCGCCGGCTGAACGATCCGACCACGATGCCCATCACCGGGATCAGCACCAGCGCGACCAGCGTGAGCTTCCAGTTCAGCCACAGCAGCCACCCCAGCAGGCCGACGATCACCAGGGAGTCGCGCACCACCGTGGTGAGCACGCGCGTGGCGGCCACCGTGACGTTGTTGATCTCGAACACGATGCGCGAGATCAGCAGCCCCGAGGCCTCGCGCTCGAAATCGCTCGCCGGAAGCCGCAGCATGTGCGAGAACAGCTCGCGCCGCATGTCGGCCAGGGCGTGGTTGGCCACCCATGCCAGCGCATAGCTGCTGCTGAAGGTGGCGATGCCGCGCACCACGAAGATGCCGATGATCGCCACCGGCACCGTCCACAGGGGGATGCCGCCCTTCTCGACGAAGCCCTGGTCGAGCAGCGGCTTCATCAGGGCCGGGAAAAGGGGCTCGGTCGCTGCCGCGACCACCATGCCGGCCAGCGCGAACACGAAGCCCCGCAGATAGGGCCGGGTGTAGCGCATCAGCCGTTTGTAGATTGCCAGGCTATCCTTCATCCGGAAGGCGCGGCGGCCCCATTCACCCAAAACTTCAGATGATACCAATCCCTCCTGGCAACCCTTTCAGCGGGCTGCGAGCAGGCGCCGGTACAACGCCACCAGCTCCCGGCCGAGATGCTCGAGCGAGAGCGACTGCACGCTGGCGTGGGCCTCCCGCTGCATGGCCGAGCGCAGCTGGCCGTCGGCCGCCTCGATCGCCGTCATCGCGCGCGCCAGCGCAGCGTGGTCGAGCGCGTCGACCACGTAGCCGTTGCGTCCCGCCTCGATGAACTCCGCGGCGCCGCTGGCGGTGCTGGTGACGACCGGCAGGCCGCAGGCGAGCGCCTCCAGCGCCGCGTTGGGAAAGGGATCGTACAGCGTCGGCAGCACGAAGAGATCGGCCGCATGCAGGCTCGGCAGCACGTCGTGGCGCGGGCCCAGCCAGCTCACCCGGGCGCCCACGCCGAGCCGCCGGGCGAGCCGCCGCCAGGCGCCCGCCCGCCGGTCGGCGCCGACCACGAACAGCCGCAGGCGGCTCGACGCATCGAGCCGCGCCAGCGCGTGCAGGCACGCCGCGAGGCCCTTGCGCTCGAATCCCGAACCGACGAACAGCGCCGCCGCCTCGCCATCGGCCAGGCCGAGCGCGGCGCGCGCGGCGGCGCGCTCGGCAGGCTGCGCCGGACGGAAGCGTTGCAGGTCGATGCCGTTGCGGACCACGTGCAGCCGCGAGGGGGCGACGCCGAAGTGTGCGGCGATCTCGTCGCGCACCATGACCGAGTTGCAGATCACCGCGCGCAACGCCGGATGGCGGAACATGGCGCGCTCGGCATGGAGCACCCAGGCGTGATGCGGGTTGGCCAGCACCATGGCGCGACGCCACCACGGCAGCGCGCGCAGGCGCTGGCGCAGGAACACCCGGTGCACGCCGTCGCCGGCCCGGTACACCGGCAGGCCGGCGATGCGCTCGTGGCTCTGCACCAGGTCGAAGTGCCGCCGCGCCACGAGGCGCCGCACGCCGCGCGCGAACGACCAGTCGCGCCACACCGAGCCGACATGGAATGGATCGACGCGCTCGAAGCGCACCGGCAGCGGCGCGGCCCCGGACCCGGCTTCGGCCCCGGGCCAGTGCCGCGCGATGACCGTGAGCTCGGCATGCCCGCCCAGCGCGGCGAGCGCGCGCTGCACGAAGCGCTCGGCGCCGCCGAACGGGTTGTAGCGTGCCCTGACGATCGCCACCGACAGGGGGCGATCGCTCATCCGTACTCCACGGCGGCCGACAACGGATGCAGCGCCGAGCGGATCGCGCCCATGAGGTCCTCGTGCGGCTGCACGCGCCAGCGCGCGCCGAGCTCGATCGAGCACGACGCGTCGCCATTGCCGTATTCGACCACCACCGGGATGGCCGGCACCTCGGCGCGGTCGCCGACGGCAAAGGGCGCGATCGCGCCGCGCAGGGCGGCGCCGTCGGCGATGCCGTTGAGCCGGATGCGCAGCCGCTTGCCGAACTCCTGGCGTGCCATGGTGAGATCGAGCAGGCGGTCGGCCACCACGCGCTGGCCGCCGGTGTAGTCGTCGCGGCTCACCTTGCCGAGCACCACCAGCAGCTCGTCGTCGCGGATCAGCCGGCGATGCGCCTCGTACAGCTCGTTGAACACCGATACGTCGAGCGTCGCGCTGCCGTCGTCGAGGGTGACGAACACCATCTTGCCGCGGCGCGTCATCTGCGTGCGCTGGGCGGCGACGATGCCGGCGATCCACACCGGCTGCGGCGCCGGCTGCAGGTCGGCCAGCCGGGTGCGCGCGAAACTGCGCACCTCGCGCTCGCAGGCGTGGAAGAGATGCCCGCTCAGGAACAGGCCGAGCGCGACCTTCTCCTCCTGCAGCCGCTGGCGCTCGCTCCAGGCGGGCGCGGCGATCCATTCGGGCGCGCTCGGCAGCCCGCCGACCTCGTCGCCGAACAGGCTCACCTGGTCGATTGCCGCGCCGGCAGCCTCGGCAGCGTCGATGGCGCGCCCGACGTTGGCCAGCAGCCTGGCCCGGTCGGGCTCGAGCGCATCGAACGCGCCGGCGCGCACCAGCGCCTCGATCGCGCGCCGGTTGACGATCTTGCGGTCGATGCGCGCGCAGAAGTCGAACAGGTCGGAGAACGGCCGCTCCGCGCGCGCCTGCAGGATGTTGACGACGGCCGACTCCCCGGTGCCCTTGATCGCGCCCAGCCCGTAGCGCAACGCGCTGTCGGAGACCGGCTCGAAGCGGTAGCCGGAGGCGTTGATGTCGGGCGGCAGCACCTCGACGCGGTTGGCGCGAGCGTCATCGACGAAGAGCTTCACCTTGTCGGTGTCGTCCATGTCGGAGGACAGCGTGGCGGCCATGAACTCCGCCGGGTAGCGGGCCTTGAGCCAGGCGGTGTGATAGGTGATGACCGCGTAGGCGGCGGTGTGCGACTTGTTGAAGCCGTACTCGGCGAACATCGCCATCAGGTCGAACAGCTTGTTGGCGAGCTCGACCGGGTAGCCCTTGCGCTGCGCGCCTTCCACGAACAGGCCGCGGTGCTGCGCCATCTCCTCGGGCTTCTTCTTGCCCATCGCGCGGCGCAGCAGGTCGGCGCCGCCCAGCGTGTAGCCGCCGATGATCTGGGCGATCTGCATGACCTGTTCCTGGTACACGATCACGCCGTAGGTCGGCTCCAGGCAGGCCGTCAGATCGGGATGGAAGTAGTCGATCTGCTGCTGGCCCTTCTTGCGCAGGATGAAGTCGTCGACCATGCCCGAGCCCAGCGGCCCGGGCCGGTAGAGCGCGAGCACCGCGATGATGTCCTCGAAGCGGTCGGGCTGAAGCTTCTTCAGCAGCTTCTTCATGCCCTCGCTTTCCAGCTGGAACACCGCGGTGGTGTTGGCCTCCTTGAGCACCTGGTAGGCGCGCGGGTCGTCGAAGGCCAGCGCCTGCAGGTCGAGGCCGAGCCCGGGATGGCGGCGATTGATGTAGTCGACCGCCAGGTCGATGATGGTCAGGTTGCGCAGGCCGAGGAAGTCGAACTTCACCAGCCCGACCGCCTCGACGTCGTCCTTGTCGAACTGGCTGACCACGCCGGCCTCGGCGCCCGGCTGCTTGTACAGCGGGCAGAAGTCGGTGAGGCGGCCCGGCGCGATCAGCACGCCGCCGGCGTGCATGCCGACGTTGCGGGTGAGGTCCTCGAGCGGCTCGGCCAGCGCGAGCAGCCCGCGCACCTCGTCTTCCTTGCGCTCGCGCTCGGCCAGCAGCGGCTCGGCCTCGCGCGCCTTGGCCAGCGACAGCGGCTTGTTCTGCACCAGCGGGATCAGCTTGGAGAGCTGGTCGCAGAAGTTGTAGCCCATGTCGAGCACGCGCCCGACGTCGCGGATGACCGCCTTGGAGGCCATCGTGCCGAAGGTGGCGATCTGCGACACCGCCTGCTCGCCGTAGCGGCTGCGTACGTACTCGATGACCTTCCAGCGGTTGTCCTGGCAGAAGTCGATGTCGAAGTCGGGCATCGACACGCGCTCGGGATTCAGGAAGCGCTCGAACAGCAGCGCGTACGGAATCGGGTCGAGGTCGGTGATGCCCAGCGCGAAGGCCACCAGCGAGCCGGCCCCCGAGCCGCGGCCCGGGCCCACCGGCACGCCGTTCTTCTTCGCCCAGTTGATGAAGTCGGCCACGATCAGGAAGTAGCCCGAGAAGCCCATCTGGACGATGGTGTCGCACTCGTACTCGAGCCGCGCGCGGTACTGCTCGTGCCGCGCGGCCAGGACGTCGGCGGGCGTGGTCTCGGGCGGGAAGAGCACCTGCATGCGCTGCTCGAGCCCCTCGTGCGCGAGCCGGCGCATGTAGTCGTCGAGACCGACGCCTTCGGGGGTCGGGAACTGCGGCAGCTGCGGCTTGCCGAGCACCATCGACACGTTGCAGCGGCGCGCGATCTCGACGCTGTTGGCCAGCGCGCTGGGCAGGTCGGCGAAGGCCTGCGCCATCTCCTCCTGCGAGCGGAAGTACTGCTCCTCGGTGAAGCGGCGCACGCGCCGCGGATTGGCGAGGATCTCACCCTCGGCGATGCACACGCGCGCCTCGTGGGCGCGGAACTCCTCGCGCCCCAGGAACTGCACCGGGTGCGTGGCCACGATCGGCAGCCCGAGGCGGGCCGCCAGGTGGGCCGCGGCCCGCGTCTGCGCCTCGGCTTCCGGCTGGCCGCTGCGCTGCACCTCGAGATAGAAGGCATCCGGGAAGCGCCGCGCCCAGGACTGCGCGAGCTGCGCCGCCGCTGTCGCGTTGCCGGCGAGCAGGGCCTGCCCCACGTCGCCCGCCTGCGCCCCGGACAGCGCGATCAGGCCGTCGCCCGGCATGCCGCCGTCGGGATGCGGTTCGTCGAACCACTCGGCGCACATCTCGCCGCGCCCGCGGTACTCGTTCTCGAGCCAGGCGCGGCTGATCAGCTCGCACAGGCGCAGGTAGCCGGTGCGGTCGCGCGCCAGCAGCAGCAGGCGGAACGGCCGGTCGCGGTCGGCGGCGTTGGAGAACCAGGCGTCGACGCCGCAGACCGGCTTGATACCGCGCGCGCGCGCGGCCTTGTAGAAGCGCACCCAGCCGAACAGGTTGGCCAGGTCGGTGACCGCCACCGCGGGCTGGGCATCGCGGTGCGCGGCGTCGATCAGCGCATCGATGCGTACGATCGAATCGCTCACCGAGTACTCGGAGTGCACGCGAAGGTGAACGAAGCGCGGCGCGTTCATGGATAGAATCTCACCATCAAAATTCTACCCATGTTCACCCCGGCCGACGCCGCGCACCGGCGTGCCGGGGCAAAATCGCAGGCCGCCATGCCCGCCACGCGATCCTTCACCCTCGAGCGTCCCGGCGGCATCACGCTGCGCGGGGCGTGCTGGTGCCCGGCAGGCGCAGGCGGCGGCGCGCGCGGCGCCGATGTCGCGCCGGCGCGCGACATCTACCTGGTGCACGGCCTGGGCGAGCACGTCGGCCGCTACGACACGCTCGGAGCCTGGCTCGCCGCACGCGGCTGGACGCTGTGCGGCCACGATCATCACGGCCACGGCCGCTCGGACGGCCGGCGCGGCACGATCCCCGCCACGCGCGATCCGGTCGACGACCTGGAGGCCGCCCTCGAGACCCGCTACGACGCCGGCCGGCCGCCGCTGCTGATGGGCCACAGCCTCGGCGGGCTGGTGGCGCTGAGCTGCGCGCTGCGTCACCCGCAGCGCATCCGCGGGCTGGTGCTGACGTCGCCGGCGCTGGACCCCGGCCTCGGCATCTGGCAGAAGGCGCTGGTGGCGCTGATGTCGCGCATCGCGCCCGATCTCGCGCTGGGCAACGGGCTCGACGCATCGAAGCTGTCGCACGATCCGGCGGTGGTGCGCGCCTATCTCGACGATCCGCTGGTGCACGATCGCATCTCGGCACGCCTGGCGCGCTTCATCGTCGATGCCTCGCGGCGGGCGATCGAGCAGGCCGGCACGCTCGCGGTGCCCACGCTGCTGATGTACGCGGGCGACGATCGTCTCGTCGACCCCGCCGGCAGCCGGGAGTTCGCGCGCCGCGCGCCGCCCTCGCTGCTGACCGTGCGCGAATACCCGGCGCTCTGGCACGAGATCCTGAACGAGAGCGAACCGGCGCGCCGCGGCGTCTTCGACGACCTAGCCGCCTGGCTCGACGGCCGCTGAACGTGTCCGCCGATCCGCCGCGCGATCCGCAGCCGCACTCGCCGGCGCAGGGGCGGACCGCATCCTATGTCGGGCGCTTCGCGCCCTCCCCCACCGGCCCGCTGCACGCCGGCTCGCTGGCGGCGGCGCTGGCCAGCCGGCTCGATGCGCTCGCGCACCGCGGACGCTGGCTGCTGCGCATCGAGGACCTCGACACGCCGCGCGAGGCGCCGGGCGCGGCCGAAGCCATCCTCCACGTGCTGTCGCGGCTCGGCTTCGCCCACGACGGCGAGATCGTGTGGCAGAGCCGGCGCGACGCGGCCTACCGTGAGGCATTCGAACGGCTGCACGCCAGCGGGCTCGTCTACCCCTGCGCGTGCACGCGCCGCGAGATCGCCGATTCCGTCGTGCACGCCGGGCAGCGGCAGCACCGCGGCGAGCTCGTCTACCCGGGCACCTGCCGCAACGGCCTGCCCGCCGGACGCAGCGCGCGCGCCTGGCGCGTGCGGGTCGACGACGCGCACATCGCATGGTGCGACCGCAGCGCCGGCCGCTTCGAGGAGGCGCTGGCGGAATCGGTAGGCGATTTCGTGCTGCGGCGCGCCGACGGGCCCTGGGCCTACCAGCTCGCGGTGGTGGTCGACGACGCCTTCCAGGGGGTCACCGACGTGGTGCGCGGCGCCGACCTGCGCGACTCGACGGCCCGCCAGGTGTACCTGCAGCGCCTGCTCAGGATGCCGACCCCGCGCTACCTGCACGTGCCGGTGGTGCTCGACGCCCGCGGCGAAAAGCTCTCGAAGCAGACCGGGGCGGCTGCGATCGATCCGGCGCGCGGCGTCGCGGCGCTGAACGACGCGCTGGAGTTCCTCGGCCTGGGGACGGTGGCCACCGGCTCGCTCGAGCGCTTCTGGACCGAAGCGACCGCGCGCTGGGCACGTTCTTAAGATTTCCTGCCGCCGCCGCCCAGGAGCGCCGCCACCGGCCGGCGCGGCCGTCGTGCACTCCCCTGCGCGCGTTCGGGCGTCTCGGGCGCGGCAGCTGCCGCGCCCTCCTCGGCCGGGCGAGGCTCGTACGGCTCGAAGAAGAAGGGGTCGCGGGAGTAGCCGGCGGCGCGCGACGCAGCCGGTTCGCCTTCCGGACGCCGCCGCCGGGGGGACCCGCCCCTTTCCGCCGCGGAGTCGCCCCTGCGCGAGGAGGATGCACGTCCGCGCGCAGCGGGCTCGTCGTCGCGGCGCTCGCGCCGCGGGCGCTCCTGCGCCGGGCCGACGTCGAGGCGCTCGGGCGGCAGCTTGCGCTTGATCAGCTTCTCGATCTCGACGAGCAGGCGCTCGTCGTTGTCCACCATCAGCGACAGCGCCAGCCCGCTCGCGCCGGCACGGCCGGTGCGGCCGATGCGGTGCACGTAGTCTTCGGCGCTGTAGGGGAGGTCGTAGTTGATGACCGCCGGCAGCTCGACGATGTCGAGGCCGCGCGCGGCGACATCGGTGGCCACCAGCACGACGATCTCGCCCTTCTTGAATGCCTCGAGGGTGGCCAGCCGTTCCTGCTGCGTCTTGTCGCCGTGGATGGCCGCCGCGTTCAGGCCGTCGCGCTCGAGCTGGCGCGCCAGCCGCCCGGCGCCGATCTTGGTGTTGGTGAACACGATCACCTGCGAGAGCTGGCGCTCGCGCACCAGCTTGGCCACCGCGGCGCGCTTGGATTCGAGGTCGGCGACGCGGTACACGATCTGCTCGACGTTGTCGGCGGTCGCGTTGCGGCGCGCCACCTCGACGAGCACCGGATCGTTCAGGAACGCCTCGGCCAGCTTGCGGATCTCGCCCGAGAACGTGGCCGAGAACATCAGGTTCTGCCGGCGCTCGGGCAGCGCATGGATGATGCGCTGGATGTCGGGCAGGAAGCCCATGTCGAGCATCCGGTCGGCTTCGTCGAGCACCAGGATCTCCGCCTGGGCGAGCGAGACCGTCTTCTGCCCCATGTGATCGAGCAGCCTGCCGGGGGTGGCGATGAGCACCTCGCAGCCGTGGCGCAGGGCGGCCACCTGCGGCCGGATGTCGACGCCACCGAACACCACGGCCGACCTCAGCCCGGTGTGCTTGGCGTATTCCCGCACGTTCTCGTGGATCTGGTCGGCCAGCTCACGGGTGGGCGCGAGGATCAGCGCCCGCACCGGATGGCGCGCCGGCGAGGCACTGGCATTGGCATGCGGCATCAGCCGCTGCAGGATCGGCAGCGCGAATCCCGCGGTCTTGCCGGTGCCGGTCTGGGCCGCTCCCATGACGTCGCGCCCCTGCATGACGATGGGGATGGCCTGCGCCTGGATCGGAGTGGGTTCCCGGTAGCCGAGTTCGTCGACTGCTCTGAGGATCGGTTCGGCAAGGCCGAAAGAAGCGAAAGTCGTGCTCAAATGGGTCCGTCTAGGTGTGCCGCCGGTGAAGGGCGGCTGAAAAAGCTACCATTTTCCCCCTTTCGGGTGAGGATGCAAATGAACCTGATCCGGACCGTGCAGCTCTCGAGGCTCGCCCTGTGTGCCGCCCTGGCGACCGGGCTGGGCGCCTGCCAGTCGCTGCTGCCGGTCGCCCACGACAACACCGCGGTGTCGTGGAAGAGCTTCGACGAGGCGCGCGCGGCGATCGAGTCCATCGAGCCCTTCGTCACCACCAAGTCCAAGCTGCACGAAGATGGCTTCGACCCCACGCGCAACGCGGCGGTGACCATCCTCACCTACCCGGAGATCGTGCAGCGGTTCGCCGCCGGCTCGGCGCTGTGGCCCGACGAATACGAACCGGGCATCCGCAAGTGCCTGACGTCGGGCAAGGCGTGCTCGGGCTACGCCATCGCGACGCGCCAGGTGCATCGCGACCGGGTGGGCAACTTCTGGCTCGACTCGTTCGCCTTCCGGCGCGAGGTGAACGTCACCGGCTGGAGCTTCACCGCCATGATCCTCTTCGTCGACGACATGGCCGTCTACGCGGTGTACGGCGGGCAGCCGAACCTGCACGAATTCCAGGTCACCCGCAACCCGCTGGGCCCGCTGCAGGGCTGGGGCGAGGCGCTGCGCCCGCGCTGAACGCCGGCGGCCAGAGCCGTTCGTCGTTATACTTCCTGGCCCCGAGTGGCCGACGATGCAAGCAGATCCCGAGTACACGCGGCGAAGAACCTTCGCCATCATCTCCCACCCCGACGCCGGCAAGACCACGCTTACCGAGAAGCTGCTGCTGTTCTCGGGCGCGATCCAGATCGCCGGCAGCGTGAAGGCGCGCAAGGCGAGCCGCTACGCCACTTCCGACTGGATGGAGATCGAGAAGCAGCGCGGCATCTCCGTGGCCAGCTCGGTGATGCAGTTCGTGCACCGCGACTGCGTGATCAACCTGCTCGACACGCCCGGCCACCAGGATTTCTCCGAGGACACCTACCGCGTGCTGACCGCCGTCGACGCGGCGCTGATGGTGATCGACGCCGCCAACGGCATCGAGTCGCAGACGCTGCGGCTGCTGCGCATCTGCCGCACGCGCAACATCCCGATCATCACCTTCGTGAACAAGCTCGACCGCGAGGTGCGCGGCCCGCTCGAGCTGATGGACGAGATCGAGCGCGAGCTCGCCATGACGCCGATCCCGTTCACCTGGCCCATCGGCATGGGCAGCCGCTTCCGCGGGGTCTACGACCTGCGCATCGGGCGCGTGCGGCGCTTCCGCCCGGGCAGCGACCGCAACCTCGACGACGCGGAGCTGGTCGACGTCGGCGACGCGGAGCAGGCCGCCTCGCTCGGCCAGGAATGGCTCGACGCGGCCCCCGAGATCGAGCTCGCCGGCGGCGCCTCGCCCGAGTTCGAGCGCGAGCGCTTCATCGCGGCGCACCAGACGCCGGTGTTCTTCGGCTCGGCGATCAACAACTTCGGGGTGCGCGAGGTGCTCGACGCGGTCGCCGAGCTGGTGCCGATGCCGGGGCCCAAGCACGCCGACGAGCGCATGGTGGCGCCCGACGAGCCGAAGTTCAGCGGCGTGGTGTTCAAGGTGCAGGCCAACATGGACCCGCAGCACCGCGACCGCGTCGCCTTCGTGCGCGTGTGCTCCGGGCGCTTCGAGCGCGGCATGGCGCTGGTGAACACGCGCACGAAGCGCGCGCTGCGGCCGCAGAACGTGGTCACCTTCCTGTCGCAGCGGCGCGACCTCGTCGACGAGGCCTACCCGGGCGACATCATCGGCATTCCCAACCACGGCACGCTGAGCCTGGGCGACACGCTGACCGAAGGCGAGACGCTGCACTTCAGCGGCCTGCCCTTCTTCGCGCCGGAGTCGTTCCGCACCATCGAGGTGGTCGACCCGATGAAGATGAAGCAGCTGCGCGCGGCGCTCGCGCAGCTCGGCGACGAGGGCGCGATCCAGGTGTTCCGCCAGGACGGCGGCAGCCGGCTGCTGCTGGGGGCGGTCGGGGAGCTGCAGTTCGAGGTGGTGGCCCACCGCCTGCGCGTCGAGTACAACGTCGCCGCGCGCATCGCGCCGGCGCCGTACGTGGCGGCGCGCTGGATCGACGGCGACGACGAGGCCATGGTGGCGCGCTTCATCGAGCAGAACGCCGCGCGCATCGCGCTCGACGCCGCCGATGCCCCGACCTACCTGGTGCGCTCGCCGCACGAGATCACCGTCGCGCAGGAACGCTGGCCCGAGCTGCGCTTCAGCGTGCTGCGCGAGCGCGGCGGCGCGCGCTTCACGCTGCACGCGCACGACGCCTGAGCCGCCCCCGAGGCGGCCCGCAGCGCCCCTCGGGCCGCCCGCGGCACCGGCGGGCACGGCCACCCAGCGCGCCGATCGCCGCTACACTTGCAGCCACCCGGAACAGCCGGTCAGGAGGATCAGGATGCGATTCTCGCTGCAGGGCATCATCGACTCGCTCGGCTCGCGGGCCGGCGTGCCGTTCGCCGTCGTCACGTCGGACGGCACGCGCTACGCCACCGGCGCGGACGAGCCGCGCTTCACCATCGTCTTCCGGTCCGACGCCGCGCTGCTGTCGGCGTTCACCCGCGGCCACATGGGCCTGCTCGAAGGCTGGTTCGACGGCAACGTCGAGGTCGAGGGCGACCTGGGCGCTGCGTTCGCCGCCGGCATGCAGAGCGGCCTCGACACGCAGGGCCAGACCGTGCTCAAGGTGGAGAACCACCTGCACGAGCTGCGCCGCTCCAACCGCACCCCGGCACAGGCCAAGATCAATGCGCGCGCCCACTACGGCCTGGGCACGCCGTTCTATCGCCTGTGGCTCGACGACCCGCTCATGATGTACACCTGCGGCTACTGGCCGGAGGGCACCGCCAGCCTCGAGGAGGCCCAGCGCAACAAGATCGACCACGTGTGCCGCAAGATCGGGCTGGCGCGCGGCGAGCGCTACATCGACATCGGCTGCGGCTTCGGCGGCTTCATGTTCCGGGCGCTCGAGACGGTGGGCGCCCTGGGCACCGGGCTGAACACCACCACCGAGCAGGTGCACTGGCTGCGCGAGGAGATCGGCCGGCGCGGCCTGGGCGACGACCTGTCGGTGCGCGAAGCGGATTTCCGCGAGGTCGACGCGCAGTACGACAAGGTGGTCTCGATCGGCGTGCTCGAGCACGCCGGGCGCGACCAGCTGGCCGAAGTGGTGCGCGCGCACGCCGACTTCCTCAAGCCCGGCGGCCTGGGCATGCTGCACTTCATCGGGCACGTCGGGCGTTTCGACACCGAGCTGTTCATCCGCAAGCACGTCTTCCCGGGCGGGTGGATCCCCAGCCTGGCCGAGGTCATCGTCGAGATGGAACGCTGCGGGCTCGAGGTGGTCGACATCGAGAACCTGCGCCGCCACTATGCGCCGACGCTCGACGCATGGGCCGAGCGCTTCTCGCGCAACTGGGAGGCGATCCGCGCGCTGGACCCGCAGCGCCACACCGAACGCTTCCGGCGCGTCTGGCTGGCCTACCTGGTCGGCTGCGCCGAGATGTTCCGCTCGCCGGCCGGCTACACGCACCTGTTCCAGATCGTCTTCAGCAAGGGCAACATCACCCGCGCCAGCTATCCGATGGGCCGCGGGTTCCTCTATGAGCGCGAGCGCTGAGGCCGGCGCGCACGCCGCGCGGCGCGCGCGGCTGGCCGCACAGCTGCAGGAGGCGGGCGGCGGCGCGCCGATCGGCCTGGAGCGCAGCAGCTCCAACCTGTTTCGCGACCGCGACGAGGCGCCCAAGCGACGCCTCGACCTGCGCGAGTTCCGCCACCTGCTCGACGTCGATGCCGCGGCGGGGTGGCTGGACGTGGAAGGCTCGGCGACCTACGAGGACCTGGTCGCCGCCGCCCTGCCGCGCGGCGTGATGCCGGCGGTGGTGCCGCAGCTCAAGACCATCACCGTGGGCGGAGCGGCGGCCGGAGTGGGCATCGAGGCCACCTCGTTCCGGCACGGGCTGGTGCACGACACGCTGCTGGAGCTCGACGTGCTGCTGCCCGACGGACGCATCGTGCTGTGCACGCCCGAGAACGAGCATCGCGACCTGTTCTTCGGCTTCCCGAACTCCTACGGCACGCTCGGCTATGCGATCCGCCTGCGCCTGCGCGCACTGCCGGTGCGCTCGCACGTGCGCGTCGAGCACGTGCGCCACCGCGATCCGGACGCGTTCTTCGCCGACCTCGCGCAGCGCTGCGCCGGGCCGGCGGACTTCGTCGACGGCGTGGTGTTCGGTCCGCACGAGCTCGTGCTCAGCGTCGGGCGCTTCGTCGACGACGCGCCATGGTCGAGCGACTACACCTTCGAGCACATCTACTACCGTTCCCTGCTCGCGCGCGAGCTCGACTTCCTCACCACCCGCGACTACCTCTGGCGCTGGGACACCGACTGGTTCTGGTGCTCCAAGAACCTGTACGCGCAGAACCCGCTGGTGCGGCGGCTGCTCGGGCGTGCGCGCCTGAACTCGCGCACCTACACCCGCGTCATGCGCTGGAACGCGCGCTGGGGCCTGACGCGACGGCTGGCGCGCCTGCGCGGCCGGTTCACCGAGTCGGTGATCCAGGATGTCGACATCCCGACCGCGCGCGCCGGCGAGTTCCTCGCCTTCCTGCTGCGCGAGGTCGGCATCCTGCCGATCTGGATCTGTCCGATCCGCGCCGCCGATCCGGCCCGGCGGTTCACGCTGTATCCGCTCGCCCCGGGCGTGCCGCACGTCAACTTCGGGTTCTGGGACGTGGTCGAGAGCGCCCTGCCGCGCCCGCCCGGGTATGTCAACCGGCTCATCGAGCACGAGGTGCTGCGGCTGGGCGGCATCAAGTCGCTGTACTCCGACAGCTACTTCACCCGCGAGGAATTCGCCCGCGCCTACGACATGGCGGCTTACGACGCCCTCAAGGCCCGCTACGACCCCGACCGGCGCATGCTCGGGCTCTACGAGAAGTGCGTGCTGCGCGCCTGAGCAGCGCGCGCCAGTGGGCGCTAACATGGCGGCAGCGAGGCATCTGCGCGGAGAGCATCATGCGCTGGCAAGGGGAAAGGGAAAGCTCCAACGTCGAGGATCGCCGCGGCGGCGGCCTGCCGGGGGGACGCACCGGCGTCGGGCTGGGCACGATCGTCATCGCCTTCGTGGCTGCCTGGTTCTTCGGCGTCGATCCGCGCATGGTGCTGGGGCTGCTCGACGAGGGCGGCCCGGCGCCGGTGCAGACGCAGCAGGGGCCCGCGCCGGCTCCCACCGACGAGATGGGCCGCTTCGTCTCGGTCGTGCTCGCCAGCACCGAGGACACCTGGCAGCAGGTCTTCACGCAGGCCGGCCGGCAGTACCGTCCGCCGACGCTGGTGCTCTACAGCGACCGCATCGGCACCGCCTGCGGCTTGGGCGCGGCCGCGGCAGGCCCCTTCTACTGTCCGGGCGACCAGAAGCTGTACATCGACCTGAGCTTCTTCGAGCTGATGCGCCAGCGCCTGGGCGCCGGGGGCGACTTCGCCTATGCCTACGTGGTGGCGCACGAGGTCGGCCACCACGTGCAGAACCTGCTCGGCACCATGCGGCAGGTGCAAAGCGCACGCGAGCGCGCCGGCGAGCGGCAGGCCAATGCGCTGTCGGTGCGTCTCGAGCTGCAGGCCGACTGCTACGCCGGCGTGTGGGCCAGCCGCTCGCAGCAGGCGCGCCGGTGGCTCGAGCAGGGCGACATCGAGGAAGGCATCGGCGCGGCGGCGGCGGTCGGCGACGACCGGCTGCAAAAGCAGATGCAGGGCGTGGTCGTGCCCGAGAGCTTCACGCACGGCAGCTCTGCGCAGCGCGTGCACTGGTTCCGCACCGGCATGGAGAGCGGCCAGCCGGCGAGCTGCGACACCTTCTCGGCGCCGTGACGCCGGCGCACGGGCGGGCGCCGCGGCCCCGCTCCGGGCCCTATTCGTTCATGGTGAAGCCCGACTCGCGCACGATCGGCGCCCAGCGTTCGCGCTCGACGCGGATGCGCTCGGCGAACGCCGCCGGGGCCATCGGCGCCGCATCGACGTTGAGCGCCGCGAAACGCTCGAGCACCTCCGGATCGCGCAACACGCGACGCAGGGCCTGGTTGAGCGAGGCCACGGTTTCCGGCGCCGTCTTCGCCGGCATCAGCATGCCGTACCATTCCTGCACCGACACCGACTTCAGGCCGGCCTCCTCGAAGGTCGGCGCATCCGGGGTCAGCGCGGCGCGCGCCGTGCCCGAGGTCGCCAGCACGCGCAGCCGCCCGCCGGCCAGGTAGGGAGCCACGTCGGCGAGGGTGCCGACGTAGGCCGGGATCTGCCCGCCGAGCAGGTCCTGCACCGCCGGCGCGGCGCCCTTGTAGCCGACATGGAGGAGATCGATGCCGGCGGCCTTGGCGAACATCAGGCCGACGAAGTGCGGGGAAGCACCGGTGGCGGGCGAGCCGTAGACCGCACGCTGCGGGTTCGCCTTGCACCAGTCGATGAACTGCGCGAGCGTGCGCACCGGCGTCATCGGGCCGGCGACGAGCGCGAAATCGAAGGTACAGACCGGGCTCACCGGCGCCAGGTCGCGCAGCGCATCGTAGGGCAGCGAACGGTAGATGTGCGGGTACAGGGTCAGGATCGTTCCCGGCGTCTGCAGGACGACCGTGCCGTCGGCCGTGCCGTGGCGCACCGCTTCCACGCCGATGCGCCCGCCCGCCCCGGCCTTGTTCTCCACGATCAGGGCGTCGGCATACTGGCCGCGCAGCTTGTCGGCCAGCAGGCGGGCGATCGCATCGTTGCTTCCGCCGGGCGGAAAGCCGACCACGATCCGCGCCGAGCGCAGGGCCGGCTGGGCGGCCAGCGGCGGCGTCCAGGCTGCCGAGGCCCCCGCGACCGATGCGCCGAGCGCGCCGAGGAATCCACGACGTGTGACCATGCGCAATGCCCTCCTGAAGATCAGTAGTACGCCGACGGTGCGACGCGCACGTCGAGCAGCGCCGGCGCCCCGAGATTGAGCGCCCAGCGCAGCGCATCGGCGACCTGGTCGGCATCGCCGACGCTCAGCGCCGTCACGCCCAGCCCTTCGGCGAGGCTGCAGAAATCGATCTCGGGTCCGGCGATGGACGAGCCGGGGAAGCGCCCGGCATGCACCGCCGCTTCGCCGAACTCGCCCAGCCCGCGCCGCACCGCCATGTAGCCGCCATTGTTGACGATCACGAAGACCACCGGCAGGCGCAGATGCGCCGCGCTCCACAGGGCCTGGATGTTGAACAGCGCTCCGCCGTCGCCCACGAAGGCCACCACGCGCCGCTGCGGCAGCCCGAGCTGCACGCCGATGGCCGCCGGGATGCCCCAGCCCAGGCCTCCGCCCGAGGTGCCGAAATACAGCCGCGGCGGCGAGAGCGGGAAGCGCCGCTGCAGCAGCCCCTTGGAGAGCACCGATTCGTCCACGACCACCGCGTCGCGCGGCAGCACCGCATGCATGGCGGCGAGCAGCCGTTCGGGCTGCATCGCCCCGGCCGCCGCGATCGGCCGCATCGCACTGCCGGCCGGTGCCGGCCCGATGCCGCGGCGCGCACGCGCCGCACGCGCGGCCATCGCTTCCGCTGCGGGCAACGGCTCGCAGTCGAGCAACGCATGCAGGTCGCGGATCGCCGCCTCCACGCTGCCGAGCACCGCCAGCTCGACCGGGTAGATCTTGCCCAGCTCGCCGGCATCGGCGCCGATCTGCATGAACCGCACGCCCGGCCGCAGGTAGGGCTCGGACGGATACGAATACTCCATGAACGCGCGCGCGCCGATCGCGACGACCAGGTCGGCATCGCGCGCGAGCGGGTGCCCCGGCACGAAATTGCCGTGATACAGCGCGTGATCGGTCGGATAGTTCAGTGCGCTGATGGTGAACACTTCCTCGCCGAGCACCGGCACGCACAGGGCCTCGGCCAGCTCGACCAGCAGCGGCAGCGCGCCGCCCGCGCCCACCTCGTTGCCCGCGATCAGCAGCGGCCGCTGCGCGCGCGCCAGCGCGCGGAACACGGTGCGCAGCTCCTCGGGGTGCGCGCGCATCGTCACGGCGGCGGCCCGCCGCACGTGCACGCCGACCGCCTCGGGCGCGAGCTCGGCAGCCATGTAGTTCTCGGGCACGGCAATGTAGACCGGCCCCGGGGTGGGCGCCCGCGTCACCTTCAGCGCGCGCTGCACCAGCTCGGGCAGCTTCTCCGGCCGCGTGACCCGCCACGCCTCCTTGGTCACCTGGCGCACCAGCCCGGGCAGGTCGGGCACCTCGCAGAAGCAGTCGCGCCCACCCAGGCGATCGTCCTTGTCCCCGGCGATGACCAGCAGCGGCGAACGGTCGCTGCGCAGGTTGATGAGGTTGGTCAGCGCATTGGCGGTGCCCACGGAGGTGTGGACCATCACCACCCCGACCGAGCGGGTCGCGCGGCCGAAGCCGTCGGCCATCGCCGTGGCGACACCCTCGTTCAGGCACAGGTGGAATTCCATGCCCTCGGAAACGGTCGCGTCGAGCAGCGCCAGCTCGGTGGTTCCGGGGTTGCCGAAGATCCGCCCGATGCCGTTCGCCTTGAGGACCGCGATGGTTTCCTTCGCCGCCGTCGTCACGCCGGAAGACTCCCTTCGATGTCCGGTCGATGTTAGAGTCGACGCACGTGCCGGCGCTATCCGCATTGCGCCGCACCTGTCCCGATTGCGACGCCATGGGAACGATCGACTCAGCGCTGGCCGGCTTCGAGCGCTTTCGCACCTCCGACATCGACGAGGCGCGGCACGAGGTCGAGCGCCTGCTCTCGCCGCACGGCGTCACGCCGCGCCGGCGCGCGGCGCGCTTCGACGTGTGCTATCGCAGCGTGAACCTGGTCGACACGACCATCATCCACGCGCGCTACGGCGCGGCGGTGCGCATCGATCCGGGCGCGCTGGAGAGCTTCTACCTCGTTGGCGTTCCGCTCGCGGGCACCTCGCGCGTCACCTGCGGCGACCGCCAGATCGTCTCGCACCCCGGCCTGGCCTCGGTGCAGTCATGCACCCGGCCGGTCGCCACCGAGTGGGACGACGACTGCTGCAAGCTGTCGGTGAAAGTGCAGCGCGCCGCGCTCGAGCGCTGCCTCGCGGAGCTGCTCGGCTACCCGGTGAAGCAGCCGGTGGTGTTCGAGGCGGGGCTCGATCTCACGCAGGGGAGCGGCGCCAGCTGGCGGCGGCTCGTCGCGTTCCTGCTCGAGGAGCTGACGCCGGAATCGATCTACCTGTCGTCGACGGCCGCGCGGCGCTCGCTCGACCGCACGCTGATCTCGTCGCTGCTCTATGCGCAGCGGCACACCTACTCGGATGCGCTGCTGGCCGAGGCGCGGCCGGCGGCGCCCGCGTACGTGCGGCGCGCCGAGGAGATCATCGCGGCCGATCCGTCGTGCGCCTGCACCCTGGGCGAGCTGGCCGCACGCGCCGGCACCAGCGTGCGCAGCCTGCAGGCCGGCTTTCGCCGCCACCGCGGGATGACGCCGGTGGAATTCGTGCGCATGCAGCGGCTGGCGCGCGCCCGCGAGGCGCTGCTCGCCGCCACGCCGGAAACGACGGTCACCGACGTGGCCCTGGCGGCCGGCTACGCCCACCTGGGACGCTTCGCCGGCGACTACAAGGCGCGCTACGGCGAACCGCCGTCGACCACCCTGAGGCGCGCGGGCGGCCGATAGGCGGGCGGCCGGCGCCGCGGCCGCCTGTGCTACGCTGCGCCGCGTGCGCCCGTTCCGATCCAACGCCCGTCTGTTCGCCCTCGTCGCGAGCCTCGCGATGATGGCTGCGGCGTTCGCGCCCACGCTCACGCGCCTGCTCGCCGATGCGCGCGGCCATGCGATCGTCCTGGCGCAGCTCTGCACGGCCGATGTCGCCGCGCAGAAGGCGCCCGGCGCCGGAAGCGGGGAATCGGACCGGCCCGCCGATGGCGGGCCCTCGACCGCGGCGACGGGCGACTGCCCCTGGTGCACGCCGCACGCCTTCTCCTTCGCCCTGCCCCCCACGGCCACCGCAGACGCGGTGCCGTCACGAGGATCCGAGGGACCGCCGACGCGAGCCCTTTCGTCGCCGCGGCCGCTCTACGCCTGGATCGCGGCGACGCCGCGCGGTCCGCCCCGCATCTCCTGACCCGGCACCGGCGCGGCTTGCCGCGGGGCTGCACCCCCGGCCGGCCGCTTCCTTCCCTCGTTCCAACCCGTCGCGACGCTCGCGCATCCCTCGCCTGAGGCGTGTCGATGCGCCCTGGCACCCCGACCCGGAGGTGCCGGTGTCGCGTCCGGACATCCCGAAGCCCGGCGCGCCGCATGCGCGCCGGAGCGGGTGGAACACACGGGCGCCGCCCGACAGGAACCGACATGCTTCGTTCTCGCGAATGCCGCGGGCACCCCCTTCTTCGCGCGGCGCGCCCGGCGCTGCCGCCACTCCCGCCCCGCCTTGCGTCCTTCTTCGCGCTCCCCTTCGCTTTCCTCCTCGCGCTCCTGCCCTCGCCGCAGGCGGCGGCCGAGGAGGGCCCCGGCCCGCAGCTGCCCGCGGTCACGGTCTCGGCCGGACGCGGCTCCGCGCTGCAGGACCTGGACGTGAGCACCACCGTGATCGACCGCGACGAGGTGCGTCAGGCGCCGCAGGCCACCACCGAGCAGCTGGTGAACCGCATCCCCGGCGTCTTCACGCTCAACCAGCCGGGCGGGCAGATGCATCCCACCGCGCAGGTGTTCAGCATCCGCGGCTTCGGCACCACCACCAATGTCAACACGCTGGTGATGGTCGACGGGGTGCCGGTCAACGATCCGTTCTTCCGCACCGTCGACTGGGGGCAGATCCCCAAGGAGTCGATCGAGCGCATCGAGGTCATCCGCGGCGGCGGCGCGACCAGCCTGTGGGGCAACCTCGCGATGGGCGGCGTCGTCAACATCGTGACCCGCGAGCCGCAACCGGGCGAGCGGCGCGTCAGTGCGAGCTACGGCAGCTTCGACAGCTCGACCCTGGACGGTGCGGTCACGCTGCTGGCCAACGACCGGCTGCGCCTCGGCCTCGATGCGGGGCTCGCCTCGAGCGACGGCTACTGGCAGGTGCCCGCGCAGTTCCGCAATCCGTACATGGCGACCACCACCTCGCGCGCCGACAACCTTTCGCTCGGCGCCGTGTTCACGCCCTCGCCGGCCTCGAGGTACTACCTGAAAGCCATCGCGCACCGCAGCCAGGAGCACGGCCTGGTGTGGAGCATCGCCGGCAACGAGTGGCACAACCACCGCATCGTCGCCGGCGGCACGACGCGGCTCGACGCGGGCGGCAGCGTGAATCTCGCCGCCTGGCTCGGCCGCGCCGGCATGGACACCACCAATGCCGGGCAGACGCCCGCCTTCAGCATCTTCGCGCCGCAGGCCGGCGTGCCGTTCGTCTCGCAGGTGGAGCAGGCGCGCTACCGCAGCGCAGGCGGCTCGGCGTTCTACCAGCGCGACATCGGGACGCTGAAGGACCTGAAGATCGGCCTCGACCTGCGCACGATCAAGGCCGACGACACCCTCGACCTGTTCGGCCCCGCTGCGCAGACTGCGGCGATCGTGGCACGCGGCGAGCATCGCTTCGCGGGCGTCTTCGCGCAAGGCACCTGGCGCCCCGAGAAGACGCCCCTCGACGTCACCGTGGGCCTGAGGCAGGATTACTGGCAGGCCGCGAACGCCGGCGTCGAGGGCATCATCCTGAGCAGCGGCTCGCTGCTGTCGAATCCGCTCGCCGACACCCGCTATCACCGCTTCGACCCGCGGATCGGGTTGCGCTACTTCGCCACCCCCGAGCTGATCGTGCGCGCCGCGGCCTACCGCAACTTCGCGGCCCCGGGCATGAACCAGATGTACCGCAGCTTCGTGAGCGGCACCAGCTACACCGCCACCAACCCGGACCTGGTGCCGCAGACCAATGTCGGCAAGGAGATCGGGCTCGATTACGCCAGGGCCGGGCTCGACCTCTCCCTCACCCTGTTCGACAACGCGCTGGAGCATTTCATCGACTTCGCGCCGCTGTGCACCACTGCGGCCGCCTGCAATCCGCTGATCGCCGGCACCGGGCTGGCCGCCAACAGCGTGACGCGCGTGAACCAGTACGTGAACGCCGGCAGCGCGGTGTTCCGCGGCGCCGAGGTGCTCGGGCGCTACCGGGCCGGCGACGCCCTGCAGTTCAGCGCGGGATTCACCCGCACCCAGGCCTACCTGACGAAGTCGGCCTACACCACGCCCGCAGCCACGCCGCCCGACCCGGTGAACAAGCAGATCGGGCAGGTGCCGAAGTGGATTGCCACGCTCGGCGCAACGTGGAAAGCGACACCGGCGCTCACCGTCGGCGCGCAGCTCAAATCGTTCCCGGCGTACTGGAACAACACCGCGCACACCCAGCGCAACGACGGCGCCACGCTGGTCGACGTCGGCGCCAGCTACCGCCTCGGCAAGACGGTGGAGCTGTGGGGCAGCATCCAGAACCTCTTCGACCGGCGCTACGACGACCAGGGCCTCACCTACACCACCATCGAGGGCTCGACGGTGAGCAGCAGCGGCATCCCGGCCCTCGGGATCCCGCGCTGGGTGACGGTCGGCGTGCGCACGTCGTTCTGAGGGACGAGCGCATGCATCCGCCGCGCGTTCCGAGATCGCCGCAAGGAGGCGCTTCATGATGCACCCGGTCCGTGCTCCCGGCACGGCGTCGCGCGTCCGGCGCGCGCTCGTCCTCGCCCTCCCCTCGGCCGCGCTCGCTGCCGCCGCGACGCCGCGGGCCCGCGCCCACGAGCACGAGCACGAGCACGAAGGCGGCCACGGCGCCGCGGCACGTGCCGGCGGCGCGCCGGGAACGGCCTATGCCGCGCTGTCGCCGCTGCGCTGCGCGGACGCCTCGCTCGCCTGCGCCAGCGCGGCCACCCCGGCGTGGGCGCCCGACGGATCGCTGTGGCTGGCATGGGTGGCCGGCGGAGCGGTGTCGGTGGCGCGCTCGCGCGACGCCGGCGCGACCTTCGCGGCCCCGGTGGTGATCGGGCGCCACGGCGCCTACGCCGACGTCGGCCCGGACGCGCGGCCGCAGATCGCGGTCGGCGCCGACGGCCGCATCGCGGTGGTCTACGACGTCTTCAAGGACGAATCGTGGAACGCCCGCGTGCTGGCCGCGACCTCGAGCGACGGCGGCGCCACCTTCTCCGCCCCCCGCGCTGTCTCCGACGATCCGGCCAGCCAGCGCTTCCCCGCCATCGTGCAGGCCGGCGACGGCGCGCTGTTCGTCGCCTGGGTCGACAAGCGCCGGGTCGCCGCGGCGGCCCGGCGGGGGCATCGGCAGCCCGGCGCCTCGATCGCCTACGCGAGGTCGGACGACATGGGCGGCACCTTCTCCGCCTCGCGCATCGCCTATCCGCAGAGCTGCGAATGCTGCCGCATCGGCCTCGCCGTGGACGCGTCGCGTCAACCGGTGCTGCTGTTCCGGGCGATCTTCGGTCGCAACGTGCGCGATCACGGCGTGGTCGCCTTCGGGGCGCGCGGGTCGCCGGGACCGCTGCACCGCGTCGCCGACGACCACTGGGCCATCGACGCCTGCCCCCATCACGGGCCCGCGCTGGCGATCGCCGCCGACGGCAGCTACCACGCGGTCTGGTTCACCCAGGGAAGCGCGCGCAGCGGCGTCTTCTACGCGTGTTCGCGCGACGGCGGCAGGACCTTCTCTGCGCCGATGCACCTGGGCAGCCCGGCGCGGCGCATCTCGCGCCCGTACGTGCTCGCCGAGGGCACGCGCGTCTGGCTGGCCTGGAAGGAGTTCGACGGCGAGCTCGCCACCGTGCACGCGCAGGTCTCGACCGACACCGGCGCCCGCTGGTCGACGCCGCGCGAGGTGGCGCGAACCGGAGGCTATTCCGACCATCCGCTGCTCACCGCCCATGCCGGCAAGTCCTACCTTTCCTGGCAGACCCAGGCGGAAGGGTATCGCCTGCTTCCCCTGGAGGAACGATGAAACGCCACGACGCCCGGCGACGGACGCTGCTCGCGCTGTCCGTGCTGCCTATGCTGCCTGTGCTGCCGGTGCTGGCCTCGTCCGCGCGGCACGCGCCCGCCTTCGAGCCGGACACCTTCCGCCGCATCGTCGCCGCCGGCGCCGGCCGGCCGCTCGTGGTGCACCTGTGGGGGCTGACCTGCGCGCCGTGCATCGAGGAGCTGCCGCGCTGGAGCGAGTTCGTGCGGCGCCACGCGGACGCGAACATCGTCTTCGTGCAGGTCGATCCGATGCCGCCCGAACGGGTCGCCGCCGTGCTGCGCCGCGCGGGCCTCGAGCATGCCCGCAACTGGTCGGCACGCGCGCCGGTGGACGAACGATGGCGCTACCGCATCGACCCGGACTGGGCCGGCGAGCTGCCACGCACGCTGCTCATCGCCGCCGACGGCCGGCGCGCTGCGATCAGCGGCCAGGTCGGGTTCGAGCGCCTGCGGGCCTGGCTCGGGCAGGGCTGAGTAACCGTCTTCCGAGTCAAGCGCCGTGAAGCGAGTTGTTCCAGGGTTGATTGGTGCGGACCATGGCGTTGAGCGTGGTCAGCAGCTTGCGCATGCAGGCCACCAAGGCGACCTTGGGCAGCT